>NPID01000413.1_pt4 | contig 544581 bp, 528 predicted proteins | sample 8637491 | NCBI WGS metagenome assembly NPID01 (sample SAMN07420843, study PRJNA396082) | bioreactor metagenome | isolation source: sample BA6 brine-fed electro-methanogenic bioreactor BA | place: Japan: Kochi | collected 2016-06-14 | reverse complement strand
CTCCGCAGATACTTCTCCTTGAGAGAGAAATTGATACGCAGTGGAATGTTAGAACCTAACTGTCTATAATCATTGTTATGAATGAAATAAATTTAAATTCCCAACTTCAAAATCAAATTGATAGTTCAAATGTCAACACGTCAAACAATCGTGTTGTCATAATAGTTTTAGTGATGTTTGCTCTGGCAAGTTTGTTATTAAATGCATATTTCTTCTTTACAAATAAAAAATTAAACAATAGATTGCATGAAATAGAATCTAATACTGTTGAGCAGAACCCTAAAGATGAAAATATTACAATTCAAAATGAACCCACTCAAATACCAGAAGAATCCGATGTGAGTAATGAAGATGAAGAATATGTAATTTCAAATTCTGAGATGATGAATTTTACAAAAAAATTATCTCCCAATGGAAAGTATAATTTGTGGTTAGATGGAGAAAATTTCAGTGGACAGAAATTGGTAGTAAATGAAATTGGTAAAAACAAATCAGTAGTAATTTTAGAAAGTCAATATGATTCTGACGATGCAAAAGTTGGTGATTATTCTTTAGCTAGCCCAGTATGGAGTTTCGATGATAATAAGATTGCTTATTTAAGATTTGTAATAAGATCTTTTGGTCAATTTGATGTTGATATGAGAATCGATTTACATACAATCAATGCAGATGGAACTGATGATAAACTGATTAAAGAAGATATAAAAATTGTCACAGGTCAATATTCATCAACTGATTTGGAGTGGAGCAAACAAGGAATTACTTATACTGATATGTCATCATCAGTAGATGGCGAAAAGATTACCATTCCAATAAATTAACAGCTAAAACCTGATCAGAGTCAGTCATGAAGTAGGTTCTAACTTCATACCACCAGGACCGCCAGAATTAAACACAAAGGAAACCCCATGCCAGCCAAGAAAAAAACCACCAAAACCGAATCCTTCAAAGTAGATGGAGAAATGCTCCTCAAGAAAGTTAAAGATCTGATCAAAGAAGGTAATGTCCGCCGTATCAAGATTTTAGACAAAGATGGTAAGGAATTAATTGTCCTACCACTGACTATCGGTGTGGTCGGAGCCCTAATTGCCCCTCCACTAGCAGCTGTGGGTGCGATTGCTGCCTTGGTCAGTGAATGCACTATCGTGGTAGAGAGAGAGTAATTAGTATATGATGATTGCACGATATTTTTACCGTGCCAAAAATCAATTCCTTTGCCTTTACTAGCAAAATTTTTAAGCTTTCATTTGAGAGTCTACTATCCCATAGCTTTAGAGCATTTTTGACGATGCTGGGGATTGTGATTGGTGGTGCCACTATTATCCTGGTGGTTGGTTTGGGTGAGGGTGCTAAGAGAGATATCGATGCCCAGTACTCCAACATGAGTGTCACTACTATCCTAATCAATGCCCCTTCTGCAGAAGATGGAACTAAATCTAAACTCAGCCTAGAAGATGCCGAGGATATTACCCAACTTAATACTATAGTAGAAGCCGTCCCCCAGACTTCCGGCAAAGTGAACGTGGCTGCCAATGGTGCCACTGCTTCCTTTACCGTAGTAGGCAGTACACCCAATATCTTCCCCATGCTAGCAGCCACCTATCAAGCTGGTAGCCAATTCACCCAAGAGGCTGAAGATGATCGCCAAAAAGTAGCCGTAATTGGTGCCACCGTAGCTGAAGACTTATTTGGAGATGAATCCCAAGACATTATCGGCCAAGAAATTAGTTTAGGGAAAAAAGCTTTTGAAATAGTAGGAGTTCTAGATTACCGAGGTGGAGCTTTTGGACCGATCACTATTGATGACTCTATCTTTGTTCCCTATTCGGCTGGCTATAGATATGTCCTGGGTAAACAAGGTAAATTTAATATCAATGCCCAAGCAACCAGTATTGATCAACTAGAAACAGCCATGGAAGATATCTCACGACTTCTTCGTGACAATCATAATATTAAGTTGGGTGGAGTCGATGATTTCCGAGTCCGTGATATGGGTAGTAATGTCCAGTCTGCCAAAGAATCCGCCCGTACTATGTCCCTCCTCTTGGGCAGTGTGGGATTTGTCGTCTTGCTGGTGGGAGGCATCGGCATCATGAACATCATGTACGTCAGCGTCCACGAGAGAACCAAGGAAATTGGACTGCGAAAAGCCATCGGTGCCAAAGACAGTCATATCAAACTCCAGTTCTTGTTTGAAGCCATAATCTTAAGTAGTATAGGATATGTGATTGGTGCTATTCTGGCCTTTGGCCTCTATTTTGTCCTCAAAGGCCTAGGAGTATCAATCGTCAACGCATGGTGGAGCTACCTCCTCTCACTCATGTTCGTATCAAGTACCGGAGTCATCTTTGGCTACTTCCCCGCCCAAAAAGCAGCCAGTTTACATCCGATTGAGGCGTTGAGGTATGAGTGAGATTAAACGAACAAAAACATAAAAATTTAATAACCAAGGAATCACTATGAAAAAAACACTCATTCTAACTTCACTACTCATTACAGCAACTCTCGCCCTCTCCGCCTGCACCGGTCAAACAACCGATACCACTACCCAAACAGACACCAACCAAGTAGCCCCAGCAACCCTCCCTGCTAGACCAGCCGAAGTAAACGGAATAGTCAAAACCATCGAAGGCAATGAAATTGTCATCATGAATGAACTCAAAGAAGCCCTAAGTGATGAAGACAGAGCGGCTAAACAAGCAGAAAGAGCCAACCTATCCCAAGAAGAAAGACAAGCCCTCAGACAACAAGAACTAGAAGCAACCGAGACAGAACAAATCACCCTCCAAATCCCAGTCGGTGTGCCTATCATGACTGGCAGTGGCAGTGCTGATGGATCAAATGTAACAGCACAGCTGAGTGATATTAAAGCTGGCTCATATCTATCTATTTGGCAAACAGCAGATGGCAATATTGAAGCTGTCAAAATTAAAGGCTTGAACTAAATGTTTAAAAATAAAAAAGTACTCATTGGCCTGAGCTTACTCATCATTGCTGCAATTGGTGGTCTGTGGTGGTGGTATCAGCAATCGCAAGCCAAAACAGTAGTAGCTCCTGAGTATGAGTCTGCCAAAGCTACCAAAGGCAATGTCAGTGTCTCTCTATCTCTGGATGGCAAAACCGTTATCGCCCGCCGGGACCTTTCTTTTGAGGTGGGAGGTACTATCCGTGGTGTTACAGTCAATGAGGGAGATGAGGTCAAAGCTTGGCAGACATTGGCTTACCTAGATACTAGAGAAGCCCAAAAAAATCTAGAACTAGCTCTGAGAGATTATTCTAAAGAGCGAAATGACTTTGACGAAGGCACATATACTACCTATACAGATACTGTTCTGACTGACACTATCAAAAGAATTTTAGAAAAAAACCAATGGGATCTAGAAAAAGCAGTCCTCGATGTAGAGCTCAAAGATCTTGCTAAAAAACAATCATACTTATCTTCTCCCATTGATGGCAAAGTTGCCTTAGTCAATGTCAAACCAGGTGAGACAGTGTCTTCTCAAAACAACCCAGTCGTCATCACGGTCATTGATGAAAACAGTTTCCACTTTGAAACTTTTGCCGAAGACATCGAAGCCCTCAAAATCAAAGAAGGTATGACCGCCAGAATTACTCTAGAAGCTCTAAGCGACCAACCACTCAATGGCACTGTTGAGTACGTATCATCACTCGCTACTATTGATAGCAATGATCTCTCTACCTACAAAATCATCATTACTTTTAACCAAGCTGATATGAAATTACTAGACGGTATGCTAGGAGAAGTTGAGATAATTAGCAAAGAAGCCCCCAATGTAATCAAGATTCCTAATGCAGCTGTCAAAAGAGAAAATAATCAACCCATCGTCTACGTGATCAATAGTGACGGAACTTTAGAGAAAAAAGATGTCACCCTCGGATTCACCAACGGCAAAGAAGTAGAAGTTACCTCAGGACTCAATGTAGGTGAGACAGTTGCAAGCTGGAAATAACTATGCCAAAAATGAAAGTAAAGCCGGCATTGATTAACCTCAAAAATATCAAGAAAAGTTATTATCTGGGCAAACAAGAATTCCCTATTCTTCACGGTATTGATTTGAGAATCGAACCAGGTGATTTTGTGGGTCTGATGGGACCTTCTGGATCTGGCAAATCAACCTTGATGAATATCATCGGTTGTCTTGATACTCCTAGCAGTGGAGAATTTTTCCTTAATGGCAACAATATTGCCAATATGAACAAAGATCAACTAGCTGAGATTCGCAATGAATACGTGGGATTTGTCTTTCAAAATTTCAACCTTTTGCCCAAACAATCAGCTCTTAAAAATGTCAGTCTGCCTAGTTTTTATGCTGGTACTGAAAATATTACCAGAGCCAAAGAGCTCTTGAACAAGCTTGGACTTGAGGACAGAATCAATAATAGACCTAGTGAGATGTCTGGCGGTCAAAGACAAAGAGTCGCTATTGCTAGATCCCTAATGAATGATCCAGAATTAATCCTAGCTGACGAACCAACTGGTAATCTAGATAGTAAATCAGCCAAAGAAGTCATGCAAATCCTTAAAAAACTCAATCAAGACGAAGGTAAAACTATTCTCCTAGTAACTCATGATAACTCCACCGCCAAATTTGCCAAAAGAATTGTGAGACTGAAGGATGGGAAGGTAGTTTAATTAATTAAACTACCTACAGTCCCCACACACCCCCAAGACTGTCACGTGATGATGCTCAGCTACAAAACCCTTCATTGATTTTGGTTTGGCATAGGCACACTCAGTGGTATCAATCTTGCCACATTCTTTACAAATCAAGTGAGTATGGTGATGATCACGTAATTCATACAATGCTTCTGATTTTCCAAGGTATTGTTTGCACAACACATCATTCGCCATCAATTGATCTAGTGCTCTATAGACACTGGTTTTATTATATTCATCACCTTTTGATTCCAAAATCTTAAGCATCTCTGGAGCAGACAAAAGATGCTCTTTTGATAAAAGAATCAGAATTTTTTGTTTTAAAGTTTGTTTTTTCATATTATATTTTGCTGTAGGTACATAGATATTATAACTCACTTTTGACAAATGCAACTCAGTTGCATATAATCGCAATCTATATGACAGATGTTTTCATTATCCTTCTTCTATCAATTGCTGGCAGTGTGTTTGGTTTAGTTGGAGGAGTTTTGTTTTTGTTTCAAAAAAAATGGTCTCATTTATTGTCCTCTTACTCAGTTTCCTTTGCAGCTGGTGTACTGTTGACAGTTTCACTCTTAGGGTTAATGCCAGAGAGTCTTCATATGATGGGCGAAAACGCTTTTTTGATAGTTTTGATATCGTTTCTTGGTTCTTATCTATTTGAAAACTATTTTGTAGAACTTCATCATCACAATGATTGTGACCACAAGAGTCACATTCACTCATCTATCCCTCTAGTTATAATTGGTGACAGTATCCATAATTTTATAGATGGTGTAGCTATTGCCGCTACCTACTTGATCAGTCCAGGACTAGGTCTTATCACCACTGCATCTACCTTCTTACACGAAGTCCCTCATGAGATCGGAGACTTTGGAATATTACTCAAAGCTGGCTGGCAAAAGAAAAACATTATCATAGCCAACTTGCTCTCATCACTGACTACCATAATCGGGGCACTGCTTGTATTTTGGATCCAGCCTAGCGAATACATCATCGGCATCCTGATGGCTATCTCTGCAGGGATTTTCTTGTATCTAGGTGCTAGTGACTTTTTACCCCATATCCATCATCATCAGAATTCCAAACGGGCTTCACTCTTAGCATTGATCATCGGCGTAATCATCATGTTGACTACCATCAGCCTAATTCCTCATAGTCATGAGGAGCATGACACAGAACATGATCATCACTCAGATGAATTAACCCTTATCACAAACTAAAGTTTTTCGTTATACTATATTTTGTGATAAAAAAATTTCCTCTCTTTAAACTAAACTCACTCAACACAAAAATACTCTCCATTATAATCATTGGTGCACTCTTTTTTTTCACTTTATTCATTTTTACTACCTACACTTTGGTAAAACACTCTATTATTAGAGAAAACCTAAATGCAATTTTGGTCAAAACAAAAAACAAGACAGAAAAAATAGAAAACTCCATTGATTTTATACAATCTGACTTGGATATTCTTACCAGCACTACAAAACAACAACTTTTTTATTACAACTATAGTCAAGATACACAAGACGAAAAAAACATCCTAGAAAATCATAAAGAATCATTATCTCAACTTTTTTTTAACAATATCAAAACAAAGCCATATTATAACCAAATCAGGTACATTGATGAAAAAGGTCAAGAAATTATCAGAGTCGATCGTTTGGACGGATTTGCTCAAATCATTCCAGAAGATAAATTACAAAATAAAAAAAATCGTTATTACTTTACCGAAGCTGCAAAACTCACTCCCAATAGTTACTACTTCTCAAGAATAGATTTAAATAGAGAAGGAGAAAACCAAGACATCAGTCTGCCATACAAACCCACATTAAGAATTGCCAAACCAATCTATTTTGAAAATGTTTTTAAAGGCGTTGTGATCATCAATGTAGATGCAACAATAATTCTTGATTATACAAACTATCATGAACCGTACACCTACCTTATCAATGATGACGGCTCATTTATCATCCATCCCGATAAAAATAAAGAATGGGGAGGAGAAATAGACCTTAATTCAGGTGTTAAGGTTGAAAATGAGTTGACAGAAATTTCTCCTAAATTAAAAGAAAACAAGCAAATTATTGAAACAAAAACTGAGTTACTCGCTTTTAGCAAAGCCAACATTGGAAAAGAAAATCAAACAATTACTGCTTTAATCTTAATACCCAAAACAGAAATCCTTCAAGAAATTCATCAATCATTTTTAATTATTATCACACAAAGTTCACTCATCATTTTTGTGATCATTGTTTTAATTTCTATGATAATTAATAGATTTTTATTACCACTAAAACAATTAGTCAAAATTACAAAAAAAGCCAAGAATCATGACTTTACTCAAATAGACATTAAAGAAGGCAGTGACGAAATTGGTATCTTGATCGAAAATTATAATTCGATGATCGCTGAGCTTAAAGACCTGTATGAAAATCTTGAAGAAAAAATTCAGCAAAAAACCCAATCACTCAAGGATAAGGTTTCCCAGCTCAAAGAGGAAAAACAAAATACAGAAAAGTTTTTTCAATCTGTAGAAGCTAGCTCCAATCTAATTTATATCACCGACCTCGATGCAACTATCCTCTACGTTAATCCAATAGTAGAAAAATTTACTGGTTTTACTCAAAAAGAAGTTGTTGGTAAAAAAGCCGGAAGTGACCTCTGGGGTGGTTTGATGAGTGATGAATTTTATAAAGAAATGTGGAAAAAAATAAAATCAAAGAAAACATTCAAGGGTCAACTCACAGGAAAAAAGAAAGATGGAAAAGGATTTATTTCAGAGCTTACCATCAGTCCTGTTCTCAACGAAAATGGAGAAATAATTTATTATGTAGCTGTCCAAAATGATATTACTAAAACCAAACAAGCTGACCAAATAAAATCAGAGTTTATTACTGTTGTTTCTCACCAGCTCAGAACTCCCTTATCATCTACCAATTGGATACTTGAGAGTTTGCTTGACACCAAGCTTGATAGTTCTCAAAAAGAAATTCTTAACCAAGCGCTAGATAGTAATAAAAGAATTGTAGGATTGGTCAATGATCTTATCACTGTAGCAGACTTTGAGCATGGCCAAGTTAGTCTAAAAAAACAAAATTTTAATATCAGAAAACTACTTTCAAAAATACGAAAAGAATTCTTGTCAAAAAATAAAAATCAAAAGTATTCTTGCAAGTTTGATATTGATCCCAAGACACCAAAAGAAATTAAATCCAGCCAGATATATCTTTCCAAAGTCTTGGAGATCCTTCTCAATAATGCTGCAGAATATTCTGAGGAAGATAAGAACATCAACCTGAAAGTCACCAAAGACAAAGGGCTTTTAAAATTCTTTGTATCTGATAAAGGCATCGGCATCCCCCAAAATGACCAGAATAAAATTTTCACTAAATTCTATAGAGCAGAAAATGCTCTTAAAAAAGAAACAGACCGCAGTGGCCTGGGTCTGTATCTAGCCAAACTGATGGTCACCAACATGGGTGGTGAAATAGGTTTTGAGAGTAAAGAAGGTGAAGGTAGTACTTTTTGGTTTACTATTAAAATTTAGCTAATCAACTACCTCCACCACAGTCATCATCCCTGCCTCTGCGTGTTCTAAAATATGACAGTGACTTACCCAGCTACCTTTGTCCAAAGGCACCAATACAATATCAACACTTTCTTTGGGATGGACCAACACAGTATCTCTCCAGAAAGGCTCTTCAGCTCTCTGACCATTTCTAGCAATTACTCTAAAAAACTGTCCATGGAGATGCATCGGGTGAAGCCGACCAGATTTATTGGTAAACCTGATTTTATTAACAGTATTATGCTTGAGTTTCAAGGGATCTACGTCTGGATATGCTTTGCCATTGATAGTCCACTCAATAGCCATCATTCCCATCCCACCAGCTCTACGAGCATCTAGCACGTACTCTTTATCAATTTCTAAATTGTAAGCCTCACTCCAATCAGGATAATGATCCGCAGTGGGTAGATCAAATACTGACTGTCTCACTTTACTAGTAGTGTTGATAGAAATCAGAGTATTGGTATTCCTAGTAAATATATCTCTGATCTTAAACTGTTTATCAATAGCATCTTGTGGAATACTCACTACTACATCCAGTCTATTACCAGGAGAAACTTCAAAACCCTGAGCATCAAAAGGCAAATCAACTTTCATCCCGTCAACTGCGATCACCTGAGCTTCAAGCCTTCCAAAATCTAAAGCATAGACTCTACCATTGGAAGTATTAACAAATCTGAGTCTATTTTCTGATCCAGGATCAAAAGATAGTTGCTTGTCTAAGTCACCATCCACAGTGATCACATTCCCCCACCGACCATCATGCATCAGGTCACCTCCCGTGTTAAAACGCGGACCAATCTGTCCATTGTCTAGCATCCGCCAATCATCAAGCACCAAAGTCTGATCAGTATCAAAGTCTGGATCATCAGGATCATTTACTACTAAAACTCCATACAACCCACGTTCTACTTGTTCAGACCCTCTCACATGAGGATGAAACCAGAATGTCCCAGCATCTTTGGGAGTAAAGGTATAGGTAAAGCTTTCTCCTGGAGCAATGGAATCTTGGGTTACTTCTGGTACTCCATCCATATCATTGGGCACACGCACCCCATGCCAATGAATGGTAGTTGCCTGAGGCAAATTATTGGTTAAATGTACTTTTAAAGTATCGCCTAAATCCAAGTGAATTTCTGGACCAGGAACTTGACCATTGTAAGTCCATACCTTTGTTTTTTCCCCAGGGAGTAATTCAACCTCTGTTTCAGCAGCTATCAGATCAATATCAATTACCTTGTCAGTTTTTTTGACTGATTCAGTATATGAGTTATTGAACTCTTCTAATAATTTTGACTTTAGTTGGGCTTGGGATACTCCTTGTGATACTTTTGATAACTCAGGAGAAAAGATCATCCAACCAATACCGATAAACAAACAAACCAATATCAACAATGAAATGTAACTATAAAAAAATTTGCGCAATTTCATATATCCCAAGCCCTACTTATGTTTACTCTACGATAGTAATCTTGCCCACCATACCCATCTGTCTGTGTTCGCCTACACTACAATAGTACTCATAGTTTTTGCCCACATTATCTGCACTAGCAGTAAAAGTCACCATTGTTTCATCGCCCGCTTGGATCTGTTTGCTTGCCACATCTAGTTCATCCACTACAAAATCATGAAAACCCTCTGAGTTGGTCAGCTTGACACTGATTTCTTTGCCAGCTGGCACAGTCATCTCTGTCTGAGAAAACTTAAAGTTACTCATATCTATTTCAAATTCTGTCTGGGCTTCACTAGTATTTTCCATCATACTTTCTTGTTCTACAGCTGGTGAGTCTTCTTGCATTGATCCTTCTGGTGCTGAAGATCCCACACATGCAGAGAGAGCCACTATAGAAACAACTAAAACTCCGAGAAGAGTTAGTTTTTTCATAAAAACCTCCTTTGGGTAAATTTATTACATTCGCATAGTAGAATATATTCACAGATATGCAAACCCCCAATTTGGATATGACTATTCCCAAGAATTACCACAAATGTTGTGAGTAACTGTCTGTGTACCTTTGTTACCATTCTTATCTAATGCACACATCATCCATTTTCACAGTAATACTAGAATCACAATCATGATATAAAAGATAAATCTTATGTTTGCCGAACTTAAAAAAATAAAACCCTCAAAAAAATCACTCTCACTTCTAAATATAGGAATCCTACTACTGTGCTTACTTGCCTCCAGCTGGTCTCTTTTTATCCCAGGACTTGGCACAGGACATGACCTCAATCACCAAGCCAGAATTTTTGAGATGAGTACAGGTTTGAAAGAAATGAATTTCCCAGTCATCTGGAGCCAAAATCTAGCCTATGGATTTGGCATGCCCTTATTTCAATTCTATGCCCCTTTTCCCTATTTTATAGGAGCTTTGTTTTACCTCATAGGATTCAATCTTTCTTTATCTGTAAAAATGGTAATTTTGCTTGCAAATCTACTCACCCTGATTGGTGCATATTTACTAGGAAAAGAATTATTCAAAAAAACGCCAGCTGCCACACTCTCCGCCGTATTAATTGTCCTGGCTCCATATAGAGCCGTTGATATTTTTGTCAGGACAGCTTTTGCAGAAGCTTGGGCGATAGCCTTTATCTTGTTTTCAATGCTGGGGATAGCACGCATTCTGCATAACAAAAAATACGGCACCATCATCCTGGCTGTTGCCTACTCGCTACTAGCGCTGTCGCACAATCTGACTGCACTTTTTTCTACGCCATTTATTGGATTGTTTGGCTTGGGACTTTTTTTGAAAAAAGAAAAAGTATCTATAAAACTCACACAAATAAAACAAACAATACTTGGACTGGCTACAGGTTTTCTCCTGTCATCCTTTTATTCACTGCCTGCCTTCTTGGAAAAACATTTGACCAAAATAGATGAATTCACTCTGAGTAGTTATTATGATTTTCATCAGCACTTTCTCTATATAAGACAGTTTTTTAAACCATGGGGAAAATGGGAATACGGTGGTTCCGGATGGGGTCCAAATGATGAGATGTCATTTTTTCTTGGGCTTGGTCAAATTGCAGTCCTTGTTTTAGCCGTATTGGTACTACTATGGAACATCATTATCAAAAAGAAAAAAATAATCAAAGAAGATAGTCTCATTCATCTATCTCTTCTTTTTATCACAGCATCTTCCCTATTTATGACTTTGATTAAATCTCAATTTTTATGGGATGCTCTCAAACCGGTGATGTCCTATATCCAATTTCCATGGAGATTGCTTTCAATCAGTCTGATTGCAATTGGGCTACTTGCTGGTGTCATATATACACAAATACCAAAAAAACTAAAAACTCTTTTCTTTGTTTTACTTTTGATGTCAATGTTTGCCAATATTAGGTATTTTCAATTTGATAAATATCGAGATTATTCAGATACATATAGTGACTATCGTTCACACATTCTTGTGGAAAATAGCAACAATCTATATGACTACATACCACAAGATGTGAGTATATTCACTAAGCAAGGATTCTATTTATATAAAAATCCAGAAATCACAGAAATTGCTACTCCGGTACGTTCATTCCTTACAGATGACTTCACCAAACAGTATCAACCCAATATTATTTCTGAGGAATCAACCAAAAAAGAATTCTCAGTAGAACTAGAGTCACCCCAAACAATCATGCTAAATCTCTCATACTACCCAGGGTGGACTGTGTATGATAACGACAAAATAATTAACACAGAAAAAAACAAATATGGTTTAGTTAGTTTTTATCTAGAAAAAGGATCACATACAGTATCAATAAGACTAGAAGATACTCCGATTAGGTTTTGGTCAAAAATTACTACTATTATAGGGATCACTTTGTTTGGTTATTTACTATACAGTGACTTTATTACCAAAGATCAAAGAAAGCAGATATGAATGGTCTCAAAAGAATATTTCTGAAAATTAAAAAAAGTAATACTTTAATTTTTTTATTGCTTTTAACATCAGGGCTTTTTTTTAGATCTTTATATCCACTACACGTCAGCATTGGTTTTGACCAAGTTCAAATTCTGGAAAATGCTGAAAAAATCCTGCACTCAGATATCACACTCATAGGTCCCAGAACTGGACCTGCCAATATGTTCACTGGTCCACTTATATATTACATTTCTGTTCCATTTCTCTATATCTTTGGAGATCTCAATACAGTTTGGATTGTTCCTCTATTTATATCTTTTTTGACTGGGTTAACTATTTATCTGTTATTAAAAAAATATTTTGATCCAAAAATAGCTCATCTTAGTATAGTATTTTGGGCATTCTCACCATTTATTATTAATTTGGATAGGGTATTTTGGAATCCAAATTTCACCTTGTTATCATCTTTTTTATTGATCACACCCTTACTGAGTAATAAAAAAAGTAGACTAACACCTTGGGTACTATTGATGGGTTCATTCTTATCTTATCAAGCCCATTTTTCTGGAATTATTTTAGTGTTTCTAAGTATGTTGATGATAATCGTAACTAAAAAACCATTAAAAAATATACTCTGGGTTTTACTAGGACTTTTGTTAAGCCTAATACCAACTATTGTTTTTGATTTAAAAAATAATTTTCTAAATCTAAGAGGTTTGCTAGAACTAGTACACTCAAAAAGCAGTTTTTCTCCAATCGAATTACTCCTATCGATAATAAAAAATATGTACATTATTACAGAAACTCTTGGAAAAATTATTTTTTATAATAATTCCAACCAGCTGATCATCGGCACTGGACTCTTTGTCCTTTTATTATGGATTTATCTTTTTAGAAAAGAAAGAAATACAAAAATGGGGATGTTCATTATCCTGGGTATTTCCCTTATTTATGCGGTTTATTCAGAAGCAAAACCAGAATACTACTTTCTAATTCTCTTTCCAGTTTTCTTTTTCCTTCTTACTCAGATTCTACTTAGAGCAAATAAACACATCCAAATAGTGATGATTATCTTTTTCATCGCGATCTCTAGCCTACAAAACTTTGTTTTATTACAAAAAGGAGCTGGTCTTAATATAAAAAACTTACAAAAAATAAAAATACTACTTACTAGTACTCCTATCAAAAACGTTAGTTATGACGTCCTAAGTGGGACTGAGTATGGTCTCCAGTATGTATTGCGTGATCTCCAATATAGCGAGTCAGGCCCCACTGCTCACATCTCATATCCCAATGATATTAACATCATGAGTGCACAAAACATTGCTGATATTGGGGTGTGGTTTGATAATAGAGATATAGACACCAATAACATCACCACCAAAGAGTATCTACTGTCTTCAGACATACAATATCTGCTATATAAAAGTCCCTATCCATCTCCCACAGGTCAAGATGATTATATTATTATTGAAAACAACGAAATCATTGGCAAACTAGCTATCATCAAACAAAACAAGTCTACACTAAAGTGGACAGGATACTGTCAACAGGCTTTTGATGATCAACAAAATCAGTGGACAGAAGTCAAAGAAAATCACTATGTCACAACCCTCCCATCCTATTGCATTGACGTCACTACCGACAAAGTCACTCCAGATAATTTGGAGATTGTGCTAGAGTAAACACTAATAATAATTCAAAGAATATGAAACCAAAAGTCTCTCCCCACCACAAAACTCATTCAGATCTTCACTTGATGCTAAGTAAAGCCAAAGAAAAAGTGACAATTGGAGGCATCTACTCCCACTACAAACATCCAGAGAATACTTACAAAGTAATTAACTTAGGCATTACCGAAGCAGATGACCAAATCTGTGTTATTTACCAAGCTACATATGATGATCAATTAGTTTTCGTCAGACCAATAGATAGCTGGTTAGAAACTCCAGAGTGGAATGGTCAAAAAGTAGAGAGATTTAAACTCATCTCACCAAAATAAAGAGTCTTTAGCGCTCCACTACCAATTCCTCCTCAGGTAAAGTCCCTTTAAAGTAAGCATTACCTGATTGGTTCTCCAGCTTTTCAATATTTACAGAATCATTGGATAGATATTCATTTTCTATAAAGGAGACAGCTGGATCCAAGTAAGTATTAACAATATCAGTCGGGACAGCGATATTGGCCAGCTTAGCTTGCTGCAAATTAAGACTTACCTGATCATTACTAACACTGCCTGTTCCCTTTAGATAAAACGGAAATTGAGTCTGCGGAATAGGGAATTTCTCTAATACCTGATCAATATCTGTTGAGGACACACCCAAGGCTAAAGCATAATCCTTGGCAGCTTGAAAATCTATATAGCCACTCGCCTCAGCAGATCCATCTTCATTGATCCTGACCTGTACATTGGAGAGTGGATTGTATTTCCACTTGGAGTTATTGGCCATGGCGGTAATCTCGGCACTAGTCAGTGTCATCTCCACTTCTTTTTGACCCTGATAAACTAGACTTTTATCAATTGAAGTACTCTCTGCCAAGGTTCCCAATTTAACTTGAGTCTTTTGATTGCCAGAATCAAGATCTTCTTGGGAAAAACTCACTCCTAAGTCTTTTGGTTTGTTAGTCCCCATCAATCCAGATACTCCTGGGACCAACCCCAAATATCCAAAAAATAAAACAATTAAGATGACTATAGCAATCAAAAAGATGAGTAGTTTTTTCATAATAATAATTGTATACCAAAAACAATTGTCTTCATATCAGAATCTGTTACAATCCACTAACCACTATGAAAAAATATCTCCTCATTCCTTTATTAATAACAACTGTCCTCACCATCACCGCTTGCCAACCCAAGCAAGACAATACTGTCCCTAACACCAGCGAAGAACAAGTCCAAGAACAAGCTAACAACCAAGAACCAACAACTAACAGCTACCAGTACACCGCCACAGAGTCAGGTCAGACAGCATTTGACCTTTTGCAAGCTAACGAACAAGTCGACTACACCGAATATGACTTTGGTACTTTTATCGAGGGCATCAACGGCCAAAAAGGCGACGAAACACACTTCTGGGCTTTTTATGTTAATGGTGAAAAAGCCAATGCTGGAGCAGATAGTACTATCTTAGACGAGGGAGATACTATTGAATTTAAGTGGGAGGAAATTGAGTAGCTTCTCTCCATCCTTGGAGAGAACATCAAGTTGAGCTCCAGCGAAACATGATAAGTGAGGTCAAAATATGACTAAAAAATCAACAAAGTTAATCACCACTCTACTCGTTTTCACAAGCCGGCTAGTCCAGCTCCCCGCCAACTTCTCACCTCTTGGTTCATTTGGTTTTTTTGGCAATAATGCTTTTCTCTACTTTGGCACCATCATTGCTTTTGACGCACTCCGAGGTGGTTTTTATTCTGGTTTTTTATTTACTTATCTCGGCTTTGCTATGTACTATATATTAGGACAGCTGACCAAGAGCAACACTAAACATCAATTACTTGCCTTGCCTGCTGCCTCATTCCTCTTTTTCTTGCTATCAAACCTTGGAGTCTGGTACTACTGGTACCCACACACTTTAGACGGTTTGCTAACTTGCTACACCTTGGCCATTCCATTTTATAGAAACACCTTGCTAGGGGATTTGGTGTTTGGGTATGGGTTTATTGGACTCAAACAGCTTTTGAACTCCATAAAGAAGACAGCATTCAATTTCAATACTCGCAAACTGCAAACCAAATAGAGTTTGTTACGGCTTCATACTGGTGCCATACATACTCATCATCTGAATCATAAAATAAATCATGAGTAAAACCAGGAGCCATGTACATTCTTTGATATAAAGAATCTTTGTCTTGTTCCTTAAACTTATTCATAATTCCCAACCCATAAAGTTGAGCATGAACTTCTTTTTTAAAAGGATGGTCTTTGTGAATACTTGACCCTTCATTTTCTGGCAAATACCATGCCACAAATTCAAGATCACCAAACCGATCCATGGGACTACGCATTATTTTGTTTTTCCATTTTTCTGGTTTGTTTGGGTAACGAATCTTGTTATTATCCCAATTATCCAAACAATATATTTCTAGTTCACTGTTCTTTCTTGCGGGATCAAAATTTAAATTTACCAAAATAGCTTTTTCTATTTTTGATTTGATGGAGAAATCTTTGAGTAAATAAGACTTGTATGTAGATATAGAACTTGGTTTGTCTACTTTCAAGGAATCCTTACCTAAATTAATCAGAATTCCATAGCCTTCTATTTCAAGACTATCTACATCTTCAATAAGCTCAGCTCCAAAGAAAGGATTAGACATTTTAAGAGATTTTTTCATAATCAGATTATATCACTGGCAAATAGTGAAAAAAGCACCTACTAAAAGTGTGTAATCTTTAATATTTACTGATCCGTCTTGATTAATATCAACTCTATCATTGTCTGGATTATCTGCAAAAAAATTCCTGGCCAAAATACTATAATCCACCAGATTAACACTACCATCCATATCTAGATCTGCATCACAAAAAACTTGTCCACCGCCATCCACACTACAACCAGCATAATAGTCGTTCAACATCGCTACCTTGTCAGACCAAGGCGTCTGCCAATCATCTTGGAGAATCCCACCCGTATCACCAGAATTAGGATTCCAACTCCAGTAAAATGAGTGACAAATTTGTCTATCTTGCAAATACTGTGAAAAAGCATCTTGCCAGATAGTATCCTTTGGATCACCACCATGACCATACTTTCCACCCCACTCACCAATAGCCAGAGTCAATCCATCATCTCGCGCGAATCCGAAGTGAGTATCCCAAATCTGTGGCATATTATTTGGGAAATTAGGATCACTAAAATATGGTTGATTATAAACATCAGGACCATATACATGTGGAATAAAAACTTGTTTATTGGCCGGGATAAAATCAGTTGAGATCGGATAACAGACCTGAGGTTCTATATTTTCTCCCCAAAAGCTATTGGTATTACTAGAGCAACTAGGATTCTCGGTAATACCAGCAATGAAAATTAAAACATTGGGATTGGTGGATAAAATAGCTTGTCCAGCTTTTTCTGCAGCCGTATTCCAATCAGTGCTAGCATTACCAGTACCCCAGGTTGCACCATGAGGCTCATTTTTAAGATCCACTCCCAAAAAGTAATCAAGATTTTTATATCTATCAGCTACAAAAACCAAATCATCTTGCCACTCTTGCTCTGAATAGCTATCTGTATACCATAGTGGAGACTGACCATAACAATCTGGTCTATGACTATCTAGGATAAAGTACATCTGCTGATCATTGAGGTAACCCAACAAACCATCTAGAATCTGTAAACTATTTTTACCTTGCAAGTCTGCATTTTTTGAATAATCAATACTATCCACACCTACTCCATCCAAAGTCTGCGGACAAAAGGGAATTCTCAGAGCATTAAAACCAAGTCCTTTCATCTGATCAACCATATCTTGCCAATTCCTACTCCACAATCCATGCACCACATGATTACTCGTCTCAAAACCAAACCAATTAATACCTTTGATCATAATTGGCTGACCATCGTCATACATATTTCCATCATTAGCCGTAAAGTTACTGACGGCTTGAACAGGAGGGGAAACTATAAAAAACAAAGGTAAAAATAAAACAATAAGACAAGTTATTAAGATATGCTTTAACATGCCTTAGCATTGTACTAAATGATTTCTCAAGATGTAACCCAATAATGTTTCACAAACCTTTATCTTTGGTGTATACTTCAAAAATTGGTTGACATAATAAGTACATACTGCAATGAAAAAAAACAATAAAAGAACTACAAAAAATGTTTTTCAATGGCTAGATGATAATAGAAAAACCCCCAAAGGCAAACTTATTAATCAGTTAATCCCTGTCTTTTTGTGCCTATTCCTCTATGTATTTTTTGTTTCTTCTTCTCACTATATGATCCAATCTTGGATCAATCCCCTCAGCCAACAAAAAATCCAAATTGAACTTCATACTACTGATGTTCTAATCGGATTTTTTCTCTATTTTGTAACAGCTATCGATTATGCTTTGATCATAGGTAGAATGCAGGTATCCAATCCTGGGTCAAAAGCTAGAGTGGTAATGAACTTTTTTACTTGTGTCGGTTGCTTTGTGGGTGTGACTTTGGTGCTCTTTTTATGGAGTTTTGCCAAAGAAGTAAACTGGCTGATCATTCCTTTATTAATATTCGCTGGAAGTGTCATGATCAAGCTGGCTTTTGAAGGTATTGAGTATTTTGAAAACGCTAAAGATATCCCAGCTATATTTAGAAAAAACCTAGCAAAAACTTTAACTGTAATGCACTCTGTAACAACTATTTTTACTTTTTGGATTCCAGAACTAGGTAGCCCCAAAGTCAAAAAAATGAATCTTAAAACTTTAACTACCTGGTCATTCTTGTTACCTTTTATCATTGGTCTGGATGACTTTGTCGGTTATATGGGAGCGATGACTATTTATAATGTCTTTAGCTTATTGGTGGGGATTTACTTTGCTGATATCTTGATTGATATTCTGATTTTTGTTTCACCTACGTTTACCAAAAAAATGGTCGAAAGTTCTATCCTATCCATCCTAGCTGCTTTTGCCTTTATCTACCTAGCATACAAATCATACAGTGAGTCATTCATCTTACTTCATGAATCATTTCATTTGACTAGTTTTGAACTTATAGGAATATTCATCGGCATGGTTATCATGGGATTCTATTTTTCCAAAATGGTCACCGAAAAACGAGTTGCTTAATACAATGGTACAGTAGAAAACAACTAATCAGCTAAACTACTGTTCTACTGAACTACTAGTACTCCCAACCTTAATCATCGCAAACATCAGTACTACCGCTGCAAAATACTGACTGGGAGCTAAGAAAGATTTATATAAAAACATATCCACAAACACGGCCAAAAGTGGGAAAGCTAATTCTAGAATAGTTGCTACTCTAGCTGGAGTATGTCTTAAACCTTTATAGTACAGCCACATCGCTACCAGTCCTGTAGATAAAGCAATAACAACTAAACGGGAAATCTCAGACACTCCAACCCTCAACACACTACCCCCTGCCCCCAATAACAATATGGCTATCAAAGCAAAGCCAGTTGCAAAATAAAATCTAAGTGCCGTAGCCATAGTATCAGAAACTTTTCCTACTAACTCTTTGCCCAAAGTGGTAGAGATCCCCCAAAAGAAAGCTGCCAATAATGAGTAAAATGCCGCAGTAATTGTGCCTGGGACATCTAGATGCACTATTCCATTTTTAAAAGTTACAAAAAACCCAGCAATGATTGCCAAGCTAGCCCATTGAAAAAATCTAGGGGTAATTTTTTCTTTTAGCAAAATGCTGGCAGAGATAATAGCAAAGATTGGCTGGAGTTTTTGAATCAAGAAAACCACACTAAAAGGAATAAACTGAACTTTACTCAGAGCCGCTGTGATAAAAAGTGTTCCCAACAAACCACCAATTAATCCAATCAATGCTGCCAAGCCCACAGTCTTTTTGGTCAATTTTTCTTTGGCAAAAGACTTGATCACAAAAGGGGTCAAAAGTACTGAACCGATAAAATGCTCAAGAAAAACTATGGTTACTGGGGGCAAATGGTACAAGCTCCTGCGTAAGATTCCATCCAGAGCCCACAGGGAAGCGGCGATGACGATAAAGATACCGGAGTATTTTTTGAGGTTGATGTTTTTTAACATAGTGTCCTTCATTTTGCTATTTTCCTATTTATCTATTTAGCTATTTGTATTTTATAAAAGATCTCACACTAATCCCTTGCACTTACACCAAAAATTCACTCAGCTCACTTAGTAAACTCAGCATACTTGAAATCCATTCAGGGAAAATAAAATAAGGAAAAAACACCACTTCAATTAACCAAAGTGGCTACTTCATTCCCTTCTTTCATCCGGACTATACCGTCGGTTCTGGAGTCTAACCAGATCTGCCAGTTTCTTTACAGCATGAGTAAAGAAAAAAGCTCGTGGACTATACCACCGGTGGGGAATCACACCCCGCCCTGAAGGATAGATTTCATTTTAACATATACTTCACAATTTTTTCATCATCATTCAACACCGCCGTCATGAAAAACGGTTTCTTTCCCCCCACTATCAGCTGCCAAGAATACTGCAGATCATCAACCATTTCATCATCCATAGCTAATAGATCACCTTTATGAATCCACATAAACTCACCCTCATCAGTAAAAAATCCTTTAGGAATTTCTTTAGTGTCTACTTCTATCACAAAAAAACACATCACCCAATCATCTTCATATCCACCTTCTAGTTTGACAACGCCTGCCAATCGGCAATCATCTGCGCTCACCACATATCCTGTTTCTTCCTCTGTCTCACGGATAGCACAAGTCAGATAATCTTCACCCGTCTCTGTCTTGCCACCGATGCCATTGAGCCGACCAGCATCGACACTTTTATCCATCGCTCTTTTGACAAAAAGATACTCATCACCAAACTTGAGAAAGTTGGTGGTGGAGGTGGTAGTATAACGGCGTTTTGGTTTCATACCCATCCAAACTCACTAAATACTTGATTATCCAAAACTTTTTCCAAAGCAAACTTTACATAAGGAATCATGTTACTCGGCAAACTATCAGTATCATACCACTTCAATTCATCACACTTATCAGTCTCACAGATCTGAGGTTCTCCTTGCCAATTTTTAGCCATAAAAAAGAAATCAATCCGCTCATGATTTTCACCCTGATTTGCCCGGTGCATAACGTGAGCTACTTCTAGATTTGCTGGACTAATATCAAGTCCTATTTCTTCCTTAATTTCCCTAATCATTGCCTCAGTTACTCTCTCTCCACCATCCGCATGCCCCGCAGGTACAGAATAATTACCATCTTCATAGCCGGTATTGTATCGGCGGAGAAGAAGAACCTGATTATCTTTAAAAAGAAATAAGTGCACAGCAGGAATGACTTTGAATCTATCTTGATATTTTGTCATTTACCTATTCTCTTACAAAGGAATCTTCTTTTAAAGTGGCGGAGGTAGGGGGAGTCGAACCCCATTCGCATAAAAACGAATCAGAAGTTTATCAGGCTTTGGCACACTCCTCGTGCGCTACTACCTCCTACCTGCCACCAGGAAAATCCTAGCAAACAAAAGTTACAAGAAGGTTACAAAAACAACTACAAAAAAACACCCCCAAAGGGATGTTTTCTTATCTGATTCGTACGAATGGTTGATTCGTAGCCTGATAAACTTGTAGTCATTATACGTTTAAAAGGCAACAAAAGTCAAGCTTAAATATCAAAATTAACCACCCAGTCCACATCAGGCAAACCAGATTTAGACAGAATAGTCTTTGCTTGGATTTCTTTGATTTTTAGTTTTAGGTCATTTGACATACTATATTTATTATTCGTTTAGATCTTTTAATCTTTATTCGTTTCTCCAAAAAAATTTCCAACCACAACCTATGGATCCCTGCCTACGCAGGGATGACCCCACTCTCCTTGAGACCATCAACAACCCACTCCATTGGCAAGCCATATGCAAAAGCAGTAAATGATCCCTTCATACTCTCTATGAGTGCAGCACCTTCTGGATATGCTGGGCTAAAGGCGGCTGACCAAGTTGTGACTGGGTTTTGCTCCACATAATAATCAATCTCAGCTGGAGACAGTTCACGAAATCTAAACTCAAACTCAGCGACCTTGTTGATGTTATTCTCCGTCATCCTATCTAGATAAGCAAAACCAGTATAACCAACAACAGTCTTTCCAGATTGAGCATAGAGCATCTCTTTAGCTTCAGTGATATCCTTTGGCTTTTCTAGAGCCTTGTCATCTAGCTGAGCATACGTATCAGCCCCAATGATGATCGCATGGGGACAGTCCGAGCAAACCGATTCTGCCTTCATCATTGCCAATTCTCTAGCTCTTTCTTTTAAATCACCATTTGCATAGCTTTGTTCATCTACATCAGCAGGCATTATTTCAAAACCAACATCAAGAGTAGATAAAATCTTTTTGCGCTGTGGCGAGCGCGAAGCAAGGATAAGTTGTCTTTTGTTCATATATCTGTCATTATTATTGTAGTGGACTTTTTAGTCTAGGGTCTAAATAAATCTATTGCTAATTATCAATATGTGTTTATTTAACTTGATTTATGAATTATGATTTAAGATTTTTTTAGTCTTGTGGACTTTTTAATAATTAACAAGTAAAACTAAATAATAATTTTGATGTAATGGACCATAGATACACCGTCATTGGTATCTTAAGGGTATTTAGTTAAAGTTTGTATAGGGGTATCGCTGAGGCGGAGAAGGCGCCGCCGGGTCCAGTACAGCGAAATTATTATTTAGTGACGGAATCTGCAAAAAATTTATTAGAAAAAATATAAAAGGAACATTATGAAAAAAACCCAACTCCTCTCTACTTTAGTTATTGCTTTGTCTTTTCTCTTGGCAACAGCACACTCTGCGCTAGCGCTAGAAATCATTGCTGCTCCCAATGGCAGCGTCAGCTTTTATGAAGATTCTGTCCTTGGCAAACAAACTGATAATGGCTCAGGTCAAGGTAATGGTGGTGGCACTGCTGCTCAAGCACCTATCAAAACCGTTTCCCCCAGATCAGGACAACAAATCAATATAACTCCTATGGATGACGAACTCCAAGTAGGAGTCCAACAACCCAATGTCAGAGGTCAAGGCTTCCAAGATACCGATGTCATGCGCGTCAATAGACTAGATATGCAAGTACCTGCTGCCGGTAACCCTACTCAGCAAAAAGCAGCTGAAAAGAGAAACGAAGCTGGCCAAATGAATGGTGAGACTGTCCAAGATAGATCCGAATACAGAGAAATGCTCATGGAGCAAAGACAAGAAAGACAAGAGGAGATGATCCAAATCAGGAATCAGCTCAAGGAAAATAAGCAGTCACTCAACATCGAGTCACGTGGTGTCAAAGCCAATCTCAATCAAGGAGCTGAATTCTCTTATGATGCTGAAACAAATCAAATCATCCTCACTACTCCATCAGGTGAAACTCATGTGCTCAATCACCTACCAGACCAAGCAGTGGCTAGACTGATTGAACTAGGTCTTGATACCAACGATAGTGAACTCAATGTTCTCACCAAGGGAGATGATGTCCTCTACACAGCTACCGGATCTAGAAGAAAGAAATTCTTGGGACTTTTCAATAGAAACGTCCCTACAGAAATAGAACTCAATGATGAGACGGGTGAAGCCATGGAAACAGAGCTACCTGCAGATTCATTCATTGATGGCTTACTCAATAGTCTAAGTTTCTAAAAACACCTACCATCGGTGGTGAACACTTGGCTTAATATATTGATCGTAAACTGAGTTTACTTGAGATATTTCCTGTGCTGTTAGATTTCTCATGTCAGAGACTTTAGTATTCCCCAGAGCCTGATTAGAATTCTTTGCTCCTGGTATGACAACACTTATCTCTGGGTGATCGAGAATCCATCTGATAGCCAACTCTACCATACTCATATCTTCAGGTTGGACTGATTTTAATTTCTCAACTGCTGTAATACCTTGCTCAAAATTAACACCAGCAAAGGTTTCTCCTACGTCAAAAGCTTCTCCCTTCCTGTTGTAATTCCTATGATCTGTTTTTGCAAATGTAGCATCCTTATCATACTTACCAGTCAACAGCCCACTAGCTAGAGGCACTCTCACAATCACTCCGATATTTTTCTTCTTGGCTTGTTGGAAAAATAATTCTTTAGGCCTTTGGCGAAAAATATTAAAAATAATTTGGACAGTTTCTACACCAGGATACTCAATCGCTTTGAGTGCTTCTTCTACCTTCTCAACACTCACACCATAATGCTTGATTTTGCCTTTCTTTTTTAACTCATCAAGTCCTGCAAATAGCTCTGGTTTGTAATGCACGTCAGTAGGTGGACAATGTAATTGGAGTAAATCAAGACTATCCATCCGCAGATTTTGCAAACTTCTGTCTACAAATTTTTCTATGTTATCAATGGTATAGCCATCAGCCACATGGGGATTGAGCCTTCTACCCGCCTTAGTAGCTACAATAATGTCTTCACTTCTATTCTGCAAAACTTGAGCAATAATCTTTTCACTTCTCCCGTCACCATATACATCAGCTGTATCGATAAAATTAACTCCATTATCAATAGCAGTGTTGAGAGCCTCAATGGCATTGCTCTCAGAGACATCTCCCCAATCACCACCAATAGCCCAACTGCCAAATCCCACTTCAGAAACTTTATAACCTGTTTTACCCAGGGTTCGATACTTCACGGAAACCTCCCTTGTGATATTTTTATGAAAAAGTAAAAACTAAACCAACTCCATCAAAGGACTACTCAAAACCAAGTTGAAACCTTGATAAATCAAATAACCATATACTGCCAAAAGTGCTATTACGGCTACCATTCCTATCAGTGTTCTATCCTCTCTCTTGTACACAAAACTGCCAGCCATATGATCATGCCAAGCTTGGTGATTTTTATCTGTCAAAATGGAAAAGAATCCAGCAAAAAGAACAGCTCCACTAATAGCTACTCCAATTTTTTCTCTAAAGAGAGCTACTTTAGTACTAAGTAGTTTTTCATCTTTATCCAAAACTTCCAAACCTACCACAGCTTGACCAATTGTCTGACCTTTCTTGGAGATAGCTAGAGGCGAATAAAAGAAACTAACAAATATCATGGGGAGAAAAACCAATCCCACCAACCACAACCATCTCCCTACCATCAGACCAATATCACCAGCACCAAAGATCCAAACAACAGAAATAAACATGGGCAAACCCAAAATTAAAGAATCAATCCACCCCGCTACGAACCTGGGCAAAAGTGACCCATATTTATCATTTTTTGCAAAAGTTATGTTCATATTATTTCTCCAATGATTTCAAAGACTTATACCCCAAATTCCAAGTTGCATAAAAGAACACCTGCATCATGGCTTGGACCACCGTGAAAAGAAGCATCGTAGCCATAAATAGCAACACGATTGGCGAAGCAGACCATAATAGACTACCCAAATTTTCAATATTAGTAAAATCATTAGTCATCAAAAAAGAAACTACCGATATCATTACCGGCATCATCACTCCCAACATCACCAAGAAACCAACAATACCATTAGCCACACTCAAACGAATCCCTTTCCATAGATTCCCTTTGGACAAGCTGTATCCAGTATCAAAAGATTCTTTACCGGCTTTACCTGCCAACACACATTCCCTCTGACCCCACATAATGCCAAAACCAAACCTCAAACCATAATATACCAGGGCTATGAAACCAGCCATACTCAAGACCATGGCCAAAATAGGGCCAAGATTCTCTGATGTAACTGCTAGCATCCCAACTCCAAAAGCAATAATTATAGAAACACCAATAAGTGCCAACATAAACTTAATCACTGGCACTACACTGATATATATCATCGGCTTAATTCGATCAAACACACCTTGAGAAATAGCACCCAAATCAACTTTTTTACCATTATCTGCATCGTCGATAGCTTTGATCAAAGCAGATACAGCCCATGATCTAGCAACAAAAGCATATACAACCATCCCAATCATAAATGCGATAAACTGAAGTACTATCAATGTATATACATACCAAGGTACCGATGTGAAAGCAGTTCCAACTTGACCCATCAAGTCCTCAACCTCACCTTCCATCATCATCAGTTTCTCCTCATCTTCTTTTTTGGCCTCATCGATCTTTTCTTCCACGAATGTTTCCCAACCAGTGTCAATAGCATTACTTTCCTCACCTATCTGCCTCATCATTTCCTGTTTTGCTTGCTGTTGCTGCACAGAGACTTCTTCTGTAGGCCCACCAATATTTTGTGAACTATTACTATTAAATGAATTCCCACCACCAGCAAAAATCATCACTGCGATCCCAAAAATCCACAGCTTTTTATTATTCCAGGTAATATCCTTTGCTTTAGAATAGAAATCGGAAATACTCCAATTAATTTCTTTTTTTGATGGTTTTTTAGTTTTGGAAGATGTTTTCTTTGGCATACTTAACGCATTATACTATACCTCAATCAAAGTTATGACTGCCAAAACAAACTAAATTTGCAAGTGGATGACTTCAAATATTGAAATTATTCTACAGGAGTAATCAAACCCAAAGCTGATAAAAGTTTAGTGATATATTCAGGATGATCATTCTGAATAAATACAGAATCACACTCAATCAACCCATTTAATGCTTCAATTTGACCATAATTAGCTAGAGCTTCTAAAAGTTCAGCAACTGATTTTTTTAGATTACTATCAATAGTTATTGGGCCATTAATCATCCCCATTACCCATTCGGCTCGACCATTCTCAGCCAAAGCTTTCAAAAGATAATTAGGTGAATACTCATCAATAGTTAACTTATCTTTTATATCTTCCATCATTCCCATTGCACGATCAACACAACCATCTTCAACCAAAGCCTGTAAGAGAGCTGCAACATTCTCATTATCCTGATAACGATATAGGGAATGAATACTAACTGTACCATTAATTATATTCAATACCTTATCAGCATGACCTCTTATAACTAAAATTTCCAAAAATTCCAAAACATTTTCTTTATATTGTCCATATTCATCTAAATTGGAAATATCTACTGTACCAGAGATCTTATCAATTATTTCTCCAGTAAATTCTTCACTAGCTAATAGATGAAAAAAAGACAAAGCATCTTTGTTTGGGTTAGAAATATCCAACAAACCTTCAATACTACTTACTATAGTTAAACCCAATCCCGTTTGCGTAATTATTATTTTTAAAGCCTCAACCTGCCAAAAATTCAGTCTAGATAAAGATACTTCCTCATTAGCTACTTTTTCCAATGCATGTTCATCACTTAAATTAAGACTGATAAAACGTTCTCTGGTCCATGGTTGTATACTCATACTGATGATCTTAGACTTACTAAAAACCCAAGACTCCATTGAATATTAAATATGTAATGTACTATAGGACATTATATCGAAATATTATAAATAAGTCAATAAATGTAATAATGAGAACCAAAATCAAATATGTGGTATAGTATCAATTGTCCATGCAAGACCAATCCCAACAATCATTCTCCCTCAACTGGAAGATCGCCGGTAAAGCTGGTGAAGGCGTGATGGCAACGGCCAAAATCCTAGCTCGCATTTGTAAAAGACACGGACTCAATGCCTTTAACTATTACGAATATCCCTCACTCATCAAAGGTGGCCACCAAACAGGCCAGGTCTACGCCAGCACCGACAATGCTTCCTGCCAAAAAAGAGAACTAGACTTATTGATTACCCTCGGCCCCAACGGCCTAACCGAACACCAAGAAGAAATCACCAATAAGACCTTAATACTCTACAACTCTGACTCCCCAAAGAACTCACAGCTAACAGCTAACAGCTCACAGCTCTTAGAAATTCCCTTCTACACCATCTCCCGCGAAGCCACCGGTCACTTGATTGCCATGAACATGGTCACCCTCGGTGCTTCTGCATACTTTCTAGGACTAGATGTAGAGATAGCCAAACAAGAAATCCAAGACGAGTTTGGTAGTAAAGGTCAAGAAGTAGTAAACCAAGATATTGCAGCTTTTGAAGCCGGATTTGCCAAAGCTAAAGAATTGGGCCAACCACTTTTTACTATCCCCAAATCAGAAGATAAACAGATTATCTTGACTGGTAACGAAGCAGTCGGCCTAGGTGCTCTTGCTGCTGGTATCCAATTTTACTCAGCGTACCCGATGACTCCCGCGAGCGGACTTCTGCATTATCTAGCTAGCAAACAAGAAGACTTCCCACTGGTGGTCAAACACGCCGAAGATGAAATCGCCGCTATTAATAATGCTCTGGGCGCCTCTTTTGCTGGAGTCAGAGCCATGACTGGCAGCTCCGGTGGAGGTTTTGCCCTGATGACAGAAGCTGTTTCCTTTGCCAGCATTGCTGAGATTCCTCTAGTCATACTTGAAGCCCAACGCAAAGGCCCAGCTACCGGACTCCCAACTTGGACCGAGCAAGCTGATCTGGAATTTGTGTTGCACTCTGGCCACGGCGATCTCCAAAGAGTCGTCTTTACTCCTGGGACTGTTGCTGAACATTTTGAGCTGACCAAAGTTGCCTTTTATTTAGCAGAAAAATATCAAATTCCCGTCTTTATCCTAAGTGACAAATTTGTCCTTGAGTCTCACCAAACCATGCCAGAGCCAGATCTCAATCAGACTAATCAACGATATAGTATGGTTACTCAAGTTAAAGAAGGAGAAGAGTACCATAGATACAAACTCACTGAGTCAGGCATCTCTGAAAGAAGTATCCCCGGAGTAGAAAATGGACTACAACTAACTAACTCATATGAACATGATGAGTTTGGCTTTGCCACAGAGGAAGCGGATATGACCCAAGCTCAATGTGACAAAAGAGCCAAGAAAATGAATCAGCTTATACAAGAACTCCCCCAGCCATACGTTGTGGGCCCAGCGGAAGCAGATATAACTTTCGTTTGTTGGGGCTCTACGATAAATGTACTAAAACAATTAGTCTTTCAATTACCAATTATCAATTCTCAATTATCAATTAATGTAATCCACATCCCAACAATTCATCCATTCCCTGTCGAAACCTTTACTACATTAGCAAATAAAGCCAAGAAGCTAGTCATGGTAGAAGGCAATCAATCCGGCCAAACCGAAAAATTGATCAGAAGAGAAACCGGAATCACTATGCATGACCACATTAGAAGGTACGATGGTCGGCCTTTTTATGTTGAGGATTTGTTAAAGTACCTGAGTAATAATGACCAATGATCAAGCACCAATTATCAAACAATGATCAATGTCCAAATGACATAATGATTTTTTAAAAAAGACCTTTAAAAAAATAATTAAAAATTTTGAACGGGAGGATCTCTAAACTTTCGTTCCACTCGTTTAGATACAGCTAAACTATGGTGAAGAAAGTTTCGAAAAGCGAGGACTGGTTGCCGAGCGGTCCTCACGAGCAAAGTTTTTAATTATTTTTGACGGAACCAGCAAAAAACTATGTCCTGTATAACCAATCAATCAATCAAATCCCCAATCACCCCCACCTGGTGCCCCGGCTGTGGTGACTTTCTGATTCTCAACTCACTTCAAAAAGCTGTCGTTGAGCTAGAGCTAGAAGAAAAAAACACCGTCATTTTTTATGGGGTAGGCTGTAGCGGCAATATGGCAGATTTTAATCGTGGCTATGGTTTTCATGGACTTCACGGCAGATCACTCGCCAACGCCCTAGGAACCAAACTCGCCAATCACAACCTCAAAGTCATCATCGTAGCCGGAGATGGTGATATGTATGGAGAGGGACTCAATCATTTCTTATCTGTAGCTAGAGGTAACCACGACATCACTTTGATCATTCATAACAATGAAAGATACTCCCTAACTACTGGACAAAGCTCACCTACTACTGATAAAGGAACTAAAACCAAATCTACTCCTATGGGTGTGATTGACTCGCCGTTTAACCCTCTGATGATGGCCCTATCTGCCAATGCCAGCTATGTCTCTAGAGCCTACAGTGCCAAGATCCCTCAGATGGTAGAGCTGATGAAACAAGCCATCCTCCATCCAGGATTTGCCCTAGTAGATATCTTGCAACTCTGTCCAACTTTTAATAAAGATCACAATCATCCCTACTTTGCCCAAAGAATCTATGATCTGATAGAAACAGATCACAATCCTCAGGATAAAGCTCATGCTCTAGCTAGAGCCCAAGAAGTAGAAAAATTCCCACTGGGAATCTTTTACCAAGATAAAAATTCTGTACCCTATCACGCACAATTACAGCAGCTACAGGAAAAAGCACTTGTAGATCAGTGGAGTGATACAACCAATATTGAAAAAGGCTTAATAGAGTTTAGGTAAGAACTAAGCTTAATATTATTTATCTTCTTTGTGAAACATCCCTCACTACTGCGTGAATCATCTTTTGCCCTTTATTAATTACCAAGTTTGCATTGATTTCAACATCTACAGCATGCCCATTGGCATGAAGCAATTGAGTTCTACCAGCTATAACTTTCTGAGAGCTAAACACCCTTGTAAAAATATCCCTACTCGATTTAATATTATCTTTAGTTACAATATCGTCTATATTTTTTCCCACAATCTGTTCACCAGAAAATCCCATCAAATCATAAATAGACGGTGTCACATACCGTATATAGCCCTTATCGTCTATCAAAGTAATGGTGTCAACAGAAGATTCAGAAATAAGGCGGAGAGTATTATTGGTCGGTAGCTTTCGTATGAGATCTTCTATTGTTTTTGCTTGACTACTGATGGTTTTATTCAATCTAACAATATGTTTTTGTAACTCTGATAAAGCTTGTTGAAGTCTTTGACTATCAGAAATTTCATCCATAAAAAAATAAGAGATTGGAACATTAAGAACGCCCGCTAGTGTTTCCAAGTCTTCGACATTTATTCCTCTTTTACCTCTCTCTATATATCCAATGGCTGCTCCAGTTTTGTAGAGTTTCTCACCCAATTCTTGCTGGGAAAAACCCATAATTTCTCTAGCCTTTTTGATTCTTTGGCCAACTGATGAAGCACGATTGTGTATTTTTGTTTTCATAATCAAAACAATTTGTTTCTTTAGTGTATAGAAAACCCAAGATATATCAAGTCCAAAATATGAATAAATAAATACAACATCCTGATCCTAGAGATAAAAAGCAGATCTATTAGAATTAAAGCATATGCAACAAACCAACGACATTAGAAATCTATCACTAAAACTTCTCAGGGCGGAGGGTTCTGGTAATCAAAATAGAATTGATGAAATAAAAACAGAACTAAAAAACAGAATTCTTGCTCAAGCCGGTGCCTTTAACATTTCCGAAGCATATCTGGATCTAGACCAAGACGACCCCTATAAAAAATGGAGTGAGTTTTAGTCCTGGCGGGCGTCGTGGGATGAAGTTGGAACTTTTTTAAAAACTTAAACTCTTCCATTTTTCCTTTAAACCAACTCAAATATACCATAACTTTAACTGATTAATTATCAACAGTTAATATACGCCACCGGATTTTGATTACTCTTAATGTACTCAGAAACATTTTTATACAGGTATTGATCTCTGATTTCTGTTGAAGCAATATTTCCTACAAACTCCCAACGATCATTATTTACTTCTTCGTTAAAATCAAAGTCAGTTGTTTTAGTATTGAGAGTTGAGTTTTGTGGTAACCAGTGCTCAATTTTATATACTTCTTGAACAATGTTTTGATAAACAGCAAAGGCATACTCTGCCTTATTTTTTCTTTCACCAAGTTTCCAAGAATGGCGAGTGACGTCATAAAGTCTAATTGGATCTAAACCATAGCGAAAAGTAGCGTTTAGTTTAAAGGCGATGACCTGATGAGTAACAACTGCTTTGCCAGCTTGGTAGGTTGCAACCACTTGTTCCACACTCATCCTACCGAACTCTTTGGAATGATAACCCCTTTGTATATTGGTTAAATTTTCAATATCAAAACAGTCAATGATTGAGGCTTCAATTCTTTTTACAGTTTGGTCATCTTCGATACCATGAATGACGATCTCAATTTTAGGCTCTAGACCATCACTCAAAATATCTTTGATTTTTTTAACTTTATCTTTTTCTGAATCTTCCAGTAAGTGTGAAAAGCAACGATCACCTTTGCCTTTACCTACATAAAAAATCTCATCATTGCGAGGATCGATATAAATATAGACGTATGATTTGAGGTCTTTGTGGATTGATGGGGGGAATTTTTTGATCATAATTTTCTTGGTTTTAATTATTTAAATAATATCACCAATATTTTAAAAATCTGATTGTTTAATATTTTGAACTATAATGATAAATTAAGACATTATTCTAAAACAAAAGAGGGCAAAATGGCACTAAAAAAATGCAAGGAATGTGAAAAAGAAATTAGTAGTTCAGCAAAACAATGCCCTGGTTGTGGTAAAGATCAAAGAAATTGGTTTATGAGACACAAGTTTCTTACATCATTTATTGTTGTGATTGTTTTTATCATAGTAGCTGTTGGTGGTAGTGATAGCTCAACTTCAAATACAAAGTCAGTATCTACAAAATCAGATACAAACAGGGTAATGGAAGAAAAATCAGAACCTAATGACACTTTTATGGAGGAAAAGGAAATTGTTGAAGTAGAAGACCCTAATCCTCATTTTGACAATGGAGTTTTTGTGGTTGGCGAGGAAATAGAACCAGGGACATATAGAACAAGAACTGCAAATTCTAGTTGCTATTATTCAAGACTTAGCGGTTTCAAAGGGGATCTAGATGATATCATTTCAAATGAAAACACAGATTATCCAGCAGTAGTAACTATAGCGGAAGGTGATAAGGGCTTTAAATCAACAAGATGTGGAACCTGGACAAAGGATCTATCACAAATTACTGATAGTAAAACTAGTTTTGGAGATGGGATTTTTATTGTTGGTACAGATATTGAGCCAGGTACATACAAAAACTCTGGACAATCTAGTTGCTATTATTCAAGACTAAGTGGTTTTGGAGGTGATCTAGGAGATATTATCTCTAATGAGAATACTGATGATGTGGCAATTGTTACTATTGCAGCCAGTGACAAAGGTTTCAAATCCACAAGATGTGGAACCTGGACTAAAATGGAATAAAATCCATAATTAAAAAAAATTAGACACGTATAATTTTAAGCTCAATTTTTTTCATCAGAGAGTGGAGAAAATTATCTCTTTTTTTTCTTTTTTCCAATCCATGAGTCCAATCATCCAACTCAATAACCTGTACAGTTTCAAAAGTATTTTTATCAGCTAAAACAAAATCAACTGATTTTCTGTTTATCTTGTTAAAGTAATGATAATAATTTTTTTTGTCTGTTACTTCTACAAGCTTATCCAAATTTATCTGAGGAAAAATATAATATTGATTTCCATACTGTTGTTCTAGCTTTCTATACATTTCTTGTTCTGAGGGAGTCATTACAGAGGTTTTTTTGATATAGGGAAATTCTTCTTTTTTGTTGTGTTTCAAAAAAAGATAAATCAATCCAAGAAAAACAACTACCAACCAAAGAGAAATAATAAAGGGCCGCATACTTACTCCTTTAAATTAATATAAACATGCTTCTTCAACCAGGCTCTACCTGATCCTGATTTGAAATATTTTTCAAAGTTAAATGCAGTATGTTTCTCCTGGTAAGCAAAGTATAAGAATAATTTTACGAATAAAAGATTTTTGGTGGCTGGGACACGTATCCCGCCGCCGCTATAGTTATGGCGGGCGAAGGCGGAGGTGAAGAGATTCGAACTCTTGAAACCTTTCGGTTCCGGTTTTCAAGACCGGTGCAATTGACCGCTATGCGACACCTCCAAACTTATTTTAAACACAACTGAACGCTACTGTGTCCTTCCGTAGCCTTGGCGAAGGAGGATGCGACACCTCCTACTTGAAGAAGTATTTTAACATTTATCAAGAAAATAATCAGCCCCTACTAAACTAAAACAATAATAGCTACAATAATGCTTGATGAAAAAATCCATCAAACTTTTTGTAATAACTTTAGCTGTATTTCTCCTGATAGACCTCATCTGGCTAACCCAAATCGCTAACCAATTTTACCAAGCACAAATAGGCTATTTACTTACAGATACTCCCAATCTGATCGCTGCCTTTATCTTTTATATATTATTTGTAATCGGCTTAATTATTTTTACTATCCAGCCAGGACTAAAACAAAAATCCCTTAGACAAACCATTATTAAATCAGCCTTTTTTGGATTAGTTACCTATGCCACCTATGACCTGACCAATCAAGCAACTATCGAAGATTGGCCAGTGATAGTTACTATAGTCGACATGGCGTGGGGGAGCTTACTAGGAGGTATGACCGGAGGGATCAGCTTTTTCATATACAACAAACTTTCAAAATAACTAAGATATGTTTCAACCCCAGACCGTCACCGTCAATGACCTGATGCAAACCGACTACACCTATGTCCTAGAAGAACCCATCGGTAAAAACTTTGATTCAGAATTCAAACCAGAACTAACTCCCAAGCAAATGCTCAAGCTAGGTATATTTGGTGGTAAGTATATGACTGATTGTAAAAATGAATTCCCGGCTGATTGGTTTACTCATGCCAAACTTTCACCAGATAAAAAAGATATTTCTCTAAACTATTTTAAAGTTGACGCCAGCCAACCACTCAAAGTTTGGCAAAAAAAAGATTGGATCCATCCCTATGACCCACGAGGCTGGTTCCAATGGTACTGCCGCTACTACATGGGCAGACGCATGCCAGAAGAAGACCACAGACAAATCAAACGCTGGAAAGCCATCACCCGCCACATTGCCCAAATAAAAAAAAACTGCGAACACAAAGACCTCACTTGTAGACCAAAACAGAGGCAAGCATTACTTCATTGGGCCTATGATAGCCGAGAAATTTGATTTATGATTTACACCTGCCTGTTGGCAGACAGGAATTAGGATTTATGAAAAAAAAGCATTTATTTATCTTCACCCTTTCTTTTCTCTTATTCATTTGTATCGCATTAACTTTACGTTTACTTAGTTTACTTGGTAAAGAAAAACAAACAGTAGACTCATTAACAGCAAATAATCAACAATTAGAAGAAAAAATTGACAACTTAGAATATGATCTGTGGCTATCAAATAATGATAGAGCCAAAGAAATCTCTACCACAGAAACAATTTTCCCAATAAAGGGGTTGCCGATGAGTTCCTCTTTACTAAGTGAAAAGATTACTGAAAAAACGGTTTGGGAGTTTCGAGGAGACCAAATAAACTCATATAAAATAGCTTTAAATTACGAAGGAATTCCTATTCTTATAACATTCTGGGAATATCAAGGTATTGAGCAACCAAGTCATTATGTGTTTATCGGGGATTATGGCAATACCATACACATAAATTCAAAACCAGAAAGCGAACTTTCATATACTTCACAAAATAAAGCAAAAAATAGATGGGATATAGCACTCAACCAATTAACAACATACCAGGACTTTACTACCAATCACAGTGTATACGTCCAAATCAAAAAAATTGAACCTGAGCCTCTAGGAATAACTCTGGAAGAAGAAACAAAACTCTATAGTAGAGCTAACATACTCAACTCGGTAAAGGATTTAAAAACAATAGCAGACAATCTTTTCTTTTAGACAAATCTGGGAAACAACAAACCAACCCTGTCTTTATACTCTTGATATTCTTTATTATCCTCATACCTCTGATCATATTTCTTCTCCAAAGGCGGAATCCCACTCACAAAAACCAAAATATAAGTAATAAACATTGGACCAACTATACTTAAATATTCCCAACCAGATAGATATGGTAAAGCAACCCAAAATACCCCCCACCATAAACTCATCTCCCCCAAATAATTCGGATGCCTGGATATCCCCCACACCCCACTCTCTATCCACTTACCCTTATTTTCTTTTTTTAATTTAAAAACAAATTTTTGATAATCAGCCACTGTCTCCAAAACCAAACCAACTAACCATAACAATACCCCTATCCAAGATAGTAACCCAACCCCATTAAGAGTTTCCTTTTCCAACACTACCAATACTGGCAACAAAATCACCCAAACTGCCAATCCCTGGAACATCCAAAAACTAAAAAACTTACTAAAACTTTCCCTGATACCATCAAATCTCTTATCTCTCTTCATCACATTGATCCTGATAAAAAGATATGTCGCCAAGCGAATTCCCCACACCACTACCATCCCCACCAGTAGCCAATCGACCAAAGTAAGCTGGTTTTTAGCAAAAACCCAAACGACCAAAATAATAAAAGTCAAACCATAAGATAAATCAGTTACTTTGTCTGTCTTGAAGAGAAATGCAAAAAAGAAAAACCCCAGTTGTATTGCCAGGCTAACAAGGAGAGTAATCAATAATGTATTTATCATCCTTTTCTATACTAGCAAAAATAGACCCAAATACGCTACACTGGAATACATGCAGGATAGTACTACTCCCGCCACCAGATCAAGACAATACCTAGAAGAACTCCGCAATAGGAGGACTGGACGTAGGGCTAGTACACCAACACAAACCCCACCTCAACAACAAACGACAAACAATCAAACAAATAACACAGAGAGTCAAAACAACATCCCACTTCGTCAAGACTTCGCGGGACAAGAAGCCCCACAGCCACAAATTGATCCAGTTGCACCACCACAAACCCCAATCCAGGAACAACCAGTAGTCACAAATCCAGTATTTCCAGTAACAGATACCAATACCGCACAACGAGTAACGCAAAACGAAATAAACCAACCAGAAATTAGTAATCAGCAGGAAATGAATAATAACGCATACCGCACACCGCAAAACGCACAACAACCCTCCGCCTATCAAGAATCCGAGATCTTCCCAGGCCAGTTCACTCCCATTCCAGAGGAGATTATCGTCGAGTGGCAAGCACCTAATAGACCTTTCAAAAAAAGAGACAAGCAATACTACACTACTATTGCCGTCATTGTCTTGCTTGTCTCATTAATCCTCTTTTTTGCTGGGCAATTCTTGCCTATCGCTGTAGTGGTCTCGGTAGGGTTTTTGGCTTATGTTATCTCGGCAATTCCTCCACAAGAAGTAACCAACAAAATCACCACTTGGGGAATCAGAATTGATAATGAGATTTTCTATTGGGAAGAAATGGGCAGATTTTGGTATGAACCCAAATTTGGTAAAGATGTCCTCTATATAGAGATTCTCAGATTTCCAGGCAGAATTACATTGATGATCGAAGACCTCAATCAAGAAGATCTAACTATGCTCCTGAGTGAAGTCCTCCTCCAGCAAAAGCCAGAACCCACTCCCTTTGACAAAGCCGCCGACTGGCTACAAAAAAGAATCCCACTAGATACTAACTAATAACTCCCTCAAACTCTCAGTAATCTCAACCTCATCACTGTTTAATATTTCTTCAACGGTCATCCACTTCAATTGACTAAAGTGCTCGTCAGCTGGATTTTTGGTAGTATCAATTTTCAATTCGCCAACTACCTCACACAAAAATGTATGACAGATCACCTGATGTTTATGTGTCTGAGAAAAAAAATACCACACTCCTACTGATTTAATAATCTTAATATCAATATCCAACTCTTCTTTTACTTCACGAGTCAATGCTTCATGTGGTGATTCACCATACTCAATCTTCCCACCCGGCAAATCCCAGACTGGACCTTTGTGAAGATCTTCTTTGAGAATTAGAAATTTGTTATTGTGTTTTAGAAGTGCCTTGACGGAGGAGATTATTTGGGGCATATTATTTTTTACCACCCTTTACCAGCAACCAAATACCAAACGCCATCTCACCTAGGATACTGGGTACCGCTACCATCGCCAAAAAGATATCAGCATAATCACTGTAGTTGGGCAACATAAAGTGAGCAGTAGTATCAACAATATACATCACCCCAGCAGCGAAAAGGAAAGCCATGATCCATTTTGGTTTTCTCACAATCCATGAGACTAATATCAAGTGAAAACCAAAGAAAAACAAACCAATCAACCAGATGATGTCAAATCTTGTAACCAAATGAATTATTGCCTCAGCACTCCTTAGATTTGCAACTTCAACCAAAGCAAAAACAGCTATCGCCATGACAGCAGCATGGATCAGACGAAAATACGTACTCAGACCAGTCAAGGGATTCTTGTCATACATTAGCTTCAAGGCCCAAGCAATCACCACATCAAACACAGCCGCCACTAGAAATGCCACCGCACCCAAACGAACCAAGAACTGACTATTAACTACCGTTTCCAGCGGATTTGCCTTGAGCGAATCAACAACCAAAAAATTGCCAAAAATCGCCGCAAAGAAAATCACCAAATAACTAATACCGGCAATGATGGAAAGGGTGCGTTTTTTCATAGATACACTATCACTAATTATCTTTTTTTATCCAATATAATAATCACCAAAGAAAATCCAACACCTGACAAAATAGATGCAATGTCATACACCAGCACTCTACCGTCATCGATAATATTGAGCAGGCCATTTAATACAAGCAGAACCGCCACAATAACCAACAATGTTTTTGCAAATTTTTGCATAGTAAAACCTCCTGTAGCATTAATCATACCATTTTTCTTCAGTTTCACCATCAACCTCACAATCAACAAAAATGATTTCCTTAACAAGTTTAGAAAACTCACTGTTCGGCTGATAAAATATAATCATGAATATTCAAATCGTTGAAGGTACTAAAGGTGCACAAGAAGCAGAAGATATTGTAGTAATTATAGATGTTTTACGAGCAGCGACTGTTGCAGCATATTTACTCAATGCTGGTGTGAAATCGATTATCCCAGTGTCTACAGTTGATGAGGCATTTACCTACAAAAACAGTAACCAAGACATATTACTTGTTGGTGAAGACAAAGGAATAAAAATCACAGGATTTGATATTGGTAATTCACCTAGTGAAATAAAACAAAGAAAAGACTTAGCTGGAAGACAAATAGTTCACCGAAGTTCTACGGGAACACAAGGACTTATTCATGCGAAAAATGCTCAACAAATTATTTTTGGCAGTTTTGTAACAGCAAAAGCTATTCATAATTATCTTAAAAAAAAATCTAGTAGTAATATCACATTGGTACCAATGTATGCACTAGAAGACCATCTATTTGCTGAATATTTAAGAGATAATTTATTGGGAAATGAAGCTCAATCTTTAGAGGAGATAAAAACAAAACTATCTAATCATGAATTTATAAAAACAAACTTCCTAGACCCTAATAACAAAAATTTTCCTGAAAGTGACTTCCACTTAAGTTTAGAAACCGGTGTTTTTGATTTCTTTCCAATAATAAAAAAAGGAAAAATCATCAAAAGCAATACATTTAAAAAAAACTTATAAATATTTTGCGGAAGGGATGGGACTCGAACCCATGAAGCCCGTGAGGGCGCCGGTTTTCGAAACCGGTGCAATAGACCACTATGCGACCCTTCCTTTAATCTATCCATACCGGCAAATGCCCCAAACTTATCACATCCTTCCACTTGTCCTTGTCTCCTTCAGTAAACACCGCTACAGTAGCCTCTATTATACCCCCAGCTTTGGTAATTAACTCTGAAACAGCTTTAACAGTTGCTCCAGTACTGACCACATCATCTACAATCGCTACTTTTTTATCTTTAATCAAATCAACATCTTTCTCATCTACATAGAGTGTCTGAGCTTTACCAGTAGTAATAGTAGTCACATCCAGCTCTAGAGCCTCACCCATATATGGCTTTTTAGTTTTACGGATCACAATGTAAGGCAAACCAGTAATTCGTGATAACTCAAAAGCAAGTGGGATACTCTTGGCCTCTGGTGTAACCAGGATCTCAACACTCTTTGGAAGTTTTTTGGCTAGTTCTTTGGCAGCCTCTACAATCACTTCAGTATCACTTAGTGAATTAAACAGGGCAATCTTGACTCCTGATGCCACCGGGATAATAGGGAGATCTCTTTTTACCTTGCCAATAGTAACTTGATGAGTTTGGGTCATAGGTTATCCCTCCAAGGCTCTTGATATATCTTCAATCAAATCATCAACATCTTCCAATCCAATTGACATTCTGATCAGAGATTGAAGTTGACGATATGAATCAGAATCAGGATGCTTGAGATACTCTCTATGAGTCATATACAGTGGATATTGGATGAGGCTCTCTGCATCACCCAAAGACACTGCCAAAGCAAATAATTTAAGTTTTTTGATGAACGCTTCTATTTTATCTGTCTGAGTTTCATGCAAATAAAATGAAATTATTGCTCCATTGCCTGTCATTTGTTTTTTGGCAACTTTACTATATTTGTAGCCAGACAAACCAGGATATATGACAGATTTAACTTTAGGATGTTTCTCCAAAAACTGGGCTACTTTAAGCGCACTTTTCTGGTGCTTATCCATTCTGACATCAAGTGTTTTCAATCCTCTTAAAATCAAAAAAGCTGAATTAGGATCCATCACTGTTCCCAGATCACACATATAACCAAACTTGAGCAGATCAATGTAGTCTTGATCTTTAGCAATTGCGACTCCACCCAATGCATCACCATGTCCATTTAGATATTTGGTCAAAGAATGAACCACAATGTCTGCTCCCAATGCTAAAGGAGTTTGGACATATGGAGTCAAAAAAGTATTATCTACTACTACTTTAGCTGTTGGTTGATATTTCTTCGTTAACTGAGAGATTTTTTTAATATCAATTAGTTTTAGAGTCGGATTACATGGAGTCTCAAAAAAAACTGCTTTAACTCCCTTATTATTTTTAACATACTTTTCATACTCCACTTCATCAGACAGATCCATAGTTTTGATTATCACCCCATATTTTTGCAAAATATTATTGATCAAAGCAGCAGAAGATCCATAGAGTACATCAGACGCCACCAACACATCTCCAGGTTTTAGAAGAGACATCAATACAGAAGAAATAGCACCCATTCCAGATGAGAAACACACGGCACCACGCCCACCTTCTAGCTCAGCCAACCTGTCTTCTAGCATGTTAACAGTAGGATTGCCTCCTCTGGTATATACAAAGTTTCTTTCTTTCAAAGAAAAAATGTCATCGGCTTGTTGGAGAGAATCAAAATAAAATGTTGAGGTTTGGAAAATGGGTGTATTAAGCGGTCTAGATTTTAAAGGATTAAATGTTTTGAAATGTAGGTTTTTTGTTTGTTGTTTCATGTATTAAACTTTCTGAATTATTTTTGATACTACATCCCTTAGTCTAGCAAATTTTTGATCACTGTCATTACTAAAATCATTGGCAGAATCTGTATTGAGATGATCTGAGACTGACTTGATACTGGATAATCTAGCCTGTTTTTTATGAAGATAAAAAACATGTGCTATAGCTGCCAATTCCATATCCAGTAGCTCGGCCTTAAAAGACTGAGCAAACTCTGCTACTGGAGTAATATCACTCACGAAAGAATCTCCAGAAATAATATTGGTAGTACTAGAAATTGAAGTATCGTCATCCAGTGAACTCAACTGATATCGAGTCAGACCATTGAAAGGTATCTGACCAACAGCAAAACCTAAAGCCGACACATCCACATCCCAAAAAATCGTACTATCTATAGCGTGAATCGAACCAATAGCAAAATCATTATTAAAACTTCCCACCACTCCTACATTTACATATTTTTCTGCTTCCAAAGACATAGCATACTGACAAGCGGCCGCTGCATTGACTTTACCCACACCTGTTTCTACTATGATGATATTTTTATTCTTATGCTGATAAATTTTAAAAACAGTATTCTCTACCACAGTAAACTCATCCAAATCAAACAAGTTTTGAATTTCGTAGTCCATTGCTACTAGGAATATTAGAGAAGGTTTAGACACAAGTTCATTGTAACATGAGATAACTAAGCTCTGTGGCGATTACCGCCATCAACATATAAAAAGAGACCATTAATAAATCCTGCTTTTTTACTCACTAAATAGCTTACCGCATCAGCAATATCTTCAGGAGTTGATACTCTTCTCATTGGGTTAGATTTAGCAAATCCTTCCCACATCTCATCATCCTCTAAACCAAAGCCAATCCAATTGTCTGTTCTAGTTGTCCCTGGACATACTGCATTTACTTTAATACCTTCTGGTGCTAGTTCAATTGCCATAGCTTTCATTAAATTTGTCACTCCAGCGGAGGCTACTGAATATGCCAAAGCCCCAATCTGAGGTTTGTCATCTACACTTGAAGTATTCAAAATTATTTGTGCTGATTTTGATTTTTTAAGCAATGGATAAAAATACTTTGGAACCAAGAATGAGGAATCCAATTTACTATTTAATATAAATTTCCAATCCTCATATGAAGTTTCTTTAAATCCTTTTGGTCTGTCATGCATTCCACTAACAACTAATACATCTAGGTGATCGTATTTTCTAGAAAATTTTTCGACAGCATCTTTAACATTCTCCTCATTACCACCATCAAGCTTTAGTAACAAGCCATCTTTGTTAATTTCATTAAAAACCTTCTTTCCGGCTTTTTTATCGTAACAATAAGTCACGACAACTTCATAACCTTCTTCATGAAGTTTTAGAGCAATCGCTCTACCAATACCCTTAGAAGATCCCATTACTAAAGCAGTTTTTAAGTTTTTGTCTAATGGTTTCATAATTTTCCTTTAATGACTGAACTATAAGTGCGCCCAAGAGGATTCGAACCTCTGACCTTTTGTTCCGCAAACAAATGCTCTATCCAACTGAGCTATAGGCGCAAAATGTTAATACGCTATTTTACTCTGGAACCCGCCCCAAGTAAAGTCACCCATAGGGTGATCACTCTTTGAGTGACAAAAAAATCTCTGCTTCTGCAATTAATACAAAAGCACACTATAATGATCACTCAAGCTAATTATGAATATAGAAATCAAACAATCCCTCTCCCCAGATCAAAAACAAACTTTGATCGCTCTGACTGATTGGCTTAAGAATCCCAAAGGGAATTACATCAGTGTGGGAGGCTATGCTGGTACTGGTAAGACCACCATGATCGCTCTGCTCTCCCAAATACTTCATCAGGCCAATCCCAAACTCACCATTTCCTTTGCTAGTTATACTGGCAAGGCTACTAGAGTTCTCAAAACTTCACTTCAATATATTAAAGCGCTAGAAAAAAAAGATACCGTCAGCACTATCCATTCACTTATCTATGAGCCCATGATTGATAACAAACAAAATATCATTGGTTGGAATAAAAAAGATGAAATCAAAACCGACCTGATCATTATTGATGAAGCCTCAATGGTAGATGGACAAATTTGGCAGGATTTGCTTTCCTACAATATCCCAATTATTGCTGTGGGCGATCATGGTCAACTCCCCCCTATTCAAGGCAACTTCAACCTCATGGGAGAACCACATCTAAAATTAGAAAAAATCCACCGACAAGCTGAAAACAATCCCATTATCAAGCTTTCCATGTTAGCTAGAACTACCGGCAAAATCCCTACTCAAACTTTTGCCCCCAAGGTCAAAAAATTTAACAAACAAGACTATGACGCCCAAGAAACAATAGAAAGCCTCATCAATCAATATAACTCAGACACTCTCATTCTATGCGGGTACAACAATACCAGAATTAAACTTAATAATCATATTCGATCTACTCTGGGCTTTGACGACCCCAATCCAATGGCTAAAGACAAAGTTATCTGTCTGCGCAACAATCATAAAAAAGACATTTACAACGGCATGATTGGGACAATCAATAAAATCCAAAATCATGATAAAGACTGGTACTATAGCGAGATAAACCTTGATGATGAAAATCAGATCTTTAAAGGTTTGATACTAAAAAACCAATTCAACTCACCCAAGACCATCAGCTACACTGAAAACAGAAAAAAGACTATTGCTGGTGACCTTTTTGACTACGGCTATGCCCTGACCGTCCACAAAGCCCAAGGCAGCCAAGCCCACCGCGTGATTCTTTTTGAAGAAAGATTCAAACAAATGGATGATCAAATGTGGCGACGTTGGCTATATACGGCGGTCACTAGGGCGGTTGAGGAACTATATATAATAGGAAACTAAAAAACAAAAATATAAGTTCAGGAACCTTGATGCAAAAAAACTCAAACAAGATAACTATCTGGAAGAATAAAAAGATAAAGTTAAGTTTGGGAACCTTGATGTGACGACCCCAAATCAATAAAAAAAATAAACAAGGTTGTGAGGAACATCAGAGAAGCCGACTAAAAAATAAAAAAGGAGAAAAGTGAAGAAAGAGGCTGTTTCCCAAAATCAAGTTTTTATTTTTGACTTGGATACCAACCCCACCAAGCTCCCCCACATCACCGCCACATTATTGTATATAATTTACAAAACAAGCGATTAATTATCATAAGAACAAAATAATATGATTAAAAACCACGAAATAAAATCAGAACCTCCTAGGAGTTTAAAACAAGCACTAATGTCTCAAGCTGATAATGAAGTTGCCGCCAATCAGTTGCTTTCAATGTTGTTAAGAGAAAATGGAAAGAATAAAGAAAAAGTTGCTCACATACTCGAAGAGGAAATAAAAAAAAGAGGCAGACAGAAAAAGAAAATGAGCATTCTAACCATAGCTTATAAGAAAATTGTAGAAGAAGTTTACGAAAGAGACATTGAATCTTGGGAAAAATATAATCTTCCAACTCTTAACTCCCTTATTGTGGGCTTACTAATATCTCTAGACTCATCATTTTACTTTCTTCATGCAGTAGTTAAAAGATTCCCGCAGTTAAGGGAGATTGCGGTAGGAAATAGTCAACCATTCAACCATCTTGGCAACTCATCTTTTTTAATTACAGCGATAATTGGCGATGCCGCAATAGAATTATTAACAGAATTCAAGCCAATTAACTCGGTTGTGGAAGTTTTAGATATAAAAAGATTTTATCCATATATTATTGCAGCACTTTTCCTCTTACTAAACACACTCGTTGAGGCAGAATCAGAGAGCCCAGAAGATTGGTTAATGGGTGTTTTTAGCCTAATAGTTGGGTGGAAAGGTTATAAATCATATGTTCAGTCACAATTCAATAAACACCTACATTCAGAAGAACCACCAGGAGTTATGGGAAAAACCTATCAACTAATTGAAAACTTCATAATGGGACCATCAGCAATAGCATTTGAAAATCTTAAAAGAGGAATCAAAAGTGTTTTTCAAGGAAAATAAAAAGAAAAAAATAAATAAAAAACCCCACCAAGCTCCCCCACATAACCGCCAAGTCAGAAGTCACCTGCAAAACCGGCAACCAATACCAGCCGTGAGGAACATACCTAATATTCTTTTTGATTGACCAAAAAGAATAAATGCCAAATATCAAAATCCAAATGACAAATAAATTCCAATCCGCCGGCTGGCGGACAAATTTTAAAAATACAAAAATACTAGTGAAAAATAACAACAAATATCTAAGAAAAATCAATAACACCTTTGGTCTAATGATTCCAGCATACACATCACCTTTGGCAAACCGATAAATCATCACCATAAACGACCACAAGTTGCTCCTAGGTATCCAACCAACAACTGCCTTTTTAGCAAAAACAAATTTGATCTCTGATTCTTTGTTGCTCTGCAACTCTGCTACTTTGCGGAAGAACGCGAAATCCTCATTATCACTCAACCTTTCATCAAACCCACCCACCTCTTCCCACACACTCCTATGAAACAACACCGAGCGAGTCGCCGGCAAGAAGTTATCCGGATCCACCCGATCCGGCATCACCAACACATATGGAATAACAGCCTCTTGAAAAGCACTCTCCGCCAACCCCTCATAATACCCAGCCACTACTACTGCCTTCTGTCTACTGCCTACTGCCTTCAAGTTTTTCAACCAATCCTTATCGGGAATACATCCGGCATCCGTCACCGCAATCCAGTCATAAGAAGCTTTACCAATCCCAAAATTCCGCCCCACACTCCGATTGCCTTTTTTGACAAAAACTTTAAGTCCATTCTTTATTCCTTTATTATTTGTTTGAAAGTTTATACGTTTATTTTTTATTATTTCAATTGTATTGTCCCTCGATCCCCCATCAACAATTACAACCTCATCCGCCAACTCACTTTGATTAATCAAAGCATCCAAAAGAAGCCCAATGTTTTTTTCTTCATTTAAAACTGTTATTACTACAGATACTTTCATATTCTTAGTTGTTAAAAATAAATAAAACTTTGCACAGGAGGATCTTAATGTTTTCGTTCCACTGATTAAGATACAGCAAACGCATGGTGAAGAAAACATTAGAAAGCGAGGACTGGTTGCCGAACGGTCCTCATGGGTAAAGTTTTATTTATTTTTAAAGGTCATAATTACTGCCAAAGATAATAATACCCCTCCACCACATACTCCCAAGTAAGTTTTTTACTTAATTGATAATTGGCAATTGGTAATTGATAATTAAGGTGTTCATATATCCTACTAACCAGCTCATCTACTGTACTACCAATAATCAATCCCTTCCCCGGATAAGTCTCCAAATATCGTTTTTTAAGTTCATGTGAGTAAGCCGCCACAACTACCTTCCCCATCGCCTGAGCCTCTATGATAGACAGATAAGAAGAAGCCAATACAATATCAGCAGTCTCTAGATACTGATTCACATCCTCCACCATCCCGGTCACAAATCCCAACTTCTCACACTCAGATCGATAACTCCCATCACCAACCCAAAGAATAGTAACATTTGGCAACTGTTTTTTAACACGCTCCACAAGTTTTAAATAAACCTCAATATCATTTTCTATCTCCAGCCTCCCGATAAAGACAAGCTGAGAGCTTTGAGTCGTCATCCCGACTGTAATGGAGGGATCCCTTTTGCTTTCTACCCTCTGTTTACTAGCAACCTCTGGCTTCTTAGCACCCCCATATCGTACTACATCCGGAGAATCCCAATAAAACTCCCTTATCCAATCACCAATATGCATTGTCCTACGTGACAGCTTTGCCCAGATCCATCGTTGTAATTTATTTTTAATGGGTACTGGATATGTGCCCTCCCACCCATGAAAAGTAGTGTAGGCCTTACTCCATATCAACACATACAAAGGTAAAATCCACCAAAACACATCGTGAACTTGGATCACATCACTGTCCAAAAACAAATCCCGATGCTCCCACATCCATCGCCAAATATGGAGTTTATATTGCCATTTATTTTGGTTTTCAATAAGTGGAATCCGATAAACATTCACCCCATTGATAATCTCATGATCTAAAAGATCCTCTCCTCCCAATGTCACCACATTCACCTGCTCCCCTCTCTTCACCAAACCCCGATTCACCTCAAAAACATGCCTCTCAACACCGCCTTTATTGGGGTAATAGGATTTGGTTAGGTGGGTTATTTTTCGCATATAACTACCAAATTATTATGTTTTCTCAATCTAAAGAAATTGTTTATAAAAGACTTTAAATAAAAGTTATTATGAAAAGCTGATTCTCTATATATTTTCTTAATCTTAAATTTCATTGTTTTTAATTCAAAAATCAACATAGCTTCACTATATATCCTCATGTGAGAATTTGGATTGACTGGAAGTAACCTTTCTAAACCCTCATTTATGGGAATTGTTACAATAAATTTTCCATTTTTCTTCAGTACTCTTCTTATCTCAGATAAAACGAAAAATGTTTCAGATGGTTTTATGTGTTCCAAAACCTCCATCAGAATAACTTGATCAAAACTATCGTCATTAAAACTCAAGCTTGTTAAATACTCTTTACGGAATACATAATTTGGGAAATTATCTATTAAGTTATTTAATAAATCATTAGTTATATCTGTTCCAACAAACTGTTTTGGTCTGAAAGGAAAAATATATCTTTTTTCAAAAAAACCACTACCTATTCCTAAATTCAAAATAGACTTTTTGAGATTCAAGTTTTTAAAAACAATCTTATGTCTCCAATCCCTCAAATAATCTTCTTTTTCTGAATCATTTTCAAGTTTTTCATCCCAAAAGACACCACTGTTTTGATCAGAAAAAAATGATTTTTGATTAAAATAACTTCTTAATGCCTCAACATATTCACCTCTTAAAATAAGGGACCTTCTAAACAATTCAAAAATTAGTCCAATTTTGTAACCTTCTTGTAACCTTTGTGGTTTTAGATACATAATTATGAAAAAATTTTTACTTAAAATAACAACTCTTATCATAACATTCTTATTTCTAATTTCTTGTTCAGGAAAAAATGTACATGCTCAAAACATTCTATTTGAAGATGATTTTTCCAATGGTTACGAAAAGTGGGAACCAACTAGAGATGATGGATCTATGTGGACAATAACAGATGGTAAAGCAGAAGTTGTAGTTAATAGTGGCTTTACTGTAACAGAAATGGTTCCAAAAAATGAATTTTGGGATAACGAATGGAGAAACATAGAGTATGAATTTGATTTTACTCCAATTCAAGGAGTAGATAGAAACATATCCTTTGCTTTCGAGAATCTGAGCAATTGGTACGAAATACATTTTGTTTCAAGTAGCTACAATCTAGTTAGATTACAAGATGGGAATGTTTCACTTAATGTAAATGAAAGTTATGCACTAGCAAATGGAAGAACTTATAAAATTAAGATTTCATATAATGAAGGAGTAATTAAAGTATTTGTTGATGACAAACAAATAGCAAATATTAATGATTGGTCTTTCAATAATAATTACGGAAAAATTGGAATAAAGGCGGGAACGGGAGCATCCCGTCCAACCAAAGTTCAGTTTGACAACATCGTCGTCCGCTCCCTAGACCCTGTCGATGGTGTTCAACTCGACGTGCCACACTTTAAGCAATCTGACCCACAGTGGAAGGACAATACCTATGACCACGCTACTGATTGGTCTAGCAAGCCCACCATTGGTCGTTGGGGGTGTGCTTTGTCATCTATGGCGATGATTCTCAATTATCATGGGATTAACCAATTACCAGACAGCCAACCCCTCACACCAGACACACTCAACACTTGGCTGATCAATCAACCCGATGGCTATATTGGCGAAGGGGCCCTCAACTGGATGGCGGTGACTAGGCTGACTCGACTTGCTAGTGAAAACTTTGGCACCAGTAAACTTGAATATTCCAGAGATAATAACCAAAGTATTGACAAATCAAAAAGTGAAATTGATCAAGCTAAACCAACTATTTTGCAAATAGATGGACACTTTTTGGTTGCCAATGGCTATACCAGTGATGGCAGTGATCTGTATATCAAAGATCCTGCCTATATCTACGAAAAATTTAGCCAACACCAAACCAATATTATTTCTACGAGACTTTTTCAACCCAGTCAAACTGATCTGAGTTATATTGTTTTAGCATTTAAACCAAACCTCAGCATCACCCTGTATGATCCTGACGGAAATATTATGAACCTGGATCAATTTACAGAAACCATCACCGACCCAATTGATAACTCTGGAGAATCAACTCCACTTTACAAATATATTCAGCTACCCAAACCCAATTCTGGTCAATACAAAGTAGAAGTTTCCCAAAATAGTTTTCAACCATTTGACCTGACTATCTGGACGTATGATGATCAAGCTAATCTTAGCAACCTCACACAATCAGGATTAGTTGGTTCTGATTCTATTTCATTTATTATCAATTACGACAAATATGGCCCCAGTAGCATCAAGCGTACGATTAACTTTACCCAGTTTAGACAAGCTCTTTTGCAAATGTATGAAAGTAAAAACTTAAAAAAGTTTTATGCCTATCGCAGAATAGACCGCATTGCCAAATATGGAGAACTAGCCCCCACTATTATCAAAGGCAGATTTTTACCATATCTACAAATATTACTAGACCACTACCAACCAAAAATGACGGAGTATGGATACCAGTACTTGGTGCAGGAATTGCAAGCGATCGCAAACTAACCCTACTGCCTACTGCCTACTGCCTACTGCCTACTGCCTACTGCCTACTGCCTAAATAAAGTATAATACCAGAGTGCAAAACTCATTCTGGCAACAACTAGACAAACCCATCATCGGTCTATCCCCCATGGATGGCATTACTGATCAACCTTTTCGCTATATTACCCAAAAATATGGCAACCCAGACGTCATCTACACCGAATTCACCAACGTCGAAGGACTCTGCCATGGTGCAACTCAACTTCTGGATCAACTCATCTATGATAATAGCCAAAGACCCATCGTCGCCCAAATCTACGGCAAAACCCCAGAATGCTTCCGCCAAGTCGCCGTCCTTGTCTGCCAAATGGGCTTTGACGGCATCGACATCAACATGGGCTGCCCAGCCAAAACCGTCGCCAACAACGGCAGCGGCGCCGCACTAATACAAACCCCAAAACTAGCCCAACAAATCATCGCAGAAACCAAAGCCGGCGTCCAAGATTACCTCAACGGCAAACGAATCAAAGACTGCCCCGACCTAAATCAAGACATTGAAGATAGAGCTCAAAACATATTACAAAGAACAGAGGTGGATAGGTACGGAGTTTTGAAGAGGGCCTCCCGCGGAAAGGCTTCCGTGGGAGAGGTTCAAAACGGAGCTCTAGCGGGCAAATTAAAAACCATACCTGTCTCCGTCAAAACCCGCATCGGTTACGACAAACCAATAGTAGAAGACTGGATCCCATATTTACTTGAAACCAACCCCGCCGCCATCGCCCTCCACGGCCGCACTTTAAGACAAGCCTACACCGGCCTTGCTGATTGGGAACAGATCCAAAAAGCCGCCACTTTAATTCATCAAACTGATACCCTAATCCTCGGCAACGGCGACATTAAATCATATGACCAAGCCCTACAATACTCCACCAAATACGAAATAGACGGTGTCCTAATAGGCAGAGCCAGCTTTGGTCACCCAACTGTTTTTAATAAAAAAGCTCACAACTCACAGCTAACAGCTATCAGCTCAAAAATCGCCCTCGAACACGCCCAAATCTACGAACAAACATTCCAAAACCAAGAACGCTACTCCTTTCTCCCCATGCGCAAACACCTAGGCTGGTACATCAAAGGCTTTGAAAACGCCAAACAAGTCAGAATCAAACTCATGCAAGTCAATAGTTCAGATGAAGTTAAGGAAGTTTTTAGAGAGTTTGGACTAATACAAAACTAGATTTAGCTGACACCAAGATATATAATGCGCAGGTATCTTGAAAAGGTCGCATAGCTCAGTTTGAGCCAGAGGCTCATCAGCCTTTGGCTGAGGTTAGATCTATTTATAGGTACTTGGGATACAGTAGGTCGATTAGCTCAGTTGGTTAGAGCGCTGCATTCACATTGCAGAGGTCAGAGGTTCGAGTCCTCTATCGACCACCCATCTACTCACTAAAAAATGTTATCCTAACCTCAGTGCCAATTTTGAAAAAAATATTAATACTATTCCTCATCGGCTTTTTAGTTTACCTCCCCTCATTCTGGAATCAATTCCTCTGGGATGATGAACAATTCATTTATAAAAATCAATACGTCCTAACTGCCGATATCCCCAAAATCTTTACCACCAACACCATCGCCGGAGCCGGCCAACAAAGTGACTATTACCGACCACTCACAACTCTCAGCTTTGCCATCGACCATGCTATCTGGGGACTCAGACCCTTTGGCTTTCATCTAACAAACACCCTCCTCCACACCCTCTCAGGAATATTGTTGTTTTTAGTACTTAAAGAACTAAATTTTGATAATGAGCAAAAGAAAAACAAAAATAGTTTTTGGCCTTTGACATTGGGATTTTGGATTTCTGCTATCTTTATGGTGCATCCCATCCAAACCGAAGCCGTAGTCTACATGAATTCCCGTGGGGATTCCCTTTTTACCTTTTTTGCATTCGCATCACTATTCACACTAGCACTCTCTTTTAGAAAGGAAATTAAAATCAAAATCTATGAAAATACACTTCAATTAACTAAAGTGCTGTTGCTATTTTTATCTTCTGTTTTTTATATCCTCTCAATCTTATCCAAAGAAATCGGCATCATGATCATCGGCCTACAGTTTTTAGTCGTGACATTAATTGTTATACATAAGAGATCAAAAAAATCTGAGTCTTTGAAGCTCTGTAGCTCTGCAACTCTACCACTTTGTATCTATAGTGTAGTTAATATTGGAATTGCCTCAGCATACTTATACTTACGATCAACCATCCTCAACTTCCAAAACTCCTTCAATCTCTACGGCATGGAAAACATCTATACCTCGAGTATCTTTGTTCGCTTGTATACTTTTAGCAAAATCATCTGGACTTACTTTAGATTACTAATTCTTCCATATCCCCTTCATATGGAGAGAGACTCAGACATTATCACCAATCCCCTGAATATTTACACCATTGGTATAGTTTTACTTGGATTAATTATCTTGAGTTTAATAGTTTATGAATGGAAAAAACAAAAAACTATCTGGATCTTTTTCTCATCAGCTTGGTTTATAGGCGGACTCATCCCCACCTCTGGCATCATCCCCATCAACGGATTAATATACGAACACTGGCTCTACATACCAATGATCGGCTTCTTCATGTTTCTCTTTTCTGTATTGTCATTCCTGTCCCATATCGTGGTATGGGATAAACTCCGGCAGGAATCCATAGTTTGGAAACAAATAAAAATGATATTAATGTCCTCTATCTTTGTCATTTACATAATCCTAACTCTCCGCCAAAACTTCATCTGGAGCACCCCCATCCGTCTCTACGAGCATATCCTCAAATACAGCGAAACTGCCCGAGTCCACAATAATCTAGCCATGGCATATGCCGAAGACAATCAACACCAAAAAGCAATTACAGAATACCACAAGGCAATTGACCTAGCCGATGCCTACCCCCAGACACACTACAACCTAGCCAATACCTATCTAAAAATCGGTAACATAGATAAAGCTCAAGCAGAACTAGAAAAATCGATAAAAATGAATCCAAATTTCCTCATCGCCTACCCCACCCTCATTAATATCTACCTATACCAAGAGAAATACCAACAGATCCTACCACTGATAGACAAACTAATCGAAACAGAACCAGACAACCAACAATTTCAAACCTTCCGCCAAGAGCTACTGCAAAAAATAAAACCTACTGCCTACTAACTACGAATCTATCCCGTGCAACCTTCTTGTTACCTTTATCCTTTATTATTGCTTAATGGCTCTATGACTTTATGGCTGAATACATTATGAATTTATTAGATTTTTTATTTCCAAAGTTCTGTATAAGTTGCTCTAGACCTTTCACTTATTTATGCCCAAAATGCTATGAACAACCAGACTTCTTCACCCTACCCATAGAGCCACAACTCAAAGACAACCAACTAGACTTACTCCTCTCTGCCTGTGTCTACAAACCACCCATTAGCAATCTAGTCAAAGAACTCAAATACACTGGCATCAAAAACATCGCTAAAACTTGCGCTCAAGTACTCTACTACTCAGTCAATATTCCCAATGCCGATATTATCACTGCCGTCCCCCTTCACCCCAAAAGACAAAAACAAAGAGGCTACAACCAAGCTGAAGAGATTGCCAAACACCTATCAATCCTACTAAATATTCCCTATCTACCACTACTAAAAAGAACCAAACACACCAAAAACCAAGCCTCAATCTTGGATAAAGAAAAAAGATTAAGTAATTTGAAAGATATTTTTGAAATAGACACTGGTATAAAGACGCGATTTATCGCGTCTCTAACAACTAACAACCAGCAACTAACAGCCCTAATAATCGACGACATCACCACCACCGGCACCACATTAAACGAATGCGCCAAGGTACTTAAGCAACACGGAGTTAAAAAGGCAATTGGATTGACACTGGCGCATGGAAGTTAAAAGCAATTCTTTCTCCTTCCTCCCCAACTTCTTAATTTCAATCTCCTTCTTTAGCGCATCTCCCTTACACTTACACTCTACACTATACACTAATTCAACAGGCCTCCTCCCTCTAGTATACCTAGCCCCTTTGCCTGCATTGTGAGCTGACACCCGCTTCTCCACATCATTAGAAATTCCAGTATAGAGAGTCCCATCAGCACAACGGAGGATATAGACGGACCAAGTGGATTTTGACATAACATAAATCATACACTACAGTAACAACACAATCTTGATAAAAAAACACAGATGTCCTATAATACAAATACTCAATAATTAGCAAATTTAAAAATTCTTGGGTTTATAATTGATAATCTAGATAAATATTAAAATGGATAAATAGATAAATCTCTTGCATTAGCAAGAGTACATGGGGATGTATCGCTTTGACGTGTGTAGCACATTAACATCTGCAAACCGTCTTTGGTAATAGACGTTCACCCGTCAAACTTTCTTTGAAAGTTAGTCGGGTAAAAACAGACTAAAAAAATAACTGGCAATACGCTCAGTAAACTTTTCAATTCTGCTGTTGATAAGGTAGCTTCTAAGCTTCCTTCTTTTGACTTCAGTTTTGAAAACCAAGCTTTAGCTCTCGCAGCTTAAAGTAAGGCATTCATAGGTTTATTCTCACTAGTGATAACTTATGGGTGGAAACACAGCTAGTGTGCTTGATTTAGGGTTGCACGACCTGGATCTCAAGAATAATTGTGCAAAGGAATTGAACACAGTTGGTCTCTTTTACTGATCAATTCTTTAACTTAAAAAAGAAACTATGTTTGTAGATGATGTTGATCTGACTCATGCGGACGCGGGTTCACTACCCGCCATCTCCACAGATAGAGAAAAAAGCTTTATTAATAGGTTTTTATTGTCGAGTTATGACTTCTTCAAGTTTTTTGATGACTTTTGGTACACTCTTTACTTGCTCAATCTTTCCATCTAAGTCAAGCCACTCTCTTTGTAATTCGTCCGTAAAAGAGGTAAATTTTTCTTCATCAGACTTTGCATAGGCTTCATTAAGCAAATCTAGAACTTGTTCCATTCTTTCTGTTGTTGCTCTATTTCTTTTTTCTACTTTCTGATGGAGATCGCTTTCATTTGTGAGTTTATAAAGTCTTACCAATATAGATGCTAAAACCTGTTTTACTATCTCACCATTTTTTATCCATTGATGATCAAGTGCCTTGTCAATCCTATCTAGAATGGGAATTATAAGATATGTTGCTAAGGTATCATCTACAAACTCGTGGTCAATTCCAGGATATGGATCAGTAACATCGTTTCCTGAGAAGGTCTTTGTCACAGCATCTCTATATTTTTGGCCAACTTCCCAATTATTTGTGTCATAAGTCACTATTCTTTTTTTTCCATTTTCAATGATTACCAAAAAATTAGCATCGCTAATTTTTGAGTAAGAAGAGTCTATACTGACTCCAACTACCAACATATTAATTAATCTTGATATAAATGAAAGTAATTCTTGAACAAATTGTTCATCCCAAACTTCATCTTTTGGACCAAATTCCATATATCCAAAAACTCCGTGAGGAATAACTTCTACATCTTTTGAGTCACCAAACGGTATTCTCTTTTGCACTTCTACGACATGCTCTCCTTCTTCCACAACAATTCCATATCTTTTTCCATTTGGCTCACCATTTTCCCACTCTTCAAAAAACCTTTTTTCTCCAAATTGCAATTTTACAGCTATCACTCTTCCTTGTTTTCCAGATGGTAGTTGGATAATTTCACTATTTTCTGTTTTACTGTTGCCTCTAGAAACTTCAAGTTTTTCAAAATAATCTGATGAAACTTCTTCGCCTATCACTGGAGTAGTAAAATTAACTATAGCAAACTTTTTTGGTATTACATGTTCAGCTAAGAATTTAGAGTGCATTTCATGTTGGAATACAAGCTGTTTGAGTTGTTCTAATAGCTTTGGATTTATTGTTCTCAAAGAACCTAAAACCACAAAATCCATGTTTATCCACGAAGAAAGATTCCCATATCTTTTGATGGCTCTATCAATTGCCTTTTCTACTCTAGAATCATCTCCTAAAACCTTCAAAACTAGGTCTGAGTTTTCTTCTGCTCTGAGGACATTTAGATATACACCAGAAGCTAAAGCTTCTACTTCTATCTTACCACTTTGAACTTTATACAAAAAATCAGCTAATTCTCTTTCTCCAGGCAAATCAAAATAACTTTGCTCTGTATTATAGGTCAATTCTTCGTTTTTATTGAACATTCACTAATCATACCAAATAAAGTCTGTCATTTGATGGATAGTTTTTGTTTAATTAAAAATTTATTTATGTTCATAAACCTACATGTGACTAATAACTCAAGTTAAAATTGGGTCGATCTTGGAAAACTCTAGCCCTGGATAACTCATTACCCCAGGTTACAATCCACTCAACAAAGTGAATCCATTTTTTAACAGGTATGTCCACACTTCGCTCTACTTATAGTGGGGTTTTGCTCTTCTGCTATAATTTCAACTCTTAAATATGCCAAGTTCTCACGAATCTCACCAAACACAAAGATATAAGCATGATCCTAATTGGAAACTTTATGTATATTATGGAGAAAACTTAAAAAACATATATGCTATCGAGTTGGAAAATGGAGAAATAATAAAAGTTGATCAAGTCAATAAATTTGACAGAACTGCTAAAAAGGGAAATGATATTTATATCTTTGAAAACGGTACGTGGGAACTCAGCGAGTCATAAATCATAATCCATAAATCAAGATTCAACAGCTTCCAAACTAGAAAGATATTCTTTTATCACCTTGTGATTGACATCCCTAGGCTTACTGCCTTCGTGGGGTCCTACCATGCCGGCTTCAAAGAGCTGATCTAGGATTCTAGCTGCTCTAGCGTAGCCAACGGATAATCTGCGCTGAATGAGTGAAGATGAAGCTTTGTCATACTGAGAAAAAAGTTTGACAGCCTCTACAAAAAGATCATCTCGATCATCACCAGTGGCGATCTGTCCACCAGATCCACCTGTGACCTTACCAGATTTGTATTTATTGGTAATGTCTTCTTCATAATCTGGCTTTTGACCTTGAGACTTGATGAAGTCAATCATATCCTTGGCTTCTTTATCAGACACATATGTACCCTGAATACGACTTGGCTTGGCCTGGTCTGGAGGGATATAGAGCATATCACCACGACCAAGAAGCTTCTCAGCACCTGGCGTATCTAGGACCACTCTAGAGTCAGTCATCGAAGATACGTTAAAAGCAATCCGGGTTGGCACATTAGCCTTGATCAGACCAGTGATCACATCCACAGAAGGCCTCTGAGTAGCAAGTACCAGGTGAATACCCACCGCACGAGCCATCTGAGCGATTCTGGTGATACTTTCTTCTACTTCACTGGGGGCAAACAGCATAATATCAGCCAACTCATCGATCACAATCACAATATTTGGCATCGCTACAAATCCAGCCAAGTCATTGTAACCATCAATGTTCTTAACTCCTACCTCAGCCAACTGCTTATACCTACGATCCATCTCTACCGTCGCCCACTTGAGAGCTGCCACTACCTTGGGCGGATCCACAATCACGGGAGTAAGTAGATGAGGAATATCATTATAACCAGTCAGCTCGACACGTTTTGGATCAACTAGGATAAATTTGACCTCGGCCGGACTAGAGCGGAACAGAATAGAACACATAAATGAATTTATACACACAGACTTACCAGATCCTGTTGCACCCGCCACCAACACATGAGGCATTTTAGCAATATCAGCAATCACCGGCTTGCCAGCTACACTAATACCCAATGAGACAGCCAACTTGGACTTGTGCTTTCTCATTTCTTGGGAACTAAGCATAGTACGCAAAGTCACATATTGAGCTGAGTGATTTGGCACCTCAATACCCACTAGTGAACGTCCTGCAATCGGGGCCTCAATTCTGATCTGTCCGGTTGGTGCTGCTAAAGCCAAAGCTAGATCTGTGGATAAACCAGTAATTTTGGATAGTTTGGTACCCTTGGAAATTTCAAGTGCATATTGAGTTACAGAAGGACCATTATTGACTTCCACCACTCTGGCTTTAATACCAAAAGAATCTAAGGTGTTTTCAATAATCTGAGCATTTTTCTTGACATCGCCTCTATCAGCTTTCCCACCAGATGATGGAGACAACAAAGATAAAGGCGGATACTCCCAGATCAAATTGGCAGCATCTGGAGACTGGATGGTGCCCTCTCCCAGATCATCGCCTGATTTTTTGTCACCAGCTAGATTTTTATTTTCCATCACAGCCGTACCAATCTCTTCATCGGGAGTCATGGGTGAATTATCATTAACAGTAAATCCTGGTTCATCTTTTTTACCAAAATTAAGGCTGAGCTTAGGAATCTTGAGCCCACGGGCTTGCTTGATGTCATCTAGAGACATTTGTTCTTCTTTTTCATCCACTTTTGGCTCTGGCTTAAACTGAGCTAGATACTCTACAAATTCTGTAATAGACAATTGCATCATGACCAACAATCCACTCACTACAAAAAAGAGGAAAATTGACATTGAGCCATATGGGGTCACTAGTTTGGATAAATTTTCAAATGTCTGATTACCAATACTGCCAGATCGCAAAGATCCCAGAAAGCCAAACATCATCATCAAAGCACCCAAGAGGACATGAGGCTTGGACCAAGCCCACTTGGTCTGGAACATGACTAGTCCTGCCGAGATAAAGATAAAAGGCAAAAACAGCATCACAATCCCAAGCTTATCAACCAGATATTCATTGAGAACTTGGAGCAACATCCCTTGACCAGAAAAAGACACCATTACCAAAATCCCCATCACGATTAGCAGTAAGCCAACTATGGTGTAGATGGTTTCTGTCTTGATCTTGAGTTTGATAGGTTTGCGTTTACGACGTCTGGGCATGTTATTTATCTCCCCTCTTCGCAAGAGGGGGTTAGGGGGAGTTTGATTTTAGCTAAGTCTCAAACTCCTCTATCAGGCATTCGCCTGATGTCTCCTCTTACAAAGAGGAGAATTATAAAAATATTATAGGACTTTGGTCAGCTTGTCAATCAATAGAATTAGGTATTAAGAATCACCGGCAAAATAATCGGTTCTCTCTTGATGACCTTGATAATTCTTCTCGCCAGTCTTTTCTCAATAGCTCTCTTGATTTCACTTTCCTTGGCATCAAATCCTACATCATTAATAATACCAACAGTTTGGTCTTTAATAAACTTGATAACTTCATCAGCTTCTTTCATAAAGACAAAACCTCTAGAAATGATACTGATGTTCTTGAGATCAAGCTGGCCTTTTCTCTTTGGAATTACCAAGACAATGATACCTGCTTCTGACATAGATTTTCTGTCAGAAAGGACTACCGGTCCCACATCACCAATCCCCAGACCATCGACATTTAAGGCCTGGATGCTAATCTTATCAACCACCTTTGGAGCTGTATTTTCACTAATACCAATTACTTCACCAGAGGAGGGAATCAACACCTGATTTTCTTTATATCCTTGTGAACTAGCTACATTTTTACTAAAGAGGACTCTGTGTCGATCTGATCCACCAATCGGCATCACATACTTTGGTTTAACTAGACTCAAAAGCTCTTGCTGCTCTGGCATACTCCCGTGACCAGATTGGTGTAAATCATGCAAAATAGTAGGATAAACCACATTTACCCCATTGCGGAATAACTCATCAATTGATGAATAGTAAGGCACTTCATTGCCTGGGATAGCACTAGCAGAGAAAACCACCTTATCACTTTGTTTGATCACAATCATGGGGTGATCGCCATAAATAGCTCTCACCATAGAGGAGCCTTCCTGACCTTGGCTACCAGCTACCACTAGGCACAATTCATTGTCTCTATAGTTATTAGTTTTCCTCTTATCCACCATCATTCCACTTGGGATAAAGAGCTTGTTGAGTGCCAAAGCTACTTCCACATTTTGCTCTACAGACCTACCAATGAAAGCAATCTTCCTGCCATGTTTCTCGGCAGCATCCACAGTCTGCTGGATACGATGGATATGAGAACTCATCAGAGTAATGATAAATTTTCCTTTGGTTGTTGCCATTTCTTTTTCAATAGCTGGACCAACTGTAGACTCTGACTTGACCCAATCTGCCTTTTCTACACCCAGACAATCCATTAGCATTAGATCAACACCTTCCTTGCCCATCTGGGTAATGTGTTCTATATCACTCACCACTTGATCTACTGGAGATGGATCCAGTTTAAAATCAGTCCCATGATAGATATTTCCCTCTGGGGTACGAATCATAAAATGCTTGGTATCTGGTACAGAATGAGTCACTGCAAAAGACTCAATTTCAAAATATGTACCGATCTTGACTGGTTTTTGATCTGTAATGACTCGCATCTCTCTATCTGCAGCTTCACTCTCAGCCACTCTATTTTTGGCAAAACCAATCGTCAAAGATGATCCAAAAATTGGAAACTCTGGCAGATCTGGCAGAATATAAGGCGTAGCACCAATGTGATCATCATGACCATGTGTCAGCACCATCCCCACAATTTTCTTGCCTTCGTCTAGTTTTTTGAGCAAATACGAAATATCAGGAATCAACACATCCACTCCCGGCATGTGAAGATCGGGAAATCCAATCCCACAATCAAAGATCAAGATCTCATTTTCATATTCATATAAATACATGTTTTGGGTAACTTTACCCATCCCCCCTAGGGGAACCAACTTAAGTTGAGACATAAAAACTCCTATCTAAAAAATAATAATTTTCTTTTTAGTTTTTTCCTTCTATCAGGCATTTTTAAAAATCTAGAAAATCTTTCAAAAAAATTAGAGGCACTTTCTGAATATTCTGTAAAAGCAACACACATGGTCATCACCATAAAAGCAGAAAAGACAAACCAAAAAGCAATGTGAGTAATGGAGAAAACAGGATCAAATACAAAATATGAAATAATCAAAATAAGAGTCAATATACCAATGATAAGTTTCATCAATTGCATAAATCTACTTCTAGTCCCCTGATAAATAACTATTGAGAGATAGCCCAAAAAACCAGTCCCTATTCCCATCAATAATAATGAATAAAAATCAAGACCTTTTCCCTGCAGGGGTAATTCGATAAAAATATTAATCAATCCCAAGAAAAAAGCAAATAATTGTACTCCTCCATAAATGACAGTATGTGATAACCATAAATGAAAATATTCAGAATGCTCAAACAAATCATAAAGAGGGTCTCTTTGCTTTCGGATCTCAAAGCTTTTAGTCAGTGAATGAATAACCACAAATGAGGCCACATAAATAAAAATTGTACTAAAAACTGTATCAAGTATAAAAAGCTCTTGAAGTGATACTGATCCACCCACATCATTCTTTAATAAAAAAAACAGAAAACTCTTTACCCAAATAAAAACAGCAGGCATTAAAATAAAACTATAGATAAATTGAACAAGATCAAAACGCAAAATTTCTCTTTTGCCATTATATGGATACAAAAAGGTAGCGCTAACAATAGCTAAAAAGGGAATAAGATATAGAATTGCTGACATAGAAAAATTCATGAAACTTAACCTCAATAGTATTATAACAAAGCGTCCTTAACAGTTTCTTCAAACTCTGTTTGATTTTTACCTTTACTCTTGACCCATTTGAGTACTTTTGGGATCTTTTTAAAATCATCAATAAACATTTGCCTGACATTACCATTGCGCAAACCTGCTGCCGGATGATACATGGGCAATACAAAAAGAGTTTTATCATTCCATTTTACCTTATGTAGCCTCCCATGTACCTGGGAGATTTTAACATCTGGTAAAAACTTGGCCATGCTAAATCTACCAAGAGTCACCATTAATACCGGATCAACCAACTCAATTTCTCTATTGAGGAAAGGCTTAAAAGCCTCTATTTCCTTTGGTAATGGATCTCTATTATCTGGAGGACGGATTTTAACAATATTAGAAATATAGACTTCTTTGTCTGATAAACCTGCTTCTACAATAGTTTTGCGCAAAAACTGACCAGATCTCCCCACAAAAGGCCGACGCTGAACAGACTCATGATAGCCTGGCCCTTCCCCAATCATCATCACCTCCGCATCAGGATTCCCCTCCCCCGGCACAATATCATCTGCCTTGGTCGATAAAGGAAGTTTTTTATCCGCAGCTAACTTTTCTAGTTCCAGGTGAATCTCTTTGATAGCATCTGATTTGGTCATAATTATAATAATAGCACACCCATGTCATCCCCGTCCCGTATCAGAGTACAGGATGGACTCCAGCGGGAATCCATAGCCAGGAAGCAAGAAATTGCTTGGATTCAAAATTCCAAATAAAATATAAATTATCACCCCAAAAAATCATATGTTTCAAGCTCTTCTTTATCTGGAATTTGGATTTGACTCATATACTTATTGATATCATTTTCAAGTTGATCTTCTGGCATGTAAAATTCGTATTTGCCTAGATTTTTGTTTCTTTTAGTTATTCTTTCAATTAAAGTATCTTTCGACACTTCTAAGTAATAAAACTTCACCTTTGAGCCAATTTTCCATGCTTCATCTCTCAATTTCTCTCTTTCTTCTCTCCCCCAAGTACCCCATTCAATGATTACATCGGTACCAGATTCTAAAATCTTTTTGCCTATTTTCCATTGGAGTTGCTCAACTTGATCACGATATTTTCCACCCTCAGATTCAGATATTTTTGGTGGCCAAATATCTTTTATCCATTCGTCTGGATTCATTCTGATTGCTCCGAGTGTATTTTCAAGTTCTTTTGCTAATGTGGTTTTTCCCGAACCTGGTAAACCACATATCAGATGAAGTACAGAATAATTTTGTTTTTTTTGTTTCATAAATTTTACCCATCTCCATCCACCATTTCACTCAAAACTCTAACCAACTGCGTATTCTCCCACTGACTATTATTGTAAATAATTCCTGGCTTATTACCCAACACATGATCGAAATAATACTTAATTGGTGGAAAAACGTTATCTAGTGTTTTAGCCTTGTCCAACTCCACCCAATGAGATGAACCTTCTTCATTTTCTGGAGAAAGCTCAGGCTCGGTATCCAAATAACTCAGATCAATTCTAAACCCAAACGCCACATACATTTCTTCTCTGTCTAAGTGATGATGCATCGCTACTGACTTTAACTTGATTTTATCTGGAGAAATATCCACGCCCGTTTCTTCCTTTACCTCGCGAATAGCACTAGAAAGTGGCTCCTCCCCCTCATCAATATGCCCCCCAGGCAAAGACCACCAACCAGGAAATTTCTTTTTGGCTTCACTACGCTTGAACATTAGTAGTTTGTCTTGATAAATAATGTAAACCTCTGTTGTGAAGATGGGTTGTGCGACTTGGTGAAGACGAGGAGGAGTCATAACACACATTGTATCATTCAAAGTGAACCCTAGTACTGCGGCAAGAAGATCTTATAATTCTCTGGAGTAATCATCACTTGTGGGTAGCCTTTTTCTACGATAATCCTAGCGGCTTTACGGACTGCTCCTTGGAGAGTTCTTTGCAGAGTACGGATACCAGCATCATAGCCCAAAGGACGCGTCATCTTGGGCCAAAGTGATTCGTGAATTTGGAATTGATCTGGCTTGAGTCCAGCTTCTGTAAGTAACTTTGGCAAAATATATTTCTGAGCAATCACAATCTTTTCATGATCACTATATGAGGGCATGCTAATCTTCTCCATACGATCCATGACCGCTGTGGCAATCCCACCAGTGTTATTAGCAGTAGCCAAGAAAATCGCATGAGACAGATTAACTGGATAATCAATAAATGTATCACGGAATGAATGATTTTGAGCTGGATCAAGTAGCTCAACTAAAACACCCATGATATCCATCCTAGCTTCCTCACTGACACGATCAATCTCATCTAGCAGAATCACTGGGTTTCTAGATTTGGCTTCACAAATACCTTTGATGACTCTCCCTGGAGATGATTCAAGCAATAAACGAGATTCACCCCGCAGTTCTTTGGCTGATCCCATCCCACCAAAAGGAATACGAACCAACTCCCTATTCAAAGCCTCTGCCAATGACGAGGCAAAAGTGGTCTTACCCGTACCAACTAGACCAACTAAGAGAAGCACTGGAGCCCGAAAATCAGCTTCAGCACCTTGAGAAGCCTTGAGCTTGAGGACCGACACATATTCCAAAAACCTATCCTTAACTTCCTGCATTCCATAGTGATGCTTGTCAAAGATTTTTTTGGTTTCTTCTATATCTAATCTATCTTTGGTCTCAGTTTCCCAAGGAATCTTGAGCACCCACTCTATGTAACGAGAAACCTTCTCATATTTCTCATCATAGCTACCTAGCTCCACCGACCGCTCCAAAGCCACAATATCCTTTTGCACCTTTAGTCTCATCTCTGGTGGAATAGTAGCCCTAGCCACTTCTTCCCGAAGAGCCGCAATTTCTTCTATTAGTATTTTTTTGTAATCGCTCATTATTTAGTTTTTAGTTTCTAGTTATTAGTTGCTAGTTAGATTCGTAGATCGTAGTAAGCAGGCAGTAGAAATCTTCAAATAAAACCCTACTGCCTACTAACTACCAACTACAATCTCCTCAGCAATCCCTCTTTCGCCCCTACGTGTTGAACCACGCTCGCTGCATTCTTCTTGCCCCACTCGGCACAGGTCTCTAGATCTTTACTTTTCAAATACCCTGTTATAAATCCTACGCCAAAAGCATCCCCAGCTCCAGTCTCATCTACTACATTGGGGTTTTCTTCTACCTCATACTCTACGACTAGACTACCTTGTTTAAAAACCTGTCCCCCCACTTTTCCATGAGTAATGAGAATCACTCGTACCTTTTCAAATAATTCATCTTGTACTGGCTCCAACATCGCCCATTCTTCCCTGTTAACCAACAAAACTTCTATAACTTCATTCGTAATCTGCAAATCGTCATTCGTTAGCAAAGCTATATCAGCTTTCCCCGGATTCCAAGACAGTCCTGCTGATCCTTTGACTACATGATCAAAGATATATTGCAAAGTCTCCAATCTTCCTCCAATACTAGAGAGATGAATCCAATCAGCTTCCATCAGTTGATTGACAGGGATATCCTTGGGATCAAGCATTGAGGCAGCCCCTCTGTGGACCATCACCGTCCTTCCTCCATCATCACCAACTAAAATAACTGATCCACCTGTCTGTTCTTTTTTCTCTTTTATTAAAAGATTCTGATTCACTCGCTCTTTGGTAAATTCAGTAGCTACAAATTGAGACCACACATCCTGACCCAGCTCACTGACTACAGACACATCAAAGCCCAAACGCTTGAATCCTACTCCCGTATTACTCGCCCCACCTCCACTCACCACATCAAACTTGTCTAGTTCCACCTTATCGCCATACATCTGACACAACATCAGCCCCTCACCTGATTTCTTGAGCTGGAAATCACGCGAGTGAACAAAAATATCCACCAGAGAAGAACCAATCGTAATTACTTTTTGCATGGGCAGTTGCTAATGGCTTTTTCCTATCTATCAAATACTAACTACTAGTATAGTAAAAAAGTAACTATCAATCTAGATACGAGATAAATAGTTATGCTACACCTTTCTCCCTCACATCCCCCATTCTCTCCAACCTCCTCATCTTCATAGCAAATCTAAATAAGTCAATTTTATTTGAGATAACCCCAGCCCCAGCTTTTACTAGCTCATCACCATTTGAAGCCATTTTTTTATTCTCAAGAAACTTTTCTAATTTTGCATCATGCTGATATGAATAACCCCAATTAAATGGGGAAATCTTATCAAATATGTAACCAGAATTATGATTAATATCAATAAATAAATCTATAAGTCTAATTTTCTCCCTAAAAGAAATATTGCTTTGCCACATCTGTCTACCAAGATCTGCAATAACAGTCCATTTTTCTCCACCATATCCATAAGCCATTAACCGCCAGCCATCTTCAGAGAATCTATTAACTGCCCGTGCAAAAAACAACCTAATACTTTCTTCATTTGAATGACCAGAATTATCTGAATATAACTCACAATTTTTCATATCATCTAGATTAAATTCTGAATATGTTTGATCACTTAACTCAGAGCTTACTGCCCATAACAAGTATGTTCTCAATGAGCTAAAAAACTGATCAACAAAAAATCTAATTTCATCATAAAACTGGGTATTTTGTTCATAAAGGTATACAACATCCGATACTCTAGCCAACTCCTTACAATCATCACCAAGAGAATAGTTGAGTGAAAACAGCTGATAATCAATATGGACATACATATAAAAACGAGAAATTGAATCAATTACATCAAAAGTTTGATAATCTGGTGAAAAACTTTCTGTTTTTACTTTTTCTGTTTGCTTTATTTTCTCTATATTTCCTCCCATTAACTCAATTCCCATTAACTCACCAATTCTAATTAAACTTTGTACACTATCAAAATTTCTTTCTCTATACATATGGGCAACACGCTTTTTAATATCACCAAATAGTTTATTATGTTTAACCATTTCTACTATTCCTGGATCACTTTCCATAAACAACTGAATTAGTCCATATTTATGGGTTTGATAAAAAACTTCTAAATGAGTAATGTTAAGTGATTCAATCATTGTGGAAGAAAGACCTCTAAAACTACCTGAGTACGCTATTACCAAATCTTTAAATCCGTGTTCTATTAGAACATCTGCCACACTTTGTTCTAGGTTTCTGAATAGGAACAAATTTGGAATAAAATATGTTTTTGCTTCATACATATTAACATCAATATCAGATATCATCTTTTCTACTAGTTGCTGTTGTCCATCACTAGACAATAGATGGGCACATTCCGCTAATAAAAAAACTTGAGTATTTGATAAAGAAGCAATCATTTTTAACTCTGCCTCTTTTTCAAATCCTAAAAACGATTTCCTTGAGTATAAAACCAATTCAGAATAACCATTATTTATAAGAAATGTAGCAACATGAGCTGGCAGTCCTTCAAGATTTCCTAAAAATTTTTGTAAAATATCATTATTATCAAGTGAAATAATAACTTCAGCAACTAAAGCTCCGCTCAATCTACTGAAGATTGAGGCGTCCTCTTTCATAATAATTTCTTGGTCAACTCTTTCAAAATAATATCTCAAAAGCTTTTCTTTATCATCAATTTTAAAACGATCAATATGTAGAAAAACTCTTCCAGCAAGTGGGTGCTTCCCATCATAGAAAACATCAATCATTTTTAGTGCAGTCTGATATGACAAATTCTTATAGTTCCATGTAAATGACTTATCCCATTCTGGGTAACTAACATCGTCAGATTCTTGACAAACACTCATTATTCTTTGTAACACCTTATCATGATTAGTTTTTGCAAAAATACTTCTCATACAAGAATCAACAACGTTAACAAAGCCATTATCAATTAAAACAAAAGCAACTTGTTCATCAAGCTCACCAAAAATATCTGGCTTTCTATCTAAAATTTCACTCACAAAATCAACTAATCCATTATTAATAAGAGTCATTACCACAGCTAAATCCAAACCACGAAATTTATGAATGTTATCTTTTAGAGTATCAATTCCATCTAATCCTTGGGTAACTAGATCTCGAGCTATACCAACTCCAACAAATTCAAAAAATTCCAAATTATCCAGAACAACATCTGACCTACCAAGATCAACAAGTCTTTCAGAAACTTCTATACTGAGATTTTCAAAAAGAGATATATTAACAATAAATAGCTCAAGATTATCTGTCTCTAATAAAATCAAAGCAACATCGCTACCCATTCTCTCACCTTGAGTAATTACTTTCTCAATTTGATCTATATCACCTGTTTTAATAGCATCTTCAACACGAAAAAAGAATTCTTTCTTAGGATCTAGAGATAAAATACTTCTACGGTCCTGCACAATGAAACTATCAATGTTACTGATTAAACCTTGAGTATTTCCATCCATTCTTGACATTAGTCTTTTTGCCAATTCAAAATCAAAAACATTTCTGTGACTCTTTATATAGACATAACAAAGATCATCACTTGTATTATCTAAAATAATATTAGCCATCTCATTTGGACTAATAGATCCAAAAGAGGAATCATTTTCAATAAGATCATATCCTCTAAATCCAGCGGACTCACTAAGTAAATACCGAGCAACATCACCATTTAAATTCTTGAAGTTCCTGAAATGTCTCAGTAATATTGAAATACCCTCATCAGTATGGAGATCAATGAGTTCTTGAGCAAATTGCTGATGATCAATTGTATCAAATACATCTAAATATCTTGCTATTACTTCTATATTGCCATCTCCTCTTAATTTCTGTTCAAGCCGTTGTTTAAAACTATTTTCAATAGCTTTCCTTGTTCCAGGTTTCAGTTCTTCAAACTCATCATACGCATCATTTACTTCTTTATTACAAAAAAGCTTTCGTCCTCTAATGGCTAAATCTTCTCGTTTCTCTTGAAACAAAAAGTTGAGAACCTTCTCACTTAGCTCTCTAAAACTCCACATACTTTCAATAACAGACCATCCATAGTCAGCTTCAATCAGCTGGTCAGCAATTGTATAATCAAGATCTATAAATTGTGATATAAAAGTAGCAACAGTCCAAATATCACCAGTATCAATCAATTTCTGTGCAACTTCAGTGTGGTTAATGCTTTCAAATCTCTCAAGATTCTTAGCAACCATCCAACCATACCCTCTCTTAATTAGAACTTCAACTGCACCATGGTCAATTAAATCATCACCTTCAAACAAAGAAACAACAGCTTCCCATGGAAATTTATGATTTTTTTCTTCAGAAATCATTGCTACATTATCTATGAACTAACCTTCCTCGGCAACTCACACCTTTCTCTCAGCTCCTCTTCAAATTCCTCCAAAGCCACAACAAGCTCCGCCTCATCTTTCACAATTTTATAAACACTATTTTCCTTTTCACCAACAAAAAAATGTTCACTAATAACTTTCATCACCTCATGCCAAAACTCTCCATAGAGGATGAGTGGCTTGTGCTTGCCATAGTACAGGTGAGCCAGCAGCCAGGCAGTGGCCCATTCACTCAAGGTCCCAGTCCCACCTTCAAAACAAATAAAAATATCAGCATGATCCATTAGCCCAAACATCCGTTCTATATAGTTGGCTGTTTTTATCTCTACATCAACATTGTTTTCATGAAATCTGCCTTCAAACTCCGGCATATCCTTGGGATAAAAAGTCACTCCAATGGTCTTACCCCCACCTGCCTGCGCACCCTTGGTAGCTGCATCCATCACACCAGGACCACCTCCATTGACAATTACCTTATCATGGTAGGCCAAGTGTCGAGCTACATTAAAAGCTTCTTGGTATAGAGGATGCTGTGGATCAACATCCGCACTCCCAAACATCGCTACATTAACAATATCACAGTGCTTTTTAGCTTGAGGAACTTGAACTTGGGTTTTCATGGTTGGTTTCTAGTTGTTAGTTATTAGTTGCTATATTTCAGATACAAAGTCATCCCGACTATCGTGGAGTGATCCCTTTCTAAACCACCTTAAAAGGGATGTCTCTACTCTGGTCGATATGACCACACTCATCAATAATAATTCATAATCCGTAATCCCTGTCTGCCGACAGGCAGGCGTAAATCGCAGGCTGATTATTAATAAATCATTGGCCATCAATTTCCAACAGCCAAAAACTCCTTAACAACCTCCTCAGTATCTTCCGCCCCCCATATCGCCGAGCCCACCACCAATCCTTCTACTCCGGCATCAACCAGTTTTTGAGCATTATCCAGTTTCACCCCTCCATCCACCATAATCTCAAAACTATTTTCTGCTCCTTTACCCGCCGAAGCCTTGGCGAAGGAGGGCCGCCTGCTTTTTACCTGTTCAACTTTATCAAAAATAATATTTTTGAGCTTTTTCCCTTGCTCACCACTCTCAATCCCCATCAACTGAACAATATCCAACATCCCCCAGACCTCTTCATCAATCTCTTCAACAGGTGTAAAAATATCTATCGACAATCCAGCTTTCCATTCGTGTTTTTTGACTTCTTCTAGAAAAAACCGTTGATAACTCATCTTTTCTATCTGCCCAATCACAGATCTAATAGGCAACTCATCTTTTCTTTCCAAAAATTCATGTACATAATCAATCGGTTCTTCTGTCATCATATGCAGATCAATTGTCAAATCCCCAAAATCAACGTCATACAGATCAGAAGGCGTCACCGTCACGTTATCCACAAAAAACCCATCAATAATATCAATCTGGACAGTTTCAATGCCTTCAATGTCTTTAACCAAATCAACTTGATTTTGTAATGTTTTAATAGAGTCAGTCAAAATTACAGGATAAAAATTCATATTTTGCTTTTCGTTACTAGCTTTTAGTTATTAGTTTCAAATATAGCCATTTTCATAAATCATGATTCGTAATCCTTAATCCGAGTGATTCTCCGCACATGCCGTTCCTCACCACCAAACTCAGTCTCTAAAAACAATCTAGTAAATTCCCTTACTTGCTCAATCCCCAAATAATCACCAGCCAAGGTCAACACATTAGCATCGTTGTCCGTCCTAGAGTGTACCACAGACTTCTCACTATATCCCTCGACCGCTCTCACACCAACAACCTTATTGGCAGCCATAGACATCCCTCCACCTGATCTACATAACAGCACTCCCACTCCATCGCCACTATGACTCACCTTTTGAGCCACTATCAGTGCAAAATCAGGATAATCATCATCCTTATCCAGCTGAAAAGCCCCACAATCTTCCACACTGTAACCACGATCAATTAACCAAGACTTCAGCTCTTCCTTATACTCATACCCCCCATGATCGGCACCAAGATAAATTTTCATACATTGTCATTCCCGCGTAGGCGGGAATCCATACTGTGTAATCTGATTAATGATATGTGTACAGTGTACTATATTTCTTATTTGATACAATGCACTTCTTAAAATTTATTATCTTCGTGTTCTTCTAAACCTATTCTTAATCACAACCTATGGATCCCCGTCCCTGTCTGCCGACAGGCAGGTGCACGGAGATAACTTGTGGTCAAAACCCCAACTCTGCTTTCGCCTCCTCGCTCATCATGTCCGGCACCCAGGGAGGATCAAAAGTTAGCTCAATATGTAAATCTTGATCTATATCAAAGTCTTCCATATCTTGCAAAGATTGCCTGATCATAGTATCAATCACCCCCACCAAAGGACAACCAGGAGTGGTCAAAGTCATGGTGATATTTACTTTTGTGGTCCCTGAGCTTGTCGAAGTGGCGACATCATATATCAGCCCAATACTCACAATATCAATATTTAACTCAGGGTCAATAACAGTCTTGAGTCTATCCCAAACTTGCTTTTCCATGGTTGTGCGTTGCGCGCTCTGCGATGTGCGATTTTTGTTTTTATTCATGACTTTTTTCTTATACCCGGCACATCATACACCATAATCCCTGTCTGCCGACAGGCAGGCATAATTCATCAACAAACTACTTGCTATCTTCACAACCAAAAACCCCCGATCCGCCAATCGGCAAACCAGGGGTTTTCTATTTGCTTGTATAAAGATATTAAGCGTCTTTTTTAACAGATTTCTTGAGCACAGGCATACCTGTTCTCTTGGTCTCAATTACTTCATATCCTGCTGGAACTTCTTCTAGAGCACCATCACGGATGTCACGTGCGAAAAAGTAAATTCTTTGAACTCTACCATTCTTTAGGGTAACCTCTCTGGTGTGGAGATAATAGGTTTGACCCTTTTTGTTTGTATAACTGTATGCATTTACATCTGCCATACATGCTCCTTTACTCCCGCCCAATCTAGGACGGATATGTTACTAATTATTAGCACTTTCGTTTTTGTGCCTGGTATAAGGGTATCATACCTGGCGCCTCTAGCAAGGTGTAACGGTTACACCTCTAGTACCAGAGGGTTATTCTGCGATGACTGCTTTGAGCAATAATTCTTCCATTTGATCATCGTTATTCATCTCTTTGCTGACCAAAACTTCAAAAGGTAATACATCGCTAGGTACAGAAGCACTACCCATATATCCACCTTTATTCATTTCTAGAACAAAAGCTTTTCTAATAGCATCACCTGCTACTTCTTTAAACCAGACTTGGTATTGTCCATCAGCCATATCATCCAAAGTTGCCATCACACTCAAAACCACTTTGCCATCTTTGATCTCATATCTAATATCTCCCATAGCACCTTCATCCTCTGCGGACATCTGGATAGATTTATAATCACCAGTCCCTTTAACCACACTCTCAATTTCTGATTCTGTCAAATTTTCTATCTGTACGCCTTCAGTAAAAAGTGATTGATTCTCATCAGGTTGATTGGTTTTCATAGAATACCAACGAAAAGCCAAAAGTAAAACGATGGCTGCTGCGGCTGCAGGAAAGATAAAAGGAATGAATTTTTTCATAATGCCCCTTGTGTATACAAGATTTTTAATATTATTTTAATACATCTTCGATAGCAGATCGCAAATCAGGGGCAGCTACTTTGCGACCGTTAACCAAAAACGATGGAGTCCCACTTAGTGACAGAGACATTGCATCTGACTCATCACTAGTAACTCTGTTTTTGATATTGTCTGATCCTATTTTCTCTAAGAAAGAATTTTTGTCAATCTCCAGTTCTTGGGCATAATCCCCCAAAGTACTGAGCAATTCCTCACCTGTCAGTTCAGACCAGATTCTCTGTCTTTCAAACAAAATATCATGATACTGCCAAAACTTGCCTTCATCGGCTGCTACCTCTGCTGCTTGTGCAGCTAGCTGAGCGTTGGGATGAAGGGAGTGTAAAGGATAATGTCTGTACACCAATTGGATCTGATCTTGGTAATCTTCAAAAATCTGATCTACGAGAGGAACAGTCGCTTTACAAGCAGGACACTCAAAGTCACTAAACTCCACTACTGTCACCGTAGCACTTGGATTACCTTTGATATTTCTAGAATCACCAACCACCAGTGCCATATCATATTCCTTGTTGGAACTAGAAGACAAAAAGAAAGCAACTCCAAAAACCAAAGCTAAAGTGCCAAAAAGCGTACCAACAAGTAGTGGAATGTTTTTCATGTCTTACTCCTGTGGCCAAACTTGTGCTCCGGTCTGAGTATCTGTTACCACAATTGCAGCGGTAGGACAGCTCTGTGCGCCAAGCAGCTTGGTCTGGTCATCATCACCGTTTTGAGACAGTATAACAGCTATTCCTTCTTCATCAAGTTTGAAAGTATTACCTGCAATCGCCACACAGCTAGCAGCACTAATACACTTATCACGAATCACCTCAACTTTGTACTTGCCCACTTGATGAGTGGAGTTACCTTTGTCATCTGTTTTTGATTGAGATTGTTGATCTTGCATAAATATCCTTTTTATTTAGCTATTTTACTATTTATCTATTGAGCTATTTCTAAAATAAAAACTACTGCCTACTACCTACTCTCTACTGACTATTTAGTAAAACTTCTCATGATAAATTCTATTTTTTTCTACATCCCTATTTATCAGCACCTGAGTTGTGCTCTCAATCATCCCCTTATTCCCGCACAGATAAAATCCAGTTTTTTCATCAAATTCATGAATCTCAAGCAAATCAGTCACGTGACCTGTAGAAAGATTCCATTCTGGAACTGGCTTGGAGATGACGGGATAAAAACTAAAATTAGGGAAAGCTTCACTCATTCTCTCAAATTCATCTTGCCAAAAAAGTTGATTCACATATCGCAAACCCCAATATAAAATTATCGGTCGTGGATCTTGTCTGACTTGTAACAAATCAGTAATCATACTCATAAATGGAGCAATCCCAGACCCAGTGGCAACAAATACTAGTGCCTGATCATCATTATCTTGGATGACAAACTGACCCATGGGCCCTAATAGAGAAATATCCTGTCCTATTTCTAAAGATTTTAGATAATTTGTCCCCAAACCATCTGGTTCTACATCCAGTAACAGCTCAAAGCCATGATCAATATCGGGTCTGCTACAAATAGAATAAGATCGTCTATTGCCTTTATCATCTACAGCAATAGAAACATACTGCCCAGCATCAAACTCCATCCTGTGAGGATCGGTCAACTCAAAAGCAAACTGGGTGAATTTTTCATTATGAACAGTTTTATCTTCTAGCTTGGCGGTGTATTGGGTAGGCATGTTATTAGTCACTAGTTTCTAGTTGTTAGAGTATAGCCAAAGAGTTATCAAACCGTAAAGTCGTAATCCGTCTTTCGTTATGTGATGTGCGGTGTGCGTTGTCATTTCGACCGCAGTGGAGAAATCCCTTCTTATTGTTTATTACTTTTTTCTTTCAAATTTTCATACCAGTTCCGCCCATACCACAATCCCAGCGCCATCTTTACAATCCCAGTGTATTCCTCAGTCCTATCAACAAACCCAGTCGTAATCACGCCAATCATTCCTTGTTTACTTCTCACATCTTCTTCCCCTACTATGCTTGCAATAATTGGTCCCATCTCTTCACCTTTGCGAATCTTGTCCGCTACTATTTCTGGCACCTTAAATCGAGCTCCATTTGACTCTGCCAAATTCCCATCAAGATCAACCACCGCAATCCACACCGTCGACCACATCTCATCATTGTCATCGATGAACACTCCACCTTCTAAACCCACTCCTAAGTAATCATTCGTAATCCGTGAATCGTGATCCGTTGCACGAAGTCCTTCCTCCAACACCTCTCTAGCCCTATTAACAGCCCCCGTTTTAGTCTCCTCATCAGATCGAGGCTGATCACTCACCCCACTCGCCACATCAATCCCATGCACCACCACCTCCGGCCATGTTTCACTAGCAGCATTAATAACGGCGTTTACTTTGACTGGGTTTTTGGATCCGACGAAGATGGTCATGATAAAACTTCCTCATAATCTATATACTCAAAAAACTCCCGCTGATGTTCCTGCCCACCAGCCTTTGACTCGTGCTTGATAGCACAGCTATAAATCTCAGTCTGATTGGCAACTGCTTTGGCATAAGCGGTCATACCATTCACATATCCACAGTATATACAATTCAGTTTTTGGAACCAACTTAGCTTACCCAATTTGTGTCGATCAACAATCACATACTTATCACGCTTGATCTTTGGGATTTTGAGAATACTAAAATAAATCAACTGATACTGCCACAAAAAAACATCTAAAATTACTATAGGAATAATCATTATATAGATGGATAAACCGGCAATAATTGACAAAAGAGGATTGGGATAATCAATAGTAATTCCCTTTTGAGCAATAAATTTAAACATCTCTATATTCATATTATTTCTCCTCATTTACTTTTAGAAAAGCACTCAATCCTACCATTAGACACTTTTCTCTACCCGGATTAATCTCATCCAAGCCCAACATTTCCAATAAATCATGTTTAGTTATATTTTTTACATCTTTCAAAGTCAATTCTTCTTTCAAAATTTTATCAGAAAGCACACTCATCGCCGCCTGACTAATAGCGCAACCTCGCCCACTCCACTTCAAATCCATAATCCGTAATCCGTAATCAGTTGTGCGTTTTGCGTTGCGCGATATGTGTTTTTCTGTCTCCTCACTTCTAGCTTCTAACTTTAAATGTATTTCCACCTCATCCCCGCAACTAGCATTCCCACCACCCAGCACCAAATCAGCATCATCCAACATGCCTACATTACGTGGGTGCTTGTACTCTTCAATGATAATTTCTTGATAGAGGTCAGTCATAAATCATAATTCGTAATCCGTAATCCGAAAATCACGTTAATCACCAAATACCTTTCTAACTTTGGTCAATGCACTTATAAGTCTATCAATATCGCTAAAGTCGTTGTATATTTGAAAACTAACCCTGACTGTCGATGCCCAACCAAACTCTTCATGCAACGGCATACAGCAATGATGGCCAGATCTGACCGCCACCCCCTCGCTATCCAAAATCTGCGCCACATCATGAGCATGCACCCCCTTATAAATAAAAGCCACCGACCCCAATCTCTGCAACTCCTCGCCCCTCGAAGTCGAGTCAGACTCGACGAAGTGGGGTCCCACTATCTGAATTTTCTCAATCTTATTTAATTCCCCCAAAGCATACTCCACCAATTCCCGATCATGCTTCTCCACATTATCCATCCCCAAAGCTTCCAAATATTTACAAGCCTCTGCCAACCCCACCACCGAAGCCACATCAGGCGTTCCTGCAGTAAATCTTTCTGCAAGATCATCATTAAACTCAGTACCACTAGTACGCACCTCGCCAATCATTCCCCCACCAAACAACCAAGGTCTGAATTCATTTGACTCCAATAGTTCTTTGCGCACCAACAACCCACCCACCCCCATCGGTCCTAACATTTTGTGCCCACTGAAAACATAAAAATCAGCACCTAACTTATCAAAATCAATTTTCATATGAGAAGCAGACTGCGCACCGTCGACCAAGATTAATGGTTGATTCTTTTTTACAAGTTTGACAATCTCTTCAATAGGATTCACCGTCCCCAACACATTTGACACATGCGTCAAGGTTATTAATTTAACATTTACCATTTGACATTTATCATTGAGATCATCCAAATCCAATAACCCATACTCATCCACTTTAATGTATTGAAGTGTTGCCCCCGTACGTTTACAAGCTTCCTGCCACGGCACAATATTGGCATGATGCTCCATCATGGTGGTCAAGATCACATCACCTTCCTGCAAATTATGATCCACCCACCCATATGCCACCCCGTTGATAGCCTCTGTTGCGTTGCGAGTAATAATTACTTCTTCATTCTCAGCACCAAAGAATTCCGCAATCGTCTGCCTCGACTCTTCTAGCAAAGTTGTAGAGATATCAGATAAAATATGCACTCCCCTGTGAACATTAGCATTGCTACTTTGGTAATAATTGGAAATTGCATCAATCACCACCTGAGGCTTTTGACTGGTAGCGGCGTTGTCAAGGTAAATATGATCTTTGCCATTTATTTGCCTATTCAATATAGGAAAATTTTTTTTAATGACTTTTGGGTTGAACATAGTTTGTATTGTATCAAGAAAACTAGAGTATGCTAAGTATGCTGAGTGTGCTAAATTATTGAAAAAATAAATAAAATTTTGGACAGAAGGGTATCAGAGCTTTCGTTCCACCAGTTTAGATACAGCAATCATATGGTGAAGAAAGCTATGTCTAAGCGAGGGACTCGAGCCGAGCGGCCCTTATGACCAAAATTTTATTTATTTTTGAAGGAACTGGCAACAATGCTCGACTTTACCTACGAACAAAATCTCATCACTAAGTGCTACACCACTATCGCCGGCATCGATGAAGTCGGCCGCGGCCCACTCGCCGGCCCTGTAGTAGTCGCAGGTGTCATCTTTGACAAAAATCACACCCCAATTCCAGGAATCAACGACTCAAAAAAAATATCTCCACAGAAAAGAATCACTTTAAATGATCAAATCATTACTCAAGCAAAAAAATACGCAATAGGTGTGGGTAGTATAGAAATGATTAATGAACAGGGAATCATGTTTGCTTTATATGAAGCGATCAATCAAGTAGTAGAAAAATTGGGAGCAAACTACTATCTAATGGATGGTCTACCAATAAAATCTACCAATATACCAATTAATCAATATACCAATATTGAATATATAGTTAAAGGCGATGCCAAAATCTACTCCATCGCCGCCGCTAGTATCATCGCCAAAATATATCGGAATAACTTGATGACAAAATTAGCTAAACAACACCCTCAATATGGATGGGACAGAAATATGGGCTATGGCACAAAGGAACATAGAGAGGCGATTGTGAAGCATGGATTGACGGAACATCACCGAACTGGGTTTTGTAAAAATGTTCTAAATTAATGTTTTCTATAAGCTTGTCTCTCTCTCAATCTTTGACGATGTCTTGGCCACTCAACTCCAGATTTAGTATGAGAATCATTATCACTCTCATCAGAATCAGCCAATAATGCCTGTGCTACTGTCTCAGTAGCATTCATATCACCAACGGTAACTTTACCGACATAATCAGTCCAACCTTCAGGAATTTTATTTTCTTCAACAGGAGAAACCATGTTGAAATTAAATATCCCACAATATGTAGCGGTTAGTCAAATGGCAAAACACAAAATGTTGGCAAAAATGAAAAACTATCAATTCAATAATTATCAATTCTCAACTAATCGAGAAACCCCTCCACAATCATTTCTTCAGCAACTGACTTATTAATCCCCCTACTCATCAAGTAGAATACTTGTGTCTCATCTAGGTTACTAATTGAAGCCGCGTGCGAGCATTTGACATCATCGCTCTCTATTTCCAGGTCAGGCACAGTCTCAGCTCTAGCTTCATCGGATAACAATAAAACTCGCTCTTCTAGAAATGACTGCGTATCAGGACAGTCTTTATCTATAATTATTCGGCCAACAAACTTGATAAAACTCTGATCTCTAGCTACACCTTTCAAGACAGTATTTGCCCTTGTATGAGCAGCCCTGTGATACAAAATCACACTCACTTCCTTAGCCTCATTGCCAATAGCCAAAAACTTACCCACAATTTCCACTTCAGCCCCTTCACCAACCAACTCGACAACATACTCGCCAGGGCTATCAATTGTAATTTGTTTATGCTGATTTGCTTTTATTTTGTGTTTATATTCCATAGTGTGTCATGTCGAGCAGAGTCGAGACATCTCTTAAAACCAACATGAAAAGGGATTTCTCCACGTTGGTCGAAATGACATGTTTTCTAGCCAATACTCCCCTCCATTTCATAATCAATAAGTCGGTTCATCTCAACTGAGTATTCCAATGGCAATTTTTTGACCAAATCACCAATAAATCCATTGACAATCATCTTCCTCGCATCCTCTTCACTAATGCCTCGGCTCATCAGGTAAAAAAGCTGATCATCACCAATTTTAGAGACTGTAGCTTCATGCTGGACTGCAATCTGAGAGTTAAATACCTTTTCTACTGGATAGGTATCAGACCTTGATTCTGGATCCAGCAAGAGCGCATCACACACCACTGTGTTCTGACAATGATGAGCATTGGGCCCCACATTCACCAACCCACGATAGCTAGTCCTACCACCATCCTTGCTAATAGATTTTGAAATAATTGTTGAGCTGGTATAAGGAGCCAAGTGAATAGCTTTGGCTCCAGTATCTTGATGTTGACCACTCCCAGCCAATGCCATCGATAGTACTTCACCTTTAGCACCCTTCCCTGCCAAAACAAATCCAGGATACTTCATCGTCACCTGACTTCCCATATTAAAATCAGTCCAAATCATCTGTCCTTCTTCTTCTACATATGCTCTCTTGGTAACTAAATTGTAAATATTTTTGTACCAATTCTGGACCGTACTATACTGACATCGTCCACCTTTTTTGACATATATTTCCACCACCGCACTATGAAGCGAACTACTAGAAAAGTTAGGCGCTGTGCAACCTTCGATATAGTGAACTTTTGCCCCTTCATCAACTATAATCAAAGTCCTTTCAAATTGTCCTGCATTTTGGGCATTAATTCTAAAGTAGGTCTGCAAAGGCATTTTGACATCAACCCCAGGAGGAACATAAACAAATGATCCACCAGACCATACGGCTGTATTAAGCGAGGCAAATTTATTATCTCCGTGGGCAATTACTTTACCAAAGTACTCTTTGATCAAATCCGGATACTTTTTTAGTCCTTCATCCATAGAAAGAAAAATCACACCATCTTTGGCCCAGACGTTTTTGAGAGAACCATATACTACCTCACTATCATATTGAGCTTTTACCCCAGCTAAGACTTCTCTTTCTGCCTCAGGTATGCCTAGTTTATCAAAGGTAGTTTTGACATCCTCTGGCACATCATCCCAAGACCCAGCAACATCATCGGTAGGGCGCAAATAATAATGAAGATCATCAAAATTAATCTGAGACAAATCAGCTCCCCATGTAGGCATTTCTTTTGCTTTAAATAATTGAAGTGCCTTGAGACGTATCTGAAGCATCCACTCCGGCTCACTTTTCAAATGTGATATATTTCTCACATTTTCTTCAGACAAACCTGGTTTACTAATATATGAATATTTATCTGTGGGAAAAGAATAGCCATGCTCATATTTATTATCAGCTTTAGGATCAAATTTTTTAGTGGTTTTTTTTGCAAATCGGGACATAAAAACTGAGTGTGCTGAGTTACTGAGTGAACTAACCTTTTTTTTTAAAAGACTCCAACAATATTTCCTTTACAAATTCTCCCTTCTTGCCTCCAAAATCATAATCATCTAATTCATCTTTTTTAACCCAAGCATATGCTGTATGCTCATCACTCAATTTCACTTCTGTTGTATTTGACTTAAAACACCATCCAACAATAATAGTGAAAATCTGTTTGTCGACATCAAAAAATGTATCAAAATAAACTTGATCACTTTGATTAATTAAAGTGGGATCAACATCTATACCTGTTTCTTCTTTTACTTCTCTGACAATATCTCTCTTGTACTGGCCAAAACCACCCTCATCACTTCCTGGCCACTCACTATTACCACCAGGAAGATCCCAACAACCAGGTCTACTAACATCACCTTCTTGGCGTTTTAAAATTAAAATCTTACCATCATCATTAACTAAACAAGCCTTTTGTAATAACTTAACATTTTCGGTTAACATGTGTTTTGGCATTTTGCTATTTTCCTATTTATCCCTACCTACCGGCAGGCAGGCATTTAGCTATTTTAATTTGAAATTATTTTTTTAAATCATAATCCATAATCCAAATTCATAAATCATAATTCGTGATTCATGATTCAGTCATCACCCATCAACTCCGAGTAACCACCAGCCTCCAATTCTTCCACCAGTCCAAAATCACCACTCTTCACAATCCTTCCTCCCACCATCACATGGACAAAATTTGGTTCAATAAATTGAAGTATTCTTTTATAGTGAGTAATAATAATCACACCAGTATTGTGCTTTTTGACTAGGTAATTGATCCCTTCAGCTACAGCTTTAATCGCATCAATATCTAGACCAGAATCAGTCTCATCTAGAATTGCATACTCAGGCTCCATCACCGCCATCTGCAGTATCTCGAGTCTTTTCTTTTCCCCACCACTAAAACCTTCGTTTAATCCACGACGCAAAAGATCTTTATTAACATGCAAATCATCGGCTAGAGATTCTAAATATTTACGAAACTCCAAAGCCGTCATAGGCTTGTCATCCCGACCAGCTTGGAGGGATCCCTTTTGATTTTTGGCTTTTGATTGTGAATTTTTTTTAACACTGTGTCTCTCTCTATAAGCCTCTCTAAGGAACCTCTCCACACTCACCCCTGGCACCTCCACCGGATATTGAAATGCCAAAAAAAGTCCTGCCTTAGCCCTCTCATCAACAGACATCTCTAGAAGATTTTCATTATCCATAGTTATCTTTGAATCATGTTTGTCATTTTCACCCAAAGGGTGATCAGCCTCTGGCTGAGAACTTTGAACTTCGTAAGAGGGGTTTCCCGCCAATACATTAGCCAACGTCGACTTACCTGATCCATTCGGCCCCATGATGGCATGAATTTCACCTTTTTTGACTTCTAAATCTACACCCTTGAGAATCTGCTTATCATCAATGTTTGCTTGAAGGTTGGTTATTTTTAGCATAATTTAAATTTCAATCTAACAATATACCAATTAATACAATCTACCAATCATTGGTATATTAATAGTATTGGTAGAATGGTATATTTCACGATACTACTTGCTGCTTGCTAATCTTGAATGCTTGTCTAATCTCCGCCTTAATCGACTCACTAGTCTCCAAGTCCTCAATCTCCTCCAAACCAAACCAAGCTATCCCATCCGTCTCCTCTATATTTTGTTTAAAATCAACACCATCCACAGGCTCCACCAAAAACCTCATATCCATATGCATCTCGCAGCCTTTTTTCCAGTTCTTCTTGGTTTTTTCATCCAAATCTTTACCATTAAGCCTATGATCATAATTCTGTTTAGAAATCCAATGAAGATTAGAAGATAACGGTATTGGCAAGTATTCAACTTTATCAGATTTTGGAGCAAAACCACGTTCAACAACCCTCACCTTAATCCCAGTCTCTTCCCAGAACTCCCGAACTGCCGCTTGATGAGGCATCTCTCCAGGATCAATATGACCACCCGGAGTCAACCAAAACCCAAGTTTTTTATGTTTCACTAAGAGAACTTTATGATCATGAATCAATGTCCCAGAAGCCGTGAGACACACCTTTGCCTTGAATTTTTGCAAGTCAGCCATGACACGTATGGTAGGTGATCAATCACCAATGATCAAGCACTAAAAAAGCTCAAAATAAAATAGCTAAATAAGACTCATCTGCACCCCGGCATCCTTTTGCGGAGTAAAGCTAAAATCTACCTGCGCCTCAATCAAACGATTCCATTTATTTTTATAGCTTATCTTGCCCTTTTGCAGACCAAAGTCATACACATCCCTAGTCACTGCTACGTCTTGGATACAGTAGTCTTTGAGCTTATCAAGCTGACCAGACTTGTAGTACTTGATCGCATCCAAGCCATCACCTGTCTTGCCCACCCCCAAAGTCTCCTGGGCCACATTGTCTAGTTTAATCCGATGACCAATGCTGTCTTTGATCCGCATCATTACATCAAGAGTTGGAATTCGAGAAATATCAGCATTGTAATAAGGAGAAAAAGTAGGCATGTCAAAAGCATCAACATTGTAACCAATCACTACATCAGCCTTTTCCAAAAGTGGAAAAAGATCTGGCAAATCTTGCTCAAAAAAACCCATCATCTTGCCCTTGCCACTCATACTCTCGCGCACACACACACCTACAAAAGATATCCCAAGTTGCTCTGGAAAATATCCACCAACTTCATCAAAAGCTTTTTTGGTTTCTACATCGAGTATTACTTGAAGCATAAAACGTAAAGACCTCGCCAAGCGGGGTCTCCTACATCGTAAAGACGTTGCATTGCAACGTCTCTACCTACTTTGTGATTTCTTCAAACCTAAGGGCAACTTCATCCCAATTCACCACATTCCAAAACGCTGTCAAATAATCTGGCCTTCTATTCTGATAATTGAGATAATATGCATGTTCCCATACATCCACACCCAAGATAGGAGTCTTACCTTGCATATATGGCGAATCTTGATTGGGGGTAGAAAACACCTCCAAGCCACCATCAGCGTTGACCACTAGCCAACCCCATCCAGAACCAAACTGAGTAGCCGCTGCGTTACTGAATTCTTCTTTAAACTTTTCAAAACTACCAAAAGTATCAGTGATTGCTTCTGCTAGTTTGCCTGTTGGCTCTCCGCCACCACTGGCGGACATAATCTCCCAAAAGAGGGAGTGATTGGCATGACCACCACCGTTATTCTGGACAGCTTTTTGAATTTCCGAAGGAACATCACTAATGTTTTTGAGAAGCTCCTCAATAGACATCGCCAATAAATCATCATGACCTGCCAAAGCAGCATTCAACTTATCGACATAACCTTGATGATGCTTGGAGTAATGAATCTCCATCGTACGAGCATCAACGTGAGGCTCAAGCGCATCATATTCATAAGGTAATTTTGGTAAAGTAAACATAATTTTCTCCTGTTATTTTACTATTTAACACACTCTGTCATTTCGAGCGGAGTCGAGAAATCCCTTTCTTAACCACTTTAAAAGGGATGTCTCCACACATTCGACAAGCTCAGTGCAAGCTTCTGGTCGACATGACAAACCCTACTTCCCCTTCCCACTAATCACTTCCAGCAATTCTTGTAAAATATAACCGATGAAAGCGTAAGCAAAAATAGCAAAAAGTGTGGTGAATTCTAGAGTAAATCCTCCGCGAACTGATGGTGTGGGAAAAGCCAGAATAAAAGGCTGCAAAAGTGGACGAGTAGTCTCATATATCCAAGCCACAAAACCAGCATTAGGATTGGCCGCCAATAACTTAAGAATAAATCTAAATACAAGTAAAATTTCTACAATTGCCATAATAAAGGCGAGAAGTTCTTTGAGGAGTCGAAGCATAGCACTGTCACTATAACAAAGTTTCATCAATAATTCTAGCTGTCTCTATCATCCTGTCTCGTACTGTCGTCTCGATAAACTGGACAATCCCTTCCCAATCTGGAGACATATCATCTTTTCTTATGGAAGAAATTTCCCTAAACAAAGTCTCTCGAACCAAAGCTCCCTTGCCACCATTGTCCAACACATCTCTCAAGTTACTTTTAAAAACATCATATTCTTCTTCCCTTGAGCCAAGCACCCAATCTGTGTCCAGCTCGGCAGTGATAGTCGCAGCCGACAAAGAATTTCCAGGATATTCCAAAACAAATAAATCAGCTGTCTTTCTCAGTTCTTGGATAGCAACCAGTTGTGCTTCTGGTAATTCATCAGGATGAATTTTGCCTCCGCCAATTCCAGAGATATGTAGATCCACTACACAAGGTATGTCCTCATGCTGGCAATAATCATATACCTCACTGAGTAATTGTTTTTTTTCTAAAGCCAACTCACTCTGGGGATGATAACTAATGGTAACTAAAGCCACACCATAATTATTCCTCACATATTCTACTCCCCAATCTTTAAGTAAATTGGGCAGAGCATCATGATAGGCAGAGAATTCAAACAAACGGAAACCAACTCCTTTGACATCAGCGATATCCAGATCACTATAAAAAGAAAACCGAGGATCGAAAAATATACCAGAGCTAGGCTTTTTAATAGTACGAAATAAAGTATCGTGGAGCATCCGAGCAAACTCCATGGCATCTGGCTGGAAAGTCTCATACCCAAACATGGAAAAAAAAGACTCCACCAAATCAAGACCAAATAGAGAATACATCTCTTCAGAACTCTGTAGGGCAGGAAGTTTCATAAATAAAAATATACCAATCTACCAGTACTAACAATATACCAATTATTGGTAGATTGTTAAATTGGTATATTGGTATATTAAGGATTATCTTCTCGGTCTAAATCCACCCCTATTGTTATCTCTGCGTCCATTGTCTCGGCGATCATTGCGACCATTGCCGCCTCTGCTACCACCTCTAAATGGAGGTCTGCTAGAGCTGTTTGACTTTGCAGATTCGGCTTCCTCTTTACTCAACATAGACAGACCGATCTTGCCGTCTTCCTTGAGTTCAGACACACGGACGTGAACTTCATCACCAACGTTGAATTTTTCAGTAGCATCAGCCACATACTCGGTAGACATTTGAGAAACGTGAACTAGACCTTCTTTGTTTGGCAAGAACTCGACAAAAGCACCATAGCTTTCTACTCTGGTCACTACGCCATCAAATTCTTCATCAACTTCTACGACTCTCATCATGCCGTTGATAAACGCAGCAGCTTTATCGATTTTTTCTTGATCAGGTGAAGAGATGTTGACTAGACCTACACCTTTTTCCTCATCTTCATCTACATTGATCTCAGCTCCGGTGCTTTCAATGATACTCTTGATCATCTTGCCACCAGGACCGATCAACTCACCAATTCTGTCTGCAGGAATAGTGATTTGCTCAATCTTTGGTGCATATTGAGAGATCTGAGTTCTAGGTTTATCAATCGTCTTGAGCATTTCACCCATGATATGAAGTCTACCCTTCTTGGCTTGCTCTAGAGCTTCTTCTAAAACTTTTCTAGGAATACCCTTGAGCTTGATATCCATCTGGATAGCAGTAATACCTTCACTTGTACCGGCTACTTTAAAGTCCATATCACCTACATGATCTTCTAGGCCCTGAATATCGGAAAGAACAATGTACTTTTGACCATCACTCATCAAACCCATAGCAATACCTGCTACTGGACGTTTGATAGGCACACCAGCTGCCATTAGCGATAGTGTAGAGCCACACACAGATGCTTGTGAAGTAGAACCATTGGAACTCATGATTTCAGAAACTACGTGAATCGCATATGGGAATTCTTCTTGGCTAGGGAGCATTGGGATCAATGCTCTTTCTGCCAAAGCACCATGACCGATCTCACGTCTCTTGGGATAGCCAAATCTACCAGCCTCACCACTTGCATATGGAGGCATGTTGTAGTGATGCATATAGTGTCTGGTTTCTTCACCATTGATACCTTCAATGAGTTGACCTAGTGAAGGAGTACCTAGAGTAGTGACTGTGAGAGCTTGAGTGGCACCACGTTTGAACATTGCACTTCCGTGAGTTCTAGGTAAGATATCAACTTCTGTCCAGATAGGTCTGATCTCATCAGTCTTTCTGCCATCAATACGAGTGCCTTCTTCTAGAGTCATCTTACGAGCATCTTTTTTCTCTAGCAAGTGAATAGCTTCCTTGACATCGCCTTCGCTAACCAGGTCTTCGCTATCGGCATCTTTGCCTTTATTCAAAGTCTCTAAAACTTTGACAACGAGCTCATCATCACCAGCTGGTCTCAGATGGGCTTTATTAACTACAATCTCACGTATTTCTTTGGCAAATTTAGAGTAAATATCCTCAGCCAACTTTTCTAGATTGCTGCTTGCTGCTTGCTGCTCAGCAGAAATTAACTCCACTTTTTCCTTACCGATCTCAGCAACAACTTCATCAATAATGGAACAAACTTTACCCATTTCTTCTTGAGCCAAAAGTAAAGCCTCCACCATCACGTCTTCAACTACTTCATCAGCATTGGCTTCTACCATCACTACAGTTTTGCCGGTTCCAGCTACGATCACATCTAGATCTGCTGTTTCTCTCTCTGAATTGGTTGGATTGACCATGAATTTCTGATCTTCTTTGTTATAACCAATTCTTAAGCCCGTAATAGGACCATCAAATGGAATTTCAGAAATAGCTAAACCTAGGGCACTGCCCAGTAAACCAAGCATGTCTGGATCATTTTCGCCATCATAGGAAAGTACAGTGTTGATCACCTGAACCTCATTGGTAATTCCCTCTGGGAACATTGGCCGCAGAGAGCGATCAATCACTCTAGCTTTCAAAATAGTATCATCACTAGGCCTACCATCACGCTTGACCCATCTAGAACCCTTGATGGTACCAGCTGAGTAGAGTTTTTCGACAAACTCCACAGAAAGTGGAAAGTAACCCAAGTTAACTTTTCTACCAAGAGCTACAGTGCTATGCACTACAGTCTCACCACAAGTAAGCAGCACTGCTGCACTGACTTGCTGACTAAATTTGCCGATCTCAATGGTAACGTCTTTGTCTCCCACTTTGATTTGCTTTGTATATGTTTTTGGATATGTCGGATATGACATTTTTTCTCCTTTTGCTACAAAAACCAGTTAAGATGGGGAAAGTAAAATTAAGAACTAGACATTAATAACAGGACAAATAAAACTATTAGAAATGTTCAATCCTTAATTTGGATCCCTGTCTTGCAGGTTTTTAAATTAATACCAACACCTATTATACCATTAACTACTTCAAAACCTTACCCTGTACACTCTTTACCAGACCATAAAAATCTAAAAACCCCAGTGCTGCTACAAAGTATCCGGCCAACCACATCGTATCGATCAATACACCTACTACCGGTACTGCCACATAATTTCCTTCCCAAAAAGAAAATGAAATATCAGCCAACAAAATAAAAACAAATCCCAATAAAATCCGTCTCCAGGAGCGAGCAAAAGCTCCCTTTTGATAATTATTGACAATAATCCAGATAGAGAAAGACACCAAAATCAGCACCAAATCTCCAAAACTATACACAGTGTGCATCACTTGATCTATCAGATCACTCTCGATGTATGAAACATGTAAAAAATTTACTCCCAAGACTAAAACAATCATCAACAAAGCAACACTTAATCCTACAATTCTCTTGTTTTTACTCAAGTCGAAAAAAGAATTCTTTGAACTGTTCTTTTCTATCCATAAACCAAAAAAGAAAAGTGGATACCCCACTACAAAGAAAACATCTGCTAGGGAAGGGAAAGGATCAATCCCAGCGATCCAATCATAATAAAACCACAGTATTTCTCCCACAGTCCAACCCAAAAACCCCAAACTCAAAAAAAGTAAAGATCTACCCTTTTTGCTTTGCAATCCATATATAGAAAATGCCAGCCAACCCAAACCAACAGTCACCATATTCATGACCAAATAGGTGACGTCAAAATATAGATCCGCTCCACCCCATACAACTTGCCAAACACCAAGAAAAATAAATAATCCTGCGACTATGTACAAAAGTTTTTTTGCTAAATTTTGTTTCATGCTTTGATTTTGATAGTTGCCATATATTCTCTAGCCTTTTTCTCTCCGGTAGCTTCTATCAATAACTCTCTCAAGGAGATTACTACTTTTTCTTCTGGGAGTTCTGCATAAAACTGGGAATATAGAGTCGCCGTGGACTCTCCAAAAATTTCTTTGATGATCAAAACCGCTTTCTGCTTTTTCTTACTCATAAATACCTGTATAAAGATGACATCACTAATAATACCAAAAAAGACGCACGTTGTATGCGTCTTTTTATTTTTGCTAAACAAAGAAATTTTATTTACTCAATTCCAATCTATCAATCAACTTACGGTATCTTTCTTCATTCTTCTGGAGCAAGAAATTGAGCAATCGGCGTCTCTTGGCGACTTGTTTGAGTAGACCTCGGCGGGAATGATTGTCTTTTTTATGTTTCTTGAGGTGGTCTGTTAGCTCCTGGATGGAAGCAGTCAGAAGTGCAATCTGCACCTCTGGAGAACCAGTATCACCCTCAAAAAGAGCGTAATCTTTAATGATTTGGTTTTTTTGGACTTTTGTTAAAGCCATATTGTATCTCGTGAAGTAATTACCTCACGTCCCTCTGCTAGCCAGTGATCAACCACCTAGCGAAGTAACTTATATATTTTATTTACCCATTTGGCCATTTATCTATTTAGCTATTGGATATTGACGTTATTATATCACAACAAATCAATCAAAACTCCTCAGCAACTTAGTAACTCAGCATACTCAGTACACTCCGCTATCGTCAATCCTCCTCCACCCTGTATGCAATGACAGTGTCTCCGACTTGGAAATCCAATTTCTTGTTTTTAAAAGTAAAACCACACTCATTTTTAGCTTTAACCTGATTGATTTCTTCTTTACCGTGCATCATAGATTTGATCACAGGATTGGCTACAATCTCATCACCACGCTTGAGGTGCAGCAAATCACTTTTCTTAATCTCACCAGTCTTAACTCTACAGCCAGCAATTCTCTCACCCTTCATATCAAAAATCTGTAAGATCTCTGCTTCACCAGTCACTACTTCATCAATAGTAGGCTCAATCAACTTGAGCATTTGTTTTTGAAGATCTTCAATCAACTGATAAATAATCTCATATTCCTTGATCTTTACTCCTTGGGTCTTGGCTATGTCTTTAACTCTACGATTGGCTTTGACATGAAAAGCCAAAATCTTGGCACCAGAGGTGTTGGCATACTCCACATCTCCTTCTGTCACATCACCAGTCCCGTAATCAATCAGCTCTACACTCTCATCATCCAAATTTTGCATGATCGCCTCGAGTGTTCCCTCCACATCTGCCTTGATAATCAGCTTCAATTTTGGTTTGTCTTCTACTAAAGCCCCAAAATCAAAATCGACACCAGCAAATGGATCATCATCAGTTATATCTTCTGCTTGTTCATCCTGCGAAGTCGAGTCTGACTCGACGGAGTGGGACATCTCATAATCAGCATCGGCGTCAAGAATAATCTCCCCCACCGCTGGCACATCTTTGAGACCAATAATCTCTGCAGGACCACCTGGAAGCACCTCTTTTAGTTGTTGACCACTTTCATTGACTAAACCACGAACTCTGCCATCAACACCATTAACTATCAAATTTTGACGAATTTTGAGTGTACCTTGTTGAACAACCACACTTGCCACAGGACCTTTTTTGGAATCCTTGGAAGACTCGATCACAACTGCTTCTAGAGGAGCCACAGGATCTGCTTTCAGATCTAGCAACTCCGCTGTGACTGTAATAGTCTCAAGCAAATTATCTACACCTTGTCCAGTTTTGGCCGAAATTTCAATTGCATCGACATCACCACCCAAACTCTGAACCACTATGCCGTGTTCTGCTAACTGACCCTTTGCCATATCTGGATACACATCTGGCAAATCAACTTTATTGACAGCTACGATCACATGAGCCTTGCTTTGCTTGATATAGCGGATAGACTCGATAGTCTGAGGTTTGACTCCATCATTGGCAGCTACTACAAGAATCACAATATCAGTAATCTGAGCACCACGTTCTCTCATTTTGTTGAAAGCGGCATGACCTGGGGTATCAATGAAAGTAAGGGGTTTGCCCTTATACTCTGCTTGATATGCACCAATGTGTTGGGTGATTCCTCCAGCCTCACCAGCTTGGACTCTAGTTTTACGGATATAATCCAAAAGAGTAGTCTTGCCATGATCAACATGACCCATGATTGTAATTACTGGTGGTCTAGATTTAAGTGCCATTATTTATCCTTTTCCTCCTCAGTCGCCATTTCCGCCGTCCTCGCCTCATACTCCTTCTGCTTCTCTAGCTCTCTTTCTCTCTCTTCTTCCACTGCTTTGGCCAAGATTTTCTTTTGATCATCTGTTATATCTTCATTTTCTTCCCATTTCTTGCTAAACCTCATCAAGTCAGAAACAGTAGTCAGCTTATGATACACCAAGTACTCTCTGGTTTCTTCGCTAAGTCCCTCTAGAGTATCGATTTCATAATCTTCTTCACCTGTTACTTCCGATTCTACTGTGCCACCAGCAGATTTGACAGTAATCTTGTAGCCAGTTAGCTTGGCAGCTAGACGAACATTCTGTCCACCTCTACCAATAGCCAGTGACAACTGATCATCAGGTGCAGTTACCACCACTTTATGTTTATCTTCATAAAACTCTATCTGCAAGCTTTCTGCAGGAGCCAGTGCAGCTCTCATAAAAAGAACTGGATCATCAGAAAAAGGAATAATATCAATTTTTTCATTATTGAGCTCTCTGATGACTTCCTGGACACGGACACCTCTCTGACCCACACATGAGCCAACTGGATCCACTCCGTCTTGGGTAGATCGCACTGCCATCTTGGTTCTGACACCTGCTTCTCTAGCAATAGCTACTACTTCCACAGCTCCAGATGATACTTCTGGGACTTCTCTTTCAAAAAGTCCAGTTACCAATTCTTTGGCTGCTCTAGAAACAACAATTCTTTTACCCTTGTGGGTCTCTCTGATTTCTTTGATCAAAACAGCAATCCTGGCATTCATTCTGTAAAATTCACCACGCATTTGTTCTTCTGGTGGCATAAAACCTTGACCACGACCGATATCAACAATCACTGATCTTTTGTCCATTCTCAATACCTGACCATTAACGATTTCACCTACGCGGTCTTCATAATCACTGATGACTTGATCTTTTTCTGATTCTCTAATTTTTTGGAGAATAACTTGTTTGGCAGTCTGAGCAGCAATACGACCAAAACCAGCCGGTGTAACATCCTCTGATTTACTCTCATCCCAAGCCAAAATCTCCAAGGTTTCCTCATCTTGCTCAGTCACCGGACATCTAAAGATTCTTGATTCTCCAGTATCTTCATCAACATTGGCAAAATAGTACATATCCTCTTCCAAAGGACCAAATTGTTTTTTGTAAGCAGAAACCAAAGCTTGTCTGATAGCTTCAATAATAGATTCCTTGCTAATTTTGCGCTCGTTGGCTATCTGGGAGATAGCAGCTGAAAATTCGGTACGAGCAACTTGTGATGTATTTGACATAAATAGTCTCTCCTAATAAAAAAGGACAACCCATCCGCTGTCCCTTCTCCTTCAATCAATAACCTGTATTATAATCAATCTACAGGCTTTTTCAAGACTCGGGATTGGAACGGAAAATAAAACAAATAATATTAGTAGATTGTGTAATTGGTAGATTAGTAGATTAAAGCCGTAGGCTAAAGTACCACTGCCCCCCCACCCTTCTCACCTGAGCCACCCCACCCAACCCCGACCACAAAACTCTATCCTCAGGCACTTCGATGTGTGTTTCGCGCTCTGCGCTATGCGTTGTCATTTCAAGCGAAGTCGAAGAATCTCTTTCAGCTTCTATCTCCTCATTCCCAACTTCCAATTCATCCTGCTTGCTTTCAACCACCTCCAACACCTTAGCCTTGATCACCTCCTGATCAACAGCATATGTGAAGTGGGAAGTGAGAAACAAAAAGAAAGAGATAATAAAAATAGAAAAAAACCGCTTAGACATCTTGGAATTACAATATCGGGAAATCTATAGGAAGTCAATTGAATTTTAATGAGGTTATAATAAAGTCTAAATTATAAATATCAATTTTTTATATTATGAATGAAAAATCAAAAGTTCCCGAAAGTGAAAGCTATCCAGTAGTCAAAGTTGTTTGTGATCACTGTAATAGAGAATTCATAGGTAAAATGGGTCCAGTTCATTCTGGAGAAGACTTTAACCTACACATATATAAAAATGAAATTACTGGTGGAAAACCTCAGATAATGGCAGATGATCTTCCTCCTGAAAAAAGATATATTGGAAAAATATTGCTAAATCATCACTATACAGTAAGAGATGGATCACAAGGTCATTATAAGTTTACAGTGTACTCTGAAGAAGAAGTAATAGGTTATGTTAGGGTAAGCACACAAATGCAAAAATTTATTCCAAAAAATCCTAAAATGCTTGAATAATAAAGACAGATCTTAAAACAAAATCAGCTCACTTTCCCAAACTCCTCCAGCACCTTCTTCTGCTCCCCTGACAACTTCTCCGGCACATCGACAATTAGACGCACATACAGATCACCTTTACCCCGGCCACGAAGATGAGACACACCCTCATCACGCAAACGAACCAAAGTATGAGACTGAGTCCCTGGTCGTACTTTTAGCTTCAGTTTTTTATCAATCGTCGGCACTTCCACTGTCCCACCCAAAGCTGCTGTGACAAAATCAATGTGTTCATCTATATACAAGTCATAATTATCACGTTTAAATTTTTTGTCTGGCCTGACATCAAGAGTAATGTCAAAATCATCAAAACGAATTCTGGTACCATCATTAGCTCCAGCAGGAATCTTGACTTTCTTTTTCTTTTTACTACCGTCTTCTTGGGGAATCTCAACTTCTTTTTCTACACCTTTGATCGCATCCATAAAATCAATTGTCAGTGAATAACGTGGTCTTCGTCTACCACCACCAAATCCGGCTCCAAAAATTGACTCAAAAATATCAAAGGGATCACCAAAGTCACCACCCTCAAATGGATTACCACCAGAAGAAGTACTATAGCTCCAAGTGAAAGGACCCTGCCCACTAAATCCACCAGCAAAAGGATTACCCGCCCCACCAAATCCACCACCAGATGCCGGGTCGAAAGCTGCATGACCAAACTGGTCATAAGCTTGCTTCTTTTTATCATCAGAAAGAACTTGGTAAGCCTCGTTTATTTCCTTAAACTTCTCTTCCGCGTCTTTCTCTTTATTCTTATCAGGATGAAACTTCAGCGCCATCTTCCTGTAAGCCGACTTAATATCTGCTTTGCTAGCACTTTTATCCACTCCTAGTATTTCGTAGTAATCACGTTTGGTTGGCATTGTATTGTCATTCCCGCGCAGGCGGGAATCCATAGCTCGTTTAAAAAATAAGTAATTAAAATAAAAACGAGAGTCATTCTATCAATTATAAAAAAAGATGTCTAGCAGATAATCACTTCGATTGCTAAATTTAAGGAAGTATCCTCTCCCCCAAAATCACCCTAAAAGCCTGAATGCCATCTTTCCATGTAATCTTCTTGCCTTCACTATAATCTCTGCCCACATAGCTGATGGGAACTTCAAAAATCCTGATACCTTTTTTCAAAATCTTGCAAGTAATTTCTGGTTCTATTTCAAAACCATTGGATTGAAGTTTGATTTGTTTTAATAACTTGGTGGGCATCAATTTATAACACGTCTCTAAATCTGAAAGAGTAGTGTTATATAACACATTGGTCATCAGATTGATGAGATGATTTCCTACCCTATGCCAAAAAAGTAAATTTGAATGAGGACCCAAGAATCGAGAGCCATAGACGACTTCCACTCGACCCTTTTTAACAGGATAAGTTAGTAGAGGGATATCATCAGGATCATATTCGAGGTCAGAGTCCTGGATCAGCACATAATCTCCCGTCACCTGCTGTAAACCAAACCGAATCGCACTCCCCTTACCTCCATTTTTTTTGTTAAAAATATTAATCTTAGATGATTTAACCGATTCAATTAATTGAAGTGACTTATCAGTCGACCCATCATCCACTACAATTATTTCCTTGACATCTTTGACCTTGACCAATTTAGTCAAAACTTGTTTGACTGTGGCGGCTTCATTGTAGACGGGGACTATTACAGATAATTTCATTTATTATTTTTCCATCTTTCCAGTCTAGGAATTCCTCTAGTCATCAGCCAAGCAACTGGGCCAGGCATACCTTGCTTCTTCATCATCGTAATACAAAAATCTTGCATTTCTTTGGCAGTAGTTGCATCGCCTAAGAACTTACCTTCTTTATAACAATAAGAACAATACATCTTACTCCTTGATCCATCCTTATTAGTCCCACACTTTTCCGGGTCCTGACTAAAAGGCATCCCACAACTTTGACAGAATTTGTAGGTTTTGGGCATAGGTGCTCCTTTATACTAAATTAAAATAAACATACACAAACCATCCAATATGCGCCAGTGCCGTTATTAGGCCAGGCACATATTTTTTTGTCCACCCAAACCAGACTACATGTTGAACTCCATTGGCAAACATCAACAACAAAAAGAATTCAGACAGTTCTCTTTTATATGGAATAAAGTCAGTAAAAATTACCAATCCCCAAAAGAGAGAAAAACAAATTTCAAAAAGTAAAAACAACCAAAAATGCATCGTAAAAAAATACCATTTTTTATGAAAACCAGTAGACAACTCTTCAATTGAGTGAAGTAGCTGGATGAAGTAGGTGATTTGGAAGTATAGATTCATAAATCGCTATCCTTAAATCGAAATTCGAACAATCCTTTTGCCAACTCCACACTATGGATTCCGGTCTTCACCGGAAAGACAATCCGTAGTGGTAATTCCAAAAAGGGGCGAAGAATAACCAGCGCCCCTTTCTTTTTAGCATACTCTGTACACTATGTACCCTCAAGCCTACTAATCTTCAACAACCTCCCCTTCTTCAGCCTTGCCCGCCGAAGCCTTGGCGGAGGAGGGACCATCATTATTTTCGTCTTCATTAAGATCAACTTTAACTTTCTCTCCATCAGGTTGTCCTTGCCCAGCTTGAGCCTGTTGGAAAGCCGCAGCCATCTTTTGTGCTGAATTCAGAGTTTCCTCAGTTGCCTTTTTGAGCTCATCAACCCCAGCATCTTCTTTGGCTGCTAGCTCTTTGAGTTTTTTGACGTTCTCTTCGATCTCTTCTTTTTCTTCCTTTTTCAGTTTGTCGCCATACTCACCGAGTTGTTTTTCTAGCTCAAAGGCAACACTGTTGGCTTGGTTTCTGGCTTCGACTAGCTCTTTCTTTCGCTTGTCTTCCTCTGCATATTTCTCTGCGTCAGCCTTCATCTTTTCTACTTCATCATCAGACAGATTGGTCGAGTTCTGGATAGTGATCTTTTGCTCTTTGCTAGTGTTTTTATCTTTAGCAGTCACATTCAAGATACCATTGCTATCAATATCAAAGGTAACCTCAATCTGTGGCATACCTCTACGTGCAGGTGGAATACCGTCTAGGATAAATCTACCTAGTGACTTATTATCCGCTGCCATCTCACGCTCACCCTGCAGGACATTGATCTCTACCTGAGTCTGATTGTCAGCTGCGGTAGAAAATGTCTGAGACTTGCTGGTAGGAATAGTCGTATTTCTTTCTATCAAAGGAGTACGCACACCACCCAGTGTCTCCAGACCAAGTGTCAATGGAGTCACATCTAGGAGGACCACATCGCTCACATCTCCACCGATCACTCCAGCTTGAATCGCAGCACCAATGGCCACTACTTCATCTGGATTGACACCTTTGTGAGGCTCTTTGCCAAAGAATTTCTTGACCTCTTCTTGGATCTTGGGCATACGGGTCATCCCACCCACCAAGATCACTTCGTTGATTTCTGAGGCTTTGACTTTAGCATCCTTGAGAGCTTTTTCTACAGGAGTGAAAGATTTTTTGATCAACTCATCAACCAATTCTTCTAGCTTGGCTCTGGTCAAAGTCATGGTCAAATGCAGAGGCTGACCATCATCACCTTGGGTGATAAATGGCTGATTAATCTCTGTTTGTTGGGCACTAGAAAGTTCAATCTTGGCTTTCTCAGCAGAGTCTTTGACACGCTGGAGAGCTTGGGGATCTTTAGATAAATCTTTGCCCTGATCCTTTTTAAATTCATCAATAATCCACTCAATGATGACACTGTCAAAATCATCACCACCTAGGAAAGTATCACCATTGGTAGATTTGACTTCAAAGACACCATCGCCAATTTCCAAAATAGAGATATCAAAAGTCCCACCACCCAAGTCATAGACAGCAATCGTAGCACTACCTTTTTTGTCTAGACCATAGGCGAGTGCTGCGGCGGTAGGCTCATTGACGATACGCTCTACTTTGAGTCCTGCAATTTCACCAGCTTGCTTGGTAGCTTGTCTTTGAGAATCATCAAAATATGCAGGGACCGTAATCACTGCTCTGTCAACAGTTCCACCCAGATAACTCTCAGCATCAGCTTTGGCTTTACCCAAGATCTTGGCAGAAATTTCTTGTGGTGTATATTCTTTGCCGTCAATTTTGACCACGGCCATACCGTCTTTACCTTCTTTGATTTCATAAGCCACATGCTTGATCGCAGCTTGGACAGCCTTATCTTTAAGCTTACGTCCCATAAATCTTTTGACAGAATTAACTGTCTTTTGTGGATTAAGCACCATTTGGCGCTTGGCAGTATCACCCACCGTTACATCGTCATTCTTGAATGAGACGATAGAGGGATAAGTGTTTCTCCCCTCGGCTGTGGGGATAATTTTGGGTGAACCACCCTCCATGACTGCGACGGCACTATTGGTGGTACCTAGATCAATACCGATTATTCTGCCTGTGTTTTTTGACATATTAGCCTCCTACAACTACTTTTGCATGGCGAATCACCACACCATTAAGTTTATATCCTTTACTAACAACTTTTTTTACTACTGCCTGCTGACTACTATCTGCTGCCTTGTTTTCAACAACCTCCATAAAAATAGGATCAAATTCCTCACCCAAGCACTCTATCTCCTCCACCCCAAATTGATTCAACACCTGCTGAAACTGATGGACCACCATATCAAGCCCAGGATCTGACAACTGAGACGCTGCCATTTCCAAATGATCCAGTGGCTGCAACAGAGCTTCTACCAAATCTTGCGTAGCCAACTTAGCAAACCGAGCTCGATCCTCTTGCCCCCGACGAACCAAATTTTGATAATCTGCCTGTGATCGAAGCAGTTGCTCTTTGAGCCTGTCTAACTGCTCCGTCATTTCGACCGAAGTGGAGAAATCCCTTTTATCTTCTGGTTTATCGTTTCTATCGTTTGTCTTTTTAGTTTGGTTTTTCATGATTTAGTATCTCGTTGTATAAGTTTATTCGTTTAGATTTTTATTCATTTATTTCTTTGTTTGACATTTGACATTTGGACTTTTCACCCCTAGGGTGATCAGCCTTTGGCTGAGACATTTTGAAAAAGTTTAGAGTTACCCCGCCATTTCTACTATAAGCCCTCTCATATACCTCATCATCGGGATTACATAAGGATAATCAAACCTAGCCGAACCCAAAACTCCAATATTACATGATTTATCACCAGTTTTTACAGTCATATAAATAAAGCCTATCTGAGCTAAAAATTTATTACCCATCTCTGCACCATAAACTATCCTGACCGGATTTTCATTGGCTCCAAACTCAAAAATTTCTTCAAGCAATGGGATTTCTTCTATCAGAGACAAAACATGCCTCATTACATCAATGTCATAAAATTCTGGCATCTGCAAAAGATTGGCATAACCAGCGTGATACAACTGTCCGTCATCAGTCAAAGCAATTCCTAGAGACCTAGTCTTATTGGCAATAACTTTGGTCACTTCTTGCAAAAGTCTCTCGTAATGATCTTTGCTTTTCCAAACTTTTTCTTTGGCAGATACCTCATCAGCTACTGATAACTCTCTTTCTTTCATCAACTCATTTACATAGAGTTTCATAGCCAATGGAGTCGGAGCTCGGCCAGCACTAGAGTGACCTTTTTGGAGATACCCTTGTTTAGTCAGCTGGACCATCTCATTACGGATGGTTGCTGGAGACACACCAATATTAAATTTTTTATCAATCGTATCAGAGCCCACTGGCTCAGCCGTACTGATATATTCCTCGATAATAGCTCGTAAAATTTGAACTTGGCGGGCGGTGAGATCTATCATATTAGCAATAATAGCGCATGACTGCTAAAGTGTCAACACAACAAATCACACTAGAAATCTCTCTCTCTTTAATGTTACAAATATGCTAATGCGAAGAAAATCAATCTATAGATCAAAACTAACTTTTAAACAAATTATTTCTATTATTTTTCTTTTGGTGATCATTGCTGGGACTATATATAGTGCTAGCCAACTCAAGGTCGTTCGTGAATTCTTTTCTAAAGCATCTGGAGAACCAGCCAACTTGGTCGTTAATACCACTGGTGTAATCGGACCCATGCCTCGCCCTTGGCGTAATCTAGCCCAAGGTGGTGAAGATCATGCCTGGCGCATCCAACCTATCCAAGGTCAAGTTAATGCCCTCAATCCAGAATACATCCGTGTCGATCATATCTATGATTTTTATGATATTGTCCAAGGCACACCAGGCAATATTAGTTTTGACTTTAGTAAATTTGATCTGCTCCTGGATGACATTTTAGCCAGTGGAGCTAAGCCATACATTGCACTGTCATACATGCCTCCTGCCATCTCATCTGGTGATATTGTCTCTCCCCCAGTGAACTGGAGCGACTGGCAACTGACTATCCAAAAAACCATTGAACACGTCTCCGGTACTCGTGGTATTGCTGATGTTTACTACGAAGTCTGGAATGAACCCGATCTCTTTGGCGGGTGGAAATACTATGGCGATCGTAACTATATTACTATGTACGACTACGCTGCCAGAGGTGCTGCCAATGCCAGGACCACTCAACCCTACAAACTAGGCGGACCCGGGATTACGGCTCTCTATGAAAATTGGTTTAATGCGATGCTCAAATATTCTACCGAGAACAATGTCCGGATGGACTTCTTTTCTTGGCATCGCTATAACCACGACATTGATCAATACAAAAAAGACATGGAACAAGTCCGCAATTGGGTTACAGCTTTCCCCCAAAAAGACGGCCTGATGGAATTTCACATTACTGAGTGGGGTCATGATAGTGAAAATCACGCGGGATACGATGGCAACTATGGCGCAGCTCACACCACTGCCGGTGCGATAGAGATGGTCGGTATTGTAGAGAGAGCCTTTGTCTTTGAGATCCAAGACGGTAAAGATCCAGAGGGTAAAGAATACTGGGGACGTTGGGGACTGCTGACTCACAATGACTTTGGTGCTAAACAGAAACCAAGGTATAGAGCACTCAAAATGCTTGATAGTATTGGAGATCAAAGACTACAAATTTTGGGTAAAGGTTCTTGGGTTAAAGCTCTGGCTGCCCGTGATGATGACGGCAATACCGAGGTAGTCATCTCCAACTTTGACACCCGCGGTACTCATGCAGAAACTGTGCCGCTAACTTTTGACAACATTCAACCGGGATCATTTACCGTCACCACCAAGCATCTCAACGGCACCCAAAAAGTAGATAAGATAGCCACCGACTCAGCCAAGTTACAGACTTGGATTCCCATGAGTGCCAACGATGTGGCGTTTGTGGAGCTTACTAGAAATTAAGAAGTAAAAAGATAGAAGCAAGAAATTCCTACTTTCCAACTTCACTGCTTACCAACTTATCTACTTCCCCTAAAAACCTACTTTTGCTAAACCTCTCCGCATACTCCGCAATCGCACTTCTATCAAACTTCATCTCCTCAAATTCCCTAATCGCCCCCACCAACCCATCCACAGTTAGTTCAGAGAAAAACACCCCAGTTTGAACTTTAGATTTTGACATTGATTTGACATTTGAACTTTGAACTTTGACATTCTGCCCAATAACCGTTTCCTTCGGCCCCCCCGAGTAATGGGCGATAACCGGTACTCCATGCATCATCGCTTCAACTGGAACAATCCCAAAGTCCTCATCTTCGACTGGATATAGCAAAGCCTTAGCCCCACGATATAAGTCGTCCAGTTCCTCATCAGTCACCGATCCAAGTAGCTCAACAGTATCACCAGCTATATCTTGCAACTTATCAAACATCCCACCAGTTCCCGCTAATTTCAGATTAAAACCAAGTTTATTTGCTACCTGTACTGCTAACTCAGGATGCTTGGCGTAGGCCAGCCGACCAATGTAAAGGTAATAGCTTTGAGCTTTGGGCTTTGAGCTGTGAGAATCTTTATTCGTAATCCATAATCCGTTATCCGATATACTCCCCCCCACCGGCGGATATATCACCACACTCTCCCTCCTATAAAACTTCTTAATTCTACGCTGAACCTCCTGAGAATTCGCTACAAACACATCTACCTTTTGCGATACATAATAATCCACCACCCGCAAATAATGATTGATCAACGTCCCCACTACTCTAATGATCGGATTCTTTTTCCAATCCGTCATGGTGTTGTATCCATACAAGGCTCTAGGTGGAGTATGGCAGTAACTGATGTGAACAGCATCTTTGCTTTTTTTAATAGCTTTAGCAAAGTACATATTGGAAGAGCTAATGATCACATCATAGTCAGACATGTCAAAGCTCCCAAAGAACTGTGGAGCCAACACCCGTAGCGGCGAAAATAATTTCTTATAAAATGGAATCTTGGTAATCCAGCTCTCTCTAATATCCCAATCTGCAAACTTATCCCAGTGAATTCCCATCGCCTGTCTGTCCACAAAAGCTACAAATACCGGAGCCTCCGGATACAACTCATGCAGAGCTTCCAGGACTCTCTCCGCACCACCGTATTCACGTAGGTAATCATGGGTAAGCGCTATGCGCATATAATCTAATCCTTTCGAATATTCTCAAATTACTCTAATTATTCGACTAATTTTGTATCTTTGAACTCAGGATTTACTATCCTTCTATACTGTACTTTAGATGAATGGAAGTTAGCAACTATCGCAAGCGGAAGTTTGAGCTGTTTCAAATATGAATATGCCTGTTGAAAGGCTGTGTTTTTAAAAATTCTGGTCGATTTTACCTCCAAAACAATTTTATTCTCTATCACAAAATCGAGATAATATTTCCCTACAGATTTACCTTTATAAGTAAGAGGAACCATCTTTTCTCTTTCAAAAAATATTTCTCTTTTGGCAAATTCTATAGCCAAAGCTCTTTGATAATGTTTTTCTAAAAGTGTAGAACCCAACTGATTATGAACATCAAACAAAACACTCATCACAGAATAACTTAATTTAGGATAAACAATGTCGCTCATAAGAATATATTCGACAACATTTGATATTATTCGAGTACATTCGATTATATCAAAACAACGCATCCTGCAATCCCAACTCAAAATCATCCTTGGGCAACATCTTGGTCAGAGACCTAAAACCCAGCTCATCAAATTTTTCCAAAGCCTCTTGTTTATCATAACCAGACACCTTACAAGCAGGCAGATCTAGATCAATCGGTGCATCAGTATCGATGGTAGCCAACTTCTGACTCAGAAAAGCATTGTCTTTGTCCTGAATTAACTTTTTTAATAAAGCACCCTTTAGTATTAAAGGTTGAGTATTGGGTATTGAGCTTTCTTTCTTCTCATTTCTCACTTTCAACTTCTCATACCCTACTGCCTGCTGACTACTGCCTACTGCCTCATAAACCCCTTCTAAGTCTCCAAAAGCCTGTATCAGTTTAGTAGCAGTTTTCTTCCCCACCCCCTTCACTCCTGGAATATTATCAGAAGCATCACCCATTAAGGCTTTGAGATCTACAATTTGCTCTGGAATCACCCCCATTTTTTTAACTACCATTGCCGCATCATACTCAGTATCCACACTGAATCGACCCCTTCCTGGAATAAAGACACTAGTACTATCATCGACGAGCTGAAGCAAATCTTTATCACCAGTTACCACCAAGGTGTGCGTACTACTGCCTACTGCCTGCCTGCCGGTAGGCATGGCCTGCTGTCTACTAACTCTGCGACACAAAGTGCCGATAAGATCGTCAGCTTCAAATCCAGCCACTTCAAACCTTGGAATATTGAGTACGTCGACAACATCCTTGACCATCTGAATCTGAGGCTTGAGGTCATCTGGCATCTCACTCCGATGTGCCTTGTAATCATTAAATTCTTTTTTGCGATTGGTCTCTTCTTTGGAATCAAAACAAACAGCCAAATACTCAGGTTCAAAATCACGCAAAGACTTTAACAAAATTCTAGTAAATCCATAAACAGCATTAGCCAACTGGCCAGTAGGAGTCGTTAACTCTGGGAAAGCATGATAGGCACGATAAATCAGAGCGTGACCGTCTATTAATAAAAACATAAAGATACAAAATATACTAGTCTACTAATAATAAGAATTTACTATTAATTAGTTTTCCAGAATTACTCATAAATATCATAACAAAAAACAATAATTAGTAAATTTAAAAATTAGTAAATTAGTAGATTAATGAAAATAAATTAGTATATTGAAAAAACTAGTTTTTTTCCTTCACCATAAAATCACTCTTCTTCTCAACCTTACCCAACTTATCCTCTAGTCTATCTATCCTTTCAAAGATCCGATTCCAATAGAATTCATCTTGGGTGCGATTGACGTATGCGCTGATCATGGCGATAATCAGACCAAACATCATTGCTCCTACCAGCTGGAGAATAATTGCAATCACTTTACCCAATGGGGTCAAAGGCACAAAATCACCATATCCTACCGTAGTGATGGTGGTAATCGCCCAATACAACCCATCAAAGCTAGATTGAAATTTACTATCTGGAGTTTTTTCTATAGGTACAATCAATAAACCAAGAATCACAGCAATCACCAAAAGTGCCGCCAAAAGCTTACGAAATTTACGTTGCTTGAATAAACGTTGACTAAGAGGTTGAGTGGTCATAAAGAACAGTATAGAGGATTGGGTGTTAGACTTTCAACTGTCTCAGACAGAGTCTGATCAGCCTTTGACTGAAGCTATCAGTTGTCAGTGAACAACTTGAACATGCTAAAATATTTTTAATGTCAAAAAAGAAAAAAACTAAAAAATCCAACCCTCGAGACTATTTTAAAGTGTATGCTTTTATATTTTGTGCATTAACAATTATTTTTGCTGTAAGTGATAAATTTACAAAACCAATAAATATCCCAGATCTGATCATAATATCACTTTACTCCTTGCTGATCACATTCATGGTCATTGTCGGTGGAAAAGGAAATAGAGAGGCAGAAAAAAAACACGGTGTAAAAATACGAGGCAAGTACCAGCAAGTCTACAAAAACGGCAAACCAGTTAAAGACCTAAAACTAATATCAAAGGTCCTCTTTCCTACATTTGGACCCTGGTTCTTCCTTGTCCCATTTATACTACTACTGTGGCTAACCTTACCCATCTGGATAAGTAAACTCTTCGGTCAATAATCAACCACTCAAAAAAAGCATAAATCATAATCCGTAAATCGTAATCCGAAAACACCAAACAACTATCAACTAAGCAATTATCAATTCTCAATTATCCTCGTACGGCTTTGCCGACTCCCATCAATTTAGTAAACTGATCACTATCAAGTGTCTCAATCTCGACCAACTCTAGTGAAACTTTATCAAGTTGTTTCTTGTATTTCTTAAGGATTGCTTCTGCTCTTTTTTGAGCTTTGTTGACTATCTTGCTTACTTCAGCATCCACTTTTTCTTGGAGACTATCAGAAATCTTGATCGGATCTCCCCAAGCTCTGTTGTAGTTATCAGTATCATACTGTGGATTAAAGTTCATTGGCCCCAAGTCACTCATCCCATAATCCATCACCATCGATCTGGCAATCTTGGTGGCGCGACTAATGTCTGAACTAGCACCTGACGTGAGCTCGTTAAAAATCATTTGCTCCGCAGTTCTACCACCTAGGAGCACGGCAATTTCATCCAGTAACTCTGACTTGGTAGTCTGAACTTTGTCTTTTTCTGGTGGAGTAAGGGTAAATCCTAGCGCTTGTCCTCTTGATACGATTGAGATCTGGTGAACTGGATCAGCATGAGGACTGACATGAGCAATGATGGCATGACCAGCTTCGTGATAAGCAGTCATTTTTCTCTCGTTTTCGTCATGGAGTCTTTTTTTGCTTCTACCCATCTTGACTTTGAGTGAGGCCTCTTCGATATCGGCCATGTTGATTTCTTCTCTGCTTTCAATTGCTACCGCAATCGCAGCTTCATTGAGCATATTTTCAATATCAGCACCAGAAAAACCAACCGTTCTCTTGGCTACTTTATTCCAGTCAACTTCTTTTGCAAAAGGCTTGCCTTTGGCGTGAATCTTGGTGATAAACTTTCGCTCTTCTAGATCAGGCAGAGTCACTCGCACTCTTCTGTCAAAACGACCTGGTCGCACTAAAGCAGGATCAAGCATGTCACCTCTATTGGTGGCAGCCATCACCACTACATTATCATTTTGGCTAAAACCATCCATTTCGACTAAAATTTGATTGAGTGTTTGCTCTCTTTCGTCATGACCACCATGGCTACCATGACCACGCATCCTACCGATAGCATCAATTTCATCGATAAAGATAATTGATGGAGCCAATTTTTTTGCAGTTGCAAAAAGATCTCTAGCACGAGAAGCACCCACACCTACTAGCATCTCCATAAATTCTGATCCAGCAATAGAGAGGAATTGAACATTGGCCTCACCAGCTACCGCTCTGGCCAAAAGAGTCTTACCCGTACCAGACGGACCAACAAGTAAAACACCCTTTGGGGTTCTCGCACCTACCTTGGTATATTTTTTAGGATGCTTCAAAAAGTCAACAATTTCTTCTAGCTCTTTTTTGGCCTCATCCATCCCACCCACATCAGCAAATTTGACATCTTGCTTGCCTTTGACAAAAATCTTGGCCTTGCTCTTGCCAAAACCCATCATCCCTCCATCACCACGAGCTTGTCGGAAAATAACTAAAAACAAAATTACCATTGCCACAATAGGTAAGAAATTGATCAACAATTCCCAGGCCATTTGACCAAGTGATAAATCTTTGATCTGTAGATCAACAGCAGCTAGATCAATACCAGCAGCTTCCAAAAATGGGACAACTTCTTGAGTATCTTCTTTGCGGGCTCTTTTTTCTGATTCGTCCTTGTAGGTGAGTCTGAGCTCTGCTCCGGCTACTTCAATTTTCTCTACTTTTTCTTCTCTCACATCAGTTACTACTTGAGATAAAGAGATCTCTTCTTTGCTAGGCTCAAAAAAGGTCATTATCAAGGGTAAAAAGAACAGACCAATCAAAATATACACAAAAGACTTATTAAACATCTTGCCAAAATTACCAAAATTCATCTCAACTTTCTTGATTCTCTTTGGCTTGTTTTGTTTTTGAGTGTTCTTTTTGCTCTGTTGCTTTGAATCTTTGTCCACCATAATAATTTCCTCAATAAAATATTCTAATACGTACGGTGAAGTATTGTAACATAGGAGAGAAGCTAAACGAATAAAGGAATAAAGAAATTAAATATCTTTAAACTTCAGCTTAAACTGAGAAAGTCCAATACCTTGATTATCTGGAGTAAGCTCATTTGTATCCATCATAATTAATCTATCTCCTACAAAAACAAGATTATTTGAATCTTCTCTCAATATTGCTTTATCTGGTATAAGTCCAGTTTTTTCATGTAATTTTAAAACACCGTTATAAAACTGACGCAACTGAACTCTTTGTCTTTCGCTGAGATTGCCTTGGTTAATCAACGTCATAGCTGGAACAAACTCCTTTAAATCAGGTTGAACCATAAGTTGAACTTTATCACCTTTTTCAAACATAATCCTAAAATTACCAATAAATCTTGTACTAAAAAGTTTTTCTGCTTGTTTTTTTCTGGATTCATTAAATCCATCTGTCTTATCAATTATATCTTTGGGAGCAACAACTTCTATAAAATTCGTAGGTAAAACAAATTGTCCAAAAAATCTTTGATGAATAATGTGTTGAATACTAAGTCTAAGCAATAATTCTGTTCTATCTGTTGTCCCATCTGTAACTTCTTTAGAAAGTAAAGCTCTAACTTCATCAACGGCAATTCCTAGTTTTTCGACCAAATTATTAGTAACTACAAGATTCAATTTATCGATATTATTCACATTAATTTCTTTTCGTAAAACCTTACCTAAAAATTGATCTAGGTTAGAAAACCTTTTTAATACATCTTCAGTAGGAAAAACAAGTAAATTACAAAAAGCACCATTTGGTCTTTGTATAGATTCCCAAGCATCAGGTTGAGAAAAAATTTTTACAAATTCTTGTGGAGAAGCCCACTCTTTTGGACCAATTAATTCATTCATTTTTTTTCTTCTAGGTTGCTATCTTTTATTAATCAATTCTACCTAACCATAACCCCTGGAGCTACATCATCTGGCAAAGAAAAAACCACAGGCTTTTCCTCATCATCCGCCATAATCATCATCCCTTGACTCACACCGGGTCCCATTTTGCGCTCGGCTAGATTGATGATGAATGGGAAATTCTTGCCTTGCAAATCCTCTGGTGAATACCATTTTTTGATCCCAGACAAGATTGTTTTTTCGCCAATCTCCTGACCGAAGTCAACCTTGAGCTCGATTAACTTGTTGCTCCAGTCAGGGATAGAGGCTTCAATTACTCTTCCCACCCTAATATCGAGTTTTTCAAAATCTTCATAGGTAATAGTTGGTTTCATAATTTACTCCCCCAATCCTACTATTTCATAAACATTTTTCATCACTCCATCCGCCACTTTACTGGCTCTCTCTGCTCCACTCGCCAAAATATCATCAACCAATTTGTGATCATTAGCATAAATGTTGCGTTTTTCTTTAGCTGGACCAAAAAGCCTCTGATGTGCAGCAATTAATTTCTTTTTGACTTCTACATCACCCACAGTACCAGCTCTATACCTGGTTTTTAGGTCTTCAACTTCTTTTGCATCATCATTTATCAGATCATGATAGAGAAAAACTGGATTACCTTCTACCTTGCCTGGATCAGTGGCTTTTTTACGATTGGGGTCAGTAAAGCATCCCATGATTTGCTTGGTGATAGTTGCCTCGTCTTCAAAAATACCGATTATGTTGCCCAATGATTTACTCATCTTGCGCTCACCATCAGTTCCCGTAATACGGCCAACGGCTTTGGAAATCAATGGATCTGGTAGTGGGAAAAAGTCTCTATCATAGGCTTTATTGAAATTCTCTGCAATATCTCTAGTTAGCTCAACATGTTGTCTCTGATCTTCGCCGACCGGCACTCCATGAGGTTGATAAGCCAAAATATCAGCTGCCATCAAGATAGGATAGTTAAAAAGTCCCATGTTGATCGACTCAACACTACTTCCTTTTTGGAGCTTGTCTTTAAAAGCATGCATCCGCTGCATCTGACCATAGGAAATATAATTGCCCAAGACCACAGCCAACTGAGACTGCGCCACTACATCTGATTGACGAAAAAACACACACTTGTCTGGATTGAGACCCAAAGACAGATAATCAAGCACTACACCGCGGATGTTATCTTCCAGAACTTGCTTGTCTTTGACAGTCGTCAAAGCATGAATATCAGCAATAAAGTAGTATGTCTCATACTCATCATTGTCTTGAAGTGCAAGCTGAGGCTGGATCGCGCCAAAATAATTACCAATGTGAAGTGTACTCCCACTAGGGGTAATACCGGATACAATACGTTTTTTCATACTGATATTCTACCAGCCGTGTCACCTTCTTGTAACCTTTACCCTCTATACTCCTGGACAATGAGTAGGGAGTATTACCACAAAAGGAGGTAAATATGACAAATACTCCACAAAGAAAATTCTCTACCTATAGAGATCTCAAGGTCTGGGATGAAGGAACTAAGCTATACCAAGAAGTAATCCCAGTTGCACAAGCTATAGCTAAAAAAGATCAAGGAAACCGTATAGCCGAAGAAATATTGGGAACTGCACTTGCTTTCCCGATCAGAATAGCAGAGGCATACTCAAAAAGATTTTCTCTTACAGACCTTGATTTTCATTTCAACATTGCTTTAGATTATCTTGATGAAATCTACACCTTGATCCAGATATCAGAGCAGGCGGGCTTTATCAAAGAAAATAAAGAGATCAAAGAAAGGCTAATTGGACTCATGAAAATGACGGGTGGACTGAAGAAGAAAATTAAAGAGGGTTTGAAAAGTAATTAAAAAACAAAAAACTCCCTACTCACCCACACATAATTTATCTATTCTGACATTTATCTATTTAGCTATTTAACCTAGCCATACAGTCATGAAGCCATATCAGCCATTACAGTAACCATAATTCGTTATGCGTTACGCGGAAATTAACTATCAATTCAGAAATTATCAATTATTCACCCTGAGCAAAGTCGAAGGGTAAATTAATCAAAGCTCTTCAATCTGTACACTCGGATTCATATCAGGTGCATCGATCATTTTGAGGTATTTTTCAGTAGTGGTGATTCTTTTGTGACCTACTAGCTGAGAAATATAGACTAGTGGAGTACCAGCCTTGAGTTGTTCAATGATAAAAGTATGCCTAAGGTCATTGACTTTTGCATCTTTGATCCCAGCCATCTTGAAGTATCTATCAATAGCAGTACGGATGTTACGAACTAGGAAAGGTCTACAAGTCTTGGTCAAAAAGACAGTCTTCTCTCTGGCTCTAGGACGAGCACCTAGGTAATTTTCCAAAGCTTCCTTGGCAGCAGAATTCATCGGGACTTTTCTAGAACCTCTAGAATTCTGGGCACTAATATGGATGACATTATGATCTAGATCAATATCAGTAGTCTGCAAAGCTGCTAGCTCACTGATCCTCATTCCTGTCTGGAGGAGTAGCTCCACAATCGCTCTCATCCTAGCATCACCGCGACAAGCATCACGCAAAGCTCTGTATTCCAATTTGGACAAAACTCTAGGCAATGTTTGCTCTAATTTAGGATGAACCACTACTTCTGCTGGATTATTCTCAATCACACCTTCACCAATCAGGTAACGGAAAAAGGATTTAATAGAATTAAGTTTTCTAGACACTGATTTGCTGGTATAGCGTCTTTTCTTAAGAATTTCTTTGAATTCATCAATGTCACCGGAGACAACTTCTTGAGGTTGAGTTTTACCTTTCTTGGCCACAAACTCTACCATTTGCTCGATATCTTTGCCATAGGCCACTACAGTAGCATTGGCTTTACCAGAATCAACCAAGTTTTTTACAAATTGTTGCTGCAGATCTGTCAGTATAGGTTGCATAATGTTTTACTATATATAGACTAATAGTTTCTAAACAAAAAAAGAGCCGATATACTTCCACTCTAGTTTTGGTCAAATATGTTAGTATTATGATACTGGGCAGATCAACATACTGTCTGAAAAGACAAGTCTTATAATATCATATTTTAGGTTACGAGTCAATGAAATCACTGATCTTTCATCCTTTTAGCTCCATTATCATCACCATTGTGGTTTTTTTTATTTCTTTTTCCCTATATCAAAGCAAAAAAGAGATTAGTAATTCTACCCAAGTCCTAACAGATCTCAAGCAAGAAATTTACCAGATATCAGATGATGTTTATTCTCTAGAAGGTCAGATCAATCAAGCCAAAACCCCATTTGCCAAAGAAAAAATCGCCCGAGATGAACTATTGATGCAGAAAGATGGGGAAATAATAATTCAGTTGCCAACTATAGAAGAAACCAATAACCAGCAACCAACAACTAGCAACCAAACCCCTTGGGAAGCGTGGCGAGAATTATTGTTTTAGGCCTAAGGATGTAGTCCTCCCCACTCAATCACAGTAAATCCTCTTCTCTGAACGTGGTCTAGTTTCTGGGGCTCTGGCAACTGATCTGGCATATCTGCCAAAGGATACCAATCTAAAAATATTCTAAAAATTGAATCAGGTGTAGGAGTTATCTGCATAGGAACCAATTCATTCATTTCTTTGTTTTGCAAAAATCCTACCTTAAAGTAGGATGACTCTGTTGATAACATTTCGGGAATCCAATACGAAACCATGTCTTCCATTTCTCCCTGGGTCAATCCGACCTCAAGCAACTTCTGCTCCAAAAACTGCTCAAGCTCATCTCTTGGTATGATCCAACCTTCACGTATTGATTGATACGTGTGCCCCAAACTATTCCCCGCCCAATATAAATATGGATATTCGTTTTTCTGACAGGCTTCTAGAGCATACTCAGATCCAAATTTTTCAAAATCATCATCAGAGCAATCATTTTTCTTTAAATTTTGGAGGGTTCCATCAGGTTGTGCTAAAACATACCATTCTCCATCATAATCTGGAATATCTGTTGTTATATCAATGTTAGAAAGGAATCGAACTGAAACTTTTGTTTCTTCCTCAGGATAGAGATAGATAACCGGCTTACCACAACCGCCTTCCATAATGTAATCCCATTCACCAACTACAACATATCTACCCCAATGATCTTTGATAATAAGAAGAGGATTTTGGGCCACATACTCTTCAAAAGTTGGTTTACGCTCCATATTGTTAATTTCCAAAAACCAATCATCATATGCATCTTCAACTTTTATTTTGTACGCAAGCTTTAAGAGTGGATGGTCTGGATCTTTTAGTTTCCACACGTCACCCATTTCATTGGTGCCAATACGCATCAGATCATCTTCATTTATGTTTTTGATTGCATAAGTAACATTCCCAACGCCACATGCTGCTGGAAAAGCAGTTTTATAGCTATCAAAAAGATCTTCTTCCATATTATAACTCGCATTGGTGTTGGCAAAAGACAAACTTGGCACCTGAACTTGATCGGGAGATTGAGGATAACTTAACTCATCGCTATTTATGCCTTGCTTAATTTTCGCCAAATAATCTTCATACTCATTTTCATATTTTTTATGATCAACATCATATTGTTTTTTTTCTCTAAAGTATCTTTGCAGATCTTCTTTGGTAGTTAAATCGTAAATATACACAAGTCCAGTTTTATCCATCACCCTTACGTTGGTCAGTGAATCAAAATATTCGCCCTCAATCTCTAAAACATCTTGGCCGTCTATATCACCCTGACTATAATCTCTAGAAACATAGTCTTTAGACATAAACTTTAAGTATGGATCATTTGACTCTAGTTCTTTCATATCCAAAAACTGATCATCAAGAACATATCTATACATATTTCGACCAGAATGATTGGTTACAGTAGAATCAATAGAGGTAGTAGATATGCTCTTTCTATAAAGCACAAAAACATCATCTAAAGCAATTGTCTGGGGGTGTTGAGAAGATAAGCTTTCTACAAAACTCACCTTATTTGTATTTATCTCTTCATTAATATACTTATCATCATTTTTTTCGGTTATATATTGCTTTCCATCATTTGTGGCAAAAACAAAAGTAAGTGCTCCCCACGGGGTATAAGGAGTCGCCACTCCAACAATGCGTTTATAGCCTTTGAGAGGTCCATCAACAAAAAAACCAGCTTCATAATATATAGGAGAAACAACAATATCTTTATTCTGACCTAAATCAGGAACAAATAATTCCAAATCCTCATCAATTCTTTTTATTTCTCCAGATAATAAATCCTCCTCTATACTACTAGTGTCAGGCATTTGATATTCTGGAGGTGTTTCAAATTCTTTTACTCCAGTCGTTTCTCCTGCACTAGTACTACCTGTTTCCAATTCTGGAACTACAACTACTTTCTTTTGACTCTGCTGATAATACTTGAAAAAATAAGCCAATCCACCCAATAACACTCCAGTCGCAATAACAGCAACAAAAATATGATACTTTTTGTTATTTCTAAATAAAGAAAAATAGCGTTGCCAATATGATTCTAGCTCATTAACTATATTATCTGTTTCAGCTTTTTCATCAAACTGGGGAATGTCTTGATTCATTCATACCATTAAACACTATTAAGATTAAATATCCAATTATTAATCCTACTTCTCAAACTTCCACAAATCTTCTTTAGGAAACAACTTCTCTTTCCAACCATAGCTATTTTCTAAGAAATCAATCTTTGACATGCCTAGTGTGAGAGAGTCTTCTATTTCATAGAGATTGACAAAATTACCAATTCCAGGAAAAGCACTGACATCATAGGCACATTTGACTGGATAATAAACATTGTTGTACAGCAAAACTAGATCAACTGAAGCCACCTGACCATCTATTTCTACACTGATCATCCTCATCTGGTAAACATCACCTCTCTTACCATACTCTATGACTTGGCGAAAAGTTGCTACCCTCCGTGGATCAGTCCAATCCGCCACATCATTTTTTTCGATAAATCTTTTCTTGGCAATTTCTACTAATGTATCAAAGTCTTGATAGCGATTGACATGAATCGTAGGATTCTGCTCCATGATTTTGCGATAATCACGTTTTAGGTTGTAGCGTCTTTTTTTATCAAAACCTGCCAAAAAATCATCTACACTCCGCCAATGAGTCAAATCCACCACAAACTTGGGTGAATCCTCGACTAATAAATCGGGTAATCCTAGCTTGGTCAATTTGTCTTGTTGACTAGCATTAATTGCATTGATGAATAATGGTTGTGGAGCAATTTTTAGCAAAACAGGAATCCACTTATCATCACTCACAAAAAACACATTATCTTCTTGCCAATCACTGCCAAACCAATAATAAGTAGTTTTGTCTTCTTGATAAATCAGTGGTAAAAACGCGACCACTTCTCCCTGAGACTTTAATACAATGAAGTAGAACTGGTGACCATAGCCCAGGTGAAATGAATAACGAAATTCCCAAGTATCAAATAGCCCCTTGCCAGAGCTGTGTTGTCTCCACAAAGCTTCACAAGCTACAGGATCAGTAACTATTTCTGAGGAAAAGGTTGGGAGAAATTGCGGACCACCAGGGTCGTCTTCGTCAGTTTGTAAAGATTGATCTTTTGTATCGGACATCTAATTTACTTATTTTTAGATAAAACAAGTAAAACACCACACAAAAAATATATATTGGACAATAATAGTATGCTTTATTTGACTAAAGTCAATTGGGAGATTACTCGAGGCCAATACTAAAAAACTAACCTTTGGAATTACCTTCTTCACTTCTGTCCAGTTCATCAAAAAATTTCATTTCTACTTGGTCAAGTAAATCTTGTGAAATTCCTAATTCTCTCATCTCATGTAAAAGCTTGTTATCAAGTAATAAAACATATTCTTTCCTACAAGCTGAAATAACCTCTATTGCAGCTTCATATGTAAGAGTAATTTCCTTTTTTTTAGAAATAGAACAAAAAAGACTAAAAATTATCGATTTAATTAATCTATAAACAATCGAAAGATTATTATTTCCAGCTTCTTCTTTACTAAGATCATCTGCTCTCATCATTTTTTTTCTTAAAAGTTCCATCAACCCTTCTAATCTCTTTTTAGCTATATATTTCTCAGGGCTCTTTTTATTAGTTATAAAAGAATCTATAAATCCCTCACCAAACTCATCTTCTCTACCTATAAAGGACCTTGTTGTTTCTATTTTTTTTACTTCTTCCTCTTCCTCAATTTCAATATATTCTACGTGTATTGCATATTCCAAATCTACTTGTTTTAAATAATAATTTTCATCACTATCATCACGAACAATCATAACATTTCCATAATGGGCATCTACCAAATACAATCCAGCTTGTTCCTTAATAATCTTGTCTTGTTCAAAAACATCTTGAGCTATATCAAACAATTGCCACATTGATAATCCATGAGCACTCTCAGAGAGTTCTGTTCCCTCAATGTGCTCAAAAGGTATAAATTTATCTAAATCAACACCAAGAAATGTTTCTCTAACAGGTTCTTCAACTACCTTTTTTTTACTTATTCCTTTACTCTTCCTATAATCCAAAACTCGCAAAAAATACTCTCTGTTCTCAGATCCATCTGGAATGACTAATTGAGGAAAAATACGTCTTTCTTTATAACTCAGGCCATAAACCATAAAATAAATCTTGAGTCTAGGATCATCTTCCAAAGGAACAGAAGAAGCTTCTATATCATGTTTAGTCTCATCTCTATTAGGATGACTTATAGCCCTTACCCTTCTGTCTAGATGGATTATTTCCTCTGGTTCTCCCATCATATACACTCCTCTCCCCACAACCCTGCCTCCTTCTCCCTAGCCTCAGCTTCTTTTTGGGTGAAGAGTTCCTGATACTTTACATCTGGCGGATACGATTTGGCATGAGCATAGCCTTCGCTAACCAATACTTCATTGACCATTACATCTCCCACATACACATAACGCAGCAAGCGCCCATATCTGTCAGTCTCGTTGACATCTTTTTCCAAGCGAACTTGTTTGCCTTCAACTAACTGTCTGTTTTTCTCGGTAGCTTCTAGCGCAAAACACTCTACATCCTTGCCTGGAGCTTTGGACTCTGGGGTATCGATCCCAATGTAGCGTACCTTTTGCCCTCCTTCTATCTCGATCGTGTCACCATCAACAATACGCGTTATTAGATATGTCCCAGTGTCTTCTAGGTTGACATTATTATCCTTCTCACCCAACACCTCACTAGTCAGCTGTTGGACCTGCGTTATTTCTTTTTTGGATAATCCTAATTCGGAAAAAAGAAACTGACTTGCCTCTGTAGCCCCAAAAATAGCAATAAAAACAATAGCTCCCAATAACACTAAATAATGTATTTTTGTTTTTTTGGAAAAAAGTCTCACAAAGCTATTGAAACATAAAAAAAAGCTAAAGTCATTCCTTGTCTGATCTTAGAGACATAATAGCTCGTTTCAAATAATCAAACATTGTTTTACCAAAATCATTTGGTTCTATTAAATCTAATTGTTGTAATAACTCACTGAAATCTTCAATACTAATAGCTTCTTGAACCGCATCAATAATACCGTCCAAAAAGAACTCATCTTCTGCAGATTCATACGTCAAACCACTTCTTCTAAAAGCATTTATTATTCTCCTGCTATTTGCTTCAGTTGTAATTTGTTTCAAGTGTTCAAACATAATATGTACTGACACTGTTCGTTCTGATTCTATTGATTTTAATAACTGTATTACATGCCAATAAACATAATTTATCTTTTCTGTATCAGTCTCTCGCTCGAATAGTTGTTCATTAGCTAATTGAGCATTATCTCCAAAAATGGCTCTTAAAAAGCTATTATTAGCTAACATTGACAGCCAGGCACTACTTTGCCAAAGATAGTCTGAATTTAAAGCTAAATATCCTGGTTCAGGGTGCGTCGTTACTAATCTTCCACTTTTATCAAAGCCCTCTCCAAAACCATGTGTCACTGCATATCTACGAATAACATCAAGTTTCTCTGCTAAAGATAATGTACTCATATAGCCTTTCTCTTTTTACAAAAAATACCCCATAGGGGCAATTGTGGGTATGATACCAAATTGAAGAATATTTTGAAAGGTCTCTCAATAATTTTGTCAAACATTTGTCTGACAAACAGATAATTTACCCCTCCAAAACAAACCCTCTCGCTATACCAAAACTAACTAGTCCTGATAAATCTACTTTGGTCTGCTCTATTTTTGACTCACCAAAATCAACCCCATCCAACCTACTACTAGATAAATCAACTTGATATAGATCACTTTTTTCAAAATGAGTTCTTTCCAGTACAGAATTGCCAAACACGCTCTCCTGTAAATCACACACCATAAAAATAGAATCAGACAGATCGCATTCACTAAAGTTGATTTTCTTCAAATCCTTCTTTTTCTTCACGTTTTTATCACCTGTCTTGTGACTTTGGAAAACTGAGTTTCTGATCACACATTCTCTAAACTTACATTCTTTTAGCTCAGCCTCATCAAAGTCTAAATTACTCAGTTTACACTCAATAAACGTACAGTTTTTAAAACTAGTCATAGTAAACATCACCCCAGTAAAATCACATCTCTTGAAAGTACAATTGGTAAAAGAAGATAATTTAAAATCAGCACCCAGCAAACGATAATCTTCAAAAGTCTCACTTTCAAAGTTCTCACCTTTGAGCTCAGCTACATCAATACGGATTGGCTTGGACATAGTTTAATGCAAAAAATTTAACAGATCATAAACCACACGCCCAGTTTTTCTTTTTCATATATGGGTAGTATAAAAAAATCATATTGACGCGTAAATAGTGTAAAATGAGATAGTGATACCAAGAATTATTAAAAACATCATCACCAATTGTTTTCTTTTTTTAGTTTTATTTATCTCTTCTACTGTTACAGTTCACGCATCAGACTTTTATGTTTCGCCTTCTGGCAATGATACAAATTCTGGCAATATAAATTTACCATTCCAAACCATCCAAAAAGCCATAGATACCGCAACTGCCGGTGATACTGTTTATGTCAGAGATGGTACGTATCCAGAAAAAGTTACTATTAATAAAAGTGGTACTGAAGATAATTATCTAACTCTCACCGCCTATGCTGATGAAAATCCTATCATCGATGGCCAAGATGTAGATTACTCTGACTCAGAAAATGGAGCTGCCATCAGAATATATGAAGTGAGTTACATTCAAGTTATTGGTCTGGACTTGCGCAATATCCAAAGAAATATCCCACTGGACAATAGCTATAGCCCTCCCAAACCACTTTTTGATGGACCAGCTGGCATCAGAGTCGCTAGAGCCAATCATATTATTTTAAAAAATAACAAAACTTATAATACAGCCTCTTCTGGAATCCATGTGATGGATAGCTCCTATATCACGATTGATGGTAATGATGTCAAACTAGCCTCCAATGGTGGACTCCAAGAATGTATCTCACTGGACAGTGTGACCAATTTTGAAGTAATGAATAATGTCGTCAGCCAAGGAGCCGACACCTACTGGGGTGATGAAGGCATTGATATCAAAATGAGCTCTAGTTTGGGAAAAGTTTATCATAATACTGTCTTTGATCTCCCCCAAGAAGTAGCTATCTACATAGATGGCTATAGTGAAACTGTTGATAATATCCAGGTGTATAACAATACTGTCTACAATACAGGTGAAGGTATCGTAGTCGGGGCAGAACAATCTGGAACAGCCAAAAATATCACACTCCACCACAATATTGTTCATCACGTAGATGGCGATGGCATTCTTGTGTCTGATTGCTGTACTACACCATCTGGACTCAAAGAAAATATCAAGATTCACAACAATACTCTATATGCCAATGGGACTAATTATGGAGGTGGCATTACAATTCGTGCCTCCAACACCAATGGGATCTTTGTATACAATAATATTGTCAGTCAAAACTCAAGATGGCAGATCAGAGACAAGGGTGAGCAAGCAGATGTAGATCACAATCTCATCAATGGTTTTCAAAACTATGACCATGAAATCTATGGTACAGAATATATAGATGCAGACCCTCTGTTTGTAGATGTAGGAAATAATTACTTTAGATTACAAGAAAATAGTCCTGCCATTGATACTGGCATAGACTTGGGATACTTATTAGATTTTGATGAAAATTCAATTCCCTCAAATTATTTGCCAGATCTTGGAGCTTTTGAGTATCAATTTACAACCACACCACCCTCTCCCTCACCCAGTTTATGCTCTCAATCTGATATAGATCAGGACGGAAAAGTCAATCTGGTAGACTACTCCATCCTCTCCAATGATTTTTTCAAATCAGAACCCCTCAACCCCAGATCAGATATCAATCGGGATGGCTCCGTCAACATCATGGACTTCTCCATTCTGTCTTCACAGTTTTTAGAAAGCTGTTGAGGCAAAAACTACTACCACTCTTCTTCAATGACTTTTTCTAAAAGATCCTTTGATCTTTCTGATGTTAGATCCAAGCTAATTGGTGTGACTGATATATGATTGTGTTCCAAGGCATGCAGATCAGTACCTTCGGGAAAACCTGTCATTGAACCACTGGGATGTGCATATGAGAACTTGTGACCATCTCCATGAAAAAGTTGCCCATACCTCTCACGAGCAATACTGGTAATAGAAACTGGTGACTTTACAGTCGCATCAAAAGGAACATTGACTGATAGCAAATCTGCATCTTCTGGTAAATCTTGCTCAAAAAATATTTCAACTAGTCTAGCTGTAATCTTGGCTGAGTTTTCATAAACATGGTAAAAATCTCGATTAAAGTAATCAATGCTTTTATCATGCTCTGCTGTCAGCTGCAAAGAAGAAGCAATAGACTTGACTCCATCAATCACCGCCTCCATTCCCGCTCCCACAGTCCCAGAACTCAAGATCCTGCCATGACCAGCATTAATCCCAATATTAATTCCAGATACCACTAGCTTGGGTCTACTTTCTACTAGATCATATAATCCAATCTGCACACAGTCAGCAGGAGTCCCAGATACAGTATAAATATCAAATTCTTCAAGTTTTTTCTTTTCTACTAGCAGCTCACGATCATGAGTAATAGACTTCCCCTTCCAGCTCATCTTGGTAGCCGGAGCAACAGCAACAACAGAAAACTTTTTACTTAGTTCCCGGAGCAAAGGATAAAACCCAATAGCACTGTAACCATCATCATTGGTGAGGAGTATATCTGTCATAGGGGTATTTTAACATTGTTGCGAGTGTGGTGATATGTAAAACTATTTTATATCTAATAAAAAATTATATTACACTCCAATTTCCTCCATATAAAAAAGATAATGCTTTAATACCAGATTCTAAACTATCAGAAAAAATTGAAATAATTCCCACATCATTTATACCTTGACCACCACTATTGAAATCAAATATTAAATAACCCCCACTTGAAAGTTTCAAAAAATTAATTTGATGTTTTGGACTAAGTGAGTATTCACAATTCTTAGTAGTAAAGCATCCAGTGGCAAAACCTTCTTCAACTAACTCAGTAGACAAATCAAAACAATTTCCATTACCAATTAATTTTTTATAAGAAAGTTCAGCTATTTGTCTTAAAGCTAATTGATCAACTAGGGTTTCACCGATTTTTATAACCCAAAATTTTCTAGAATCTATAAAGACTTCCTCTAATTCACCTATTTCTTCAATTCTTGATTTTAAATCCTCTTTCTTCTGTCTTAACCATTGAAGACGTTGTTCTTCAAATTTTTTATACATTTTTTCTTTAATCCATGAAAACTAATAATTGTAATTAGTCTAACACTAACAAACACAACTTTAAAATGTAAGGAGTTATTTTTAAAACAGGTACTAATAAGGTATGGGGAATAACAAAAAAAGAGTTCGAAAAAGACTATTTTTATTATTGTTGCGGGACTAGGAGTCGAACCTAGCCTGTGAGATTATGAGCCTCACGTGCACCGTACACTATCCCGCGCGTTGTTAAAAATCAAACGAGGCCCCATTATAAACCAGGCTGAGGAGATAGTCAAAGAAAATAGCAATCAAATAAGCTTCTTTACCATTCTCTCCCTAAAAACCACCATCAAGGTAGTCGTCATCCCACCCATGATCCCGAGGAAAAGATCCTCTGTCGTATCAATCGTATTCCCTTGCAAATGCATATCAAAAAGCCTATCCAAAGCAAACTCACCAAATTCCCAGACTGCAGCAATCAAAGCTGTCGTAGCAATCACCAACAAAATATCAAACAAAAAGTCGATAGTCTTCTTACTCTTGAGAAATCTTTTCTTTAATAAACGTAAAAACTCTACTAGAGCAATAGAAATCACCAACCCACCAGCAAAATGAAAAATCCTATCTGCTTGAGGCCAGATCAGATAATAACCAAACTGAATAAAGGCAATATTCAGCCAAAATACCAAACTAGGTGGGATAATAATGCGGGCAAGTTGTGTTACCATAGTGTACCAGGGGTGAGATTTGAACTCACGACCTCAGGTTTATGAATCCTGTGCTCTAACCAACTGAGCTACCCTGGCGTCGTTACCGAGAACGTATTATAACAAGAAAAATGAAAATACAAAACAAACCAACAATTCTGTTTACTAATCGCCACCAAGACCTTCAAACAGAAATTGCCAATTCCCCACTCAAAAATCATATTCAAGTGACCATGCAACAAATACATGGGAATAACGTTGAGATCATTAACAATGAAATAATAGAACAGTTTAGCAATAAAACAATATATCAATCTACCAATATACCAATATCAAACACCGACGCTATAATCACTGACCAACCCAACCTTGCCTTGATCGTCCGGACTGCTGACTGTCTGCCTATCCTCATCCATCACCCTGCTGGGATCATCGCCGCCATCCACGCCGGTAGAAAAGGAACAGAAAAGAAAATATTAATTAAGACTTTAGAAAAAATAGAAGAGCTAGCCAAAGCCAAAACCTCACAACAAAGAACTAACAGCAAACGACTAATAACCATCTGGTTCGGCCCCAGAATCTGCCACAAATGCTACCAAATAGACAGAGAAACAGATCTCCACTACGACCTAATCAAAGAAAATATAAATCAACTCAACCAACAACTCTCAACTAATAATTATCAACTATCAATTAAAGACATGTGTACCTCCTGCCAAAACCAAGACTACTTCTCCTATCGTAAAGAAGGCAAGGGCGTGGGGATGAATTATGGGGTGATTGGATTACAAAAACCCCCCGCCTGAAAAACCAAGCAAGGGGTCTTATTTCTAATTTCTATCCACGCCTCTCGCGAGAGGCGGGATGATACTCACTTCGTTCGTATCACATCATCCCTGGCATACCTCCACCCATTCCAGCAGGAGCTGCAGGCTTTTCTGGCTCAGGAGCATCAGTCACCAAACATTCTGTAGTCAAGATCATGGAACCCACAGATGCAGCATTCTCTAGTGATGCAATCGCGACTTTGGCAGGCTCGATCACACCAGCTTTGATCATGTCCCCAAATTCATTGGTGAGTGCATTAAAGCCGTATGCAGGATCATTTTTGTCTTTGACAGTCATTGCCACCCAACCAGCATCAACACCAGAGTTAGCAGCTAGCATTCTCAGAGGTTCCTCTGCTACTTGCTTGATCAGGTCAAGACCAACTTTTTCATCATCACTGTCTGCTTTAAGCTTGTCGATAACTTTAGCAGCTTGGATAAGAGTCACACCTCCACCTGGGATAATGCCTTCTTCAATCGCAGCCTTGGTCGCACCTTTAGCATCTTTGACACGCTCTTGGAGATTCTTCATCTCGATTTCTGTTGATGCGCCTACTTGGATGACAGCCACGCCACCGGTCAGTTTAGCTTTTCTCTCTTGGAGCTTCTCGATATCAAAGTCTGAGGTAGAGTTCTCAATCTCAGCTTCGATCTGAGCCACTCTAGCATCCAGATCTGTTTGAGAGCCTTTACCACCTACGATAAAAGTTTCATCCTTGGTAGCACGGACACTGTCGGCTCTACCTAGATCTTCGATGTCTGCATCTTTCAAAGACTTGCCTGTCTCTGCGGAAACCAGGTTAGCGCCAGTCAAAACAGCAATGTCTTGGAGCATCGCCTTGCGTCTGTCACCAAAGCCAGGAGCCTTAACAACGAGACCATTGAAGGTTCCACGAAGTTTGTTGACCACCAAAGTAGTCAGAGCTTCGCCCTCTACATCTTCGGCGATGATAACGAAGTCTTTGCTGACATTCATCAATTTTTCCAGTAAAGGCAAAAGATCTTGAATTGAAGAAACTTTTTGATCAGTCACCAAAATATATGGATTCTTGATCTCAGACTCCATATTGTCGGCATTGGTCACAAAGTATGGAGAAGCATAACCCTTGTCAAACATCATTCCTTCCTTGTGATCGATGGTGATGTCCATGGTTTTACCTTCTTCGACTTCGATCACACCGTCTTTGCCAACTAGCTTGAGAGCCTCAGCAATCTTCTTGCCGATCACTTCATTTTGGGCAGAGATAGTCGCTACCTTTTCCCAGTCAGATTCTTTGACTGGCTTGGCAAGTCTGCGAATTTCTGCAACGACTGCGGCTACGGCTTTATCAATCCCTTTCTTCATCAGCATTGGGTTGGTCCCGGCGGTCACATACTTCATACCCTTGGCACTGATCTGTTGGGCCAAAAGAGTCGCTGTGGTAGTTCCATCTCCGGTAGCGTCATTGGTCTTGCTGGCCGCTTCTTTGACTAGCTGAGCGCCCATGTTCTCAAATTTATCTTCTAGGGTAATTTCTTTAGCAACGCTCACACCATCATGGATGACATTGGGAGCACCCCAAGATCTGTCCAAAGCCACGTTGCGACCTCTAGGACCCAAGGTAGTGGTAACTGCCTGAGCTAATTTATTAATTCCCACCAACATTTTTTGTCTGGCATCATCGCCAAATGCAAGTTGTTTTGCACTCATATGTTTTTCTCCTTATTTTTCTGTCATGCCGACCGTAAGTGGAGGCATCTCTTTTAACATTGTTAATTTGTTATATTAATTTGTGTTTATTTATCAAACCTTGACTATTCTAAAAGGGATTCCTCGATGGAATTTATCCCGTACAAAGATACGGGACTCGGAATGACCAACCCTTTTATTTAATAATTGCAAGAATATCTTCAAATTTAAGGAACTGATACTCCACATCTCCAATCTTGACATCATTTCCACCCCATTTTTTGTAAATAACCTGATCACCCTTCTTCACAGGGCACTTAACTTCCTTGACTCCACTCTCCCAGACACTATCACCACAGGCCAAAACTTCTCCATGCTGGGGTTTCTCTCCATCGCTGTCAGGCAAAATAATACCAGAAGCCGTTTGCTTTTGGGCTTCGGCTGGCTTGACCAGCACATAGCCTGCCAAAGGCTGTAATTGGGATACTTTAATAGAGTCGGACATAGTCAATCCTCCATATTATTATTAATTTTTAGAAAAATTTAGCAAACAAATAACCTGTTTGCTCGTCAGCAGTTATAGTAATAGACTGCTAATTATTTTGCAAGGGGGATTTTTTAAAAAAATTTACAAACTATCCAGGCAATACTTCTTGGGTTTCGGGAACTCCTTCAAACACCGTCCTCTCCCGTCCACCTTTGCCAATCACACTCACATGTGATAGGAGGAAGCCTTCGCAGTCGATACCGCGGTCGCGGAAGTGATGATTGAGGTCGTCTTTGACGATTTGCTCGATCTCGGCTCTGTTTTGCTTGATTTGATCAATGGTCAACTGAGCAAACACAGTGGAAATACGACTTCTGGAGAAGGGACGAACCACTTTAGAAACAACATTGTCACCTAGGTTTTCCCAAAGTTCTGGAGCATTTTTTTTGTCTATCCGAAAAAGAATTGAGCCTTCTACTGTAATATCATTACTATCAGCGGTAGTCGCGTGGATCTCTTGATCACCCAGGGCTTCTTTATTTTTAGCAATATCAAAACCTTTACTAATAGAATACTCAATAGTCTGAGCATTAAACAGCTTGGCTACTTGCCAAAAAGGAATCTTGAGATGCAGACCAGGACCCCACACATGAGGCAGAACTCCACGTCCACGGTCATAGACACAAGCCACATGCCCAGGAGGAACAGAGATAAAAAAGCCACCTACGACTTCATCTACTAGAAAGGATACAACTAAGCGATCGAATTCCATAATGAGTTATTATAAATGAATAATGAATAATATACCAATCTACCAATTAACCAATATACCATTATTATGTTTTTTATTGGTATATTGTGTCATTGGTAGATTGGCAAATTGAAAAAGCTTCAGCTTTTTACATCTACTACTATCTTCTCTTCAGGTACTTCCCCTGCCAACTCTGCCTTTTCCTTTTCCTCAGCTTCGTATTTATAATCTAGAAATTTACGTCGAATATACTTAACAATAGTCAAGACAATACTAAACATCAACGTCACAATCACAAACAGCTTCTTGCCAGCCGGCATCATGCTAAAAATCAGAAAAGAAACCAAAGGTAATGTCAGTTGCATCCGGACCACTTCATTTTTGGATACAGGATATGGGGAAGTATAGAGAGAAATAGTCTCTAAAATAAAAATCAAAAGTGACTGGAAAACATTCATCTGCCAATGAGGCTCATTGAGTGAATAATGGCCCAAGAAATTAAGATTATAGGGAAAATCTACCTCTGGCATAAAAGGATAAATCAGGTGAAGATCCGATCCTGTTAGCCCTTTAGCAAAAATTTGCCACAAAGACAAAGCAATTGCCACCTGGATACCAAGAGAAAACATCTCTCCTATCACAACACTCCTGCTGCGACGAAAAACTTGCTTGGTGGCTTTTCTCAATTTATCTGGTTCATCAATGTATTTTTGTTCAATGTCTTTGACTTCTTTGGCAATCTGGCGTCTGTCTTTTTCTGTTTTATCTCCAGCTAGAGACATCGGCAACAGGATAACCCTAACCAAGATAGTCAAGAGAATCACCGCCATTCCCATATCGGCATTCTCTACTAGAAAACCCAACATCCAATAGAAAAAGATCAAAATATTGAATAAAGGCTGATAAAACACAGCAGTAAAAACTTGAGCTACAATCATAGAAATTAACCCTTGAGATTTTTGTATTCTCGCATGATCCCTTGCATCACTCCCACCATGTCTCGCAAAGCAACAATGTACTCTACTGCCAATTCTTTAGCATCATCATCCAGTACCATCCCATCCAAAACTGCATCACTATCGTACATGTGTCTCTCCATCTGGTCTTCTAGCATTGGTAAGTAATTTTTGATCCACGTCTGCTTCTTTTTTTTGGGTAAAAGAAGGATCTTTTCTAGCTCATCACGCAAACCCTGAATTTGATATATACGGCTAAAAAGCTCAGATTTGGTACTTGTTCCATCCCCTGGAGCAAACATTGAAAGTAAATCGTCATTCATCATATTTTTCATCGTTTTCATTATACCATTGAACACAATCACAACTTGTCTTATTCAAAACAAAATTTCTTATCATATTTGATATATTGTGATATAATTAACTATTATGGGACTCATAAATTTTTTACAATACTCTGGTGAATTTCATCCCGATGAATTGTATGAAAAAGTATATCCAGATCTAGTAGAAAATAATTTCCAGACAATCTACGTCAGTGGTGGACTGACTACCTCTGGTGCTGAGCATCTCAAAAAAACTCAACCACAGATTTCCCTGATCGATATTATCCAACTCAACACTGCTTTTGCAGAAAATTTCTTGAATACTCTAGGAGATAATCAAGATAAAACTGTGATTTTACCTCACCACTTGGGTAAACTACATCTTCCCACCACCAATGAACAAAAACTTACTTGGGGACAGGGAGAATACTTAGCCTTTTGGGTAATGGTGATTACCAGATGTACTCCCACTCTGGCAACCAAATTTTGGAAGTTTCTCCAAAAGAAAATCTCGAGTCTTCATAAACTCAACGATTTTTCTGCCCACAAGTCAGATCGGATCAAAGATTATCATCTACTCGAGAGTTTGGTGATTTCTTTTTTTAAAAAACACACAAACAATATTAAAATAGTCCACCAAATGTGGACTCTACCAGATGCCCAACACTCACTAGGATCAACTCTTGAGCAAAGAATTGGCTATGAACTAGGCGTCCAAGTACTATCTACACAAGTTAATCCAGATCTGATACTGACAAAAAATCCTAAATTGGCCTCTGACCCAGTCTATAAAATATTGCTTCAACTCAACTTCCTTGATACTATTGCCCATCCACATCAGGCGATCAATCTTTTACCTCAGACAACCAAAGTGAACTACTTGATCAACTAAATATAACTAACAACTCTAGTACGTTATAATACTTCCTGTGCAAATTCTTGATGCCAAAAAACTAACTAGCCAAGAAGTGATTGATCAGACTGTTAAAGTTCTCAATCAGGGTGGATTGGTGATTTTCCCTACCGAGACCACCTACGGTGCTGGCGTGGACGCGACTAACCAGCAAGCCGTGGATAAGCTCCTGAGCTACAAATCCAGACGCGAAGGCAAACCACTCTCCATCGCCGTCCCAGATCAGCAAACAGCTAGTAAATATGTCCAGATAAATGAACAAGCTAAAAAACTATATTCCAGATTTATTCCTGGACCAATCACTATAGTGTCCGAGTCTTTGGACAAAGTTGCACCAGGAGTTTCATCAGAGTTTGGCACCCTAGGAGTGCGGATTCCAGACTATTCACTGATTCTGGATTTGCTAAAAGAATTTGGTAAACCCATGACCGCCACCTCTGCCAACGCCAGTGGCAAAAAAAGACCATACAATATTGATGATATTTTGAATAATCTAAGCGAAAAACAAAAAAACCTAATTGACCTGATCATCGATGCCGGGGAATTACCACATAACGAGCCCAGTACGGTGATTGATACAACTTTATCGACACCGGTGATTATGAGAAATGGTGTAAAGACGCATAATTATGCGTCTCTACAAAATACAAACAACGCACACCTCACCACGCACACCGAACAAGAAACCAAAGAAATCGCCGGCAAGCTTCTCCTCAAACATTGGAACCAAGTCCAAGACACCGGCCTCACAATCGGCCTCAACGGACCCCTAGGAGTAGGCAAGACAATTTTTGCCAAAGGAGCCGCCCAATTCCTAAAAATTGAAGACACCATTACCTCACCCACATATTCATACATCGAAGAATACGACTACCACCGCCACCAAACCCAAGGCCGACTCTATCACCTAGACCTATGGAAAGTAGACAGCCAGGAAATTTTTAACCGACTAGAAATCAAAGACTTAATCAAACCCAACAACATCATCCTCATCGAATGGTGGAATCAGGTAGAGGAGTTTGCACACAATTCAGGAATAATTGCAGATCTCATAATCAACTTTGAAGAAAAAGAAAACGATAGAATATTAGAAATTGTGGAGAAGTAGACATAAGGATGCTGAGTTACTAAGTTACTAAATAAATTCTCCTCAGCAACTCAGAAACTAAATCACTTAGTAACTCTGTATATCATATGAACAACCAACCAATAATACTAGCAATCGACACCTCTTGTGATGACACTAGTATTGCCATAACTCAAGGCCATACTGTCCTGTCAAACATCATCGCCTCCCAGACTCAACTCCACAAAGAATATGGCGGCGTCTTCCCCACCGTAGCCAAACAAGCCCATAAAGAAAACATTGATCCCAGTATTGCAGTTGCTATGAAAAGAGCTCATCTCTCGACAGATTGGGATAAAATTGACGCCATCGCCGTCACCCAAGGACCAGGGCTGGCTCCATCGCTAGAAATAGGGATTAATAAAGCTAAGGAACTGGCTAAACAACATAACAAACCATTAATAGCTGTTAACCATATAGAAGGACACACGCTTTCTGCATTAGCAGAAAGAAGTTCAAAACGATCTGTCATCCCGACCGAAGTGGAGGGATCCCTTTCCCAACCACCAGAAAAGGGATGTCTCCACGCTGGTCGACATGACACTAGCACCCGCACACCGCACATCGCACAACGCACACCCTCCCTCGCGCTCGTCGTTTCCGGTGGTCACACCCAATTCATCCTGGTCAAACAAATCGGTGACTACCAAATCCTCGGCACCACCATCGATGACGCAGCTGGTGAAGCTTTGGACAAAGTCGGTCGGATGCTGGACCTGGGCTATCCGGCTGGAAGTGTGATTGAACAGTTTGCTAAAAAAGGTGATCCAAAAAAATTTAACTTTCCCCTACCTATGACTACTACCAAAAACTATGATCTGAGCTTCTCTGGACTTAAAACTTTCGCCCGAAACTTAATCGAAGAGCTAGAAGGTGAAAACCAGCTAGACAAGCAAGCTGTTTATGACTTTGCTGCGAGTTTTCAATACGCGGTCTTCAGGCATATTATCTATAAATTGAGTAAACTAATTGAAGATAAAGAAATTTTCCCCAAAGGAATTGAAGATTTGGGAAACATTTTGCTAGGCGGAGGTGTCGCGGCGAATATGGAATTGAGAAAAATGATCAGGGAATTATTGCGTGAACTCCAACAAACAAACAGCCAGAAACTAAAAACCCCCTACTCCAAAAAGCTGTGTTCCGACAACGCCGCCATGATTGGAATTGTCGCGTATCACAAGTATTTAAGAAAAGAATTTGTTGGTGATATAGAGGGATTGGATAGAAAGCCTAGGTGGAAGATAGATTAAATTAATTTGTTTCACCAAACTTAAAATTAAAACATAAGTCAAGCTATAATCTATCTTTAATTTTAGCTGGTACAGGAACCCTTTGAAAAGGATTCCACCTACTAGTAAGCCTTGCCTTATTATGTCTCCAAACTTTTACATCAAGATTCCCCATAGAAGTTACTCCTAAAATCATTCTATTGAGTTCTTCAATAGAAGTTGATTGGTTCACCTCAGTAATTGAATTCAGAATATCTAGAGGATTTCTTATAACAGAATGACCAGCTTTAGATCCTTCAAAAACAACATTTGTAGAAGCCAATGCTTTTAAAGATTCTAAAATTTCATTTAAAGTAGCGTCATCCTTATTAAACAAAATCCACTTATTCACTAATTCAGCCTTAACTTTTTTTCGAATATCATAGATTCCACTTAGCTCACCAATGGAGCTATTCAATTCATCCAAACCAATATCTTCTAATCTATTTTCCAAAAGTTGAATTTCTATCAAAATTTGACCCGGATACCTAAAAACTTCTTGATCGTTTTTATATCCTCTAAACACATGACCGTTTTCATTTAATTGACCCAAATATTTTTTTATTTCACCGATATTCAGAGCATAATTCAGCTTTCTGATCAAATCTAGATTAGTGTTTTCAGTTCTTCTTGGAGCTCCAGTAAATTCTTGGGAGGCAGACTGAGACATAGAATTTTGAAGTTTAAATTCTATTCTTATAGCCCGAGATACCAAAGAATCATATTTTTTTTTATTACTATCTGTTGTTAACAAGTTAACTTTTGCTTGAGTTAGTATCTTAAAAATCTCTTCTGATAATAAAATTAGTGAGTCACTAGATATTTTTCTTCTGTATTGATCAGGATTATAAATTCTTGCCATTTCTCTAAAAGCAGATCTAATCTCATCTATACTTGCAGTACTTTCCAAATTTAATACTAAATAAAAATCCGGAACTAAATTAGGACCAACCTGAAATTGAGTAGTAACCCTATTTTCAAATTCTTGAATTCTTTGCCTTAAAACCAATGTTTCTTGTTCTATTAAAGTTTTTTCAAGCCATGATACTGCAGCTAAAGAAGTGTCATTCTTAGGTATTGCTCTATTTAAATCTAATGGGTTTCTCAAGAAAATATAATAACTATTATTTTCAATCTGATCTCTATCTGGAGAAATTTCAAGTAAAATCTGTAATCTATTTACATCATGCCTAATACCTCTTCTTTCTGTATCACTCATAAAAGAAGCATTTTCTTGATCTCTGTCTTCATTTATTTCCTCAGACAAATCTTCATCTTCCCTTAAAACAGATAACAATGTATTCATTTTATCCTCTAAAGAGGATAATTGGATACTTATTACTTGCAACTGAGATTTTTTACTAAATGGAATTTCTTTTGCTACTTCTAAAAATCTAGACCCATATTCATGATGATCAAGCTCTTGTCTTTGGAGGAGTTGATTATTTTGAGCACTCTCTTGTCTTAAGTCTGGAACTGAAATAGAGACAGCTAAACTTGATATGTACCTTATATCAACTTCAGCTGTTAAATAATGTGGAAAAACTGAAATTTCTATATCATCTTCCACATGTTCTTGTAAATTACTAGCTACCTTTTCCAGTTCTTTGAGTTGATCTTTTGCTTCTCTTTGAGAAGAATGAGATGAGTCAAAAGTACTAATAACAAAATTTGCCTTAACCCTATTCACTCCTCCCTTTTCTTTTATCCAAATATTCCTTCCTTCTTCAAAAACATCTATAATTTCCTTAACAACAGATCCTTGTAAACCCGAGTTAGCTATATTGTCTATAGCTCCTTTCAAAAAATCATCAGGTGAAAATGATACAGCAGCTTCCTCTTCCAAGTGAGATTCTAAAGTCCCGATTATATCCAAAAGAATTTGTTCTAACTGTGATTGAAGTTTTCTTACTTCATTATACTTGGGTAAATTATCAACTATAGTAAACTCATTGAGTTGCCCCAGAGCTGTCATAAAAGCTAAAGTAGCTTCCTTCAGCCCTTCTACATTAACCTGAGTCTTTTCAGTTAATTGTACTCCTCCATTTTGTTCAGAGCCAAGAAAAGTCCTTCTCAGTCCAGAGAGATTGCCAACTTTAGAAAGCAACCTTAAAGGTTTTATACCAGCTTCTCTTTTTTTTGTCCTTGCTAAAGAATAAGTCGAAAACTCATGCTGTTGATTAGGATTATCATACATACATGCTTATTAAACCAGAAAATAGAGGTATTGTGTACAAGCTATTTATATCGGACAAGCTCCGCTCTCACGTCTCCATCACTCTAGTCACCAAATACAAAGGTAGTGAGTGATAAAACTCTGTCCTCTCAATATTACCAGAATATAGACGAATCACCCTACTGTTTTCTACTTCATTTTTGAAAATAGATAGTGACCTCAAGTTGTGACTCTCTCCAGCTTTGACTTCTATCCCCACAATCTGCCCATTATCAACCAATGCAAAATCTAGCTCAGCACTACCCTCTCTTTTTTCCTTTGCCCAAAAGTATCTTTGACTTTCATACAACCAATGTCGAAAAGTCAATATACTTTCATGCAATTTATGTAGAAAAGTCAAAGATGCTAACCCTATATCGGACATGCCCCGCTCTCGCATTTCAAGTGCTCTAGATTGATGTCCTCCATTAGACCAGTGTCGCCATTTTTGGAAATTTCACGAATGACGTTCATGAATTGGCCAATGGTAACTGATTCTTCTGGCTGGTATTCATAAGCTGTCACATCGATCCTGGGCATGACACTACAAGTTTTAATTTGTGGCTGGTATTTTTTGACCATATTGGAAAATTTCTTGTAGCTGACTTTGTCTGGATCATACTTGAGAGTATAAGAAACTTGATTTCCCAGATCATCAGGTAGTGGTTTGCCATTTTCATCTACACCCACAATCCAGTATTTTTCTAGCAACATCAGCCATTTAAATTGCTCTTCTGGAGTGGCTTCACTAGCAGTCACTAGCTCTCCATTCATCCCTAGTTTACAAATCTCTGGCTGAGTAGGAAAACCTACCGCAGTGGTACCCTGATAGCTCTTGAGTTCTTTGATTGGATAGCCCAATTTTTTATATTTCTTGATCACCGGATCATCAGAACGGAACTGGACCCAACGAATATACTCACGCATAGCTGGTAGGTGTGCACCCTCAGAGAGAGCAAATAGCTTGGAAACTGTCCCACTTGGCTTAATCGTAGTGTTGGTGTGAGGTACATTCACCCCGAGCTTTTTAGCATAGCTTTCTGCTTCTTCCTGAACTGCCCTCTTGTATCTAGCAATAGTCATCCAAAAGTCTTTACTCTTGCGCTCATTGATCAGATCTCGAAAACCTAGCCCAAAAGCATTCCAGGCATACTCGTGAATCCCAGTCATCCCTACTCCAATACGATTGGTTCTCTTGACCTCACGACTGTAGAGACAATCCATAGTATTAACTCTAATCAAGGCTCGCACCGCTACCCGGAAAGCCTCCTCAGCATCGTCTGCCGTAGGGGCAAAATAAGGGACTACATCAGCAATCACACAGTATCCACCCAACATATTGAGAGTGATCTCTCCACATGGATTGGGAATCTGCGTGTAATACTTAGCATTGGCATGCTTGGCAATAGCCGACAACATCTTTTCTGTCTTGGGTGCTGGCTTGTATTTTTTACTTCTGGCAAACTTACCGTCTAGATAGCCATCAAAACCATCGTCATTCTGGACCAGCCTGTGTTGATTCACAAACCCTGGCTCACCAGTTTTGTCGTAGTAACTGGCTTTAAGAACAGCTTCGAGAACTTTCTGGGAGTGCTTGGTTTTTTGCTTCCAAAATTTATCATCGACTGCCACTGAGTTGTTGGCAGACCACAGGAAGCCACCTTTTTTGATAGAAATAAAATCAAAAATACCAGAGTCAGTCCAGGTTTTGGTAGCAATTCTGGCAGCTCTTCTAGCACCACCAACTAAAACACATTCACTCAAGTAATGATCCACAAACATGGTTTGCTTCCATGGTTCGAGTCCAGCATTTTTGACAGTAGCCAATTTTTGGATGGACTTGATCAAGGGTCTAGGACCACTTGCTGGTCTGTTTTGCATCCCACCAATAGGAGAACCTTTGGGCCGGACTTTAGAAAAATCAATAATCAAGATATCGTCTTTGTATTTTTTCTCAAAAGCCATGGTTTCAATTTTCTCTACAGCTTCTGCCCAACCCTCACGGGTATCAGGTACTTCAAACCAATATGATTTGGCATACTTGTGCTGAGCATCTCTCACACTCTCATCTTCTCCCCAGATAAAATCAGCATGATTTTCATCCAAGACACAACGAATGATCGGCATATTATCCCAATCCACTACCATCAAATCATCATCATAGGATCTACCTACACCAGAGCCATTAAGTAATAAGTAAAAAAGTAAAAAAGAATTGGAAGCTGTGCTGCAATTGGTAAAAACCTCCATATTGCGATTAGGTTGATCCTCATCGCCATGCTGGAGATGTCTACCACTCATCAAAAGTGAGGCATTGGCAATATGTTTACGCATGATTTCGTACTCTACTGATTTATCTTCTTTAAATTTGTCTGGGATCAAAGCGGTATTACCTCTAGCTACTCTTTTTGCTACATCTTTCCATGGTTCTAGATTTCCCTTTTCGTCTGTACGCAAATAAGTTCTCTTAGCCACTGCCTCACCTAGTCCAGGAGCAAGCTTGCGATCGACAAACTTCATTTGTTTTTTAGGAAGTTTCTTTTTAACTGATTTTTTATTACCAAAGATTGGTGACATAAAAACTCCATATCAATAACAATTTAACAATGTAACAATTTAAAAAAGCTAAATTGCTACACTGTCACATTGTTTTTACTTTTAAATTATTATTTACTATTTACCCAAAAGCTTCTTCAGCTCCCCTTCAAAATCCTCCAATGAATCAAAGTCTCGATACACACTGGAATACAACAAGTAACTGAGTGGATCAACTTTCCTTAATCTGTTAATCACCAAATTCCCAATCTCCCATGATTTAATTTCTGTGGTTTTTTTGAGTCGCAGTCTTCTCTCGATATCATCCATCAAATCCTCGATGTCTGACATCGAGATGGGTCTTTTCCAAGTAGCTTTGACAATCCCTCTCTTTAGTTTTTCTCTGTCAAAATCCTGTCTGGTCCCATCTTTTTTGATGACTTTTAGATCAATGCCTTCGATCCTCTCATAGGTGGTAAATCTCTTGTCACAATCATCACATTTGCGTCTACGGCGAATAGACGACTGATCTTCTGCTTCGCGAGAATCAATCACTGAGGTTTGCTGGCTAAAGCAATATGGACATTTCATATTTAAACACCTCTGCTTCGAACACAACTCCTTGTATTTAATCAACAATAAAAGCACAATATGTTGTGTTAGAAACCCGCGAGGGTTATAAGAATCGCATACTTTGGGGGGTGGAGTCAATATAACAAACTATATACAAGTGATTGGCTCAAACTTTGCAAAAATTATTGCTCAAGTTGTTCTACGACCTGCTTTAGTTTGTGTTGGAGTTCACTTAGGTCTTGGTGTTCTGACACCGGTAAAATATCAAAAAAAGCTTCAAGTTTTGAGTCATGAAGCTTTGCTTTTTCTACTATGTTTGTCTTAATTTGTTCATTATCTTTTATAAGATGACACTCTGCTGAGGCATTAAATACATATTGCTCTGCCTTGATGAGTGTGGGCAAAACCATCGGTATTTGCTCAGATTCCACAAGTGCATAAGCATCTTCTAGTCTTTCATCAGCCAACTCAAGTTGCTTGGCAATTTTATCTTCATCAGTATCAGTGGTCGCAAACTCGAGGCGATCCTTAATAGCTATAACTGGATAAAGTACATGATCTGGTCTAATTGGCTGATTAAAATAAAATCTTTTGCCAGAGGTAGTATTATCGGCTTCTTGGGAAATTGCCTTGGCTGAGGCTGCACTAAGAAGCGATAGTACCACAATCATCAATCCACCAAAAATGGCGAGGGAAGAAAGAATCAGTCTTTTAAAACGAAGTGCAAGATTCATAAGAATAAGAGTAACCATTATATCACGTAGAGCATCAGGACCATGCCCCAAATGGCATGTGACAAAAGCAGAGTATAAAAATTTCTCCATTTAGCAAAAATCATTGATTGGCCTAGAGCAAAAAACAGCATCAACATCACTTGAGAAGACATCAAAAATACTGTATCAAATCTCAAAATACTATTAGGAATGTGAAAAATCATAAATACGAGAGAACTAACAGCTACAGTCAACCACATCTTGTTTTTGCCAAATCTCTCATCAAAAACACTCATCACCCAACTAAAGAAAAATAACGTTTCCCAAAATGCGGTCATGAGTGCCAAAAAGAACTCCCACCAAAAAACACCTGAGCTAAATAGGTTAACTGCCTGTACTCCTGATCCACTCTGGATTAATCCCAAAATAGAACCAGTGAAACCATACATACCACCTAGAGCTATGCCCAACAATAGACCTTTGTTTAATTTTGATAAAGAAAAAGTATCACTCACCACCGTAGAAGAACTAATAGACATATACAACCAAACTGGCAAGCCAAAGAAAATAGCTTTACCAATTATCTCATCAAACCACACTGGGAATCCTGAAAAAATACTTCTATATAGTACCCACAAAACAAGAGTCAAGCCCAGCAATGGCAAAAACACAACTTGTGCTTTATCTGATGCTTTACTTGGCTTGCGTGTGGTTTTTTTACTTCTTCTTTTTGATGGCATCAAGGACTATATCCAAAGTTTCTTGTTGATTGTTGCTAAAAGTATCGATAACTACATCGTAGAGATTCTTTTGCCAAAAATCAATTGTCTAATAAAACACAATGTGATATTATGATATAGTTTTTCGATTTATCTTTATGAACATAGAAAAAACAATTTTTCATCTTTCAGGTCTTCCAACAACTGGGAAAAGCACTCTCATTGCCGCGCTGAAACAAGAATTTTTAGGTTCTTCAGTTTTGTTTGTTCCAGAATTTTTTGAAAAAATTCCTAACTATGTATTACAAGCAGACTCAGCAAATTTAGAGAGAAAATGCAAAGCTCAAAGATGGATCATAGACCAAAACAAAAGAAAAAACCAACTCATTCTTGACTGCCACTCAAACCTTGTTATATCAGAAAGGGGAATTATTGACGCCTTTGCTTTTTCATATGCCTTGGGACAAGGAGTATACCAAGATTCTCTATCATATGCTGGGACTGAAAGTTGGTTAAGTGGTATCACCATTTTTTTGGTTGCCAATGAAAGAACTATTAAAGAAAGGTTATTTACCAGAGATGGAGTAACAGAAAAAATATGGAAAAATTACTGGCAACCATATTTTAAAAGGGTTATTGTTGGATATAGACAAGCAAAGAAAACCATAAAAAAAGAAAAGTTTATCTATATAAACACTGAAAAAGAACAAAAACAATCAATTGTAGAAGTTACTCAACTAATAAAAACTATTCAACTTGTATTATCAAGATAAAAAGGATAATAAAAAATACTATGCAAAGAGGATTAGAAATAGAGGACTTTTTAAGAATTAGAAGCCTAATACCTTCCGGAAATGACTCGAATGAAATTCCATTATTAGATTTGCCAGAGTTTGATCAAGAAAAAATAAAATTGGTTTTAATTGATACACCGGCAAAGGACTTTTCTAATGATCCCAAAAGAGGAGAAGCCAGAACAAACCGTAGAGCTGCAATAGGACTTCATAGCATATCAACTGTTGTCAACAAAGAATTGGGGAAAGGATCTGCAATCGTCATAGATATGGATGCTAGAAGATATACCCCATTTGATATTGCTAAAGCTATTAGACAGATTAGCAAGCTTTCAAAAACTGAATTGACAGTTGGTCTTAATATGTTTGACCCAAACTACTATTTAGCTCAACTAACCGCAATAGAACTATTAAAACAAAATAACTATATAAACTCATTATTGATTGGAGGTAGAGGATTTACTCTAACAAACAGGGTCTTTCTTGATAGTTTACCAGAATCCCCGATTCCTATTTTTGGTATAAAAGGTGAAGCAGAACAATTAGTCACAGGTCTTTTACAAGGAACCCTAGACACAAGCTTATTAGAGCAACCAAGAACACAAATAAATATGTTGCCCATAGTATTACCTATGGCTATTCTCAAAGAATATCCCACACCAACAATACCTCCTCATGAAGCGACAGAAGGAAATGGACACCTCTATCATGCTGTTAATGCGTCAAGATCCTGTACTTATCATGAGTGTGAATTTTGTGCCTCATCTCATGACTATCCATATAGAGGATACCCCATATCCTGGATAGAAGATGAAGTATCAAAAATTCCTGAAGATGAAGATGGTATAAGGTATTTCGCTTTTAATGACGATAATGCTTTGGGTACCATAAAAAGAGCTAGAAATGTTATTGATATGATGGAAAGACTCCATGCAAAGGGAATGAAATATATCTGGAGATTTTTGGGAAGAGGAGATACTCTACTAGAACTAGATAGATTGGGATTATTAAGAAAGGCTCATGCTTTAGGTCTAGAAGAAATTGCAGTAGGGGTCGAATCTGCAGATAATGATATTCTCACAGCAATGAAAAAGGGAGAATCCCACGAAACAATTAATGCAGCAGTAGAAGCAATAATAAGGAACAATATTAGAGTAAAAGCTTTTACCATGATTGGTTACCGAGGAGAAACTCTAGGACAAATGGAAAAAACCATCAAGTGGCTATATGAAAAATCACGAACACATAAGGGACTTTTTAGACACTCACTCTTCGCCGTTGCCCCATACGAAGGGACTCCTTTACACAATAAACTTATAGAGGATGGCTTTTCTTGGGCAGACTTAAGATTATATACACAGGCTGTTGCTCTAGAGAATTCCTCTCTTATAGAAATTATCAGTCAAAGAGAAATTAAGTTTTCTGATTTATCCCTACCAGAACTTATTGAACTAGTAAACCAAACTAACGAAGAATTGGAAATGATACAAAAAAAATAAAAATGATAAGATTACTTTTCATGAAATGATAAGCAGCAACCCTTTTAACCCAGAATACCGAGCCTCATACGTAACTAGCAGCGCAATGAAGATAGAATATGCCAAAAAACTTGGCATTCCTGTTAGTACTTCAGAGGAACTTATTCAGGCTCTAAGTAAATCAGAATCTAACGCAGAAAATAATTTTGGGGGTGGTGTATTAATCAGACAAGAGAAACAAAACATTCCATATCCCATCAGTATAGCTTACGAGAAAGGAAAAAGCATTATTGAAGCAAATAACAGAACTAAAGACTCATACTTTGTTGTTAGTGACGTTGTCTGGAGGTTATCATCTGACTTGTATAACTACTTTTTTAATAAACCAAAAGGTGAAAAAAGAAGAGAAAATGAATTGGTACAAATATACAAAGATTCCAGAGGAAAAAAAATCCACTCTGACTCTGGAATTGCCCTTGTTCACCCCAAAGATAGTACAATCACTTTATTTTATACCTCACTACTTCTGGGACAAATTAGAGAAGATATGAACCCTAACCTATTATTGGAATTAATTAGGGATAACCCAGGTTTTTCTTCTGGACTGTCCTTAGAATTAATGCTTGAACACATTCTAAAGGCCAGAAAGGAGCTGGAATTATTTGTTAAGATTTTTCATGTTTCTGAAACAAATTCTATTGTACCTGAAGAAACAAAATCTTCTCACATAAGAATCACAAGAAACCAAGAAAACTACTTATTATATAAAGCAATAGCGATAGGAATAATTCCCCCTCAAATCGTATTCTCCAGTTAGTTTTTTGGCTTTTCCAAAGCTTTCAAGACCTGTTGTAAAGTTTCCTGTTGGTTCATCGAATAGGTATCAATTACTAAATCATACAAGTTCTCTTTCCAAAAATTTATTATTTCATCTTGAGTAGCTTTTTCTTTTGAGACAACCCACTTATTCCACTCTTGTTTGTACATTCTAGACCACTTGGATAAATTAGCATAATACCTATCTAACATATTTTGTTTTGCTTTTTGCACAGTAACCTTATCACGATTAACAATTCTATCCACTCTCACAGAGTCATCACTACAGTATACTAAAACTTTTAATACTCCCGAAACTTCTTGAGCCATGAAACCAGATAACCATGACTCAATAATCCACTTTTCTTCCTGCGAAACCTTTTCCCTCATTCCATAATCAATCTGTCTATCAAAATCATCCTCATAATGCCGAGAATCATGATGAATGCCTGAATCTTGTCTAAAAAGACCCTTTTCCAAAGCATAGGCTCTCATGAATTCACCACCGCTAAAACCTCGCCAGCCATCTAGCTTTAGCTCATCTTTGAGCAACTTTAGCAGCGTTGTTGACCCACCTCCTGGAAGACCAGAAATGGTAATGTTTTGGTATTTATAGTCATGAAGATTGGACATCTTACTCCTTACATTCTATTAATTGTTGCATAGTAGTGGTAAGCATCATCAAGTAATCGTGAGCTTGATAAATATTCAAAGTTTTTGATTTACCAGGAAAATAATGAAACAAACCATTACGACACTCTAGCCAAGTATTCCACATGTCTCTACCCACCTCCTTACCACACATTTTCTCTATATTGTCATAATGCCAATATTCATCCCTGTGACGGGCACTTAAATCCGGATTGAGTGATCTGCCTATTCTGAATTTTTTACCAAAATATACTTTTTCTGAAATCAAACCCATCTCAAACAAATATTTTTTCAAAAATCCTTCATAGGCCTTGGACATGGGGAAAATCACAAATGAATAGTCTTCAAATTGAGGCTCCACAGCGATAGCCATTTCGTATAGACTAATGGACGTCTTTACCAGTGTTTTTTGATCTTCTTCAAGAAACTGATACCAACTATTACTGATTTGTTGTCGTAGACGTTGCATATGATAGGTACAATGATAGATAATGTGATCCTACCACACAATGCCAAAATCAAAAAAGAAAAAATATTCCAGTAAAACCAAAAATGCCTTTGTCGGTAAGACTACGGATGTGGCCAAAGAAACCAAAAGGTCATTTTTCAAGAAACTAACTAGTTTTGCTAATCGGGGTTTTCATAATAAATGGATCAAAACTTTTCAAAAGAAAAATTCAAATAAAACTAATAACCAACAGCTAACAACTAACAACCCCAAACCCCAAGCTCCAAGCCCCAAGCTAAGAAAAATAGTCAAAATCCTCCTCTTCCCAATTTTAAACCCCTACTTTAGATTTCTCTTGATAATTCTCTTCGCTGCTTCTGTCCTTGGCGTTATGTACATCCTGCGTGATCTGCCTTCTCCCAGAAAACTGACTTCCAAAGACAACTACGCCGTCAGCACTCAGATCTTTGATCGCCGCGGAGTCCTCTTGTATGAAATTTTTGCTGATGAAAATAGAATCCCCATTGATGCTGATACTCTGCCAGACTATGTCAAACAAGCTACCATCGCCATTGAAGATAAAAATTTTTACAAACACTTTGGTTTTGATATCAGAGGTATTACTAGAGCTTTAATCAATAATCTAAAAGGTGAACCTGTAGAAGGTGGCTCTACTATTACTCAGCAATTAGTTAAAAATGCTTTATTGACTCCAGAAAGATCAGTTAAAAGAAAAGTTAAAGAAGGCGTCTTGGCTATTGCTACTGAAGTTATCTATAGTAAAGATGAAATCTTGGAGATGTATCTTAATTATATTTCTTACGGCGGCACCTCTGTGGGCATTCAAGCAGCTTCACAGAGTTATTTTGATAAAGATGCCAAGGATCTAACTTTGGCAGAGGCTTCACTTTTAGTTGGTTTGCCTCAAGCCCCTAGCCGATATTCTCCTTTTGGATCCAATCCTGAGCAAGCCAAAGCTCGCCAGAAAGAAGTCTTGCGCCGGATGGTAGAAGATGGCTATATCACCCAGCTACAAGCTGATGAAGCAGCTGGAGAAAAACTCCAATTTGCCATTTCCAAAACAGATATCAAGGCTCCTCACTTTGTCTTTTACGTCCGCGACTATCTGTATGAAAAATATGGCGTAGAAACTGTCGAAAAAGGTGGCCTCAGAGTTACTACTACTCTAGATCTAAACTTACAAGAAGTGGCTCAAGCTTCGCTGTCAGCTGAAGTTGCCAATCTGAAAAGACTCAAAGTAGGTAATGGCGCTGCCATGATCGTCAAGCCAAATACTGGTGAAATTCTAAGTATGATTGGTTCCAAAGATTACTTTAGTGAGGAAGAAGACGGCAACGTCAATGTAGCTCTAGCCTACAGACAACCAGGATCTTCTATCAAACCCATCATGTATGCCACTACCTTCCAGGAAAAAACACTCAATCCTGGTACTTATCTGCTTGATGTGCCCACTTGCTTTACTGCTCCTGGGCAACAGCCATACTGTCCCAAAAACTATGATGGGACTTTCAAGGGGCCTGTGACTATTCGTACTGCTCTAGGTAACTCACTCAACATCCCTGCTGTCAAAGCTATTAGAACTATTGGTGTAGAAAAATTTATTGACCAAGCTGAAAAAATGGGCATTACATCTTGGGAAGACCCATCTAATTATGGCTTATCTCTGGCCCTAGGTGGCGGTGAAGTCCGGATGATTGATATGGCTCAAACCTTTGGGGTCTTGGCCAACCAGGGTGTTAAAGTTCCACTGACTCCTATTTTAGAAGTAAAGGATTATAAGGGCAATTTAATTGATAAAACTGACATTGAACAAAGAAAAGAAGATTTGGCATATCTTAATAACTATGAAGATACAATTAGTGAAGGTGATTTAGAAAGAGTGATGGATAAGGCGCCAGCTTATCTAGTTTCTCACATTATGCAAGATAACAAGGCTAGACAAGCTGCTTTTGGATCCAGGTCAGAATTGGTCATTCCCAATCAAATAGTCAGTGCTAAAACTGGAACCACCAATAATCTGAAGGATAACTGGACTGTTGGTTTTACTCCAGAATTTTTAACTATTACTTGGGTAGGAAATAATGATAATACCCCAATGAACCAATATCTGGTTTCAGGTGTGACTGGTGCTGCCCCGATTTGGAATGACATTATGTCTTATGTTCTCAAAGACCAAGAACCAGTCTGGCAAGAAAAACCTCTTGATGTGGCTTCCGGTCAAGTCTGTGCTTCTGGTATGCCTCCTCAAGGATCAGATAAATGCAAAATCATTGGTACTGAGCTGTATTGGCAGAAAAGCAAACCATCCGATTCCCAAGTTATCACTAAAGAAATATGGATCAAATCTGATACAGGACTACCACCTGCCCAAGGAGAACAAGCAGACAACTTGGTTTTAGAAAACAAAACCATCTACACCGATCCTGTTACTCCACAGTACTGTTCCGATTGCGCTAGAGCCACTACAGAAGATGGCAAAGTAGTATACGAAAGAAATTCTGTCTCACACGATTATGTGGTACAAGAGTAACAAAAAAAACCTTGGTTACATACTGATGGTAGTTGCTACAGTCTTGATTGTAGTCACCACATATCTGATTGTTTCTGATACACCCTTACTTTCCCCTCTGTCAACTGACTCCACATTTCAATTTTTGCCATCTACCCTCCAAAAAAATCATGATAAGAGAGTTGTTTATGGATTCTTGCCTTATTGGAATATCAATAAAGTTGATATCAAACCAGAGCTAACTCACCTTGGTTACTTTGGGTTAACCATTGGGAGCAATGGCAAACTCCAAACAATCGTCGATGGAGCCAATGAGCCTGGCTTTAATAAATTAAAGTCTGATGAATTTTTTCAAATTGCAGAAGATGTTAAAAAAAATAACGGCAAAATAGAACTAGTTCTTGTCCAGTTTGAGAATGACGATATTGTTGAGTTTCTTAATTCAGATAACGCTCACCAAAATCTTTTTCAATCTCTTGACTCAATCCTTTTAGCCTACCCTATTGAAGGAATTAATATTGATATTGAGTATTCGGGCGAAGTTACTCCCCACCTCCAACAAAAAATGTCTGACTTTGTAGTTGCTCTCGATGAACATGTTCATCAAAAATACCAAGGTGTCACACTTTCCATAGATATGTACTCTTCTGCTGCTTCCAATGAGTTGATCTGGGATGTAGCCAAAATTGGTGAACATGTAGATTACATTATCATCATGGCCTATGATTTTCACCGCCGGTCTAGTCCTGTAGCTGGGCCAGTAGCCCCACTATTTGGGGGCAAAACTCTTTGGGATAGTGATATTAGCGATCACTTACAGGATTTCCTCAAGCAAGTCCCCAAAGAAAAATTACTCCTAGGTGTACCTTTTTATGGGTATGAGTGGCAAACTACCAGCAATGATTCTCAAGCTACCACTATACCAGACACTGGATCCACAGCCACTTATGATCGTGTCCAAAAAATCTTATCAAATAAAAAAGAACTCCGAGTAGAAACTCATTGGAATGAAGAAGCTCTTTCCCCATATGTCTCATATGTTGAAGACGGAAATACATATATCATGTACTATGATGACTCTCGATCACTATCTTATAAACTTGATTTTGTTAATCAACTTGATTTGGGGGGAATTGCTATTTGGGCCCTAGGATATGAGGGTGAATACAATGAATTATGGGATGTAATTTTTAGGAAACTTAAAGACTCCTAAAAGCCATATTTTGATCTATTTTGTTATTGAATAATATAGGCCTTTATGATATTATCCCCCTCATGGCCAAAGGCAGGTTGTTTTTTCTACTCAAAATAATTGGAGGTGTTATTTTTTCACTTCAATCAATTAAAGAAAAGCTCTCATTTTCTTCATTGAAAAACAGAGCCCTGGTTCAATTGGATAAAGTAAAGTCCCAACAAAAGAAAAAAAAGAAGAATAAATCAAAGACAATAAAGGTTAAAAAGAAAAAAGCAGTCATCTTTCGCAGAAGAACAATTTTGGGAGTAATTTTTTCGGAAATTTTACTCATAATAAAATTTTTAAGAGAAGATAGGAAAACAAAACTCAAAAAAATAAAAAAATTTAGAAAGAAATTCAAAGTTCAATCCACCAGTTGGAGAACAAAACTCAAAACTAAACTGAGACGAAAAAAACGCGGTCGACCCAGAAAAAACAAAGTTGTCAAAGGCATCAAAAACTATCCGTGGAAATTATTTCTCTCATTTTCTTTAACCATCGCTATCTTGGTAGCTGCTTACAGTGGCTATGAATTTGTCTTTAAAGACTTGCCAATGCCCCAAGAGTTAACCAAAAGAGAACAAATTGTCAGTACCAAAATCTTGGACAGAAAAGGTCGTCTCCTCTACATAATTTACAAAGATGAAAATAGAACCATCATCCCTCTCTCCTCTGTCCCAGAAAACATGATCCACGCTACTATTGCAATTGAAGATAAAGAGTTTTACGACCACCACGGCTTTTCTGTCAAAGGTATCACTAGAGCTTTGATCAATAATCTCAAAGGTGAGCCCGTAGAAGGTGGATCCACTATTACCCAACAATTGGTCAAAAATACTCTTCTAACTCCAGAAAGAACAGTCAAAAGAAAATTAAGAGAAATTGTCTTATCTGTGGTTGTCGACGGTAGCTATTCAAAAGAGAAAATTCTAGAGTTATATTTTAATGAGATCCCTTATGGTGGTTCTACCTATGGCATCGAAGAAGCTGCCCAAAGATACTTTGGCAAATCAGCAAGAGAGCTCGATCTAGCGGAAAGTGCCATGCTGGCTGGACTACCAGCTGCTCCATCTGCCTACACTCCTTTTGGATCCAATCCAGAACTAGCCAAAGCCAGACAAGCAGAAGTCTTGCGCCGAATGGTGGAAGATGGATATATCACTCAGGAAGAAGCTGATCAAGCTGAGAGTGAAGAACTACAATTTGCCAAAGACCAAAACAATATTTCAGCTCCTCACTTTGTGATGTATGTCCGTGAACTTTTAGCAGAAGAGTATGGCGAAGACATTTTGACTCAAGGTGGACTGGAAGTCCGAACTACCCTAGATTTGGATCTACAAAACATTGCTCAACAAGCTGTCTCCAATGAGATCAGTAAACTTCAAAGCTTGAGAGTCAGTAACGGTGCAGCTTTGATTACCAATCCTAAAACCGGTGAGATCTTGGCAATGGTGGGCAGTGTCAATTACTTTGATTTTGGAAATGATGGTCAAGTTAACGTGACTCTGCGACCAAGACAACCAGGGAGCTCTATTAAGCCTCTGACATATGCCACCGCTTTTCAAATGGGCAAACTGACTCCTTCCTCTGTCATCCAAGATACCCCAATTACCTATCAGATTGTCGGTAGTCCCCCGTATAGCCCCAAAAACTATGATGGCAAATATCATGGTAATGTGACTGTCAGGGAATCTTTAGGATCTTCATACAATATTCCTGCTGTTAAAACATTGGCCATGGTAGGAGTAAATAATGTAATTGATCAGGGTGAAAAAATGGGGATCACTACCTGGACTCAGCGCAATCGATTTGGTTTGTCTCTGACCCTAGGTGGCGGTGAAGTTTTGATGACTGATATGGCAAAAGTCTATGGTACCTTTGCCAATGGTGGTCAAACAATTGATCTCAACCCAATCTTGAGTGTCAGCAACTATAAGGGTGAAGTCCTCTATTACAATAGCTGTGCTATTGACGGTAAAAAATGTCAATCAACCATAACACTCAGTGAAAAAACTGCTTTCCAAATTACTGATATTCTCAAAGATAACAATGCTCGTATTCCTGCTTTTGGACCCAGATCAGTGCTTAATATTCCTGGACAAGAAGTAGCTGTTAAAACAGGTACAACCAATAATTTGAGAGATAACTGGACCATCGGCTATACTGATGATCGACTAGTGGCTACTTGGGTCGGTAACAATGATAATACTTCCATGAGCTATGTGGCTTCTGGTATCACTGGGGCATCGCCTATCTGGAACGAAATCATGAGATCACTCCTAGATGAAAATAATCCACACACCTTTGCCACACCATCTGGCCTGATCAAAGTAAAAATCTGTGCCTACACTGGTACCCTGCCATGTAACGGCTGTCCCAAAGTAGTAGAAGAACTCTTCACTCCAGGTACCGAGCCAACCACAGCCTGTAATCCAGCCATCTTCAGACCAAAACCAAGTCCAGTGCCGGATACAAAAAGGGAGCAGAATCAGGGACAGGTGTTGTAAAAGCTACCCAAACCACCACACCAAAAAAGAAATCAACAGTGTAATAATCAGCAAAACCGGCGCCACCAACTTTTCTTGTTTTTCCCTTTTGGCTTTTAGTAACTTTTGTCTCTTTTTTTCTTCTCGCTCGTTTCTTTTTCTTTCCTTCTCTGCTTCTATTTCCTCAGCTCGGCGTTGGAATGAATCCACCACTTCTTCGTTGATCGATTTCTTTTTCATGACTCTCTGATTGCCTCCACTTTTGCCACAATTGCATCCACCACTTTTTCTATAGACAAATCACTCGCATCAAGTACCCACGCATCATCAACAATTCTCAGTGGATCAGTTTTTCTATTCATGTCTCTTTCATCTCTTTGGAGTAATTCTTTAAAAACTTCTTCAAAAGAAACATCCTCACCTTTGGTAAGAAGCTGAATATGTCGTCTCTTGGCTCTTACAAAATCTGATGCAGTCAGGTAGATTTTAAGTTGAGCACTGGGCAAAACTTTATGAGTAATATCTCTGCCTTCCATTACTACATCCTGTTGGGCTGCAATTTCCTGTTGTTTTTTGACTAAAATTTGACGAACTTTGGGGAACACCGCCACTTTGGATGAACCTTGGCTAACTTCTTCTGTCCTGATTTTCCAAGACACATCATCACCATTTAGATACACAGTAGTCAGCCTACCATCTTTTTCTTCTTCGGTAGGATTGCGCATTTCCATTTTGGAGTCGGCTACTATTTGAGCAATCTTATCTTCATTATCTGGATCAAAACTAACTCCAGCATTGATTGCTAGATAAGCTGACATCCTGTACATCGCTCCAGTGTCAACATATAGAAACCCCAATCTCTGGGCTACCAAACGAGAAACAGTCCCCTTGCCTGCTGCAACGGGGCCATCTATAGCGATATGAAATGGCATAGGCTACTTTTTCCTTCTTTTTGTTTTTTTAATAGGCTTGACCCAGTCTTCTCTATCAGAAATCAGCAAGCCACCCAAACCAACAATAATCAAGATCAAAGGCCAAAGATTCCAAAACATTACAGGCAACAACCCCAAGTTGGAAGCTAAAAATATCAATCCCATTACTACCAATGAGGCAGGCCAAAAAACTCTTTTAGGCATAGTAACACTCCTTTTAATAAATAATTCGCTAACACTACTATTATATTAACTGAAAAATGAATCTTTCTACAAGGGGAAAATCTATAAATCTAACAATATACCAATCTACTAATTTACCAATAAAATCCAGCCATATAGTCATTTAGCCGTAAAGCCATTCATAAATCATAAATCGCTAATAGTTTATTCTTTGACTCTTTAAACTCACCTCCACCTGTCTATCCAAATCTCTTTTCTTAATATCCGCCCTCTTTTCAAACTCCTTTTTACCCTTGCCAACTCCAAGTTGCAGCTTTAGCCTATTTCCTACTAAATCAAAAGACAAAGGTACAATCGCTACCTTTTTTTTATCAGTGACTTCTTTGAGTTGGTAAATTTCTTTTTTCTTGAGGAGAAGCTTGCGTGATTTTTTTGGATCATATTCTTTATTATCGGCAAAAGAATATGGATTAATTTGCGCATTTATTAAAAGCAATTCATTACCAATAACTTTAATGTAACTACCCTTGAGACTGGCATGCTTCAATCGCAAACTTTTGACTTCTGCACCACTCAAAACAATCCCCGCAGTATATGTCTTGAGGATCTCATAGTCTCTCTTGGCAGTTTTGTTTGATACTAGAATCATATGTGTCTTGTATATTGTATCTGGTATCTCGTATTTATCCAAATAACAAACTTCTCAGTCACTTAGTAACTAAACAACTCAATAAAGACTAAATACGAAATACTAATTAAGCCCTACTTCAAAAATTTCTGCTCCACTTACTACGTAGGCGACTGTTCCATCCTCATTGACAATCAGATCACTTCCAGAAGCTAGAGAAATACTTTTAATTTCCTTGATAAATTGACCGTCTTTATCAAGCACCACAATTCTACTTTTATCGGCATCCAAAATATACAAATTCTCTAGATCCTCAGTCGTATACACAGATAAAGAAGAGATAAATTCATCGGGCAAACCTACAATCTCAAATTCTTGTTTATTGCCACTTCTCAGTCTATAAATGTTGCCATTTTCATCGGCCAACCAGATATCACCATCTATAACCATAGCATCAATCAAAGACATATCAATTCCAGGTGCAGAACGCACCCATGAGGTTGGATCAGAGTAATCACCTTCATCATTGGCAGTATATTTGTAAACATTTCTTTGATCTGGATTTAGTAAATAAATCGTACTACCATACATTACAATTAAAGTACTGGATTTTCTGGTATCATCCAGCGTTAACACATCACGATTGGTATCATCCTTCAGACCAAATCCTAATATCTTTTCATTGGTCAAAATAAACAGAGAATTACCGTTTAGAGAAATATCCTTGGGATTACTTAAATCTGATATTGGAAGCACCTCTGCTTGCTTATTTTTTAAATTAAGCTGGATAATTTGAGCCGTACCCTTATCCAGAAAATAAGCTATCTCTCCATCCAAAACAACACGGCTTGAAATAAAATCAGATTTAACTAATCTTAAATCATAAAAAATAGGTAATGTAGCCAATTCTTCTTTACCAGCAATGGATTCATAAAATTCTTGTGCTGGTAAAAGTACTTTGTTTACAATTTCCACCAAGTATTTCTTATCTGCTACAGAATCTTTTTCTTCTTGGAGAGTGAGGATTATTTGTTCTGTTTGATCTCGTACAGCAATTGGATTATCCTCTGCTCTTTTTTCAATTTCTGCTAGTGATTCTTTAATAGGAGCTAGCTTTTGATTTAGCTGATCAATACTTTCGTTTCTTTTGTATAGTTGATAAAAGACAAGACCGATCACAACCATTATCACCAAAACAACAGGTAAAACTTTTCGAATTAGTTTTCTATTATTTCCTCTTTGGACATACACATCACCACTAGGACGCAATTTGCTAGCCAAACCAGCCACTATTCCTAAAATAACACCAGATACATTCTTTACCCTATTAAAGTTAATTTTTTTATAAAAATCTTTATTGAATTTTGGTTTAATATTTTTAATTTCACTTTGATTAATTGAATCGATTTCGAATTCTTCATCAAGTACAGACGCATAATTATGCGTCTCTACTTGCTGTTCAACCTCAGCATCCTCTGCAACTCCGCCACTTTGTAACTCTGCAACTTCGTCCTCCGCCTCTTCCTCGCTAATCGCATCAAACACACTCTCTTCCTCCAATGCTGAAATAACAACTTCTCCAAAATTCATAAACCCAATCGCACTCAAAGAAGAATTTTCGATACTTCTCAGTCCAGGTACTACCGAAGTAATAATTGTATCTACGTCAAATCCTTGAGACAACTTTTGTCTAATTTCTTCATAAAATACATCAGCACTACGTGTGAAAAGCACAAAGACGTCATCAACTTTATAATTACCTTCTAAAACAATAATCTGATTATCAGCAGATAGAATTTTACCCACTTTTTCACCACGCTTGAGACAAATACTAGCATTTTTAGCCCCAAAAAAGCTTTTTTCTGTATTAAAAAGTCCAGCACAGAGCTGAATATCGCAATTCTTGTTGCCCACAATCTCATCTATAGAAACAAGTTTTTGATGTAAATCTTGAGGATTTTGAGGATAGAAATCTTTGAGGATATCAACAATATCACGACCCACATTTCCAGCATTTTCTCCAAGAATGGAAAAAACACACACAAAAGAATGATCACTGCTGGAAACCACCTGTGACCATCCATCAAACTGGGGCAGGCCCACTATGGGAGTCAAGGTTATGGATTGCATCTTCACGCAATTGTATCACACTAGTACTCAATACACGATAGATGGGAAAAATCAAAAACTAGATAAAAAGAGAAAAAAAGAAAATAATAACTGCCAATGCAAAATGTGCAAACCCTGCAATGGCAATTACTGGTGAAAAACTCGTCACCAGGGTCTTGCGCATACTACTGATCTGCCGCACAGCAATAAAAGCAAAAGCTACATAAATCCCAAATATCAGTACGAAAATAATCTTGAGCAAACTATCAAAAGCCCCACTAAGAGAAGCATTGGTCACGCTATCTCCGAGCACTAAACCTGGCTGAATCTGCATTAACATTAGTTTACCCTCCCTTCTATCTTTTCTCTTTCTTCTTCCAATAAAAGCTCATTAAGTAAAGTGGTTACCCTGGATGGATGTGGCACATCTTCAAATTCAAACTCTTGTTTTTCTGCTGCTGTCTGAATTTTGACTGTCCCAAAATCAAAGACAGACTGGATAGCTCCACCAGTGGTAGCAGTTACATCCTCAATATTATCAATCTTGGCTGCAGAAATATTTTTGTAAATCAAACTTTCAAAATCAATATCAATCACCCTCTCATCAGTAATAATGTACGCATTGTAAAACCAGCTCAAAAATGACTCTAAGACAAAACCAGTTACCATCAAGTACCACGCTACAACACCAGCCACAGCAAACCTGCCATGCAAGAAATTGAAAATAGGTACATAGGTAAAAAAGAAAGGCATCAAGATAAGGAGAAGAGCAATTAATATCCACTTGATCTGTGTTACTGGATGTCTGCGAAGCAACAAGAGCACATCTTCACCATGTAATTGAGAATCAAAAAAGACTTGCTTTGGTTTGGGAGCATAAGCCTGAAGAGGATCTCTGCTAGGAGTTTCCTTTCTCATTACACTTGAGTACTCATCTACATGTTTTTTCCTTGGGGGGGGATCATCAGTATTCACTCCAGAACCAATTACACCAAAATTATTTTTCGGCTTATCAGATGAATTAAAGACTTCAGGCATAGGGATATTATACCATTTTATCCATTTATCCATTTGATCAGTTAGTCATTCCGAGCAAAGTCGAGGAATCCCTTTCAAAACCACTCGAAAAGGGATGTCTCCACAGAGTTTCCCCCGTACTAAAGATACAGGAGTCGACATGACAGCTTCTACCTCTCAAGCACTGCAAGAAACGCTTCCTGATTGATCTCTACTTTTCCAATCTGCTTCATCTTTTTCTTACCTTTGGCTTGCTTTTTGAGAAGTTTTTGCCTTCTGGTGACATCACCGCCATAGAGTTTGGCAGTCACATCTTTGCGATAAGCTTTGAGAGTTTCTCTAGCTAGAATTTTGCCACCCAAAGCAGCCTGGACAGGCACTTCAAACATTTGTCTAGGGAGAACTTCTTTGAGTTTTTTAACCACAACTCTGCCAATTTGCTCGGCTTGCTCGCGTACCACTATTTGGCTGAGAGCCTCTACATTTTCACCATGGACCAAAATATCAATTTTAACTGCATCTACTGGTTTAAAATCATTAACTTCATATTCTAGAGAGGCAAAACCAGAGGTAATAGATTTTAATTTATCATGAAAAGACACAATGATTTCACTCAAAGGCAAATCATAAGTCATCTTGGCTCTCACTCCTCTATTTTCTACTTCAATCAAATTTCCTCGGTGATCTCGACATAGCTTCATGACTGATCCCACGTATTCCTCTGGAGTAAAAATAGTTGCCTTGGTCATTGGTTCTTTGATCTGTTTGATCAAACTAGGATCCGGCATCTCTACTGGAGAATAAACTTCAAACTCTTCCCCAGCTGTCGTGGTAATTTTGTAGGTCACTGTCGGAGTGGTAACTATTAGATCTAGACCAAACTCTCGACTCAATCTTTCTTGGACAATTTCTGCATGAAGCAACCCAAGGAACCCAATCCTCAGACCATTGCCCAAAGCTGGTGAGTGAACACCAGTCGAAACCAAAGATGAATCATGCAGAGCCAATTTACCGACTGCATCTTGGAGCAACACAAAGTCTTTGCCCTCAATAGGATAAAATTGCATGTAAACCATGGGTGTAGGCTCTTTGTATCCAGGCAGAGGAGTTACCTTTTCTCTATCTTCATAGGTCGTCAACGTATCACCCACTTTTATCAAAGATACATCTTTGAGTCCCGTGGAAATGTACCCTACTTCCCCAGCACTTAACTTATCTAGAGGTGTCATCTTGGGAGAAAAGATCCCAATTTCCGTCGGAGTAAAATCAGCCCCAGTAGAAAGCAAATTGAGTCTATCTTGAGTCAAGACACCATCTACCACACGTACATAAGCCACTACTCCTTTGTGTTGATCAAATACAGAAGTAAAAACCAAAGCTCTAAGTGGCTTATTGGGATCACCTTGTGGAGATTCAATTTTATTTATCAATGCATCAAAAAGAGTCTCTACATTCTGTCCTGTTTTAGCAGACACCGCATATATATCATCTTCTGATACACCAAAAGTCTCCATACACTCCAAAACAGCCTGATCAACATCAGCTGAAGGTAAATCAATTTTGTTTAAAACAGGAATCACATTCAGACCCAGCTTGTGAGCTTTCTCATAATTGGCCAAAGTCTGAGCTTGGATACCCTGGGTAGCATCAATAACCAGCAACACACCCTCACAAGCAGCAAGCGAACGACTCACTTCATAACCAAAATCCACATGACCCGGGGTATCAATTAGATTAAGGATATAACCTTCATAATCCATCCGAACGGGAGCCAGCTTAATAGTAATCCCTCTCTCTTGCTCGATAGGATTACTATCCATGATTCTCTCTCTCAAATCTCTCTGTGAAATAGCCCCAGTCAAATGCAAAAATCGATCAGTCAAAGTGGTCTTACCATGATCAATATGAGCGATAATTGAAAAATTGCGGATGTTGTTCATGGCTTATTCCAACCAATCAAAAAAATAAATAAAAATTTGAGCAGAAGGGTATCGGAGCTTTCGTTCCACTCTTTCCAGATACAGCAAACGTACAGCGAAGGAAGCGACGTATAAGCGAGGACTGGTTGCCGAGCGGCCCTTATGATCAAAATTTTATTTATTTTTTGAACTTTTTATTTAGCCTTCTTAACAGCTTTTTTAATCACTTTCTTTTCTTCTGAAGCAACCAACTTTGACAAACCAGATTTCATCCTAGCAGCCCTATTCTTGTGGATCATGTTTTTCTTGACACTTCTATCAATAGCAGAAAAAGCAGAAGAAAGAGTCTCTAAAGTAGGACTTTTCTTGAAGACATCAATCGCAGTCTTTGACTTTGACTTGATTCTCTTATTTACAATTGTTTTTTTCTTGCTGACTCTCAGAGCCTTTTTAGCATTTTTCAAAATTGGCATGTATTGGTTCCTTTTTTTGTTTACTTGAGCAAGCAATTGTACATCAAGAATACCCACTTTTCAAACGTAAACACCAAAAAACCCCAGCCATTTAGTCATAGAGCCATAAAGCCATTTTCAGTATAATAAGCAAAATGTTATTAACAATCTCCAACCTCTTCAAGAAAAACGGCAAATGGCTAGAACAAAAACAAAATTCTATCCTGACAGCAGCCACTATTATCTCAATTGCCAATATTGTGTCCCTTTTTACTGGCTTACTCAGAGAAAGATTGCTGATAGGCACTTTTTTTACTGATGAATCCACCAAGCTTGCCTATGAAGCATTTAAAGTAGCTTTCCAAATTCCCAACACCATGTTCCAGATCGTTATTTTGGGAGCATTATCTGCCACATTGGTACCTATTTTTACCCAACAAAAAAAACAAGATGAAAAAATGGCTTTCAAAATGAGTTCTGTCATTTTCAACTATATTTTACTGGCTTTTATTGTTATCTCTGTACTCATCTATATTTTTGCTGATCCACTAACTCACATGAGAACCGGAGCTGCTTTTACCCCAGAGCAGATAGAGATCGTGATTAATTTGACCAGACTGATGCTAGTTTCCCAGCTATTTTTTGCCGTATCAAACTTTTTAACTGGAATTTTGCAGTCATACCAAAGATTTATCATTCCAGCCCTTTCACCATTGCTCTATAACCTAGGAATTTTGCTAGGTGTATATCTTTTTGCTGATTCCTTTGGTGTCTATAGTGCCGGAGTTGGCGTTATCATTGGAGCGTTTATCCATATGGCAGTGCAGATTCCCTTGGTACTCAAGTTGGGATTCCGATATCGACTTTCTTTTGATTTAAAAATACCTGGTGTAACAAACTTTCTCAAGCTTAGTTTACCTAGAACATTTGCCTTGGCTATTAGCGAAATCAGAAAACTATCTTTGGGATTCTTTACTACTTCACTGGGTAATTTGAGCTTTTTGGTAATGGATTATGGTTTGGCCCTAATGGCAATTCCGATTAGATTTTTTGGGGTTTCCATTGGTCAAGCTTCTCTCCCCTTTTTATCCGAAGAAGCAGAAGAAGGTGATAAACAAAAATTTAAAGACTTATTGCTTCAGTCACTCCATCAAATTGCCTTTTTTGCTCTGCCTACCTCTGTCTTGTTACTGATCCTCAGAATCCCAGTAGTCAGAATTGTCTATGGTACCGCCAATTTTACTTGGGACAATACTCAAGATGTTGGTTTGGTACTAGGAATTGTATCTTTGTCCATCGTGGCCCAAGCAATGGTTCATCTTTTGATTAGAGCTTTTTATGCACTCAAAGATACCAAAACTCCCCTAGTGGTAACTACTATTGATGCTTTGTTTTACTTGGCCCTATGTTGGCTATTTGTGTTTTATACAGATTGGGGAGTAGTGGGAGTTGCTCTAGCCACCATGATGACCGGCTTTTTGGAGTTTATGCTGTTTTTATTTTTGCTCAATAAAAAAATTCCCGGCGTAGCTGGTAAAGCCTTTTGGGTTCCTCAAATGAAAATGGTTCTGACCGGATTTTTCATGGCAGTTTTCATTTATTTACCCTTTAAAATCTTTGACGAGCTTGTCTTTGATACTAGTAGGACAGTAGAGCTCTTGGGGTTAACCTTTACTACCGGCACCATTGGACTATTAGTATATGTCTATTTTGCAGCCCTCTTTAACGTCCATGAGCTTGACTCTTTTATCAAAACAATCTTGAAATTTGGTAACTGGAGAAAACTGATCAAAGATACTGAAGAATTCCTAGTAGAAACCCCAGTTGAAGGAGACGACGTTTAATAAATAGTGCGTTACGCGTTGTGCGTTATGCGTAGACAATGATAAACTGATAGCTGACAACTATCATGAAAAAACCTGCCGTAATAGATATCAATCTGGTCCCCAAGGACCCTTTTTTTGAGACTCCTATAGGAAAAATCCTCAAGTGGGCTCTGTCTGTGGGTAGATATATAGTGATCTTTACCGAGCTCGTGGTCATCATTAGCTTTGTTACCAGATTTAGCCTGGACAGACAAGTCACTGATCTCAATGAGAGTATCAACCAAAAGCAATCTGTGATCGAATCATACGGAGAACTAGAACAAGAGGTCAGAGCTACTCAGACAAAAATAGAACAATACAAACAAATTTCCCAAGCAGCCGACATTGCTGATGTTTTTCCACAGTTAAGCGCAATCGCCCCAAAAAGCATTCGCCTAGATGAATTAGCGATCAAAGATAATTCTGTCACACTTTCTGGAGTGGCCTACTCCAATGCTTCTCTAAGCTTATTGATCAACAATATTCAGCTATCGGAAGATTTTATGAATGTGACTGTCGACAAAATCGAAACAGGAGATAAAAAAGATCCTGGTTTTCACTTTACCATCAGAGCCAAAACAGAGGTAGCTGAACTCAAAACTGTGGGCAAACAAACTGAGACCGAAAAAGTCAACCTACTGGATAGAACACAAGGATTATAGAAAATATGGCAACACAAAAAGAAATCAAATCAACCCTGATTAGATTCTACGAAAAACCAATTGCTAAAGTTTCACTTGAGCTCTTCTTGTCTGTAGGAGCAGTTATCTTTTTTGCCGTCTTTGCTATCAGACCAACTCTCCTTACTATGTCTGATCTAATTAAAGAAATCGAAGATAAAACCAAACTAGATCAACAACTAGCCCAAAAAGCCGCCGCCCTCTCCACTGTTCAAGCAGAATATTTACAACTAGAAGACAGACTAGTAGTCCTAGATGAAGCCATCCCAGCTACCCAACCTGAATTTGATAAAAATCTGAAAATAATTGAAAAAATAGCTAGTGACAACCAGCTGGTCATTTCCTCTATCCAAGTCAGTGAAATCCCAAAAGACGAAGATCCAGAAATAGAATTTAGCCAAAGACAAAGAATTACCGTCCCCATCAGCGTTACTGTCACCGGAGACTATCTCAAAATAAAAAGTTTTATAGATCAATTAGGAGAAAACAGAAGAGCCTTGATCGTAGAATCTGTAGTCTTCTCAGTCAATGAAACCAGAGATACGAAGTCACTAAGAGCTAATGTGGTGATTAATATGCATTATTATGGAGCCGGCAGTACCTATGAGCAACAAAGTAAATAAAAACCTGATCAACCTCAAGCAAAGACAACGAGTCCTCCAGATACTCGTCTTCTCCCTAATTACCATCATGGTTTGGGTAGGTTTAAGCCTTTTCCAATCACAAAAAAAATCCGCCATCGATGCAGAACTCAAAACACTTGCCAAACCACTTAACCCCAACATTGACATAGAAACCGTTACCAACCTAGAATCAAAAAAATACTTTGAAGAATTCCAACTAAGAGCCTTCCCCATCTATAAAATAATAATCTCACCAGACGGAAAAACAGAATCCAAAGTGACCATCGACGTAGAAGAAGAAACTCTAAAACCATCACTATCACCTAGAACAACCGTTGCTCCAAGTCCTACACCAGCTATTGCACCTACTAGTCAACCAGCTTCAGAATCGGGAAATACTTTGTAAGCATTGAGGGTAAAGTATTGAGTATTGGGCTTTTTGATAACAATCAAGTGGAACTGAAAAATAATTTTGATGTAATGGACCATAGATACACCGTCATTGGTATCTTAAGAGTATTTAGTTAAGGTTTGTATAGGGGGATCGCTGAGGCGGAGAAGGCGCCGCCGAGTCCAGTACAGCGAAATTATTATTCAGTGAGGAGAACACTAATATTCGTGCTTTTTTCGCGTTGTGTTCTCCTCCTTTTTTCTCTAAAGTTATAAAGAAGCGGTTTTTATGAAAAAAAATATCTGGCAAAAACAACTTCCCACTATCATCGGGATAGGTATCTTAGTGATCGCCTTGATTGGTGGTGTAATAGTAACCACCATCGGTGGCGGACCTGGAGTCTTTGCCCCCCGTGCCACTGCAGAAACCACTCCACAAAAAATTAAAGTTACTAATGTAACAGACACTGGCTTTACTGTTTCCTTTGTGACTCAAGGGAAAACTGCAGGCTTTGTCAAATATGGTGAAGAAGCAAATAGTCTCAAATCTCAGTCAAGTGATGATAGAGATCAACTATCTGGCAGCATTGGCCAATTCAACACTCATCACATTACTGTTAGAGGACTATCGCCCAATACCAAGTACTACTACCTCATAGGAACTGGCTCCAATTCTACCTTTGATAATAACGGTCAATCTTTTGAAATCACTACTGCCAAAAGAAATGGCGCTCCATCTGCTGCCAAAACGGCCTATGGCAGTATCCTCAATGAATCTGGAGGTCCTGCTGAAGGCTCTGTTGTTTATGTCACTATCAACGGCGTAGGAGAGATGTCCTCTCTCGTTAAAAATTCTGGTAGCTGGGCTATTCCTTTATCTAATGCTCGCTTGAGTGACGGTAGTGGCTATGCAGAGCTTACAGATGATCAATCCATGTTGATATCTGTCCAAGGTCCATCACCTAGTTCTACCTCTTCCTTAACCACAACTATTGCCCAATCCCAACCTGTTGATTCTATTACTTTAGGACAAATGGGTGTAGTCGCTGACACTACTAGCACATCAGTTTCACCTAGTCCTACCACTACCACAGAAGACGAGTATGTGATTTCAGACGTATCTACCAGTGATGATACTCAGACTACTGGGGGACTTAATGATTTGGTAAATGAAGACGCCTCTGATTCGGCAATGATTGCTACCGATCTAGAGGAAGAAGTTGTCGTCGCTACTAGCCAACCGGTTATAACAGGTGAAGCAGCTCCCAATGTCTTGGTGACTATTGAAGTCCACTCAGACACTCAAATTAATGAACAGGTAGTTAGTGATGAAGATGGTAATTTTGAACTAGATATTGCAGCTTTGAGTGAAGATCTAGAACCTGGTGAACATACCATTACCTACTCATATACTGATCCAACTACTGGTGAACTAGTAACAACCACCAAAACCTTTACTGTAGATCCCACAGACACTACTGCTGGCAATACTGTTGACACCACCGTTGCTCCTACTCAGCTCGCTCAAGCCAATACCGCATCTGCTACTAGCACTGGTCCCTATGGCACCGGTAATCCATATCCTATCGGTGGCGCTACCAGCTCTGCTACCGCTACTACCTCTACCAAAGTCTCAACCAGATCCAGCCAAGTTGCTACCAGTAGTACATTGCCAAAATCAGGTTCTGTAGAAACCACCCTTGCTCTGATCATCGGCGGTATATTCTTTATCATCTCTGGTGGCTGGAGTTTCTGGATCGCAAGTGAACTAAGAGAAGAGAGTTTGGAATAAAGTAATACTTGTAAGGAGTAGAAAAAACAGTGTATTCTAGATAATAGCTCTTAAAAGAGGGAGCTGTGTATTTCATAAAATTTAAAATTAAATCAAATTAATTATTGATACAACAAAGAAAAATGATAAACGCCACATCATCCACCCCCCTTACCGCAACCCCCACCCCACCCACTGCCGCACCTCAGCCTACTACTGATGACATGAATTCCATGCCCACCAACAAAAAACCAAAGAGAAAAATGAATTTTAAATTGATTGGTGGAGTTGTGGTAATAGCAGTCTTGGTAATTGGCGCATTGGTAGGCATGTTCTTGGTAAATCAAACACAGGATATTAGACAGCAAGCTGCAATGGAAGATGAAGGAAGTGGCTGTCCTACAACATGTAACGCTGGTGAAACCTCATGTGATGGTGGAGTTTCATACGAGTGCGTTTATTATTCACAATATTGTAATCCAAATGGTGTATGGAAAGCTCAAGGCGATGCTTGCTCTAGCGGTGGTGGAGATACTGGTGGTGATACCGGAGGTGGTGATGATTCTCAAACTGAAGAATACAAAACCATTACTTGTTACAATGTAAATAAAGAATGTAAAGCTGTCAGCATATCGGTTAATACTAGCGACACTAGGAGTAAAGATAAAAAATGCAAATCTGAAAGCTCAAATTATTATGGAAGTTATGATGCATGCAATAGTATTCTGGCATCGCAAATAGATGACGAAGCAGCCTGCTGGACTATAAACGAAAATCAGGATGGTTGTGTTGGTCCTACTGTGGAATATTGCTATACCTCACCAAATTACTCAAGTATGAATGACTGTGCTGTCGCTGTCCAAGATCTGCTAGACCAAAGTGCTGAAGAACATTGCCCAGGTGGTTACTCAACCTCTATTGATACTCAAGCCTGTTATGACAGTGGTAAAGTCCCCGTTACCGAACCCTCTGAACCCAATGGTACTTTCCCATGTTATGCCTGCCAACCTGCTTCCTACTATCAAGAGGATATCAATTGCTATGAAAGAACTACTTCTGGATGTAGTTTAGTAACTAAATATTATAGTAGTTCAAGTCCTAAAACCTGTAGTGATTTCGGATTGTATTCGTCACAATCAGAATGTTCCAGCCTAGGTGAAGATTATATACTCTGTTTTTCACCGTCAAATCAGTGTTCTGCCCAAACATATGCAATTGATTCTTCTCATTCCAGTTGTTCAGACTATAGTGGAATATACGCTAGTGAGAGCGTTTGTAATACAATTTTGGCAATGGAAGAAGATCAGGACCCCAATAAAAAAACCTGTGCTGTATATACAACTAATGAAGGTTGTTCTTTCGTTACTTATTATCTAACCACACCAGATCAAGGAAAATCATGCAGTGAGTTGGGTGATGCTTACGGTAGTATTTATGGAGTAATAAAAACGCATGCAGATATAAATGAATGTTATCTTGAGCATCCTGGAGAAACACTTGGAGACAACTATCCTATTCCTGCTGGAGCTTTCTGTCCTGTTTTAGCAAATTCATGCGTTTGTGAAGATGGACCTGACCTTGATAAAGTAATACAACCTGGAGAAACTTGCACACCAATAAGTGAATGTTTTTATTATGCCGAAACTGAAGGATGTTATTCAGACGAGTGCTATGATTGGACTGACCCAAGTGTTACTTACTCATCTATGGGAGAATGTCAAGCAGAACATCCCACTTGTACAAAGGTAGGTGATTGTGTAGACGGAAAAACTTGTATCTATATTGGTAACGAACTAGAAGCTGCTGGAGCTTCATGTAATGAAAGTAGTCAAATTAGTTGTGGTGATGATATCTGTGAAGGATCAGAATGGTATGGTAGTTGTCCTGATGACTGCAATGATCAAGATCATGATGAAGCAGTCACTTGCAGTTTTGATATGAGCCAAACCTCATGCAAGGGAAAAAGTTATAGTTTTGTGTGTCTAACTACTGATAATAAAGAAGGATATTGTACTCCAGGTTCAACACGTGATGATTATGGAAGAGCATCTTGTACTTGTACAGGTGGTGGTGCTGAAGGGTCAGGTTGTCTTAGTAATAGTGATTGTAGTACTGGTTACTCCTGTAACCAAACAACAAAAAAATGTGAGATTGACAACACCGACGGAACTGGTGGCACCGGTGGTGGTCAAACTTCTGGTCTCACCTGCCCTGATGGTCAGCCAGCAGCTATTACCGCCAAGTTTACCTGTGGCGGAGACAGCGGGCCTTGTGCTGACTTTGGCAATGGCGGATTAGAGTGTCGCTCTGGAGATGTTATCTATAGTACTGATACCAAACTCACCCTAGCTACAGGCGAATGTGGACAAATAGACTACTATACTGCAAAACAAGCAGATGGGACTCCAGATTGGAGCACCTATTGTGGTCACGAAGGCCCAGTCTGTACTGGCTGTGAATCTACCAATCCACCAGCAGATGACGATGATCCAGATGTACCAGACAATCCACCTACTGGACCTCAGTGTCTCAATATCAGCATGCTAGATGCCCAGAATCAAACCATCACCAGTGCTGATATCAATGACCAAGTCAAATTCCAATGTGGACAGGTATCTGGAGTCTCTAGATATGACTTCAGACTCATCTACCCAGATGGCCAAAGAGTCAAGAAACTAGGAACAGAATCCAACAATCCTAGTAGGATCTCACCAGTCTTCTCTATCAACCAGTCTGGTAAATATGCAGCCCAATGTCGTGTCTGTGTGAAGAACGGCAGTGCACTAGAATGTCAACCTTTTGAAACCATACCAAACTAAAGAATACAGAAAAACATGATAAACACTACCTCTACACCACAAGCCAGCTACCTAAAATCAGCACCCAACACTCCTGCTCCAAAAAGCAAGAACAACAAAAAGCTGTTTGGTGTTGATCGCAAAGCAGTCCTAACAGTAATTGGTCTCACTTCATTTTTGGTACTAACCATGGCTGGAGTCTATATTGCCATGCTCCAAAGAGCCTCTAGGTATACTACTACTCCTACTAAACCCCAGGCTGCTGGTAGACAAGATTGTAGTATGACATTTGTGGTAGGTGCTTCACCTGCAGATGAATTGGCATGTACCAAAGTCGCTTATAGAGATGAATTTGGTAATACGGCAGGAAACTATCAATTGGTTTCTCAGCAGTCAGAGTTTGATGCTGGCGACACTGTGGTATACCAGATCAAAGTCACATCTTCTTCTGATCCATTGACCTTCGATCTAAAAGACATTTTGTCTCAAAGTGGTCAGGGATATATATCTTTTGTTGACTCATCTTGTGGGACTGGTGCTTACAGTACCTCAACCAAAACACTGACTTGTGATCAATCACACATAGATAGTAATAATAGTATTATTTTCCGCGTCAAGATATCTGATGATGCTCCTGATGGTACTAGTATTATCAATCTAGCTACAGTTACCAGTGGAGATATGAGTGCCAACTGTAGTACCACTATTACTGTTAATAATCCTACAGAAGTCAGTGAGTGCGGTGGATCTTGTACCAATGACACCGAATGTCCTACAGGACACACCTGTAGCGGCAGTGTCTGTGTCCTAGATCAGTGTCTAAATAATCCAAGCTCTTGTGAATCAGATGGCTGTACTCCAATAGAAGTAGGAGAATGCGGTGACACCTGTAGCACTGATGACCAATGCCCCAATGATCATACCTGTAATGAAGGCACCTGTACTCTAGATCAATGCGTAACTGACCCAGCCTCTTGTGAGTCTGATGGCTGCACACCCATAGAAAACGTAGCTTGTGGTGATACATGCGGCAGCGATGGTCAGTGTCCAGACAATCACACTTGTGATAATAGCAAATGTGTCTACGATCCATGTCTAGTCACAGGCATTACTTGCGAAAGCAACAGATGTGTCATAGTCAATCCACAGCCTACTCCTACCCCAGCAGCTCCTGCCGGATGTAATGATACCTGTATCACCAACTCTGACTGTAGTAATTCCTCTCACATCTGCTGGAACGGCACTTGTAGACTAGATCTCAATCCAAATAGTGTTACCTGTACTAATCCCCCTGCTAGTGTAATTACTACTGTCCAACAGGTAATCCAAACCCAGACAGTAGTAACAGAGGTACCAACAGTAGTTGAACAACCAGTCATGCCTGATGAGCTCCCTCAAACAGGCCCCGGTGATGGACTAATGATCTTTGGAGTCGGTGCTGGAGCAGTCCTGCTAGGTATCGCCACCATGCTGATTATCTTGTAAAGAAAAAACTTAGAAATTAAAAACCCCTCTTTTAAAAACAGAGGGGTTTTTGTTTTTATAACCTCTCATGTAATAATATAAATATGCAAGAAAATAAAGAATACAGTAGTAATCTTTTAAAACTATTCTTAGAAAAATTAGAAAAAGTGTATGAAAAATCACAGCCAGAAAAACAATTTATTTTAAGTGTTTTAGCTGAATATATATTTCTAGGTACTCTAATCGATCCCAATTTTTTACCGAATAAATTTCAACCAATACTAGAAGTAATAGATAGTTTTACTCTCGGGACAATTGGCATAAGTGTTGGAGCTTTGTTTGCTTTGGTTGGATCAGCAGATGGAATAAGGAGAATCATAATACACAAACTACCATTCTATAAGATATATTTCCAAGTTTTTTTCTTGCAAAATTTTGACAACAAAAAAGATGAATAAAAAATGTGAGCCGAGAGGGACTCGAACCCCCGACCAGTAAGGTATAAGCTTACCGCTCTACCAGCTGAGCTATCGGCTCACGAAGAACCCCATTATACCAGTTACCTCTATAACTTGTATAGAAAATATACCCTACTTTCTGCTAAGATGTAGCTCTAATGAAGAAAATCAAACCTCGCATCACTAGTATTATTAAAAAAATAAAATCCAAGTGGAAATGGCTATTGGTAATCCTGGTAGTTATTGCTGGATTTATCTGGTACCAAAGTGGTAAAGATACCAATAAGGTAGAACTAACCTTTCAAAAGCCCACCAGAGGAAATTTAATTCAAACTATAGAGGTCTCTGGTGTAGTTGATGCAAAAGAAAAAGCTCGTCTAAGATTTTTAGCAGGAGGCAAACTCACCTACCTAGGTGCTATGGAAGGTGATTGGGTCAAAAAATGGCAAACTATCGCCAGTATCGACAAAGCTACTCTCCAAAAGCAACTCCAACAAGATCTTAATCTGTATATGAAAGAACGTTGGGACTGGGAACAAACCCAAGATGACATCGAGGATCGTTGGATCCCTATGGATGAACAAAGAACTGTCGACAAAGAGCAATGGGATCTAGAAAATACCGTTTTAACTGTAGAAATCAGAGATATTGCTATTCGCAATTCAGCCATTTATGCTCCATTTGAAGGCATCCTGACTGTGTCCCCCACATCCACCACCGGAGTCCAGCTCCTCTCTACAGATTACTTTGAAGTAGTTAACCCCAATACTCTGGTCTTTAAAGCAGCCGTAGACGAATCAGACATCGCCCAAATCAAACTTGGCCAGACGGCAGAACTAGAACTAGATTCATATCCTGATAACATTCTAACCACTAGCGTCAATTACATCTCATATACCAGCAGCCAAGCCTCAAGCGGAACAGTCTTTTTAGTTGAATTCCCTATCAATAGTAATGACCTAAACCGCTACAGAATCGGCATGAACGGCGACATCGCCATCATCACCAACACCAAAGAAAATGCCCTCTACATCCCCATAGAAGCCCTCATTGAAAGAGATGACAAACAGTATGTAGAAGTAAAAACTGGTGAAGAGACATATGAAGAAAGAGAAATACAGATTGGACTGGAGACGGATGATTATATTGAGGTAGTCAGTGGTGTAGATGAAAATAGCGAAATACTCATCCCCGACTGATCTATAATATAGTTTTGTGATTTATGAATTATGATTTAAGAATCAATAATTAAGAATAATGTCAAAATCTCAATTCCAAATGTCAAATCAAATCTAAATGATTTAATATCAAAACTTTTTTAACAATTAATAAGTGAAAAATAATTAAAAATTTTGAACGGGAGGATCTTTGAGTTTTTGTTCCACTCGTTTAGATACAGCAATAATATGGTGAAGAAAACTCTACGAAGCGAGGGACTCCATGCCGAGCGGTCCTCACGAGCAAAGTTTTTAATTATTTTTGGGAATCGGCAATAGTTACTATGCTTTTAAAACTTAAAAACGTCTGCAAACACTATCATCTGGGTGGAGAAACTATCAAAGCCCTGAATAAAGTTTCTGTAGGCGTTGATACTGGAGAATTCGTCTCCGTCATGGGCCCATCTGGATCCGGCAAATCAACCTTCCTCCAGATAGCCAGCATGCTCGCCTCCCCCAGCCAAGGCCAAATCTTTCTCAAAGAAAAAGATGTCACCACTTATAATGAAGTAGAAAGAGCACGACTAAGAAATAAAGAAATCGGCTTTGTCTTTCAGTCATTCAACCTTTTGGCGAGAACATCAGCACTCGACAATGTGGCCCTACCCCTACTCTATGCCGGAGTTAGTGAAAGTGAGAGAAAAAAAAGAGCCACAGCCATGCTAGAAAAGGTGGGCCTGGGAGATAGACTAGCCAACACCCCCGCTCAACTTTCTGGAGGCCAACAACAACGCGTTGCCATCGCCAGAGCCCTGATCAACGAACCCAGCATTGTTTTTGCTGATGAGCCAACCGGTAACCTTGATTCCAAATCAGGAGAAGACGTTAAAAAATTTCTCACCGACCTACACCAAGAAGGCAAAACCATCATCATGGTCACCCACGAAGCCGACGACGCAGCTGTTGCCAAAAGACTGATTTTGTTAAAGGATGGTAATATTGTTGATGATTATGCTATTAAGGGAGTTAGAGATATTGAAAAGATATTAAAGAAACATAAATAATGCAAACAACATTCTTTATCGCTATCAAAGCCATCTTGAGCAATAAAACCCGCTCCTTCCTCACCATGCTCGGTGTCATCATCGGTGTGGGCTCTGTGGTACTGCTTACCAGCATCGGTACCGGACTACAAAGATATGTCGAAGACCAGTTCGCATCCCTGGGTACCAATACTATTTATATTGTTCCCGGCAATCCCTTTAGCGAAGAAGGAGGCTTTGGTGGCCAAGAATCTGTTATTGAAAGCACCAAACCAGTCCTCAAAAAAGAACACCTCAAAAAAATCTTGCGAAATAATAAAGAATACATCAGAGATGGCACTATCATGGGAGTGGCAATCACTCAAGCCAAATATCAAGATACCACAAAAAAAGCATCACTACTGGGCACATATCCTAATTTTGCCGATATCTATAGCTCTCCAGCAGAAAAAGGTGAATGGTTTACCGAAACAGATCTGAATAAGTCAGAAAGAGTTGCAGTTTTAGGGCCAGGATTTGCTGAGGAACTTTTTGGCAGTATAGATCCCATCAACAAAAAAATAAAAATAGGAGGCAAAACCTTTAAAGTCATTGGAATTATAGAAGAAAAAGGAGGCAGTTTTGGAGGACCCAGTTTTGATGATTACGTTTATATTCCTTTTGACACTTTGGATGATGACTTCGACGTTCAATACATTGACAACTTTACTCTAGAAGTCCGTGATGAAAATGAGATGTCCAAGGCTATTAAAGAAGTAGAAAAAACCATGCTTACTGAGCTAGATGAGGACGAATTTTCTATTGTTGATCAGAAAAAACTTCTCGAAACTATCCAAGGTATCTTGGGGATGTTTACCGTAGGTTTGGGAGGAATTGCAGCTATCTCACTAGTAGTAGGAGGCATTGGGATCATGAACATTATGCTAGTCTCAGTTACCGAAAGAACCAAAGAAATTGGCTTACGTAAAGCCTTGGGAGCCACTCCCAATAACATCATGGTGCAGTTCCTGATCGAGGCCGCCCTGCTCTCAATACTAGGCGGACTCATTGGGCTGATCATTGCTTATCTAGGTTCACTAGCCATCCAGCCATATTTTCCCGCCAAAGTCACCATGGATGCTGTCATTCTTGCCTTTAGTGTTTCCACTGGAGTCGGCCTGTTCTTTGGTGCTGCCCCTGCTAAAAAGGCCGCCAACCTAAGTCCAATTGAAGCGTTGAGATATGAGTAGTAACTTAGTAACTCAGTTACTTAGTTACTAAGAAGTTCTTTAACGCTATACTGTTATCACTCAATGAAAAAGCTTTTAATTATTATCCTAATTCTTCTCTTAATCCCCGCCCTTTACCTCGGCTACCTCTATGCCACCAATAAAATCTCTGACCAACAAATCACAGATCTAAAAAACAATGTTACTTCAGGAAATTTCAATCTCAATCAAGTAGACACCAAACAAATTGAACCCTTTACAGAAGACGCCAACAAGCAGCTAGAGACTCTCACCACTAGAGCTGAAGAAGTCAACGAACACATAACTAAAGTCCTAGGTGACAGTGTCCAAGTCAACGAAGAAGAAAAAGAAAAGAATTTAAGCGAAAAAGCCTTCGACTATGGACGATACTTGTACTGCAAACAAGTAGTGGATGAATTTGAGAAAAAATAAACATCTCTCGTCATGTCGACCAACGTGGAGACATCCCTTTTCAAGTGGTTTAGAAAGGGATTTCTCGACTACGCTCGAAATGACACTAAAACCATAACCCTATAATTTGGCCCGTACTTTCATCTCTTCCTCCACTGACTCCCTATCTCTACCATATTTAAGACTGGAGAGCTTCTTGATCATCTCGGCTAGCTGTGGATTCATCCTAGCTTCTACCGCCTCCATATCTTTGTAGAGAGACATACTAAAGGCTGGCACTGGTTCATTGCCAACAATGGTTTTGATATAGACGTGGAATTTCTCAATATTGGCTAGATCATGATCATTAAAGGTAGGCGCAAACTCATGCTGGAGGAAATTTGCATCCGTCACACCCACCCGAAAAGATACCATCGTACCCACATTACCAAAAACAGCATTCTTTACTTCCTCATCAATTTGCCCGATGTATTGATTTGCAACGATCAAATTGAGTCTATATTTACGTGCCTCAGCTAGGATCACTGCAAAGTCTTCGGTCGCATAGTTTTGGAACTCATCTACGTATAAAAAGAAATCATGACGTTGCTCCATAGGAATGTCTTGTCTACTCATAGCAGCCGTAAGAACTTTCGGGACCAGAATAAGACCCAAAAACTTGGCATCTTCTTCACCCAAGATACCTTTGGAAAGGTTGCAGAGAATAATCTTTTTCTCATCCATCGCCTTACGGAAATTAAAGGCACTCTGTTTCTGTCCAATGATATTACGCATGGTTTTGTTGGTGATAAAACGACCAAACTTGGACACAATGTAGTCCAAGACTTCTGACTTGTGGAAATCAGACGTCTGAGCCATCTGATCTGTCCAATATCTCTTCACAATTGGATCTTTGACGTATGGTAAAAGTTCCTCTACAAATTTTTGATCAGTCAAGACACGTACCATTTCAATAAACGTCCCACCTTCACGAGCCATAATCGTCAACATCGCATTACGGATGGCATGCTCAAATCTAGGACCGATAATACCTGTCCTATGAGGATCATATAGCTTATACATGAGACCAATCACCGAACTCACCACAAAGTGCTGTTGTTCCTCTGTATCAGCTTCCATCATATTCATCCCCATCGGCCTAGCAAGATCAGAAGGATTAAAATAAATTACATCTTCCGCTCTCTCTGGTGGCATCAACTGGAGGATATCCTCCACAAACTCCCCATGAGGATCAATCGCACACACACCATGACCACTTTCAATGTCTTGGAGAATCATCTCTTTGAGGAACTCAGATTTACCTGTACCAGTTTTACCGATGATATACATGTGCCTGCGACGATCCTTCTCACCAATATAGATCTTTCTTTTCTCACCACGATAAACAGATGTACCTAGATAAAGTCCTTTATTGGGAATATTGTTAGGAGCTGGAGCGTTTTTAGCATTGAGCCACTGAATGTGATGAGTTTCAACAGTTTTATTGGGTAAATGAAAAATAGAAGCCAGCTCTTCCGGATTGAAAATTGAGGTTCCCTTACCAAAAAGAGGCATATAACGGTAAATAAAATCAATCATAAAGAGATGCTTGATGAAAATTCTATCTTTTTTAAAAGAGTTATAGGCAGAACCAAACTGAGCAAAAGCACCAACAATATTATTCAGATGTGATTCTGCAGTGTATTCATCTGGAGATGAAACTACTATCCTGGCTACCATTCTAAAACCTGGTTTTTCAACTTTATTGGTAATTGCTTCCATTTCCTTGGGATCATGACCATAAGTGGCTTTCTCTGGATCAGCTTCTCTCTTTTTTTCATTGGCTACGTGAGACCTGCCTTTTTTTTGCCAACCTTTACCTACAGGTTGCATCACAAACTGGACAATAGCTCCATCACCATCTCCCATCTTGGAAAGTGCAGAAGTAATCAGTGACAAACTATCAGTAGGTAACTCTTTGTATGTCTTGAGTGGATAATGATTGGCTTTTTCTAGTTTGAGAGATGCAAAAGACACTCTGGCTTTTTGTGAAAATATATTGACTTCATCTACTTCTTTGATCTCCGCCATTGGGTAAGCACCATTGATCTGCTTTTCTACTAGGTCTCTGATCTTGGTGGGACAATTAACATAAAAAGTAATATTTTCCCGTAAAGCTACAATCTCAAAAGAAATAATATCCTCTGCCTTGGCCCATGCAAACCAACCCGATTTTTTGAGAGAATACAGGGAAGCAAACATTTGCTCAGCTGCATCTATTTTAATCTCGTTTTCCCTCGGCAAACGAATCTGAAGAGTCACAAAATCAAGCGCATAATCCTCTCTATTGCGATGCTTAAACCACTGAAATACCATGTAAACAAACACAGCAACCAACAATAACACACCCACCAAAAACAAAAGACTCATTAAAAACGAGATTATCGATGCTAGTAGTAGATCTGGGTTAAGATTCATTGAGCTATTTTACTATTTATCTATTTTACTATTTCATAAATCACAATTCGTAATCCGTAAATCGTGATTCGTTCTGTGATATACCCCATTTTTTGTTCGTTTAAGTTTTTAAGTCTTAATTCGTTTAATTCTCAACTTCCCTGTAAATAACTTTCCCACTAAACACTTTCATTAATTTCTTACTCCATTCTACCAACCATCTAATACTAAATGAGGTTGATTTTTTTTCACCTTCTTTTTCTATCTCTGGCGTAATTGGCAACACGACAACTGGTTGCTTGGGATAATTCTTGGTGTGAACACTTTGTCCATCATCTGCTATCACAATCTCTTGAGGAATAGAATCTATATTGTTTCCCACTTTTTCCAGATAAGACTCGACCTCTACTGGCATTTCCATTTCTCTAGATGGCTCTACCTCAACTCCAGTGGCCGAACTGCTACCATCAACTTGCACATCAGGACTGGCCGCAGCTTCATACTGTTCCTTGGCTGCAGGAGTAGCCACACCCACGGGATTGAGTGTATCGGTTGCTTGATCAACAATCTGAGGCACAACTTGATCCACCACACTAGCTTGACCTTCTACATCATCTAAAACATTCTCAAAAACATCAAGAGCTTGAGATTGAATTGAATGATCTTGAGTAGTCACTTGGTTTTGTGAAACAGAAGCACCAAATCCCCCCTTCACTTTACTCAAGAGAGCTGATTTCTTTGTATCACCAATAGGAAAACCCGCTGGGGCAGGATTAGACATGCTTGTATCATACCAAATATACCAATTCAACAATATACCAAGATACCAATTTACCTATTCGTTTTGACCACATTGCCCACCTCTACATTCCAATCCTCCGCCTTCCCCTTCTCCACCTCCAACACCATATCTACTACTTGAGATGGCGAATACAGTGGCAATTCCCGTAGGTTCAAGTCTTCTTCTGGCTTGGGGACCTTTGTCGTAATATCTACCACCTTGTAATCATCAATCCAAATCATATCTAGATCAAACTTCATCTCTTTCATCCAAAAGGTGGGAACTCTTCTCTCTGGCAGAATAAACAACATCCCATCTGCCCCAATTGATTCTCGTCCACTTAACCCTTGAGTAATACTTTCCGAAGTATTTACTACCTCGACCTCTAACTCTTTATCACCCAATAGAATAAAAACTTTAGAATGATCGGGGATTGATCTCAAATCAACTGCTTGTCTTCCCCCTTTTGAAAAAAATTCAGCCAGAGGCTGATCACCCTGAGGGTGAAAAAAATAAACCGCCAAACTACCGAACAAAAAGATAAAGAGCCATTTAATTTTCATAATTCGTTATACGCTTTCTCAATAACCACAATACTATTATCAACCACACGGCTAATAAAACAACTTGATTAATTCCCAATCCTGTCTCTCCAACCATCGCCTTTTCCGGCCTCAAAAAATCCAACCAAAAACGAATAAAAGAATAATAAGCAATATAGCTGAAAAATAATTTTCCAGAACCCACACTACTGCCTACTGCCTGCCTGCCGGTAGGCATGGCCTGCTGTCTACTCACTAATAACCATACTCCCACCCCAAACATTAAAGTTAATAAACTCTCATACAGAAACAGCGGATGATATCTCTCAGAACTCATAACTCCAAGCTCAGAGCTAATCCCAATCCCCCATGGCAAATCCGTCGGCAACCCATATAGTTCTTGATTAAAATAATTCCCCCACCGCCCAATTGATTGAGCAATAGGCAAACCAAAAACCGAAAGATCCGAATATTTCATAATCCGTAATCCCTGCCTTGCCGGCTCGCCTCGCGTCGAAGCGGGCAGGCGGGCGTAATCCGATGTGCGTTTCGCGTTACGCGCTGCATGCCAAGTCCAAAACCACAAACCAATGATCCCACCTACAACCCCCCCCAAAATACTCATCCCTCCATTCCACACTTTTATCATTTGAAGTGGATCATCAACATATAAATAATAATCCGTTACCACATGCCAAACACGAGCACCCACCATCCCCCCCACCATCACCCACAACACTGTTTGCCAATACTCATTTTCATCAATTCCATATTCTTTAGCCTTTTTTTCAGATAAAAGTAAACCAACCACAATTGCAATTCCTATTGTGAAGCCGTAAAGATTAAAATTAGAAAAAAAATCTATCATAAAGGTTTTAAGAAACAAAAAACAAAACAGATAAGAAAACAAAACAAACAACATAAATCATCACCAAATTCTGAATCTCTCTCTGATCAAAGTCTCTCTTTACCAAATACAAATACTTATCATGAAAACCACGAATATCTCTCATATCCACCAATAACCTCTTGAGGAAACTCAACCCAATCCCCAACACAAATCCAGATCCCAACACACTCCCAGCAGACGTAATAATCAAAAAACACATCACCACATATCCAGCAATAAAGAGGATCGAGTCAGTGATCAGATTCTTCATTTGATTACCTGTAACAACAGCCAACCTAACCAAAGAAAAGTATTTCTTTTGACCAATTAATTCTCGACCCAAATCAACCAGCTTTTGAGGACTTTTACCATAATAAAAAAACAACAACTGATCAAAAAACCTAAAACCAAATCCCAAAACCACTCCAATTGAAAAAGTTGCAAATAGGTTTAATTGATTAAACTTGAAAAAAAATAAAGCAGAATAAAGTATTATAAGTAGTATGTTAATCATTTTTGTACTTAATAATTTTTTTAACTGACAAATCTACTCTACTCGCAAAATCTTGATCCGACTCATATTCCTCAACTAGATACTTATATACATCATCAATCTGCTCCAAAGAATTTCCCTTACCAAAAACCAATACATCATTGCCCGCCTCAATCGCTTTCTTGGCCACAATCTTTAATTTTAGATCATCATCCACATTATCCATCCCCGTCATGACAGACTTCATATCCAAAGCATCACTAAACACAAGTGTTTGTGGATACTGAGTGGTAATCTGCCCTACACATGATGGACTCAAACTACACGGAATATCAGCAAACTGATTTTCCACCCCCACATGAGATGTCATCACCCCAATCTGAGGATACTCATTGAGAATCTTGATATAAACTTGGGCATCTTCAGGATTCACATTGATCGTATCAAAACTAGTATGTAAATCTCTCTTTGTTTTACCAATTCCTGGGAAATGTTTAATTACACTAATAATATTGTTTTTGTCAAAAGCCTTAATAAAAGCTTTAGCATTGGTTATTACCTCTGATGACACGGGAGAACAAATTCTAGAACCTAAAATACTATTTGATCCATAATCAACTACTGGAGCAAACACAATATCTACACCCACCTGGGATAACTCTTGAGCGGATGTTTCAAGCAATATCTGTTTATCCACAGTTTCTTTTTGACAAACTTGATTCCAAGCTGGTAAACGGGTAAATCCATTTCCAGAAAGTCGCTGCACACTCCCACCCTCATGATCAACAGCTATCCACCTGTCTCCCAGAGTATCTACAATAGTTTTTGCTGAAGTAGTAGAAATATTAGTACCAAACAAAGTTACAGTACCTGGATCATAATCCATAATCCAGTTCAAAGTAGCCGAAGAACTAGCCGTACGCATATCTTCTTTATCTATATCAAAAGGAATTGCCAAAAGCTGAGCGATCTTGGCCTCTGGAGTCATCTCTGCTACCATCTGCTCTACTGGATTCATAGCTTCAGGCTCTGGACTAGGACTAGCTTCTACCATTATCCCTTGCCCACTCCCAAAATCCGCAAATGGCTTAAAAAAATAATTATATCCAGAAAGAAAAACCAAAATAATAAGGATAAAAATAAAAAAAAGTGTTGATTTATTCATTGTTATTTTTTTTCTCAAGCTTAAGCTGTTTAAATTTCCACATAAATAATTTTGCGCGGTTCCTCGCATTGGCATCTACTACAAAACTCCTCGCCTTTTCCAAGATACCCCTGTTTTCATTCTTTGCCATCTTGATATAAAGAGCTTTATGCTTGAGGTCATCTAGCTCTACAGCCAATCTGTAACCATAATCTTGGAATTCTTGGGTAATATAACCTTTGCCTTGTTTTGGCTGATAATCGTCAAACAGACCTTTTGCACTTGTAAATCCCATATGCTCACATCTTATTATTGAGGATGCTTTTCTTCAAGCAGTAGACTCAATAACATCCCCACAGAAGCTACTCCAAATAAAATCACCCAGGAATAATCAAAAAAGAAGGCTATCGCTACCAATGGATAAAAGAAAATCCTAGCAAAAGAGAGAATTATTTCTCTATATGTAAAAAATGACAAAACCTCTCTACCTTTTGACCTCTTGATATATGTTGTATCAAAAAATGGCACATAAAAACTAGAAACCAATTGTTCTATGGTATCAACCACAATAATTCCCCACACACCAACAGTCAATGATCTACCCACCCAAAGTAAACTGCGCACCAATCCTGTCACATAAAAAGGTTTTTTGCTCTTTTTGTGATCTATATACCAACCAGAAAAATAAATAATCAGCAATGAAAAAAACAATACCAAAGAATAGATGTAACCTACTTTTTGAATAGTCCCAACAATAGAAAGCACATACAATGGCCACAAAAACATCACCAAATCAGCACCTTCTCTACCTGCAAATGCCACTGATAGCTTTTGGAATCTCTTTTCCTTGATCCACAAAACAAACTCACTCAAAGAAATCTTATCTTTAACTTTAGTATTAGTCATTTTTAATAAAGTCACTATAGAAAGCAAAAAGAAAACACAAGACAATAAAACTACACTTTGATAACTATTCTGAGCAAAAAGCACACCAGCAAGCAGAGGCATACCTGCATTGGCCAATTTGGAGAAGAACTCCAAGCTACTGATATCCCCACCAGACTTTTGGTGATCCATCGTCTTGGAGAAAACAGACCGATATGCTGGCCAATAAAGCTGACCACCCAAGGCCATAGCAACTGCAGAAACCATGAAAAACAACCAACTCATGTCGATTCCCAAAAAGCTTACAAAGCCAACTATATAAAAAAGAGTTCCCAAGATCATCCCATTCCTCAATCCAATTTTTTTGACAAAGTCAATGATCTTAAAGGTAAATAGCAAACGGAAAAAATTTACCAAAAACATATATCCTGCAATTACAATAATTCCTCTCTGCAAAATCGACAAATTATCAAAGCCAAGCCAATTGACTGTGATTTTTGACTCCAATTGAAAAAGAAAAATAGAAAGATAGAAAAAGACTGATGATTCCGTTAGAGATCTAATTACTTTTGACAAAAACAAGTAAAAATAATCTTTGCTATGTTTAAAAAATGGGACATTAAGGTGAAAATGACTCTGAAAATAAAACATGGATACTAGTTTACTCTGATTCCCCTATTTTTGATAGTAAATCTTGTGTGGCTTTCTCTATCACACTATCAATAGTTCTCTTTTCTTCACCAACAAATTTACCCAATACATAATTTTTACCAGCAATAGTTCTATCTCCACCCCTGCCATCCACTCCAATTCGCACATGCCAAAACTGATCAGTGCCTAAATGCTGATAAATTGAATTGAGTCCATTATGAATCTTAGGACCCTTACCAAATTGGATTTTATATTCACCCAAGGTGATGTCGAGATCATCGTGAATAACGTATAAGCTATTAGCTATTAGCTGTTGGCTATTAGAGTTATTGCTATAAAAAGCTAACAAAGCACTAACAGCTTTGCCAGATTCGTTCATGTAAGTTGTAGGTTTTGCTAAAATAAGATCATCAACTTTCACCACCTCAGCAAATAGTTTCTTCTGAACTTTGTACTTTGAACTTTGAACTTTTGACGCGATAGCGTCACTTGTGGCAAATCCCACATTATGCCTCGTCTCTTCATATTGTTTGCCAGGATTGCCCAGACCGATGATGAATGTCATATTGATAGCTATTTTACCAGTATTCGTCTATAATTGCCGGGTATGAATCAGACATTTTTTTCTATCGTCATCCCTACACTAAATGAAGAAAAGTATTTACCAAAACTCATCGATGATCTATCAAAACAAACATTCTTTGTAGATAAATTTGAGGTTATTGTAATAGACGCCAATTCAGAAGATAGAACTTTATCAAAAATTGAAAAATATAAAAACAAAATTAATCTAAAAACTATAATTGCTGATAAAAAAAATGTTAGCTATCAAAGAAATCAGGGTGCGAACTTTTCTACAGGAGAATGGATTATCTTCATGGATGCAGATAATAGAATTGAAAAAGATTTTTTAGACGGCATCAAATATCAGCTAGCAAAACATCCAAAAACACAAGTTTTTACCACCTGGATAAAACCTGATGAAGATAAATCTACTACCAAGGCACTTTCCAAAATAATGAATCTAGGTATAGAAATGTACAAAACAATTAACAAAGATGCAGCTTTGGGAGCTTTAATTGGATGTCATAACAGAGTAACAAAAAAAATTGCATTTGATGAAAATCAAAAAATTATGGAAGATCCATTATTTATCCAAAGTGCCATCAAAAAAGGATTTCGTTTTTCTGTTTTTAAAGAACCAAGATTTGCATTTTCCTTCAGAAGACTTAAAAAAGAAGGAACTCTTAAATTTGCTGGGAAAAATGCAATGATGCAGTTGGAATTTCTTCAAGGAGGAGACTTTAGCGATAAAGACTTTGGCTACAAAATGTTGGGTGGCAATGTGTACGAAGAAAAAACTGTATCTTTCTTACACAACATTCAATCACTTATAAGAAATGCCTCACAGAAACAACGCAAACAAATAAAAAAACTTTTAGACTTTATCCAAAAAGAAACCTAAACCATGAGTCGCCAAAAATATTTTCAAACCTTAAAAAAAATTCTTCAATTTGGATTTGCGTTTATGATCTTTGAAGCCACATATCACTTCTCAGGGCTTAGAACCAATGGTGTTGAAAATATTTGGCCAGAATCAGCCGTCACTTTTTCAAAACTTTTTGTTCTTTTGTGGTCATCTATTAGCCTTTTTATGTCTGGCTTACTTTACCATTTGCAAAAATCAATTGAAAAAAACCAAGAAATTATTATATGGACTGGATTTTTTTCTCTTTTTCATGGATTGTTACTCTGGTTTGTTGCATTACAACACATAGAAAAAACTTGGCCACTTGCCAATCTTTATGCATGGCTCCCAAACTACTCAGGACAATTGTTTGTTGAGGGATTTATATTGATTTTGTACTTCTTGTTTATCATGTATGGATCAAATAAACACTTCCTCAAATAAATGAAAAAAATTGCGATATTCACTACCGGTTTGGGTCACCTCAGTGTAGCAACAAAAATTGCTGAGATTCTAGAGAATGACTACCAAGTTGATTTAATAAAAGAAAACGAAAACACTCTGCAGTTTTACATGCCAATTTATAGGTACAGGCCTTCTTTTTTTAAATATTTATTTGATCTTGCTAAAAAAAACTTTTTCTATTATCCATTTCGTTTTTATTATGAATACAAATATTATAGAAAGTTTTTAAAAACAATAAAAAAAGAAAAATACTCTTTTGTGATAAGCTGTTTTTTTGTTCTTAACCCAGCTCTAGAAAAAGCATGTAAAAAAGAAAAAATAAAATTATTAAACATCATTACTGATCCTAAAACATTGCATAAAGTTCAAATTTCTGAATTCGCAACAAATATAGTCTTTGACCAAAAACAAAAAGAAATTGCAAAAGTAATAAATAATAATACAAATTACGTTACAACTGGATGGTTTGTACAAAGTCAATTTGAAAAAGAATACGACAAAAGGTTAGTCAGAAAAAAATTGGATTTGGATAATAAATTAACCTTTTTGTTTACAACAGGTTCTGGTGGCACTGAGAATATATTAAAAATATTAAAAAAACTAACACCTTACCAAAATAAAATACAAATGGTGGTTGCCTGCGGTAGTAATAAACGGCTCAGAGAAAAAATCGATAAAATGGGGTCATTCATAGCTCTAGGTTTTGTAAATAACATGCATGAATATATGCAGGCTGCTGATCTCGTCATAGGTAAAGCTGGACCAAACACTCTCTTTGAGTCAATAGCCACACTCACTCCATTTTTTGCTACTACTCATATTCACGGTCAAGAAGACGGCAATCTAGATATCATTAGAGAATATAAACTTGGTTTTGTAGAAGAAAATCCCTCAAAATCTATTAAATTACTGCAAAAAATTATTAATAATTCCGAAATCCTTGATCAATTCAAACCACACCTCAAAAACCTTGCATACTATAACCAAAAGTCATCACAAAAACTAAAACATATAATTAATAATTTATGAAATCAGAACCTTTATTTTCTATTGTTATTCCATCATTAAATGAAGAAATGTTTCTTCCCAATTTACTTAGCGACATTGCTAAACAAACATTAGATAAACAGCTTTTTGAAGTCATAGTTGTTGATGGAAACTCAGATGATCAAACAGCTAAACAAGCTAAATCTTTTAATAAAAAAATCAATTTAAAAATAATTAATTCAACAAAAAGAAACGTTAGTCACCAAAGAAATCTCGGAGAAAAAAATGCAAAAGGAAATTGGGTAGTGTTCATGGATGCTGATAATAGAATTAAAAATGATTTTCTTTTCTCTATCAGGGCTCAATTAAATAATGATCAGGAGATTGATTGTTTTACGTGTCTTATGGATGTCAAAAAATATAAAAATCTAGAAAAAATCTTGGTTATTTTAGCCAATATTGGTTTAGTATTCTATAGCAAAACAAAACCCACTGCACCTGGTTCTATGATTGGAATTAAAAAAAATATATCAAAAATAATTAAATTTGACGAAAAACTAGCTATAAATGAAGATTTAGAATACACCCATAATGTTATTAAGTTAGGCTATAAATTTAAAATTTTACAATATCCACCTTATGAATTTTCTCTCAGAAGAATTCAAAAAAAAGGACTAATAAATATCGTAAAAACTTACTTTATTTCAGCTTCTCACTTTCTGCTAAATAAAGAAATAACAAATAAAAACTTTTATCAAATGAATGGTGGAAAAGATTACAAATAGGTCATAATTAAAAATCAGCCCTTCAAGTTACCCAAATCTTAAAAAACACATAAGCTGAATACAATCCTAAAACTAAAAAGGATTCTTTTCTCTCAAATTTATCTCGTGTGTAGAAAAACAACATCACGATACCTGATAAAAATAGAAGAAAAGGAATATCAATCGTAAATAGTGTCCGATCTACATTAAAACCGGAGATAGCCACTCCAGCACTCAAAGCTCCCAATACCACAAATATATTACTACCAATCAAATTCCCCGCAGACAATCCATCATGATTTCTAGCCGATGCAGTCAAAGACACTACTAGCTCAGGCATACTAGTACCCAATCCCACCAAGAAAAGACCAATCAGAGACTGGCTAATATGCCAGCTTTCTGCCAAAGCGATACTTCTGGTAAGTGTTTGATCAGAACTAAAAACCACTAAAATTAATCCCAAAATAATAAAAAATATATCTCGAGCTGGATTGGGTTTTACATCACCTTTCTTTTTTACCTTTCTTCTTTGTGAATTACGACTCACATGTATCAAATAGTAACCATATGCAAGCAACATTGCCCAGCCCTCACCAGGAGAAAGAAATCCATCCCTACTAAAAAATAATAAAACTAATACCGATCCTATTAAATAAAAACCTTGAAATTTAAGTTCTTTTTTATCAATATGAAGCACACCTAGAAGTCCTGCCAATCCTAGTACCAAACCGATCTGTCCAATTCCAGAACCCACTATTTCACTCACTATTAGCTCAGAAACTGGTAACCCATTTAATCTCCTGATCGCACCCACCACACTCACTACCAATTCTGGCACACTTGTTCCCACTGTCACCAAAGTCAAACCTATTAAAAACTCTGAAATACCATATTTTTTAGCTACACCAGTAGCGCCAATTACGAGCAATTGAGCTCCACCCAGCAAGCCAGCCAGACCACCGATTAAATACAAAAGAGTCATAAGTATTAATATACCAATTTAACAATTACTCAATATACCATTTATTGGTAGATTGGAAGAATGGTAGATTGGTAAATTAACAAATAGAGTCTAGCTCCCCAAGCGTTGTCGCCTGTTGCCAATTTTTATCATCACGCACCCTAATCAACCTCGGGAACCTCAACGCCACCCCCGCTGCATGACTAGGTGACTTGGTAATCTCATCCGCTGCAACTTCTACAACAACAGCCGGCTCTACCCACACATCAGGAACTAAGGTCTTCGGTACTTTTGCAAATTCAGGTGGCCTCTCTGAAGCTCTGAAGCTCTGAAGCTTTGTCTTTAGCGAAGCTAAAAGCTCATCAGACATCCCAGTCCCAATCTTTGCAATACTGAGAATTTTCTGCCCTTCCACTCCCCACTCCCCACTCCCCACTCCCACTAGTATCGCCCCCATCCCAAACTCAGTTCTCTTGCCACGACCATAATAGTAACCCATAATCACCAAATCTAGAGTGTCTGCCAACTTACCAGATGTCCCCTCAGCTTCTTTGGTTTTGACCCAAGTCCAACCCTTGCGACCACTTTGATAAGTTGAATCAATTTTTTTGGAAACAATTCCTTCTAGCCCATCTCCAAGATTATCTTCATGATACTTTTTCAATTCTTCTGGATCACTGGTGACAATATATGGAGTCTGAACAAACACAGTGTTATTACCCAACACCTGTTTGATTTTTTCTTTTCTCTCCAAAAGAGGCACACCAAGCAAACTCTGATTATTTACACTGAGAATATCAAAAACAAACATTTTTACCGGCACCTTTTTGGCAGTTTCACCCACATCATGTTTTCGTCTACGAGTAATGGTTTCCTGGAAGTTGAGCAATTTCTCAGTCTGGGGATCAAAACCTATTACCTCACCATCCAAAATGCATGAATCACAATTGAGATTGCTAACAGCCTCCACCAACTCCGGAAACATATGTGAAATATCATCAAGATTGCGAGTAAACATTTTGGTGGCTGTTGGCTGTTGGTCGCTAGTTATTAGATTTTTATTCGTTTGTTTGTTTGGGATTTTGTTTTTTTGTATTTTTTTTGGAATTTGGAATTTGGAATTTGGAATTTCTGCACGCAAAGCGTGCAGCTGCACCCTCATCCCATCATACTTTGGCTCAGCGATCACCTCACCCATCTTCTCAATAATTTCTGCAGAAGTATTTAGCCGCTGACAAAGTGCTGGCACCACCGGCACCCCAGTCTGCACAGAATAACTTCTCTGAAACTCTGCAACTCTGTCACTTTGTAGCTTTGAATCTCTATCTCTATGTCTCTCTACATCTTTAGCTCTCTCCAAATAAACCCTCCCCAACTCCCCCACATCAGCTCGCCTATTATAAAGAGACTCCAAAAACTTGCTATCACTCTTATCCCCATGCACTGCCCAAGAGAGCGCATCAATCATCGTCATCGTAGAAAATCCCAACCGCAACTTACCAATGATAATCCTCGCCACAAACTTGGCAGATACAGGATCTAGACTATCTAAAAGCTTCGCCGTAGCCTCCACCTTACGATCTTGTGAACCAACACCCCCGTCCTCCGCAATCGCAACAAGCTTTTCGAAAACATCCTGTATCCTCAATTCATAATCCGTAATCCGTAATCCGTTATTCGTTATACGTTGCGCGTCTTGCGTTGCGCGTTCAACTTTACTACTTTTCAACTTTTCAACTAATAACCCCACATCCCCCAGCTCTTTATAAAGCTTCTTAACTTCCTTCTCAATAGATTCATAATCATAATCTTCAAACAAACCAAAAGAACTACTGCCTACTGCCTGCCTGCCGGTAGGCATGGCCTGCTTACTACTATCTAAACGGGCAAAAGCCCGCAAAAGCATCTTCACCGACATCCCAAATTCCAAAGATTCGTACAAAGGAACCAATCGACCTTGCATCAAATAACTAGCCACCACAAAATCATCACTATCCAGCTCACCAAACAACTCAGCCAAAACCTTAGTCATCTCAATACGGGAAGAAATTGACTCTAGTTTATTCAAATATTCTGAAAATTTAGAAAAAAGCATATGGGCCCATTAAAGCACACAGATATTCTTTAATCTACCAATATACCAATCTACGAATAAAACAATCATTGGTATATTGGTATATTGAAAAATTGGTAAATTCTACTCGCGAAGCGAATAAGTAACTCCTTTAGTCACACCCTTCTTCTTAATCACCCCTTTTTCCAGTAAATCTTTGAGATCTCTAAGAATCGTATCCACCGATACATTCGGCAATACCTTTTGAGCATCTTGAGAAGATATCTCGCCTTGATTTTGGAAAAGTTCAAGCAAAATAATCTGACGCTCAGATAGAGCCACTTGTTCACCTAGTTCTTTTTTCATTTTCAGGTCTTTGGAAAGTTTCACTACTTGAGCTTTGACTTTTTCTAATTCAACGGCCAGTCCATAGCAAAAATACTCCAGCCAATATGTCATATCGTGATTTTCACTTTGCTGGACAGATAGCAGCGCATTATAATATGCCTCTACGTCACTATCAAAATACTGCTCTATAGAAAAGAATCTCTTGAAATCATATCCAGACGCATAGAGAACCAGAGTTGCCATCGCCCGTGCCGTCCTGCCATTGCCCTCAATAAAAGGATGAATAAAAACCAATCGATAATGAGTAATCGCAGCTTGGAAAATAGGATGAATTTTCTGCTCATCTTGGGCTGAGTTTAGCCAACTATAAAAATCGTCAACCAAAAAAGGAATCTCTACATGAATGGGTGGACGAAACACCACTCCACCCTGAGTAGCACTACGCACAATTACCTGTTTATCGCGATAGTTTCCTACATATTCTTCATCTATAATAGACTTGGTAGATAATTTGTGCAATTTTTTGAGCGTCTCCACAGAAAACAACTCTTTTTTTGAAGTCTTTTGCCAATCATCAATCCAACTCACCACATTACGATAATTGATCACCTCCTGCACATCTCTATCTCTTGCAATAAAACCCGCTTTTTGAGTCATCGTATGAGGATCCACAATATCATTTAGCTTGACCACTTGATTGGCTTGCTCTTCTGTCAAATCATTGCCTTCTATCTTGGTACCATAATGTACAGTCCTCTGCCTAGCATCATCACGAAATTTTGCCTCCCAACTAGGAACAAGTGGCGAATGATCAATCAAAGCCTTGGCTGCCTCAATCCGAGAAATGTATGTCAGTAGATTATTAGTAATAGTGAAGTTTGGTTTGAACATGGTTAAGTTGACAAGTAGATAAGTAGGTGAGTAGGAAAACAACTTTACAATTTATCAACTTGCCTACTTAACAACTTGAATGATTATTATTGCATACTCTGCAGGAATTGGAAGTATAAATAACGTGATTTATGATTTATGAATCATGATTTAAGAATTACGAGTTTTTAACATTAACAATCGAGCTAAAGACTAAATTTGATGTAATGGACCATTGATACACCGTCACTGGTACCTAAAGAATATTTAGGTAAGGTCAGTGTAGGGGTATCACTGAGGCGGAGGAGGCGCCGCCGCGTCCAGTACAGCGAATTTAGTCTTTAGTGAGGGAATCGGCAGTAATCAGCTTCCAAAAAACCTCCGGAATTTCCTGCACCAAGTCACTTGCATTAAAATAAGGCCCCACCCTCTGATACAAACTATCCCCCGCCGCCTTATTCACATAACTACCCACCACAGCTGACGTCACCGCATCATGCTTACAATAAAGTGCAGCCACAATCCCAGCCAATACATCTCCCGTCCCACCCTTGGTCATACCGGGATTACCACCGGTTATGGGAATAACATTATCTCCTTGAAAAACAAAATCAGTAGGTCCTTTTAGTAAAGTGGTTATACCAATATTTCTTAAATTACAAATTTCAAAATCCAAATGACAAATAAAATCTAAATTTTCAAATTCTCTAATTTTGTTCTTAAGCATTTGACATTTGTCATTGATTTGAACTTTGACATTTGAACTTTGAACTTTTAAAGAGGCTTTTTCTAGCAAATTAAGCATCTCAGTTTTATGCGGTGTAATTATGCAACTATCGGTCAAAAGCTCCGGTTCAATCATTTGAAGCGCTCCCGCATCCACCACCCATTTTTTATTCGGATATTTCGACAATAGGTAATTAACAACCTTGTAGGTATCATTCCACTCATCTTTTTCCAAACCACCCTGTTTTTCGGATCTTGATTTACGATTTACGAATTCATAATCCGTAATCCGTAATCCATCTAAATTCCTCGTCATCCCCGGCCCAATCAAAACAGCATCCGCTTCTTGCAAATAATCTTCTGCAGTCTCCCGCCCAATCACAATACCATTCCAAAATTCACCCTTTACCTGTTTAATCAACTCATTATTCTCTGGAGTCGAAGCATAAAAAACCATATCTACAAATTTGCTGGCCACATCCAGACTCCACTTACTAGCTGCATGAAACAAGTCCGAGCCTCCAATGATTAATAACTTTCCATTTTCACCTTTATGAGTTTTTTGGTCAGGCAACTTTATTTGATTGAAATAGTTCTGAATAGATTTGTTCATAATAAATCACTCATCAATACCACCTCCACTTCTTCTACTCTCTGTAGTTGCTCGTCATTGGTAATAAACATATCTGCCTCATTCTCCCAAGCAGTAGCAACCAAAATTGAATCCGGGGTTTTTAATCCATAATTTCTGCGCAAATATGCTGCTTTTTCACAAATAGCAAAACTCGGCTCCTGGGTGTTTAAATGTGGGAAATCCAAAAAAACTAATTTATACCTCTGCAAAAGAATTTCATTACCCTCAAGCTGCGGAAAAGAACAAAGTTCCAGATAGGAAATAGTAGAATAAAAACCTTGCCAAACACCTTTTTCTATTTTGCTAAATATCTTTTTAGTTTTGTTGAAATAATCAGGGTGTTGCTGAAATTGATAGATAAAAAGCATGGTATCAAGACCAACAAGCTTTATCTTTCCCATGAGTCTCTTTCCTTTCTGATGTACTCATCAACATCAACATCTTCCCAGATCTCTTTTCCAAGTCCAGCCATATAGTTTGTCCAGTTTTGAGGCTTTTTGGATAAAACTAAAGCAGAATCAGAGTTATCTTTTTTCAAAGTAGCATTGAGTTTTTCTCCAGGCTTTAATCCCAAAATGGATCTCCAAGACTTTGGCAAAGTCAACTGACCTTGAGGACTAACAGTAAGTGTAGCAGACATTGTCATAATTATTTTAGATTCTAACAAAAAATAAAATTAAAGTCAATTTTCTAAAACAAACCACAAAAAAATAAAATTATCTTTAATCATAATTCGTAATCCGTAAATCGTAAATCACCTATCCCTCAAACTCCACAACCTGCAAATCACCACCAATATCTTTAACAACATCCCTATCCGTAGTACTCACCACCGTCTGATAATTTTCCATCAAGCCAATCACCTTTGCACGACTAACCTCATCTAGTTCCGATAAAATATCATCCAAAAGAAGCACCGGCTTTTCTGCAGACTGTTGCTCCACAAAATCCAACTCACACATCTTCAGCCACAACACCGCCATCCGCTGCTGACCACGCGATCCATAAACACTAACATCAAAACCACCTTGATTGTCATTTCGAGTAGAATCGAGAAATCCCTTTTTATCATTGCTTAATGGCTCTGTGGCTTCATGACTGTTATTTTCTGGCTTCTGACTTCCAACTTCCAACTTCACAATGAAGTCATCCTTATGCGGTCCAATCAAAGTATGCCCCGCCGCAATCGATCGTGATTCGTACTCCGTCATCCGTTTTTCGTTTATCTCAGATACACTATACGAAATACTAAACTCCATCGGAAAATCAACCAACCGAAAATAATTTAAGAAATCTGCTCTCTTATCTTGGACCACCTTGCCATGTTTCAAAAGCTGTTGATCCCAATAGTGAAGTGTCGACTTTGGTGCTTCACCTTCACGGATCTGAATCAACAATTTATTGCGTCTCACTAAAGCTTGCTCATACGTATTCAGAGACCACTCATAATCACGATCTACATTACACAAAGCCGTATCAACAAACTGACGACGACGACCAGGCGATCCCTCTATCAGCCTCATATCCTCTGGTCGAAACACCACACAGTGAAACTTCCCCACCACATCCTTCTTGCGTTTTTTTACATCATTGAGGGAATAGAGACGTTTTGATGTTCTCTTTCCCTGCACAATTCCACGGGTGAGGATAATTTCGACGGTGTCGGTGTGCGTTGTGCGCTTTGCGTTGTGCGATTCATAATCCGTAATCCCTGCCTCGCCGGCTCGCCTCGCGTCGAAGCGGGCAGGCGGGCGTAATCCGTCATTCTTGCTATTTTTATTTTTGTCATTATCTCCAACAGCAATTTCCCCCTTAACACGCCCCAGCTCCTGACTCCAAGCCACCATCTCATCAATTTTCCCAGCTCTAAAACTATTACCAGTGGCTAACAAATTGATTCCCTCAATCACCGACGTCTTCCCACTAGCATTGGGACCGAGTAAAACTGTCGTGGACGGAGACAGCTCAATAGTTTTGCTAGCGAATTTGCGAAAGTATTGGAGATTGATTTGTTTTATTATCATAATTTGATTTTGATTTATGAATTATGATTTACGATTTATGAATTCTTTCTCTATCTAAATATCCCACATCTTTGGAAATTAACAATTGGTTTTTTATTGAGATGTCATTTCGAGCAGTGTCGAGAAATCCTTTTGCACATACCACTTTATTCGCAATTTGTTAAAAGGGATCCCTCCACGTTGGTCGGGATGACAAACTCACTGGAAAAAACTACTACCTACTTACTACTAACTACGAAGCTACTTTGCCTCAATATTAAAAAACGCAAAGCTACTCTGAGGGATAGACAGATACCCGGAGGCTCGCAGATTAAAGGCTGTTTTGAATTCATCTCCACTTAGCGAAATTTCTCCCTTGTCGGTTTGGAAAACCACTCGACTGGTATTTCCATTTCCTTGCTCCACTCTAACAGAAGTTACTCTTGATGGACCATCTGACTTGGCTCTTAATTCTTCATATGAGTAAGGATTGCCTCCCCAACACTCTGTAGTCACTGGCGTTACTCTGTCATCTCGGAATCTAGCAGCATTGATAATGTCGGCTAGCTCTTCACCAGTCAGCCAAGGATTTGATCGACCACATTTATCAGAAGACGGACTATATCCCTTGGTATACCAAGCCTTGTATGCCCAAGGCGATCCTCCCACTTTATCCCAAGATTTGTTGAAAAAATCACTACCACCAGCACCATCACTGGTGTCCCAACCGATCGGAGAGGCATATCCACCATGAGTGGAAGCATAATAGGTAACCACGTCTTCCAAGACCTGTCCCTTGGTTTCATCGACTGCTCTTTTCCATGATTCTGGAGGACTATCTGATTTTGATTTATTAAAAACTTGACAGGCTTCAGTAGTACAAATAGATTTACCTTCGCTCTTGTAGCGATATGCATAGGTTCTAGCCGCTACTGCCTGTGCTTTGAGCGCTTCTATACTCCAACTAGATGGCATCTCGGCAATACCATACAGATAGGTGGTCTCAAAATCCATACTGCCAAACCCATCTACACTAATACTTCCACCAGTATCTTTACCCACAGGTTCTTTACCGTAGTAACTACGCAAAATAGTTTTAAAGTCCTGACCATTTTCTGCTCTTCCTCTAGCACCATACTGACTCATCCCTTTTCGGTGGGTATATGCTCCAAAGGAAAAAACAGCAAAACTGCCAGCAGGAGCTGACTCACGAAAACCTTTGATCGAGGCATTGTAGTCATCAGCCAACTCACTATCTCCAATAGAAGCGGTAAAAGTACCCGATCTAGCATTGATAATTTCTTGCTGACGAGCCGATAGCGCTTCTATTTCTCCTGAAAGCTGACTCTGATAATCTTTAGCCCCTTGGATTTCTTTTCGGAAAAAATCTGCCTGTTCATCAAGTTGTTTTTCCAGAGAAGCCAAACGCACCTGATCATCTTCTAGTTTTTTCTTATCATTTTCTAAAGACTCAATCTCATCACTCATCTGAGAGATCAAACGCTTGTCTTGGGCTTCAATCGAGGAACGATAAGCCAAATCCTGCGTCATTTTACTGGCATCACTGGTGGCAAAAAATGTCATCAACGGCGAAAAAACTCTGGACCTTTTGTACTGATCAGCAACTCGGAGCGAGAGAATCGTGTACTGCGAAGCTAGATCTATTTCCCTCTTATCAATACTAGCCGCTAATTCTGTCGCTTGAACTTTGGCATTCTCAATTCCCTGCCTAGCACTAGCAATCCTATTTTCCAGACCTTCCAACTCTTTTTCCAAAGGAGCCGTCGCATCCTCAGACAACTGCCTCAAATGAGCCAACTCATCAATCTGCTGCTGGATTTCTTCTACTGGGTCGATAGCTTGGACAAGTTGGTAAGTAGTAAAGTTGAGAAGTAGTAAAGTAGCAATAATAGCCATAAAACCATAGAGCCATGAAGCCATTCTGCCATTTGATAGATGTCTAAAGAAAAATTTCATAATCCATGGTCCATAAACCACCAAACTAATGATATCGTATCGCGTATATAGTATCTAGTATTCAGTATCTAGTATAAACTCCAGCTAATCATGCTTCTTGATTCCAAAAGACCAACTTCCCCACTTATCAACTTACCAACTTATCAACTATAATGGATCCCATGCCCACCCCCTCTGTTAATCCTCGAGATCACTTGGTACAATATGGTGTTGTGAAAAAACTATTAGTAGTCATTTTTTCTATTGGATTTTTGTTTGCTCTTTCTGCAAAGATTGTTTTTGCTGCTGATTATCAAGACTTAAGCTGTAGCAAAGCCTATAAAAGTGCTATCACCGTCACAAAAGATGTTGATTATATATATGCTGGACATGATCATGCACCTGTAACAATCACAATATCAGGGTTACAACCAAACTTAAATTATAAAATCAGGTGTAGAAGATTCAACAAGTCTCAAACAGAAAACCTAAACCCTGGACTCAATTCTGGAGATAATGGAACTATTGTTTGGCAAATCAACGACAATAAGTGCTGGCAAGAAACAGGTGAAATGGAAATAACATTACAAGTAGATAATACTGATGAATGTTTAGCAAAAAAATTTCCTGTCCATGACTACAAAAACTCCCTAACATGTAGCAATCATGAAATATTAAGCTATGAAAATAAAGATTATTGCTTTGTAGTTGAGAAGGAAATCAAATGGAAAATAAAATTTGAAAATTTAGAAGGACCATTTGATGGAAAAGTATATGCTGATATCAGCAACGTAGGAGGATTGAAAACAAACAAAGACACTAGAAGAAATAGAGAGTATACTCCTGATGCTGAAGGTTATATACATGGCACTGATACTATTCTCAAATTAGATGATGATGTTGAGTTTGATTTTTATGTTGTTGTCAAAGAAAAAAACTTTTTAGGAGGTACGACTGAAGAATGGCAAAAAATTAATTGTTCTCCCAAAAAAATCAATAAAAATGATATAAAAACTGTCTGCTCTGATACTCCCCCAATTAAACCAAGTGACCCCAGTGAATATGAATATGATATTTGCAAACAATTAAAAGAAAATTCTCCTCAGTGGAGTAGATGTAGGGAGTGCTATTTTACTAACGACGGCATCTGGACCGCCATTGGTTGTATCCAAAGAAATAGCACCTCCATCCTCCAAACCTTCATCACTCTAGGTCTCAATATCGGTGGCGGTGTCGCCACTATCATGTTGCTCATTGGTGGATTTACATTCTCCATCTCTCAAGGTGACCCCAAGAAGACAGGCGAAGCCAAAGAGATGATAACCTCAGCTCTGATAGGTTTACTCTTCATCATTTTTTCTGTTACCATCCTACAATTCATCGGCGTTACCGTACTACATATACCTGGATTTGGAGGAACATGACAAAGAATAAGTTTCTTAGAATCTCCACAGTCTTTTTGCTTTTTTTTTCGTTAGCTTTCTTCCCTTTTTTGTCACCAGTATCAGCCCAAGAGCAAGAAGCAACTAATATTAACAATTATTCACTAGATACTCTAGATCCTCTAAAAGTAGGTAGCTCCGGTAACATAACAGTTGAACAAGACCTCTCCACCCCTGGTGGCATCATCTCCCGTGTTTTGGTCTTTGCTTTTCCCTTTGCCGGCATGATTCTCTTTGTAATGCTTATCTGGGGAGGATTTGAGACTCTAGGCGGAGCCGCCACCAAGAAATCAATGGATGCCGGACGCCAAAGGATCACCGCTGCTATAATCGGTTTTATACTACTGTTTACTTCCTACTGGATCATGCAGATCATTGAAATTGTGTTTGGGGTTAAGATTTTCTTTTAGCGCCCAAACCTCCTCTTTCTATCATTAAACTCAGTTATCGCCTCATCCAACTTCTCTGGAGTAAACTCAGGAAAGTGAAATTCTGGAAACCACCACTCACTATACTCAGACTGCCACAGCAAAAATCCAGATGTCCGCTGCTCTCCACTAGTACGGACGATCAACTCTGGATCTGGCATCCCTGCAGTATCAAGGTTATTAGAAATTAATTCTCTACTGATATCATCTTCACTAAACTGTGGATCTGATTTAATCTTTTTGACTGCTCTTACCAACTCATCGCGACCACCATAACTCATCGCCAACGTCACAGTAATAGTGTCATTATTCTTAGTTTTTTCTTTCCCTCGCTCAATTCTCTCTTGAATGTCTTTATCAAAATCGTCAATCCGCCCAATCATGTTAAACTTGATCCCTCGCTCATCCCATCTATCAATCTGCTTGTCAAAAAACCCTCTAAACAAATTCATTAACCCCTCAACTTCCTTTTTATCTCTATCCCAATTTTCAGTACTAAAAATCCAAAATGTCAAATACTCAACTCCACGCTTTATGGCTTGATCAATCAAAGGCTCAAAAACTTCATTAACTGCTTTTTCATGACCACGGAAAACCTCCATTTTGTGAGCACGTGCCCACCGACGATTACCGTCACAAATAATAGCGATGTGTCTGGGAATTTGATTCATAATGTTTAAACATGGCTATACGGCTACTCATGAAGCCATAAAATAACTACTAACTACTCTCTACGAATCTCCTAATAATATTAAAATGACTAGCATTAACTTCCTCCCCATCCTCCATCATATCTTCCAAATCCTCCATACTAACCCACCTCACCTCTTCCAACTCAGACTGCTGGATCTGAATCTCTTGTCCATCATACTCACCTATATAATAGTACATAAAGTGAGTCTCGTTGGGGTATGTTTTTAGAATCTTGTCAAAAAAAGTTAATTCAGTATCAAAACCCAATTCTTCTTGTAACTCCACATGTGCTACATCATCTGGATCCTTCCCTGCCTCCACATGACCTGCCGTAACCGACCACACCCCGGGGTGAACCTTTTTATTCATACTCCTCTTTTGCCAAAGAATTTTACCTTCTTTATTAAAAAGTAAGATACCAACCTCACGATGCGTATATTTGGGGTCACTGTTAGCCAACTCACGCTCCACAGTTCCAATCACATTATCGTTTTCGTCTACGTGGTCTAGGATTTCCATATATAATCCATTTCCTTATAAACTCTCTCCATTCTTGGAGAGAAACTCAAGATTTGTCCCAAAGGGAAAATCGTGAGAAGTGAGGTCAAAAATCAAGTAACTTCTCAAACTCATCATACTTTTTCCCATCAAGATATGCCATTGCTTCATTTTGTAAAAGCTTTTCGTCGTCAGTTTCTGACACATAATCCCTGATTAAATTTTCAAGGCCAGGAGAACTCTGTTTGCCATAATCATAAAAAACTTTTCCCAGACGCAACGCCCATGCTTGCTTTTCTTCAAAACTTTTCATGAATTTCTTTAAAATATCAAATTGATACTCAGCCAAACGCCTGACTTTTTGATCAAAATTCTGAGGGTCAAATTTTTTCATTCTTTTGGTACTGTGAGTCATAATAGCTTCATAAAAATCCGTTGTCTGAAAATCATCACACTCACCCACATAATAAAATCGACGAAAAATCACATAAGCTCCAGATTGTTCCAATAACTTATCGGACAAGAAAACCCATTGAGCAGATAATTCCAGGTCACCAAATTCTCTATGTTCAGAAATGAAATTAAGAACTTTATCCTGAGTAGCTTGCTCAACATCAAAATCATCCATTAATTTTTTCGCCTCATTGACACTTAGATCAGTATGATCAATCAGCTCTGTGTTTGGTCTTTCCAGGTCATGAATTAGTCCTGCTAAATATGCAATGTTTTGAGAGTCTTCACTCTCACCAAAAACACGAGCAAACCATTTTGCCCCTATGGCAGTTCTTTTGAGGTGACCAAAACCATGCACCGGAGAAATACCACCAGTACGTTTCTTGACATGTTGTTCTATTTTATTAAGCAAACTTTGATCCATATGAGAGCTCCTTAAAACAAATGCTCCTTCATCTCCACCGGCCCATTTCCTACTTTAGCAGTTAATGTCTTCTTTACCAAAGATAAACTATCTAGTCTTTTTCTGACTTCACTTTCAAACTCAGGTAATGTTAGCACACTAATATTAAAACCAGTATTAATAGTAAAGTAAGCCTCCACTCCCTCGGCTCGCATATTCCTTACTTCCTTCATGACTTGAATAGTCCCTGGAAACCACATGATCAAAGATGGAGTACTGGTTAAAAGAATACTGTGAAACTCCAAACATTCTGCCTCAATAATTTCCCCAAGTTTAGTAAAGTTTCTATTTGATATTTGAGCTTTGACATTTGAAATTTTGTCTTTTAAGTGCTTTTGTCTTTCTGCAAAAAAAGTACTGCTTTGTGCAGTCGTATGACCTTCTGTTGATGAAATGTCTTTTTTGCCCTCATCCACCACCGCCACCACATCTCTAATATCCCAATGATCAGCTGGGAAAACAGTCTCCGAATATGAAGTTTCAGATGTATCCCCATCTTTCCACTCGACAATTCCACCACAAGCACATCTACAAGCTGTCCCAGAACCTTGACGAGACAGGATACTCAATTCTTTTTCTGATAAATCCAAACCCAAGGCCTTGGTGCCAGCGTATGTCAAAGCCGCAAATCCAGAACCAGAACTAGAAAGTCCGGTACTCCTCGGGAAAGTGTTTTCTGAAACTACTTTAGCCTTGGTTTCAACTCCAGCCAACTTTCTCAATCTATCCAGATGCTTGATCACTCGCTTTACCTCTTTATCACTTTGGTTACCTTCAATAATTACCTCATCTTTGTCATATTTTTCATCAAAATCTACAGTAGTAATCGTATCCAACCCCTCCAAAATTATCGAAATACTCCCATTCTCTGGCAGACGAAGCACTTCATCCTTCTTCCCCCAATACTTAACCAAAGCAATATCAGCTGACGCCTTAAATGTTTTTTTCATAGTTTAATTCCTTGTCATTAGTTATTAAAAATCGTGATCCGTAATCCGTAATCCGCCTCACTTATCATGTTTCGCTAGCTCAACTTGATGTTCTCTCCACAAGTAGAGAGAATTATCTGTCACGTTATTTTTACCCCCTCCTCCCCCAACCCCACCTTCATCACCTCACCACCCGCCTCAGTAATTGCCTGCTCTACTGCAACTCTATTACTATCATCTACCACCGCCAGCATACAGTCACCTCCTCCGGCACCAGAAAGTGTTGCCCCATAGGCACCTGCATTCAGAGAAGCAGAAATCAATTCTTCTAGTTTAGTACCGCTAACTCCCAGTTTTCTCATCAGGTCTTGATGTTCATTAAGTAGACTTCCCAGTTCCTTTAATTCATTATTTTGAAGTGCTGTTTCCACTTTTTCGGCAATCTCTGCTTCTTTGTCAAAAATATCATTTATCTTTTCAGGAGTTTTTTCCAGCTTGGCATCCACCATTCTGATCAAGGTAGGTGTATCAGCTTTTACTCCTGTATAACCGACTATGATCGGCAACTCGCCTCGCGTCGCAGCGGGATTGCGCACACTAACTTCTTCTACCACTTTGGCTGGTTTGACATACTTCAGAGTCCCACCCCAAATGGCTGCTGCAATGTCAAAACCAGAACCCACACCTTGGACCTCAATCACTGTTTGATAACACATATCAAATAATTCTTGTTTGCTTAAATCCAAACCATAGAGCGTGGTCAAAGCTTTAGCAAAAGCCACCGTTACCGCACTGCTGGACCCAAAACCAAACGAAGCAGAAAAATCACTCTTGGTAGTCACCACAATTCCTTTATCTTTGGGATATGTTTGTAAAAAGTTTTTATAGAGTGTTTCAATAAATCGCACTGCCTTGGGCAACTCACTCCCACCCAATTCACCCATGGTCTTTTTATACGCAGTCAAACCAAGATCAGGAGCATCCAGATGAAATACATCCTCACCATTTTCCTCCACAGTTACACTTAGCCGCTGATCTACCGCTGTCACTATAGTAGGCCTGCCATGCACCACCGCATACCCTCCCACGATCATTAGTTTCCCCGGTGCCGATGCTGTTACTTTTTTCATAGATAGTTTTTAGTCTTTAGTTATTAGTTGTTTGAATTCATGATTCATGATTCTTGATTCAAAGCATAATCCATAATCCATAATTCAGATATTAACCAATCATCACCCTCTTATAACTCCAGTTTTGATTCTCCACAAACCCTACCAAATCCTCAATCCTCTCATGCCAAGATAGTAAAAATCCAGAACCAGACTTCACCCCACCGGCTCCAGTTACCTTTGACACCCCGCCAAAAGACTCAATCTTCCTCACCATTCCTTTAGCTTTCTCACCCACCACCCCAATATCTTCTAGCAACTTCTGATTTTCACTTAGCAAAGAATAATCAAAAAATCCTCTATTCATCTGCCTAAAAATTTCTGATGTTATCTGACCCATCTTTTCAATACTACTGTCTACTAACTGCTGCCTACTGCCTACAAGACCAACCATCTCCCCCGTACTTTCCTCAGCCCCACCAGAATCAACTAGTAGAAACTCAGTCTCAGAAAATGGCTTGTCTTTAATACTATTAATCTGAGATTTTTCATAATGGATCAACCCACCATACACCACCGCCGCCGGATCAATTCCACTAGAATTACCATGGATATATTTCTCAGCCAACCAAACCAACTCAAACATTTCTCTTTGGCTAATGTGAATTTTAAAAAAGTCTTTTAAACCCAAAAACACCGCGTGAGCAAAAGCTGCCGATGAACCCAAACCCGATTTTTGAGGCAATGTCGAATCAACAATTAGCTTAAGATCAGGAAAATCAGTCATCACACTACTACGCCGCACAGGTGGAGTCCTGTGAGCTGTCTTACCTTTACGGATACAGTAATCAATAAAAATATCAAAAATATGTTTGAGGTAATTGTCATAACTCTCTTGTCTCTCTTGCTCCACCTCCACACTGATCCCCAAGCTCACACCACCCACAATCGCCGGCTGACCATAGACCACACTATGCTCACCACTAATAATCACCTTCCCCGGACTAAAATTGGCAGGTTTTTGATTCATATTTTTCCTTTTTATTCGTTTAAGTTTTTATTTCTTTATTCGTTTAACTTTCACCCCATACTCAATCACCCCACTATCATCAGAAACAGACAACTTCCTCAACACACACTTCACCCTATCACCCACTTCTAGCCTCTCATGCCCCACCCCCATCAGCTCCCTCTTCTCATCACCAAAATCCACCACCACATAACTATAAGGAGTCATTTTAGCTCGACCCTCATCCGCCACATGAATATACGTCCCCAGCACCACAGTCCCCACCCGACCGATGTAGTCCTTCCACTCCTTATTCTTTCGCCAATAGTATGGTGGTTTTATTGTTGTCATTTTGTTACCAATTTCTAAAAACAAATAAACAAACTTTTAGAGTTCTCGAATCTCGTCGATAAAAATCCAAACAAGCTTTCGAATTAAACCAGATCTCCTCAAGTTCACTCCAAAACTTTATTTATTTGTTTTTAAGGTTCGTTTATTCTTTTGTTCCTGGCCTAATTAAAAATTTAAAAACTTTGAATGTGAGGATCTTAATGTTTTCGTTCCACTTACTCAGATACGGCAAACGTATGGTGAAGAAAACATTAGAAAGTGAGGACTGGTTGCCGAACGGTCCTTACAGGCAAAGTTTTTAAATTTTTAATGATCGTTAGTTCCTAAAATATGTACCACCGCCGTGGCCCCACTCCCCCCCACATTATGCGCCAAAGCCAATTTATATTCCCCCGACTCCAACATCCGCGCCAAATACGCCACTTGCTTTACCCCCGTCGCCCCCACTGGATGCCCACAAGCTTTCAATCCTCCAGATGGATTCACCACCACTTTTCCCCCATACGTCGTCTCTCCATCCAAAACTGCCTGCCCAGCTTCTCCTCTCGGGAAAAATCCAAGATCCTCAATCGCCATAATTTCAGCTATCGTAAAACAGTCATGAACTTCGGCTAGCTCAATTTTATCTAAGCTAACTCCAGAACTCTTCAAAGCTTGTTGGACAGCCCTCTTGGTAGCAGCCAATTCGGTAAAACTTTTTCTACTGGCAATGTCTAAACTATCCTGACCGTGACCAAATCCTAGAATTTGAGCTTTACCCTTTTTGCTTTTCTTGGTCAAAACCACCGCTGCGGCTCCATCAGTAATTGGAGAACAATCCAGCATTGTCAGTGGATCAGCCACTTTGGCACTATTACTAACTTGATCGATGGTAAATTTTTTATGAAACTGAGCGTCTGGATTGTCCATCCCGTGTCCATGATTTTGGACAGCCACTGCTGAGAGTTGTTCTCGATTCAAACCAAATTCTCTCATGTACTGTCCAGCAAAAAGGGCATACAACCCCGGGAAAGTACTGCCCACCTCACTACTCACATCAGCCGCCGAAGCTAAAATCTGAGTTGTATCTGCAGTAGTGACATCGTTCATTTTTTCTACACCTACTACCAAGACTGTCTCATACTGACCACTCATGATCGCTTGCTGGGCTGCTACTAAAGCCAAACTCCCAGAGGCACAAGCCCCCTCTATTCTCATCCCAGGTGGAAAATGATCAAACATCTGACTCACCATCGCTCCCAGATGGGCTTGATTTTCAAAATTACCCGCCGCCATATTGGCCACAAACACCGCCTCAATCTCGGACCTTTCTACACCAGCATCAGCCACTGCACCCCCAACAGCCTCCTTGAGTAAATCTTCCAAAGACCTATCCCAAAGCTCTCCGAATTTAGTAATGTGTTTTCCTAATATTGTCATTGTATAAGTTCAAATTTGTATAATGTAAGTTCAAAAAACCTACTGCCTACTTACTACTAACTACGAATCTAATATTCATAATCCATAATCCGTAATTCATTTAACATCGTTATTAACTTCTAACTTGTTAATTTTTTCTTCCAACAACCCATCCCATCCCCTCCTCCGGTCAACAAGCTCCCCCGTCGTCTCAAAAAGAAAACTATCAGCCCCCGCCCCAGATCCATATGAAGTAACCAATATCTTTTTACCAGCTTCAGCATGATCCAACACATTGATCAAAGCCATCATCGAAGCCGCCGCATAGGTATTGCCGATTTTCTCGACAACCAGTGAATGCTGCAATTGTTCTTTACTAAAACCTAGTTTTTTAGCCATCGCTTTAGGAAACTTTGCATTGGGAGTATGAAACACCACATAATCAATATCTGTAGCTGACATCTTCATTTCATCTAGCAAATTTTGAGTTGCGCTTGCTACATGAGCAAAATAAGCTGGTTCTCCAGTAAATCTGCCTCCATGTTGTGGATGATCTTCCTTGGGTCTGCGCCAAAAATCTGGCGTATCACTAGCCACCGATGTAGTAGCAATTAACTTGGCTAAAACTTTTCCTTTTCCCATGATAAAAGCACCCGCACCAGCTGCTGCCGTAAATTCCAAGGCATCACCGGGCTCAGACTGAGCAGTGTCAGCTCCTATCGCCATGGCAAATTCATTCATCCCAGATTCCACATATGATGAAACTATCTGTAAAGCTTGCGTACCTGCTTTACAAGCAAACTGCAGATCAGCAGTAGACAAAGATCGTGATAATCCTAAAGCTTCCGCCACCACCGTCCCGCTAGGTTTGACAGCATAAGGATGACTTTCACTACCGATGAAAAGAGAACCAATTTTTGATCGATCACCATCAAATCTTTCTAAAGCTTCCAGCGCTGCATCAGTCGATAAAGTAATCGTATCCTCATCCACACCTGGCAAAGTCTTTTGCCTCACCCCCAGCGCCGGACCCACTCGCCCCGGCTCTTTACCTTGAGAAACCTCAATAGCCTCAGCACTGATTGCCTGCGAAGGTAGTGCAGAACCGTATGAAATGATACCGATATTGTTTATTAGTTTCATAAATATTATTTCTGAATTTCCCCTCTTCGTAAGAGGGGCATCTTGTTCCGAAGGAACAATGAGGGGAGTTTATCCCACAAGCTTTTCAAACTCCTCTGCCTTGCCTTCGCTAGGCGTCTCCTCTTGCAAAGAGGAGATTATCTCCCTAGTCTTTGATGCGCACTCGCCAAGGACCCGCTCGCCAACGCCGCCAAGCCTGAAATCTCCCCCGCCAAACTTGCAATTCCCACTACTCCTGCCAGTTCAGTCGAGCTCAACTTGCCGTCTTTTTTAACCAAAGATCTAGCTTGAGCTTGTGCTTCTAGCCAAGTGCCACCACCTACTGTGCCTACATTCACATTTGGCATAGTTAGACTCACATAGAGACCATCTTCAACTTCTTCCACCGTAGTTGAGGCTTGAGCTGCCTCCACCACGTGAGCCATATCCTGACCAGTTGCCAAGAAGACAGCCGCCGCCATATTGGCCACATGCATATTTTGTGACAATGATCCTGCCACATCACTGCCAACTAAATTTTTAGCCACATGAGTTTTTACTATATCTTTGGCAGCAATCTTGAGAGTTTCTTTGACAATTTCATGAGGAATAATTGTCTCCACTTGCACCCAATATCCACGTCCCAACAATCGATTTACCATTGAATCTTTTTTGTCAGTACAGACATTGCTAGAAATGGACAACATCTTGACGTTATCAAATGTTGAAATCACATCATCCCAGACTTTTTTCAAAGCAATTGTCACCATATTCATTCCCATCGCCTCATCAGTATCAAACACAAATCGCACATAAGCATTCCTGCCTCTTACCCAAGTATTGAAAGACAAAAACTGCAAATGATTGCTGGTTGATTCACATACTTTTTTAATCTGATCTCGCTGAGATTCTAGCCACTCCACAAATTCCAGAGCCTTTCCTCCATTTTCCAGCTGAAAAACTGGCGCCCGACTCATTCCCACTTTTTTGACAAAAACACTCACCCCACCAGACTGATTGATCACCTTCACCCCCCTACCCACACTCGCCACCAAAGCCCCCTCACTCGTCGCCAAGGGAATCAGCAATTCCTCACCGTCAACCTCCACTGGCCCCACAATCCCCACCGGCACCTCCACACTCCCAATTAAATTTTCACAGTTCTTGGAGCCCACCCTCTCCTGATCAAAACCATAAGCAAAAAGATGGACAAAATCGCCACTGCGAAGCTCTTTAATTATTTTTTGTCTACTGGAAATTTTAGTCTTGTGATCGGAAACATCATCAAAACGAAATGAAGTATTCATCATGAATACAATAGTCGCAAAAGGGAAACGAAATCATGCAAGGTAGATTTATCTATTTTGTCATTTATCTATTTAGCTATTTGGGATAGTGATTCATCTAATTTTGAAACCATCATCAGCGTCCAGGGAGCCATGAGTAACTTTTTACCATCAATCTCAATTTCCACTGGAGGAGTCTTATCTTTCAATTCCTCTATTGAATAGCCCAAACTCTCCTCAGCATTTAGAATTTCTGTCTTCTTATTTTTCACTTCTTGCTTAAAAGATGTCCAGTCCACCCACACCACGTCACTCACCTCATCTGGATTTGGCACCACGCTGGCATCATATTCCATAAAAAACACTTGATCCAACTCATGCTCACTAAACTCATCATTCCCAAAAGCCTTATACTCAAACTTAAAAAGAGGTTTTAAACTATCTCTAACACTCTGAATATTTGCATCTCTGCTACTCTGAAGCTCTGAATCTTTGACTCCGATCTCCCCCTCCAGCCTCCTCACCGCACAATCTACATAAGACTCATCCGGTCTGACATTGGCACAAATCCCATTTCCCCACCATGTCGCCCCAATCGGCTTGAACTCACTCCTCCTCTGCAATAAAACTTCATACTTTGCAGACTTTGTAACTCTGCCACTTTGAGCCTTTGAAGCTCTGAAAACCCACACCGAACTCGCCCGATGCAAATGACAAGGAGCCCTATGAGCCTCAAATATATCCATTTTCCCAGTCACTTCATCCTGAGAATTTACCAAAGTTACTTCTTTAGATCCAACAATATATTTTTTCATAATAAAACTCCTACTGCCTACTCACTACTACCTACGAATCTAAACCTAAACAACAAATAAATAAGCAACACCTGCCAATACACACAATAAAACGTAATTATATTGGAAAAAAACACCAAATAATTCCCCCCCTCAATACCCAATACTCCATACCCAATACCCAGCCTAACAATCGGTACTATTATAAACCGCCAACCCAAAGTCAAAAAAGCCAACACCAACGTCGGCAACAACGACATCCACACAAACACCTTATCTTCTACTAAAGACTGCATCGTCTGATAAGGATGAAGAAAAAGGCCAAGTCCTAACTGACCGAGAGAGTAAACTATCGAAAAAAAGTTGCTCCTAAATTCGTAATCCATAATCCGTAATCCGAAGTTAATAAAAAATTAATATATTTATCACCACCCATCATAAATTAACCAAGAGCTCTATAGGCAAGCCTAAACTCAGAACGTGCCCTAAACAAATCCGCCTCCACCGACTTAACCGTCCTCCCCAATTCCTCAGCAATCTCCTTAACTTTCTTTTTATCAACATACTTTAACAACAATAGCTCTCTATAGTCTGCTCGTATTTTGGACAAAGCTAAGCGTACTTTTTCTGAAGTAGCATGCGCATCCAGGATCTGACCAATCGAGAAAAAATCATCTAAAGACAAAGCATGGATTGCCTTTTTGGCATAACGCTTGCGATAATAATCAGCTATCTCATGCCTAGCAATCCTCACCATCCATGTCCAGATGCTAGACTCACCACGAAAAAGTGGCAAGTGCTTTAGACAACTCATAAAAGTGTCTTGGACTATCTCTTCTCGATCTTTGTGGATAGAAACTTTATAAGAAACCAACTCATACAACCGATCATGATAAGAACTAAACCAATACTGAACTGCCTTGGAGTCACCTTGCTTGAGCTTGGTTAAAAGTTGTTGATCATTCATTGTTTGGCTACTAGTTGTTAGTCTCTAGTTTTAGAATTCGTAATCCGTGATCCGAAACTCATAAATCAAGTTCTCTACTAAACAACTATTCTACTGTACTACTAGCCCCTCCTACCATATAATACCATCCATGAAGTTACATTTGGTAAACCAAGTTTATGCAGCATGTGATATCGGCGTTGATGGTCTTAACCTAGGCGATTGCTTAACTTTGAATGAAGACAAAAAAACCACTGTTGCTAGTGTGTACACTGATCCAGCAGTTTTGGTTAATACCATTGTTAGCAATTTGTTTGTTATAGCTGGCATTATTTTTTTTGTGATGATTGTAGTTTCTGGATTCAAGTTTATTCAGCAAGATACCAAAGGCAAAGATGAAGCCAAATCAATCATGACTGCTGCTGCCGGTGGTCTAATCATTATGTTTGTTTCTTACTGGATAATTCAAATTGTTGAAATATTGACAGGGACCACAATTTTGTTCTAAAAATGGTAAAATCAACAAGACTTAATATGAAATCAAAACTACTGACACTATCAGCTTTTATTGCTCTTTTTTCTGTAAAAGTATCTGACGTCCTTGCCCAAGGATCTGATGTTTTTGGCACTATAGAAAAACCCGCAGGAGTGGCTGCTTATGATGCGGATCCAGATGCAGGGGGTTTTGGACTCATGGTTTTTGTGTCAAACATCCTCCAGTTTGCTACCCTAGCAGCTGGCCTCTGGACGTTGTTTAATTTTGTACTAGCTGGATACACTTATATTACCTCTAGTGGTGATAGCTCAGCCCATGGCAAAGTCAAGGATAAAATTACCATGAGTGTCTTGGGAATTGTAATTATTGTGGCATCATACACAGCTGCCGGGATTATTGGTTTGGTTTTCTTTGGCCGAGCCGATTATATTCTCAACCCAACGATCTCAGGACCAGGACCCGCCACACCATAAGAAAGAAAACAAACAAAATAGTAAAATAGATTCAGCTAATATGCCCAATTCAACCCCACTCGGACAATTTACCCCACCATCAGAAGCCTTTAGCACTGGTTCAGAAACAGCTGAAGGTGCTGCGTCTAATTTAGAACTATTTATCTCCAATATGATCGGCATGCTCACTATTTTAGCTGGCATGTTTTTTATCTTTTATTTTATGTTGGGAGCTTTTAGCTGGGTTACAGCTGGTGGTGACGCTGGTAAAGTAAGTAAGGCTAGAGATCAAATTATCCAAGGAGCTATAGGTCTTGTGCTGATTGTGGCGGCTTATGGCATAATTGGTTTGCTCGGCAGAGTGGTAGGACTCGACATACTCAGGCCAGGAATGGCTATACTCAACCTAGTCCCAGGGGCAACCACACCATAAATTTTAAATCTATGAAAAAAATAAAAATCATACTATCCACTGTTATTCTTTTGATGAATTTCATGTTGTTGAGCAGCCAAGCTAATGCTCAAGGTCCTCTTGACACAGTTGGAGAGCAGGTCATTGATTTTGCCAATGATGCTAAGGAGCAAGCAGTAGGACTTGATCATGGCATCGTAAACCCAGTCATTGGAGACCTAGGAGGAAACCAATCTGGTGGCATCATGGAAGCCTCTAGCGGATCAACCTTTCTCAGATACTTTGTGACTCTCTGGCAAGCTTTTATTAATATTGGTGGCCTGGCTGTTATTATTATGTTCCTGTGGGGAGCCATTGAATGGATCGTGGCTGGTGGAGACAGTGGCAAAGTCCAAAAAGCACGAGACAGAATTACTCAAGCAATGATAGGCTTGGTTTTATTGGTGGGGTCATTTGTGATAATTTCATACCTAGGTAAAGTATTCTTTGGAGACCAATTTGACATCCTTAGATTCACTTTGCCCACAATTTAGTATCAAATAGAAAACTACTCACTACTGCCTACTAACTACTAAACTAGCTAACAACTAAAAACTAAAAACCAAATGCTAACATTAATCGCCCAAACTCTAGATTTTTATGATGAAGCCGCTTCTCAGGGTTTATCTGGCACAGCCGCTGTCAGCGCCACCAATCCTGAAGCAGGCTTTGGAGCTTTTATCAGTGGCATCCTGAGTGCTGTTATGATTATAGGAGCACTACTAGTACTGGTATACTTCATCTGGGGGGCTATCTCCTGGATCACTGCTGGCGGTGACTCCGGCAAAATTCAATCTGCTAGAGACAGAATGACCCAATCTGCTATTGGTCTGATTGTACTTGCTTCCATTCTCGCCATATTTACCGTTTTACAGCAATTCTTGGGAATTGATGTGCTCCGTTTTGGCGGAGGAGGGGGCGGATCAGGCTCTGCAGAATCTGGTAGCGGAGGTTGTACTGTGGGTAGCAAGGTAAATGACGGCGGATCTGGCAATTACTGTACCAGTGGTGCAGCTATTGTTGAGTGTCATGGACCAGATAGTCATGCTAATTATAACCACTATGATCCTTGTTCGTGTACTGAAGGATCAGACAAACAAAAACCTGGAATTGATTTTAGTACATGTAATTAATTGACTTCTAGGCACAAACCCTAGTATAATTAGCAACCAGATATAAAAACAATATTAATAAGGGAGACATATGTCATTTTTAGTACAATCAGCATACGCAGCCGCAGAAATCACACCAGGCACTGGTTTTGCCACCAGCATCGGGGGCTTACTCAATGGTGTACTTAGTTTTGTAATGGTCATCGCAGCATTGCTCGTTTTCTTCTACCTTATCTGGGGTGGTATTGAATGGATCACTTCTGGTGGAGACAAGGGAAAGACAGAAAATGCTAGAAACAAAATCACAGCAGCAGTCATTGGCTTGATCGTCCTAGCTGCTTCATACGCTATCCTCCAACTCATCCTTAACTTCCTAGGATTTGGCAGTGTTAATGACATCTTCACTGAAGGTGTAAACATTCAAGGTGGCGGTCTTACCATAGAGTAAAACCTCACATTGATTTGAATTTTCAACCCCTCCCCACACTGGTGAGGGGTTTTGGTATAATCACCATTGTTATGAAAAAACTAATACTAGTTATATTTTTTATCTCAATCTTAACCATCAAACAAACGCCAAAAATTCAGGCCAGTGGAACGGCTACAGATTCTGGTAATACTTCACTCACTGTAGAATCTGAAGATGGAATCATGTATCTTACAACAGAAGAAAATCAAAACTCAAGTCAGCAGACAGCCTCAACTGCTACAAAATCTGCTTTTTCTAGAACTCAAATCAATCTTCCTACAGGCTTTGCAACAAACTTTTCAAACTTGATCAATGGTGTGCTAAGTTTTGTGATGGTGATTGCAGCACTACTCGTTTTTTTCTACCTAATCTGGGGAGCTTTTAACTGGATTACCTCTGGTGGCGATAAGGGCAAGATTGATCAAGCTAGACAAAAAATTATTGCTGCTGTGGTTGGGCTAATTATCGTAGCTTCCTCTTTTGCGATTGCTACACTTGTCACCAACTTCTTGGGTTTTGAGTCATTCAATGATGTGTTTGAAAACGTCAGAACTATTAAAGGTGAACAAACAGATATACAATAAAAAAATGATACCAAAGATCAAAAAAACACTGCTACTCTACTCTCTACTCACTGCTAGCCACTTGCTTTTGCCTTCCCCAGCAAGTGCCCAAACACAAGAATGGGCTTCAGGTGTGTGTGTGGCTAGCAATATCTCGGGAGCCGAAGATGTGGCAACTATCCAAGGAATTCAGTGTTTAGTGGCAAATGTTTTATCTATTTTTATAACGACAATTGGATTAGCAGGCTTTGTCATGCTTATCTATTCTAGTTTTAAAGTCATGCTCTCTGGTAGTAATAGCAAGGGATTAGAATCAGCTAGAAATTCCGTTACCTTTGCAATTGTAGGACTTGTGGTTGCACTTAGTTCTTTCTTTATCCTCAATATTATTGCTCAATTCACTGGAGTAGACAGCATTCTAGACTTTGTTATTCCTGGTTCAAGTAAAGATTGGTTCTAAAAACTGCCAGCTACTTGCTGCTCGCTGCTAGCCAAGCAATCCTATATAATATAGCCTGTGAAAAAGTTGTTTATCTTTGTTTGTACTATTTTCCTTTTTTTTAATACAGCTCTCTTTTCCTATGCTCAAGAAACTGAAGAAGCAACTAGCTCTACAGAACAAGCATCAAACGATGCTCAAGACTCTTACTACATCTACCCTATCCCTGGCTTAGTAGATGGCTCCAAAGAACAAATCATAGAGGAGCTCACTAAGCAGTACTATGAAGTTAGTTGTACTACCCCCAAAAGATCGATTCTATCAGAAATTGGACCTGAAAACTTGCTGCGTCCAGATATAGCTACTGGACAAATCCTAACCGTAGAATCATCAGAAACCATAGACTACTCTACTGGCAGAGCTCCTTTGTGGAGAAACAGTCAAAGCAAAGATGATCTCTTTGCATCACTAGAAACATACTGGAGTTATAAAAATGTAACAGAAACAGATCCTGACCAGGCAAGAATTAAATCCGCTCCCATTTACTCGCTTCTCACACTAGAGGAACAGTGTGACTACCAGCTCCGCATGTTAGATGTCATTAATACCATGTGTAGCAAGCTTAAAGATCCTGAGAAGTGTGCTCTTTACCAAGACATTCCTGGCTTTGAAGGCAAATATACCACCAAAACCCTCTATGAAATCATCAAAAACAATAACGTCACCTGCAAAGATGACCTTTATAACAAAACAAGTTCAAATTACTGCAAAACTTGGGAGGGTGGAGTTAGAGTTCATGAAGGATACTGCGAAAAAAGAAAAGTAAATGGTACCTGGCAAAATCAAGTTTGTAAGGCTGGTGAGGGCTGGACAGATCCTGGAGAAGCAGATTGTCTCCAAGAACCAGTCAGTAATGTGCCTTTATACTTAGACAGAGCTTATCGCTTGGCTTTTCTTGTTGTTACTGCCGAAGTAAATGATAGTCCCAATGGCCTATTTAGCTTTTTGAACAGTAAGGGAACTGCCCTTCCCACACACGAAGTTAGAGTTATTGCTTTTAGACTTCCAGATTTTGCGTCAAACAAAAATCCAGAGAATGATGACTATTATCTTGATGCTCTTCAGCTTACCGGGAAAGTTCTTCAAGACCTCAGAGTCCAAAGCAAGAACAAAGAACTCATACAACAGAAGATAGAAAACAACAAAACTCCGAATACTGGTGGGATTCTTCCCATAAATTGTTTTATAGCTGACGCCGATGAATTTGAAAGTCCATGCGGTGGCGCTGCTGTCCAAGCCCTAGTGGATATTATTAATAACAATGGGGAATCATGCCAGGCAAATCCACAAAATATTACCTATGAAGAAGTAGAAAATATTGGTGACGATATTTCATTGGACTATGCTGAAGATGTCAATAATACAGATAACGTTACTGATCTCCCCACCAAGCTCAAAGAAAATCAACAAATTGACCAAACAATTGAAGGCACCGATGAAGAAGGTGGATTTAACTTTATCTCTAGATTTATTCCTAGTTCTACAGACAAAAGTAGAAAGTATCCTACTATTTCTAGCTACCTGGTATACCCATATGGGACAGATATTACTACTGTAGAAGAAACACTCATCGGTCTAGTCCACGGCAACGAGGCCGTTATTGAGTTTAGAAATGACCCAGAAGGGCACCCCAGATATTACAAACTCAGTGATCTAGTTAATGAGTATGAGTCAGGAAAAGGAGACCTTAGCATTGTTGAGCCTCCCGGCATGGACTGTGCTGATGAAAATGGCTATTGTCACATCGTCGCCTCTACTAAAGCAGACAATGAAGAAGACAACGAGCCCAGAATCCCAGGAGCCTGGCTAGGCCGTATTACTAGAGATATCCAACAAAACCTCCATGAGGTGGGAAGTGATATCAACGAATGGATAGAATCTCTCAAAAAAGAAACCAACCCGACAGAACAATTCCTAGCTGGCGGCCAAACAGAGATGGGTGATGACCACAAAAACCCTGCCACATGTACCTACACTGGAGGCTTCCCCGTAGAATCTGATGATTTAAGGACACTAATTGCAAAAGCCGCTGACAAATATGACGTCCCAGTAGAACTCATGTCTGTCTTCCTAGCTGGAGAGCATTGCCGCAATAATAATAACAACGGCCTGACCAATGTTTGCTTACAAACAGATGACTATCTAGCTAAAGGAAACTTTTTAGATGAAGGCGTAGACTTTTATCATCCTAATAATTCTGGACAAGATCTTTACTTTAATGGATGTCCTGGAGGTACAGAAACATATAGTGGTATGTTTGTCTTAAATGCTTTTGCTAATAATTGGGACAACCTGAGTGATAGTGGCAATATTTGCGCTATTAATGACACTATGTATGCACTATCAAAACAAATTTCCACATATGGCGTTACCTCAAAATCAACACCAGAAGACATGAAGAAAGTGGTAACTCATTGGGTTCTAGGATCTCCCACCATAGTATCTGATGATCCCAACGTTGCTGGGAACACAGTTAGCTGTGAAACAGCCATGTATATTGCGAGCAAACATCCTGGTGGAGAAGCTACTGAGATCTGTGAAGTTCGCTATGGAGACCTAAGCGATGGCCTTGAGGATGGAGAAGGAAATCAAATAAACTGTGTCCAAAAGGGCTGGCTCTGGTCCATCGGCATGTACTGCTGTGCTATCGACCACGCCACTGGCCAAACACCAGGCGACTACTGCACCACCGATCCATGGGTAAACAAAATAGAAAAAGTAGAAACTGAAGGGTGTTTACTCAACTAACCTTTCCTCCCCACCCGAATCTCCCCCCCACTCTGCATTATTTTCTTACCTTTATCACTTTGCTTTTTTGACTCTTTGCTCCTCTGTAACTCTGTAATTTTTCCACTTTTCATTTTCTCAGCCAAAGGATTGGCTTTCATCTCACCCGCTTGCTGCTTGCTACTAGCTGCTTGCTTCCTATTAATCCTCCTCGCCCCCAATCCCATCAGTTTACCCGCCGATTGGAAGACTCCTGCTGTGGTAGAAAAAGAAGTAAAACTCTGAGTACTCTCCTCTAATCCTGCCAATAAGTTGGTTGCCATATTACTATCAATCTGAACTCCCAATGTTTCTAATAATTCCAAACCCACTTCACACAATGAGACCTTATCTGATCCATCCAAGTTAACATTAGCAATACTAGCTTGAAAATTATTGATACTAATAGTGGTGCTACTGTCATAAAAATCTTCATAGCCGTAATACAAAGTATTTAGTTTTTCATAGTCATTGACCCCAACTACAAATACCAAATCTGCCTCCGCCCCTGCATAATCAAACTCTACACTTTTAGCATCAAGTGGTGAAAACCCTTTTTGAGGTTGGACTACCAGATAAAACTTTTCGTTTTCTTCATCAATGTGGTAGCTAACTTTATCCACACTTTCCTTATTTTTATAATCAAAAACCACATGTAAGTTTTTATTTCCCATTTTGGTGGTAACTCTATCACTAGCCACCAAGCTAGACAGTCTATCCCCTACTAGATCAGAAGATAAAAGCGACACACTCTTACCCAATGATTCGAGTCCCAAAAATAGAGAAGTCGCCAATGCCACCTGGTCATAGCTGGCCGTAGGAGCAAACATCACCATAATAGAATCAGCACCATATACCAGATCCTTAACTTGAGCCAGTTGATCAGAAGTAATCATATGTAATTTCGGGCAGGGAATTGATACTAACTAAGTGATACTACAAATATCAGCATCAATGCAAGAGGGAGAAAGCTCCCCTCTTACTAAAGAGGGGTACTCTAGCGTAAGCGAGAGGGGGTGTTTTACAAGCCCATTTAAACACCTCTATCTGGCTTATTGCCAGATGTCTCCTCTTTAATAAGAGGAGATCTTTCCCTATTCAATTAACCCCTCGAGCTGTGTTAAAATACTCTCCAGATGAATCTAAAAAGGATCCTCCTCCTCACCGGTGTTTTTTTTGTTTTGACAATAGGTTTTCCCAAACAAATTTTTGCTGAAGTTCCCAGCCTCGATGAATGTACAACCAATACCGATTGTAGGAAGGGTGGTGACAAAGATGAATATATGTTTTGCAATAAAGGATATTGTGTCTATAGACCACCTTCCACTGGAGGTATCAAAGAATTTGATAATTACCAAGAAGGAAACCAGTCTGATCTTGTAAATAGTTCAAAGTATGTTGGTAATGCATTCAAAGATACTATGTCAGCTTTATTCTTTTCTGTAGCAGGAGAAACAGACCCAGAAACAGGAGAAGTTAGTGGTCTAATCCCTTCATTGGGTAATTACATCGCCATCATGTATAGTGCCCCTCCCGCCCAAACAGAAGTCTACATTGCAGATGTGATGAACTCTGCTAATATTGCCACCCCAGCTTATGCTCAAGGCCTTGGTTTCTCTGCCCTCACTCCAGTACTTGATACTTGGAAAGCTTTTAGAGATATTGCTTATTTCTTTTTTATTATTTTCTTTTTAGTTGTCGGTTTTATGATTATGTTCCGTCAAAAAGTAGGCCAAACAGCCGTTACTGCTCAACAAGCACTGCCTAAAATTGTTGTTTCCATGATTGCCGTTACCTTTAGCTATGCTATTGCAGGTTTTTTGATTGATTTGATGTATGTATTTATGTTTTTGATCGTTTCTGTTTTTGATGAAGGATCAGAGATAATTAACCAAAGCATTTTTGAAATTGGAAAAAGTTTCTTAGTGGGGGATCTTTCAATAATTGGAAGTACCTATGACGCAGTTTCGACTTTTGTTGACCAAGCAGTTAAGATTACGATTGCGGGTGAAGGTCTAGGCATTTTTGCTGGATTTTCTGCAGCTGTAGTTATAGCTCTGGCTATGGCATTTGCCATTTTTGGGTTGTTTTTTGAGCTGCTCAAAACCTACGTCAGTATTATTATCAGTATCGTTACTGCCCCATTACTCCTGATGTTTGGAGCCATTCCCGGACAAAACACCTTTAGCAAATGGATCAAATCACTTATTGGAAACTTAGCTGCTTTCCCAATTCTGTTGATTATTTTAATTATTTACAAAAAAGTTACTAGTTTTGGCGCTGGTGCCAGCGGAGATAACATGTTTCTACCTCCTTTTATGATAGGTCAAGGAAATGGAGAGGCAATTGTGGTTATGTTCGGGATTGGGATTGCACTAGTAGCCAAGAAAATTGTCCAAGATGGCAAAAAAGCTATGGGTGCTAGTGGTGGCTTCTTTGACCAATACGCCCAGGCAGCTGGCGATCAATTGAAGAAGGGATGGAATGGTGGGGAATTAATACCGGGTATTGCTGCTACAGATACTAGTAAGTGGCCTATGGGTGGGTTGACGGGTAAAAATGTTGCTAGAAAGGGTGCGATTGGAATTGGTGGAACTGCAGGACTTATTACTGGTGTCCCAGGCAATATAATAAATAGAAGAATATTAAATAAAACACAAAGAGGTAAAGCTGAAGGTTCATTCTACGGGATGGTCAATACTGCAAGAAATGTTGGATCCTTACTTGGTGACAAAGAAATAAAGAGACCAGAAAAGAAGAAAGACTAAACCTAAGATTTTTTACTTTCACCTTCCTTTACATTTGTTTTCTCTCCCCACTCAATTGGTCCCTTTGGAATTTCGTATCCACCTTCACCACCCTCTTGAACTGCCTCAACAAACTTCTTGCCTGCAGCCAGAGTTGCTCTAGCTCTCAGCATTATTCCTGGTTTGCTTTTGCCCAATATTTTGCCACGCTCTTCAGTTGCTTCATATTTACCAACAGCAAAAGAGCTAAGCTGTTTTCTTTTCAACAAATCTGATTCTAATAGCTGTGTTAAAAACAACTTTACGTGAGGCAAAATACCACCACCAGATGGAGATGTATCTTCTGCATCTACTTTTTCCAGAGCCTGATTCTTAAACTTTTGATATTCTTCTTCGGTATGAGGTTTAAGCCTTTTAGCAACTTGTGCATAAAAAACCAAAGCCAAAAAATTCATCATGTGATGATGTCTACCAGGAACTATTTTTGCTTTTCCCAAAGCTCCATTAAAATCATCTATCGCTCTAAGAGCTGCATCAGCATCTCTTTCTTCTGGGCTTTTAAAAGTTAACTCTAGAGCTTTTTCCCAACCACCCAAAGCAACAAAGTACCTTTGTAATTCAAAACCAACCTCAATAGATCCATCAGGCTTCAATTTATCTTTTTCTGTTTTTTGCATTATTTCATAAAAGGTTGGAAATGAAGCTCCACTCTGTTGGAAAATCAACTCTCCCTCTTCAGCACCCATAACTAGAGCCTTTTCAGTGAGAGAGTCAGAAGCTACTCTAGCCATTTCAACAGCTCTCTTCCAATCTTCTTCTGGAAAAAATGTATACCACCATTCTCGAATTTCATGAGTTTTTGCATCAGCTTTTTTAATTCTATTTTTGCCCTCTATTTTTGCTGCTTTTTCTTTTTTTGCTCTATCTTTGACTGGATCATCTAGGTATCTATTATTCCAAGCTGCTCTACGAGCCCAGTGATTCGGTAGTTTTGCAAAAAGAAGCATTAAGAATGCAGCTTTGGGTTCTCTTCCGTATCTTTGAATATCATAAGAAACTGTTGCTTCTGGTTTATAAATATGGGTTTTATCAGTTCCTCCAAAACCTTTTGTTACGGCTTCCGCCGTATCATCTATAAAATACGTATCTCTAGCTGCAGTGGACTGGGGGAACAAAAGAGCTGTTTCAAATACATGCTGTGGCAAAACGCTTCTATCTGTCTTTGCTAGTTCATCTTGTTTTATTCTTTCCGCTTCAGTAGTTGGTTTTGGTAGTAATGTAACACCATAATCATCTTGCAAGATTCGTCCAACTTCACTCATAAAACCATCAACGTTCATTGGTGATAGTTTTTTTGCTGCAAAAGGTCCCTGTCTGTCTTGCAAAAGATTGTCTACTATTGATCTAGTAATTCTAATCCTATCTCCAAAATATGGATTGTATAATAATCCCTGAAGCATTTTATCTCTCTCAAACTTAAAGGTGGGAGCTCCAGATATATTATCTTGTTGAATTGAATAATCTCTACCCGAAGGAGACTCAGCCTTTATCAACATGTCATATATAGCAACCTTGGCATACCAGTACTGTTGTTCTACCTTATCAGTTATAAACTCACCAACAATTCTTCTTAAATCTGTTGCCACTTCTTGAGCTTTTCCTGATTGACCAACAGTAGCCTGTAGAGATGCTTCAAGATATGCAACATGATCAAGTATTGTCCAGTTCTCTCTATGCTCAGCACTTTTAAGGGCAAAAGAACCTGATTCAGCACCAACAGTTCCACCCCCCACCCCACCCGTCGCAGTTGCGGGCGCTAGGCTTTCAGCTTTGGCGATTACCCTATCCATCCAATTCACATGGTCTTGCAAAACCATCGCCAATTCATCCACTTCAGAAAAATCTTCTGTATTTCCAGCACTCTCAGCCTGATTTTTGATGCCAACATAGTCAAATTTTTTCAACTCAAATCTCTTTCTAATTTTCTTAAACTCATCAATTTTTTCTTGGGGGATCGAAATATTTCTACTTACCATCTTGCCAGCTGTTTCAAAGTCTTCTATTTCTTGAGCAAATATCCCCAACACAACTTGTAATTCCCCCCATGAATCACCCACTCCTTTAGTGCTTGGTCTTAAGTATTCCTTTCTATAAGAGCTACTACTACCTCCCATTGCCAGAACATTGTTTTCATGAATCAAACGATGAGTCACAAAAGAAAGTTCGTGTAAATCAGCTAAAAGCTTTGGTTCTCTTAAGTATGTTTTCTCTAGAGTGAATATTTTTGCTCTCTGATCCTTGATTGAGTCGACCTGAGCATCAGACAGAACATTGCCTAGTTCGATTTGCCCAGCCAGTGGTCTTAGAGAATCTATCACTGGACCAATTTCTGAGAGAGGGGATCCATTAAAAACAAACTTCGTCCCGGCCATATATTCACTAGCAAATGACTGCAGAACCTCTGCCTCTGTTTTCCACACTCCAGCTGGACCTTCTATTTCATCTTTGCTAGAAAAATCAGACACTACATCTTGAAAGATTCTTTTCTTATCAGCAAATCGTTCTGTTTTGGTTGCTCCAGCTGTCAGTTCTGCCCAACCAAGGTGTGTAGCAATAGCATTCATTCTATCAATAGAACCTTTAGCTAGCTTTGTTTGCACCGAAGATCTAAAATCAATTTGCCTGGTGGCCCTATCTACAACAAACTTGTTCCAAAAAAAAGCCTCCAGAGTATTGGGGTCCACAAAACCCAAATCATTATCTAAATCTCTTACTGCCTTTAATAAGTCATTCAGCAAGTCTTCAGCCTCGAGATCGTCATCCTCATCCAGAGTTTCAAAAGCTACCTTCATCATCTCTGCCAATTCACTTGAGCCTAGAGATAAATCATTAGAGATATCTCCCCTGTCAGAACCAGAAGAGTATCCCTCCACACGAGAAACAACACCCTCAACCTTTTTCTTGGAAGCTTCAAAAAGTTCTGCTAATGATAAAGCCTCTACCATAATAAAACAAATTAATTAATAAGAACTTAAAAATGACTGTAAGAAAGAACCTTTTCTAAAACTTCTTTTGCCCCAACCTCATCTCCGACTGCCTTCTTGTCTTTGGCAAATTTTAATACTTGCAGCATGGCAGATTTAACATCATCAAAAGAGAAGCTTGAAAAATCAATTTCTTTATCCCTATTAATATATCTAGAATAAATTCTTTCTCCTACAGTTTGAGTGGTTTTATCCACCTCATCCTGCTTTACCCCCACCTTAGTCAAAACCTCTGTCATCAACTGGTCAAAAGATTTTACTTCTTCCTCCTCCTCTTCTTCAGCAACAGTCCTCTTTGGCGGAAGATCTTTCTCAACAGCCTCCAAAACAAATTTTAGACCATCGATATCTCCCTTATCTCTAAGATTTTTAATAGCCTGAATAAAGGTTACTCTAGAAGTGTTATTAAGATATTCACTTAGTTTAGTAGGATCTTTTAGATCTCCCACTAATTTTACAGCTACATCATCATCACCTGCTTGAATTGCTTCAACTTGGTCATTAGTAAGACCTTCAATAACACCTTTACTTTTAAGTTTTTCTATTATTTGGTCATAGACACCTTTAGCCTCACCCTCTTCCTGCAAAATAGCTTCGTCTTTTCCAAATTTTTCTACCAAGGCAAACTCAATAGCCTTAAAGAAAGCCTTGACACCATTTTTTTCATCATCACTCAGCTCTTCAAACTTTGCTTCCAATACTGTTGGATCAGATCCATAATCTTCTTCTTTACCAAGAGCCAACTTTTTATTATCAGTATCTAGTTTGTCAATAGAAAGCAATTTCTTTCTTTTAGCAAAATATATATAAGAGCCATAAGCTCTTTTAGCATCTTTATCAAGGTTAGAAATTGATCCGCCATCAACAATTCTTCTAAACACACTCATTAGCTTCCTTACTTTCACACTATCTACGACATAAGTACCAGCATTATCTTCAAACTCATTTGCTTTACCTACTAAAATTCTCATTGCCTCCATGGCATTATCAGCTTCTTTACCCGGCTCTGTCTTGCTTGCATCCATAGACAAACCTCTTTCAGCACCCCTACGAAGCACGTTTTTGGCATGTTGAACAGCTCGCCTCCAAGGAAGGATATCTACCACTCCTGTCCTAGCAGAAGAGGTCCTGATACGATCCAAAATTGATTGGCGTGTGAGTTTTTCTTTTTTCTCTTCATCAGACAGCTGGTCTTTAGATCCTCTTGAAACAAGATTTCTAAACCAAGCCAAAGGACCTTCTCCATTCTCATCTTTTTTACCTTCCACTTGAGCCGACAGATTTGCCATTTGAGTTTTTAGTTCATCTATTGCTGCAGCATCCACTCCAGCTCTTTCTACAACAAACCATAATACTCTTAATTCATTAGCTCTTTGTTCCAACTCAGAAACTTTCTCAGCTTCCCCAGCCTGCTGAGCCTCCTCCAATTGCTTAAAGATTTCCTCAATAAGTTTCGCAAGAGTTTGCCGTGCAGCATCATATGTTTCTATGGGCTTGTTTTGAGCTTCAAGTATATCCTTTTTTTTCTGAGCTTCTCTTATCAACAAATCTATTTCAACACTCTTTTCTTCTATTCTATCTGATTCTGCCACATAAGTTTTTGCGTCTTCATCTCCTTTGAGAGCATCCATGGCTTTCTGGCTAGCAAAACTCCAAAGCCTGGAATGTTCTTCTTTTAGGTGGTTTAATTTATTAATTGTTTCATCTATTTGATCTATAGAATTTGCTGTAGCAATATCTCCTTTTGCGGTGTTGAGTTTTTTTTCAAAAAGGTCAATAGCTCCTCTATATGATTCTATTGTGAAGGTTTTTGGCATTTTTTCCTTTGGTAATTATGTCAATAAACAATGCATGAATTGTACCAAAATATAGGAAATAGTACCAGAGGTTCAAAGTGGGTCAACTATTTCTAAGTTTTAGGAAGTTTTTTAAGGTAGCTTTGATAGTCTTGATCTCTTTCAATAGATTCAATCTCATAATCAGGATCTGATTTACTATTTCTCATAGAAGCTTTTATTTTGTGATAAATTCTATAACGCAAATCATATCCAGATGTAACAAACCTTTGAAGTCCCGCTAAAGTTGTATCTTTATTTTGTCTATTTTCCCAAACTTCCTCAACATGTTGTGCTAATTGAGATAGATCAACAACTACCACTTGATCATTCTTAGAGCTTCTTTTAACAAATTTCACCCCTTGTTCTGAAAGAATTTTCAATGCAGCGACAATAAAAAGAACATTATTTTGAGAAAAGTCTTCTAAAACTTCTATGGGCTTATCTACCTCCTTCCTCCCTTCCACCATCAATTGCTTCATTTTTTCTCGCAAGCCCACCACTTCTGGGATTCTTTGTAGCTCTTGTTTTATTTCAGTGACTGGATTGTAGCGGAATCGCCAACATGTTTGGAGTTTTTGTAAAAGCTCATTTTTCTTTATTCTTTCTTCTCCAAAAACCAGCTCGCTACCACTAAAACCACTGATCAAAACAACTAAATTTTGAAATGAGTCAACACCTTTAATACTTTCTCCCAAAGCTGCTGTCTCTTTACGAATCTGATCCAGCAGCTGCTTTTCTCTTTGTTTCTGAGCTTCATCAGCTTCTGCAACCGTTTGAGCTTTTTTTTGTTCCTTTTGTTCTTTCTCTTTTAAAATTCTTTTAACTGCTTGATAAGCATCAAAGTGAATATTTTTCAATGGTTCTGGATCTTTTGATTCAAAGGCCTCTTTGACCAATGTACTCAAATTTTTGAGTTTTTCATCTTTATCCTTTAGTGTGAGGGTCATAGCAAGCCTTATAAGCTCCATCTCTGACTTTGCATTAAATATTTCTGTGTCTAAATCTCTTACTTCTTTTATAATCTTTACCAACATACGTCTAATACCATATTCTTTGGGGATTGATTGACTATTGAGGGCAGAGTTTATTTCATCAGCCGCTTCTCTTCTTAGTTCCCACACTGCTTTACATCGATTTGCCACTTCTTCTAGAGACAAACCATTAATAGCCTCAGGCTTATTAAAAAGACGCTTGCTTTCTATGATTTCTATAAAACCATCAAAGTCATAGCTTAACCCCAATAGCTGCTCATATCCGCTTTTTTCTTGATTATCCTTTTTCTTTTCTTTACCTTTTTTCTGAGGGGGAGTTTGTTGAGTACCTGGCGCTGTCCGTCTCCACATATCCATCAGAGTTTCTTCAGCCGGCCATTGAGTTCCAACATTAGAAAAAAAACTATCAAGTCCAACACCCCCAAACAGATTTCCAAACAGTGCATTAAAGCCACCTCTCACCCCATGTTGACTATCATATTGCTGTTTTTTTTGTGGATCAGAAAGAGTATCCACAGCTTTTTTTAGCTGTTTTACTACATTTGTAACCTGATAATTACTCAGCCCGGCATTGTGGAAAAATTTCATAAAAAAAACAAACTCAAAAGGTTTTTCTTGTCTACAATAATCAAACAAAACCTGTGTATTTCTAGGAAGTTGTTTGTCAGTGTAATTTAGTTCAAGAAGTTGATAGTAGTTTTTACCTTCCTTTATCTTATTGTGAAAATCTAAAATCCCATTTGCAATAAAATTGAGAGTATTGTCATACGTCTGTTTATCATTTGGATTATCAAGAACACTTTTTGCATCATTTACTAGTATGATTGCCTCTTGAGCCTTTTGTTTCAATCTTTCCTCCCTAAAAACATCTGGATGAACAAGTCTTGTTACTTTTCTGAGAGCTTTTTTCACTTCAGACGCATTTGCAGAAGGATCCAAACCTAAAATCCCATAGTAATCAGCCACATCTTTTGTCCCACCACCCCAAGGAATCGCAACTTTTTTAGATAATTCGACAATCCGACCCACCTCAGCAACCCTATCTGCATCGGTTATTACTTCTCGTGGACCTTGAGGATTATCCGGACTTCCCATGTTTTTTAACCTAAGTTTTATATTAACCATTAACCATTAACCATTAAGTTCATTTTACCCCACCCCACCCCATCAAAAAATAGGAAAATTATTCTTAAATCTAAAAACCTATGCTGCCATCGCCATTGAAGATTGTGTGGCAGTAGTTGCTTTAATTGGTTTTCCAGGACCAGATAATTTAGCACTACTAATTTCCCCATAGTTCCACCTATCTTGAGTACTAGACATCCTGGCTTTTTCAGCTAAAAGACTATAAACATCTGTTCCTAAGGGTAGACGCTTTTCTGGAAATAGTGCTTCCGACAAAATTATCTTTGATTTATTCCACCTGTCTTCAGTTTTTGATCCATCAGCAAACAAAAAAACAAGTAATTTATCTAAAACACCTCGAATAGCTTCTACATCTCCTTTACTGGCCTTCTCTAATTGGTCTTTATCACTGGTATCAAAACCATACCAGGCAAGACCCTTATCCTTTGTTACTGCTCTATGAAGCAGAGGACCCAAGGTTTCTGATTTCTGATTTAAAGCACCTTCAAAAGTTGCTTTATCAATTACTTCTCCTTGCTTTTCTTGAGTACTTCCAACACCACCTCCGATCCTACCTTCAGCACGACCAAAAAGAGCATCAATAAACCTACCCATATCACTGCCCTCATTAGCTGTAGCCAAAATCTGGAACACCTCTATGGGCAGACTCTTGCCCAGTTCTTTAAGTTGATCCATTTTTGTTTTAGCTTCTTCTGGAGTCATTCCAGCATTCACAGCAGCATCAATCATGTTTTGTTCTGCTTCTTCTGGAGTCTCAGCATTGCCAATTGCTTCAGCAAGAACTTTGTTTTCTTCAGAGGAGATTAACAACTCAGACAATCTCTTAGTATTGGATGTTTCCAAATTTCCAACAAGATTCTTGAGATCTTCAAACTTCATACTTCCAGCCAAAGCTTCTCTCTGAGAACTTCCTTGTTCATTGTCTTCAAAATTAAAAGTTCCTCTACTTTCTAAAATACCAAGCATCAGTTTATTAACTTTCGCTGTATATTCGGGGGTTTCTGAAGCAATTTCTAAAATAGGAATCAAATCATCCCATTTAAGATCACTAATATCATCCCCAGGTTCAAAACCAATAGCTTCAAAAAGCAATCTCTTAGCCTCTTCTTCTACCCCCATTTTAAGTTCTCGATCATCTTGTGCTTTTCTGACAACTTCTTCAACTTTTTCTGGAGAAATATCATAGCTCTGTATAAATTCAACAAGAGCAGGCTCCACATCATTAAATAGCCCATTTGACCCCAACACGTCTGCTGGACTAACTCCTTCATCCCCAATCACCCGCTCTCCACCCGCATAAGAAGTAGCTCTGTTTTCTCCATCAGCGACACTTGCTCCTTCAGCCTGTTGACTTACACCACCACTACCCCCTACCCCTGCCGCCTCTTGCTCAGCTGCTTCTGTAGCTGCACTATTTGTTTCATCCATCATAAAATTCTCCTTATTCTAATCAGCGTACTTAGTTGACTCAGCATACTAAGTCGTGCTACATCTAACGTAACAAAAAAAAGTCATTTGTGGAAGATGGGTGTAATTCCCACACTGTGCCGCAACGGTCAAAGTCCGATCTTCAAGTGACAGTTATTCCGACGAGCATCGGGACCGTTGTTTCCTGTCCACTACAAACACAGGTCTTGCATGCTCCTCTATTACAGAGGAGTTTTTGTGTCCGCAGAGAGAAAACACCAACCACAAGAAACAAAATTTCGACCCAGGATAATAAGAAAAGAGAAAACACCTCCAGCTTTGGAACAAGTTTCTTTTCTCAAGCTCCTCGTAGCCGCTTGGGAAAAAGCAGAAGCATCTAAAAGGAAGTTTTTATACTTCTTACGTAAAATAAGAGGTCAAGAATCTAGGATTTCTCTATGGAACTCAAAAAATCTCATCGAAAGAATCTCCACAGATGAACGCTACCAGAATCCCCAAGCTTTAAGCTCCATGCTCCAAGCCGACTGGAAGACTCTTTTCGACGAGCTTCTTTTCTACAAAACACCCACCACCCCTATCCACATCACGGGGATTGACCAGAGCTACCTAGATTCCATGGAAACGTATGGCGAAGAATTTGTGGAGTCCCAGCAAAATAAAGGTCAAAAAACAGAAAGAGCTTCTGTTGAAGAAAATAGCATGAGAAAACTCGTTGAGTGGATTAATTCAAAACCAGCTGAAGGAAGCACTCTCATCTGGATCAGCCCTAGAGGCAAAAAAAGTGAAGGCTATCCGGGTCTGGATCCCAAAAACCCCAACATGATCTACATCTACGAGGTAAAAAATGGACAAATCCTCTTTACCCAGTTCAAATCCTGGGCAGATAGCAACGAACTCCAAAATCTACAAAACCAATTATTAAAAATAGGAAAAACAGTACCCCACGCACAACGCACAACGTACAACGCACAACATAAAACAGATTTTTCTCTAATCAAAAACCTAATCACCTTGTCACCAGAAACCAATATTGACATCGAAGCCCTCATCTACGCCAACGAACAAAACTGGCCAGTCAATAGAACCGACTTTCCTGACATAGACAGAGAATCTTTTGAAAACATTCGCAACCAAATCTTTGAGTACTACTATCTATATGCAGCTGAAGTTTTGCTTTCTGATGTTGATCCGGACAACCCAAAGCAGCTCCGCCAGGCTATTAAGGAGCTTGATGTATATTTTGCATCCACCTTTGAAACATTGATTAAGTGGGTTGAAGACCAAACAGAAGGTCAAAAGGGATTTCTCGACTTCGCTCGAAATGACAAAGCACGCAACGCACAACGAGTAACGCGCAACGTAATTCCTTTACTAAACGAGCGCCTAGCTCTCCAGCAAAAAGCCTTAACAGGCAATAAACTCAGCTTCAAAGAAGTCGCTCGCCTTAGTCAGCTATCTAGCATCTTCTCCATCAGCAATCGGCTCCTTAGTCTCGCCCAATGCGGCGTATTTTCACCTGTCAGTCTGGGACTAAAAAACATTAATACTCTCACCGGACTCAATGCTCAACTTTCAATACTTTCTCCTGAAATTAAATTGCAAATGTTACAAAACATAGAAAAACAAGACTATGTTGAATTAGACTTAACCCACCAGGGAGCCAACAAAGTTTGGATGGTGCCAAAAAGTTATCTTGAAACCCCAGGATGCTATGTGGGTGAAGATGGTGAGGTCTACGGCCCTTGTGACATACCACTTAACGATCCTGCAGAGACTCTCGCCCTCCCCATGACCAAAACCGAATATGAAACAATGATTACTCAATTGCAACACAATATGGCCAAGCAACAACTAGATGACATTGACAATCACATCAAAGATAACTTTGCCACCGACTCACAAAACCCAAAAATACAAGAGGAGTTTAGCAAACTCAAAGAAGTTGTTCTTAAGGAGTCTCAGTCTCTCCAAGATTTCATTAGCAACACAACCATGACCGCAGAAGCCAGATTAGTTCTCTCCAGAGATGATTATCTACTATTATTGTCTTGTGCGACAGCTAGTGAATTGTTAGAAGAACTAAAAAATATAATTTCAAAGCGAGACATGATAAGTGAGGTCTAACCCGTTATAATAGTCTCCATGGCGGACATTGCTAGAGTACTCTTCAAGGGTATTAAGTTTCCCAACAAGACAGATGTCAAAACAGTCAATGAAACTGTTGAGTCTTTGCGTGTTTTTCTAAAGTCACTTAGAGATAACGGATTTAAAGAATTCACAATTACTCCACCTTTAGCTATAGAGTTCGATGATCAAGTTTTTGCACACACCAACACTACAAAAACAATAAAAATTGATTATGAACAAAGAAATGTTGATCAACAAAGAAGTATTTTTTATGCTGGAGATTTAGCCTCAGCGTTGCTTCAAATAGCGTACTGGGTTGATTTTGTCGCCAAAAACTCACAAGGCTCTAAAAAAAACATCAAACCTTCTGATGATAGTAGTTTTGCCTACATCAAGGGAGTTAAAGATGGTTCTGTAAATGAAATTGATCTAAAAGATCACGAAGCTGAAACAGAAAAAGCAACCAGCTTGCTTCTTAATTCCCTCGATGTTCTTTTCCCAGAAGGAGAGGAAGCCTCTCAAGAAACATCTTCTCTAGAGCCAATTTTAGAAGCTTTGCGCTCTGGCAATCCTGGGCCAATTAACCTCTGGAGTAGTGATATTAGTGGTCTCTTTAACGCTTTTGATAAAACTTCAAATGAAGAGCAAACCCAAGTTGTAGTGCCAAACCCTTGGCCCGCGTCAGTTACTCAGACACATCCACAAGTCAGCGTTACCGAGACACGCATCGTTTTAAAAGAGTTTGTCTTAGCTTTAGAGAAACTTATTAAGGAAAATCGCAAGGAAAATCGCATTGATTTGATCCCTAGTGAAGCAACTCAGCCAATCTTTAATAATTTACACCAAAGAATACTCAATGAACTTTTTACGAAGTTTAAGCAAAGACATCCAGAGTTTGATCCAGAAAAAGATAAGGATAATAAAGAGTATATAGCAGAAGTTTTGGATGCTGCCTTTGCTAAAGCCAAAGAACAACTAGCTGATGAAGTTTTTAAGTTGCTTTTTAAGCCAAGCGAGCTTTCCAGATTACAAAATGCTAGCAATGAAAATTTCCTGTTTTCCGAAGAAACCGGCAATGTTATCGCTGGTGCTTTTGATGTCTCTGATCAAAACACGACCAAAGCATTCAAAGAGTTTTTTATAGACTCCAAACTTATTGATCGACTGCTGGGCAAAGAAAAAGTTGATTTACCTGACACAACTTATACCGCTCCTAGTGGTGGAGAAGATGGTGGTGGCGATGCCCCAGAAGTAGACGATCTCTCGGAAACAAAACCAGTAGAGCCAAGTATTATCATTCCCAGAATCACCCACAAAATTGTAGACTCTCTATATCTTCAAGCTGATATTGAGTCAAGAATTGAAGAACAACAAAAAACACCTGTCACAATTAGAATCATTAAAAACTCTCTCAATTTTTGGGTTTCACAAAGAATAAACATACTAAGTGATCTTCAAGATCCCCAAAAATCAACTATTGCTGTTGGAGATCAAGAAATATCAATTTTTGATCCAGAAACCCAAAGGGTTGTGTCTGGTGAGAACTATATTGTTTGGGAAAACCAATATGTTGCGAACCAAATAGATTCTTTATTGATAGAGCTTGATGAGGGAACCATTCAAAGCTGGATAGCAGAGATCCCTCTAGTTTTTAACGCAACTATCCTAGAACCAGAAAATCCAGAAACACTCGTCTCAGAAGAAGTTATTCCAGAATTAGAGGGAAAGCTTAAGGATATTATTGCAAAAAGTGGTTTTTCACTGGAAGAAAACACCTCGCTAAAAGATTGGTGGCAAAACATTCCAGAAAAAGATCGTGCCAAGCTAGCAACAGAGGCTTTTGGTGGACAAATAGAGGCAGCTAGATTAACTAACATCGCCTTAATGAGCTACTTTGCTTCCAATCAAAGACTTTTTAATAATTTATCCTTAGATGATCTTCCTCCAGAGATTGGGAACTTATTTGAAAATCAAGTTAATGCTCTTTTTGCAGAACTTTCGTTTGCAGATCTTTTGGTCATACTACAAAATCCATACCAAGCTCGATTTTACTTACTCAGAAAACTCCATAGAAACTTTAGAACAGACCCAAAGTTCTTACCTTTACTACAGCAATACATTGTTCAGACTACCCAAGATCAAGATAAGCAACAAGAAACAACAGAACAAGATTCTCCTACAGAGCAAGCACTGAAAGATTTTTTAGATACAAATGAAGGTAGAACTGCTGCAGAGGTACTCCTTAATAAATATGATGTCAAATCTACCCACCAAATCCTCACAACTCCTATTGGTCCAAAGTTAACAGACGAACAGATCAATGCTTTAGAAGAAGATCATAAAAGACAGTACTATCAAAAAATGAGAGCTGCAGACTCCCTATGGGATGCCTTAACAAGAGAAGAACAACAGTATTTATACACACAGTTTACTCAAATAATTCCTGAGGGAGACGAGTTTTATCAAGCTGCACCCCAGCAACTCAACTTTGCAGATGCCTACAGATTCCTCAATGAGGGTTATGAAACCGAAGCCATCAAAAGGCCAACTGGTATCAAAAGAATCTGGGATACGCTCCGAGGCAGAAAACCTGGTCAATCGGTTGCTGGCAAAGTAGCCGATTCTGTAGTTACTGGAGCGCTAGAAACGGCTGCCACCGGACTAGCAAATGCGATCCCTTTTGGCGGGGCTATTGTCAAAGGACTTTTAAAAGCTATTCCTAAAAAATACAGAAAATATGTGGCGGGTGGATTAATTGCAGGAATAAGTGCCTTGATTGGATACACAGTTAAGCTATTTACAACAACGCTTGGCGGATTTTTAGGAGGTTTGGGAGGAGGCCTTCTTGGTGGCTTTGTTGGTTTTACTACAGGAGGTCTTGCAGGAATTCCAATAGGAGCAACTCAAGGTTGGTTAGTCGGGACCCACGTGGGATATGGAGCAGAAAGACTCCTCAGGGGGAAATCACTCATACCCAAAATTTCACTGCCCAGCCCCAATCTAGCGACCCTTACTGGGGCACCTCCCGTCTCTGCTGCACCAGTAACCCAAGTCGCAAGTTCTCCTTTTTTTCAGACAGTAGGTGGAATAGGAATTGCCACAACAACAGGCATTGTAGTTACTTCTGTCTTTATCAATCAAGTTCTAATGGGGACTTTCCTCATGCCTACCATAGATGATATGGGAGGAGTATCCAAGTATGTCCAAATCCTAAAAGTTTCTTTTGGTGAGGATGGGAATCAAGGAACTAGATTTACCAATCCAGAAGACATCACTTACAAAATTTCCATTGCCCCCAAAGGTGACTACAAATTAAAAATCAAAAAAATCACTGATACAGTTTCCATAAAAGTAAAAGATTCTGACAAAAGTCCAGCGGTTCCTTCTAGTCCTAGCTATGATGAGTTCCAAAAAGCACTAGCTGAAATAAGTAAAGCAACTCCAACAATCACTGATGGTATTCAACTTCCTGAGTACACCCTACCCTATGGGGACAACGACTCGTCATATCAAGATGCCAGTGTTGAGAATAGAGTTAGTCTAGTTTTTGATGTGGTTGACGCAGAAGGCAACATAGTTGAAGCCGATCAAACAGCCGTTACCAATGTTATTGTCTGTTTTGGGGACTGTCCTCAATCTGGAGGGGGTTGCTGGCCCACTACTGGCTACATATCCCAAGGTCCCAATGATGACCATAAAACTTGGGATAGCAGTGGTAATGCAATTGATATAGCTGCCGCAAGAGGAACTCCTATTTATGCTCCTTTTGACGGTAATGCCGCCTATGTAAGTATGAGCCATCCTATTATTCCACCTGGAGCATCTGTGAATGATGTGAGTGGATACGGGAATGTTGTTCTACTTGATACGGATTTTGGGGCTAGGCTTTTATTTTCTCACCTTGATTCCTCTGATCTTCCTACAGGCAAGTATGTGAGAGTTCAGGCGGGAGACATCATTGGATATGTCGGCAATACTGGAAACTCAACAGGATATCATCTCCACTATGAGTCCATTACTAGCGAATATCCTATAGATACACTTGTTCCAGAATATTCTTTAGATACAAATGATCCCAAAAATAAGGTAAGTCCTGCTGACTGTAAAAATCCTTTTGATCCTAAAGAAAAATCAAGTCAGTGTTTCAGCTTTGTTGATGGTGAAAAGTCTTGGCAAAATAAAGAGCAAACTGGCATTCAAGAAATCATAGGTATCTTTGAGGACAACTACAACTCTTTATACAAAAGTTTTTGTAGTAACGGAGGCATTCTGCTATCCAGAGGAGGTAAAGCAGAAGAAGGTGGAATACAGTACTCCGGTCTTACAAAAACCGATAATGAAATAGTCATCTATGACTACTGCTTTGATGATAGTCAAAACAACTGCCGCTTCACCTTTACTCACGAGATGGGCCATATTATAGATAGGAGAAACTTATTGGGCCTAAGTTCAGAGACAGAAGCTTTTAGTAAAACTTCCTGTCAAAGCAACATTATTCATACCTACCCACTGAGCATGGCGGGTATTGAATGCCAAGAAAACTTTGCCGAATCCTTTATGATTTATATCCTGACTCAGAATATTCCTGGTCTGAACACTATTAGATGTATGCCAGGAAAAGCAAACAAAGGTCAAGGAAAAACCAGCTGTGATAGTTTTTCATTTGAAACAGATTATCCTGATTATTATAATTTTTGGAAAACCAACCTACCATAAACTATGAACCCTCTAACAACCCTGCTTAGAAAAAACTTTATCAAAATACTGATTGTTATTGTCGTAGTTCTCTTTGTCGTTTCTATTATCCTAAGATTATTAACACCTCCCATAGAGGAACAGCCTATCTCCAATATTCAGCTACCACCCAGCATTGAAGAAATTGAAGAAGCGGTAACAGTGAGGTATTCGGGTTCCACTATAGTTCCTTTTACACAATTGTCCTATTTTAAAGTAACAACACAACAAACAAGTGAAGAATATATTAACCAGATTGTGAATGACTTGGAACTACAACCCTCATCTTTTTCTGATACCACTTATGTTTCAGACGATGGTAAAAGATCTCTGACAATTTCTAGAGATCAAAGTTACCTAGATTATTTTAATTCAAATAACGCTTCCACTACTAATTTTTCCAGTGATAACTATTCTTTGTTGGAAACATCAGTCTCTGGTTTTCTCTCCAGCATAGGGATCAACATCGACAATTTCAGTGAAGATACCAGAAAGACCTCATATTTCTATGAAGCCCCCGGAACTTTTGAGTATGATTTGGTTGATACACCATCAGAAGCAAACATCATTAGAACAAGTTACCAGCTGTCAATAAACAAATTGCCTGTTTTCATAAACTCAGGAGGAAATCCCAACCTAGAGCTTGATATTACTAAATCTGGAGTTTTAAAAGCAAAATTAACAACCGGAGATTTTGACTTTGAAGAGACCGACTCACTCCCTGTTATATCCATTCAAGAAGCTCTCTACAATATAGAAAATGGACACTATGTTTTTATCAACAAACTTTTTAGAACCAGTAAAACCGGCGATCAAAAACTAAAATCATTAGATTTGTCTTCTTTTGAAATTGTATATAGAACAATAAAAGGTCAAGATTTGTTAATTCCCTTTTTTGATTTTTCTGGAGAAGCTGTCCTTGCAGATGACACCAGAGTTAAAACAAAGATTTCCACACCGGCTATTAAGACAGACATTCCTGTTGTTGTTGAAGAATCTCACCCAGCAGAATAAAAATTTTTACGGCTTTATGACTTCATATCTATACGGCTATAATGCAAATAGCTAAATAGAAAAATGGATAAATAGATAAATCATCAAAGATGCGCGAACATCCCCTGCCCCAGGACATCACCAACTATCAATTCCACATCGTCGGTAACATGACGATCAAGCAATTTGCCGAGATTGGATTTGGGTGTTTTATCGGCTTTCTCATCTACACCACCAATCTGATTGATCTCATCAAGTGGCCCTTGATTGGTCTGAGTGTGGCGCTAGGAGCTGGAGCGGCTTTTGTACCTTTTGAGGAACGTCCTTTGGATCACTGGATTATTACTTTTTTTAGAGTTATCTACAATCCTACCAAGTTTTACTGGAAACGAATGCCAAAGATTCCAGACGCTTTTAAATACACGCCTACAAAAAAAGTGGTGGTAGAAGAAGAGCTGGACCTGTCCCCTGCCCGTAGACAAAAGATCAAGGAGTTTATGCATTCTATCCAAAGGCCAGACAAGCTTGATCAATATGAAGCCTATGAACAACAGCGTATTTCTTCTATCATGGGCACTTTTGATACTATCAAGATAAAAGCAACTAGCATCGATATTGAAGAAAACTTTGCAAAACCATCACTCAAAGTCCGTGTCAGAGAGCTCAAGGCCACCCAGCAAAAACAAAAATCAAATCACCAACCACAACTAATAGACAATCAAAGAGATCATAAAAACATTGACTCTTCCCAAATTGCTCAAGACATCAATATTCCTCAGCTACAAGATGTTACCATCACTCCTCCAGAAGAAAAAAGAGCTCAAGAAGATATTGATATTACCCCCACCAACACCTCACAGTATGTGGAAAACACTCAAACCACCAGAGATATCACAAGTACCAAACAAGCCTCATACAATACCGACTTGCCTTTCCCATCAATGCCTACCGAACCCAACAAGCCCGTTGGTATGGTGGTGGGGCCCAACAATGAAATTTTGAGCAATTCTATTGTAGAAATTATTAATCAAGCCGGGGAAGTTGTCCGAGCTGTCAAAACCAATACTTTGGGCCAATTCTTTGTCACCACTCCTTTAGGTAATGGTGTATATGTTCTTTCTACAGACAAAGAGGGCTATGCTTTTGACAATCTCCAAGTACAGCTTGCTGGAGAAATTCTTCCCCCTCTAGAAATCAGAGCTGCTAGTAAAACTGCCTAAGACAACACTTATCAGAGACCAAAGTTTTGTTTACAATAAAAAAAGATGCCCGACACCGCCATTACATCGACCACCCAGCAGTTCCTTGATATTTACGATATTACCAATGATATTGTGATCATGAAAGATGGCTCAACATCTTTAATTATCAGCGTTGATGCTCTTAACTTTGGCTTGCTCGCAGAAGAAGAACAAGATGCCATTATTTATTCATACGCTAGTCTGCTCAACTCTATCAACTACCCCATCCAGATTTTGATCAAATCACAGACCAAAGATGTCACTAAATATCTAGGTCTTCTAGAAGAAGAAGCCGATAAAACCACCTCAAAACTCAAAAGACACCAAATCAACCAATATCGCAATTTTGTAGGAGAGCTCATCCAGGAAAGAAACGTTCTCGACAAAAAATTCTATGTGGTAATTCCAGCCAATGCCTTGGAAATGGGAGTCGTGTCTGCTCAAAGTGTTATCCCGGGAGTAAAATCCTCACAAATAGAGACCTTTGAAAAAAGCTACATCCTCGAGAAGGCAAAAAACAGCCTTGACCCAAAGCGTGATCATCTGATATCACAGTTTGGGAGGATTGGTTTATACGCAAGACAATTAACCACCCAAGAAATTATTCAGCTTTTTTATACCTCGTATAATCCAGAAGCTGCCGAAGGTCAGAACCTGACAGATAGTAAAAATTACACTACACCTCTAGTAAAGGCTAGTGTCCAAGGAGAATTTATGGCAGACGCCACTACTACCCCCACACCAAATACTACCCCAACTCCAGAGGAGATTGTGGCTGCATCAATCGGGGAAACCCCACAACCAGTCACGCCTGTTCAGGATCCGGCCCAAACAGCACCAACCACACCAGTTGCCCCTGCTGTTACCCCAGAGCCAGCTCCAGCCGAAGTTCAATCAGAGATCAACAGCACCCTTCAACAAATCGGATCAGCTCCCACACCAACCGCTCCTGTAGCAGGCGAATCTTCCGGGGTCAATGTGCCACCTGTCCAGCCCACTACACCAACAACAAACCCAACCCAACCAACAGGGCCAGTTACCCCAGTCACTCCAATGACCCCAGTTCAGCCAATCAACCCAACTCCAGTAGTGACACCTGTAACAACACCAACACCACCAGCCCAACAACCGGTCGGTGAAGCCAATACTGGTGCTGATATGCAACCACTGCCAGAGATTTGATACAATGACTTATTGAATGCCAAAACTAAACCTGCCCCTACCGTTTTTAAATCAAAAACAGGATGATAATGCTGGGATTTCTGCTGAGCAAAAAAATCAGCAAAAACTGGAAGAGTTTTCCAGGGGTTTAGTCACTATTCAGGACATCATTGCTCCTGAGGCCATCGAGGTTGATTTTACCTACCAAAAAATCAACTCCACCTACACTAGATCACTTTTTGTGGCCGGATATCCTAGAAGCGTTCCCGCCAACTGGCTATCACCACTGATCAACTACCCCAACAAACTCAACGTGTCAATGTTTATTTTCCCTGTTGATGCCAAAGAGGTTCTTGATAATTTAAAGAGAAAAATCACAGAAATGGAGGCGGAGATCACTTCAGATATCAGGGCAGGTAAAATCAGCAATATTAATACTGAAGTCAAACTAGAAGATGCTAGATATATCAGAGAAGAACTAGCCAAAGGATCAGAAAAATTTTTTCAATTTGGCCTTTATGTCACCATTCAAGCAGACTCTCTTGACGAGTTGGAAAGAATTACCAAAAACATCCAGTCCACCCTGGGCGCACTAATGATTGTGTCCAAGAAAACAACTCTCCAGATGGGTGAGGGTTTTAAAAACACACTACCCATGGGTAAAGACAATCTACTCATTACCCGAAACATGGATACCACTTCCCTTGCAACCACGTTTCCTTTCACTTCAAGTGAGCTAACTATGGAAACCGGCATTCTCTATGGTATTAATGAGCACAACGATTCACTGGTTATTTTTGACAGATTTAAAATGGAAAACGCCAACATGGTGGTTTTTGCCAAATCTGGTGCTGGTAAATCATATACAGTCAAACTTGAGATTATTAGACAGCTCATGTTTGGAGTCGAGGTTTTAGTCATGGATCCAGAACACGAGTATGAAGATCTAGCTAAATCTGTTGATGGTGAATTTCTCAATTTCACTTTTGGATCTGAAACAAAGATCAATCCTTTTGACCTATCAGCCGTCTATGAAGAAGGAGAAAATGAGCTAGGTCACAAAATCATCAACCTTCACGGCCTGCTCAAGGTCATGTTGGGAGAGATGAGCGACCAACAAGAAGCTATTTTAGACAGAGCCCTGGTTGCAGCCTATAAGGCAAAAGGGATTACTCCCGATCCAGCTACCCAATCAAACGAACCTCCACTCATGGAAGACCTATACAAATCTTTGATCGGCATGGAAAACGAAGAAGCAGACGATCTGGCAGCCAGACTAGAAAAATACATTTCGGGTTCTTTCCGTGGGATTTTTGACCACCACTCTACCATTGATATCACCAATCAATTCACTGTTTTTTCTGTCAAAGAACTGGAAGAAGACCTTCGACCGATTGCCATGTACATTATTCTTGATTTCATCTGGACTAGAGTTAAAAAATCTCTCAAAAAACGTGTTCTGGTAATTGATGAAGCTTGGTACTTTATGAAACATCAAGATTCGGCTTCTTTTATCCACTCTATGGTTAAAAGAGCAAGAAAGTATTACCTGGGCATCACTACCATCACTCAAGATGTGGAAGACTTTTTGAGCAACGATTATGGGAAAGCCATTGTCACCAATGCTTCGATTCAATTTTTAATGAAGCAATCAACGGCCTCACTGGATATTCTCACACAAACATTCCACTTATCAGAAGGTGAAAGAAGACTACTTATGGCTTGCGATGTGGGTGAGGGTATTTTCTTTGCCGGACAAAATCATGTTGCACTGAGAGTTGTCTCAAGTGACGAAGAACACGCCGTCATTACCACCAATCCAGAAGAAATCCTTCAAGCTAAACAGAATCGAGTCCAACAAACTATCCAAGCAGCAACTCCAGCCATTAGAAACACTTTGGCTCCAAATCCACCGCAGTCATCCCAAAAACAACAGCCAACTTCCATCCAAAACAAACCCAATCCGTCCATCAATGACTACGTGCCGCCAGTTATTGAGTAGCTAATCTTCTTATCCATCTTTTTTACCCCTTGATCAATGTGGAAAACTCTGTGTATAAAGTGAATAACTTCTTGCCCACCTTATCCAGTATGATCCATTCGGACAATCTATCAATACCAGCACATGGTGACCTCACTACTTCAGAAATCTGGAGACGAGTTTGTGCTGACCTCGAGCTCAAGGTTTCATCAGCTGTCTACAACACTTGGATTGTAGCCAATCCGTTAACTTCATTTGAAGCTATTAGTGACACCCAAGCCGCCGGCACCATCACCTGTCCCACCGCCTTTCATGCTACCAATATTAAAAAAAACTTAGAGTCAGATATCCAATCAGCCATTTTTAGAGTTACAGGCAAACAAACCCATCTTGCTTTTGAAGTTGGCAGTGTCATCTTGCCCAAAGAAAAAACCCAAAAAAAAGCTTTTTCAAAACCCTATCAATCACCAACCCCCGGTTCTCAACTTTCAGATTCTCAGAAAACAGATCAGTCAGCTAACACTCACCACTCACCATCAAGCTCTCCCAGAGTCGAAGATTTATTTTCCCCACAAACAATCCAACAGAACACTATTTCACAAGCTGAGTTTACCATTAAAAAAGCAGGTCTGCGACCAGATTATTCTTTTGAAACCTTCGCCGTTTCTACCACCAATGAAATGGCTCACGCAGCTGCTTCTGCGGTCTCCCAAAACCCGGGCACTGCCTACAATCCGCTGTTTCTTTATGGTGGAGTGGGGGTAGGCAAAACTCATTTAATGCACGCTATTGGGAGCAACATTATTCACAACAATCCTCAAGTTAAAGTTATTTACTGCACTGGAGAAGAATTCACCAACGAAATTGTCAGTGCTATCCAAAATAAAAAAGCTATCCAATTTAAAACCAAGTACCGCAACGCTGATGTGTTACTAATTGATGACGTCCAGTTTATTGCTGGAAAAAATGCTGTCCAAGAAGAATTCTTTCACACCTTTAACTCCATCATCAAACAGCAAGGTCAAATCGTGATGACTTCAGACCGGCCACCCCACGAAATAAACCTCATCGAAGACCGTCTACGCTCTCGTTTTGAGGCCGGACTAATGATTGATATCCAACAGCCCAGCTTTGAACTAAGAACCGCTATTTTGCTAATTAAAGCCAAAGCTCATCGTCTTACCATTCCCATGGATATTGCTCAGTTAATTGCGTCCAAAGTCGATAGTGCTAGGAAAATAGAAGGCATTATTACTAGCCTTCGTTCTGAGGTTGAATTGAAGAAAAGAACCATTACAAAAGAACTTGTCCAAGAAATTCTCCACACCGAAGACAATGGCAACACAGCCCAGAAGCTCAGGGTTGCCCCGTCAGATTTGATTAAATCAGTCGCCAATCACTTTCACATCAAACAAATCGAAATCAAGGGCAAAAAAAGACAGAAATCAATTGTCCATGCTAGGCATATAGCCATGTATTTACTCAAACAAGAGCTCGACATGCCTTACACCGAAATTGGCCGCTGGTTTTCCAACAGAGATCACACTAGCGCCATGCACGCCTACAATAAAATCAACGATCATAGCTCGATAGATGACGAATTGCGCCAGGAGTTGTCGGCAATCAGGATGTCTCTTAAAGCTATTTCTAAGTAATTTAACAAATTTAAATATATGACATTCATTTTTTGAGATTCTCGAATCTCGTCGATAAAATATTTAGACAAGCTTTCGAATAAAATACAGATCTCCTCAGCATTCACTCAAAAAACAAATATCATATATTTAAAAACCAAACGGAAAAGATAATATATACAGATCTTTATGAACCTGAGACGATAGTGTTATACACAACTGTGGAAAACTCTGTTGAAAAGCTGTGATAATATTTTTAAAAAGTGAATAAAAGACTCGTTTCTGATTTTTGTTTTAAACAAAGAAAAATTGTAATAAACAGATAATCAACAGACTTTACCAGAGTCATTTAACACCAAAAACAGTTCTTTTTATTGAGTAAACTAGCGTTTTTATTCACTTTTCCACGCTCCTATTACTAATACTACTAGAATATATATAATAAATTTAAACCGACTGGTGAAAAACAGTTTTTATGCAAATAACACTCAAACAATCCAATCTCAAAAAAGCTCTCAGTAAAATAAAAAGAGTTGTTCCCAGCAATCCTCAATTGCCAATTCTAAATGCTGTTTTAATCAAAGCTGAACAAGGATCAATTATTATTTCTGCAACAGATCTCTTTACAGGAATAGAAACCAAAGTTCTTGGCTCTGTAACAGAAGAAGGTCAAGTGGCTATCCCAGCTAGAGCACTGAGCGATATTATTGCCACTGCTCCATCGGGTAATATTACTTTAGAAACCAAAGAAGACAGTATTAATATCATTACTGATAAAAGTAATAGCTCTCTGCAGGTTTATGCCAGTGATGAATATCCTCAATTTCCAGAAAAACAAGGAGATGTAATTTCTCTATCAACTCAAGTTTTTGAAGATATTGTTACTTACGTGGTGCCCGCTACAGCCAAAGATGATAGTCGACCAATTTTAACCGCTGCTTTATTTAATCTGGGTGAAAAACTAGAAGTGGTTGCAACTGATGGATTTAGATTGGCTACTCTTGATATTAATCACTCCTCTACTCCACAGAAACTACTCATCCCAGCCAAGTCTTTGTCAGAAATTATGAAGTTGTATGACGAGACAGAGAGTGACACGGTAGAATTAACAGTGTCCACACAGCTTAAACAAATTTTCTGTACTTTTGGTGATACTCAGATGGTGATTCGTCTCATGGAAGGTGAATATCCACCTTATGAAAAAATAATTCCACAGAATTTTGAAACTCAAGTAACTTTTGATAGTGAAGAATTTCTTCGATCTATTAAATCAGCCTTAATCTTTGCTAGAGAATCATCCAATATCGTCCGATTTGTTCTATCTGGCAGTGAGATGACAATCCTGGCTTCATCCCCTACTCTAGGTAATCACCAAAGCAAGATTCTTATCGAGCCAGCTATTGCTGATGAAAAGAAAATTGCTTTTAATGCTCAATACCTGGTGGATTTTTTAAGTTCCATCAAGACAAACAAAGTCTGGTTTGGGATGAATGAAAGTTTGCAGCCGGCGCTATTAAGACCAGAAGGCATGGAAGCTTATCGCTACATTGTCATGCCGTTTAGAGTAAATGAATAGAATGTGTTATAATTCTCGCCTATGAAAAGAACATGGAATCCTAAAAAAAGAAAAAGAATGACAACTCATGGATTTTTGAAAAGAATGATGTCCAGAGCTGGTCAATTGGTCTTGAAAAGAAGACGAGCTAAGGGCAGAAAAAAAATGACTGTTGTCAAAAAAGGCAAGTGATACCTCTCAAAAACAGACTACAACTAAGGAAAATTAAGGATTTTTTTAGCAAATCCCAGAAAGTTCGTGGTCGATTTTTCACTTTTTTTTATCAAGTCCAAAAAGAACAGCTATCTCAAGTGGCTGTAATTGCCCCAAAAAAACAGTTACCTACAGCGGTATCTAGAAATAGAATCAAAAGAAGAGTGAAAGCTGTGGTTTTGCCAATGATTAAAGAAAAACCAGGACTAAAAATGGCAATAGTTGTGTACTCTGGAATAAATGAGTTATCACATGCAGAATTAAAAAAAGAAATCAATAAAATGATTAGTAGATTAGTAGATTAGTAGATTCTGTATTTATGAGAAACATAGTTGTTTTTTTGATAAAATTATTACGCCAACTCAAACACTCCCTCTACCCTCTTCTCCACTCTGTGTTTGGTTTTGTCAGTGTTTGTAGACACACGCCTAGCTGTAGTAATTATGCCATTGGGCAAGTGCAAGAACATGGTACAATCCTAGGGTTGTGGCGAGGTTTAAAGAAAATTCTTACATGTTACTCTTAAGAAAATTATGCAAACAATTACTTCCTTGATTTTAGATTTGTTAGTACAGATGTATCAGATTATTGGCGATTTAGGTGTAGTGATTTTACTATTTACCTTTATTGTCAGATCTTTACTATTGCCTTTATCCTTAGGCTCACTCAAATCTCAAAAGAAGATCAAGGAACTTCAGCCCAAGATTAAAGAACTAGAAAAAAAACACAAAGGAACTAAACAAGAACTTCAAGTCAAAAAAGCAGAGTTGTATCAAAAATACAACGCCAACCCCCTAGCAGGTTGTTTGCCACAGATTGTCCAATTGGTGTTGTTAATAGTCCTTTACAGGGTTTTAATTAACTTTTTAAGTCATCCGGAAGTGAACGGGCTGGCAATTGATCCTACTTTTCTGTGGTTGGATCTCAGTAAACCAGATCCACTGTATATCCTGCCAGTGATTGCTGGTGTTACTCAAATGATTTTGTCTCTGATGATTTCTCCAGGCGCTGAAGTAAAAGATGAAATTCCCAACAACAGTAAAAATAAAAACATTCAAAAAGCAAACGAAAAAGAAGAAGATATGGCAGAAATGGCTGCCACCATGCAAAAACAGATGTTATTTGTGATGCCGGTGATGACTGTCCTTTTTGCTTCCAGATTTCCATCAGGTGTGGCTTTGTATTGGGTAGCCACTACTCTTTTTAGTTTGGTTCAGCAATGGGTTATTTCAGGCCCTGGAGGGCTAAAGTCCTATACTCAAAAAGTTTTTAATATAATACAAAGCAAAAGCTAAGAGGTTCTTATGACAATAGAAGAATACTTGTCCAGATTATTAGCCCACTCTGGTGTTGATGATGCCCAGATTACTACTGAAGAAACTGATGATGAAATTGCAGTCCAAGTCAATGTCGGTGAAGACGAAGTGGGAATTTTGATTGGTTATCATGGTGAGACAATTGCCTCTCTCCAGAGAATGATTAGACTTGTTTTTAAAGATGAGATTGAAAAAAGAATTGTGCTTAACATTAACGACTACAGACAAAGTAGAAAAGAAAAACTCCAAGAAATGGTCAAAAACATTGCCCAACGTGTTTTAGAAACTGGTGATGAGTATGTGTTCCCATATTTGCCAGCCAACGAGAGATTCCTTGTCCATACCGAACTAAGTGAAAATCCAGAATATGCAGAGTTGGAGAGTGTGTCCGATGGTGAGGGTTTGGGAAGAAGATTGGTAATCAGACAGAAATGAAAAAACTTACAATTTACACAGACGGTGGATCACGTGGAAATCCGGGAATTGCTGGAATCGGGGTGCATGTATGCGATGAAGATGAAAAAGTCGTTTTTGAGGCATCCAAGTACCTAGGAAAGGCCACAAACAACGAGGCTGAGTATCAAGGTTTCCTGATTTCACTAGAATGGCTACTTAATTTTCTTAAAGAACCAGAAAACAAAGTAGAATCAGTCACTTGGAAACTTGATTCCAATCTCGTAGTCCAACAGCTCAACCGTAACTGGAAAGTCAAAGAACCACGAATGATGGAGTATGCTCAACAAGCTTGGCAAGGACTCGCCTCACTTTCTCTCCCCTACTCCATTACTCATGTGAGACGTGAATTTAACAAAAGAGCAGATTTCCTAGCAAACAAGGCGATGGATCTTGTATAGTATTGTGTATGATTCCTGCCAACCTTATCACTCAGACCGTCAGTGATCAGCCTGTGGTTCTCCTCATTGGCCCTTCTTCCCTACTCCAAAGAAAACTGTACGAATTTTACAAAAAAAATGGTTTAGCCGTGGTGATGGCAGATCTGACAGATTCTAAAACCTATCAAGACGTAGATATCTATAAAGCGATTTTTGTGTTTTCCTATGATGAAAATCCAAGCACAAACCTCTTTGTTCAGTGGAATTTTTTAAATGACAAACAAACTCAAATTCTGTATCTGGAGTCATCTGTAGAGATTGTTGCTCAAAAAGTACCCCACTTCGCTGAAGCTTCGCAGGGCGAGGAAGAAAAGATAGAATCGAAGAAAAATATATTCGAAACAAGTGTGGATATTTTTCAAAATATTTTTAAAAATACTGCAAAAGCATTTTGCTTTAATTTGAGTGAAGAAATTGAGTTATTTTTGCTCGAGTTATATGGTTCACATGAATTTTTCCAAAATGGCGAAATTGAGTACAAACTTTTTGTACCAAAGGCTGGATTTTTTATACATTCGATAGATCGGATGTTGCAAAAAAATGCTCCTTTTTTCTTGTCTCCATGGGGTGGGGAAGAGGTGGTTTTTCAAGGAAGTGAAGTCTCCCAGGCAAAAATAGAGAATTTTATAAATGATAACTTATCAGGAAAAGGGCTAAGCAAAGTTTCAATAGAGGAAAATGATGGTATCGAAAACAAGATTGTAAGTGGGTTTGAAGTGGTGGCTGATGATGTAAAACCAGAACTAGATTCTTTGGTTTCATTTTTATCAAAGATAAAACCTGGCGTTCACTCGTATCAAAAAACATATCACCAAACACAAGTTAATATTCCTAGACCACAGAAACAGGATTTTGTAGTTCATCAAAAAGATAATAATAAGCATCTTGCTCAAGAGGAAGATACAGCCAAAATAGAAAAAATTTCTTTGGAAGATAAAAAGGAAGTAGAAAATAAACAACCAAAAGTTGAAAAAGAACTTTCTAGTCGAGTCGATAAGATTTTTGGTAAAACCAATCAAACCCAAGAAAAAGAGAGAAAAATATCTCTGGTTAAGGAAGTTCAAAAAATTTCCAAGAAAAACAAAAAAAGAAGTGCTCTTTTTATGGTGGGAATGGCTTTTGTGGGGGTGGGATTTGGAATTGTATCTCTAGTGGGTGTGTTTTTCACTTCAAACTATCTTCTCAAAAAAGAACTGCTCGGAATTATTCAAGAATATGATCGAGACTCAAGCGAAATTAACTATGCAAAACTAGCCAAACTGGAAGAGTTTTCTTCTTTGCAAATAGAGGCCTACCAGGCTTTGGTGGGGGAGAGTCCTTTTGTTCACTATGCTGCTTTGGTCGAAACATCTCAGCTGCTAGCAAAAATAACTCAATCTCATCAAAGACTAGAAGGGTTGTCGGCATCAGCAGTTCAAGGTTTTATGGGGAGTGAATCTAGTGATGTGACGGTGGTTTTGCCAGAAATCCAAAAAGAAGCTCAACAGACATATAAAGATCTGTCCAACTTAGAATTATTACTTGAGTCTTTCCCTGATTCATATATTGATGAAATAGAAAAAAATAGTGTTGTTCAAAAAATAAAAACTGAAAAGAAAAAAGTGATCACCACACAACAATTAGTTCCATTATTTGAAACTCTAGTTAATCAAAAAGAAAAAAAGACGTATTTAGTGTTGTTGCAAGACAATCAAGAGCTTCGTCCTACAGGAGGTTTTTTTCAATCAATGGCATTGGTCACAGTTGATCAAGGAATGATCATTGATCGACAGATTTTTGACAGCTATCAGATTGATAATCTATTTGCTGGCAAAGTGGATCCTCCAACTGAAGTAGAAAAGTATCTTGGAGAGAACCAACTTTATGCTAGAGACGCTAATTGGGATCCTGATTTTAAAACTAGTTCAGATCAAATTTCTTGGTTTGTAGAAAAATCTCTCAATAAAGAAATTGACGGAGTGATCGGACTTAATTTGTACGTAATTCAAGATGTGTTGAAAGCTCTGGGGCCAGTTGATGTCCCTGAATACAACGAAATCTTGACTGATAAAAATATTTTAGAAAGAGCTGAGTTTCACTCGGAAATAAATCTAGTTAATGAAAAAGATAAAGTTAATTACTTAAGTACTGTTTTGGAAAGAACTCTGGACTCTGTATTTTTAACTTCCAAAGAAAAAATTCCAAGTTTATTGGGCTCTTTTTATCAAAATCTATTATCAAATCAGGCGGTGATCTCGATGGACGATGTGGGGCTAATGGGTACAATTGAGTCATTAGGTTGGTCTGGAGGTGTGGTAACTCCAGAGTGTCCTTCAGAATTGGTGGGAGACTATTGTTTAGTGGATTCTGTTTACCAAGTGGAAGCCAATGTGGGAGTTAATAAAGCAAATTATAGTTTGGATAGATCGATAGAACATAACATCTCTCTCCAAAGTGGGGGAGTGGTTCACACTAGAAAAATTACTTTTAATAATAAAGCCAAAACAAACGCTTGGCCTCAGGGACAATATCGTTCATACATCCGCTTCTATTTACCCATGGACGCTGTCTTTGACGGTTTTATTATTGATGGAGAGAAGGTAGACAAGGGTAGAGTAGAGGAATATCAACACCTGGGTAAGAAAACAGTGGGAATCCTAGTTGAAGTGCCCATAAAGTCTGAAGTGACTCTTGAACTGACATATCATCTCTCTTATGAACAAACCAGTGATGATGCTGACTTTTCATATGTATTTTTTGATCAAAAACAGCCAGGCACTGGCAAAGATCCTTATGTGATTAACATATCCTATCCTCCAGAGAAAAACCCTAAGTTGATTGCTCCTCAAGCTGATGTTAAAAATGGTGTTGTTTCATTCTCTGGTTTCAGAGATAGTCATAGTTTTGTAGGAATCATGTTATAATCCTCTTTCTAGAAACTATTTTTGTAAGAGGTAACTATGTCTGACAAAACAATTTTTCACGTTGATAAAAGAGATGTTAAGGGTAAAAAAGTCAAAACCCTGAGAAAACAACACATCATTCCCGCCAACATTCATGGTTCTATTAAAGAACCTATTGCGGTACAAGTTCCCCAAACAGAATTTATAAAACTTTATGAAGAAGTAGGTGATACTGCTGTTATTTACTTGACTATTAATGGCGATAAGACTCAGCATCCTGCTTTGATTGACAATATCGATTACGATCCAATTACAGACAAGATTCAGCACGTGACTTTCAAAGAAGTGAACTTGAAAGAAAAGATTACTGCCGATGTGTCTATCGAGTTTGTGGGTGAGAACGAAGTCCCAGAAGCGGTGGTAGTGGAAACTGCAACAACCGTACCTGTAGAGGCTCTGCCTACCGACCTCCCAGAAAGCTTTACTGTGGATATTAGCAAACTAACAGAAATAGGGCAGTCTATTACCTTTGCCGATCTAGAATTTGATAAAGAAACAGTAACTCTAATGATAGATGAGGAGCAGATTAATGAGCCAATAGTGATCCTCCAAGCTCAAGCGGCTGAAGAACCAGCAGAAACTGAAGTTCCTGCAGAAGCTGAAGAAGCTGAGGCTGAAGCTGGTGATAAACCTGGAGAAGCTGATAAACAGGCCGAGGGTGGAGAAGAAGAGAAAAAGGCTGAGTAGCTGAGTTACAAAAAAGTTCTTGGTATATTGTTTAATTGGTTTATTGGTTGATTTTCTCGCCGTTTGGATCTAGTTGGAAAGCTCTGTCCTTATACTGTCCACAAGTTGTTTCTCCCAATTCACACACGATTTTGTCTAAGTTGATTAGAATATCTCTGTGGCTGGGTTGGAGTTTGAGTTGTTTTTCCAATTTGGATTTTTCTTGTTTTAAATATTCTTGTTTTTGTTGCTCGTAGGTATAGACTTTAAGCTGAAAGTCATTGTTTTCTTTTTTTGTGATAAAAAACCTGATTAGCGACAGCAATGTCAAAATGAAAACAATCAGAATTATGATTAAGGAAATAGAAAATTTAAAAGAAGCAAAGAGTAACTTGATAAAGAATGGAACCAGACTCAAAACCAATCGAGCCACAAATAATGGTAATAAAAGCATTCTCATACAAAAGCTATTGTGGAGAGTTCTGCTCACAAAATCAAGCTACTTCTTGTGGCCAAGCAGAAGTAATCAATAATTCCTCTGCAAAGTCACTCTGATACTGGCTGTTTTCACGTATCTCTTGCCAGATAGCTTCTGTTACAAAAGGAATGAAAGGGTGGAGCAACTTGAGGAATGCTTTAAGACCTTTGATAAGCTGAGTTTGGCTAAGTTTGCCCTGCTTATTGAGCTCGATGCATTCATCACAGTACCAGTGCCAAAACTCGTTGTAGACGGTTTCGGCGGCAAGACCAACTTTGAGGTCAGTGAGTTGTTGGGTGACAGATGAAACTACTTCTTCCAAATGCTTTTCAAAAGAAGAATCTTCTTCTGTTTCTTTAATTTCTAGTGAAATAACATATCTCGCTGCATTCCAAACCTTATTTGTTAGGTTCCTCATGGCCTTAAAATCGCCGTTTGAGACTGATTTGTCTTGTCCAGCAGTGGATCTTATAACCAAAGCCATTCTGAGGGCATCAGCACTGTATTGGTTTTTAATTTCTAGTGGGTTAATCACATTGCCTTTGCTCTTGCTCATTTTTTGACCTTTTTGATCTCTGATCAAGCCATGAAGATAAATATCTTTAAAAGGTGTTTGATCCGTCAGATAATAGCCAAACATCAACATTCTCATTACCCAGAACATCAGGATGTCATAGGCAGTTTCCATAACTTGAGTAGGGTAAAAGCGGTCAAAATCATCTCCTTGGAGTGTGGTAATCGGCCACTGACCGGAGGAAAACCAAGTGTCGAAAGTGTCGGTTTCTTGGAGATAGTCGTCACCGGGATTTTTTATGGAAACCATATATTTGGCTTGAATTGGAGCTCTAAGCTCTTGTAAGCCTGTTTTTATCGTCGATAAATCATCTTTACAATCTGAAATTAGACCTTGATTCCTTTCGCCTTTTTTATTTATGTATGTTACCCACAGATCAGGATTTTCTTTAATAGAATACCAGACAGGCATTCTAATTCCCCAGACTATTTGGCGGCTGATGTTCCAATCTTGGAGAATTTCTAACCAATGTTTGAGAATTTTGTCATAGCCAGCTCCGTGGACTGTAAATTCTTTTTTCTTGAGTCCTTTTAAAACTGGTTCAACCAAAGGTTTAACTTTGATATAAAACTGGGGTAGTGGAAGTGGCTCGATAGCTGTTTTACATCTGTAACATACCCCTACGGAGTTGGAGTATTTGTCATCTACTTTTACTAGCAGACCCTTTTCTTCCATATCTTTGGCAATTTGTTCTCTGGCAATATGTGATTTTAGACTTTTATATTTACCACAATGCTCATTTAGCCGACCATTAAAATCAATTGTTTGTATGGGTTCTGGGAGTTCATCTTTATGTCTTTGCCAGATCTGATAATCGTTGGGATCGTGGAGTGGGGTGATCTTGAGGGCACCAGTGCCAAACTCTGGATCGACGTGTTCATCAGCGATAATTTTGATTTTTCTTTTTTCGATCAAAAAGTCGACTTCTACTTCCTTGCCAATAAACTTTTGGTAACGTTCGTCATCTGGATGGACAGCTACGGCAGTATCACCAAAGATGGTTTCTGGTCTGGTAGTAGCGACGGTAAAGGGGCCATAGGTGATGTAGTAGAGTTTTGATACTTTGTCCTCGTGAAGCACCTCAAGCTCACTAAAGCCAGTTCCGCATTTTGGACAGTAATTAATAAGGCGTAAATCGCGATATATCAATTCATCTTCGTTCATTTTGACAAATGTTTTTAAGACTCTGGCGACGACTTTATCGTCCAGCATATATGTGAACCGAGACCAATCGAGACTAAATCCGAGTTGTTTGAGCTGATCAATAGCAGTGTCGGAATTCTTTTTGACATAGTCAGAAATCATCTGGTAAAGAGTTTCTCTATCAAAATTAAACCTGCTTTTACCTTCTTTTTTTAACTTTTTTTCGAAAACAAATTGAGTTTCAATTCCAGCATGATCTGTGCCAGGCAACCAGAGAGTGTCATCCCCCAGCATTCGGTGAAATCTAACCATCACATCTTCAACCACGTACATCGCATGACCAAGGTGAAGTGGATCGTTGGCGTTGGGAGGGGGGAGGAGGACGGTAAATGGCTTTGAGCTTTGAGCTTTGGGCTTTGAGCTTGGCTTGAAAGTGTCAGCGTCTTCCCATAGCTGATAGATTTTGTCTTCGTGAATAGTGTGATCGTAGCGTGTGTCCATGGGGAGGATTATATCTTTAAAATGTCAAATGCCAAAATCCAAATGTCAAAACTGAGTTTGATATAATCAATTAAATTAACCCCAAAAGGAGTTCTTTATGGAATTAATTCCTCTTCTTATTTTTGCAGTTATTTTGTTCCCGATGATCCTAAAGCAGATCAATGAGTATGAGCGTGGTGTTGTTTACACTATGGGTAAGTTCTCTGGGTTGATTGGGCCTGGGTGGAAGGTGGTGATTCCAGTATTTCAAACTTTCAAAAAAGTTGATATCCGTACCAAGGCAGTAGATGTGCCCAAGCAAGAGACCATCACCAAAGACAATGTGTCTTGCAAGATGAATGCGGTCATCTACTACAAGGTGACTGATGCTGGCAAGGCCGTCAATGAAGTGGAGAATGTCTTTTGGGCAGTGTCTCAGTTGGCTCAGACCACCATGCGTAGAGTGGCTGGTGAGGCAACTCTAGATGAACTTCTTTCCAATCGTGAGAAGATTGCGACAGAGATCCTCAAGTCTATTGATGTTACTACCGATGCCTGGGGGATAGACGTAGAGGCAGTGGAGCTAAAAGACATCGAACTCCCAGAGACTATGGTGAGAACGATGGCCAAGCAAGCTGAAGCAGAAAGAGAGAAGAGGGCCACAATTATTAATTCTGAAGGTGAAGTTTTGGCTGCTAAAAACTTATCTGAAGCTGCTACTACAATGGCAAAAACTCCTGGGGCTTTACATCTCAGGACGCTTAATTCGATAAATGATATATCTAGTGACCAGTCCAATACTGTTATCTTTGCCGTACCAATGGAGGTGCTGCGAGCAGTAGAGGGAATGGGGCAGATGATGGGGAAGAAGAAGTAATTGATAGTTTTTCTGCAAATATTGTATGTGTTTGATGTGTAATGTATAATTTTGATTGTTGTATTAGTTAATACAAGGATTGTAATGCCAAACACACATGAAGGGTCCTTTTCATCTCAGCCTCTTGGGTGTTTTGTTTTTTTTGCAGAGATGTTTAGGTGGTTAGCAAGAAAGCAACCGAAAGATTCAGCGTGTGGTTTAGAAAAAGTTGATGAGGAATTAAGAAGAGCTTTTTTAGTATTTGTAGATGATTTTTTCATTAAGAAGATTCTTCTCTTTCCTGATTCTCAAGTAGAAGATCTTATTTTTGAAAAAAGGGTTATTATGACCCCAACTCTATTTTCTTCAATAATTAATCAAAAAGAGCAAATAAGATTTTTAAGAGATCCACGAAGAATGAGTAATTATGTGGAAGGGACTTTTTCTGTTGCATTACTAAAAACAGGAGAAGTTAGGAGTCTAATGAGAGATATTTTTTCTTTGCTTTTTGAATATGTTCATTCTTTTCCTAAAAAAGACCCTGATTTTCAGGATGAAAAAAAAATAATTAGACCTTTAAAACTAAAGGAGCTTTGGGAATCTATTGAATCAAAAATTGGAAGTATTAATATTGTTTTAGCTGGTTCTTCAATGCTTAAGTTTTATGTGCATGTTTTTTCTGAGGACTGTTTGAGTACTTTAGACTTTTCTAATCTCAATGATTTCCTTTCGAGATACGGGCCATATGCTTTTTTTTATAGAGAACAATATCAAGCCACACCTTTTGAACCGGTAGATCCTAATTTGTTAATTCAAAAGTTTGACGAAGCATTTCTAGTGGAGGGGAGAACCTGGAGTGATTATTTATTTACACCCCCCGCAAATACTTAGCGCTCCAGGGTCGGTAATTTGAGGTGTAGGTTTTTTCACTAGTTATATTGCCATCTTTATCGCGGATGATGTGAGTGAATTCGGCTTTGATACCGCTGGCGGCCCAGTCGATTTGTTTTAGTTGGCCTGGAGCTAAGCTAGGATCAGGGAAATATTGAGTAGGAGCTGGGGGCGAGTAGCCCCATTTTTTATAATCTACTATCTCGGTAGTTCTACCATCACTGGTGCCATAGATCTCGACAAACATATGGAGTGCTGCACTATCTGCTTCTCCATGGATGAGGATGTAGTTATCAGTATCGTTGATGAATCTCAGATCAACATTACCAGAATAGACGGTAGCATCAAAACCAGGATCAGAGTTGAGCTCATAGTAGCTGACACGATAGCTGTGAGGCAGTCTCCTAGTAATCTTTAGTCCTGCATCTAGAAGAGCCCTAAAAAGAGTACTGCTAACCTGACAAACACCACCACCGTCACCCAAAACAGTCATCCCGCCACTGATGACGTAGGCGGGCTGATAGCCAGTTCTACTGGAAACCTCACCTAGAGTTTGATTAAAAGAGAATTCTTCACCAGGAGCAACTAAAGTATTAGAGATTCTGTTGGTGGTCACAGAAACATTGTTTATTCTGCTTGGGATGGAGTGATCATAATTACTTTCCCCGAAGCCGATCTGCTCATTAATACCAAGGTCGTTGGTTTGGCTGAGGTCTTTGGTGGGTTTGGTATTTGTTGTTGGAATTGGCTGTGAGCTGTCTGCCTCTATCTCTTTATCTCTTTGACTCTCTGTATCTTTGTCGCTTTGTATCTCTGAGACTTTGACTTCAATCAGTTTCTTAGTTTCTTCCTCATCTAGTTTAATCCCATCTTTGTGGGGCAGGAAAGCTTGGACTTTCATGGTTTCTGGATCGTATTCAAAAACAGCATCTTGAGGTTCTCTATTGACTTTGATTTTTATGTCTTCGATGTGCTGAGCTAGTTTTGTCTCATCAATCCCGGTGGGGAAGGCGAGTAGATCAATAATGTCTTGGTCATTAAAGATAAACTCTTGGTACTCATGAGTGAGTGAAAATTCATAACCGACATAGGTGCTTGCTCTTTGATATGCAGATTCTATTTCTTCTGAACTTAGCTCTGTATAAGTCTGATTAATTGTCGCTTCAACTTCTTTTTCCTGGTTTTTGGCTGAAGTTTGAATTTTGTCTAAAGTTGCTTGAGTATCAAGTTCCTGGCCTATTTCTCCAGGATCAATATCCAAACTGTCGTGATTGCCCGTGATAGCTAGGGTTGCAAAAGGTTGGTGGCCTTCTAGATAGACTTGCTCAGCAAAGTGAGAGATCATCTCTAAAAGTTGGTCTTTTTCGTATGAATATGTGGTTTCAACTTTTTCTGGAGAGATAGCGAGCTCAATAGTCTTGTTGAGTCTTTGGTACCAGCTACCATTCTTGCCGATTTCAAAAGCCTGATCTATAGCAAGTGAAATGTTTTTGTGTAATCCGAGCTGAGCAGATGTGGAGCTGATTTTTTGATCTTGGTATGAAAGGACAAAATCATATGTTTCATTTGGTTGCTGTTGTTTGACCAAAAGATCGATAGCCTCGTCTTTGGAAAGCTCTCCTACATAGGTGTTGTCGATATAAATTCCTGGATAGATGTTGTTTTGATTACTTCGAAAGAAAAGAACTGTCAGAACAAAGCCAAGAGCAACGCTGATGGAACCGAGGATGATTGTGGGGAAAAGGATTTTTCTATTCATTGGGTTTTGAGTACACAACAGTATACTTAAAACCTCTCGGATTTAGTAGCCTTTTATACTTCAACTCAGTGGGTTTGTCGTGATAAGATTAGTGAGTCATTTGTTTTTATTGAAAAAATGTCTCTATGATAGATAACAACCTGCCAGCCCCCAATATTCCTCGACCAAGTGTGGGAACACCACCTCCTGTTCCAAATGTCGGTGCAACGCCTGCTCCTCAACCCACCACGCCCACTCCTCCACCATCCACACTAACTCAAGCTCCAGTTGCTCCCAAGCTAAACACTGGTACCGGTAATTTACCCAAGCCCCCAATGGGAACTCCGCCTATTAATACTGGTGTGGCTAGTAAGCCAGGTGTGGCTACTGCCGATACAGACATAAAACAACCTGGCAGTGAAAAACAGCCCATCTTTGCTAAGGTAAAAAATAATCCTCTTAAATTTTTACCTATTATTGGTGGGGGATTACTGCTTTTGGTGGTAATTATCTTTGCTATTTCTAAAGTTTTGGGTGGGGGTGGGAGTTCTACTTCGGTGTCTACATCATCACCTTCGTCTGATGGTACTAAGGCCTCTAGTGCTCCGGCAGCTGCCAAAGCTCCATCAAAGCAAGTGGTGTTGACCTATTGGGGACTGTGGGAACCAAAAGAAGCAATGACAGAAGTCCTCCAAAAATTTGAATCTGATCATCCTGGTGTTTTGGTCAATTATGTTAAGCAATCACCCACTGATTATAGAGACAGACTTCAATCAGCTTTGGTAAGTGGCAATGGCCCAGATTTATTCCGTTTCCATGCTTCTTGGGTGCCAATGCTCAAGACAAATCTGTCTCCTGTGCCATCTTCAGTTATGTCTAGTGCTGAGTACAAATCCACCTATTTCCCTGTTGTCTCGGAACAACTCCAATACAAGGGTAATTTTGTGGGAATGCCACTGATGTATGACAGTTTGGTGCTTTTTTATAACAAAGACATTCTCAAAACCGCCAATGAACAACCCCCCAAAACTTGGGCAGAACTCAAATCTCTAGCCAGCAAGTTGACAATTCGTTCTGGGGATAAGGTAAGTCGTGGTGGATTGGCTATCGGTAATGCTAGTAATGTAGAACACTTTTCTGACATTGTTGGACTATTAATGCTCCAGAATGGGGCAGATCTGACTGATCCTTCTAGCAAAGAAGCTCAAGAAGCTGTCCAGTTTTACACCAACTTTATTAAATCAAATCCGGTGTGGAGTGATGAACTGCCTAGTTCTACGGTGGCTTTTGCTAGGGGCGAGGTGGCAATGATGTTTGCTCCCTCATGGAGAGCCCATGAAGTGATTGCAATGAATCCGGATCTAGAATTTGGGACAGTTAGAACTCCCAAGCTAGCAGACAATGAAACCACTTGGGCGACGTACTGGGCAGAGGGTGTGAATGTCCAGAGTGATAATAAGGATGAGGCATGGGCTTTGCTCCAGTATCTTTCTAGCGAGGAAGTTTTGAAAAAGTTATATTCAGACCAAAGCCAGATCAGGACCTTTGGAGAACCATATCCAAGAGTAGATATGGTAAGTTCCATTAGTGATCAATATGTCAGTGCGGTTTATGATGGAGCTGAAAATGCTGAAGGCTGGTATCTGAATTCCTATACTCATGATAATGGTCTAAATGATCAGCTCATCAAGTACTATGAGGATGCTATTAATGCTGTTCTAGAGGGTAAGAAAATAGATGATGTAATGGAAACTGTTTCTCTAGGGACAAATCAAGTTTTGCGTCAATTTGGGTTTGTTAGTAAATAGTTGTGAGCCTTGTGTCTTTAGCTGTGAGTGGCAATTGTTTTTCTGGCGGAGTTTTATAAAATTGGGATTGTGAAAGACAATCTATTACGTTCTATCCTTTTGACGGTTGCTTATTGTGATCAGTTTGAGTATCCACTGAGTTTGGAAGAGATTGGAGGTCGATTAATTAGGAGTAGTGGAGTTGCAGGTAGTTGTGGTTGTGAAAGTAGTAAAGATGCAGAGATACAGAAATTTAAAGAGATAGAGATGTCCTTGCCTGGTTTGGTAAAAAAGAGGTTTTTGATAGAAGAAGATGGTAGGTTTGCTCTGAGTGGATCTTCAGATTTTTTTGAAAAGAGAAAGGCAAAAGAGTATCTATCAGTGCAGAAGTGGTTTGAGGTGGATGAGTTTATGGGGTTTGTTTCTAAAATTCCTTGGATACAGAGTGTGTTTGTGACTGGGTCACTGGCAATGAATAATGTAGTGCCAGACGATGATATTGATTTTTTGATTATTACTAAAAGAAATAGCCTGTGGCTTTCCAGGGCGATTGTGTCTCTATACGCTTTGCATAAGGGCAAAAGAAGGTCCTGGCATGGAGAAGAGGATAATAGCTGGTGTCTGAATATGTGGCTGGATGAAGAGCATCTGAAGATGCCAGCAGCAAAGAGAAACTTGTATTCAGCATATGAGGTATTGCAGGCGAAGTGTGTGTTTGATCGGGGTGGAGTGGAGGAGAGGTTTGCTAGGGAAAATAGGTGGATTGGGGAGTGGGGGCTGGACAGAGTGTCAAAGAAGCGGAGATACAAAGAAACAGAGTTTAGAATCTTTGATTCTCTGATTCTTTGTATCTTTGTTGCTTTGCTTGATTGGTTTGCTTACTTGCTTCAGCTCTTTTACATGTTGCCTCATCGGACTTCGGAAAGGGTGGGTAGAGGGTTTGCCTTTTTTCATCCTCGGGATACGAAAAGTCTTGTTATGAGTGGTTGGAAGGAAAGTCTCAAACGAATAAAAACTTATAAAATTAATGGCTTTATGGCTGGATGACTTTATGGCTATTATAGTGTTAACCACCGGTGTTTTTGATGTTTTGCATGATGAGCATGTTAATTTTTTGCGTAAAGCCAAAGAATTGGGTGATATGTTGATAGTTGGAATTGAATCTGATGTTCGTGTGAGAAAAATAAAAGGTAAAACCAGGCCAGTTAATGGTCAAGACTCAAGAATCAAGAATTTAGAAAAATTGGGTTTTATTGATAGATTGTTCATCTTGCCGGAGGAGTTTGATACTAGAGCTAGTCGTGAAAGGCTTATTGCAGAAATTAGGCCAGATTATTTTGCTGTTTCATCTCACTCACCTTTTATAGATAATAAGAGGCAGATAGTGGAGAAATATGGTGGGAAGCTAGTGGTAGTACATGAGCACAATCCGGCTATCTCTAGTAGTGTGCTGATTAAAAACTCTAGTGGTGTTTGATTTACGAATTATGAAAACATATGGTTGAATGGCTATTATGACTTTATGACTAGAAACATAGCTAAATAGATAAATAGTAAAATAGCCTAATGTATTTTTATGCTAAAAGCACTCCTTATAGACGTTGATGGAACTTTACTTAAAAGCGACAGAACTATATCTGATGCTGTGGTGGCGGCTTTGCAGCGGCTGAGGGACAAAGGTTTTATTGTCGCTCTTTCTACAGGTAGGCAATTTCCAGTTCTTAATTATGTTTTTGACAGGATTGGTCATCAAGGTCTCCACATTGTCTCTGGTGGAGGGCAAGTGGTGGATGCTGGCAATAATAGTGTAGTGTGGGAGAATAGTATTTCTTCTGATGATGCAAAGTGGCTAGTAGAGGAAATGAAAAATCTGGGGAGTGATCCGATTGTGGGAAAACAGGATGCTTTGTATGGATATCCTGAGTTTGTGGAGAGTGCCAAGTCTCATCCGTGGAAAATTCCTGTTAAATTAATGTCTGAGTTGGGAGATGATTGGTCTAGTCCTCTGATTACTGTTCATCAAATCAACGAAGAGTCTGCACAGTTTCTAGAAAATCAAGATCGCCTCCAGGTGGTAAAGATGTTTGCCTCTAGATCTGGGCACACATACTATGATGTGACTGCCAAAGGAGTGACCAAGATCGACGGGATAGAAAAATGGGCGGAGTTGAATAAAGTGAAATTATCAGAGATTGCTGGAGTAGGGGATGGAGCCAATGATGTTGAGTTTTTGCAAGCAGTAGGAAAGTCATTTGCTATGGCCAATTCGATTGATGAGGTGATGTCAGTAGCCGATGTGATTGTTGGCTCAAATGAGGAGGATGGTGTGGCGGAAGTGGCTTCTGCTATACTTAACCTATGAAAAAATCCCTTTTCCTCTCTGTATTAATGATTTCTTCTGCATTGTTGCTTTCTGCCTGTACTGGTGGGCAAAGCGATATTGATGGTGGAGTGGATGGGCCCAGGATGGAAGATCCAGCCATGAAGCAAGGTGATACAAGCAAGACAGGCGTGATCTCTGAAGTTGGTGGTAAGTTTCTTATCAAAGAATCTGGAAAAACCCCAGAGGAGATAGAGAGCTACTCAGTTGACCTGAGTCAATATGTGGGGCGTACTGTGACCGTCACGGGACAGTTTAGTGGAGATACACTGTTTGTGGGTTCTATTAGTCAGTAGTGAGTAGATAGTAGGCAGTAGGGCTTCTCTTTACTGATAGTATTTCTGTGAGACAATACTGGTGATATGAAACAACTTATCTTTTCCTTATTTATTTCTTTTTTCTTGTTGCTTTCTAGTGCTAGTGGAGCATCTGCTTTTGAGAATCCTTTTAAAGATATCAAAGAAAAGGTCTCTGATGGATTAACTTCTCTGTACCTCAAACTCCCAGGGTCTAAGCCAGGAGATGTGGTGCTGCGAGAGAGCATTGAAGCCATGGAAGAAGTCTCATCGCTAGATTCAAAGACTGAAGTTGAATTAATCATGAAGGATCAAGACGAAATGGAAACGGGAAATATTAATCTAGTAATCTCTGGAACCTCAGCTTTTGATGATGTATATAATCCAGATTCACTCAAGCAAGATGTCAACATTGATGGAAGTTTTGAAGTAGAAGGAATTGGGATGAGCGCCAATGTTGATCTTAAAACAGATGGGGAAACTCTATATTTTAAAGTAAATCAATTACCAGCCTTACCTTTTTTTGATACTAAGGCAATTCAAGATAAGTGGTTTATCACAAGGGCACAGGAAGAGACGGCTGTAGATAGTACTGACGCTTCTTTAGAAAATGAAGAAGAGTTAAAACAAGCTTGGATAGAATTTCGTGATGGGGTAGACATTGGTCAAGCTGAGAAGCAAGATTTAGATGGTGTGGGTGTTTTCTATCTACAAGTAAAAATGAGTGATGAGGTGTTGAAGGACTATATTGTTTCCACTGCACAGATTGAGGGGGGTGAGTCTTTTGACCGAGAGAAAACAGAAAAAGAAGTTCAAGGTGTTCTTGATGCAATGGATGATATTAATGTGGAGTTATGGATTGATCGATCCACCTACTATATGAGAAAAGTTAGCTTCCAAACAAAAGTTAATTTAACCGAGATAGAGGATTTTGACACATCTCAGGTTGACCCTCAGATGCTTTCAATTATGGAAGTACAGGCTATCACCACCATGGACAAGTTTAATGATGAGTTTGAGTTTGTAGTACCAGAGGAAGCTTTGGATTTTGAAAGCTATTTTTATCAGTTTATGATGAATGGCGGATCTTTTGATCAATCTGTTTTGGGCGCTTTTGCAGAAGAGCCGGCCGAGTTGCCAGAACTTTCACCTAGAGAAAAAATGTTGTTGGAGCAGTATGGTGTAGAAGTGGAGGAAGTAATTCAATAATTACATGAAATTGGTATTTGATATTTGGGAATTGGTGTATTACAATACATTTCTCTGTTCGGGACAATTAAGTCAAACTTGATTGTAACAGATACTACTTTCGACATTCTGTAATTACAGAATCCCTCAAAAACATTTTTTAAAAATAGAATAAAACAAGTGAGCCCTTTTTGTGGTTTCTTGGGCCCTTAGCTCAGTTGGCTAGAGCGCCTCATTTGCAATGAGGAGGCCAAGGGTTCGAGTCCCTTAGGGTCCACAAGTATTAATAATTAATTATTAGTTCCTGGTTCTTTTTGGTTAAAGAAACTAGGAGCTAACAATTAGCAATTAATGCTAAAAAGCCCTTTAACAAGTGAAGAGAATATATAAATTGGTCTAAGTGCTCTGGTATTTATTACCAGAGTAGGCCGTATTTACATATCATTTCAATTTTTAAACATGATCTTGCTAATTATGTAACTTAAAGCAAATAGTGGATGCCTTGGTTTGTTTGGCCGAAGAAGGACGTACAAGGCCACGATAGTCGTCGGGGAGCTGCCAAGAAGCTGTGATCCGATGGTGTCCGAATTGGGAAACCACTTTATCAGCAATGATAAGGACTCCGCCTTTTAGGCGAGAGGGGTAACCGGGGGAACTGAAATATCTAAGTACCTCGAGGAAAATAAATCGTAAGAGATTCCCTTAGTAAGCGACGAGCGAACAGGGAGTAGTCCAAACCTGGATTTATCCAGGGGTTGTAGGACCTCAATATTGTACTTTTATGGATAGTAGAACGCTGTGGAATAAGCGATCAGAGAGAGTGAAAATCTCGTATACGAAATCTATAAAAGACATAGAGTGTTCCTGAGTAGGTTGGGAGACGGCAAACTCCCTTCTGAATCTGGGGTGACCACACTCCAAGACTAAATACCAAACAAAACCGATAGTGAACGAGTACCGTAAGGGAAAGGTGAAAAGAAGGGTTGAAGACCCCGTGAAATAGTACCTGAAACTATTTGCTAACAATCAGATGGAGTCCCGAATTTATTCGTGGATGACATCGTGCCTATTGAAGAATGAGCCGGCGAGTTATGGCAGCATGCAAGCATAAGTGATTGTAATCACGAATGCATAGTGAAAGCGAGCGTTAATAGCGCGTTTTAGTATGTTGTCATAGACCCGAAACCGGGTGAGCTAACCATGGCCAGGGTGAAGCTGCGGTAATACGCAGTGGAGGCCCGAACCGGTGTATGCTGCAAGATGCTCGGATGAGCTGTGGTTAGGGGTAATATGCCAATCGAACCCGGAGATAGCTGGTTCTCCCCGAAATATATTTAGGTATAGGGTCACATTTGAATCATTGGGGGGTAGGGCTCTGATCGGGTGTCTAGGAAGTAATTTCTAGCATCTAGTCAAACTTCGAATACCCAATGTGGATTTGTGGCACTCAGTATCTGGGGGCTAAGCTCCAGAGGCAAAAGGGAAACATCCCAGACCTACAACTAAGGTCTCAAATATTCGTTTAGTGGGAAAGGAAGTACTTTTCCTAAAACACCTAGGAGGTCGGCTCAGAAGCAGCCACCCTTTAAAGAAAGCGTAACAGCTCACTAGCCTAGGAAAGGTGCGTCGAAAATGTAACGAGGCTGAAACGAATAACCGAAGTTTAGGATTTGTTCCAAATTTATTTAGGAATAAGTGGTAGGGGAGCGTTCTGTGTACTTTGAAGGTCCACCGTGAGGATGGGCTGGAGTGATCAGAAGTGAGAATGCTGGCATGAGTAGCGAGATTGAGGTGAGAATCCTCAACCCCGAATATCCAAGGTTTCCGCACCCACGTTCGTCGTGTGCGGGTTAGGCGACCCTAAGGTGAGGCCAATTGGCGTAGCCGATGGATTACTGGTTAATATTCCAGTCCTTGGTTGTATTCGTTATTACTTGGGGAGGGACGATGATGGATACCGTATGTGGTGATGTGAATTCACCATCGAAGCACTAAAGCAGTCTGAATAGGCAAATCCGTTCAGGCGTTTATCTGAGGTGTGTAAGGAAGTCTGATCCTTCGGGTGAAGACAATGTACGAGATTTCAACATCCTGGAAAAGCTTCGCAAGGAGAATACAATCAATTCGTACCGACAACCGACACTGGTGGATAAGTCGAGAAGACTAAGGGGAGCGAGAGAAAATAGTTTAAGGAATTCGGCAAAACAGCTGGGCGTAATTTCGAAAGATGCCCTTCCCGAAGCAATTCGGGACGCAGTGAATGTCATGGGATGGACTGTTTACCAAAAACACAGGTCTGTGCAAACTCGAAAGAGGAAGTATACGGGCTGAAGCCTGCCCAGTGCCGGAAGGTTAACTGAGAGGGTGTTAGCGCAAGTTAATGCCTTTAATGGAAGCCCCGGTGAACGGCAGCAGTAACTATAACTGTTCTATGGTAGCGAAATTCCTTGTCGCTTAATTGGCGACCCGCACGAAAGGTTTAACCAGTCCCATACTGTCTTGAACTATTACTCGGCGAAATTGAGATGGCTGTGAAGACGCGGCCTACTGGCAGCAGGACAAAAAGACCCCGTGGAGCTTTACTACAACTTGGCACTGATTTTCTATTTGGAATTGTTTAGTATAGGTGGGAGATACTTAATTTAGTTATGTATCGTCAGTGAAATACCACTCGTTTTATTTAGGAAATCTTACCTGATCTCACTGCATCGTGAGAAGGAACACTGTCTGGTGGGTAGTTTAACTGGGGAGGTTGCTTGCTAAAGAGTAACGCAAGCGCGCAAAGGTACCCTTAGCCCGGATGGAAATCGGGCTGGACGTGCAATAGCATATGGGTGCTCAACTGTGAGGCATACAAGCCGAGCAGATGCGAAAGCAGGTTATAGTGATCCTCGTGCACTTTGTGGAAGGTGCCGGGCTTATCGGATAAAAGCTACCCCGGGGATAACAGGCTGATCTTGCCCGAGAGTTCCTATCGACGGCAAGGTTTGGCACCTCGATGTCGGCTCGTCGCATCCTGGGGCTGAAGCAGGTCCCAAGGGTTGGTCTGTTCGCCCATTAAAGCGGTACGTGAGCTGGGTTTAGAACGTCGTGAGACAGTTCGGTCCCTATCCACCACGGGCGGAAGTGATTTGAGGGGAGCTGCTCCTAGTACGAGAGGACCGGAGTGGACGCACCGCTGGTGTACCGGTTGTGTTGCCAGATGCATAAGCCGGGTAGCTATGTGCGGAACGGATAACCGCTGAAGGCATCTAAGCGGGAAGCCGGCCCCGAGATGAGATCACTCACCGCGCAAGCGGTTAAGGCACCCTGGAGAAGACAGGGTAGATAGGCCGGAGGTGTAAGACGTGCGAGCGTTTGAGCCGACCGGTACTAATCAGCCGAGGCCTTAACCTCTCTTTTTCCGATTTCGTAATGCTGCAAGGGAACAGTTTGTAGAGGTTTTCGGTGGTCATAGCGGAGGGGACACACCCGGATCCATGCCGAACCCGGCAGTTAAGCCCTCCAGCGCCGATGGTACTGCGGTGTGTAACCGTGGGAGAGTAGGTCGCCGCCGGAAACCTTTTCCTTTTTTCAGTCCTCNNCCGTGGGAGACTACCACGTTGATAGGCCGTCGGTGTAAGCTTGGTGACAGGCTGAGCCTAACGGTACTAAGTGTCGATCGAACATAATTAGCACTAAAGATTATTTTTAGTTTGAAATTTATGTGAAGCGGCCAAAATTTAGGCCAATAATATATCTCTTCACCTGTTAGAGGGTGATCTCTTTTAAAAAAACGTTTTGTTCTGGTCTCTGGAGCGAGGTGGAACCAACTCTTCCCTTCCCGAACAGAGTCTTGAAACGCCTCAGCGCTGACAATAATGTATCGGCAACGGTATGTGAAGATAGGTCGAGGCCAGAACAAAGCGTTTTTTTGTTTTTTAGCACTGTTTTTGTTCTCCAATGATGGATTGTCATTTCGACCGAAGTGGAGAAATCCCTTTTAGTTTTTGTTGGTATTGAAAGTCTATTTCCTTTTGTTTTTCATAAATTCGTATTTCTTCATTTCCGTTTTTTTGCCATAAAAAAACCACCCAAAAAAAAGGGTGGTGTTCAAATACCGAGTAAAATTATAATCTGATTTTTATTGTTTTTCAATCTATAGATTCCCGCCGGAGTTTATCCCGTACCATGATAGATACGGGGCGGGAATGACGTTCAAACAAAGGTTACAAGTCAGTATTAATTTAATTTGTTTTTAAACCAATCCACAAATGGAATCGGAGCCGGATCGATGCCCTCTATCATGCTGAGATAGAAGTTGACGAAGGCAAAGAGGGTGATGGACTCAAAGACTTGGGCAACTTTGGTTTTGGCTTGGAGTTTGACTAGATAAGTGCTGATGCCATTTTGTTCTACCACCTGCTTGGTCAGGTCAATTCTCTTCTGGTTTCGGTCATTGTATAGATCTGAATCTACAAAGATAAAGGTATGAGTGCTTTGATTTGTATCTGGATATTTTAGACCCTCCATCAGGTGATGATTGATCTCTGGGATAATTTTATAGTCGGCATAGACTTTGGCATTTTCATTAAATTGATTGGTAGAGACGTGGATGGCCCCCTCCAGATGTTCGCTGGCTACTAGAATAGGACGGAGTTGATGAATATGATAGACGATTTGTTTGGCAATATTTTTGTCATCTACAACCTCTACCAGGCATTGTTCTTTGATATTAGTGATGGCTTGGATAACCTGCTCTACATCTTCTTTAGAAAGGTCAATAATACCGGCTTTTGATAAAAGAGCCAGTGTGCCAAAGACAGCATAACCAATCGCCATTCTGGGCTGGTTGGAAGGGTTAAACTTGGGCTCTATGATATAAGCAGGGTAATTATTTTCTTTGGCTAGATCAGCTAGTTTGCCCCCAGCAGTAATCACCATGATTTGAGCATTTTTATCTTGGGCTTCTTGAGCAGTAGCCAGGACTTCTTCTGTATTGCCAGAGTAGCTAGCCAGCACCACCAATGTATTCTCATTCACGTATCCAGGCAGGGTATAGCTATGAACAAAGTCAAAAGGAACTTTAAAGTCAGATTTATAAAGAGTTTTAATCACATCTGCACCGAGTCCCGATCCTCCCATACCAGATATGACCACATTTTTAATCTCAGCCTTATGATCAACTGCAATATCTCTAGTAGCTTGCCAAGCATGAGAGACTTGATCTGAGAGAGATTCAATTGAGCTAATCATGTTAGCCTTGTCAAGTTTAGCGATTTCATCGCGAGAGGAGAGGATTGTGTGGGACATTTGTCTATTTTCCTATTTAGCTATTTTCCTATTTTTAATTCTCCTCTTCAATAAGAGGAGATCTTCTATGCAACCGTAATTTTATCATCTAGATACACATCTTGAATGGCATTCAATATTTCTATTCCTTCTGCCAAAGGCTTTTGAAAGGCTTTTCTTCCTAGAATCAAGCCCATGCCACCGGCACGTTTGTTAATGACAGCAGTCCGGACGGCTTCTGCAAGATCATTTTTACCACTGGCACCACCAGAGCTAATAAGACCGATCCTACCCATATAGCCATTGGCTACTTGGTATCTAGTCATGTCGATAGGGTGATCACTTAGCAAATCATGGTACATTTCTTTAGAAAACTTACCAAACTTGAGATCTTTAAAACCATAGTTGGTGGTGGGAAGTTTTTGCTTAACAATGTCGGCCTCAATAGTTGCTCCTAGGTGATCAGCTTGGGCTGTAACATCAGCGGCAGCTTCATAGTTAGTTTTCTTGGTTTCAAAGTCTTTGTTTCTTACATAGCACCAGAGGATAGTAAACATACCGAGCTTATGTGCTTGGCGGAACATCTCACTGACTTCTCTGATTTGTCTGTTTGATTCTTCAGAGCCAAAATAGATGGTCGCACCTACACCGATAGCCCCCATGTCATAGGCCTGTTGGACAGTGCCAAAAGGAATTTGGTCATGTTTGTTGGGATAAGTCAGGAGTTCGTTGTGATTTAGCTTGACAATAAATGGGATTTTATCAGCATATTTCTTGGATACCATGCCAAGTACTCCCAGAGTAGAGGCAACCGCATTGCTGCCACCTTCGATAGCCAATTTGACGATGTTTTCTGGGTCAAAGTACTCAGGATTGGGCGAGAAGCTAGCTCCAGCAGTATGCTCAATACCCTGATCTACAGGCAAGATACTGAGGTATCCGGTTTTAGCTAGTCGGCCGTGATTAAAAAGTTTTTTAAGGTTACTGAGTGTTTTTTTTGATCTGTCAGAGATAGAAAAAACATCATCGACAAAGTCTGGAGAGGGGAGATGAAGATATTCTTTATTGATTTTTGGTTTATCAAAGTCTAGTAAGTAATCGGCGTCAGAGCCGAGGAGTTTTGTGATATCGAGCATATGTTTTTAAAAAATGAGCCACAAAGCCGTTCAGCCGTATAGCCATTTACTACCATTATTAATATACCAATTATTCAGTCTACCAATATACCAGTTATTTAATATATCAATATACCATTAGACAGAATTTACCAATCTGTTGTGTTTTCTTTATAGTATTTGCTTGGGTTCTAGTAAAGTATTATTTTCTCAAAACCAAATACCCAAAATAGACTTGCACTGAGCATTATAGAAGTATAAAGAAATAGCTAAATAGCCAAAGGCTTTATCCCCGGCAACATTTTTCCTGATAAAAATTCTAATGAAGCACCACCAGCTGCAGATACATAGGTGTAACTGTCTTTGAGTTTAAAGTGATCAATGGCAGAGATGGTGTCTCCGCCACCTAGGATGGTTTTGGCTTGGCTATTGGCGATTGATTGAGCAATTTTTTTGGTGCCACTAGCAAACTGTGATTCTTCCCAGACACCCATGGGGCCGTTCCAAAACACCGTCTTAGCTTGCTTGATAACTTGACTGAACAATTTAACAGTTTTGGGTCCGATGTCGAGGTACATGTCGGAGTTACTGAGCCCGCCTGCCGGCGAGGCAGGTTGCTGAGTTACTGAGTTACTGAGTAGATTTACAACGTGTGTTTCCTTTGATTCTTTGTTTTTGGCGGCGATGACGTCTATGGGGTAGATGATTTTGGGGAGGGGAATGTATCCTTCTAGTAAAGTGTGTTCTTGTTGGTTGGTGTCAAGTAAGTTGTCAGCAAGTTTGACGAAGTCGACGCCTTTTTTCTTGGCGTCAGCTGGGGAGTCTTCCATGTAGCTTTTGGCCACGTCAAAGCCGTCTGCCTTGAGGAAATTGTTGGCTACTCCACCACCCACCAGGACGGTGTCAGCAATTTTAGCAAGATTCTCGATTGCAGAGACTTTATCAGAAATCTTAGCTCCACCAACGACGACGACAAAAGGCCTCTTGGGTTCATCCATTAATGTACTCAGGTTTTCTACTTCTTTAGCTAAAGCCAAGCCGGCAAATGAAGGCAGATAGTTTGTGATAGCTTCTACACTAGCATGTGCTCTATGACAGGCAGAGAAGGCATCATTGATGTAGATATCGGCGAGGGAAGCGAGTTGTTTGGCAAACTTTTTGTCGTTAGTTTCTTCTCCTGGAGAAAATCGGAGGTTTTCTATTAGTGTAAGTGTAGAGTGTAAGTGGTCAGTGGGGCTGTCAGCTGTCAGCTTCCAGTCGTCAGATTCGTGATCCGTAATCCCTGCCTCGCCGGCAGGCAGGCGTAATCCGTCGAACACAACTTTTTTCCCTAGCAGTTTGCTCAGGTGATCGGCAATTGGTTTGAGAGACAAAGTCGGATCGACCTTCCCTTCCGGTCTACCCAGGTGGCTCATTAGGATGACTTTGGCGTTATTTTTTAGCAGAAAATCGATGGTTTCCAGACTGGCCTTAATCCGAGTGTCGTCAGCTACAATTACTTTGCCGTTTTTTTCTTCCAGTGGGACGTTGTAGTCCACGCGGACGAGGACTGTTTGGTTGGAGATATTACTTTTGTTTATTGATTTTAATTGCATGTTTGTAAGTTATCATAGTCTAATTAGAGAGAAAATACGTAGCATGTTTTTTTGTCAGTCCAACCTTGGACTTATTAATTGAATGTCAGACCAAAATATGATATATTTGGACTGATGTCAAATATTATCTCTCATATTTTCCCACCAGATTTGTCCGATATCTATGATGAAAAACTAGCGAATCAACTGGCCAACACTCAGGGGGCAATTTCTGGTTTAAATCAATTGGATAGACTTCTTCATAATCCAAATTTATTGATGAGACCAATTCTGTCAAAGGAAGCTGAAGCCAGTTCTCAACTTGAGGGAACTCAAGCTTCTTTGGATGATGCTTACAAGATTGATTTAATGGAACAAACTCTAGAAAAACGAAATGAAGCTGTTGAAATCAGAAACTATGAGCAGGCTATGCATACGGGTTTAGTTATTATTAAAAAATATCCTGTAAGTAAATTGTTGATAAGAGAAATACATAAAACATTACTTTCGGGAGTAAGAGGGGAAAGTAAACATCCTGGAGAATTTAGGAAAGGAGACGTGTGGATAGGTAGTGTCGGTACGAAAAAGGGAAATGCTAGATATGTTGCTCCAGATGCTACTCAGGTTAATCCTCTAATAGAACAGCTAATACAGTACTTGAATAGGTCTGGAACAACTCATCCTTTGTTAGTTTGTGGAATTATGCACCACAGATTTGAAGCAATTCATCCCTTTGAGGATGGCAATGGTAGAACTGGTAGATTATTAATTTCTCTTTATTTAATTCAAAAAGGATTAATGAAATTACCGATTTTGTATCCTAGTGGTTACTTTGAAAAAAAAAGGAAGGAGTATATGAAATCTTTATCCAAGGTAGATAAAGATCAAGACTGGTATTCATGGTTACTTTTTTTCTTAAAGGGATTGGAATCCCAGGCCGTTTTATCTTTACGAATAGGTTTGAAAATAGATAACTTGTACAAAGATTCAAAGGAGCTAATAAAAAGGGAAAATGCTAATTTGAGTTTGATGGAGGTGTTGGAGTATATGTTTACAAAATATTATGTAACAGCCCCTATGGTTCATGCTGATACTCATATTCCACTTACTTCTTGTAAACGATATTTAGAAGTTATGTCCAGAATTGGAGTTATAGATGATTTAGGGATTCACAACAGACAAAGAGTTTTTGCTAATACCAAGCTTCTACACCTATTGAAAAATATTTAATTTCTTAGTTCTCTTTTTACAAGAGGATTCTTTGGTCTACTTTGGCAGATTGATTTTTTGCTGAAATTGATAAATCCCCTCCTGTCTGGTATACTTCTCTCCACCTGAAAGGGAAAGGAGACCATTATATATATGGCGGATACAAATACTAAAAAAGTTGCAAAGTCTCAAGACGATAAAGTTGCAGAGACAGAAATCAAAAAGAAAGAGACTTCCTCTACAAAAAAACCCACTACTATGGAGGAGCTTTTGGCTCAATCTAAAATCAACATAGTAGTTCCCCAAAAAGGCGATAAAGTGACTGGTGTAATCACCAGCAAATCAAAAAAGAGTCTCACCTTGGACATTGGTGCCAAGACCGAAGGAATAGTTACCGATAAAGAATTTGATTTGGCTTCTGATTATGTTGACTCTCTCAAAGTGGGTGACAAGATCGAAGCTCATGTGATAGCTGCAGAAAGTGAAAAAGGACAGTTGATGCTTTCTCTCAAGAAAGCTGCCGTTGATTCCAAATGGGAAAGATTTGAAGAAGCTTTTGAAAAAGAAGAAACAATTTCTGTTAAAGGTTTAGAAGTTAATAAAGGTGGCTTGATCGTTGTCGTAGATGGTGTGCGAGGTTTTGTGCCTTCTAGCCAATTTGGCAAACAATACATTGGTAACTTCCAAAAACTCAAAGGTCAAGATTTGGATGTTAAAGTCATCGAAGTTGATCGTGAGAAGAACAGACTTATTTTCTCTGAGAGACATGTTAGTGAAGCCGAGCAATTGGCTCAACGTGAGCAAGCTCTAGAGACTGTAGAAGCCGGCAAGATTTATGACGGTGTCGTCTCTGGTGTGATGCCATTTGGACTTTTTGTGACTGTAGAGGTTCCTGTAGATGGTAAAAAAGATGATAGTGCTGGATTTGTAGAGGGATTGGTTCACATTAGTGAAATCTCTTGGGAAAAGGTTAGTCATCCAAAGGATTACCACAAAGTGGGTGATGAGATAAAAGTCAAAGTTATGGGTGTAGACGACAATACTGGTAAATTAAATCTTTCTATCAAACAACTCAGCAATGATCCATGGGATAGTGTGGCAGAGGAATTTGCCATAGGTACTGTCTTTACTGGTACTGTATCTAGAGTGGAATCATTTGGTGTTTTTGTGAATGTCAAACCTGGAGTTGATGGCTTGATTCACATGAGCAAGATTGACGATAAAGTTTTTGAAGAAGGCGAAGAAGTGGTTGTCTCTGTAGAAAGTGTCGATCCAGACCAAAGAAGAATGAGCCTGAGCCCAGTATTACAAGAAGTACCGGTAGGATATAAGTAGGAGGTTTTATGGCCAAGCAAAGAATGATTGTTACCGATGATCAATTATTGATCGATATGGATTTGCTTTTTAATGCAATCCGTGAGGCTAATGGAGATTGGGAAAAGGTAGAAGAGGATATGACCAACTACCTAGCTGCTGTACAGAGCATGGTTGAGGAAGACTGAGATCCTAGTGTAAGTGTAAGTGATTAGTGTAAGAAGTTGGGACTAAAAACTAGTAACCAGCAACTAGCAACTAATTCGCGATCTAATCGATAAAATTACCTGCCTGTGGTATAATATACGCCTGGAGGTAATATACAATGCCTTACGTCATAACTTGTGGAGATGAAGGAGTACAGATCAACGAAGGAACAAGAATTGCTGTGGTGGGTGCTGGTATTAAGCTAGATGGATTTTCTCATATTGTCAAAGGATTAAAAAAAGTCTTGGGTGAAGACCTGAGAATTGTGGCGAGTGCAGAAAACGACTGGACCAAGCAGGTTTTGGAGTTGAATACTTTTGAGCAAGCTGATGCTAGCATGCAGCAATATGCAGAGGCAGAGGCTGATAAAGAAGGTTTGCTTTATTCCGGATTTTTACCTTTTGCTGATCCCCTAGAGCTAGAACACGACATCAAAGGCCATATGGTCCGCCCCAAAGGCATCCATATTGCCAACAAGATTTGTTTTACGCTAGCTGGTGGTGAGCAGGTATATAACCTAGGTCAATATCTGATTAGTGCTGATTGGGTTAGTGAGGTAGACTACAAAACTGCCGATAAACTCATCAAAACTCAAGTAGAATTTTACGAAAAACTAGCCGGTGAGAAACTAGAGTATATTTTTGAAGAAGAAGGACCATTGGGGGAAGTTATAGCAGAGAAAAATAAAAAACTAGTACAAAAAGTACTAGGTATATAAATACAGTTAAAAAAGCGACTCGATGGTAAGTTGCTTTTTTTGTATCTGCTATAATCACCGATGTGTGATGAATGAGTATTAATTATTATTAATTAACCCCAGGTTGTGGCTTGGGGAAGAAGGAGAAGGATATGGCAAATAATGCAAATATGACCGAACAGAATAGTGCGCATCCAAGATGTGTTGATGGTAGAAAAGGTGAAATCTTTGTTGAAATGGATAAAAAAACTGAAGAATGGAAAGTTGTTAAGAGAGGGGCAGAGGCAGCTGTAGAGAATGGACCTCAATTTTTGGGGGCTTCTTTGATGTTTGTAGCTGCTTTGATGAAACTTCAAAATATGTCTCTTGAAGAAGCAATGGATCTAGCGGAACAAGCCTCTGGCGAAGCTGGTTTGGGTATGCAAATTCACATTGATAACCATCATGGTGAATATGATATCGAAAATATGAGCGATGATGAGATCATTAAAATGATTATGAATTATGATGGTGGTTGTGGATTTTCTGTTTATGCTGAGGATATATGGGGTGTTCCAGGTGCTCAAGTTATTAGAAAGGCGATTGAGAGAGGGTGGAGAATTCAAATATTAGGAGGAGAGCACGCAGAAACTGGAGCACAAAAGAATAAGAGAGCAGGAGAGACATTTGATACTGCTACTGCCGTTGTCGTTGAAAAATCTAAATTTAATATAGATGAGGTGGAAGCAAGGATAGTATTTGATAAACTAGAAGAATTGATAGCTGTTTCTGGATTTGCCGATGAGGCGATGGCTTGGATGGATACTACATATGATGATGTGGTAGTAGCTCTAAAGGGAGCCAAAGATCCAAGTGAAATTGAAGTTGTAGAAGCCGCAGCATAAATTTTTTTGAACTCTAAGCCCCCTTGCCAGTTTAGGTGAGGGGGTTTTTGTTTTGTTACCTTCCTGTAACCATTTAGTGTTAAGATATCTTCATGGCCAAGTCATCTACTGTCTACGTCTGTCAAAATTGTGGTGAATCATTTCCTAAGTGGATGGGGCAGTGTGGGAGTTGTGGAGAGTGGAACACGTTGGAGGAGACGGTGTCTCCTCAAATGTCAAAGTCTAAAGGCAAAAGTTCAAAACATGGTGCAAGTTCACAGCTCACAGCTCAAAACTCAGTGCTTTTCTCTCAAGTAGACCTATCAGGATCGCCAGAATCTCGGGTTTCGACTCACATTGGTGAGTTTGATCGGGTATTGGGTGGGGGATTGGTGCCGGGAGTGGTGATTCTCATTGGTGGTGAGCCGGGGATAGGGAAGTCGACGTTGCTGACGCAGGTTGTAATTGAGATGATGATGGGAGGGAAGTTAGAAGTTAGAAATAAGAAGAAAGAAATTGCTGGTAAACAGAAAGCAGAAATCAAAAGGGATTCCTCCATTGCAGTCGGAATGACAACGCAAAGCGTAAAGCGCAAAACGCACACCGAGCAACGCATCATGTACATTTGTGGCGAAGAAAGTCCTACTCAAATTTCTCTTCGTATCAATCGTATTCTGGAAAAAGAGGACAAAAAGTCTAATGGTGTTTCGGGTGAGTCTTTGGGTCGAAATGGTGGTGAACAACTATTGTTTGTGACGAGTACGGATGTAGATGAGGTGTGTTTGCTGATAGAACAACAACAACCATCTTTGATAATAGTCGATAGTATCCAGACTATGAGCACCAGTGACCTGACTGGAGCTGCTGGGAGTGCGGGGCAAGTGAGGGAGGGTGCAGATCGGATTACAACAGTCGTCAAGAGACTTGGCATTCCTACTTTCCTAGTGGGGCATGTGACAAAAGAGGGCAGTATCGCCGGTCCCAAGGTTCTTGAGCACATTGTGGATACAGTTTTGGAATTGACTGGTGAAAGGTCTGATGACCTGAGAATTCTAAGGACTCTCAAAAACCGCTTTGGTCCGACAGATGAAGTGGGAGTGTTTCGTCATCACGATTTTGGTTTGGCAGAGGTGACTAATCCTAGTGAGATTTTTTTGGAGCATGCTGATCAGAGTGTGCCGGGGAGTGCTACCGTCTGTGTGATGGAGGGAAGCCGGCCGCTTCTGGTCGAGGTCCAGGCTCTAGTGATTAGCTCTCAGCTAGCCATGCCACGCCGGGTTGGTAGGGGTATTGAGCTTTCTCGTATTCAGGTTTTGTCTGCAGTTTTACAAAAGCATGCCAAGTTGCCCTTGGGGACAACGGATATTTTCTTATCAGCAGCAGGTGGGTTCACAGTCAAAGAACCAGCGGTAGATCTAGGACTAGCCGTAGCCATGGCGAGTTCGCTAAAGAACAAGCCATTACCCAAAAAGACGATTTTTATTGGTGAGGTAGGGCTCCTTGGTGAGATTCGCTCTGTCAGTCATCTAGACAGAAGGATCAAGGAGGCTAAGAGGCTAGGGTTTAGTAATGTGATCTCGAGGAAGAGTCATGGCAGGGTGGATCAAATTCTAAAGGAATTTGTTTAGTCTACTAATTTATTAATGTTTGGAATTTACTAGTTTTTATTTGCTAATCTACCAATCTACCAATTTTTCAATATACCATTGAATGTATTTTTTCTAATCTTCTTGACTTTTTGTTGGGTGAGTATTTGTTGGGTGAGTATATGATGTGTATTTGTTGTGTAAAAACATTATTTGGAGTAAATAATATGACCAAAATACTATCAGAGAATGAAGTACTTACCTTATTAAGAGAGAGCCAATTTGGTTTAGGTAGTTGTGCAACAGTGCTTTTACAGACAGTGGGATTAACTCAAGGATGTATCTTTGTTGATTTTGGTATGGCTATGTCAAGAGAGCGTATGCAGCTTGATTTTCAAGCTCAAGAGAACGGTGAACTAAGAGGAATTGTTTTATCTAATATTGGCAGGTTTCTGGGAAATGAGTCTTTATTAAGCAGTGAAGAATATGATGATAGTTGGACTATTAACTTGTTGATGAAGATTTTTGCATCTCTTGATTTAGATAATACAGCTATTTTATCTTCTTGATAATAATCCAGATCTTTTTGGACACAAATCTGAAAGACTATTGCTTAGTAATGTCGTGGGTTCTATTTATCATCCCTACACCGCGCAAAATCTTGACTTTTTGATGTTTTTTGTTATATAATACACATCTATTAAGTAAAATAGGTGGGAAAATATTATGGCAGAAATTCCGGTTTATGGTTTAAAATTTTGTGATACTCATCTTGGTCCAAGCCATTGTGTCTGTAGTACTCCAGAAGCTCTGAGACAATATGTTGAATTTATGAGTCAAAAAGATCCTGATTTTGTGGATTTGGTGTGTGGGGCTTTTAAATATTTGCTGGAAGAAAGCAGGTTTTCAATTGATTGGGAAGATGAAGGAAGGGTTAGATATGAGGCTGTTGCTAATCGTATTAATCATGAAAAAACTCAAGAAATTGAATTTGACTTAAATTAATTTTTATTATTATCATCCCTACACCGCGCAAAATCTTGACTTTTTGATGTTTTTGGTTATATAATGCACATCTATTGAGTATTAATACCAATCCTTGAGGGGGTTGGGGAGGTGGAGGATTATGAGAAGAGAATTATATTTATTAATGGGTGATGGTTTTACTGACATGAGTAGGGGTTTTCGTGCATTTTGCTCTGAAGATGCTGCTAGAGAATATGTTGCAGAAAATGCAGAAGAACCAGATGATGTGGAGATTATAGCTTGGACATCTCCTGATGATTTTGATGTTTCTAAAGTCCATCAAATTTTGGGTTTAGTTATGACGTTACAAGATTACCCAGAGTTATCAGTTTTGTATTTTGGTAACACTAATATGAGAGATACTCAGGAAGTACCTGTTGTAACTAAAGAAGATCTTGAATTCTATGCCTCTGATAGTGTCTATTAATTCTGGTTTTCACTTCTTCTATCAATGAATTCCCGCTTATGAAGAAATGACAATGACGCTATTTCTTCTTCGCATACCTCTCTCTACTTACCCTAATGACCTTATCCCTATTCTGATTACTACTCTTGGCTAGTGGCAAGGTGTGGGCGGGGAAGGGCATGGAAGTGACATTGTCTATAGAGAGCTTATTGATAATTTGATATCTACCCAGGGAGACTAGGTCTTCGTGAGTGTATTTGTTGCCATATTCCTTTTCAAAAACCCCGGCATCATCGGCACCCATGATAAAACTCATGATAGTCCCGCAGTTGCCAAAGATAGCTTTTTGGACATCCTCTGGGATCTGGGCAATGTATTGATTGGCCAATGTTAAATTTAGCCTATACTTCCTGGCCTCGGACAAGATTTTATTAAAAGAATCAGTTGCAAAATTCTGGAACTCATCGACATAGAGGAAAAAGTCACGTCGGTCTTCCTCTGGCGTATTAACCCGGCCCATGGCGGCTAACTGGATTTTGGTAATCAGCATCGCCCCCAGCATAGTAGCATTGTCTTCACCTAGTTTACCTTGAGAAAGATTAACCAGCAGGATTTTTCCTTGATCCATGACTTCTTCAATGCTAAAAGAGCTAGAGTGAGCATTGACCACATTTCTCACTAGAGGAGAGGAAACAAACTGACCCACTTTATTGAGGATTGGAGCAATGGCTTCTGTTCTTTGTCTATCTGGCATTTTTTCAAATTCATACAGCCAAAAATTCTTTAAAATTGGATCGTTGAGTTCTTCCACTACTTTTTCTCTCAGTTTTTTATTGGTCAAAAGATCGACGATGTCTGACATTCTACTAGTCTGGCTGGTTAAAAGTGTCAGCAGGGTATTTCTCAAAATGTACTCAAGTCTTGGTCCCCAAGAGTAGGCGTAGAGCTTTTGGAAAATAGAGACGATCCCAGAGGCAATTAGCTCTCGGTGGGCGACATTTTCACCTTCAAAAAGATTGATCTTGACAGTTCTCTCACTATCAGCTGGATTAAAGTAGACCACATCATTGATTCTCCTGGCGGGAATATAGTCTAAGAGGGTTTCTACCAGATCTCCGTGAGGATCGATCACACACAGCCCCTCGTCATTTTTCAGATCATTAATGGCCATATTAGCCAAGAGAGTAGATTTACCGGTACCAGTTTTCCCGATCACATAGACGTGTTTGCGTCTGTCATAACGCTTGATGCCATAGACAGTGTCGGCATTTTTATAATTGGCCTTGGCAAAGACATTAATATCTTTTTTAACTTCTGCCGGAGTGTCACGATTCATGACCGGTAGATTCTCTGGTGGCTCACCAAGGAGGTGTTTGCCCCAAGCAATATTGTTAATGTGAGACAGTTTTTTGCTAGGTAAATGATAGAGAGTAGCCAGTTCATCTAGAGTCAGATGAAAACTAGAGAAGGGGAGGATGCTTCTTTTTTTAAAGCTCTGATAAAAGATGTTTTTGAGGGTGTAGTTTTTTCTCAGGATAAGCTCATTACCTTCACTCTGGGAAATAGATTGGAAAGCAGAGCCCAAGTTTTCTATCAAGATTTCACTTCTTTGTTTACTCTCGCTGGAGACGAGTAGTTTGATAGCCACTTTATGAGTTTTACTCGAGAGTTTTTTCTTGATCAGGGCTTGTTGGGGATTTGACGTCTGGTCAGGCTCACCCTGAGTACTAGTTGTAGCAAAGGGTGAAGACTTCCATCTATCACTATCATGGGCAATGACAAATTGTATACAGATTTGGTCTTCTGGATTGGTTTTAGAGAGAGTTGCCAAGATTGGGGCCAGAGGATCGATGTCGGTAAAGTCTTTGTAATCTTTAAGGGGAAAGCGTTGATTGTATCTTAACTTAAGGTAACCTGAGGACAATTCTCCTGTCTGGGAGTGACTGGGCTGAACACTTTCTGCCAGCTGGGGGAGAACCAGGTCCAGATAGTCGCCAGTGATAGGAGTGATCATCACCTCTGGATAGCTGGATTGAATCACACTGCTAAAGTAGTCTTGAAGCCGGACAGGAATGTAGCACAGGAAATAAATAGTTTGACTCTGGACAATCAACTCAAAACTCATGGTTTCATCCTTGCCAAGGAGACGATAAAAAACATTGTTTTTCATCTGGGGGAGAGTGGCAAAAAGCTGAACGGCGGTCTCTGGTGTGTGTTCTGCACTACGGCTAGTCCGTAGCTCGAGCAGGATGTGGGGGCTCATCTTAGTTGAGAATTACTAAATTGATAATTGATAATTAGTATATGGCATTTGACATCTAGTATCCAGTGGGCGAGAGCTCATAAGTAGATTAAAGAGTTGATTGTGTAAAACTATTGTTATTTGTCCACTTCTGTTATTTCCTTGCACCATGATGTGGAAAACTACGTAATTCCTATCTTAGTTTGACTTTAATAAAAAATTATAGGATAATACATTATTCAACTAAAAATATTTTATAGGTTGTCGTTCTTTCAAAATTGAGTTATATTGAGGAAATACTCCCTTTTGTAAGGGGAGTGACCTCACTTATCATGATTTTCCCTTTAGGATAAATCTTGATGTTCTCTCCAAGGATGGAGAGAGTTTGTTGGAAGAAATACTATTGAGGGGAAACAAAAAAAGCATTATTACCGCTGGACAGACCACGTATAACAATGCTTTTTTTAGAAAAGATACAAACACCTTGGGTGATGTACCAATAATGATAGAGGTTATCAGTTTTTACAAACTTGGTAAACTAGATCTTATTGATATTTAGGGTATCGATGTAGTAAAATACTGTTTATTAAAGGAATTTGAGTGGAGGTTCGGCTGTCGGGCAGGTTGCCGAGTCTCCACCCAGATTCTTTTTTCTTCTCAGCTGCTAGTTCTTAGCTTCTAGTTGCTAGATTCTTATTACTCTAATAATCAGTAACTAACGACCAGCGACAAAAAACCCTGCATAGTGTCCTATAATCTTGATTTCTAGGATAATTTTTGGTATAATTTCACTAGTTTGGAGTATTGTTTAACCTATTGATATATTATGAATACAATTACGTTATCACCATCGATTTTGAGGAATGAATTCTCACTTGTGAGATTGGGGTTGGTTGGGTTGGAAGTTGAGAAGTTGAGAAGTGGTCAAGTTGTAGAGGAGATTGGAAGTGATGCTAGAGACGGATTACGGATTACGGATTACGAGACTGACTCATACCGCGAAACGCACACCGCACACCGTGCAACTACTTCCTGGTTTAAGAGAGTTTTATCGATTTTATTGATTGGTGTTTCTTTGACTCTAGCTGGGGTGCTGTTTGGCCCAAAGCTTTATAGCATGGTGGTTCCAGCCAAAACAGTGCCGATGGAGGCAGCGACCGATGGGACTCCTCTAGGTGGTGATTTTGAAGTAGGTTCTCAAGCAGAAGAATTTGTCACAGAGGATGAAGAGCCAGAGAGATATTTGCCACCTCAGCAAGACTCTTTACCAGAGGGAGATTGGCTGGTTATCCCTAGAATTGGAGTCAGAACGCAGTTGCAAAGGACAGAGAATGAAGAGGAAGCACTGGATACAGGTGTATGGTGGGTGCCAGATTTTGGTATCCCTGGTGATTTGCGTCTGCCGATGATTGTGGTATCTCATAGATTTGGTTATAAATGGTGGTGGCAGGATGATTATTGGAAGTATCATTCCTTTTACTTGTTGCCAGAACTTGAGCCTGGAGATACTGTAGAGGTGATCTCTGATCAAAGAAAATGGATATACGAGGTATACGCTGGTGAAGAGGGGACAGATATTACTGACTATGATGCCGATATGATTCTTTATACTTGTAAATATTTGAACGCTGACGTCAGGTATTTTAGGTATGCTAGATTGATTAATCTTGACTCAGACAGCCAATCCCTTTGACATATCGGGTTTGATCTGCCATAATACACGTCAGATTTCCTCATCTTGTCCAAGAGAGTGATGTTTTTTTCTAAAATTTTGTATGTATTTTTGCTAAAATCCTATTTTGATTTTTCTCAATTTTTCTAATTTTTTACATGACGAAGTATTTATAAATATAAAGGATCTAACGATATGACAGCAGCAGAAGCGTCTTTAGATGAGCTAGTAGGACAACCTCCTCAAGCTAAACCAAGTAGCAAAAAAACCGCTACGACAAAGAAGACAAGTAGTAATGACATTCCTGTAGAGCCTATCAAGGCCAGGAAAAGTATCCAGACTAAACCAAGTCCTAGGAGTAAAGATAGAATGAATAACAGAAGACCAAGATCAAATAATGGGACCGATATCTCACCTAATGGAGATATTGATGTGCCTAATGAAGTTTTAACCGGTGTTTTGGATACATCCAAGGATGGCCATGGTGTCCTGCGAGCAGGATTTAGTCCTAGTGAGAATGATGTTTATATTTCATCCTCTCAAATCAGGAGATTTGGTTTGCGTCCAGGAGACATGGTGACTGGTCCTGCCAGAAGACCAAAGGATAATGAAAGATATTGGGGATTACTCAAAGTAGAAAAAGTAAATGACTTATCTGTAGAAGCAGCCAGAGACAGAATTAAATTCCGTAATCTAACTCCAGTTTATCCTGATTCTCAGATTAAACTTGAAACAGGAACAGAGCCTCTTTCGATGAGAATCATTGATATGATTGCTCCTATTGGAAAGGGTCAGAGAAGTTTGGTCGTATCTCCTCCCAAGGCTGGTAAAACCACTTTGCTCAAGGATATGGCAACTGGTATTGCTGCCAATCACGCTGAGATTCACCTCATGGCTGTACTAGTAGGTGAAAGACCAGAAGAAGTAACTGACATCAGAAGACACATTGATCACTTGACCAAGGGTAGAGGTGAAGTGGCTGCTAGTAACTTTGATGAACATGCTGAAGATCAATGCCGAGTAGCAGAGTTGGCTTTAGAAAAAGCCAAGAGAATGGTAGAAATGGGTAAAGATGTAGTGATCTTGCTTGACTCTATTACCAGACTCGCTAGAGCATATAACTTGGCCATGCCAACCTCTGGTAGAACACTGTCTGGTGGATTTGATCCTCAGGCTCTTTTCCCACCAAAGAAGTTCTTTGGCGCTGCCAGAAACTTTGAAGTTCCAGGAAGCTTAACCATCATTGGTACTGCTTTAGTAGATACTGGCTCCAGAATGGATGAGGTCATCTATGAAGAGTTCAAAGGTACTGGTAACCAAGAAGTACATCTAGATAGACGTCTGGCAGAGAGAAGAATCTATCCGGCAATTGATGTTCAGAGATCTGGTACCAGAAGAGATGATTTGCTTATCGATCCAATGACATATCAATCTATCATGACGCTACACAGAATGCTGGATACTCTAGATAGAGAAGAGAGAACTGGAACCATTATTGACCAACTCAAGAGAAGTAAGTCAAATAAAGAGTTCTTGGCCTCTCTAAAATCAGCATAGACCAAAGTTTGTGTAGTATAATGGTACCTTCTATAACTCATGCCAAGACTACACCTTCGTATCTCAGCGCCCGCAGTCCTTCAGGATGTATTGTCTTTTGCCAAATTTTTGCATAAGTACCTGAGGATCAGAGGTTATAATTGGTTTGCCAAGTTTGAAGTTATCAAAGATGTTTTAGTTGATCTTCTTTATAAAAAAAGAGGTAAATATGCTAGACCACTGCTTCATTTTGGAACAATTGGTCTGATCTTTTTAGTGATTATCTTGGGCCCGGTACTTTTGGCTCAGGCAGAAGAGGCTGAAGGTGGACAAGCAAATGGCAGTGGTATTTTGACTAACTCATCATATATGAGCAACTTTACCACTCTCCAGGCAGAAGAAGTGCGTCAGTATAGAGGTGGTGAGGTTATTACGCATGCTGTTCAAGAGGGTGAAACTCTTTCAACTATTGCTCAGAGATATGGTGTCCAGGTAGATACTCTTCTTTGGGAAAATGATTTGACAGAGAAAAGCAAGATTAAGCCTGGTCAGGAGTTGAGGATCTTGCCTATTGATGGTGTTCGTCACAAGGTCAAAAGAGGAGAGACATTGGCTTCTGTGGGTAAAAAATATGGTCTAGAAGATTCGGCTACCCAGGCTATTGTTGACTATCCTTTTAACGAATTTTTAAATAATGAAACATTTGAGTTAGCTACTGGTCAGTACTTGATCATTCCTGGTGGAGTACCACCAAAAGCAACGGTTACTCAGCCTAAAGCATCATATGCAAGTGTGATGACTCCAGACGCAGGAGCGGTTTCCGCCTCAGGCTCATTTGTGTGGCCTGCTTCTGGCAGAATCACTCAGGGGTATAGTTTTTACCACAAGGCTATTGATATTGCTAATAGGTCTGGTGGTCCAATTCTTGCTTCTGATGGTGGTGTGGTGACAGTAGCTGGATGGCCAGACAATTCTGGTTATGGTAATAGAATTATTGTTGATCATGGAAATGGCTTTGTGTCACTGTATGCTCACTTGAGCGTGATTCAAGTAAGGGCTGGTCAGCGTGTTAACAAGGGTGATGTGATTGGGCAAATGGGTAATACTGGTAGGTCTACTGGGACTCATTTGCATTTTGAGATTAGGCAAGGTGGATTGTTAAATCCGTTGAGTTTTCTTAATTAGTTTCTCCTCTTTGCAAGAGGAGACATCAAGCGAATGCTTGATAGAGGAGTTTGAAAAACCTTTGAGGAATAAACTCCCCTTAATCCCCTCTTACAAAGAGGGGAAATAATATGACCGATTTAATCAAATTAGAACTACGAGCGGGTGATGGTGGCCATGGGCGGGTGTCTTTTCGCCGGGAAAAGTATGTGCCAAAAGGGGGTCCTGATGGTGGTGATGGTGGTGATGGTGGGAGTATCATTTTGGTGGGGTCCAAGCACATGTCGACGCTAGATAAGTATGTGGGCAAGACAATGATTGAGGCCAAAGATGGTCAAATAGGTGGTAAAAAACAGATGATTGGGGCTAATGCTGATGATGTCAGGATTGAGGTGCCGGTGGGGACGATTGTGTGGCTTATTTCAGAAAATACTATTAGTCATAAAAATAGGCAGTTTTCTCATCTTAAAGATCCTCTAGAAAAATATATTTTTAGTAAAGATGCTCACGGAATTCCTAGCAGAGAGAGTGATGTGGTGGCTCAAGATGATCTGAGATCACTCCGTGATACAGATTTTCGTCAGGTGAAAAAAGAAAAATTGGTAGAAATTGAGTATGATGGTCAAGAAATTGTGCTTTGTAGGGGAGGTAGAGGAGGCAGGGGCAATAAGCGCTTTGCTAGCGCTGGCAATAGGACTCCTCTGGAAGCAGAGTATGGAGAGTTTGGTGAGAGAAAAATGGTGGTATTGGAGCACAAGCTATTGGCTGATGTGGGCTTGGTGGGCTATCCCAATGCCGGAAAAAGCACTTTTCTTTCTGTAGTCACCAAGGCTCGGCCCAAGATTGCAAACTATCCTTTTACTACCTTGGAGCCCAATCTGGGTGTGGTGGAAAACTCATCGATGAGTGATAAAAAAGAGATTGTGATTGCTGACATTCCAGGGTTAATAGAAGGAGCTAGTCAAGGCAAAGGTTTGGGTTATGCTTTCCTGCGCCATATAGAGCACTGTCGAGTATTAGTGTTTATCTTGAGTCTTGACGAAGTAGAGGTTTTTGACAAAGAAAAAACACTTACTCAAAAAGCGGAAACACTCTGGCAACGGTTTGAAGATTTGCAAGGTGAGTTGGCTGATTATAGTGATGAGCTAGCAGGGAAGAAGGTAATTATTGCTGTCTCTAAGTCTGATTTGTACAGTCCAGAACTCAGGGAAGAGGTCGAAAAAGTCTTCGAATCTCGGATTCCCACTTCGCTAAAGCTACACGGGACAGGTACGGATTACGATAAAGCTACATCTACTGTTAACTTTATTAGTTCTGTTACCAGAAGTGGTCTGGACGAGTTTATTGCTCTGTTGATGAAGCAGGTGTAGCTTCATTGCTTTCAGTTAGATCTATATTACCCAGATCACTTTCAATTTCTCCGAGTGGAGTGGTGTCAGGATTGATAATTTCCTGGTTGTTTTGGTTGAGATTTTGGCTAGTAATAGAGTTGGTGTCTTCTAGAGCTCCTTGACCCATTTGATCTTGCATTTGTTGTTGTTGTTGAGCTGCTTGGATCTGTTTAACTTGCTCTTCTACCATAGGGGCGATAGCTTCTAGCTCATCGCTAGCCGTGATATAGAGCTCGTCATCTGCCTCTAGGAGCAATAGTACTTGTTGATAGGCTGTCTGGGCTTGGACGTATGATTCTAGTTTGACCAAAGTATTGGCAGCTTTGTAGTAGACTGCGGCTAGGTCTGGTTTTTTTGATAGAGCTTGATTGTAAAAGGTCAAAGCTTGACTGTACTGCTCATCAACAAAGAACATGTCTCCTAGTTCTACCAATACAATTGGATCATGTGCATTCAAGTTGGCAGCTTGGACATATGAATTGACAGCCCATTGTGGAGCATCAGTCGATACACCAGCCAAGTTCCTGTAGATAACTGCTAAGTTATACCAGTTACTAGATCTATTGGAAGAAAGAATTGTAGCAGCTTTGGCTTCGTTGACAGATCTTTCAATAAGTTGATTGAATTGTTTTTGTTCTTCAGCCGTCAAATCTGTTTTATTGGCTAGTGCAGAAGCCAACTGAAGATTAATCATGGAGAAACTTCTCCTATATGTGTCAACATAAGGGTTGATAGCAATGGCTTTGTTTTGGATAGTGTATGCTCTGATTAGATCTTTTTGAGCATATGCTTTGGTACTATTTAGGTAGAGATAAGATGCATAGTAGCCTCTGATAACCATATAGAATAGTGCTCCGACGGCAACAAATCCAAGGGTAGCGACAGCATAACGACCGATTCTTTTGGTGTTTATAGAGCCAGAATTAATGGCAATTTCTGTGTTGATAGATTTTTGCCTATACGTAATTGCCCTGATAAAGAAAGCTAAAGATACAGCTTGGATGAAGATCAGGATGACATTGGCTGGGAAAAGGAGCTCAACAATAAAGACAATCAATGTTACCAAAGCAGGGACAAAGGCATCGTTGTCTGATTGATGTTGATTGGTTTGTTTGACCACTGCCCAGAAAAGAGCAACCCAAGCAATGAGGCCAACAATACCCATGGTAGTAACGATAGTTAGGGGCGCATTGCTACCTTGGATAAACTCAATGTTCCAAAGTTGAGTGTCGTTGAGCCAGAGAGGCTTAAATATAGTATAAGCAATACCAAAGTTTTCTGGACCCACACCGATCAGAGCTGATCTGGGAGTCTCTAGGGTTTGAAGAGCAATAGTCCAATTGGCTTTGAATGGTAGCCTAAGTGGAGTTGCAATTTTGCCAGGGAGAGAAATCCAAACATTGATAGCAAATCCGATGATCATCAGTGGCACGATCACATAGTGAGTTTGAGTGATTTTTTTGGTATTAAAAATCCAGACAGCAGTAGCCACCAATGCTAGGCCGATCAATTCTGCCGCCATCAGCGGAGAACCCACTAGATTAAAGCCAATGGTATTGGCAATATCAATACCAGATATTGAACTCAAGATCCAAGAGGGTCCAAATTTGGTGAGCTGGATGAGGGTAAGTACAGAAGCAAAAGCACCAGATACACCAAAGATGTTGATATAAGTAGCAGTTTTACCTTTGGGTAAAAGCGATCCGCCCAAGATAGCTACAAGAACCATGCTCAGGTAGACACCTCCCATTCCCATCACTTGCTCGGCTGGGTATTGGTTGGTCAAAAGAGAAGAGAGAAGAGCGCTTCCTCCCAGAGCAAATAGACCAAGACTCAAGGAATTAACACTGACTTGGATCTTGTTGGAAATAGCTGTCTTGATGACAAATAGTAACATTAGAATAATTGCCACCAAGAAAAAAACTAGGTTTTTGCTAGAAAGAACAAAATCTTCAAAAAATGGAATTACCAAGATAGGTAAAAGAACAATGCTAGTGAGTATGGTCCAGAGGGTTATTTTTTGAGTCATATTTTGATGGTTAATGATTGATTATTAATGGTTAATTTTCTAGTCTTCGCAGGTAACGTATTGGTTACTGTCTAGTGTTAGGTTTTCATCGGCGATGCTGGAGGCACATCTAGCTTGGCTTTCGGCAATGCCTTGATCTGATGCATTTTCTAGCTGAGTGACGAGGACAAAAACTTCATCGTCAGTAGTAGCCTGATTGTAGTATTCCATGGTGTCATCACTTGGAAGTTTCTTCATATAATCTACACCATTTGCAGAAAAACTACCACCAGACAAACCACAGCTAGTTACCGCATCATCACCACAGCCATAGAGAGCACTGCCATTTCCCTCTGGGTATTTTTGATAATCATTGTAATAGAGTCTAAGGGCTTTTTTAAATTGGTTGAGATTTCCTTTTTTTTGAGAATCTGTGGCTCTCCCACGGACACCTACAAAGTTTGCCAGTAAGGCAGCGGTCAATACGCCGATGATGGAAATGACGACCAATAGTTCGATGAGGGTGAAGCCAGAGTTAGCTATTTGTTTGGGGGTTAGGGATTGTTTCATAAATTTTTAAAATTTAGTTTTTTAAGTTCAAATTTTTTTGTTTGTTTTATTTGCACCACAAATATTCATTTCCTTTTCCTTTGCAGTTTGCCGCGGCACAATCAGTATCAGTGGGCCAGGTCATGGGGCAGCTGGCCAAGAATGGATGTCCATCAATGTATTTATTACATTCACCAGTTCTGTCACATGCATAGACATAGATAGGCCCGGTAGGTGAAGGGGATGGTGATGAGCTGGGGCTGGGTGTGGGTTCTGCTACATTGCCGTCGCTGACAGCCATGCCAGATGAAACACCATAATTATATGAAGCATCAAGACCACCACCACAGCCACCGGTGCAACCAATTTCATCAATGATCGGGTCATTATTCTCAAGTCGAGTATAGATTCTATATCCAGCACAAACATTGCCAGCTGGCTGATACTGGTATGGTTGTTCATCCATAGGATCACAAGGAATATTTCTCAAGTAAGGACGCAAATCTTCACTTCCACAATTATCAAGTGACCCAGTTGGTGGATAACACTCATTATCATTATAGTAATCTTCAAAAGCAGTTTGGATGAGGTTTAGATCTGACTTTCTTTTGGCATCTCTGGATTTTGGCAATTGGTCAAAAAGCATGACCAGGAAGGCAATCAACAATAAGGCAATGATTGCCATAACGATGATGGTTTCGATAAGGCTGAGGCCGGAGTGTTTCTTATGATTCATATGCTTTTATACTACTATATTATTCTTATCATTAATGATCAATTGGTGCTTGGTTATTAATATTTTAATTTACAATCCACCAGTTAAACGTCACATCAGCAGCAGTATCATTATCAAAGCCGACTACAAATTGGCCTTCGTTTTCTGGTGTGGCTGGATCGTCGACACTCTGTGATTTGACATAGAGGACTTGGTTGCCTGTAGAGCCCACAGGTGTGACGTAGACGAGTGAATCAGCAGAAATTTGGTTGGTCTTGATAGTGATTTGATTGGTAGTTGCTTTGACGATGGCTTTGCCAGAAGTTTTATCAGTGGTTGGCTCTGGATCTGTAGATGCCGTCAGATCTTGATTGTCGACTCCGATGCCACCAGCAAAGTCAGCCTTACCCTCGGCCGAGATAGTAGCGACTGGAGTACCTAGTTCATTGATGATTTCAAATCTAGATTTCTTGACTTCTCCAGACTCGGTAGCAATGCCTGCTACCTGGACTTGGAGAGGGTTGGTGTAGTCTGTTGGTGCTAGCAGATCTGTGAGCAACGTATCTTTGACTTCCAGGTTGCCGGCGATACTGACGTTACCATTGATAGTGACTAAGCCATTTTCATCTAGGATGACCAAGTCTTTCATCAGTGCCAAGGTGCCTTTGCCACTAGGCTGGATAGAAAATATGTCACTGGTTGAGGTAGCATTGTACTCAATGACTCCATCTGATATGACGGTCTTTTCACCGATGAAGAGATTGTTTTGAATACCTAGTGAGTCAGATATGTACCCAGTTCCATTGACTTCAAAGTAATTATTGATAAAGGCGGCACTAGCACTGATAGAGATATCAGTGTCACTTAGGTTGAGATCAGCTAGGCTCAGGTTGAGATCTCCAGCTCCGCTGGCTGTAAAGCCAGTGTCCTCGACAATCTGGAAGAGGCTAGCAACTGAGGCAGCATGACTGGCTGGCTCTGGATCGGCTAGGAGTGTCTCGAGTAATGATGGTTCTTTGATGGCGTTGGCGACTTTGTCTTGGAAGCCATCGATGTTATCAGCATAGAGGGTGCCAGAGACGGTGGCGGTGATGAGTTCCGCAGTTTGGGCTTTGATTTGTTCTAGCTGAGCTACTTTACCTTCAAGTTGCTTGATTCTAGCTGATTCGATATCAGCTGTACCGGAGACAGTTGCGTCGGTGGTGATCAGACTCTCTAGTCTGCTGGATTTGGCAGTTACCTGACCGCTAAAGCTGGCATCACCAGTACTATTAATAGTAGTCACAATGTCATTATCAGCATTCTTGATCTCTAGTTGTGAGTTGCCAGTGGTGTCTGTGAGCTGGATAGTGACATCATCACCGGTGAGAGGAGAAATGATGTCTGTTTGGACTTCTGGAGTCTGGACCCTGAGATTAGCAATGAGTTGTTGGGTATTCACAGTGAGTGTGGTGACGATATTGCTGAGCTGGGTTTTGAGATCATTGATCAGAGAAGTGTTATTTGCAATGTCCTGTGAGTGAATTAGATCATTGGTTTCTAGAGTATTGATGTCATCAACAATAGTTTGATATTGATTGGCCAAGGCTCCAGAATCATAGTGGTTAACATCAACAAAGACCATAACTTTACCCACATGGGATCCATCTGGGAGAGTGAAACATTCTTTATTATTGTTGATACCGTCATCCTCAGTCCAAGTAATATCATTGACAGAAGAAACTGGAGTACAGGTGAGTTCAGCTGGATTAAAGGTTTGCATGGATTTACCTAGGATAATGCCAGACTTGGTAGCTTTTTGAGCAAATTTTGGAGTATCAGAGGAAGTAATAGGATCACTACTATTAATAGTAGTACCGGCTGGGATAATGACTTTGGTAATGGCGGTACCGAGGTGGGCGACTGGGACTACATTGTACTCAGAGACATCTACGTCATTATCTTCATTCATAAGTTCGTTTTTAATTTCTTTGGGCACAGAGACAAAACCCTCGGGAGGAACAACCACACCAAAAAGGCTAGACTCGTTGGTGGCCGATGAGAAGTTAATTTCTTTGTTGGCATTGGATTGCATGATTACTACATCACCATACTCAAAGTCTGATTTATCCATGCCAGTGGGTACAAAGTTATATGAAAGGTAAGGAGAGAATGTGGTCCAGCTAGCATCAGCATAGGCAGCACCGGTATTTGTGAAATAGTATCTGAATGTTGGTGTTGATTGGTAAGAAATATATAGATCTAGACGTCCATTTTCTGAACCATTGGTAGGGCTTTTGATTCTACCGGTCATATACGCGTATGTATGTTCGTTGCTAGCATCGTCAAGCCCGTTGAATTGAATCTCTCCAATCGCTGCTTCATCAGTTCCGGTAGCTGAATTAAGGGCAAGAGTAGCTAATGAAGCATCATTGACACCCAGATCACCATTAATTTCCACTAGATTAGTGTCAAACTCACCGTAGATGAGTGGGGAAGCAGAATCTGAGTTTTCTATGTATAGTTTATCTGTTCCTGTTTCGTTATATCCTGATCGATAACCGAGGAAGACATTGGAATCTCCAGTGGCGCCATAGCCAGAATAACTTCCCAGCATGACGTTTTCAGTTCCTGTATTGGAATACCCAGCGTTCATACCTACTAAAATATTATGATTTCCTAAAGAAGCATTTGAGCCAGCACTAGGTCCGAGAAGAACATTATAACTACCATTCATATTCTGACCGGCTCCACTCCCCATAATCAAATTGTAATATCCTGATGTTAAGCCGCCAGCTGCATTGTCTCCCATAGCAACATTGTAGTAGCCAGTATTTGCAGCATCTAGAGCTCCATATCCCATGGCAGTATTATTGTAGCCTGTAGAAAGAGCATTTCCTGATTGGTATCCAAAGTATAAATTTGCACCCGTAGAATGAATTCTTGCTAGCTCTGTGCCAGCACTACTTTGAAGTTTTATTAAAGGATTGGAAGCAGATTGAGTGGAGTTGGCTTTGATGATCATTTGGGTGGTGTCAGAGCTACCTACTACCTCTAGTTTTGCCCCTGGAGCACTTGTGCCGATACCAATTCTATCTGTAGAAGCATCGGCGAATAAAAGGTTGGTGTCGGTGTCGCCTTCGATACGGAAGTCGTATGCAGCGCCAGTTTCATTGACAATAATATTGCCTGAAGTGTCAAATCTCATAACTTCGGATCCTAGGGTGGTTAGGTCGCCAGTGCGGAAGACAAAGTCGGCGGTGTTGTATTGGATACCTGTTCCTAGACTGGCAGCATTTCCACCGCTTATTCTTAGACCAGTGGATGAGCTGTTGTATCTGGAAAGATTGAGTGTAGAGCTATCGCCAACTTTTAGTTCAACTGCTTTTGTGCCTTGGTTCCAACCTCTGCCTGCAAAAACAGTACCACCAGAAGCATTGTTTACATCCAGAAGAGAAGTGGGTGATGTGGTGCCGATGCCAACGCTTCCTGCAAAGTAATTGTAATCGCTGGCGCCAGCTTGGTAGATGGCGTACGGATTATTTGTCTGGGTAGCATTGGCTGTGGTCTGGCTTGCGATGTACATTCCATAAGTGTTGGTAATGGTGACATTGCTTCCAGAAGTATCTGTAGGAGCTTGAATTTGGATACCGTAAGCTGTATCCATGGTGTTGGTGCTACCGCTATTGATAGAGGTTTGGAAGCGACCAGCGATAGCATTTTTGACGTATGAGCTTCTACCAGCATATCCACCTGCATATGCATCTATGGCAATGGCAGTGTCTACATATGCTGTACTAGTGGTGGACTGAGAATCAACTCTTGTGTATATACCTCTGACTGCGCCGGTTTCACTGCCACTACCACCGTGGGTTCCTGATACTTCTAGGACATCATAGCCTCTACCCTCGTTAGCAGAAAGATTGAGAGTTGAATTAATAGTATTAGCATTTGTGCCTGAGGCTAACCAACCAGTAGCAGCGATTGTTGTATCTGATCTGAATGTATTTGCTCCACTGCCGGTGAAGTCATCTGAGTTATAAATATGCAGGTCATATGATGGAGATGTTGTACCAATACCCACTCTATCAGTACTAAAATCACCGTAGATAAGAGGAATAGTGGAATTGGAGTTTTCTATATAAAGTTTATTGGAGCCTGTTTCACTATAGCCTGCTTGATAACCCAAGAAAACATTATTTGTTCCGTTGTCATTACTATAACCAGCATCTTTACCAACAAAGACATTGTTTTCTCCTGGACCAGTGTAGCCGGCTTGATATCCGACAAAAACATTGTCATTTGTACTGTAGTTTGTGGTTCCATATCCTGCTCCTCGACCAATAGCAACATTTCGACGTCCATCTTGACTGTTTTGTAATGATGCCGTACCCACAGCCGTATTATCTACTCCAGTTGTTAGTGAACCTAGAGCTCGATGTCCAATACCAGTGTTAAAGTAAAGGGTAGAATTTGAACCGGCAAATTGACCAATATAAGTATTTCCTCCAGTTGTTGATGCCAGAGAGTTACCAGCACTTTCACCGATAGCGATATCACCATAATCAGTTGCATGGATACGAGCCATCTCAGCTCCGCCGCTTGTTTCAAGTAATATTAATGGATTTGAACTAGATTGAGTGGAGTTTGCTTTGACGATCATTTGTGTGGCATCAGAGCTACCAACTAGTTCAAATCTTGCTCCAGGAGCGGTGGTGTTAATACCTACACTGCCGGCAACTGCCAGTGATGTTCCAGTAGCGGCAGGATCTAGGAAGTAGTCAGTATTTGCGGTGTCTTGGAATCTCTGGGCTCTGAGGTATCCGGTGTTGGCTTGAGCAACGATATTGGCACTAGCAGTGGAGGTGCCACCTAGCATCAGGTCATGCCAGAGGGCATTTTGGGGATGGAGTTGCTCGGCAGTCAGACCCCAGTAGTTGACTAGACCGAGGCTGGCGGTGCTGACCCAAGAGACAGTGCCGGAGCCATTGGTCTGGAGTAAATAGCCATTGGTGCCGTCGGCAGTGGGGAAGGTGTAGGCATCATTAACATTCACCGAGTTGGCAGAGAAGGTGCCGTTGACATCAAGTTTGTATCCAGGAGCCGTAGTGCCGATACCCACATCACTATTGAGGAACCCAGATACCCCAGTTCCTACAAAGAGGTTTTCGCTATCAGCAGGTCCTATCTCAAATTGACCACCACTGTTGCCGGTATAGACACTAGCTGCTCTATGTTCATAACGAATGTTTTGAGTAACAGCTGAGTTGGGGGTGAAGATAAAGTCAACTAGGTCAAGGCCTGAATTTTCAAAGACTGCTCCATTGGCGCCAATACGATTTTGTAATTTTAGAGAAGTAGTGCCAAAGGTATCCCCAGTTTGAGTTAGGATGAGTTCGGTATTGCCTGTAGTAATAGTGTTACCAGCACTTGAAAGGGTGATGTTTCCAGCTACATCTAGTTCTGTAGCGGGGGTATTGGTGCCGATACCGACTCGGTCAGTAGAAGCATCGGCGAATAAAAGGTTGGTGTCGGTGTCGCCTTCGATACGGAAGTCGTATGCAGCGCCAGTTTCATTGACAATAATATTGCCTGAAGTGTCAAATCTCATAACTTCGGATCCTAGGGTGGTTAGGTCGCCAGTGCGGAAGACAAAGTCGGCGGTGTTGTATTGGATACCTGTTCCTAGACTGGCAGCATTTCCACCGCTTATTCTTAGACCAGTGGATGAGCTGTTGTATCTGGAAAGATTGAGTGTAGAGCTATCGCCAACTTTTAGTTCAACTGCTTTTGTGCCTTGATTCCAACCTCTGCCGGCAAAAACAGTACCACCAGAAGCATTGTTTACATCCAGAAGAGAAGTGGGTGCAGTGGTGCCGATACCCACATACCCTGTTCCATCCTGTACTGTCAACCCAGTAGTCCACGCATTAGCACCTGATTTGTAAGCGAGACTGAGGGGGCCGTATTGGGATTTGATTTGTTGGCCTTGACCGACAGTTAATGATCCGGACATGGAGGCGTCCCCGGTATTGGCTTGGGCGTAAAACTTGGCACTAGCAGTAGAGGTACCACCAATCATTAGATCTAGGTTGGCGTAATTGGTGGGATGAAGCTGCTGGTTGGTGAGGGTAAAGTAGCTAGATCCACCACCTCCAAAACTTGATGGGTCAACCCAGGAGACAGTACCGGAGCCATTTGTCTGGAGGACGTATGTATTGGTGCCGTCAGCAGTAGGTAGGGTGTAGGCATCATTGACATTAATACTATTGGCAGAGAAGGTGCCGGCGACGTCTAGGAGGTATCCTGGAGTATCAATTCCAATTCCGACTTGACCACTGGTATCAATGGCTAATCTATTACTACCTGCAGTGTTATCTCTTATGACAAAAATATCAGAATTACTACCTCTATTTTGTACTTGCCACTGTCTAGCATCATTATTAAGGTTAATTCCTACCACACTATCAGCTCCTGCACTCTGGATTTGCATAAAGTTATTGCCAGAGGCTGTGTAGAGGTGGAGTTGCTGGGCAGGGGAGGTGGTACCGATACCGACGTTGCCGGTGTCTTCAATGGTAAAGAGATTGGTGCTACTGCCGTTGCCTTGAACCTTGAAGGTGTTAGAACCATTGTTGTTGCTATCGAGATAGAGATTAATGTTGCCACGGGCAGCAATATCAATGGTTCCTGAGGCATATGATGAAATATGATCAGTAGTTGAGCTAAATGATTGGGAGGAATTATTGATTTGGAAAGATGATCCATCAGCGATAATATTACCTTCAGCGATAATATCTCCAGTGTTTGCCTGAAGAGCAATTTTAGCAGAAGCAGTACTAGTTCCACCAATCATTAAATCATGTACTAATGCATTCTTTGGATGGATTTGTTCACCTGTCATTGACCAGTAGTTGGTAGAGGCTGTCAATGTAGCTGGATCAGCCCATGATGTATTGCCACTACCATCTGTTTGTAAGACGTAGTTGTTAGTTCCTCCACTAGTAGGTAGAGTAAATGTCCATGTTCCAGCAGCAGCAGCAGTGTCGATGGTGACTAGACCAGATGTGGATCCTGCTAGAGATAATGTACCAGCAGTGGTGCCTGATGTACCTAGTTGGAGTAGTGTAGATGGGGAGGTGGTGCCGATACCGACATTGCCTCCACTTAGCAAGATATTTGAATTCAAAGCAATCTGAGTGTTATGTGAGCTGGTATCAGCAAGTACTAGTCCTCCTGATGATCCATATAGATCTGGGTAGTCAAGAGAGCCGCCGCTTCTTCTGGCGATAAAGGTATAAGCATTGACTCCACCACTTGAATCAGATTGATATATAGAACCACCACTGACTGTTAGTTTGCTAGCAGGGGAAGTAGTACCAATACCCACATTGCCATTAGGGTTGATGATTACATCTTGGGTGGTGGAGTTACCAAGAGTTAAGTCTTGGAGAGCAGTAGTAGCTAGAGTTCCATCAGCAGTCAGGTAGGCAGCGCCAGCAGTACCAGCAGAGACGGAGGCAGTAGGAGTGCCAGAGTCGATATTGAGGACAGCAAACTTAGCACTGCTAGAAGCAGTACCACCGATAAGTAGATCAATAGTAGAGTTTTTAGGATAGACAGCTCCGTTGCTCAGAGACCAGTAATTTGATGAAGATGCTGCTGTATTGGCATCTACCCAAGATAGGTTTCCAGAACCATCTGTCTGGAGGACATAGTCAGCAGTTTGAGAAGCAGGCCAAGTGTATTCAATACTATTGAGCGTAGTAGTACCAGCAAAGGTAACGTTGTCATTGAGTTCGATACTTGTTGAATTAGACGTTAGTCTGAGGTTGCCAGCATTGTCATCGATGGTATGAGCTACACCATCGATGCTAGCAATGATACCAGAGGAATTGATTTGGAATTGAGATGATGAGCCTACAGATAATAGAGAAGATGGAGAATTGGTGCCGATACCGACTTGATTGGAAGTATCGATGGTAAAGCCAACACTAGAGCCAAGACTATCAGCTGGAACTATTTGGAATTTGTCACTATCTGAATTATCAATACCGACAGACCAATCTTGTGTCCCATTGATAGAGTAATTAGTAAGAGGGTCACCTCCACTAGCACTGGTTACAATAGCCAATTCAGAATTTGCGGTACTTGCTGAACCATTGTTTGTGAGAGAGCTGAAAAATCCAGTAGAAGCATTGGCTGTCAGACTAAGACCATTGACATATCCACTGACAGCATTGGAACCTACCCCATAATACATGATGTTTCCAGAAGCTAGAGAAGAAGTAGAGATGGCACTGTACACAGTGTTTGAGGCAGCTCCACTGATATGAAGTTTGTAAAGAGGATTGGTGGTACCAATACCCATGTTTCCACCGACATAAGTGTTTCCAGTATCAGCTTGGGCAAAGAAAGTAGCACTAGCAGTAGCAGTGCCGCCGATCATCAGATCGTGGTATTCAGCATTCTTGGCGTGGATTTGCTCGTTAGTAAGTGTCCAGTAGACAGAGGAAGCTGTTAATGCATCAGTCCAGGAAGTATTACCTGATCCATCAGTAGCTAAGACTTGACCATTACTACCAGCTCCAGTTGGTAGAGTTAAACTCCATGTTCCAGCAGCAGCAGCTGTATCGATGGTGACTAGACCTGAGGTAGATCCTGCTAGGGATAATGTACCAGCAGTGGTGCCAGATGTACCTAGTTGGAGGAGGGTGGATGGAGAGGTGGTGCCGATACCGACTTGGCCATTAGTTCCAATGACAAAGGAGTGAGTTGTTGTATTGAAAGTAGCACTTGGGGCAATGGCGAAGGTATCATTGAGATTGTCATCTATGCCAAAAGTCCATGTGTCATCAGAATTTACCAAACTAATTGTTGAATCTCTTGTACCAGCAGTTGATGTTGTATTTCTTAAAATCAAGCCAGGACTATTATCATCATTAAAAGTAAGGTCTAGTTTTGCCCCTGGCCCCGTCGTCCCAATCCCCAAATTACCACCTACATAAGTATTACCGGTATCAGCTTGGGCAAAGAAGGTAGCACTGGCAGTAGCAGTACCACCGATCATGAGGTCGTGATATTCAGCATTCTTTGGATGGATTTGTTCGTTAGTTAGGGTCCAGTAGTTGGTAGAGGCAGTAAGGGTAGCAGGGTCAGCCCAGGATGTGTTACCACTACCATCTGTTTGTAAGACGTAGTTATTAGTCCCTCCACTAGTAGGTAGAGTAAATGACCAGGTACCAGCAGCAGCTGCAGTGTCGATGGTGACTAGGCCAGATGTAGATCCTGCTAGAGATAATGTGCCAGCAGTGGTGCCAGCAGTACCTAGTTGTAGTAGGGTGGATGGAGAGGTGGTGCCGATACCGACGTTGCCGTCTGCTGAGATACGCATCTTTTCAGTAGGATCTGTTGTCCCGGCTGTGTCGTTAGCAGTAAATAATCCTAATCCTACTTGGTCACGATCGGTTCCTTCCCAGATAGCTGCAATTCTTGCTCTATCAGCTGTGCCAGCTACTCTTCGGAAGCCAAGTTGAGATTGTATATCTCCTTGAACAGAACCTCCATTATTAAGAATTTGTAGGTTTCCAGCTACGTCTAGTTTGGCTTCAGGAGAGGTGGTACCGATACCGACGTTGCCGGAGGAGTCGATCCTTAGGCTTTCGTTTCCACCATTAACAAACTGTATAGTATCAGCAATATATCCTCCAGCTATCCCTGTGTTTGTATCATTAACAAAACTATAGTTTGGTGATGATACGGCATTGTATGTTCCAACTAAAAGTCGTGCTCTGTCTGTAGTCGGGTACTGTGTTAGTCTTAGAATATCTGTGCCGTCATTGGACTCAATAAGCAAGGGGGCAGTGGAAGTGTCAGGTATTTTTATTGAGAGTTTAGCTCCCGGATTAGTAGTCCCCACCCCGACATTTCCATTATTCAACACCGTCAATCTCTCCGTTAGCCCGGCATCTCCACCCACACTAGTTCTGATACCAAAGTTTTCTCCATTTAAGATATCGATCTTAGGATCAGTAGTACCGCGGAAGGCCAAAGTACCTGAGCTAGAAGCAGAGCCAGCGATGTCTAGTTTGGCGGTGGGGGAGGTGGTGCCGATGCCGACGTTGCCGGTATCGTGTTCCAATTCCATAATTGAAGTGAGTGTTCCAGAACGCAATCTCAAATTACGATTATTTGCTTGGAAATTAAAAACATTGCTGTAGGCACCAACTTGAGCAAATGCATCCGCATCAGTAGTTAGACCATAGTAGGTACTAATTGAAGCAGATGATTGTTTAATGCTCCAACTATTGGAAGTATTGTCAATTCTCAATTCAGCGCTAGGACCTGAAACATGAATCATTTCTTGTGGGCTAGTAGTCCCGATTCCCAGATTCCCAGCAAAGTAACCATCCCCTGTATTGGCCTGTGCATAAAACTTAGCACTAGCAGTAGAAGTTCCACCAATCATCAAATCATGCCACAGAGCATTCTTGGCACTGATCTGTTGATTGTTTAATTGCCAGTAGTTGGTACTTGCAGAGACAGTGGTAGGATCTACCCAGGAGACAGTTCCTGATCCATTAGTCTGCATGATGTAGTTGGTGGTGCCGTCGGCGGTGGGGAGGGTGTAGGCGTCGTTGACGTTTACTGAGTTGGCAGAGAAGGTGCCGGCGACATCCAAAAGGTATCCTGGGGAGGTGGTGCCGATGCCGACGTTGCCTGTGCCGTTGGGCATTAAGCTCAAGTGTTCATCGGTGCCGGTGGTAATATCGGTGGTGACTCCAGAAAACGTCAAAGTTCCCACCATGGTATCGCCAGCTTTTTCTACCCAAATGTCACCAGCCCCACCTGCTACCAACCCAAGGCCAGTTCGAGCATTAGCAGGAGTAGTGGGATTGTAGTTGGTGCCATCGGCCATGAGAAAGTAATTGGCGGTGTTGGTGGTCATAAACAAGTCATCACCGGTGATTGTTACATCTCCAGCAATAGCCACATCACCTTGTTCATCTAGACTGAGGCCTGTGGTCCAGGCGTCAGCCCCTGATTTGTATGCTAGGTTGAGGGGGCCGTATTGGGATTTGATTTGCCCACCTTGTCCTATTGTTAATGATCCAGACATGGAGGCGTCACCAGAGTAGGCCTGGGCGTAGAAAGTGGCACTGCTGGTGGAAGTCCCACCAATCATTAGGTCATTCCATAATGCATTCTTGGGGTGGAGTTGTTCATTGGTAGTAGTCCAAAGGGTGGAGGCTCCGGCTAAAACAGCTGGATCAGCCCAAGTGAGAGTACCACTACCATTGGTTTGGAGAATATATGTGTTTGTCTGACCACTGGGCCAAGTGTAAGTCAAGTTGTTGAAGGTAGTGGTGCCATCTACTTCCAAGTCATTTTGGACATAAGCATCACCCGCCCCATTGGCAGTACCGGCAGCAGTATCATCACCTACCACCAATTGAGCAGCCGGATCACTATCACCTAGACCTAGGTAACCAGCATTATCAAAAACACTTAGAGGAGTCCCACTGTTATTATTGAGTGTAATTAAATTCCCAGTCCCAGTAGGACCGCCATTGATAGTGAGCGGGACACCAGCAGCATAAGTCGCACTCAGGGTTGCTCCTGGTGCAGCCACGTAGCTTTGGGCGATGATTTCCCCAAGCCCGTCTGGGGCGAGGATGATATCACCATCACTACCCGAAGCTGTCTGGAGAGTCATACTTTGGGCCTCAATGGTAAAACTATCTCCGGTAGCTTGGAGCATTGGATTGGTATTGCCCAGGACTACATTGCCTGAGTTATCCATCACTAGGACGGTATTCTCTACAGCAGAGGCACTAGCAGGGTAGCCTTGGAGAGTCTCGGAGTTGATCGCATAGGCGACGGTTCTGATCGGTTGTCTGGGAGCCAGCGTCTCACCAGCTACACCCACCTCTAGCCAGATATTGGCATTCTCGGTAAAGACACTGTCGTCAATCTCACTGCCACAATCATCTCCCAGGCCGGTAGAGAAAATACCATCTTGATCTGGAGTGATACTACATGTGCCAGAGTTCCATAGTTCTGATCCGGCAGTCAGATCATCATGAAGAGTAAAGGTGAAGTTAGTCGCACTGGTAATAGGATTCTGTGAGGTATCAGTTAGCCGACCCTGGAAAGATAAGACTCGGCTGGCTCTAGTCAGAGAACCAGGATAGGCCAGCTTTTGCTCTACATTGCTAAAGAATTGCTGATAGCCAAAGACAGCCACCCCCAGGAAAAAGAGAATGATCAAGGCAAAGTTTAGATATGAGATAGCTAGTTTTCTGGTCTGGTCTTTGATCTTGTCGGTCAGCCTATTGAGTCTAGACTTGGTACGGGCCCGGCGCTCTTGGCGTTTCTGGGCATCAGCGTGGCGGGATTCCTCTGGAGTAAAATAAACCTTTGGAGTGTTGTGCGTCATTCCGACTGAAATGGAGGAATCCCTTTTGCTACCTCTTTGTTTATCGGACTTTGGATCCCGGATCAAGTCCTGGATGACATTTTCCAAGTAAAATGTCACCTCTGTCGACTCGACTGGGTTGTGGTCCAAGATCCCCTCTAGTTTCATCCACTGACCAAACTGATTGATGACTTTGAGTTTTCTTTGGATGCTACTGTCTTTGAGGCCTTTTTGTTTTTGATATCGCACAAAACTGACTAGTTTGGGTTTTGCTAAAGATTTGGAAACTTCGGTTTGATTGGTAAAGCTGAGGAATTGATTGATATCACTGCGGTAATTTCGCACAGTAGCGGGTGAGCAGCCGTCAGCTTTGAGTGCTAAAAGGTATTCGTGGAGGAAAACGCTAGTCTGGTAGGGAGGATGGGTTGTTAAGTACTTAGCTATTAGCTGTTGCCTGCCTGCCGGCGAGGCAGGGTCATTAGCTGTTAGCTGTTGGTTGTCCAGATCATTCCAGACAGAAAAGTCTTTCTTCTCGGCTAAGTAGTCTTTTAAAACTTCAGTTAGTTGTTTTTTCTCCACCACAGACACAGCCTCATTCTCACAGAATGTGGAAAACGCACGCAAAACACTGGAAATGTATCGGTTGTGGGCAGTCATTTTTATTGTCCGTCAAGCGGGTTGAAAACTTTGGTTTGTGTTTGGATGTCTAACCAGATTCATTAGACACGTCAAACAAAGGATTTTGCAAATTTGCTTTATATAGTACAAGTCTAGTGATTTTGTGATTATAGAGCAATAGTCAGGTTTCCAGGCAGAACTGTGATGTGTTTGCTTTAAGCAGGAAACCAACTAAAATCTGTCAAAAACAGTATTAGTTTCACGATTTTCATGACAGTCTTTCTATATCACATTGTGCGGTGTGCGTTATGCGGTGTGCGTTACGCGATTCTAAAATGCGTCTTTTGCACAAGTTGTGAATGGTGTATATATTACTTAAAACATATGGACTTGTGAAGCAGAATTTGCACATACTTTATAATATGCTGATAGATAGGCATTTATAATAAAATAATTCACCATCCAATGTGCAAAGTACTATTTCGGGTGGGGGATTGTGAATAAAGTTGGGGTGATTAATGTGTTTTGTGGTATTAATAATCTTTGCACATTGTTCAACTATGATAAATACATCTGGATAATGTCAAAGTTCAAATCTCAAATGTCAAATGAATGCTTAAAATCTAAATGTTCAAATATTTTGAAATTCTTAATCTTATGTTAAAAGAAAACTCCTTGAAGTTATTATTAGCCCTCTATCAACCAGATAACTCTAAAGAAGTTCTCGGTATGGATTATGAACGGATGGAGTTGATTCTTCCTGAGCTGACTCCTGCGGGGAGGCGGTCTCTGATCTCTCACTTACATAAAAACGATTTAGTTTATAAGCAACGTACTGACAGAACACTCATCTACCAGACTCAGCATGGCAAGAGGCTCTTAGAAGCCCAATTCCCAGTTTTTAATTCACAGATGAGGGATTGGAGTGGAGAATGGTGTTTGGTCCAGTTTTTGACACCTCCATCATCGGATAAAAGTTTTCGTTATCTACGCTCACTTTTGGTAGAAGGTAATGCAGCAGCTATCTCCAGAGGTTCTTATCTAGTGACTTCTGTGATGGCAGATGCCTTAATAGGTGAGCTAGAAGCCTCCTACAGATCAGCAGTGGTGGTAGTCAAATTGGAGAGCTTTTTGTTTGGTGATGAGCGAGCAATTATGGATCAGTTTTTCAATCTCAGTGACAGCCAACAGCTCTACTCTGGAATTAGCAGAGAGATAAATGAATTGCTAGCAAGTACCAGCAACCTATCCAATTTGAGCGATCCGCAAAAAAAGAGACTTTGTTCGGTCTTTGATCGTTTTTATAGTTTGATACAGAAAGATATAGGAATTACTCAATACTATTTTCCTCGAGTGGAGGGTGCTGAGGATATTTTGAGAAGGCTCCAAAAAATACTGCTCGTATAAAATTATAGGACTCCATTTTTATGGCTGAATGGCATCACGACTTTATGGCTGTTGCTGATTAGTCATAAAGCCCTGCCCCGTCGGCAGGCAGGCATAAGGTCATAAAGCCATGAGAGGCTTTCTTCTTCGGGTACTATATTTTCATATTAATTCAAAAACAGTTTGATATATTTTCTACCAATAATATTAAACCTAGTGTAGTTGCGGTAATGAATTTTCCAGGCATTGCAGGAATAATTCTGGAATTGTGCGTTAATCGCTTAACAACCTATTTTCTATCTCATGGTAGCGAATGATTTACGAAAATTGCTAACTTTACAACTGAATTACGATTTACAGATTACGAGTTATGAACTTTGAGTTAGAGTGTTATTGACTTGGGATTATCAATTGCTATAGGATTCTCTATTTTACTACCATTTTGACTGTTTATTGAGTTCGTGTAACCTTCTTGTAACCTTTTTGTTTTACGATGTAAGGATGGATGTCATTCCGACCGTAGTGGAGGAATCCCTTTTAACAAACCATGAAAAGTTATTACATCTACATCATGTCTAGCAACTCAGGTACGCTCTACACAGGAGTAACCAATGATCTATATCGCAGAGTCTATGAACACAAAAACAATCTTATTAAAGGTTTTACAAGTAAATACTCATGTCACAAGTTAGTTTATTTTGAAGAACTTTATTCACCCAGAGATGCAATTGATAGAGAAAAACAAATTAAAAATTGGAGAAGATCAAAAAAGGAATCTCTTATTAGAATAATAAACCCACATTGGAATGATTTAAGTGATGAATTTATGTGATGAGTGCTAAAAGGGATTCCTCGACTTGCGCTCGGAATGACACTGCTATCTACAACCCCAGCTCCGCATAAACATCCCCCATCTCTTTCATTTTGATCACCACGTATTGTGATTCTTCTCTGGTGTCGATCTCTTGGAAGCTAAGTTGAGAGCTGGTGGTGTCGATTGTCATGCCTTGTTTGGTGACAACCAGTTGGTAGAGGTCTTTTTTGGTAAAGACTTTAAACTCACCGTGTTCATTACTACTGATCAGAGCAATTAGCTGGTTGGTGTTGGATTCTGTAAGACGGATAATAGCATGGGGGATGCCTTCTCCTTTTTCATCGATGATTTTACCAGAGATGCCGGGAACACGAGTCGATTTAATAGCCTTTTTAGTCAAGAGTATTCCGTATAAACCCAAAACAAAGGTGTTTACTAAAGAAGGAAAGAAGGTAGCAACTACTAGAGAGAAGCTAAAAAGTGGAATAGTCAGATCTTTGAGGCGCAATTGAGCCATAAGTAGCTTAGTCTTGGATCTAAAGGTTGTCTTTTGGGTTTGTGTTTCCTTTGGGTCAACTGGGATGAGGTAAAGGTGTTCTTGTTCTTCTGATTTAACCTCAAATACTTCTCCTTTATAAAATTCGAGGAAAGACATATAAGCCGGTCGTGGTTTGAAAGTAGGGAATGAATAGTCTTGATGATTGACAAAGATTCTATATTTTCCAGGGATGAGCTTGATGCCTTGATAAATACCACTGGTATCAGTGACTACTGTTTCGGTAATAGTTTCCTCTGGCGTAGTGTCGACTGACTGAATGGTAATTAGAGCAAAAGCGATAGGTTCATCTGTTTGGCTATTAAAAACCATACCTTGAGGTCTTTTCTTGGGTAAAAGTCCCAAAGCCTGAAGAACACGGACAAAGATTTTGAGTGATATATCTTGACCAAACTGAGAAAAAAGCATCAACGTACTCAGAGTGGGAACTGCGGCAGTGGCTACCAGGGCAGAAACGGGAGCTATCAATTCTATGGTATTTACAACAGTTTCTTCGATAATTTTGGGAGCGTTTTTAGCCAGATTAACTATCTGTGGAGGAAGAAGTTCACCTGTTTCTTGGATAACTTCATGAATGATTTCTTCTGGTGGAATAAGCGGAATAGTGATGATGGGAGATGCTTCTGGACTGGGAGAAACAGTAGGGGATGGAGTGGGACTGGGCTGTGGAGTAACTCCAGGAGTAGGAGTGACTGCTGGGGTGGGACTAGGAGATGGTGAAACAGGGGGAATAATAATGGCTGCAGAATTGATTACAAATTGTACTCCAGAAAGAATGCTAACGTTTCCAGATGGATCAGTGATAATAAAATCCATGGTCATGATGACATCTCTAGGCAGTATTCCTAATTGGTGTTGAAAGTTACCACCAGAATCAATATCGACGGTAAATGATTGGGTAGGATCACCTGGGATGGTCAGTGTCAGCTGGACAGTGCTGCCTGCTTCACCTGTGGCTGTTAGGAGTGGTTGATTGTCCTCAAGTTCCACAGGGATGCTAGGGATAGTAGAAGGGTCTTGAGCAGAAATAGAGGTGGTGACAGCTCCAATACTGGTCAAAACAAAACTAGGTGCTTGAGTATCAACACTAAAACTCCAGGTAGCAGAATCAGTCCCATTATCCAGATTATCAATAGCCCTGATCTTCCAAGTATGATCTCCTTCGCTTAGTCCAACTTTCGGGGTAAGACTATATCTGCCTGTTATGGAATTGTAGTCCAAGATATAGTCATCGTTTTCGGTATCATTGGTAGGAATATTATAAAAATATGTACTTCCATCTAGTGACATTTCATATCGATCAATTCCATTAGCATCAGTCGAAGCTTCCCAGATAAAGGTGGGTTTATTAATAGTGAGTTTGGAGTTATTCTCTGGAGCAATTAGGATTGGGGTGGTGGGTGGAGCGTTGTCAGGGACAGTTGCAGTGACTGTTGTTTCTCTAGTTTTAGGATTGGTCGCATATGTTTCACCGTCAGCCACACCACCAACTTGAGCAAATACCTGAAGAATAAAACTAGAAGAGAAGATTATGAGAAGAAAAGCATGCAGTAGAAATCTATGTTTATTTCTCCATTTCACTTAATTTTTTCTCCAGCATCTCGATTTTCTTTTTGTTGTACTGCTGTTTTTCGACGAGTTGTTTTCTGATGACCGAAAGTAAAACTATCAAAATCAAGAGTCCAACGATGATAGAGATCACGATAGTGATAGGTAATAGCCAAAAGCCTGTTTTAGCAATGGTGATTTGACCTTGGCTACCATAGCTCATGATAACTTCTGCAGTATAGGGACCGATACCCCAAGTTCTATCCCATTCTCCAGAAAACTGTCTGGGAACAAAAGGGAATACATTTTTGGCTTCCATCTGGAGTGTCTCAACTTTTTTACCAAAAATATTATAAATGTTGACTGAGATCTGAGGAGTAATATGAATATCTGACACATTTTCTACCTGAAATGAAAAGGGGACAGGTCCGTATTCAGTAAACTGAGGAAAACTAAGATTACTGATAAAGGCTTCTTCATTGATAGGACCCTCTACTAGGAAATAAACTAAGGTTCCTACTCTTTGACCGATGCTTGATTGAGATCCTGCAGCAGCACCTTGATTGGCTGGCTGACTCAGGACCATACCATAGTGACCACCAGGCAATGCGTCTTCTGGAACTTCTATCAGTAAGTTGATGTTGGCATCTCCACCTGGTGCAATTATTTGATTTTTGGGAGAAACAATTGACCAAGAAGACAAACTCCATCGAGTAGATACTTCGTCAGAAATAGGAATAGGAGTTGAGCCATCTTCATCAATGATAAAGTCTTCCAAGGCCGACTCAATAGCGATAGGCTGCCCTGATGTGTTTTTGATTCTAATAGTTGTTTGGACTTTTTCACCTGGTTTGGCTTTAAGCTTAAAGTCTTCACCAATACGTGGAGGAATAGCTGTTAGGCTGACTTGTTGAGCTTTGGTAATGCTAGTTGCGTAGAGCAACCCAAATGTTACAGCAAAAAACGATAACACAAGTTTAATTCTTTGTTGATGGATGGGAGATTTATTCATAATTTATGTTTCTTTAAAAAGTAGCTGTAGCTGTGTATCTAACGTAGTTTTCATAGTTGCCAGCTTCGGTGGTTGCTGCGGCGACAACTCTATAACACACGTCTGCAAAGTGATTATCAGCCGGATCGGTATAGGACATGATCTGGACAGCAGATTCTGCGCCTGCTTCATCGGCAAAATGTTTGGCATAGAATGCTGAGGCAGAGTCATCATATTCAAAGGCAGCGATTCCTGCAACTGACTCATTATCCATAGCATAGCCAAACCCCTTTTCAGTGGTAGTTGTCCAATCTTGAGCTGTAGATGAGTCCATAGAGGCAACATTGGCATCTTGAATACAGTTGGTCAAGCCAGATCCATTGACGCCCGCACAGGCGATTCCTTCTTTACCTAGTTGATCATTTTCTATGGCTGTAACAGCATAACCACCGGCAGCATTGGTAGTCACAACAAGCCTTTGAGAAGCAAGGGTAAAGGCATCAATTGCGATTTCTCCAAAAGGTACGGCTGCAGGAGTGGTGCTAACTCCGGTTGTTCCTCCACAGACTGATGATCCAGAACTTTGACCAATGATTCTAAATGTAATTTGAGGTGGAACGGTAGCAGTGACTTTGACGGCCTCAATTACTCCTACCGATACTGTAGTTTGATCAACTACGTTATCACTATTATCTAGGTGTTGGACGAGAACTCTGTGTGCGTCAGCTGTCCCGGTAGTGTGATCGCTTTTGGGAGCTGGGTTAATAAGTGAATCTATTGTGATAGCATCAAAAGAAGTACCCACAGCTCCAGTCCCGGTGTAGGGACAGGTGAAAGCGTGATAGTCAGTCCCATTAACTGTGACAGAAGATGCTGCTGCAGTTGATGAGCCAAAAGTATAGTTAGTGATATCTCCTGGACAAGTTATGGTAGGAGCAGAAGTCCCATAATCCCAATACCCACCATCTGGAATACCATCAGCTGATGCTCCATTATCTGCTAGAGCGGGAACAAGGATTCTAAATTTCCCGTTATTGACAGCAGATGCAGTAGTAAATCTGACAGTAAGTGTTGCAGAATTGGTAGCAATCACGTCATCACCACTATCAGTATCTCCAGAAGCTAAAGTACTGGTGAGACTAAAGGTGGATTCTGAACTAGTACTGGCCACTGTGTACGAACCCAAACTAGCACCCTCACCAATCAAAACAGTGTCTCCTTGGACGAGCTGGGCAGATGAGGTGGAAGGATAAGCTCCTGGGGTAGTATTGATGATGACTTGAGATGTGCCTGCGGTATTGCCTGCTGTGAGTGCACCTCTGAACGAGAGTCTAGCATTGGACAGAGTAACCGAAGTACTAGTCAAACTAGCAGAAAATGATTTTCTGTTAAAATTTCCAGCGATAACCAGGGCTGTAATGATAAATGCAGCGGTGAGTAATTTTTGTGGTCTTTTTTTCATATATCCTTCACATAAAATTTAGACAAAATAAATTGCGTATATTACAGATTAAAGCTTTTTTTCATATTTGCCAATAGTCATTTCTTGAGTTTAATAGCGAACTTTCTTGACCAAAATGTATCGATATAATACATATCCAGTTGTTGCTATCATTATCATGATAAGTATTGAGTAGGGCAGAGCGAGAACTCTTTTTCTAATGGTAAATGTTTGCTGGATATTGGGATCAGGATTGGTGAGTTCAATCTCTATAGTATAGGGGCCAAAAAGGAATGGCTCTTCATACATGAACTCTGATGATAAAGATTGATCAATATCATTTTTATGTCTGATTAATCTGGAACTTTTACCCAAAACAATATCTGAATACAATTCATATTCTGCTAGCTGATTCATTTGCCAGTCATAGATTTTGGCTTTTCCCGATAGTGGGACAGATTTAGGATTGTCATTAAAAGCTATGGCAGAAAATTTGATAGGTCTAAAACTTTCTACCAGAGAAGCTGTCTCCAAGTTTTTGATATATATTTCTCCTGTATAATTTGAAAAATCCCCCACATAGATGATGAGATTACTGGCAATAATAGCAGAGGTTTTGGTGCCTGTTTGGATGATGCTTGTTTGGCTAGATGGTCTGGTCTCAAAGACGATGGTATTGAGGTACTCTTTTTCTATATTATTGTCGTTTGGATCGATGTTAATATTGATTTTGGTGGTGGTATTAGGCTGAAGCTGGAATGGTCTGTCAAAACTGATATTAGGGTTGGTGATTTTAATAAAATCTACAGAAGAAGTACCTTGAAGCTGGGGATTACCAGTTTCTCCATCTGGGATAAAGTCGACGATGTGGGGGGTTACTTCTAGGGGTAGGTTGCCATTTTGGGTGAGTTCGATGGTGTAGGTTTTTTGTTGGTCTTTTTCCAGTTCGATGAATTGGGTGGGGGGATAGATGGTGAGGTCGATTTCGTTGGTTTGGGCAATTACTTGGTGGGTAGTAAGTAGCAAGCTGCAAGCGGTTGTGATTAGTAGTTTTGTTTTCATAGTTGGTTGTTGGTTCCGTCAAAAATAATTAAAAACTTTGCCTGTGAGGACCGATCGGCAACCAGTCCTCGCTTCGTAGGCTTTTCTTCACCATACGGTTGCTGTATCTGAACGAGTGGAACGAAAATCCAAAGATCCTCCCATTCAAATTTTTTAATTATTTTTTTTGTTGTTAATTATCACAAGCCCTCAAGCCCAAAAGCTCATAATTCATACATCACTACAAGCAACAACAAGTGTCCGCATTTGCGCCTCCGGTACAGTAGACATTTCCTCCGGCTTCATTTGTTTCTCCAGATTTATTACAGTCTCCGGGGTTTTTTCTGCAGGTGCCAGTAGAGTATGTGCCTAGGCTGGCGCAGTATTGGGTACAAGTGGTGATCACGGGGCTAGGTGATGGGTTTGGAGTAGGACTGGGTACAGGAGTGGGTGTAACTGGTGGGGTGGGGCTGGGAACCGGAGGACCACCAATGTCTTTACCCCAGTTAGTCAAGTAAGTGACCAGCTGAACACTATTGTTTCTAGTCGGGGTGAAGTCCCAGGTAACATCGACAGTTATTTTTTGGGTGTCTGGATCTAGTGTGCCTCCAGTTTCTACAATATTACCATCAATATCTCTATATACCTCTGAGACGATGATAGTTCTAGTGAGTTGGTCTTGGGTGTTGTTTGATCCTGAGAGAGTCCAGTAGCCACTGCTGTTATCAAGTCCGTAGGTGCCTGGGATCAGATTGGTCCAGCCTTGATTTTTGATTGATTTGACGGCTTCGATACCTTCTTGGGCGTAGAGTTTGGCTTGGGTTTCTTCTTGGCTAAGTCTGTTGATGGAGTAGCTGTGGAGGACGGTTGTAACACCGGTGACGGCGATGATGAGGAAGATGGCAAGGGCGACGATGGTTTCGATCAGGCCGAAGCCTTTTTGTTTATTCATGTTATTAGTATCCTGGTACCGCAACATACACTACACCTGTCTGGTAATTTCCAGCGGCTTGGGTGGCAGTGATGCCGGCTTTGTAGGTGATGGTAGCGGTTCTGTTGGTGCCGACGTTATCTGATTGCATGATGGCTTGCATTGTTTCACTATTGCTGATGTCGGCAAATTGTTTGTAGTAAGTGCTATCTACAAAGGCTGAAACGACATCATCTCCACTGGCGTTAAAGCCAAAGCCGGGTATGGATTCATTACTCCAGACTCCAGCGGTAGATTCATCACAAGTTCCGGCATCACAGGTGGTATCAGCGATGGTGTCAGTGCCGTTGCTATGGGTGAGGGGGGTTTGCTCATAGGTGTATATAGTATAGCCATAGGCGCCTTTGGTAGAAATGGAAATGTTGTGAGAGGCAGTGCTATGGGTACCAATGATAAGTTCTCCTAGATCAATGGCTGTTTGGGAAACAGAAAAGCCAAAGGTGTCGATTTGATAAATATACTGGAAACCAGATCCGACAAAGTAGGTAGAGCTACCATATTCACCGTATGGTCCATCGGCAGTTTGGCCGACGGTATCAGTGACATTGTAGCTGGCGCTAGATTTTTCTCCTGAAGTGACGTTGAAGTTGCCAAAGGTAATCACAAATGAGTCGGAGGACATGCGGTCGGCTTGTACTTGGCTAGCAGCCAGCAGCAAGCAGCAGGTGGTGGTGATTAATATTGTTTTTTTCATTGAGTTTTTGAGTTTTTGCCGGTTCCGTCAAAAATAATTAAAAACTTTGCCTGTAAGGACCGTTCGGCAACCAGTCCTCACTTTCAGATGTCTTCTTCACCATAATTTAGCCGTATCTGAACCAGTGGAACGAAGACATCAAGATCCTCACATTCAAATTTTTTAATTATTTTTTAAAGTATTAATTATCAAAAAGCCCTCAAGCCCAAAGCACAAAAAATTCATAATTCGTAAATCGAATATCACAAATCACGATCCGCAACATACCCTTCCAAATGTCCCTCTAGTGATTCAAGCTCCTCCTTTACTTCCTCAATCTCTTGTCCTGATTGTTCATCAGTAAGTTGTTTGATTTTTTCTAATTTTGGTTTTAGATGGGTTTCGATGAGTTCTGTGACTTCTTGTTTTTCGTCTGCGATGAGTTGTTCCTCTTCTTCAATTTGTTTATTTTTTTCTTGGAGTTCTTGGTATTGGGTTTTAGCAAAGATAAAAAAGATTAAAGTGAGTGGGATGGTGATCAGGCTGGTGATGTCTCTGGTGCTAAATTCGATTCCTAGAGCATAGTAAAAGAGGATCATGCCAGTGCTGACATAAATAGAGGTTCCCACAGGGGAAGAAAAGACGAGGAAAAAAAGTTGGACATAGATCAGTGGGAAGAGTATGGACTCAATTCCGCCAGTAAAGCCTACAAGCAGATTAAAAGCAAAGGTGGCGAGGGCCATTTCTAGAGACATGGCGGCAGGAGCAATATGCCAAAGTTTGGAATTGTTAAACTTTTTAAGTATCAAGTATAAAAGAACTGTTATAGCTATGGCTTGGAGTGAAAAAGGAGCCAAGAAGGGGAGTTCAATCCATAGGTATGACAGGGTAATGCTAATCAAGATGAGGATGGTATAGGCGAGGCTGGATAGACGAGGCATTGTATTTTGTATCTGGTATTTAGTATTTAGTATATGGTATTTAATGACCAATAACCAAGCACCAATTGGTCATTTGAACTTGGGATCATTGAATAATTGTCTGTTGTCTTGTATACTCTTACCTAGTTTATGACAAATACAAGTATCACTACTCTCCTTCTTGTCTAACTTGATGAAAATTGGGGAGTTAATTAGTGGCTGGCCCCAAGAGGGCCGTTTTTATTATGAAAAACATCTATGACCATCAGAAAATCGAAGAAAAATGGCAACAGGCTTGGGAGGATGCTCAACTTTTTCAAGATACTACTGGTAACACCAAGCACCAAGCTCTAAGCTCTAAGCTCTACTTACTCTTCGCCTTTGCCTACCCATCAGGCTCTGGCTTACACGTTGGTCATGTCGAGTCCAAAACGGCTCTAGATATTTTGGCTCGCTATTATCGAATGCATGGTAAGGATGTCTTTTTTCCAGTTGGTTGGGATGCTTTTGGTTTGCCAGCAGAAAACTATGCGATCAAAACTGGTATACCTCCAGTGGAGACCACCAAAAATGCAATTGACACCTTTCGTCGACAACTAAAGAGAATTGGGATTTCCTATGATTGGGCCAATGAGATTGCTACTTGTCATCCTGGTTACTACAAATGGACGCAGTGGATCTTCCTACAATTATATAAAAAAGGTTTGGCATACCAAAAGATGGGCAAGGTAAATTGGTGTCCGTCTTGTCAGACGGTTTTGGCCAATGAACAGGTAGTGGATGGTCAGTGTGAGCGTTGTGATAGCCAAGTAGAGCAAAAAGACATGAAACAGTGGTATTTCCAGATTACCAAGTATCAAGATGAGCTGATTAGTGGTTTGGAACAAGTAGACTGGCCAGAGCCAACAAAGGCTCAGCAGTTGAATTGGATAGGGAAGAAAACAGGAATAGATATTGATTACCAAATAGAAAAAACTGATAAACAAATAACTTGTTTTACTACTAGACCTGATACTAATTTCGGAGCCACTTTTGTTGTTTTAGCACCAGAGCATGAGTTTTCTCAAGAGGTTGCAAAAGAAAACACAGAAGTTGCTACCTATATCAAGAAAGCAGAAAAGAAAACTGAGCTGGAAAGACAACAAGATGGCAAGAAAAAGTCTGGTGCTTTCACTGGATATTATGCAATCAATAACTTGAATGGCAAAAAAATGCCTATTTGGGTTTCTGATTTTGTGTTGAGTGGGTTTGGAACTGGTGCAGTGGTAGGGGTGCCAGGTCATGACACTAGAGATTTTGAGTTTGCTCAGTTTGTAAATGATAAATATCCAGATGAAAAGATCGAAGTCATCAGAGTAGTTGTGGCTAGTGATGGTGATGATTCTCCTATTACTTCTGTTGATCAAGTCCAAGAAGAAGAAGGGACAATGATTAATTCTGAATTTTTGGATGGATTAGATATTCATGAAGCCACAGTCAAGATCATGGATCATTTGGAAGAAAAAGGTTGGGGAAAAAGAGTAACCACCTACAAACTCCGTGACTGGTTGATTTCCCGTCAGCGCTATTGGGGGGCACCTATTCCTATTATCTATGATCCAGATGGTAATCCTCACGCTATTAAAGAAGAGCACTTGCCTTGGAAATTGGCAGAAGATGTAGATTTTAAACCCACTGGTGAATCTCCTTTAGTTTCATCTCAAGAACTTCAAGAAAGAACAGAGAAGTATGCTGTGGAAAATTTTGCAGACGTAATCAGAGAAAATGGCTGGGATAAGTCTGGAAAGGGTTGGCGAAGTGAATTTGATACGATGGATACTTTTGTTGATTCATCTTGGTATTACTTGAGATATACAGATTCCAGAAATGAGGAAGAGTTTGCCTCCAAGACTCAGCTGGAAAAATGGCTGCCAGTTGATTTCTACATGATTGGTCCAGAGCACATTGTGTTGCATTTGTTGTATTCCAGATTCTTTACCAAGTTCTTGCGTGATGAAGGCTATTTAAACTTTGATGAGCCATTTATGAAGATGAGACACCAAGGGATGATCTTGGGTCCAGACGGCAAGAAGATGAGCAAGAGCAAAGGTAATGTGATCAATCCAGATGATGTGGTGGAGAAGTTTGGTGCTGATACTTTGCGTGTCTATGAGATGTTTATGGGTCCAATCGAGGCGGATAAGCCATGGGATGTTTCCGCAGTAGCTGGTGTTTATCGGTTCTTGAGGAGGATTCATTTTCTTGTTGCTCAAAATGTCAAAATTCAAATGTCAAATTTCAAATCAAATCCAAATGATCAAAGCTCAAATGATCTTCAACACAAGCTACATCAGACAATTCAAAAGGTCTCAGATGACATTCCTAAACTCAAGTTTAATACGGCGATTGCGGAGATGATGAAGTTTGTGAATGTATGGGAGCAAGTTAGTAGGCAGCAGGCCATGCCTACCGGCAGGAAGGCAGTAGGCAGTAGTGTCTTGAGTGTTGATGATATGATTGCTTTTGTTAAATTACTGGCGCCATTTGCACCATTTTTAGCCGAGGAACTCTATGATTATTTGAGAGACCCGAAAACCCGAAAAGAAAAAACCGAAACTTCTATCCATATAGCAAGTTGGCCGGAGTTTGATCCAGAGTTGGCTAAAGAAGACGAAATTACGATTGCAGTGCAGGTCAATGGTAAAGTTCGTGCTGAATTAGCATTGGAGGGATCTCTCGGCTTTGCTCGAGATGACGATTCAAAAGATGAAATTCTTAAATTAGCTAAAGATCTTGATAAAGTCCAGAAGTGGCTAGATGGCAAAACTATTGTTAAGGAAATTTATGTGCCGGGGAAGATAGTTAACTTTGTAGTTAGCAGTAAGTAGATAGTATGCAGTAGGGCTAATAACTAGTAACTAAAAACAAATGACTTTGGCGTAACCTTCTTGTAACCTTTGCCTTGTATACTGCCTGGTGTGTTTGAGGACGATTTTGACCTTTTAGCTTTTGTGCGTCGATTTGACTTCAGGTCTATTCTCATTTCATTGGCTCTTATTACTGGGCTATTTTCTTTACTAAGTGCTTTTGGCTATATGTATAGCGTGTCTAACCCAGAGGTAATGGGGGATAATTTTCAAACTTCCTTAACCAACATTTCTGACCAAAATTTGGATTCTTCACAACTGGTCTTTGATATTGCAGGAGCTGTTAACAAACCAGGAACATATTCTTTACCTCCAGATTCTAGGATTGTTGATGCTGTGCGCTTGGCTGGTGGATTTTCTGCTGATGCCGATACTATTTATATAGCAAAGGTACTTAATCTTTCTGAGTATGTTGCTAATAGTCAGAAGATTTATGTGCCGTTTGAGGGAGAGGCTTCTACTTCGCTTAATGTCGACGAAAGGGATTCCTCGACGGAGTCTACCCCGTACAGGGATACGGGGTTTGGAATGACGAACGTGGGTGGACTGGTTTCTATAAATAGTGCTAGTCAGTCGGAGTTGGAGGAGTTGCCATCAATTGGGGAGAAGCGAGCGGGTGACATTATTGATGGTCGTCCGTATGTTTCGATTAATGATTTGGTGAGTAACGATGTGATTTCACAAGGGATTTTTGATGATATCAAAGATGATATCTCATTATGATTTAAAAAGACAGCTAATGTTATGAGGATGTTACTATGGGATCTCTTGCTGGGCAATAATTGACAATTAATGAATTGACAATTTTGAAAATCAGTATGATTTTCAATAAAAACATTATAAACCTACATTTCGGGTGAGATGTTTATATGAAAAAAATGGTAGTACTATTATCAATATTGTCATTATTAATACTATTAATATTATTGCAATTTATTCAAGTTTATAAAAATCACGAAGGTGGTTTTGAAGGGGTTGGTGGGGAAAGTGGGCGTCAGAACACAGAAGTGGCTGTATTGTTAACAAAGATGATATTTATGAAGTCTCGATTAAACAGTGGTTTGTGGAGTGAAAATATGGGTGATTTTAGCAGAGTGGCTAGTGTGTCTGATAATAAAAAAAATCGTTCAAAAAAGGTTGATGATGTAGCCAAAGGCGATCTATATAATAGCAAGCCTTCGGTAAAAGTTGTTAATAGGACAAGATTTGACCCTATTAACTTTACTAAAAACCTCTTCCTCGAGAGACTTATAGGACTATTTTCTAAGGATAAGTCCTTGCTCATTGCTGGGATGGTTTTAGGCATTGATGGAGAGTTTTCAAAAACTCTAGATCACTCCTTTGAAATTACAGGGATGCAGCATGTGCTAGTGGCATCAGGGTCCAATGTAGCCCTTGTAGTTGCATCATTGTTGTTTGTTTTACGGCGATTTTGGCGTAGTAGGTGGGTTCTATGCCTGGGAGGACTATTGGGAACTTGGATTTATGCTCTGGCTGTTGGCTTGGAACCACCGATTTTAAGAGCAGCAATCATGTCTAGTGTGTCTCTTTTGAGCTTTGCCCAGAGGAAACAGTACCGATCGTGGTGGGGAATTGTCTGGGTGGTTGCCATAGTATCTATCTGGTCACCAGATATGTGGGAGAGTTTATCATTTCAATTATCCCTAGCAGCTACTCTGGGAGTAATTTTTGTTTATCCTTTGATTTCTAGAGGTGAGGGTTGGTTGAGTTTGTTGGAAACAGGCAGTGTGGTTCGCATCGTAGATGATTTTCAGAAAGTTACTGAGAAATCATCAATGGTTGAATTTTGGGATTTTGTGAGACAGCCATTTGTAGAATCTTTCTATATGACTGTGGCGGCACAGTCGCTGATTATTCCATTACTCTTTTTTTATTTTGGCAAAGTGAGTGTGGTGTCTTTTGTGGCCAATACATTTTTGTTGTGGTTGGTACCGATTGTCACTTTGTTGGGATTTGTTTTTTTACTGTTCACAATAGTGGCGTATTTTTTACCAATTATTAATTTGTTGGTGGTGGGAGTGATCACACCGATGCTGTGGCTGGTTTGTGAGTTGTTCATACGTGGGATTACATTTTTTGGGGAGTTTGAGAGTGGGGTGATTGAGCTCTCATTTAGTAAGTGGCAGGTAGTGGGGTGGTGGGTGGGAATAGTAATGGCTTCATGGTTTTATGGCCATATGGCTAAATCAAAATGAAAATTAAACTAATTGTCGTATTTCTTCTCTCGATATCAGCTGTCATTATTTTTTCGACACTAATCTTGAGTTCCTGGCCTGATGATGATGTTCACCTGATCATGTGTGATGTGGGTCAGGGAGATGCTACCCTGATTAATCACGGTTTTATCCAGGTCTTGATTGATGGTGGTCCAGATCAGAGTGTGATTTCCTGCCTGGAGGACAACTTGCCTTTTTGGGATAGATCAATCGAAATTTTGATAATTACCCATCCTGATAAAGATCATATTGGGGGGTTGCCTGGTGTTTTAGAACGGTATTTTGTGGGTACTACTCTTGTTTATCCCGTGGGTAAAGATTCTGAAGTTTTTTGGGAGCTTAGAAAGGCTCTTCTTGAGGAAGAAAAGCAGGGCATGCATTTTGTTTTTTTGCCTGTTGATCAGAATTATAGAGTCAGTCCAAAAATCTCATTCAAAAGCTGGCTACCAGAGGTGAGTGTGGGGGATAAAAGAGTGTTTCAAGATGGTTTTCCCGAAATAGAGTTATGGGATGTTGTACAAGATCAGGAGCAACAGATAGAAGAGTACAATGACCTATCAATAGTAACTTTTTTTAGTCTCGATGGGGTGAGGTTTATTAACATGGGGGACTTACCAGTAGAAGGAGAATTATCACTTGAAGGGCATGGAATGACAACAGACGTAAGCCTCCTAAAAATAGGGCATCACGGATCAAAAACAAGCACATCATCACAGTTTTTAGACAGAACTCGACCCGAAATTTCACTCATAAGTGTGGGTGAAAACAACACCTATAATCATCCAAATACTCAAGTTGTAGCAAATTTGAAGAAAATTGGTAGTCAAATCTATAGAACTGACCAATTGGGGGAGATTGAAGTCATTATTGAAGGAGAGCAAGCGGTGATTTCAGAGAAGTAGAGACGTAAAATTTTACGTCTGTACATATATCAAATTATCGCCGTTAGGTAGATTCGGGTTCTTTCTGTTAATGTGCGAGTGATGAATACTGTGGCATATTTTTTTTTGGTTGGCAATAGGGAGTTTTGGTAATTGGTTAATTGTGAGTTGATAATTGATAATTATTTTTGATTTTTTGTAGTGTGAATGTAGACAGTTTTTAAATGGATTTTGGTGGTAAAAATGAGCGCCTTAAATATGCATTTATTATGTATTCTAAATTTGTATTACTCAAGGGAAATTGTGAACGGTTGACTAGGTTCGTAGTTATCAGTGATCAGGCAGTAGGCTTGGAAAATGTCAAAGTTCAAACCTGCCTGCCGGCAGGCAGGTGCCAAAGTTCAAATAAAATCTAAATGACTTAATTCTAAAAATGTTTTTATGTTTCTACAAACAGCGCATGACTCACATTGTGCACCGCACATCGACCCTACAAACCCTATCAAACTAGCAGTAGAAGTAAAAATCCGAAGCTAAGACGAATAGTTTTTCATAAAATTGATCATATTGAGTACAAAATGTTAGTCATATTTTTGTATAAAATTTGCTGATTTTAAAAAACTCCATAAAACAAATTGTACTCAGTTTTGTTTGGGTTTTGTTTGTTTCATGGTTGTGCGTTATGCGTAGCGAGGTGTGCGCTTTTTTTGTAGATAAATAGATATTTTTTTGGTACAATATGTCTAGATAACAAATACGCCGGACAGTGTTCGCACCACTGAATCCAGCCCTTCGCGGAGAGCTGGGCGTAGTCTCTGGAAATAGAGAACGGGTAAGACCGTCATATCTGGGATTAAGATAAATTAGAGGTGGTACCGTCTTGTTATAAAGGCCCTCTTGTAATCATTATCAGCATAATGCGATAGTGGTTATGAGGGGGTTTTTTGGTAAACGAATAAAGAAATAAAAACTCAAACGAACAAACAAAAATAATAAAAAAAACTAAAAAACTAATATGAACATCACTGACCAATTAACACAAATTATTAATCAGGCTTTGGATGAATTGGGGTTGGAGACAACTGCTGATATCCATTTGGAGCATCCGGCTGATACTAGTCATGGAGATTTTTCTACCAATGTAGCGATGGTTCTTTTTGGACAAATCAAAGTTGCAGAGATCAAAAATCCTAGGGACTTGGCACAAGCAATTGTTTCAAAGATTCAGAGTGGCAAAAATACAGAGAATCAAAGTAAATATATTTCAAAAATAAGTGTAGCAGGGCCAGGTTTTATTAATTTTTATTTGAGTGATGAATTCCTTATTAGAGAGATGTTGGAGCTAGTGAGTAGTGAGCGGGCAGTAGGCAGTAGTTTTTTTGAATCACGGATCACGGATCACGGATCACGAAAAAAAGTAGTGGTGGAGTATTCTTCACCCAACATTGCAAAGCCTTTTACTATTGGTCATTTGCGATCCACGATCATTGGTGATGCAATTGCTAATCTTTTTGAAAAAGTAGGTTATGAAGTATATAGAGATAATCACCTAGGTGATTGGGGGACTCAATTTGGTAAACAGATCTATGCAATTAAGACTTGGGGCAATGAGACTGAGTTGGACATGTCAGATAGACCTGTTAAAAAATTGGTGGAGCTGTATGTTAAATTCCATGAAGAAGCGGAGAAAGATCCAACCATAGAAGACGAGGGTCGGGCTTGGTTTAAAAAACTAGAAGACGGAGATCTAGAAGCTAGAAGACTTTGGGAAAAGTGTATTAATTGGTCTTGGAAAGAATTCAATCAAATCTATCAAAGACTGGGAATTACTTTTACTGAAAATGGTGGCAGAGGGTATGGTGAGTCATTTTTTGAAAATAAAATGGGAGCAGTTGTTGATGAGCTAGAAGACAAGGATCTGCTCACAGAAAGTAAAGGAGCTAGGCTTGTATTTTTCCCCGATGACAAATATCCACCAATGATGATTATCAAAAAAGATGGCACAACGCTCTATGCGACTCGTGATTTAGCGACTGATAAATTTCGTTTGTCACACTATGGTGATGATGTAATGATTGTCAACGAAGTAGGAGCGGAACAGAGTCTTTATTTTCAACAACTTTTTGAAATAGAAAAAATGTTGGGTTGGATTGATGACGGCCAAAGAGTCCATGTGGGTCATGGATTGTATCGTTTTAAAGACAAAAAGATGTCTACACGAAAAGGCAACGTCATATGGCTCGAAGATGTCCTCTTGGAAGCTTTCCAAAGGGTCCAAAAACAAGCTAAAAATGATTTGACGGATGAATCTATATGGAAGATTGCTATTGGTGCGCTCAAATGGAATGACCTAAGGAGAGAATCAAGCAGAAATATTACTTTTGACTTTGATGAGATGCTCAATTTGCAGGGTAACTCCGGTCCTTATCTGCAGTACACCTATGTGAGGGGAGTGGGAGTGCTGAATAAGTTCAAAGTTCAAAGTTCAAAGTTCAAAGACTCTAACAACCAACAACTAACAGCTAACAACAGTGATACTAATCAACCTTTTGATACATTACTTAATATTAAAGACAACTTTGATTACTCTCCAAATGAGGATGAGAAAGATGTATTGCGAAACCTTTATACATACAATGAAATATTAGAGAAGAGTGTGAGTGGATTTGCTCCTCACCACCTCTGCACATACTTGTATTCGTTGGCTCAGAGTTTTAATAGTTTTTACAGTAAACACCCTATTGTTGAAAATCAATTTAGGGTGGCTCTGACTATGGCGGTGATGAATGTGATTAAGGATGGGCTTGGGTTGCTGGGGATTGAGGTGGTGGAGAGGATGTAGTTTTTCTTATTTATATGGATATTTGGGGTTGTCAGACACTGTTACTTTGGTAAAATTTTTTCTCTAATATGCGTATCTATTAATTATGTCTAAAGAAAACCCAGTACGAGTTTTGTTGGTTAGTACGTCCAATGCTCCAGTAATAGAGCCTCTAGAAAGGCTTCTTTTTTTAGAGTCAAATTCTTCTAATAGATTTGTTTTGGAAAAAACGCTTTTATGGGCTGAAACAGAAAATTCATTTAGGGAAAAAGATAGTGGAGAGGTAGTTAATGTTTTTTACGGTAATTATTCTCTAGTGATAGTAGAAGTTTTTGTAAGAGAGACTTCAGATTTGATAAGCGCTCTCAATAAATTAGTAGAAATTCTTCCCACTTTTTCGAAAATTATGTTTTTTGGCAATCATAGAACTGATTCCGATGATAATAGAGATGAAATTTTGCATTTGGTAAATCATTTGGATAGTCTTAGGCAGGGAAATGGAGATATTCAATATTTGTTTGGTCCTGTAGGAGTAAATGAATTATTTGATGAGATTTTTAAAAGATTTGGATTGAATTTAGATGGTGAAGACAGATAGAATTCTGGTAATTTTGTGTAAGGCTAATCTGCTACAATAACCCCCATGCTAAACCACTCCCTTACTACTCTCAAATCAGGTCTAACAGTAATCCGCATCCCGATGGACTCAGTGCAGTCGGTGACGGTGTTGGCTCTTTCTAATACTGGTTCTCGTTATGAAAAAGATGATAAACAGGGGATTGCTCACTTTTTTGAACACATTGTGTTTAAAGGTACTAAGAAGTTTCCCTCAACGATGGAGTTGGCAGAGGTGGTGGATGGAGTGGGGGCCAATTTTAATGCTTTCACCAGCAAAGAATACACTGGATATTATGTCAAAGCAGCTTCGCGACACGTTGGATTAGCTATAGATGTACTGTCAGATATGTTGATGGCTCCACTGTTGCGTCAGGAAGACATTGATAAAGAAAAGGGTGTGATCATCGAAGAATTGAACATGTATATGGATATGCCTCAGCATCACATTGGCAATCTCTTTGAACAAATGGTTTATACCGGTGGTTTATCTCATGACATCATTGGGACCAAGAAAACTGTGAACTCTGTTACAACACAAGACTTTCAAGAATTTTTGGGGACTTGGTATGGACTTGATAACTTGGTTGTCATTGTGGCGGGGGATGAAAGAAAGGTTGGTGATGATTCTATATTGGGGGAGATTGAAGATAAATTTTTAAGCAAAAAGAAAAAAACAAAACGGATTACGGATCACGATTTACGAGATCAGTTTATTAGTAGTGAGAGAATTTCTGATAAGAAGTTGCATGTTGAGTACAAGAAAACTGAGCAGGCGCATTTTGTGTTGTCTTGGCCGGGGTTGGAGAGGGATCACGAGGATCGATTTACTCTCAATGTATTGAATACTGTCTTGGGGAGTAGTTTTAGCTCACGTCTCTTTAGTGAGGTGCGGGAAAAGCGAGGCCTCTGTTATTACGTTAATTCTGACATTGATATGTATCACGGAGTGGGACTTTTTGGAGCTTCAGCTGGGGTTGATCCCAGTAGAGTAGAGGAGGCGGTTAAAGTTACTATTGAGCAATTTACCTCGATCGCTGATGGATCAAATAAAGTGACGGGCAAAGAATTAGCCAGAGCTAAAGAATACATTGCCGGTAAGATGGTATTGGGACTGGAAGATTCACAGAGTGTAGCTCAGTATTTTGGGATGAAGCAACTTTTGAGTGGCAGGATTGAGACTCCCACAGAAGTTTTAGAAAAGATCAAAGCGGTTAGCTTAGACGAAGTTAATAAGTTGGCCACTAGGCTGATTGTGCCTGGGGAGATGAGATTTGCGGTGATTGGACCGTATGGGGAGGCTTCGAAGTTTGAAGAATTTATTTAAGGTTTGTTATTCTGGCCTCCGAGCCGGAATAAGAATCTTAGAGCAGAAAAATGAATAGCCACTTTATTTCAAGAATTATTTTGAAGAACTTTTCTAACTCAACTGGTGAGATCAAAACATTTGACAAAGAATCGAATTTGTTTGTGAAGCCAAACTATCACTTTTCAAGGGTGGGATATATTAAATTGTCAGAAGATCTATTCACTGAGTCAGAAAGTAGGTGGAACAGGAAGATAGAAAATAAAATTGGAAATTTATTGCAAAAGCACAAAGGAGATGTATATAAGATCTATATGAATGTTGAGAATCACTTAGCATTGAATAAACTTATAGCACTGCATTTTGTTCGAAGCTTTTTCTTTCTAGTTAGGTTGCAAGAAGTTGCTTCAGAAAGCACAAATAAATTATTGAGAAAGGTTCCTGATGAATTAAGAAGTGTTGTGGCTAATGATTTCTTGGCTAAAGTTGTTCAAAATACTCCAAATATAATGGATGATTTATATAATAAAACTAAGAATCATTTGAATAAATATAAATTAGAGCTTGTTATCCCTTCAAAAAAGGAGAAATTTATAATAGGAGATATACCTATTATAAATAATAAGCAAGCTATTAAATCAAGCGAGTTTTTAGTAATGCCTTTGTCACCAGATTTTGCTATAAGTGTGGCAAGAAAGAATGGGATATGGAATCTATCAACCAAAGATACTAGAAAACTAAAGAAAATGACAAAAAGAGATAGTATTAGATATTGGTTCTGTAAGCCATAAAAGAAATGATATTTAACCAAGAACCAAAAGACTGGAAAGATTTGCAAGATAAGGTCAAGATTATTTTTGATGACATTGGGTATGAAGCAACAACTGAAAAAACTATGGAATTGGTAAGGGGGAAAAAAGAGATTGATGTTTTTGCAGTTAATAATAGTAAACCTCAGATGACAATTATCGTTGAATGTAAACTATATAATTCAAGAGTGAGTCAGGATGTTGTCCATTCTTTTTCTACTGTTGTTCAAGGTTGTGGTGCCAATATTGGAATAATTGTTTCAAAGCTTGGATTTCAAAAAGGATGTTATGAAGCAGTAGAAAAAACAAATATTTTATTGTTCAATTGGGAAGAATTTCAAAATCATTTTTTAGAAATCTGGATAGAGCATTCAGAAAAAAAACTTAGGGATAAAGCAACACAACTAGGAGAAATTACAGATTTATTTCATGGAATTGATGAGTTAAGAAATAGATTTTCCCCAATCTATTATTGGTCCAAAATGACCAATCTATCGAATTTATCATTTCCTTTTTCAATGAAAATACCTCGACATAAAAAGAATGACCGAACTATTTATGAGTTTTCTTCACTTAAAGATCATGAAAAAAAAGTATTGTTACTTATAGAACAAGGAGTTAAAAGAGGCGAAGAGTGTAGGAAACTATTAAAAATGTAATTCTATATCATAACTATATCAAATTGAATAAATATTTTTTCATAATTTGTGCCATGTAGTTGTTTGAGTTTCATAATAGATCTGGAAAAATGAATTTGAAATAGTAAAATAGGAAACTAGTATATTAGTAAATTATCCGGAGGATACTTTTATGAAACGCACTGCAGTTTTGGTCAAGCCAGATGGCTTGCAAAGAGGATTAATTGGCGAGATCATCAGCCGCTTTGAGAGAAAAGGTCTTAAACTCATTGGTCTGAAGATGGTCAATATGACTGATGAACAGCTCAGTGAATGGTATGCCGAGCACAAGGACAAGAGCTTCTTTGGTGACCTGAAGTCATTTATGGGTTCTATGCCGATTGTGGCTATGGCTTGGGAAGGTATTGATGCTGTACCAGTAGTCCGCAAGTTGGTGGGCACCACTTTGGGTAGAGAAGCTGAGGGTGGATCTATCCGTGGTGACTTTGGGATGAGCCAACAGCTCAACCTGATCCACGCATCTGCCAATGACGAGGATGCCGCTCGCGAGATTAAGATTGTTTTTGAGGATGATGAGTTGTTCCAGTATTCAAGCGTTCTCGACACTGTTATCTACGCTGACTACGAAAGAAAATAGACCTCACTTATCACGATTTTCCCTTTGGGACAAATCTTGATGTTCCCTGCCTGCCGGCAGGCAGGTCTCCAAGAATGGAGAGAGTTTATCTGAAGAGTTATTTATAGCCCCGGTGGTGATCACTGGGGCTTTTTTGTATCCCCACCTGGACTCGAACCAGGATCTAGGGTTTAGGAAACCCTTGTTCTATCCCTTGAACTATGGGGACTCTCAGGAAGGTATTGTAACATTTTTAGTAGCTTCTCTTTTGATGAATTATTTCCCTTTATATTTTTTTTGATAAGATAGATGAAAGGAGAAATTTATGATGTCAGAAGAAAACAAAAAACAACTAGTATGTCCATTGTGTGGTGGTAAAGAATTTGATGATGAAGAGGGGAAGCTAGATAGTAAGTATGGAGTAACTGCTCATAAAGTGAAGATGAAGATTTGTACAAACTGTAAATACGTTATGCTTTTTTCTTTGGGAAATACCCCTTTTGATTTTGATTAATTTGTCGCCTAGGTCTTAATAAAATTCTGAATTGTTGTACTCACTCTTAATTCACCTATTTTTTGGAATATGTGAAAGACAGTAAATTTGTAATGTCCACCTGAAAAACTGCCATCAGAATTTTTTTGTTTTCGATGATGTTTTATTAAATTATCTAATAATCTTGTTCTTCCTGTTTGTGGGTAAATTGCATGGTTTTTATCCAACGATCCAATTTTACCTATAAACCTTTTACCACATGTTTGACATTTTATTACTACTGTTGGAAACTTTTCTTTTTCTTTGCTATGACGAGTAAATTTTTCTGTCATGTTTGGTTGATAAATGAATGTGTCGGGGACGAGGGAATTGAACCCTCTACCTCTCGATCCCGAACCGAGCGTTCTACCGATGAACTAGTCCCCGTCCCAGATATTGTACTACGAATAAATACTATGAATGCCGATGTCGATGAAGGTGGCGGTTACTCTAAATCAATCGCGTACAGATTGAGTGGAGCATTGGGACTAAAGGTGGTTAGAATCACTAGCTTGCTGCCATCTGGCCAAGGATAAACGAAGTTATCGGCAAAGGGGCCTGAATAGACAGTTTGATTGTTGGTCCCGTCATATTCCATGATGTGAATACTGTCGTCGGTAGTGTAGATCAAATGCTTGGAATCTGGGAACCACTGGAAGGTATTGGCAAACATTGAGCTGTGATAGACGTTAAATTTCCTGGCTGTTTGGGCCGAAGAGGTGGCTTGGAGAGTCTGGAAAGCACTGGGTGATGACTCTAGAGTCTTGGGTTGTCTATCATAAAGATCAGTGGCTAAGAGCAATTTACCAGAATCACTGGCCTCAGGAGACTCAGTCCCGACTAGGAAATTTTTATCTTCTTCGCGATCATAGACGTAGATACTACCTGGTTTGAGAGTGCGGCTTTCAGGTTGAGTATTAGTGGCAGGAACAGGGGGGATAATGCCTTCTGGAATAGTAACTTCTTCTGTAGCTGTATAGAGGAGCCTATCTTTATCTGGTGATAGGTAGACGTTTTTGGCTGACTCTGTTGCAATCTGGATAATTTCTTCTGGGAATTTTTCTAAAAATTGTCTTTCTCTGATATACATTTCTTCTTCCCAGCTACTGAGGGTAGATTTTTTTTGGAAAGAGACGTCAGGTAGGGAAGCAATAGTGTTTTGTTTGTTGACGTCGATGATCACTTCTCTGCTTTTACCACTGACGAGTACCTCGGCACTATCAGGTGACCAGATAAAATCGGTGGTGCCCAGGTCAATATTGTTGGTATCAGTAGTGACTTGTTTGCTGTTTTTTTGCAAAGATAAGAAATTATTGGTTAGCTCAAGAATATGGAGACCATTTTTTGCTTGAGCAGAGCTAGAGGCGGTGTAGTAGAGTAGTTTTTGGCCATCAGGAGATGGAGAGATATTTTCCACACCTGTAAATGTAAGAGCAGACAGACTAGGAGCTTTGGGAAAAAGAACGGCGTTGGTTTGAGTTACTAGTTCTTTTTGGATAGACAAATTCTTTTCCCAAGGTGAGAAACCTTCTTTGATAATTTTGACCACGTATTCACCGGGTTCTAGATAGATAGTGTCATCAGTAGCGGAGATGAGTTTGTTATTAACATAGATCTCAGCCCCAGGAGGGAAAGAGTTGGCCGAGAGCAAACCAGACTCGGGGATATAGCCATTTCTGGTAACACGGAAGTTGCCTTTGGCATACTGGATAGCAATCAAAGTGCCAGTGATTATGAAAGCCGCAGATAAAAAAGTGTATAAGACTCTAGTGTTTATTTTTGGTAGCATATGGCTATTATATGTCAAAATCTTTTTTTAAGCCATTATTTCGCAAACTTGCTATTGATCTGGGTACTACTAGGACCCGTATTTGGCATGATGAGCTGGGTATAGTCTTGGATGAGGCTACCTGTATTGCCGTGGATGAGAGAGTTCACAAAGTGGTCGCAGTCGGAGATGAGGCTTTTGCAATGATGGGTAGGGTAGCTCGTCATATTTCGGTTTACACACCAATTGAAAATGGATTGATCAAAGACAAAGATGTGTTGCAAGCTCTAGTCAAAGCTCTTTTCCAAAAAGTAATTCCCAAGACATACTTTTTTCGTCCGGTAGTGATGGCAAGTGTGGCCGCCATGGCGACCGATGTAGATCGTCAGGTTTTAACAGATGTGATCTATGCAGCTGGAGCTGGAGAAGTGTATCTAATGTCACAGCCACTGGCAGCAGTGATTGGAGCTGATGTGCCGATCGCTGATGCCTCTGGGAGTTTTGTGCTCCACTTGGGTGGTGGTATAGCCGAGGCTGGGGTGATTTCTTTTGGTGGGGTAGTTAGTTCTACGTCAAATACATATGCAGGCTCACATCTAGATTCTATGATTGTTGACCAAGTTAAAGAAGCTCAGGAAATGGTGATTGGGACAGCGGTAGCAGAAAGGATTAAAAAACAAGTGGTGAGTTTGGATGATAGTGTTGACAATACGTTGTTGATTACTGGTCAGGATCTAATAGAAAACGCTCCTAAAGAAGTAGAGATAGATTCGCAAAGTATTAGACCAGCTGCTGTTGAAGTGGCCGATACCTATGTAGAGTTGATGCAGGATCTGTTAGAATCAATCCCAGCTGAGTTAACATCTGATGTAATTGACAAAGGCATGTTGATGACCGGAGGGTTGTCACAACTCAGTGGGCTAGATTCCTATTTAGTAGAAAAACTTGGCTTATCTGTTTCTCTAGTAGAACAGCCAGACAAGGTAGTGATCAAAGGTCTTGCCACCGCGCTAGAACATTTGGATCTGTTTAAAGAGAGCTTGGGGTATGGTTCTTAGGGTTTTTTAAACTATCAAATAATAAACTTTCAAAAAACCAAACAAAAAATAAAAAATAAACTAGTAAATTTGATTTATGATTTACGAATTATGATTTATGAATTGTTCAAATAGTAAAATAGCCAAATAGGAAAATAGCTAAATAATTGTCATATGTGGTTAATCTTTGCCCTTTTATCTACCCTGACTGCTTCTGCTAAAGATGTACTGGGGAAAACTAGCTCTACCAAAACCAATGAGTTTACCTCGGCTTTTTCTTTGCAATTTTTTGGATTTGTTTTTTTGTTGCCGATAGTCTTGTTGGTTGGTTTCCCAAAGATTCAAGCTCCCTTTTGGTTGGGACTATTGGGGGCAATGACAGTTACTCCTACTTGGCCTGTGTTGTATATGAAGGCTATCAAAAACTCAGATTTGTCCAAGATCATTCCTATTTTAGCTTTGGTACCTCTGTTTGCTAGTTTTTTCTCAATATTTTTTGATAGGGCTTTGCCTTCTATGGTTGGTTGGTTGGCAATTGTTTTAGTAATGCTGGGGATTTACTTGGTTTTATTAAAGGACATTTCTAATAAAAGTTCACTTTTTGATCCTATTGTTTCTCTAAAAAGTGACAGTGGGAGTAGATTGATGTTGATGGTGGCAATATTGTGGGGATTGGGGGCTCATTTTACGAAAGCACTAACAATTGGTTCCTCTGGGCTATTTGCGACACTCACATCTACTGGAGTGAGTTCTATGATTATTCTAGTCAGAGGTTTGTGGCAAAAGAAAATTACCTTGAATATTTTTCAGAAAGGTTGGCAGCAATTGAGTTTGTTGGGAGCGCTACATGGTTTGGGTGGGATCTTGACGATGGCGGCTCTGAGTAGAGGATATACGCCTTATATTACTGGGGTGAGGAGGTTTAGTATCGTCTGGAGTAGTTTGGCAGGGGTGTATTTTTTTAATGAGAAACTACAGTGGCATCAGATTGTTGGACTTGTGTTGGCGATGGTGGGGCTCATTACTTTTGTTATTGTATAATGCGTCATGATGCGGTTGCAGAGTGGTTCATGCGCTTTGGTGGGAACACCAGAGAGACGGTGGTTCGATTCCATCCCGCATCTCCCTAAAAATAACTTGTCTAATAAGTGAGGTCAAAACTGTACATGCCAAACACCAAAATCCAAACTTACCTCCAAGACCTTCTTCAAACTTCAGCTCAATATGAATTGACTGATCAGGATCAGAAACTTATTGATTCCAAAGGAATAGAAGAGTTTATTTTTAAGAAACTAACATCAAAGAAATTTCGCAAATGGAAGCTTCAGGATGGTTGTGAGGAGAGGACAAGGAAAGCGATTCATTTGGCGGTGTCACAGGATAAGCCCCTAGAGGTGGTTTTCCCTCAAGGTGGATATAAACTGTGGAGGTTGCCTTCTTCTCCTGGAAGCGACTGGGCGGAGTTTTTTAATATGGCATATTTGTTGTCATATATTGCTCCTATTTTGGCTGCTTACAAGCCAGGGGTTCGTCTTCGTTACTACATTCACACTTTGCTGATGGAAAAGCACGATAATCTGACTACAGAAGAAATCCAAGAGTATTTAAATTCTTTTCAATATTTATTAGAAGAATTTACTAAAAATTCTCCGGCCAATTTACAACTTGGCATGTGGAAGGACGCTGATTTTTACTCTAGAGAGGAGTATTTCCAGAGACTTGAAGATGGATATGAGGGAGCCAAACAGACTTTTGAGGAGAGACCTTCAGAAAAGAAAGCTTCGATCATTAAATCTGGAGAGCTGAATATCAAATGGGATGGAGCAGAGGATTGGACAGTTTTAAGTGCACAGGAAAAAGAGCAAAAAGTGATTGACGGAGTGCTTTATGAATTAGTTGCCAGCTACAATTTGCCAGAGGTTTATGATGATGTTAAAGGCGATGATAAAGTGTTGGTGTTTGTTAAGCCTTCACCAGATTTCATTGGGATTGGGAGTTGTAAGACTTCTGCAACTAAACACTGGACAGGCTTTGGCGTGCTGGAAGACAGAGGTGATAAACTAATGCCCAGGATTTTATCTCCAGAGCAGTTTGAAAAGAGTTTGTCCAAAGAACATGTGACAGTGCCTGTTTCAGTTTTAGAAGGAGACAATTTTGCAGAGGTGATGGTGTTTGAGGGTGAATTAACCTTTTCAAAATAGGTCACAATATTGACAAGTATGTAATAGTTTTGTATAAACTGGCCATTATGGCACTTCCACTACACATAGAATCAAAAAATTATTTATCCAGGTTCCGTCAAGAACTTATTGCTATTTTGGCTTGGCTTCATGAATTTAGGGAAACTGATGCCACAGATGATCCTTTAAAGTATATAGAGTTAGCTACACAGTTATCTGTCTTTAAAGAAAAGCAATCAAAATTGCAGCAAGCTGAAGCATTATTAGAAATCATTTCAATAGAAGCAAAGGAATTGATAGAACTAGGATATGGAAAACTAAATCCAGAAGAAATTGAAGATCTTAGTAACCCTAAACATGTCAATGCGTTGGAGATAGTTTCGATACTCAGAGTTAGACTTGAATCTTTAGATTTAGATACTCAAATTAAAGATTTTAGTCGTGTTGCTGGAGCCTATGCGTTGTTAGAGCCTAATGCTGAAAACTATTCTGAATTAAAAGCTGATTTTGAATCCAAGCTTGAAAATGTTCAACAACTTTCTATACATAAGAAAGTTGTAGGCAACGCTTTAGATTCTTTAAGAATAATAGAAGAAGCTTTGGAGTCATTGCGAGATTCTGATATCAATATTTTTATTAATTTACATGATCAAAGTTTGGGCGAATCAGTTCCAGAGGAAGAGAAAAAGGCAAGAGAAGATGAAGAGACTGAGTATCATGATGTGCCAGAGATTTTACGTCAATTTTTAATAAGAGATGAAAATGGAAGATTTGTTTTTAATGTAATTGGGGATGTAGCGAGTGTTTTCGATGAAAATGACGCAGAAGGAAAGACAAAAAAAGCTGTAGAGAATGCAAAATATAGGTTCCAGAAAAGTATAAGAACGGTTTGTGGTGATAACGAGGAAATGCCACTTTCAGAAGTAATTGAGCAACTCAGAGAGATAATGCACAGATCTAGAATAGAAGAAGTAAAAGAAAGTTGGTCTAGTTTTTATTCAGAATTGGAAACTCGCTATGGTCATATGACTGCAGGTGAATTTTTGAGAGCATTTTTTGATCGTTTTGGAAGATCTCCAGAGAGGGGCTGGCAAGTGGCTGATCGGGCATTTCCAGATCAAGAGATAGAAGAGTTCACACTCCGGTTTGAAAAAGAAGGTATTTTTGTTTTGGGTAGGGATTTTAAATTTGCTCGTAATGGTATACAGATCTCTCCAAGACTAATAAGTGTGATTGGTAGGGCTATAAGGGTCAATAATGTAGATGTTGTGGGAGATCTCACTGAAGACATGATACGAGAAGAATTGGGAATAGAGGATGATTTAGAGTTTATTGATGAGAAAACTACTAGAGATGGAAACTATATGTTGGCGACGATTTTCAGAGGAGAGAATGGCAGGTCTATTGAAGGCAAACCGATTTTCCAAGTTATGGAGGATGCAATTCAATTTTTTACAGGTTTTAAGTCTGATGATTACGGAGATCTGTATGGTTTGATGGAGCATTATAGAATTGTCCCTTCTAGAAATGGGAATATGGCAAGTTTGGTGGATTGGATAAAAAGTGAAATAGGGAAGAGTGCAGATTCTGTAGGTCATACATATCCTATGAATGAATCATCTTTGGCAGGGAAGGCAGCTATTGCTGAAGTAAATGGATTCTTGAAAGATATTGCTGATGTTTTTTGCAGGATTGCAGGCGAGCGGCCAACTCAAAATGAAGAATTTGAGCTAGAAAAATATAGAGTTTTGGTGAATGAAGATGATAGTAGAGTTGAGGGATTATATGCTTATAAACTCTTAATGGCTTTTCTTTTTGAAGCAATGAGAACTTTGAGAGATAATCAGAGAGATACAAAACCTAGTATTGAGGAAATAAACCAGATTAAAACACTAGTTAGCAAAGTTTGTGATTACGGTGTAGTTTTTAACAATGGGAATCATAAAGTAGATGTTGTTGATCCTGATGATATTGGTGATTAATTTTTGCTAAATGTTTTTGTTGTCAACGTGATTTGCCAATTGGTGCTTGGTCATTGATAATTACCCCATCATGAAACTCATTTCCCTCAACATAGAAGGTGATAAGCATTTTGATAGGATTATTCCTTTTCTCAAAAAAGAAGATCCTGATGTGGTTTGTTTGCAAGAAGTGTTTGCTCAAGATGTGCCAATGCTAGAAAAGGAACTTGGTATGCTGAGTGTCTATGCTCCGATGGTGTGTTACCTCAAAGAGAATCAATATGGGATTGCTCCCAGAGGAGTGTGGGGGATGGTGACTCTGACCAAGCTAGATGTAGTAAGTCACCAGATCCGTTATTACAAAGGTGATAAGAAGAGAATTCCTGTTTTTAGAGATGGGCAACCAAACTCTGCTAATAGAGGTTTTATTGTGACTGAGTTGGCAAAGGGAGACCAGAAATATATGGTGATCAACACACATTTTACCTGGTCTGCTAAAGGTGAGGTTAGCGAGGAACAAATCCAAGATAGCCAAGTATTTTTACAGATGCTGGATGATTATTCAGATTTTGTGTTGTGTGGTGATTTTAATACTGTTAGAGGGGTGGGGGACAGTCTTTTTCAGACACTCAGTCAACGATATGCAGATAATGTTCCTACTGATGTGACTACTACTATCGATCCTGATTATCATTATGCTGGTGATATCCAGATAGTGGTAGACGGGATGTTTAGCAGTGGTTCTCATAGGGTAGATTCAGTCAAAATAGTAGGAAAAGTGAGTGATCATAAGGCTGTGGTGGGTGAAGTTGAGATAAAACAATAAAGTGTTATAGGACTATTTCCCCTCATGTTTTCTCGGTTTTTGACATTTTTTGATACGAAAATAATAATGTTTGTGTTTAGGTGAGTGGTGCTTTTTTATGTTGTTTTTGACTAAATTCAATTTTTAGCAATATAATAATAAGTACTCAAGTAAATATGTACTCGTTTTATCAACAAAGGATAGAAGCTGAGATTAAGCTACATAGGTAACTTGGCTAAAAGAGAGACCCGAAGGAGTGGAGACACTTTGTGTTCTTTTCGGAAAATTGATTTTTTGGTCATTTTTCACAAATAAAACACGAAGGTGAGCGTTGTCCAATTTGCTTTTTGATGAGTCTTCAAAGTACAATCAATGCGAGGAGCAAAAAATTGGCTAAAATGAGCAATAATTTTCTGTTTCTGTTCGCCTTATTTTGACAGTATTTTTTGACAAAAATCATGAAAAAGACCTATAAAACAGCACATCTATTTGGTATAGACTTTTTTGGCAATAGCAAAGATCATCTGCTAAAGGAACTAGCCTCACTCACTGTCAACTCGAGTAAAACGTCCTATATTGTAACTCCCAACCCCGAGCAGATTATCCAGTCCAGAGGAGATGATGATTTTTTGGAGTGCTTGCAGAGGGCTGATTTTGCTCTTCCAGATGGAGTTGGGATCCTTTTAGCTGCAAAGATACAAAGATACAAAGATGCAAAGAGACAGAAAAAGGGATCCCTCCACTACGGTCCCTCCTATTCGGCGGGCAAGCGGGATGACAACGCGAAACGCGGAACGTACATCGAAGAGCGGATTAGCGGTAGGGAGGTGGTGGTGGATTTGTTGGGGATGGCTCAGGAGAAAGGATTGAAAGTGTTGGTGGTGGGAGGAAGGGGGCTGGCACAAGTAGAAAGTCAAAAGTTTAAAGTTGAAAGAGTTGGGTTGAAAAGAAAGGGATTTCTCGACGGAGTTTACCCCGTGCAAGGATACGGGGCTCGAAATGACACCACAAAACGCATAACGTATAACGCAAAACGAATCAATTGGTTGGAGGGTTATCGAGACGTGCAAAATCCTACCAAGCAGGAAGAGCAAGAAGTTGTTCAAACAATCAAGGAACTCAGGCCAGATATTGTATTTGTGGCTTTTGGGGCACCGGCGCAAGAGAAGTGGATGTTCTCACATTCTAGTTTATTGGAAGAATCTAAAGTTAAAATTGTAATGGCGGTGGGAGGTTCTTTTGATTATATCTTGGGTAAAGTTCCACAGACTCCAGATTGGATAGCTCGGGCAGGTTTTGAGTGGTTATTTCGCTTAGTCACACAGCCTTGGAGGTGGAGACGTCAGTTGAGGTTGGTTCAGTTTGTCTGGTTGGTATTAACTCAGAGAGCCAGAGAATCATAGTTGCAGAGATGCAAAGATTTACAGACAGAAATAGAAAAATGGATAAATAGCTCAATGGATAAATGAAGAACTAGTCTTCATCACCTTGGTTTATTCCAAGTAACCAGAGAACGGCTTCTTTTTTGTATCTTCTGTCACCTCTAGAGTTGATCCTGATAGCAGGAAGCTTGCCTCTCTTGCCCCATCTTTTGATGGTAAGGGGAGAAACTCTGAGTAGGTCTGCCACTTCACGGACGGTCAAAAGGTCAGGGAGATTGGCAATATCTAGCTTTGAAGCATCATCGGCCCTGCCGGTTTTTTTATCATCTGTTTGGGGTTGAGCTGAAATATCAGTCATGGTGTGATCCTTTCAAAGACCTATATATATTATTTGTTTTAGTTATAATTCTGTTAAAGATATGGTGTGTATCAGTCAAAAACTTATTTTTTAGCAATAATTTTTCTTATATATGTAGTGGCGCTGTGTTTGTTTGATGTCTTTTGTGACTAGTTCAAACAAAATTATTTGTAATCTCAAAGTAGCAGAGTATGACCAAAGGGGTCAAGAGGGAATTTTGATTAATTAATAGTTGATAGTTAATTAATTGATAACTATCAAACGAACAAAGAAATAAATTATTAAATGAATAAACGTTATGAATCTTGCATTGTTTTGGTATTTATTCGTTTAATTTTTTATTTGTTTGAAGTATTAATAAAGTTATTCACATTTTTATCCTATAGTTATTTTTAGATTATCCTATAGTTTTTGAGCTTAATAAAGTGTGTATAACTTTCTTTGAATTTGTAACCTTCTTGTAACTTTTGTGGTTTATCTTGGAATAATGTTTGATGATAAATATCAGGGCAAGTATCGTGTTAACTCATCAAGGTTGGAGGGATTTGATTATTCCAGTGGTGTATTTTTCATTACGATTTGTGTGAAGGGGATGGAGAGGGTTTTTGGGGAGGTTGTTTTTGAGACGCACAATTGTGCGTCTGTACGCTTGTCGAAATTGGGTGATATTGTGCAAGAATATTGGCAATCAATTCCAGATCATTTTCCTCAAGTGGTATTAGATGAGTTTGTGGTGATGCCGGATCATGTGCATGGAGTATTAAGAGTTGTAGAGACGCATAATTATGCGTCTGTACCTTGTGAAAATCAGTTTGGTCCGCAATCAAGAAATTTGGCGTCAATAATAAGAGGATTTAAATCAAGTGTAAAAAGATGGGCAAATGTGAATGATTATGATTTTGAGTGGCAGCCAAGATATTATGAAAAGATAATCAGAAGTCAAAAAGCATTGGAAAGTATTAGGCAGTATATAAAAGATAACCCCAAGAATTATAAATAACAAAAAACCCCCGGGATTTAAAGCCGAGGGTTTTTATTTATTTCTTGCTTAAAGCAATGCTTATTTAAGCTCTACGACACAACCAGCTTCCTCTAGGGATTTCTTGGCTGCTTCTGCTTTTTCTTTGTCAGCTTGTTCCAAAACAGTTTTTGGAGCAGATTCTACAAAGGTTTTTGCTTCACCTAAACCTAATTCTGGTTTAAGAGCACGGACAGCTTTAATAGCACCGATTTTGTTTGATCCGGCATCTTTGAGGATGACGTCAAACTCAGTTTGCTCTTCAGCTACTGCGGCTTCGCCGCCAGCTGCAGGCATAGCGCCGGCCATCATCATAGGGGCGGCAGCGCTAACGCCGAATTCATCTTCGAGGGCTTTGACGAGATCTGAAACCTCAACAAGGCTTAGCTCTTTGATGGCATCGACTACTTTTTGTAATTTTGCGGAGAGTTTTACCTCTTCCTTTTGTGCGTCGTCTGACATAGAGACTCCTTTTTTTTAATTTAGCTATTAGTTTTTAGCTTCTAGTTATTAGTTTTCTTATTTCTCTGCAACGGCTCTGAGTACCTGGACTAGATCTCTTTGACCAGCTTTCATGACGTTTACTAGGCCATACGCTGGACCTTGGATACGGCTGATTAAGGTAGCAATAAGTTCTTCTTTACTTGGTAATTTACTTAAAGTCTCAACTTCTGCAGGGGAGAGGACTTTATCTTCATATAAACCCTGTTTGATCTCTAGTTTTTCTTTGTCTTTGTGAAAAGCAAAGAGTTTTTTGAGAGCTCCGACAGCGTCTTCATAAGAGATGACGAGGGCGTTCATGCCTTTGAGGGAATCAGTGAGTTTGCCCTTGCCTACGGCTAGATCAATGAGAGTGTTTTTGGTCACAAACATCTCTCCACCGACTTCACTGAGGCTAGATCTGAGCTCTACTTGATCATTAACTGTGGTTCCTTCGTAATTGATGACTGCCACAGACTTGGCTTTTGATAGCTTTTCTTTGATGATATCAACTTGTTGTTGGTTTTTGTTACTAGGCATGTTTACCTCACTTTGCTCGGATTTTCCGCCAGAGGCGGATCAGCCTTTGGCTGATACTATTTATTTTCCGAATTTACTATTTATTGATCCATTTTAATAATTCCATTTTCTAGTCGATACATGACGAAAATGTGAGTTCAAAAGTTGTGTGAAAAATAGGAAAGAGGAGAAGTTTAGTTTCAGAGTAACAAAGTTACTGAGTTGCTAAGTAGTTATTCCTCGGCGTGACTTCTGGTTTCCCTGCACACTGTCTTTGGACTAGGGGAGTATTATACTAGATAAATATCAAAGTTCAAATGTCAAATTACAAAAGTGTGCTATACTAGCAAACGTAAATGAATAATATTCAACTTACCACCACCACAACCACTACCAACGCTTGAAGCGCGGGGTGTTGTGTTGGTGACAGACATGAGGCCCCCAAGAGGGGCTTTTTTAGTAGTTAATAAATGATCTTATGGCTCTATGACTTTATGGCTGGTGATTTTAGAGGTATCATAGCCATATAGTCGTACAGTCATGAAGCCATTATTTCAAAAAGGAAAAATATGAAAAATGATTCCCAATCCAAACAAGAAAAGCTTGAAGCAGAGAAGTCTGATCTTTTTAAGCTTCGTCATACTGCAGAGCATGTGTTGACTCAGGCGATGCACCAGCTTTATGGCAAAGACAAGGTGGTGATGGCGATGGGGCCGGCGACTGATGATGGATTTTACTTTGATTTTGAGACAAAGGGTGATTTTAAAGTCAGTGAAAGCGATTTTAAGAAAATAGAAAAAGCAGTCTATAAGATCATCAATAAAAATCTGCCTGTCACACGTCATCAGATATCGATAAAAGAGGCGAGACAGCTTTTTGCTGATAATCCATATAAACAAGAATGGCTAGACGAAATTGAGGCCAAAGGTGAGCAAGCTACTGTCTACTGGACAGGTGATGTGGATATGGATAAGTTGGCATCAGGTGAGAGTTTTGTTGACCTGTGTGCTGGGCCTCATGCACAAAGTACTGGAGCCATTGGGGCCTTTAAGTTGCTGAGTGTGGCAGGTGCATATTGGCATGGTGATGAAAAAAACCAGATGCTGACTCGTATTTATGGGACAGCTTTTGCCAATAAAGAAGAATTAAAGGAATACATTTTTCAATTAGAAGAAGCCAAGAAGCGCGATCATCGTAAACTTGGTAAAGAGCTAGATCTGTTTACTTTCTCTGAGTTGGTTGGTCCAGGTCTTCCGTTGTGGACTCCACGAGGAACCTTGCTTCGTAATCTGCTAGACGACTATGTATGGAAATTGCGTCAAGAAAAGGGTTACCAAAAAGTAGCTATTCCTCATATTACTAAAAAAGACCTCTATGAAACCTCTGGACATTGGGCTAAATTTGCCAATGATCTATTTCGCATTAATACTCGCGAGGGGCATGAATTTGCCATGAAGCCAATGAACTGTCCTCATCACACTCAGATCTTTGGACATATCCAGCGTAGCTACCGAGATATGCCTCAGCGATATGCCGAGACGACTATGGTTTACAGAGATGAACAGACGGGTGAGCTCAATGGTTTGTCTCGTGTTCGCTGTATTACTCAAGACGATGCTCATGTCTTTTGTAGAGAAAATCAGCTCAAGGATGAGTTTTTTGCCATCTGGGATATCATTGAAAACTTTTATGCAGCTTGTGGCTTTCCTGACTTAAAAGTTCGTTTGTCTACTCATGATGAAGACAATATGGATGCCTACCTGGGTACTGCCGCCGATTGGCAAAAGTGGGTGGGTCAACTTCAAGAGATGATAGAGGAGAGGGGAGCTGAGTACTTTACGGCTAGCGGTGAGGCGGCTTTTTATGGTCCCAAGATTGATTTTATTGCTAAAGACTCACTAGGCCGAGAGTGGCAAGTAGCCACCATTCAGGCGGATCGTAACATGCCAGAGAATTTTGATTTGTCTTGTGTCAATGAAGATGGTGAGAAAGAGAGAATCGTGATGGTCCATGCAGCCATAATGGGTTCGATTGAGAGATTTATGTCGATTCTGATCGAGCACACAGCTGGGAAGTTTCCATTCTGGTTGGCTCCGGTGCAGGTGGTGGTTTTGCCGATTTCGGATAGGCATGCAGGTTACGCCAAAGAAGTTGTGGATCAACTTCGCACCGCACACCGCACACCGCATAACGATCTTGGGCTTAGGGTTGAATTAGACGATAGCTCAGAGAGTCTTAACAAAAAAATCCGCAATGCTCAGAAGGCTAAGGTGCCATATATGTTGGTTATTGGTGATGAGGAAGTAGAGAATAAGCAGGTGGCTGTGCGTAGTAGAGATGACGGGGATATGGGGAAGATGTTTGTTGCTGACTTTGCAAAAAAGATAAAGTAATATATTTATTATTTTGTTTTACAACCAAAAAGCCCTCGCATCACACGAGGGCTTTTTTTATTTCTATACTAATTTAAGTTTAGCTAATCTCTACCTTTACCCCAGGGCTCATGCTGGCGGAGATGGACATTTTGACTAGTTTGCCTTTAAAGACTTTAAAGAGAGCCTCAATGTTTTCTACTAGGTCTTTGGTGTCCATATTGGTTTTACCGATGACCACGTGGATGAGAGGTTGCTTTTTCTCTGTTTTGAGAGAAATTTTACCAGCTTCTAATTCTTTCTTTTTAGCTTCTGGCTTGTCTGTCAGAGTGCCGTTTTTTGGATTTGGCATCAGGCCTTTGGGGCCCAATACACGAGCGTATTTAGCCAGTTTTTTCATAAAAACTGGAGTAGTAAGCAAGACGTCAAAGTCAATGTTCCCATCTTCAATTTGTTTGATAACTTCATCAGAAGCGATCGCAACCTTTACAGATTTTCCTGTGGAGTGGGGGAAAGTGATATCAGCTTTGGTAGCTAGTTCTTTAACCACCATGTGAGCTTCTACACTACCATCAAATTTGGTGTAGGAAAGTTTTTTGACCAATTCTACTGCTGCGAAAGGATCATAAAGCTTGGTTTTATCTACCTGAGCACGGACGGCTTGGTATTTTTTACCTCTAGATCTTTTTACTTTTGGTTTGACCACTTCTTGTGTTTCAGAAGATCCATCAATATTTGTAGTTACAGCCTCAATTGGTTCTTCGGCTTTGACTACTTTGACTGTATCGGTGGTGGTAGACATGTCTACATTCTTTTTACTACCCATTTTGACCTCGCTTTGCTTGGTAAACGAATAAAGAAATAAAAACTTAAACGTACAAAAATGTGTTTATTCTTTTGTTTCTTTATATTTTGTTTATTCGTTTAATACTTTATTTTTTATATTTTTAAATAATTTTGAAAAAATTATTTTACTTCTATTCCCATACTTTTGGCGGTGCCCATGACGGTGTTCATAGCTGCATCGACACTATTGGTATTTAAGTCTGGGAGTTTCTCAGTTGCAATTGCTTTGACTTGGTCTTTTGTTAGGCTACCAGCTACAGATCTGCCTGGAGTTTGGCCACCTTTTTTCATTTTTAAAGTTTGCATGATCATAGCAGAAACAGGAGGGAGCTTGAGTTCAAAAGTAAATGAACGATCTTGATAGACAGTGATTTCTGCTGGGATGGTCTGACCTCTTTTATCTGCAGTTCTGTCGTTGTACTGCTTGATAAAGTCCATCATATTGATACCAGCTTGACCTAGAATAGGACCAACTGGAGGTGCAGGGGTAGCACTACCTGCTGGGAGATTTAGTTTTAAGACGTTGATGATTTTCTTTGCCATATTGCCTCGCTTTTTAGAATTGATCAATATACCAATTCATTAATATACCATTTATTGTGTTATTTATATTTTTTTGCGAAAGGGGAAATTGGTTCCGCATCCTAGCTTGGAACCAGTCCCGAAATTGTTTCGGGATAGAAGCATTTCTCATTTCGCAAAGTATACCTCGCCTTTAGGCGAACTTTTTTTGCTTCCTCAATATTTTACTTCCCGAGGTGTGGAAGGATAGCTATTATATCAGATTAGCCAACTTTCTGAACTTGTAAAAAGTCTAGCTCCACTGGTGTTTCTCTACCAAAGATACTGACCAGGACTTCGACTTTACCTTTTTCTTCATCAATACTGTTGACAGTTCCTAGCATTTCATTGAAAGGACCATCGACGATCTTGATGGCTTCACCCTCTACAAATTCTGCTTTGTATTGAGGTGCAGCTTGAGTCATGTATTTTTGAATAGCTTCGACTTCATGTCTGGGGAGTGGGGTAGGCTTGGTACTCACACCTACAAATCCAGTTACTCCCTGGGTGGTTCTCACTGCTAGCCAAGAATCATCAGTCATCTCCAATCTAACCAACATATATCCTGGAAAGATTTTTTCATTAACAGTTTTCCTCTGACCTCTTTTAATCTGAATTCTTTCTTGGAGGGGAATCAGGATTTCAATGATTTTGTCGGTTAATCCTAGAGTTTCGGCTCTTTGGCGGAGGGCCTCAGCCACTTTATTCTCATGACCAGAATAGGTGTGGATGACATACCATCTGGCTTTCTTGTTTTCTTTGTCAGAAACCTTGATATGATTTGGATTATCTTTTTTGATTTCTACTACTTCTTCTTGGGTCTGTGGTTGGTCGTCAGTTGTTTGATTCATGTTTTTGATTGGTAGAGACGCATAATTACCTGCCTGCCGGTAGGCATGGTGCGTTTTTACTTTACTATATTATTACGCTCATTAGTCTGGTAAAAAGGTAATCCAAACCTCCTAGGTAGAGAGCCACAATGGTGCTGACTCCGACTACCAAGATAGTCATTTGGATTGTATCTTCCCGGGAAGGCCAACTTACTTTTTTGAGCTCTGTAGTAACTTCAGAGATGTATTTTTTCAGTGGCATTTCTTTGGGAGTACCTTTGGACATCAGAGGGATATTGTATCACAAAATAATAACCTATAAAGACTTATATCTCTGGTTAGTTTTATTCCTGATTTTTGTCAAAAATTGTTCCTGAGGATTGCTGAGGATTGATACCTTTTTGTTTGAGCCGATCAACCATGGTTTGCGGTGTGCGCCTGCTTGCCGACAAGGCAGGTTGTTCGTTTTGCGCTTGGTTTTGATCTGTTTCATTTATCTGGGCTAGTGGTTGATTGGTAGCTTCAGCTGGTTTTGGATAGTTGATGGTAGTTGGTTCTGGCTTGACAGTAGTTTGAGGTTGAGTACTCTGAGGGGGATGATTCATGACCAGTGGATTACTTCTCACAGATGGTGTAGGAGCAACAGATGAATGATTGATTGGTTGTGTTGCTGTAGAACTAGGCTGGTCTGGAGTTGTAGGCTCTTTTTGGAGCTGGCTGATTCTTTGCTCTAGACTAGACATTGCCTTTTTATCTTGAGGGGTTGGTTTGTAGAGAGGCTTGATGTGTTTGGAGCTTTCAGATTTTCTTCTAGAGAAAATTAAAAATAGAATGAGTGCTAATAATAAGAGTCCGCTGGCAATCATAGCAATTGGGAAGAGAATGCCTCTGTCTCTGATATTATCAATAATAGCCTCTAGTGCTGTCTGTGATTCTAGTTCTTCTTGGGTCATCTTATCTGTTGTTTTTGGATTACTATCAACAATTGTGGTTGGAGAAGGTGATGGAGAAGTCTTGACAGTAGATTCTGCATCATAGGTAGTAACGTCAGTATCACTGAGTTCTTTGGTCAGGTCTGCACCTTTGGTGGTACCAGCAACACTGCCCACCTGATAGTTATATTTTCTATAAATAGTAATAGGAGCAGGGGAGCAAGAGGCACTTCCTGGATTACTAGCTAGTCTGCATTGATTGTTGTAGCACCTGAGATTGGCTCCACAGTCATCGTTGGAATTGCATGAGGTGTTACAAGAAGTAGTGATATAGGTAATAGTAGTGGTGGTAACATTGGCACAGGAAGTACTATCTGGATTCTCTGGGATTCTGCATCTATTATAAAAACAGAAGTAGCCGCTGGCACACTCACTAGTATCAGCACAGTATTCATTGCATGATCTGGCAATACCATCATCATTGCTACTAGCAGCTTCACAGACAGTACTAGATACATTGGAAGCAAGGCGACAGGTATTACTGCCACTGTAACAGATGTGATTGGCTTCACAATCACTGTGAGAATCACAAGATTCATTGCATGAGCTCAATCCACTATCTGGAGTAGGAGAGGGACTAGGTGATGGTGTAACTGTTGGTGTGGGAGTAGGAGTGGGGCTAGCGGTACTCACAGCTGTACAAGCTCCGTCTGCACACATATAACCAGCATAGCAATTATTATTGGATGTGCAAGAAATACCCTCAGCTTCTCTACAATATGGGGCTGTAGCACAGGCCGTTCCTTCTGGGCAACCTTCTGGTGGAGTTACTGCGCAGACATATCCAGATGGACACTCTGAAGTGTCATTACAGTATGTAACATCTGGACTAGGACTGGGGCTTGGTGAGACCTCTGGGGTAGCAGAAGGGCTAGGAGTAGGATATACACAAGTAGGAGGACCTTCACAACCACATTCGTCAATAGATCCAGGGACGATTTCTCCATCTGGACAGTAAGGCATGCCAAAAACTGGGCAAACATCAGGACACCTGTTGAGCACAATGTCATAGGAGACACTCTGGACAGTTTTTAATTCATCTTCTGGTGGGTTGGAGCCATGGACAGTAGAAATAGACTGGTCTTGATCAAAAATAAGACTTATCTGTCCAGGTTGATATGGGTGAAAGTGAATTCTAAGGAAAGGAGTGTCAGTGTTGCTAGAGAAAGTGCCGCCAATATTTGCTGGTAGAGCAATAATGCCTACGCGAAAACCTCCATCAATGGTGTTAATTTGCTCCAGTGCAGATTGGACTCCTGCAGTAGTGAGTACTTCCGTAGTCACAGAATCAATAACTCCAGGATCAGCCAAAACATCAAAAACAAGTTGTACACCATCTGTTTGCAAATCATGGGTATTGGCTGATATTTCAATATAAGAATCTTGGCCCACACCAAACTCAGCAGAAGTACTAAAGGAAGTAGTGACCAATCCATCGGCCACAGAGGCATCACGTCTTAAATCTTGTTTTTCTTTGAGTGGTTTTTGAATCAGAATCAGAGTCGTAATACCCAAAATAACCAGAAGACCAGAAAAGACAACAGCCAAGACCGACATTAGCTTTTCCATACTCATGTTTTTTTTGGTGATGATTTTTCTGTTTTTCTTTTTCATTTGTATATTACTAACTATAGCTGTTTTTTTTGATGTTGACTAGTTTATATCTATAATAGCGAAAACTGACTGCTAAACATAGTGTAATCATACATATTTACATGTCCATCATGGTTTAAATCTGCATTTTGATAGCAGGATCCTTGATAATAAACATGTTCCTCTGGACAGGCGTCATAAAAATCACAATTTGTTTCTTCATTATTATTAATATTTGATACGAAATGAGGAGCTGTAAATCCTTTTACATTTGGGATGTCATAAATGTACTCTGCTCTTATTGCATAAATATATCCCTGTTCAAATAATTGATTTACTCCTATTTCTGGTACTATTTCAATAGTGTTGATTGATAGATTGGTGATGTGATAACTCACGCGATAATCTTGTAGATTATCTAAGTAACTTGATAAAGCTATTTCTTGAGGGAATCTATATACCTCTAATTTTATAGTCTGTTCTACATCTTTGTATGTATTAAAATATTTTAGCTTTTGATCTTCTATTTGGGTGTATTCTCCAGGAATTACAATGACAAAAGAAAAGGCTGCACTATCTGGTATGACTAGGGGATTAGACGAGTTGTCACTTGGGATTTCTATAAGCTGATCTGAATGCTTTGCATTAAACATCAGTTCGGCTTTATTTTTTTCATATGCCAAGAATTTAACACCGCCAACCTTATTAGCCCACGTATAAACAACCAGCTTATATGTTCCAGATTCAGCCACGTCCAAATTTAGTCTTGTTTGTCCTGATGATAGTAGTTGCCCATTAGGATCATAAAGTTTTGTGAGTACATAACTGCCGTTAGTATTGCTATCTTCTTCAATAGCTCTAATCTCAAGTTTTTGACCTTGTTGTGCATCAAACTTAAAACCGATGCCATATCCATCCTCAATTTGTTGTGATTGTTCTGTTATCTCTTGATAAAATGGACCTCCGTTTACAGTTGCTTCCATATAGGTAAGATCTTGATAACTTTGGTTGGTGCTAGCCTGATTTCTTATGTCTTGGTTTTGTTGAAGAATGATGAGAGAAGATACAAGGGTTAGAACAAAAAAGAGAACAACAGTAGTACCGATAATGATTTTTTTATTGGTTATAAGTTTTTTTATTTTTTTCATAATAGCGAAAAATTACTGTTTAACAGACTAAAATCTTGGATATCAACTTTGCCATCTTCATTAAAGTCAGTCTGTGGATACTCAAGACTTTGAAAAAACTCTTGTGACATGACGGAGTAATCCACAATATTAACTCTATCGTCAAGATTGGCATCTCCTATTAGACGGCACACCATGGGGGGCATGACTTGAGCACAGGCCAACTCAATACCGTCTCCTGGGCAGTAAAAGGGTGGCTGGTAACATTGATATCCTGTAGGACAATCAGCTGTAGTTTGACATTGAGCCTCAGGGGTGGCAGATGGAGTGGGGGAAGGACTTGGCTGGACAGTAGAGCCATACTCATAGGCTCCCATATCTGGTTGAGAGTCTCTAGTATTACCAAAGAAGTCAAAACCAACTCCGAGTGTATCCCCTGCATTAATGGCGGGACTGGTGTATCCCAATTGAAATGAAGTTAAATCAGAGATATTGGGTGTAGATGCAAATTGAGGATTTTCATAAATATCACTAGTCCCTTTTAGAGAGGCATCAGGTGTTTTACTAAAGAGGTTGTTATGAAAAGAAATTTCTCCATTGCCATCTACGTAGCCAAAATTTTCATTGGATTGATAGAAAACATTGTTGGCAATAACATTGTTATAATCTGTCCCTGTTACTTCTATAGCCATAGAGTATCTGGTCATGTTGACAAATGTATTGTGGATAAAGGACACGTTTTTCATCCCAGATCCATTAATGCCAGAATTCCAGTAGTACAGACCTCTGCTACATTCAAAACCAATGTTGTTTTGAAAAGTAACGTCATGAAGTTGTGCTCCCCAACCAGAGTAGTATTCTTCTTCCATACCAAAAGCTGCCGCTCTCTTACCATCTCTTTCAAATCCAGAATTAGCAGTACAGTAGGAGAAATTATTTTCTACCATGACATTGTAAGAATTATCTATATAGATATTAACTGAATAGTTGTCATAAGTAGTGTTACCTCTGACAATACTATTAGTCCCCCTAGTAACAGCAATACCTTCACCATAATTATGGTAAACAGTATTGTTTTCTATGAGGACATTGTCTCCTCCTATACGCACTTTGATTCCAGATCCCCATGAATGGGGCATATCTCTATTTTCATTGACCAATGTAGCTAGGTAGACTTCATTATTTTTAATAATAGTGTGTGAACTATCGGTATAAATACCATGAGCTTGACAGTCATGTACCTTGAGGAATTGGGCGGTATTATAATTTCCTCTCAAGTCGACACAATAGCCATCGGCTCCTTTTACCTCAAAGCCATCTACTACTATATAGTCTCCTTCTATAAAAACATTGGAATCTTCATATCCAGATGTGTAGCTGATGACAGCTCCTTTGGGATTGGCGGAGCGAATGGTAATTGGATTGGTAGCGGTTCCATTGATAGAGGATGAAACAGCTATTCTTTGATTGTATGTTCCGTCCATAGCAACGAGTGTATCTCCAGCAGATAATTGGGAAATAGCATGATCAAAAGTGGCAAATGGGGAAGATTGTGTACCAGTATTTGAATCACTGCCACTGGGAGAAATATAATAGGTAGTAGCAGCCAGGACGTTTTTTGAGAACAAAAAGAAAAAAGAAATAAACAATAAGCCAGTTAGTAAGCTACTGGGGAAAATTCTACGCATATTTTTCATTATGGACTAATTTTAAAAAATATAAAAGTCAAGATTTGACATTAATGATCAGAATGTAGATGATAGAATGGTATTGTTTTATTACTAAGTACTGCAGGACACTGTATGTCAGAAGAGAAAGTAATCAAAAAAGCTATTATTACAGCAGCAGGTTTTGGGTCTAGGTTTCTGCCTATTACCAAAACTTTTCCCAAAGAAATGTTGCCAATTATTGATAAACCCATTATTCAATACTTGGTAGAAGAGTGTGCCGAAGCTGGGATCGAAGAAGTGATTATTGTGGCTTCACCAGCAGAGGTGACCAAGTTTGAAGACTATTTTTATGGTAGTGCAACAAATATCCGCACTTTAATGATTCGTCAAGGCAAACTAGATCGATGGGAAAAAGTTGAACAAGTATTTAAACTACCCAAAATCACCATCATGCCTCAAGATGAGAGGTTGCCTTATGGTAATGGTAGACCAGTTATTTCTGCTAAAGATTTGGTTATCAATGATGAGGCATTTGTAGTAATGTGGGGTGATGATTTAGTTTTAAGTAAGGTAAGTGCTGTTAAGCAAATTGTTGATTATTTTAATGATAATCCCTGTGATGGGGTGTTGGCTGTTCAAGAGGTGCCAGATAGCGAAGTGGATCGTTATGGCATTGTTAAGCTTAAGGAAGGTAGCGATGTCCAGATAGAAACTGTGATTGAAAAACCAGCTCTAGAAAACGCTCCGTCCAATCTAGCAAGTTACGGTCGCTATATTTTGACTCCCAAAATCTTTGACTATCTAGTAGGGAATGCCACTGGTCTAGATGATGAGCTTTGGCTCCAGGATGCTAATGATAAAGTAGCCAAGAATGGTGACGTAAGAGTCAAAGTAGTAGAAGGTGAATGGATGACCACTGGTGATCCTCTCCGCTATATGAAAGCTCACATCAAATTTATGATGTCTCATGAAAAATATGGTCAGGATTTGACTGGTTGGTTGAAAGAGAATGGTTTATAATATAGTACAAGCTCTTTGACATTCTAGCGTGAGGGGTAAGCTATATTTCCTCAACAGAAATTCCTCGGGTTGATCTCGCCTCGGTGAGGTCAAGTTATGGACTGTTCTCTCACTCCGTGGAGTAAAAGACGTCCTACCCACTTACAAAACCAGGGGATTTTGCTACCTCTCACGCTGGGATGTCATTTTTTATTTAGCTATTTACCTATTTGTCTATTTATTCATTTTAGAATTTGTGATTTATTGATATAATCCTGGTTCTAGCTGTTTAAAATGTGCCTTCGTAGCTCAGGGGTAGAGCGCTTTCTTGGTAAGAAAGAGGTCTTGGGTTCAATTCCCAACGAAGGCTCTTGAGTGACTTTTTAAAAATTAAATATTAGTGCCTTCTTAGCTCAGCTGGTTAGAGCGACGGTTTTGTAAACCGTAGGTCCAGGGTTCGAATCCCTGAGAAGGCTCCTTAATTCTTTGTTTTCTAAAATGCAATCTATCCCAGGGTTTCCCGAATCAAGTTCGGGACAGGCTCCTCCCTGAGAAGGCTCCAAAGTGTTATACTGATTTGGATGAACGATTTCTCCTTTGAAAAATATCAGCAGGATTTGGAAAAGACTTTTGAAGATATAGAGTTTTTGCTAACTCATCTTAATAATCAAGGCTATGTTTCTACTCAAGACATCCAGTTTTTGCGAGAGATAGTGTTTCATATTGATGGCTTGGTCAACAAACTAGAGAACAATGAGACTGATGATAGTGACATTATCAAACGTGATGTCATAGATTATCTCAAGCAAACAGATGAGCACCTCAGGAGAGTATTGTTCAATCACGAAGATACAGAGAAAGAACATGATCCAGATCACCAGGATGCTAACAACAGACTTTTCGTGTCACTGCTCAATCAACTCAAAAGCTTCTAAATTCCGCCGACTAGAATATTTATAAATTGTTGGTATAATACATTTCTCTTCTTTACTTAAACGAATAAAGAAATAAAAATAGATAAATCCGAACAAAGTGAGGTCAAAATGGCAAAAAAGAAAAAAGGTCCAAGACAATTAGTTGGTCTCCAATGTACTGTCTGTAAGCACCATAACTACACAACTGAGTACAATAAAAACAACGAACAACTCAAAAAACAAACCGGTGGCGATTCTACTTTCCCTATGACGAAATACTGTAAGCATTGTCAAAAGGGAACAGAGCACAAGGTAATGAAGAAGCTGAAGTAGTTTTTATTTTCCCCACATTATTTAAAATATTTCAGAATGATATGGTATTTTGTAGATAGTATCTAGTATACTGTATCTAGTATTGCATAACGTCTCGCCAAAAAAGGAGGCGATTATGCCTGGAAGACAAGAACAACAAAAGCTTTACGGTCAAAGTCTATCGGAAGCTTGGTGACAGTATTATTTATTGCAGTTAGGAGGAACTATGGGAATGATATGGGGTGAACCTGGTAATCCAGTAATAGCTGACATGGAAAACAGGGCTCTTAGAGAGAATCTAATAGAACAAATCAGAGGTGATCAAAAAGATAACTTGATAATGTCTTTTGGAGCTATCGATGTGGCAACTGATCCAGGAGGCTTAGCTGAATTGATATCAACAGAAGAATCAAAAGGGATGCAACTTGATCCAAAGATTGAAGAAAAAGTTAAAGCTATTTTGGAAAATATTGTGAAGGTTTCTGCTCAGAAGTATATTGATGCCAATGTGAGTGAAAGGGGTGCTGTTGTAGATGATGCGAGTAATCCTGGTATTGAAAGAGCAAAGTTACTTATAAAAGCTGTTTTGGGAGAAGATACTGAACACAATCCTACTGAACTTGTTAAAAAAGCAAGTTTGGATGATCTCTTAGAAATGGTGGAGTCACATTTACCAGGTATTGACTTATCAAAACTGGATAGGAAAAAAGTTATTAAACTTGTAAGTGAAGAGGCAGATGATATGTGGTCCTATCTTTCTGATGAGGAAAAGAAGACTGTAAAGACAATTTTGAGTAATAATCATACTCTTGAAGGTGGACAGGATCAAGCTTTGTTGGTAGCAACTACTGGAGTTCATGCATCTTGGGATGGTATCCAGGGTCCAAGGTCTGCTTTGGAAACAGAAGCAGATAGGAACGGTGTTGTCCAGAAAAAATTGTTTGATGAGTTGATACAAGAACGATCAAATAATGAAGAGATCCAAATTGTAGACTATAAGGACTTAAGAATATTCAGAGGGGCTTTTCGACCTTTATCTGTGATGATAAAAGAGAAGTTTATAGAAGGCTATGAAGAGGATGGAGATATTGAAAAGGGTATTGCCAAAGCAATATTTGAAATAATGAAGGATTTGGTCAAGATCGGGTCTTATGATGGTGAATTCGTTCAAGAATAGGTTTCCTAAAACGGCCGTCTATACGCCTCCACAATATTTTTAGCTCCATTCAAAAATAGTTTGTCTATATGGTGAGCCTTGTTCATGGCTTCTTCTACCCAAGATTCTGATTTGCCTTTGGCAGCAGTCAGGACTTCTAGTTGTTCGGCAATGTGCTTGGCGTTGGCTTCCCTAGCGATGCCGTTTTGCTCAAAGATCTCTTCGATATTATGTTCCCAGATGCCCCATTCTTTAAGAGTCAGTAAAAAACTGCCTGAGGCGGCTGCGTCATAGGCCATGTCACCACTGGGCTTGGAGATGAAACCATCTGCCCAAGGGAAGGCATGTTTGATCAGAAGTTCGTTGGCATCGACGATTTGGGGATGGTGTATAGCTATTAGTTTTTGGTCGTTGGTTGTTAGTTTTGTGTTTTGGTCACAAATTGGGTGAAGTTTGACTCGATATTCTTTGGCGAGTTTTTTGACCATTTGGAAGATATCTTTTTGGGTACCAGCATAAATCATCAGGTTGTACTTATGATCTTGTTTTCTTAGTTCTGGCAAAATCTGACGGATGATTTGTCTCATCTCATATTTATTAGTTCCCAAACCACCAGTGGTCAGACACAAGTTGAGTGGACCGCTGCGCCAAGCTGTTTTTTTCTTGCGGGTTTTGATAATTCTAGGATCAACGGGAGGACCGGTGATGATGATCTTTTTAGGATCAATATCTTTGCCCATGTAGGTGGCTTTTTCTAGGAATTCGAGTTTAGTTTGTTTGTCAAAAACACAATAGATAATATTAGGATTTTCGGCGTTTTTGAGATAGTCTTCACGCACATGTGGGTCAGTGATGACCTGGACTACCTTCTTACCGTTTTCTACCAAAATATTGCCAGCAGCAATGTGCATCGACAGAATTGGCTTCTTGATGCCTCTAGTAATATGGAGGAGAGGAGGAGTGATGCTATCGAGTATAGGGAGTTTGTTGCGGCCAAATTTATCAATAAAGTCTTTCAGCATTTTGAGTAAAGGTTGGCGAGCTAGAGTCTTGCCGATAAATTCTGTCAGCTCGATGCTTTTCCAATCTTTATGAGAAACATAATTGGTGGGGTCAAAGATCCAGGCTTTGGTAGGGTCAATTTTGTCACCCCAGACTTGGGTTGCTACACCTACAGCCATAGAATAATGTGCACGAGAGAAAACTACATCTGGGATCCATTCTTCGTCTGGTAGTCCATGCATTCGTTTGAGATCTTCTTTAAAACTAGCCGAGACGGTGATGATGGGGAGTTGGGTGTTTTCCAAGAATTGTTTGTCTTGGTTAAATATTTTTTCCAGGGCAGGGTCGATGAGGGGCATGATAGTAGTTTAGTAGAAAAGTAGGTCAGTAGGTAAGTAGGAAAAGTGAATCCTTGCTGACAGGGGGAGTTTGATGACTTATAATGTGGTCTCTGGACGGAAGATAGTTTGTGTAATATGTGGCGCGATACCAGAGTGGTCTAATGGCTAGGTCTGCAAAACCTCAGTTCGCGGGTTCGAATCCCGCTCGCGCCTCAATTAGATTAACATTTAGGGCCGTAATTTAATGGTAGAATAGAGGTCTCCAAAACCTTTAGTGGGGGTTCGATTCCCTCCGGCCCTGCAAAGTTTTCCCAAAACCCCTTCAATCTCCACCTCCAACATCTTCATTAAATCAGGATCCATAAACTCATAAATATCTTCTATATTAAGAACTTTTATTTGGGGTAGGGGGATGTTGGTGAATGTTTTTTGGATGATTTGTTTATGCTTGGTCTCCATGCAGAGGATGATGTCTGCCCAGGCTATATCTTTGGGGGATATTTTGTGTCTGGCTTTGGGGCTGGTGCCGGCGGAGCGGATTTCTAGTCGTTGGTCTTGGTTGTACATCTTCTCAGCGGTGAGACTTCTTTTTTTGTTTCTTGAGCAGACGACTAGGATTTTGGGTTTTTGGGACATGGGGAATATTATACAAGTAAGAGCTATAGCGATTGATACGTTATAATTCCTTATGCCAACTTTGCATGAAGTGTGGAATACTCATGAATTAATGAAATCTATTGAGGCTCTGATGGTGATGACCTGGGTGGGATTGGGGGAGGGGCGGGTAGAAATTATTTCTGCAGATCAGTTTAATTAACTATTTGTTGTTAACTGTTTTAGTAACAAAGAGTAATACTATTGCAATGAGTAAGGTAAATGGATTTGTCATAGCAATAGTAATAGCTGGTAAACTAATCACAGTAGCAAAAAAGATGAGTGCATATTTTGCTTTTTCATTTATCAATTGATCGCTTTGTGTTGTGTTAGTGGTTTTTTCTAGTATATTTTCTCTTTCTTTTTTATTCAAAAATCTATTTGGAATATAAATTAAGCTTCTGAGGCTTGTGTATAAAAGTATTCCGTTTTTATCATGAGACTGCCAAACAAAGTTTTTCCAGAGAATTTCTCTTTTTTCTCTACTATTAGTGATTTTTATTTTATTATTATCAATAATAATTTCTCGTTTTTTATCATCTCTATTAATTACTTTATTGCTAAATAAACTCATTACATTTGCTGTGACTTTGGGGAAAGAAAGTACTATGCCAAAACATAATGATAAGACTGTATAAAAATCAAATTTAAGTGCTAAAAGTGACAAGACTCCAATTGTTAAATTTGAAATACCAACTATTTTTAAAGGCCATTTTATAAAAGTTCCTTCAACGTGGAGAAACTGAGCATTGTACACATCTTTTTTGGAATAGGTGAATGTTAGTGTTTTTTTCATGATAATAATTATAAATTATTTTGTACTAAATAGCTAAATTCCTTGGCATTCCCAATAATCAATAGAAATGGAGGAGCAGTTTAGTTGTGAGTGGGCGTTGGTGGTGGTCCAAAATTTGTTTGCCAGAATTTCTGGATTGATATCTTGGTTATTTAAGTAAATGCCTTTTTGGTTGCATTTCTCATTTTGTTTGCTTCTGTCAAAAGTGTCACATTGCTTGTAGATGAGCTCAATGTCGGTGGGGCTAGTTATCAACGGTGTGCCAGGGATGGTGGTGAAGTGGTGGGGGTAGGTTTGGTGTTCAGGTAAACTGTCGGAGACAATAGCTAGTAGATTAGTAGAAAAGTAGATAAGTAGGATAGTTGAGAGTAGTAGTGAGTAGGCAGTAGGCAGTAGTTTTTGGTAGATTTTTGCTATGGCTGTTAGTAGTATTGGCAAACTCAGGATTAGCATGACGCCGATGCTGAACATTTGGCGGATGTGGAAGAGGTGGCTGTGAGTTATTAGGGAGTAGGTAAATAGTATCAAGTAGGCTAGTAGGGAGTAGGCAGTTGTGAGTAGGGTAATTTTGATTGGTTGAGAGAATATTTTCTTTTTATTTTTAAATCCAAAAGCAATAAGAAATAAGAAAAAAATAATTATTAGTAAATTCAGTAAATTTCCCACAATTAGTATATTCCCGGATAGGGGTGCGTATCCTTCAAAGTAGGGTAAAAACATGCCGCTGATAAATGAGATTAATCCGAGGCTGAAGTCGGCGGGGACGGGGGTGTGGACCCAGTAGAGGTAGTTACTGTCGATGATCGGATTACGGATTACGAAATTTGCCAAGACAAAGGGGATGGGGGCGAGTGCCAAGGTGGGTGGGAGGTATAAAAAGGCTGAGTGTTTTTGGGTTTTATTTTTGGAGAAAAGTTGCAAAGTTAGCCATGACATCCATTTAGCTATGACGAAGATGAGGGCGCCGTAGGTGGTCATGATACTGAGCCAGTCGAAAATTACTGATAGGTATTTTTTATTTTTTAGTAAGAGGTAGAGTGATAGCAGGATGGTTAACATGCTCAGGCCGTACATCCGGAGTTGGTGGCTGAAGTGCCAGAGGTAGGCAGAAGTTGCGTAGGCAGTAGGCAGTAGCCCCACTTCGCTGAAGCTTCGCGGGGTGAATATTTTTTTTGAGATGAGATAGACAATGTATACAGAGGTTATAAAAAAGCCGAACATCCAGAGTCTTAGTGCTAGGACAGATGGGGTGAGAGAGTAGAGGGTTTTGAGGAGGATGTAGTAGGTGTTGGGGTGGATGGGTTCGACGGGGGTTGATAATAGTTCTTGGTAAGTATTGTTTTGGAAAAAGAAGAGGCTGTGGATTTCGTCGCCAAAGAGGGATTGGTGCCAGGTGGCGTGGAGGTGAAGGAAGAGGCTGACAGCAAGAAGGAGTAATAAAGAAAAGTTGATGATTTTTTTCATTTTCACTTGTTAATTGTCAAAAAACTTCTTAGTAAACTGCCTTGCCGGCAGGCAGGCTCAGTAACTTAGCAAACTAAGCCTACTTGTAATTCAAAGAGATAATCCTCAAGTCATAAGTCTTCCAAACAAAGATATCATTTTTGATGCGGACTTCTGATTCTAGGTGAAAGGTTTTTCTTTCTGGGTGGTAGGATTCGCCTTTGAAGTTGCGGTATCTTTCACTGTTGTAGTGCATGCCGTTTTGGAGTTTGTTTTTGTAGAGTTTATAAACTTCGCGTAGGCCAGAGACGTGGTTTTGGGAGTGAGTCATGGTGATTTCACCGCCTTCTTCTACACTGCTACGCATGAGGGTAATCTGACAAGATATGCCACCGCCACTGCGCATGATGTAGACCTTGAGTGTTCTTCGGTCGTCACTTTCCTCAATGTGGGTCAGGTCGTATTTGTTGAGTTTATATTTGCCATCAGTAGTGTAGTACTCCACGTCCATATAGCAGGACTTGACTAGTCTGCGTTCTGGTCTGTTCCACATGTAGTTGGCCAGTGCGACGGCGCACATGGAGTGGGGTTGCATGGGGTATATTGTACCAGGTTGAGTGATTAATACTCTAGTTGAGGTGATTCCTTCAAAAATAAATAAAACTTTGATCATAAGGGCCGCTCGGCTCGAGTCCCTCGCTTAGACATAGCTTTCTTCACCATACGATTGCCGTATCTAATGTGAGTGGAACAAAAGCTCTGATACCCTTCTGCTCAAATTTTTATTTATTTTTTCAATTGTTAGCTGTTAGAAGCACAAAGCTCTAAGCCCTAAGCTCATACTTGCATGATTCATGTATGTATTTGCGACTAATGTGTTATAGTGTTTTTGTGAAAGTATCCCGGAGGTTTTAAAATATGAAAAAAATTCTTGTAACTGGAGCGTTTGGGTTGGTGGGGACGGAGTTGGTTTCAGAGTTGCAGCGGAGGTTTGGTGAGGATAATGTGGTGGCTCTAGGGAGGAGTACGATTGCAGACGATTTTACTGGGATTTTAGAGCAGGGTGATGTGCGGGATAAAGAGGCTTTAGAAGGTTTGATCAAAAAGTATTCAATTACTGATGTTTATCACCTCGCAGGGCTTCTTTCTGCTGGTGGAGAAAAGAATCCCGATCTAGCTTGGGATGTGAATGTCAATGGCTTGCGTCATGTTTTAGATTTAGCCAAAGAGTACAAACTTAAAGTATTTTGGCCTAGCTCGATTGCAGCTTTTGGACCCACGACCCCCAAAGAAAATGTTCCTCAACACACGGTACTAGAACCAACTACCATGTATGGTGTCAACAAAGTGACCGGTGAGTTGCTGTGCCAATACTATAATTTGCGTTATGGCGTGGATGTACGGAGTTTGCGTTATCCAGGGCTTCTTGGCTACAAAGCAGCTCCTGGTGATGGAACTACCGAGTATGCGATCCATATTTTTTATGGTGCTGTTAAAGACAATGCCTATACTTCTTATATAGATAAAGGTTCAGTTTTGCCGATGATGTATATGGATGATGCGATCAAGGGTACTATTGACCTGATGGAGGCTCCAGCAGAAAAGATCACTGTCAGAACCAGTTACAACTTTGGAGCGATCAATTTTGCTCCAGAAGAATTAGTCGCCGAAATTGAAAAGTTATCACCAGGATTTACCTGTGAGTATCAACCAGACAGTAGACAAAAAATTGCTGATTCTTGGCCCAAGACGATTGATGATAGTAGGGCTAGGGAAGATTGGGGGTGGGAACCGGAGTTTGGATTAGCTGAGATGAGTAAGGCGATGTATGAAGGGGTGAGAATTAAACTTGCCAAAGAATAAACGGATACTAGATTCGTAGTTAGTAGATAGTAGTTTTTTATTTGAATATATTTATTATAAATTTACACTCGCTTATGGCTTCATGGCTATATGGCTGAAAGGTTGCTATGTCAAAACAAAACTTCTACCAAATTCTAAAAGCTGAAGCAGAGAGAGTTGACGATGCCAAGGTGGCGAAGAGGCATGAGTTGATTATTGAGGGATTTAGTGAGGATCCGGCTCCTAGGGCGATCATTAATGGCAAGCCTTATCGTGTGTTTAACTCCAATGATTATTTGGGTTTGCGTCATAGTGATGAGCTGAAAAAAGCAGAAGAAGTAGCTTCTCATATCTATGGGAGTGGTCCAGGTGCTGTTCGTTTTATTTCTGGTTCTCTCAAAGTCCATCGTGAGCTAGAAAAAGAAATAGCTAAATTCCACGGTAGAGAAGATGCGATGGTGTTTTCCTCGGCTTTTGCAACTAACATGGCAGTGCTTTTTTCGCTGATCAAAGGTCAAAGCAAAGATTCGCTAGTAGATGGTGATGTGTTGGTAGTCTCTGATGAGCTTAATCATAGGAGTATTATCGACGGCATCCGCGTGGCTAATCTACCCAAGGAACAGAGAGTGATCTTTAAGCACTTGGATGATCAAGATTTAGATTCAGTATTAGCATCCCATCAAGGCAAATACTCTAGAGTGATCGTGGTCACTGATGGCGTTTTTAGTATGCTGGGTGAGTATCAAGATTTGAAAAAAATTCGCAAAGTAGTGGACAAGTATGATGAGCAGTATCCCAGAGGAGTGTTGTTAGTTGTTGACGATGCTCATGGAGTAGCGGCTTTTGGAGAGACAGGTAGAGGCACCGAGGAAGTCAGTGGGGGCAAGGCCGATGTCTTGATAGGGACTTTTGGTAAGGGTTTTGGGGCTGATGGAGGATATGTGGTGGCGGACCAAGTGGTGATTGACTACCTACGTGAGTCAGCGGCTACTTATATCTATTCCAATTCTATCTCTCCAGCTACGGCTGGGGCGGCTTTGCGATCGGTAGAGATCGTGGGGAGTGACAAGGGTAGAGAACTATTGGCAAACTTGAGAAAGAATACGGAGTACTTTAAAAAGAAAATGCTGGCTAAAGGCTTCAAATTTGCAGCAGATAGTATTCATCCTATTCAGGCTATCTTGATCGCTGATCCTGTCAAAACCATGGCTTTTAAAGAAGAAAAGTTTGAGCAGGGGATCCTAGTGACCAACATTAATTATCCCGTAGTCGCCAAAGGCAAAGACGAAATCCGCGTCCAAATCAGCGCCGCGCACACGATGGAGGATTTGGATTATTTTGTGGGGTAGTATCAAGCTCCAGAGCTACTTGCTGCTAAGTCTTGACGGACCTGAATATGGTATCTTCTAATTAGTTGTTCTATTTCACTTTCATTTAAACCCAGTTTTTTGAGGCGTATTTGTGTTTTTTTAATTTCATAGGCAGGACCTTCTTCTACATTCTTTTTTGCCTCTTCTAAAAGTTTATCTATATCTAGAGTTGCCTCTTTTTCCATATAGAAAAGGCCTCCTATTTTTCTTTCTTCTTTATTTATTTTTTTCTGGACAACTTTTTGTATAGCTTCTCCATGGGCTTGTTTAAGTATAATAGCTATTGTATCTGTTGAAATCCCTAATACTTCCAGTCTTCTTATAGCTTCTTTTATATATGTATCTGAAATAATCAATCTGTTTTCATGATTGATAACGAAAATAGAATCCATTTTTACAAAAAATTCATTGTCTGTTAGTGAAAGGTATAGATTCATCAAATAGAGAATAATATCTTCTTTTATTCTTTCATCAAGTGGTTTTTTCTCCATTTCTTGTTGAGTGTTTTCAATAATTTCCCTAATTTCTAATTCCGTGAAACCATACTCTTTAAGTTTTTGAATGCCTTTTCTTAATTCTAAGACGGTATTCTCTTCTGTTTCTTTGTTTATCAACGCTTTTTTTACCAATTCTATTGTGTTATCACTCCTAGATTTTGCCACAGATAATAAGATCATAAAATTAGTTTTTATATTTTCAATGGCAATTGCTAGTTCAATAATCTCAGTGCTTGCTCTTGTTATGAGTAATCCTATTGAAGAAGTATTTTTACCTATTTCAAATAGATTGGTCATTGTTTCTATAACACTTGTATCTATAGTAATAGTTTTTTCTTTTTCTTTTAGATTGAGTAGTTCTAATACTGGATAGCTCTTTACCATTTTGATGGCAAGATATCTTTTTGCCTCTGGAGGTAGTTCATGAATTTTTGGCATATATTTCTTTTAAAAAATACTTATTTATTTTTTTAGATATTGTTTTTTTATTTTTTTTAGTTTGAGTCCTGAGTTGTTTCAATTAACTCAGTAATACTTGTTACTCTTGTATCATCAAATGGTAAATTCCAACCCAGACCAGTGACTTCAGCAACTATTTTAAAAGCTTTTAATGCACTATCTAGCTCAAGGAAATTCTCAAGAATAAAATCAATTAATCTATGATTCTTAGTGTCTAGTTCTTTGGCTATGTCTTGGGCTAATTTTGTGGGTTGATAATTTTCTGGTAAAGAAAATTTTTGAAGTTCTATATATAAAGTTTTTACAATAAAAGGGAGTATTTCTATATTTCTTTTGTCTTCAATAAACTCAACTTGATCTTCTCTTAGTAATTGTATTATTTCTGGCCAAGATTTATCGAGGATTTGATAAAAATCTATTCCCAATGTTGGTTCAATTCTTGCTATCAGACTTTCTAGTTTTCGTTTTAACTGTTCTAATTCTTGTTTACTATTATCTGTTTCATTTATTTCAGGATAGAGAAGAACCAATGCTTTTATTATTGGAATAGGATTAATAGAAGTTTGTCCTTTGTTTTTTTGAAGAATTTCATACAGCCTTGCCTCAGGTGTTCTGTCAAATATTTTTGATCCAGATATAACTGAAAGTTCTTTTACAATGTTATCGATGTTCCTTCCTTGATTGTTCAGAACATGTAAGATTGCTCTTTTTATAAGGTTACCATCTCTTCTGATATCGATAGTTTCATCAAATTCAGGATCAAACTCTAGTGTTTGAGCAATTGCTTTTACTATGGTTTGAAGTTTACCTTGAATTTGTCGTTTGATAATCAATCTCATGGTTACTTCATCACAAGACTCCAATTGCAGAACACAAAGTTCTCTCAATGCTTGATTTACATTATTTTCTATTGTAGCTGTTTTTTGCATAGCTTTTCCTAAAAAAAATACTCATCTATTATACCATATTATAGGTTTTTATATAGTATTTCTTATTTTTATGGGCTTTTATTTTTGGGGGTTGATGGTGGGGGGTAGTGTAAAATAGTTTGTATAGCTAAATTATCCCGTAGTCGCCAAAGGCAAAGACGAGATCCGCGTCCAGATCAGTGCCGCGCACACGATGGGGGATTTGGATTATTTTATACAGAGTTGCAAAGTGTGACTGTACAAAAATAGGCGGTTTTTGTATAATACTATTATGCATAAACGTCAAGTTTGGTCAACAATACAACAAGAAATCACTACCGATGAAGTGGTGGTGATTACAGGTCCTCGTCAGGTGGGTAAAACTACCACGCTCAAATGGCTGCTCCAACAGATTAAAGGTAAAAACAAAATCTATTTTGATTTGGAGAACTTGGCTGATAGAGAGCTATTTGAAACTAAAGATTATGATTCTTTACTCAATGAGTTCCAGAATAGAGGTCTTGATCTAGATCAAAAGATTTATATTGCTTTAGATGAGATTCAACTCTTGCCCAATTTACCTAGTATCGTGAAGTACTTATATGATCATTACCAGATCAAGTTTTTCCTTTCTGGGTCTAGCTCGTACTATATTAAACATCGTTTTACAGAGTCAATGGCAGGTAGAAAAGTAATTTATGAGATGTTTCCACTTACTTTTTCTGAATTCTTGGATTTCCAAGGAGTTGACTATACTTTAGATTCAAGATTGTCTATTGATAAAGACTTTTCTGACACTCTTTTTCAAAAACTAGATACATATTATCAAGAATACATAGAGTACGGAGGATTACCAAAAGTGGTCTTGGCAGATAGTGTACGAAGAAAAAGATCATTACTAGAGGAGATTTTTAGTTCTTATATTAATATCGATGTTCAGACTTTGGCTGATTTTAAATCTACCAAGGATTTGCGTAATTTGATCAAGTTGCTAGCGAGTAGGGTGGGAAGTAGGTTGAATGTTTCTGAATTGGCGAGCATTCTGGGTATTACTAGAGTGACTGTAGAGAGTTATTTAGAGTTTTTGGAACAAACATACCTGATTAGAAGTATTTCCGTCTATTCAAAATCTTTAGATATAAAAACCAGAATGCAGCGTAAAGTTTATTTTATTGATACGGGAATTGCCAATGTGAATGGTGATCTTTCTGGGGGAGCAAAGTTTGAAAATACTGTGTGCCATCAGTTGCAGTTTTACGGAGATTTGAGTTATTTTGCTAATAGGGATGGGGAGATTGATTTTATCCTAGATAAAGATGGTGAGAAGTTTGCTTTTGAGGTAAAAGAAACCCCAACAAGAACTGATCAAGATATTTTAGAAAGGCGCGCCCAGAAACTAGATATCGCTAACACCCGTGTGATTGGCGAGCAACCTCCAGCTAGGTTCAAGTCCTTTTTGTGGGGTGGGGGGGTAGGATAGGATTTGGATGGTTTTGTGAAGACTTGCTAGGTTTGATTCTTATGTTACTGGTATAGACTCCTCATCCTCGCTCAACAAACGCATAAGTGTTGTTAAAACACGCTCATAGTATGTTACAAATTTTGCGGATTTTTGTTCTTGATATGTTTCTGGTTTTTTCGATACATGATTTATTCCTGTTAAGTGGTTTGGCTCAATAGTTAATTGAGCTTCTCTTACTTGTTCTTCATTTGGTTTTTCAAGACCTGCAAAAGTATTTAATAGGTGAATTGCAGTATTTTGTATTCCTGTTTGATTTATTTCTAAATCTAGGAAACTCTCAATAATTGGTGTGTTTTTCTTTACTATTTCCTCTATTTCTATTGGTTTTAACAACGGACCGCCTTCGTGATCGAACGGTTGTGCTCTTAACATTGCCAAATATTCTGCAATAGCTTTTAATTGTTCTGGTGTTTTTGGCATAGATTTCAATATAAGATAATATTTTTTTAATTTAGGAGTGAGACATTACTGATTTTTTATCTAAAAATTCTTTTATGTGTCTAGCAAGAGACAAAGCATACTCATAGATATATGTTTTTGCATCCTCATCAATTCTTAGGTCATCTCTTTTAAGAAGATTATTTATATCCTCAATGTATGAAAATACTATGAGAGCATAGTTTCCCATTTCTCTTAGGCTTGTTATCCTCCCTGTAAAATTGAAGTCTGCAGTAAAAGTGAGCATAACCATTAATGTTAGAATTAGATCTCTTTCATCTTTAGTTATTGATTCTACAATTGTTTCTTGATGTTCTTCAAGCAACCTTGGTCCAAATATATTTTGGCATACATGCGTAAAGTAAACTTGATAACCAGGATTGCCGATACTATTTTCTTTTAGAAACTCATTAATAAGAGCTTGCATATTTTGTAGATAAAGTTCGTTTCTATTTTTCATATTTTGGTTTTTGTATTTCACTAACTATTACTTATCTATTATATCACACTATAGGCTTTCGTGTTTAGTTTGATGGGTTATGTGGTTTTTTATTTTTGGGGGTTGATGGTGGGATGGGGTAGTGTAAAATAGTTTGTCTACCGATCGGTCGGGAGAGCAACTATGTGCAGTGATACAAAATGCAAAATACTACAGGAGGCGGGGAAACTTTTTTCTCAGTCTGGGTATAGCGCTACCTCTATGGGCGATATTGCTGATGCCGTCGGGATCAAGAAGGCGACTCTGTACCATCATTTTAAAAGTAAAAATGAAATCCTAGAGGAAGTGCTCAAACATGTCTCAACAGAGGTCAAGGATGTCTTAAAACAAAGCATTGAAGGCATTTCTCAGCCAGAGGAGCAGATCAGAGCGCTGGCTACTGCTCTAGTTAATTTTTTTGGAAGCTTTCCAGAAATGCATATTTTTAGTATGATAGCTGTTTCGCAGGAAGACACCAGAGAAGTATCACAATACGTGATGAATCTCAAAAAAGATATGTTTTCCTTTTTGCGGGACTTAATTATCGATATTAATCCCAATAGAGATGGAGATAGCAGGTCAGCGACTCTGATTTCTTTTACTTTGCTGGGGATGGTGATCAATGCTCACCTGCGGGTGGAGACAGAGACGATGGAGGAGCTGATTGATCATTTGGTAAAGATTATTAAAGAAGTAGGGGAAAGGGGAGTCTAGGTTGGTGCTCTCAAAAACAAATAAACAAACTAAAACTTTATTTATTTGTTTTTAAAAATCAGTATAAAAAATAATCTGCAACGAAAAACGCACACCGCGTGACGATAAACGAATTATGAAACTAAACACGAACAACATCAAAAAACGATATAAAAAAGCGACCAAGGCTGTGGGTAAAAAACTATCTATTTTGGCCAAGTATCCGCTGGTGATCATGGCCGTGGTGTTGGTGCTGCTGTTGGGGTTAATCATTGCTGGTGATATGATCCGGGAAAAGGATAATCAGCCAGTGGTGGTAGAGGAGCAGACCAAGCAAGTAGACACATACAGGATTGGGACAGCTCCTACTGTTAAAGTTTTAGGTAAGGTAGAGAAAAAGCATGTCACCAAAATAGTGGCCCAGACAGGTGGGATTGTGCAGAAGATCTATGTCAAAGAAGGTGATCACATCCCCTATAAAGGTCAAAATTTGGCATATATTTCATCCAACTATCAAGGTGGCAGTGCCTTGACTATCCAGAGGCAACTTGCCCAAAAACAATACGAAAATACTGAAGCTACCTATGATACTCAAAAGGAAATCATCGCTAAGCAACGGGATATTGCTGTCAAAACTGATGAAAACTCTGATGAGTTGCGCCAGATCACTAAAGACTCAATTGATGAGACCAAAGACCTGATCAGTATGAATGAAGACATTCTTAATTACATCCAGGATGATCTGGATAATTATGAAGCTACCAACAGTGCTAATGTCAACAGAGACGACATTGTGGCTACCAAAAAACTCAAGGCTTCTTACCAATCTGCTATCAATTCTTTGCGAGCTGGTCTCAGGAGTAGTGAGTACAGTAGCGATGATGATAATCCTCCTGCTCAACTTTCCAATCTATCTAAAGATATGACCCTCAAGCAACTTGAACTCCAAGAAAAAGCTCTTGACCTAAGTAAAGAAATTAGCAAGCTTAATCTGAACCTAGCTAGAATAAATGAATCATTGGCATATCCGGCTAGTTTCTCCAATGGTGATGTAGAGAAAGTTCACGTCCGCGAAGGCCAGATGGTGGCTCCAGGTCAGGTGCTCTTTACCATCAGTGGTTGTGAAAAGGCGGCTGGAGTGACTGCCTATGTCTCCAAGCAAGTAGCCCACAACGTGTCTCAATTTGATACTTCTACTATCTATTTTGACAATACCTCGGTAGCAGTCATGCCGACCTATGTGTCTCATGAGGCAACCCAAGGTCAGCAGTATAGTGTGGAGTACACCCTGACCGAAGATCTCTTTGACCAGATCAGTGATAATGAATATGTGGAGATCGAGATCCCAGTGGGTCAACCAGATACTACCTCTATTGCCCCATTCATTCCTATAGACGCTGTCTATCAATCCAGCGAGGGTGCTTATCTTTTCCTACTAGAAGATGGAGTGACCAGATCTAGAAAAGCCACTCTGGGTAATGTTTACGGACAGTATGTAGAGGTTAAAGATGGGCTGGAGAGTAGTGATGTGGTTATCCTCAATCGCAATGTGGTCGAGGGGGATTTAGTAAAAGTTAATTAGTTGTCATTTATACATATGCCGAATGAAGAAAAAACATATCTAGGAATACTCAAGTTTGATCCCAAATTATTGACCTCGTTGCCTGGGAAGTATTTGCGCAATGTGAGGTTGATGATGTTGTTTCTTTTGACCATCACTATCTTGGGTGTGGGGAGTTATATCTCTATGCCTAGAACACTGTATCCAGAGATAGAAATCCCGATGATTATTGTCTCTACGGTACTTCCTGGTGCGGGACCAGCAGATGTGGAATCTCTGGTGACTATCCCTATCGAGCGTGAGATCAAGAGAGAGAAGGGAATTGATCGTTATTACTCGTCTTCTCAAGATAATGTGTCGGTAGTGGCGGTAGAGTTTACTTCTGATGTACCAGTGGACAAGGCTCTAGACCAGATTCAAAAGGCTGTTGATCGAGTGACGGATCTGCCAGAGGATGCAACTGAGCCTAATGTGAGTGATATCGATTTTGAGAACATCCCTGTTCTTAATTTTGCCTTGGTCAAGAAAGGCGACGATGATATTGCTAGTCTTAATAGACTGGCCGAGACCCTCAAAGATAGGATAGAGGATTTGTCATATGTGGATAGAGCGGAGATCTATGGCCTAGATGAGAGAGAAATCCAAGTGCTGATCAAGCCTGAGATGTTTCGGGAAAAATCTATCGATCCGATGACACTTTCTCAGAGTGTCAAAAACGCACTCAATTCTTACCCAGCTGGCAGTATTATGACTGACAGTTCCAGTTTTTCATTTACGATAGATCAGCCCGCTCAGTCGCTTTCTGACCTACGTGATATTCCGGTTTATTTCGGTGGTGAAAGCTATCGACTTTCGGATATTGCTGAGGTTAGTGAAAAGTCCAAACCAAACCAAGCACCTTCATTTGTCAGTGCTAGTGGGGTGGATACCAAAAGAGCAGTGGTTTTTACTGTTTATAAAACTAGAGCAGCCAGAATTGACGATGCAGAGCAACAGGTACTCGAGACTCTCGACACTGTCATCTCAGAGCATCAGGATCAATTTGAAACCAAAATTATTACTGATTATGCTGAAATGATTAATGATCAGTTTGATAATCTGATAGGTAATTTTTATCAGACATTGGCTCTAGTTTTCTTCTCAATGTTCTTGATTTATGGAATTCGCCAGGCTGCAATTGCTTCGGTGGCAATTCCTTTTTCTTTGCTAATTGTGTTTGGCAGTATGTCAGTATTTGGGATTTCATTAAACTTTATTACGATTTTCTCCTTGCTGATTGCTTTGGGTCTGTTTGTCGACAACGCGGTGGTGATTATCGAGGCATACACTACCTATTACAAATCCGGTAAATTTACACCTCTCCAGACTGCCATCCTAGTGTGGAAAGATTTTTTCATCGAGCTATTTTCTATCAATTTGCTAACCATGTGGGCTTTCCTGCCTTTGCTGATTACCAGTGGTATTATCGGTGAGTTTATCAAGCCGTTGCCGATCATTGTCTCGATTGCGATGATGGGATCAGTGGTGGTGGCCTTCCTTTTTACATTGCCATCGATGATGATTTTGTCTGAGTTTAGTATTCCAAAGAGGGTTAAATACTTGTTGTTAGTTCTCTTTGGGGGCTTGGGGCTTGGAGCTTGGGTGCTTATTATTCCTCAATCAGTGCTGTTTATTCCTACGCTTATTATTGGTTTGATCTTTTCTCTGCTGATCTGGATTTTGCGAAAGGAATTGTTTTCCAAGCTCAGTGGCTTGAGTGATTCTCGGCCAATGTTAAAGAAATTGAGTGCATTTGCTGTCCGTTCTTTTGATAAGGGCTTCGTAAGCTTGGATAGCTTGAGTAACGGCTACAGAAAGATTGTGACTCACTTGCTCTCTAGCAGATCTGCCAGGATAGAGACGCTGATTATTATCACGGCTTTCACTGTCATGTCCTACTTGTTGCCCTATTTTGGCTTTGTCAAAAATGAATTCTTCCCCAAGTCTGATATGGATGAAGTCTATCTCCAGCTAGAATTAGCCGAGGGGACTAATAAAGATATCACTACCAAAGAAGCGATGCTGATCATGGATCAGATCAAGGATACTGATGGGGTAGACTTTATTACTCTCCAGGTCAAGGCAAGTGCCGGAGATGGTTTTAGTATTGGCTCGGTAGGATCCAACAAGGCTCTTTTTACCATGGTACTAAAAGATGCAGAGGGTAGAGACCAGACCTCGATGGTGATTGCTCAAGGTTTGCGTGATCAATTTGCCAGTTATAGTAGAGGGGAGATCCAGATAGTAGAAGACTCTGGTGGACCTCCAGCTGGAGCCGATCTAGAAATCCAACTCTCTGGTGATGATCTAGACAAGCTCAATGCCTATGCTACTCAAGTTGAAACTTTTATCAAAGGTCTAGAAGGTACGACTAATGTCAATAAATCTGTCAAAGAGGGAACCGGCAAACTAGTTTTTGTCCCAGATGTAGAAAAGATGAAACAGTATGGGGTGACAGAAGGTCAGTTGTTCCCATGGATGAGAACTTTGGCCAGTGGTTTTACTCTAGATGACGTCAACTTTAATGATCAAGAAAGGGATGTGACTTTAAGAATGTTTGAAGATCAGGCTACCCCAGAGGATTTGGGATTATTGCAGATTCCTGTGATGGGCAATCCAGAGCAGTCATTTGTAACTCTATCAGATCTGGGTACGATTCAGATGAAGCCAAGTCCTACAGTTATCAGTAGAGAGAATGGCAAGAGAAGTATCACTGTGACAGCCAGTGTAATGGTGGGTTATTTGCCCACAGAGCTCAACGAAGATTTGGTAGCCTATGCTGATGGTGATCTCAATCTAGATCAAGGCTATAGCTGGAAGATCGGTGGTGCCAACGAAGAAAATCAAAAATCGATGCAATCAGTGGTCAACGCCATGGGTATCTCAGCGATTTTGATCTTGATTACGATGGTGATTCAGCTGGGTTCTTTCCGCAAGGCTTTGATTGTGATGTTGGTGATTCCTTTGTCTGTATCTGGTGTATTTATCTGGTTTGCGCTGACCAATACGCCAATATCATTCCCAGCTCTGATTGGGATGTTGTCACTTTTTGGGATTGTGATTGCTAATTCACTGATGATTGTAGACAAGGTCAATCAAAACGTGGCGGCTGGTTTTACCATGCGCGAGGCGATCATTGATGCTTCTGCCAGTAGACTCGAGCCAATTGCCCTGACTTCTATATCTCAGATCATTGGTTTGATCCCTATTACTCTCTCTGATCCAATGTGGAGAGGCATGGGCGGAGCCATCATCGCCGGACTTTCTTTCTCCGGGATCTTGATGTTGTTCTTTATCCCGGTGGTGTATTACTACTTGTATCCAGAGGAGTAAGAGCTCCTTTGGTGCAATTTACTTCAGCCAAAGGCTGATCACCCTCTGGGTGAAATCTACTAATGTTCTAATTTACTAATTGTTGAGGTTTTTATCTTGATAATCGTCTAATAATCGCCTAATTTTCGTCTAATTTAATACAAAACATTGCTAATAGTATGTTTTTGTAATACAATAGCTGTATGAATACTGCAGTAATTACCGCCAAGACTGATATCTATACTAAAAGGGATGCTCAGAAGCTTGCTCAAGACTTGGGCTTGCCTCTGAGTAGTGTTGTCAATGCTTTACTCAAGCAATTTGTGAGGACCAAGAGTCTCAATCTTTCTCTAGATGAGGGTTTACAACTGTCTGATTGGGCAGAGAAGAATCTCAAGCAATCAAAAAATGATCTGGATAATGGTGATTACTATGAGTTTGATAACATAGATGATGCTGTTAGTTTTTTAGATCATAGTAATTTGGAAAAACTAGATCTATGAAAGTTATTTATTCCAAGACTTTTCTAAAGCAATTCAAAAAATCTCCAGATAAAATTCAAAAACAGTTTAAGAAAAGGCTTCAGATATTTATCTCTGGTCAAGATCTTGAACAACTCAGAATCCACAATCTTAAAGGAGAATATAAAAGCTATCAAAGTATGAATGTCTCTGGTGATTGGAGAGCTTTGTTTTATATCAAACAAGAAAATCCAGAGGTTATCTATATCTTTGATTTGATTGGGACACATTCTCAATTGTATGGATGACTTTATGCAAATCACTACTCTTGTTTACTGTTAAAGCAACGTAACTTCTTTGGGAGAAGATTTATGAAAGTATACATAAAAAAATTTGGAGAAAGAGTTAGCCTGATAAACACTGACAGTCAGACTGTAAAGAAGACACTAGAGATACTGGATGAGCAGCATAAAGAAGAGTGATAGAAACTTTGTGTGGTAAAATGTCCTCAAAGATTGCAAAATTCTCATGGTATTGGTGTTTATTTTGTTTACAAATGTTTTAGCAAAAGGTATATATGTTGAATCCTATTTTCCAAAAGAGAAGAACTATTGATGGGCTCAAGAAGCTGAAGAAGATTACTATTAGTACTCTAATGATTCTGGAAGAAGCTGAAAAACAAGGAATCAAGTGGAAGAGGATACCCAGGACTGATGTTTTTAAGCTGATGTATAAAGGTAGTAGTAACTACTTTCATGCTCAGACGCCCTCTGAGACTTCAGATGTAGCTTTTTATATTTGCAAAGATAAACGCATTACTAGAAATGTACTCGAAGATAGTGGTATTAGTGTGAGCAATGGTTTCTATATCAAGAGACAGGATAATACTAGCTATCAAAAGCAAATTTTTAATAAGCTTAAAAAACCGTTGGTAGTCAAAGTGGATGATGGTTACCAAGGAAGCAACGTTTATCTGAATATTAGTGATGTGGATGAGTACATAGGTGTGGTTGCTCAGGTTTTTGATTACTATGGTCAGAGTAAGAAGGGTGTTTTGGTGGAGGAAATGTTTGAAGGTCAAGAGTATCGGGTTTTAGCTACTAGGGATAAAGTCTTGAGTATTATAAAGAGAATTCCTGCCAACGTAGTGGGAGACGGTCAAAGCACCATTTTTGATTTGATTAAAACCAAAAGCGATTCACCACGAAGAGGAGAAAAATTCACTCTCAAGCCAATTTTAGTTGATGATGTTTTGAAAGATTTCATCAAAGAACAAGGTTTGAGCTTGGATTCTGTTCTTGAAAAAAACAGCCAAGTTTTTCTCAGGCCACACTCTGCGTTCGATATTTCTCATGGTGGTGATACGATCGATATGACAGATCAAGTTCACTCTTCTGTCAACCAGATAGCTTTAAAGGTAATAAATGCTATTCCGGGATTGTCTTTTATGGGTCTGGACTACATGAGTAAAGATATTACCGTAGAACAAACAAGTGATATGTACAAAGTAATAGAAGTTAACTCTGCTCCTAGTCTGGACTGGAACACTAATCCAGTAGTGGGAAAGTATAGAAATATTCCATTAGAGTTTCTAAAAATAATGTTCCCAGAGCTAGGATAGATTACAAAGTTTCATAGCTCAAAGTAACCGAGAAGCTGTAGCTAGTTGATCCTGGCTCGACATTTGTGGGAGCGCCACCACCTTTGCCATCCATCATGATCTCGGCTCTGTCATAGGCATAGACTGGATAGTTGGACACATTTGATTCATAGACATTGACGATTTTCCCCAGTTTCATGCCAGAGAGTTTAGCCAGTTCTTTGGCTTTGTCTTTGGCATCTTCAATAGCTTCTTCACGGGCTTGTTTTTCCACTTCTTTTGTTTTTTCATCACTTAGGCCAAAGCTGATACCGCTGACAGTGTTGGCTCCCAAGGACGTGGCAGTGTCGATGGCTTGATTGAGTTTTTCAAAGTCTGTTACTTTGACGACTAGAGTAGTAGAGGCATTATATCCATTGATGCTTTGAGCGCCTCTAGAATAGTCATAATTTGGATAAATATTATAGTCTCTGGTCTTAATATCATCCTTTTCGATCCCTAGATCTTTGAGTGAGGCAGAAATACTATTGATAGTTTGGTTGATTTTATTCTGGGCTTGGGCGACTGTTCTTTCGTTAACTTGGATACCCAGATTTACGGTAGCTTCGTCTGGGATAACGCTGATCTCGCTTTCTCCATTTACATCAAAGGTGGAACTTTTTTGAGTAGAGACTTGATTGACAGACAGAGAGGCACCACCGACCATTTTGGCTGCTACGATAGTTACCACCGCTGAGATAGAGACGATAGTGACGGTTTTAATGACAGAGATGACAATGTCGGCTAAGTTGTATTTGGGAGTGAGTTGGAGTTGCATGGGGTTATTATAGTAGGTTAGTAGATAAGTTGGAAAGTAGTATAGTTGATTTTGTCTTACATTGTGTTACAATATTTTTATGAACATTCTAGTTAAACAATTACTTTGGGATGATTGGAATGTTGATCACATTAAAAAACACAATATGATACCAGAAGAAGTGGAAATATCTTTAAAAGACCAATACGTGGTTTTTATCTTAGGATATTCTGACAGACTGATGTCATTGGGTAGGGCAGGGAAAAGGCTTGTTACTACTGTTTTGCAAGAGCATGATTCTAATCAGTATTATGTAGTGACAGCCAGAGATATGGCAAAGAAAGAGAGAGCTATTTATAGAAGTGAAAAAAAGAAAAAGGAGGTAAAATGAACAAAAACTTAAAAACAATACCAAATTTTAAAAATATTAAGGATGAGGCTGACTTTTGGGATTCTCATGACATTGGTGATTTTATGGGTGATTTTAAAATAGTAAATGGATCTTATGAACCAAGTGGTGAGACCAAAACTACTATGACTATTAGGCTGGACGATGGACTTAAAAAGAGAGTGGAGGAAATTGCTAAGGGGTACGATATTTCTACAAGCTCTTTAGTCAGAATGTGGATGGTCGATCGCTTGAGAGGGTTTACTTCCCAAAATCATCTATAACTTCCGCCTGATTCCAGATGATGTTGAATAGCTGGGTAAAAAACTGAGCATAGGCGGGGGAGATGATTTCTATTCCTACTATTTCATTGTCTTGGATGCTAAAGAGAAAAACTTTGTCTGGGACGATGATGATCTCATTTTCGATATTCAGGATGTTTTTTGCAATTTGACGATGTTGGTAGTGGTTTTTGATAAAGCCGGGAATACTGGTCCATTCAATAGTTCCATCTTCAGAAACAGGGGTGATTTTATCTGGGTTGAGGATTTCTTTGATCTTGATATTTTGGTTGATTCGCTCGTGTCGGATTTCTTCGGCAAAGTCTCTGCCCATCACATTGTGCCATTTGCCATCACCAAAAACATAGGTGGTGCTGTTGGCAGCTTCACAGAGTTTCCACTCCATGGTTTTAAGACCTCGTAGGCCTCGATAAAAGTGGACTTGGGTTTCAGCTGTATTGCTGATCAGAGAGAGAGCAGCGAGGTGATTTTTGAGTGCTGGGATCTGGTGTTTGAGGTAGGTGAGTGATTTTTCTTTTTCTAAAATTAAAGATTCAAAACTATGAACAGAAGTACTTTGATAATAGCTTGTTTTAAAGTCTACTTTTTCCTCTATCAGTCCCATCTCTGTTAGTTCACCAATGATTCTATATATAGTAGTTCTGGGGAGTTCAGTTTGTTTGGAAATCTGGAGGATGGTCTGCCAGCCTTTGCCGACGAGATGTTGATACAGCTCTATTTGTTTGTCATTGAGTCCAAATTGTTTAAGGGTGTTTTGAAATGATTTCATAGAGATGTGTCCACCAAAATGGACAACTTTTTTACTTATTCCCAATCATATACTATGATATCAAAATATGAAAAGTCTAAAAAAATGGACAGATCTAAATTAAAAATATAGTGGGGTACAATGGAGATATGAAAATTTTTATTTTAAGTCCAAATTACGAGACTCTTTTTACTAAAGAGCAAAAACGAGAGTTGGAAAATTTGGGTGACTTATTTATTCAAAAAGAAGTAATCCCTTTTGAAGAAGTAGAAGGGTTGTTTACTGGTAGTGAAGAAAGAATACTTGCAATTGATCCTGACTTTTGTGAGTGGAATGTTCCCAATGAAGTTATCGGCAAAATCCCAAATTTGAAAGCCATTGTATTGCAAACCACATCTTTTAGTTGGCTCGATGTAGATTATGCTAAAACCAAGGGAATTCCGGTGGTAAATTTAAGAGGGTTTTCTAGTATAGCTGTAGCAGAATGGGCAACGATGATGATGATAAACATAGCTAGAAAGATTCCTTTAATAATTAAAGATAAGTGGAGACAAGATCTGACAAAGCACCAAGGGATTGAATTGAGAGGAAAAACAGTTGGAATAATTGGTTTAGGTAATATTGGTACAGCAGTAGCAGAAAATTGTCTGGGATTGGGGATGAAGGTGCAGTATTGGTCAAAGAACTCTACAGATGTGAGGTTTAATAAAATTGAGATTGAAACTTTGATGAAAACATCCGATGTTGTTATTCCTTGTGTAGCTCAAAATAAAGAAACTCAGGGTTTAATTAGCGATGAAATGATCAAGTCTATGAAAGAAAGTGCTATCTTTGTGAGTGATATTCATAACGTATATAACCATGATCTTATCCTAGAAAGAGTTGCTAATGGTGATTTATATGGTTATGGTTTTGAAGATGAAAAAGCTAAAAATGAAGATTTTGAAGGTAATGTATGGGCTGGTCCTGAGTTAGCTTGGTGCACCAAAGACTCATTTAAAAAGAATGCACAACAATGGCTAGAGGGGATCAGGGATGCTGTAAGTGGTAAATATCCAAACAGGGTTAACTAAAGTCAATTTTTGTTATAGAATGATGTTGTATTTGTTATATATTATTTCAGGAGAAATTCATGAAAAAAGCAGTCTTTATTGATCATAAACAAGGTGAACTTCAAGATGAAGTCTTTAATAGGATCGCCAAGAACTTTGATTCTACGGATTTTGTAATGAGGGATGATGCTGATGTTCTTGAAAAGGTAAAAGATGCAGATGCTTTTTTTGTAAAGATTTCTACCAAAATTGATAAAGAAATTATTGATGCAACGCCAAACCTCAAATATGTTGGTGTTTGTTCTACTGCTTATGATGCTATTGATGCCAAGTATGCTAGAGAAAAAGGAATCTCTGTTTGTAATTTAGGTGGATACAGCACTGAGGCAGTAGCAGAGTTTTTCTTTGCGGCCTTAATGGAGTATACAAGAGAACTGGAGAGAGCAAAGATTCAAGCTCGTAAGGCAGACTTTGGTTTCGCTGATTTTATGGGCTTGGAGCTAAAAGGCAAAACTCTTGGTGTAATTGGCGCTGGTGAAATTGGGGGTAGAGTCGCTCAGATCGGACTTGGATTTGGAATGAATGTGCTCTATTTTTCTAGAGAAAATAAAGACAATATTGAAAAAATGGGTGCTAAAAAAGTTGAGCTAGACGAAGTATTGTCACAGAGTGATTTTATTTCTCTAAATCTGGCACTTAATGCAGAAACAAAGCATATCATTTCAAAAGAGAAGATAGGTCTTGTTAAGAATGGATGTGTCTTTATTAATTTGGCACCACCTCATTTGATTGATGAGCACGCGATGATGGATGCAGCAAAGTCAGGCAAGCTCACATTTATTTATGATCATTCAGACGATACAGAGTTTGCCACAGAGTTTTTAGAAACTCCAAACTGCATTACCTATCCACCAGTAGCTTTCAGGACCAAGCAGGCCGACATCAATAGATGGGAGGCTTTTGCAGGGAATATTGAAAAGTTTATAGCTGGTGAGCAACAGAATGTGGTGAACTAATTTTTATCTGGTTTTTCCATTTTCCAGATTTTTCCGAGATATTCAAATAGTTTATTAAGATGCATTGTTGTTTGAGAGTAGTAATGCGTTATTATGCACATCCTAATAGTAAATAAGTAATTCTGAATTATACGAGCTTCAGTTTCATCATCTCTTGGTTTAGTTAGTTCAATAATGATTCCCAATTTCTCCAAGAGTTCCTGAGTATTACTTTGAGTTGGATCAAAAAGACTTTCTAGTTCAATGATTTTTTCAAATACTTCCTTTCTGAGTTTGTATCTTTGTTCTACTACAGTTTTTATTCTTTCTACTAGCTTGGTAAGTCCCTCTATTGTAGAGATTTCTTGAATATTATTTTTAAGAGAGTTAAATAAAAACTCTGGCTCTACATAATAAGAATCTATCGTCTTGATAATAACTGAAGTAGCTTGTTCGTACATTTCCTCACCAAGCAAATTGCTTTTTTCCTCAATTTCTGTTTTTAGTTGATCATTAGCGTGACTCTTGATGTAATCAAAGATAAATAAATGCCTACCGTCTTTGACTGTTTCTGCAAAAATAGCTTTTTCAATTGATTCTGGTGATATTTGGGATTCTTCAATATTAGCTATAGCCCTAGCCATGGCGGACATAGGGTGAGGACAGCCGTTACTAAGAGCAATAATGAAGTGTTCCTTAATAGCATCTAAAACTAGCTTTTCTTGGTTACTGTTTTCTGGTATAGATATATCAGCTTGAGCTTCTGATAAGATTTGTTGAAGTAAGAAACGATAAGCTGATATATCATGATAGGGTATAGTTTCATAAAGAGCATCAGAATTGACTTTTCCATCGCCGAATACTCTTTGTGGATCTAATAAACTTTCTGGCATAATTAAATTCCTTTGTTATTGATTGATATTGTATGACCTATAATTTGGATTTAGAATCTGTCGTCGGGTGTGTCCGACATGTTTGGTATAATGTGTGTTATGCAAGACAGAGAAATACTATCCAAATTAGCCCTGTTTGACCTGACAGAGTATGAATCCCAGATCTATGTGTTTTTGGTGGGTAAAGAGGCTCAGTCGATTTTGGATGTTTCTCGAGTGTTGGGGATTCCCAGGACGTCTGTTTATGACGGGGTGGAGTCTTTGATTGCCAAGGGTTTACTAGAAAAGGTTATTCTTTATAAAACCCAAAAAGTGAAAGCAGCTCCGGTGGAGATGTTGGAGACTTTGATTGATGAGAAAAGAAAACAGATCGATGATTTGGAACAAACCTATCAAGATATTAAGCAGGGGTTAAAAGTACCAATGGGGCAGACGCTGCCACAGACTCAGATCCGGTACTATCATGGTGAGCAAGGTATTCGCCAGATGTTGTGGAATATGCTGTCAGCTAAAAGTGGAGTGGTGGGATATTCCCAATTTGGCAGAGAAAAGGTGACTGGCAAGAAATTTTTTGACAGATTGCAAGAAGAATTAAAGACACGAAAGATTATGGATCGAGTTATCAGTAATCCTGATCCAGACAGAATTGAGTACTTGAATTCGATATTTGATTTTGAAAACAATGATCTCCAAGTGTCTCTGTTTGATGTCAGATTTGTGGATAGAGAAGTGTTACCCATTGATGGTGATACCTCGATTTACAATGACACTTATGCCTCATTTTATTGGCAGGATGGGGAGCTGGTGGGGTTTGAGATTGATAATCGGCAGTTTGTTGACTTGCAGAGGAAGATGTTTGAGGTGATGTGGGGGAGGGGGAGGAAATACTAAATGTCAAAGTTCAAATTCCAAACAAATGATTAAAATCCAAATTACCAAAAACTATAAATTCCAGTTTTCAATTTTCATCACTTACTTGATGACTCAAACACTGTTTTTGAGATTTGTTTACCTACTATACGGCAGAGATCTTTATAAGCTTTTATCTTATGTGGGTTTTTCTTTGTTTATTTGCTTGATTCTTTTCTTTATTCGTCAGAATAAGTGGAGTTTGAAAGATTTAGGGATTAGGTTTGACAACTTTATCAAGAATAATTTTCTAAACTTTTTGATTTCATTATTCTTTGTGGGAGGATTGTTTGGGCTAAAAAATCTTTGGGGAAGACATGGACTTGATTTGTTTAGCTCATATCATTTCTATGGTTTGTTTATCTTGTCTTCTTTTGGTCAGGAATTTGTTTTTAGGGGATTTTTGATCAAGTTGCAACAAAGTATTTTTCAAGATAAAGCAATAATTATTACTTCAAATGGTGTTCTTTTTGGCTTGATGCACGTTATGGTGATAGGGGAAGCTGTCTGGTTTAGCTTTTTGGGAGCTTCTTTTCTTGGTTTAGTATTGGCTTATTCTTATCTGAAAAACCCCAATCTTTTTCAATTAACTATAATTCATGCGATTATTAACTTAGCTGTGGCTTGGTTTGGGTTTTTTAGTTTTAGGGTGTGAGAAAATTGTTTATTTTCGTCTATGATCACTCAGCTAAAACAACTTTAAATCAGGGATATTTTGAAAGTGTTTGATGTTGATGGTATAGAGTGGCGCACCATTAATGATGGCTGTGGCTGCAATAGCGGCGTCTGCAAGCTCAATGGGATTTTTTAGATCTCTGGCGAGTTCACCAGCTTTTTTTGCAGTATTATAATCATAGGGTAGTATTTGCACTTGACCTATAGTGGCCAACATATCTGTTTCTTTTTCAGATTTTTTGGTGCTTTTCCCCTCATAAAGTTCTTGGATAGTTATGATAGATATACCTAGTTCTTCCTCTGGATGATTTTCTATGAGCTCAATTAGCTTTGAAGATCCATTACTTGATCGAAGATGATCAATGATGATGTTGGTGTCTATAATTACCATGTTTGTTTTCTTTTTTGTGAGGCTTTTAGCTCTAGCTCTCTTTTTTGTGAGCTTGGTTCATCTTTCTTCCAAGATCCTTGAGTTTTTTTGAGAGTATTCAGGTAGTGGGCTTTATCTCCCAGATTTGTTTTGATTGAGGTAATAGGCTGAATAAAGATGCCGGTATCAACTAGGCTTATTTTGAGGTATTTATCCGGATCAATACCTAGCTCATTTCTCATTTTTTGGGGGATGACAAGCTGGCCTTTGGTGTTGGTGTTGGCAATAGTATATAAATTCATATTTGTAATATTTTATTACTTTTTATGTGTTTTTGCAACTGTATGTATGAAGCGCTTTTATAATTAAAAATCGCTACATGGATTTTTGATTTGATTAGTATTACAATCTCACTTAGTTGCCAAGGATAATAAATAAAAGAAAGGGGTCATAATGAAAATTGGTATTATTTCTGATATACACGATCACTTGGATGAGTTGGATTTAGCGCTTGGTGTTTTTCAAAAAAACAAAGTAGAAATGATTTTGAATGGAGGTGATTGGGTTTGTCCTTATTCTCTAGAGTATTTTGATTATAAATGTCAGGAATTGGGTTTTGTTGTGCCGGTTAAAAGTGTCTTTGGGAACAATGAAGGAGACATCAAAAGAATTATTGAGAGAAATCAAAATCTAAAAAATCCTATTGAGTTTGCCCCCAAGATTGTTTTTGAATTGGAAGTGGAAAATAGAAAATTAGCTATTTTTCACGGTCATGACAAAATAATATTGCAAGCTTTAATTGATTGTCAAAAGTATGATGCTATATTTACTGGTCATACTCACCAAGTTAGAAATGAGGTTTTTGGAAAAACTTTAGTAGTAAATCCAGGGTCTTTATCTAGAGCAAGATTAAGTAGAAAAGTTGATGATGCTAGTGTAGCAATTTATGATACTGACACCAATATGGCCAAAGTAATTTATGTCGTAGGATCTAATAGTTGACCCCTTCAATAAGACTCAGGGCTAGCAGATGAAAGCTTGTTTGGATATACTGGATACATGCCCAAAAAATCTGTTAATCTTCCCACGCCTCCATCTCTTATCAGGACAATTGGTCCTTCCTTTATTTTGCTTGGCTTGGCCTTGGGTAGTGGTGAGTTGATCTTGTGGCCTTACTTGGCGGCGAATTATGGTTTGGGTTTATTGTGGGGGGCTTTGTTGGGGGTTAGTTTCCAGTTTGTGCTCAATACCGAGGTGATGAGGTATACATTAGCTTGGGGGGAGAGTGTGTTTGTGGGTTTTCGTAAGATTAGCATCTTGATTCCGCTGTGGTTTATTATTTCCACATTTATTCCTTGGTCATTGCCAGGATTTTCGTCGGCGGCGTCGGACATTATCAACAGAGTTTTCCCTTTTATTCATCCTACGGTGGCAGCTCTTGGTTTGCTGATTTTGACAGGTGTACTGTTGACGATGGGCAAGACTCTGTATAGAACTATGGAAATCTTCCAAAAATCAGTCATTCTAATTGGCTTGCCATTTATGGCTATTTTGGCATTTTTGATCACAAATAGTGGTGATTGGAGTGCGGCAGCTTCTGGTTTGCTTGGGGTGGGGGATGGCTGGATGTTTTTTCCTACCGGAGTATCATTTACGGCATTTCTTGGGGCCTTTGCTTATGCTGGGGCAGGTGGAAATTTGAATTTGGCTCAGTCGTATTACATCAAAGAAAAGGGGTTTGGGATGGGGAAGTTTGGTAGTGGGATTAAGTCGTTGATTAGTGTTGGAGATACCCCACTTCGCCAAGGCTCCGCGGGGCGAGTAGAGATAGAGGGGTATAGATTTAAAGACTCAGCTAAGAATAATAAGCTATGGAAAAAATGGTGGGGGTTGGTAAATAAGGAGCATTTTTTAGTTTTTTGGACTCTTGGTTTCTTGACGATTGTGATGATGTCGGTTTTAGCTCGATCTCTAGTCTATGGGACAGAGGTAGAGTCTGGTTTGTCTTTCCTTTATGCCGAGGCGGATGCTATTGGTAGTAGATTGGGGAGTACTGTCGGGGTGTTCTTTATGTTGATCTCGGCTTTGGTGCTGTTTTCTACTCAGGTAGGAGTGCTAGAGTCATCATCCAGGATTATTTCAGAGAATATTTTGCTGCTTTTTTATAAAAAGGGTAAAAAGTTCAACGTGTCATTGGCTTTTTACTTGGCCTTGTGGGCACAGATCGGCTTAGGGATGGTATTTTACTTGACTGGATTTAAAGAACCAAGGATGGTGTTGACTACTTCTGCAGTGCTAAATGGGGCAGCGATGATGGTCAGTTTCCCACTCATTTGGTGGCTGAATAGGTCCAAGTTACCAGGGAAGTATGGGCCTTCATTACTACGCAAACTGATCATGCTGGCGGCGTTTTTGTTTTTTGTGATTTTTGTGTTTTTTACTATAAATGGCTAAATGGCTAAATGGCTAAATGGCTTTATGACTATATGGCTTTTGATTACTACCGTTATATCCATCCACATCCTAGCTTGGCTCACTCCTGGTCCGTTGTTTGTTTTGATTGTGCGTAATTCATTGGTTTATTCCAGGAAGACTGGCCTTTGGACAGCTGTGGGGATTATGACTGGGAATTTTATTCATATTTTGTATTCGGTGACAGGGATTGCTTTGTTGATCTCTACATATGGGGTGCTTTTCAATGTAATTAAATATTTGGGAGTTGGTTATTTGCTTTATCTAGGATTAAAAACTTTTAAGGCCTCCCACTCCACTGAAGTTACGCGGGACAAGGAAGAACATCAAAAAGCAGATCTGTCAAAATTTGAAGCGTTTAGAACAGGATTTATTACCAACATCTTGAGTCCCAAGGCTTCTTTATTTTTTGCTGGTATTTTTGCGAGTGTTTTTTCTGCTGGAGCACCGATGTGGGTTGTGATTTTCCTGATGATAGCAATGCCGATTAATTCTTTTGTGATGGCATCAATACTGTCGGTGTTTTTTACACAAGGTAGGATTCGTAGTGTATATTCCAGATATCAGTTGCAGGTGAATAGAGGGTTGGGTTTGCTGCTGGTGGGGTTGGCGGGGATGATATTATTGAAGTAGTGAGTAGTGAGTAGTGAGTGGGGGGAATTATGCAAATTGCAACATTAAGAAAAGTTATTGATCGAGTGAGTGTGGTTGTTCCATTGTTGTTGTTTTTATTAGTTTTAGTATTGCGTTTTGTGGTGTTTAGAGAAGCGGTCCCAGACGGGGATGGCGGATTTGGATTTTCATTTTTGTCACCAGTTTTAAATATATGGAAAAGTTGGAGGAACATTGCTTATCTGTTTTACTTGGTTACACTTGGATTAAACTTCTGGCTGTGGTTTTTTGATAAAGATAAAAAGAGTAGATCACTATTTACATCGTATAAGATTTGGTTGATTGGGTTCATTGGTACTACATTTTCTTATGCTTTGGCGGGGCTGGTGGTTGATCTAGGGTTTGCGTTGTATTATTTGTCATTAGCGATATCAAAAAACATTTTTGGCTTAAATTGCTAACAACTAGTAGCTCATTATGACCATTTCCCAAATCTACACCCAATTTCAAATTCCACAAAACCTGCAAGAGCACATGTTACGGGTGGGTGGAGTAGCCAAGATTATTACTAATCATTGGCAGGGGGAAGAGATTGATAAAAAGGCGATAGTTACAGCCTGTTTGCTTCATGATATTGCTAAACCGATTACTTTTGACCTCAAGAAACAGAAACAATTTGGGATGAGTGATGAGGAGATTGAGAAATTGGCTGAGTTACAAGCTTATATCAGAGAAAATTTTGGTAATGATGAACATCATGCTTTGATTGGGATTGTGAGGGATTTGGGATGTAGTGAGAGTGTGGTGCGGATTCTTCAGAATTTTGAGTGGGTTTTTATTCCAAAATTAATAGATACTGATGATTGGGAGTCAATGATTGGTGTGTATGCAGATATGAGGGTGGGGCTCAATGGAGTGCTTTCACTTGATGAGAGACTAGAAGATACCAAGACTAGATCCAGCGAAGACTTTGATAGACATGCCGAAAACGGTAATAAATTGGAAGAGTTGTTGAGTAAAGAAGTATCGATTGATTTGAAAGACATTGGCAATGGGGAGGTGAATGGGTTGTTTGAGGAATTAAAGGGTTGGGAAGTTTAGATTTTTTCTTTCCTCTCCAATTGTAGTTGCCTCTCCATGCCCAGGATAGACGATAGTATCGTCTGGTAAATCCATCAGTTTTTTGAGTGATTTTTGTAATTTCCCATAATCTGAGTAGCTAAAGTCGTAGCGGCCGATGGCGTTGGCAAAGAGGGTGTCGCCGGAGAGGAGGATGGGTTGTGAGTTGTGAGTTGTCATTTCGACCGAAGTGGAGAAATCCCTTTCTGATCTCTGGCTTAGTAGACAGATACTTCCTGGAGTATGACCAGGAGTTTCTAAGACTCTTAATTGACTGTTTCCAATTGATAATTGGTTATTTTCCGTTAGGAACCTATCTGCTGGGGGAGCGGGGAAGACTTCTCTTTTTAACCAGTGTTGAGCTCGTTGGGGGAGGGACTCTAGTAAGAATTGGTCAGCCTTGTGCATCAGGATTGGCACGTCAAAGTTTAGCTTGACCTCTAGAAGTCCCATGATGTGATCTAGGTGAGCGTGGGTTAAGACTATATATTTTGGTTTGAGTTGGAGTTCTATGATTTGTTCGCTGATAAAGGTGCCGTCATCGGCGGGATCGATGATTATTGTCTCGCGAGAGGCTTCGTCGTATACCAGATAACAGTTTGTCTGAAGAGGACCGAGGGTGAACGTTTTAATTTTCATTTAATTATTTATCCATTTATCATTTTTTAATATACCAATGATACAGTCTACCAATATACCATTTATTGTTTTATTGGTATGTTGTGTCATTGGTATATTGAATGAAAGTTTATTTAGTTTTCAGTATTTTGTTTGCTCCCAAGACACTGATGACAATCAGCAATCCCCCTACAAACTCTGGAAAAGTAACCAATTCCTGATAAAAAAGATAGCCGTTGATCATGGAGAAGATGGTGGAGAGCATCAGTAATTGATTGCCAAAGACGACGTCGATGTTTTTGAAGGCAAAGTTTTCTAAAAATGTGAGGCCAAAATTGAGTCCAGCTCCAATGGCGATGCCTAGCCAAATTGAAGGCATGGTAAAAGAGTGAAGATCTAGTGGTTCGCCTCTCAAAAGCGCAATAAACATACTTGAGAGCATGGCAATACCCATGACGATAATGGTGATTTCTTTTGGCTGGAGGTAATTTGAGAGCTTTTTGATGCCGATGGACCAGAATCCAAGAGCAGCCACAGAGAGTAAAGCAAATAATTCACCGATACCAAATCCAGATATGGCTGGGACAAATGATCGGGCAGAAATGACGCTGATGCCGTAAAGAGCGATAAAAAGTAGTCCTAAAATCCGGGGTCTGATCTTTTCTTTAAGTAAAAAGAAAGAGTAAATATAGACGATAAATGGTCCGGTAGCGCCAATGACGGCAGCGTTGACGAGCTTGGTATTGAGTGCTGCCAGGGTAGCAAACCAAACACAAGCGGCATAGCCCACAACACCCATCATACTCAACCAAAACCAATCTGACTTTGGTATTTTTTTGAATTTTTTAATATTAATTTCTCTTCTAAAGACGATTAGGGAGAGTAGGAATCCAAAGCCAACACGGACGTAGACTTGGGTCATAGGGGCAAAGCCAATGGCGAGGATTCTGGTGTTAAGATTTAGGACAGAGTAGCCAAAGGCGGTGCCGATTAGGGCGAGGATGGCGAGGGTGCGTTTGGGGATAATTGATAATTTATTGAAATTGATAATTGATAGTTGGAAGTTGAAGGGGTTTTTCATGGTTGGTTGCTGGTTACATCGCTGAATAATAATCTTGCCGATTCCTCAAAAATAATCAAAAACTTTGTCTGTGAGGACCGCTCGGCAACCAGTCCTCGCTTCGTAGGCTTTTCTTCACCACACGACTGATGTAGCTGAAACAAGTGGAACGAAAATCCAAAGATCCTCCCATTCAAAGTTTTTAATTATTTTTTCAAGGGGCTCAATACTCAACCCCCAATACTCACTACTAACTGCTCTATTGTAACACTGGATCTTCAAAAGTTTGATAAAATTATGATATATGCTGTACAAAATCACAGGTTTTATAAGTATCTTTGGTCCAGTTTTATTTTTACTGACATTTTTAATTTTGGGATTTGTGCAGCCGGAGTATCATCATTTGGATCACACTATTAGTATGTTGGTGAATGGGCCTTATGGTTGGGTGCAGAATGTTAACTTTTTTATTTTGGCAGTTTCTTTTGCTAGTTTGGGGTTGGGATTGGGGAGGCATATCTACGGGAAGTTGATTAACTTCATTAGTGTGTCGTTTTTTCTTTTGTCATTGGGGGTAATCGCTTTAATAATTTTCCCAGCAGAGCTTGTTCCTGGAGATACTAATGTTGTCTTGGGCACTGTAGGGAAATTACATTTTTTGAGTTCGATGGTTGCGTCATTGTTTGCGGCTGTGTCTATATTTTTTGTTTTAAAGACTTTTAAAGCTCATGAATATTGGAGTAAATTGGTGAAGCTGACCAAGATAATTTTGATTTTTAATACAGTCTTTATTATTGTTTGGTTTGGTTTATCTTTTTACTTGGGTTTAACTTTTCCTCTCAAAGGCATTATGCAGAAGGTGTTGGTGGGGAATGTTTTGGGATGGATGATAATGGTGGGTTGGAAGCTTACCAAAGCAACAGATTGACCACCACGTCAATCACCGGTGAGATCAGTCTAGATACGGCGGATGTTCCAGAAATGGGGAGGATGAGGAAGAGGAGGATATACATGCCGTATTTACGCATGACTTCTTCGTATTCGATGGCGGTTTCTTTTGGTAAAAATGGGAGGATGATTTTGCTGCCGTCTAGGGGGTGGACTGGGACTAGATTAAAGACTGCTAGCATGACGTTGATCATCATGATCTGGACTAGACTAAATACAACAAAATCTGGGAGGGAAAGGTAGTGGACTGCTAGTGATAGTAAAAAAGCAAAGATGATATTGGATGCTGGACCGGCGAGACCAATCAGGGCGGTGTCACGGAGAGGTTCTTTGAGGTTGTAGGGGTCAAATTGGACAGGTTTGCCCCAGCCAAAGCGGGTGAAAAGGATCATGGCAGTACCCAAGGGTTCGAGGTGGGCGCGTGGGTCAAGGGTGACGCGGTCTTGGTATCTAGGTGTGGGGTCACCTAGTTTGTCTGCTACCCAGGCATGGGCGAATTCATGAATCACTATAGCGGCTAGGAGGCCGGGGAAGATGATGAAGAATAGTAGTGGGTTGGTTAAAAATAAGCTTATCATGGTTGGTTGCTGATCCCGTCAAAAAAAATTAAAAAGCAGTTTGAACTCCTTAGTAACTTAGTATACTCAGCATACTCAGATTTTCAATCCCTTTTGCTCTAGCGAGAAGTTGGTGATACAATACATGCTCTATGCCAAAGTTTGCTATAAAATACCCAAAAGTGAGTCATATCGGTAACAGAGTGTCTCACGCCAAAAATCGTAGTAAGTATGCTTTCAAGAGAAATCTTCACACGGTCACAGTGATTGCTGATGGCAAGAAGGTTAAGATGAAGGTGCCTACTAAAGTTTTGAAACAACTTAAAAAGGCGGGTGTTACTACTCATTACAAGAAGTCTGAATAGTCTTTTTTCAAAAAATAAAAAACTTTAATTTTGCTATTTGTCCATTGTGTTATTGAGCTATTTTAATGAATTATTTTTTAATAAATAGCTAAATAGACAAATAGGGAAATAGCTAAATATGAATTTGGTCTTTGATTTCATTCCAAGTGGTGGCTGATTTTCCTTCTAACTTGACAGTTCTTAGCTGTAAGTTGTTAGCTGTTAGTTTTGTTTCCAAAATCTGCATTCTTTTTTCTCCTTTATCTGTAGGGACGATAGTCCAGAGGAGTGGCCAGGGGGAGAAGGCTTTGGTGGCTTGGTGTAGGGTTATTGGCCAAGATTTGTGATGTTGGTTGGCTTCGCTTATTAGTGTAGAGTGTAGAGTGTTTAGTGTAAGTTTTTTTTTGGTTTGAGCACTATTTTGTGGTGCTATCGCAAACTTAAGAATTTCCCATTCTATGAAGGTGTCTTGTTTGGTTAAACGACTTGCTGTGATTGTGGGAGATTTGAGAGGTTGTGGGGTGTAGGATGTTGAATTTTTTGCAAAATTATTGATTTTTTCTGGTAAGACCTTGCAAATCAGGTCAAAGCTGTGTTGATAGTAATCTTCGCTATTCCAGTGAGGATCAACATCAAAATGTTCTTGGTGGATGATGGGGCCTTGGTCTAGTTTGTCATTCATCACCATTAGGGTGACGGCAGATTTGGTATCTCCATGGAGAATCGAAAATTGAGCTGGGGAGCTACCCCGCCACTTGGGTAATTCAGAAGGGTGGATGTTGAGGGGGGCGATTTTGGGAAGCTTGAGGAGCCAATTGGGGATGATGTAACCAAAGTCGACCACTAATAAAAAGTCTGGTTTTTCTGTTTCATCAAAAAAATCATCTTTTTCAACTTTTTTATCAATTAGAATAACCGGTATATTATTTTTTTCTGCAAAAACATGCAAGGGATTTTTGGTAATAATTTTTTTGCGACCAATGGGTTTTGGTTTTGGGGTTATGATCCAGGGGATGGAGAAATCATGGTCATCCAAGAGAGCTTGAGCGCATTGAGCAGTACGGTGGGTGGAGCCGGAGATTGCTATTTTTAGTGATTTGTTCATTTAGTCATTTATCCATTTGATCATTTTTTTATTCTTCTTCAATGTATTTATCCCATTTGGTGCATTCTAGGAAATCAATTCCAGCAGCTTGGGCGGCATTTCTGTCTGATTTGCTGTCTCCAACCATCAAGAATAATGGTTTGTTTTCTTCAAATCCTTCAAAAAGTGAGAATCCTTCTGGGTTTGGTTTAACAAATTTGACGTCGTTTTTGGTTACGACATTTTTTATTTTGTCTAAAATATCTAGCTCTTTCAAACCTCTAAAAACTGTATCCTTTGCATTGGAAGAGTAGACATGGAATATTAAATCTGGAGTGTTTGTGATAAATTCGATCAGTTCTGTATTGGGAGTAAAACCAGTTAAATACTTTGATTCATACTCTGTGTTAAAGTCTCTGGCATCATTGAGCAAAAGCTCTCCATATTTATCGATTAGTTCATTGTGATATGTGTGTGGATTTTTACCTTCTTGATATCCGTGATTAGGATCATATTTTGAATAAACTTCTGATATTCCAGTGTGCCAGTCACTCCAATCAATCTCCATTTTTGCTAAAGTGCGATCAAAGTCAAATATGAAGTATTTTTTAGTTTGAAGGTGGTTGTTTAGTTGTTGGATGATATTGGTCATAAATCTTGATTTTTAATTCAGAAATCATAATTAGTAAATCATAAATCAATTCAACCTCACTTATCACGTTTATCCTTTTGGGACTAAACTTGATGTTCTCTCCAATGATGGAGAGAGGCTCTTAGAACGTCTCTATCACTCCATAATTATCTAACTCAATGAGCTTTGTTTTATCTTCATTCTCTCTATACAGTGGTAAGTCAAATTCAAGCGAGTAATCGGTAAAGAGGATGCCGTTTAGGTGGTCAAGTTCGTGTTGGAAGACGCGGGCGGGGAACCATTCAAATTTTTCACTTGTTCGCTGGAGTTCGCCATCTGTGATTTGGTCAAATTCTACTTCTACCCATTCCCACCTGGGTATGGGGCCATAAAGATTGGGGATGGAGAGGCAGCCTTCCAGGGTGGGATTTTTTTTATTTTCTCCTAAAGATTTATTAAAGCTGTGTTTGGTGATCACAGGATTGATGTAGATATTGATGTCTTGTATTTTTTCGTCACGAGACAGATCCATCGCAAAGGCTCTTAAGTTTGTATCAACTTGTGGAGCAGCAAGGCCAACGCCTTTGGGATTTTTTTTGTTACGTAGAGTTGTTTCCAGTTCTGCCAAAAATTTACTAACTTTTTTATCTATTTTGGAAATTGGGTTAGCTTTTTGGCGCAAGGAATGATGTGGTGCTGTGATGATTTTCATTGGTAGTTATTAGTTTCTAGTTGCTGGTTATTAGTCTTCCTACTGCCTACTTACTACTCACTGCGCAACTCCTGTATTTTAGTTTCTACGTACTCATCCCCCGGACTAATGTAATCAAGAATATACTGATACTGTTCTATAGCTGCATCTATTTTACCCTGACTTGTCAAAATTTCTGCTAATTTACTTCTGGCGCTTGCATAGTTGGGTTTCATTTCCAGGGCTTTTTGAATGGTTTGGATGCCTTGTTCTGTTTGTCCCATCTCGACTAAAATTAATCCTTGGTTATAGACTATTTTGGGGTCAGTGGGAGCTAGTTTTTCTGCTGTTTGGAGGGTTTCTAGAGCTGGTGTGAGATACTGTGGGTCTTTGGCGGCCAAGATGATAAACATGCGGGCTCGTGATTTATAGAAATTGAGATGAACTGGGTTTTTGATAATACTAATATCACTGGTGGAGATTGCCTGTGTGGTGAGTTGTGATGAGAGTGTTGCTTGGTTTTCTGTTAAAGCTAGCACAATCTGTGCATAAACTCCAGAAAGTTTCTCGTAGTAAAGTGCTTCTGATGGCATTTTGCTGATAGCTTTTTCCAGTGTTTGGGCGGATTCTACGAGTGCAGATTGATCGGCTAGTGATGATCCAGTGGCATAGAGTTTATCGGCTTGCCAGATATTGGCTATTACGAATAGTAAGTAGGCAGTAGGCAGCAGGATTGTGGAGAGGAGGAAGTAGGGGATCTCCTTTGAGGCAGTAGGCAGTAGAGAGTAGGCAGTAGACTCATTTTCTTTTAGTAATTCAAGGATGGCGAAGTAGAGGAACATTAGTATTGCTACCATGACGGTGGAGAAGCCAAAGAAGTTGGAAACTGACAAAGCTATTACTCCTGATAGGAGACCGATGGTTATTAGTTGCTGGTTATTGGTTGATTCTTTTATGGCTTTATGGCTAGATGGCTTTATGACTTGTATAGTACTTTGAATTCCAAACCAGCCTAACAAAATCAAATATGCTCCTAGGCCAACGATGCCGGTGGTGGCTAGGAAGTTGAGGAATTCATTGTGGGCTTTGTTGTAGAGGAAGTCCCATTCTGACACCAGATTATGTGCCATGGGTCTATCTTGATAATAGCTGTAGGCAAAGGTCTCTACTCCAGAACCAAAAACAGGATAGCGTTTCCAGATGTTAATAGCTCCTTGCCAGACAATTTTGCGGATTTCACCGGAGTCGGTGCCGCCGATGTCGAGTCTATTAGCTATTAGCAGCCCGCCTACCGGCGAGGTAGGTGTGTTTTGAGCTGTGAGATTTTCTGTTTGCTGGTTATTCTTGTTTATTAGTTGATTTAGACTAGGAGTGAATGGTGTGCCGTATATTATAGTTAAAAGTAGAAAGCTGAAAGTTAAAAGCGTTGTTTTGGGGAGTGTAGAGTGTAGAGTGTAGAGCCCGCCTGCCGGCGAGGCAGGTGTAAGTGATTTATTTGAATTATTTTTATAGATGGTTATTAGCCAACCGATTGCGAATACTGCTAGGCCTACGGCTAGGGCAAGGATGCCGGAGCGGGATTTGGTGAAGAGTAAGACTAAGTAGAGAAGTAGGACAGTAGTTAAGTAGAAAAGTTGTTTTGCGTTGCGCGTTATGCGTTGTGCGTTGTGCGATTCCTGGAGGAACAATCCTGTTCCCAGTGGTATTAATGTGACTGCATATGCGGCTAGCCAGTTGGGTTGGCCAAAGGTGCCAAAGACTCTATTCTGAACATCTTGTACCCAGCAGGAGACGTCAAAATTTTGCCATTTGGTAATCATCAGACAGCTGGGGGAATGTCCAAAGTGCTCGGGAATAGCATAGAGAGCAGAAAGCATTCCTCCTAGAAAAGCACTAAGGAAAATTCCAGGTAGGTGTTTTTTTTCAAAATTACTGACAAAAGCGTAATAAAGTGTCACGTAGCTAAAGGTAGACAGAAGTCCGCCGTGGAATCTGCCATAATAGCCAAAGATGGAAGTATAGGGATACATTGACAAAACTGTAGATACAATTTGTGAAAGTAAAAATATAGCGATCGGAAAATCCAAATAAGTTTTTTTGATCAATACTTTTTGGTGAAGGGCCATCCTGGATAGCCATAATCCCAAGATAATAATAGTAAAGACATAAGTAGCGATCATTTTGTTAAATTCAAAGAGTTCTTCATTAACCCAGGTGAAGAGTAATGGAGTAGTAACGAGGAGGAGGTTGAAGAGGAAGTAGATTGATTTTTGGAAAATAGTATCCAACTTTGTAGGTGTCATGAAGGTTAGTATATTGCATATAATGATCAATTACCAATTGATCAATTTTCAAACAAATCTCAATGTTTTAATTTTCTAATGATCATTATGTCATTGTAATTTGGAAATTGTTTGAAAATTGGTGCTTGGTCATTGATAATTTTTTTTGAATCCTGATTTAATTTTTTTTTAAAACCTGTTATATTGGAGTCTGTAACTATCAAGGAGATATATGAACGACCAAAACTTGCCCCAAGATCCAAACTCACCTGCTTCTTATGTAGATGATTATCAACCTCCTCAGTCTCCACAATCTGATCAAGCTTCAATGGCTCAAGATGACAATCCAGCTCCAGTAGTTCCTCAGCCTCAAACTCAAGGTGATCAACCTATGGTTGACATGACAAGCGAGCAGGGTGATGAGCAGTCTTTGGAATCTCAAAACATTTTCTTTCTTCTTGGTGTAGAAGATGGCAGTGATGACGAAAAAGAATCATTCCTAGATGAGCTCCAACAAGTAATCTGGGAGGATTTCCTAGACAATGATGTGGAGCTTCTTTTGACCGAGGAAGAAACGAGTGAACTCAAGAAAATCATGGCCAAAGAAGGTATGGAAGAAGAGGCTCTCCAAGAAGAGATTGTTGTTTATTTAGAAAAACTTATTCCTGACCTGGAAGAAATCATGCTTGAAAAAGCTTTGGAGCTCAAAGAAGACATGGTCCGCGAGAGAATTGCTGGAATGAAAGAGTACTATGCCCAGCGTCCAGAGGACATGTCCAAGATAGACCAAGCAGAGCAGCTAATGAATTCCGACAAGTGGAAAGAAGCTGCTGAGTTACTCAACACAGTGAAGCCTTAGTTTGTTATAGTACTCTCGTGAGTAGATTTAACCATTTTTTATCTGAGATTTTTAAAGTGTCATCTGTGGCCAATACTCAAGTAGTGGCTATTGATCTAGGTTCGTTTCATACGCGAGTGATGGTAGGCAAGAAGTTACTTTTTGATGAGAAGACTTGTTTAGCCTACGATCATCGGTTGGACAGAGTCTTGGCAGTTGGTGATAAGGCTTTTGATCTTTTTGGAAAGACTCCAGGCTCTATTGAAGTAGTTTTTCCCATGCAAAGAGATCAAATTCAAAAAGCATCTTTATTGAAGCTTTTTTTGAAAGAATTGAGTAAAAAGTTTGACACAGATTTTTCTGGGAGATTTGAGTATAGGGTGGCTATTCCTTTATCACTATCCAAAACCCATCGAGACATCCTGACGGAAATGTGCCAGGCAGTTGGAGCAGATAAGGTGATTCTAATAGAAAGAAGTCAGGCCATCGTGACATCATTGCTACAGCAAAAAAAGATTTCTGATGTAGCATGTGTGATTGTGATGGGAGAAGGATCTACAGATGTGGTGGTCTATGCTGGGGGTGAGCATATTGCTGATAGCAATCTAAACTCGGGTGGTAGGAATTATATTGATGTGATGACCAAGATCTTGAGACAAAAGTATCAGGTTCAAGTGGGTCTAAAAGATATTTATCAGCTCAGAGATGAAATTGGCTCTATCCAGAGTAGTAGAAAAAAAGCCTCAATGGTGAGGGGTAAGAATGTAATTTCTTATCTACCAGAAACAGTGACTTTAAACTCGAGCGATTTTACCCAAAATTTTCAAAAACAAACTCAACGGGTTATCAATCAAGTGACTCATGTGTTTGCCTCACTCACACCAGAAATTGTCAAGAAAATTATGGAAAATGGAGTGATTTTGGCGGGAAGTGGCAGTAATATTGTAGGAGTAGATGCAGTCATTGAAGAGTCTCTAGGCTGTCGTGTAGAGCGCTTACCTGCAGTAGAGTATGAGATTGTCAAAGGTCTGACCTATGAAACGTAATGTTCGTTTTTTTATCATTGTGGGATTATTTATTTTGTTTGATTTGGTGGGAATTTCTAGGTATGTTCGTGGTTTTTTTGAAAGAATACTATCACCATTTAGTTTAGTTTCTAGCCAAATTGTCTACAGTGTCCAGCAGCCTTTTTACCTAATAGCAAAATCATATAACTCTGGAGTCAAGATCAGAGATCTAGAATTGCGATATTCCGAAGTCTTGGCAGAGCTAGGCCAGATGCAAGCTCTAGAGGAAGAAAATCAAGCTTTGAGAGCTTTGATAGAAAATGCAGATAGAAAACTAGTAGATAGTGTGGTGTCGGTGCCGGTTGTCTCTTATGGATTGCCCTATATTGGCAGTGGTACTCAAGATGAAGTTAGATCTGGTTCACTAGTGCTCTCATCCCAGACTTTAGTGGGCAGAGTAGACCAAGTCTCAGAAAGACAATCGAGTGTAGTATTGCTTGCTAGCGCCAAGCTAGAACCTATTTTGGTCAAAACTCAATCTGGAGTGACTGGGATTGTCAAAGGAGATGGGAGACACATTTTACTTACAGAAGTAGCTAGTGACGCTGAAATCCAAGTGGGTGATAGAGTAGTGACAGCAGGGCAGAGTGGGATTCAGCCGGATATCTTTATTGGCAAGATTAGCTATATCGTAGATGATCCGGCCCAGTCTGTAAAAACTGCTTATGTGGATCAATTGGTTTCATTTTTTGAATCCAGAATTGTGGAGGTGATCAAATGAAGAAACTGCTTATCATCTTGATTATCACCATGTTGCTAACTATTCTTATTTTTATAGAAAGATCTTTTGGTTTGCCTTTGTTGTTTTTGATGGGGGTATTATTTTTTAACACCTATATAGATGAAAGATATGAGATGTGGATTGGGTTGTGGTGGGGGATTATTTTGGCAGTAGTTTTTGGTATTCCTATTTGGCTAGGTATTGTTTCGATAGGAGGTGGTTTGTGGCTTTTTTCATATTTAGTCAGAGTAGTGGCGAGTAATTTGCGCAGAGCCTCTATAGTAGTAGCAATCCAATCGATATTATTATCAATGCTTTTATGGGGGCAGATGAGACTAGGATGGTTTTTTATTTTGTATCATCTGGGAGTAGTAGTGATGATTGGACTGGTGATGTTTGTGGGTAGGGTCAGACAATATAGAGTACAGACTATTAGTTTTTCAAAGAGAATGAAGTATGACTAGAGAAAAAAATCTCTACCAGGATAAGATCAAGTTTTTAGTTTTTATACTATTTCTCGTTTTTTTTGGTGTGTTATTGTTGGTTCGTTTGATTGATATTCAGATTATCAGAGGAGATACATTTTTGGAGCTAGCTGATGATAATAGATTGTATACTTTACCTGTGCCCGCACCTCGAGGAGTTTTTTTTGATAGATATAAAGATTCTTTAGTCTATAACGATAGAGTTTATTATTATCTAGAGGATGCTAAAGTTTTGTATCCTACCCAAGAACATGTGTTGCGTGATCAGGCTCTAGCTATCATGGCGACTGATTCGGCTTCTATAGTCAGTAAAGAAAAGCGAGTCTATAAGTATCCGTCTGTATTGGCTAATACTCTGGGCTATGTGGGACAAGTAACAGCAGACGATATCAAGGAAAATCCTCAGTTATTACCCATTTCTCTAATAGGAAAATCTGGATTGGAAAGATTGTACAACTCAGAACTGATGGGAGTAGATGGTAAAAAATATTTTGAAATTAATGCCAGAGGTGAAAGACAAAGACTAGTTGATGAAAAGGTAGCTATTCCTGGTAAAAATATTCAGACTACTTTAGATCCGTACCTGTCACAAGTAGCTTATCAAGCCCTGGGAAATCAAAAAGGAGTAGTGATTATTAGTGATGCTAAAACTGGACAAATTTTGAGCTTAGTTAATAAACCCTCATTTGATGCCAATTTGATAAGTACTACAGAAGATAATCCATTGGCTGAAGAATCCAGGAAAAACCAGGTCAATCAATGGTTTGAAGATGAAGATGAACCATTTTTTAATAGAGCTCTAATGGGTATTTATCCTCCGGGATCTATTTTTAAAATAGTTACAGCTATGGCCGGGCTAGAGAACGGCAAAATTGACCAGAGTACGACTGTTAATGATGAAGGTAGTCTAAAAGTGGGCGAGTATGAGTATCGATCTTGGTTTTATTGGAATTACGGTAGGGTAGAAGGTGAGATCGCAGTAGAGAAGGCCTTGGCTAGGAGTAATGATATTTTCTTTTATAAAGTAGCGGAGTGGGTGGGGCCTCAGTCTCTGGCTGATATGGCCCGGATGTTTGGCTTTGGTAGTTCTCCAGATATCGGGATGACGGCGGCAAAAGGTATCGTGCCAGATCCAGTCTGGAAAGAGCAAACCATAGGGGAAAAGTGGTATCTAGGCAATACCTATCACTTTGGGATTGGTCAGGGTGATATCCTAGTTTCACCACTTCAGATCCAGCAAATGCTCCAGACAGTAGCTAATACTGGTGAGATGTGTACTCCCAGCATTGTCCAGCAGGACAAAGATTGTTTTTCAATAGGCATCCATGAAGAAAATATTAATTTGGTTCTCTCTGGAATGCTTGACGCGTGTTCTAGTAATGGGACGGCTTATCCGTTTTTCCCTTACAATGCTGAAAAAAGGCAGGAAGGCAACTCAGCTATTCAAGACATTCATAATGGAGCCGTAGCCTGCAAAACGGGAACAGCAGAGTGGGGAGGGGTGGATGAGAGAGGGTATAGGAAGACGCATGGGTGGTGGGTGGGGATACTTGAGTTGGAAAGTGGAAAGTTGAAAGTAGAAAGTGGGGGTGAGCAAGCAGCTAGTAGCGAGCAGCTAGCAGATAAAGGGCTTGAGGGCTTGGAGCTTGGGGCTTGGGAGGATAGAGGTGAATGGCTTGAAAAAGTTAATGAAGTTGGGTTTCCGGAGAGAATTGTGATTACTGTATTAGTCGAGAGTGATGAGGAGAATCCGTATAAAGAAGGGTCAAGTGATGCCTCACCGGTGGGGAAGGAGATTGTTGACTGGCTAGTCCCACTTCGCTGAAGCTACGCGAGATAAATAGGTAGTAGAGAGTAGGCAGTAGGGATTACGTCACTCAAAGAGTGATCACCCTCTGGGTGAATTTACGAATCTGACTTGATATACTCAAAATATGAAAAGGAACATACACACACTTACTACTTGGAAAGAACTTAATGACAAACTAGATGAAGATATTGCTAGAGCTGAGAGAGTTGACATTGATAATTTAAAGAAGTACGACGTAAGGAGAATTCTAAAGTCTATTAGAAAGAAATTAAAGTAAACTTGTGGTAACAAAAAACCGACAGCCTTTAGACTGCCGGTTTAATTTATTTTTTCTAATATTTAATAAACTAATGCGTCTGGATACATTTTTTGTAGAAAATCAACATATGCAGAAGCGAGACCACTAAGTTCACCATCACTAAGATTAAATCCATCTTCTTCTCTAGTTAAATCTCTAATATAACTTTTTGCATTCTCTTCAATATCGTCCTCTGTATAATGATCTTTAAAGCTTTCGGCCCAAACTGTAGCGCCATTTATCACTGCTGCTAAAAACTCTTCATTTTTACCTTCCATACCTTTTAAAGTATCTCTTAAAGCGCTGAGTGCTTCACCTATACGATTAGCCTTAGCCTCAATTGCAGCAGTATCTCTTGCTCTTTCTGCAACACTATTGGCTCGTGTTGCCTCAGCTGTTTCAGCGGTCATAGCTCGCATCTTGCCAGAGCTATCAGTAATCACAACCTCTTGATGTCTCAAGTTGTTGTCTTGAAATCTTATTCCAGTATTTACTTCTCCCATAATTCTCCTTTTTTTGATTAGCACTTACTTTTTAGTGCTATAGAACTGTTAAATTATATCAAATTTGACAAGTATTTTGAACTAAAAGCTTTATTTGAGAAAATATAGCTAAGTTATTATTGATAATACTTGATGTAACCTCTTTGTAACCTTTTTCGTATACACTCGGCTTTATGCTGAGTCAAACTGATCGGAAAATTATTACGGCTTTGGTTTCTATTGAGGGCATCGGGCGGAGGACTATCCGGCAGCTTTTGTCGTATTTGCAGAAAAATGATTTTACTTTGGCAGAATTTTGGCGCAATCCGGACAAAGTGTGTTCGGATAATTTTCGCCTAAATGAGAGGCAGATAGAAGAGTTTGTAAAATTTAAGAAAAAGTACTCATTTAACTCATATTTTTCCCATATCAAAGAAAAAGATGCAAGTATCATTTTTGCAGAAGATGAGGCTTATCCGCCACTTTTGCGTCAAATTGATGACCATCCGATCTTACTTTTTGCAAAAGGCAATTTGGGTTTTGTTCACAATCTACCCATTGCGGTAGTAGGGACCAGACAAATTACTGGCTATGGCAAAATGGCGACTAGCAAAATAGTAGGAGAGCTGGTCAAGCTTGATGCGCAGATTATATCTGGTGTGATGTATGGTGTGGATAGTTTTGCTCACAAGACATGTTTTGACAAAGGTGGTCAGACAGTGGGGGTCTTGGGTTATGGTTTTGATCATTGTTATCCCAAGTCACATGGTAAGTTTTTATCAGATTTTATAGAAAAGGGTGGCACACTATTATCGGAATTTGCGCCATATGTATTGCCCAAACAAGGGAATTTTCCAGTGCGCAATAGAATTGTGGCGGGGATGAGTCTGGGGACGATTGTGATTGAAGCCGCCAAAAAATCTGGAAGTCTAATCACGGCCAGATTGGCGGGTGAGTATGGGCGGGAGGTGTTTGCAGTACCGGGACCGATTACTAGTCCGTATAGTGATGGGACGAGAGAACTTATTAACTTGGGGGCAAAGATGGTGGGGAGTGGGTTTGAAATAGTTAGTGAGATTGAAGAAAGTTGGGGGAGGATTAATAAACCAAGTGCTGAATTAAGGTCTACTATCAATGGATTACGAATTGCGGATTACGAATCAAGTAACGCACAACGCGTAACTCATAACGCACAGCTTGCATTTAATTTCAACAATTCTCTCGAAGAAAAAGTCTACAAACTGCTCCAAAGTCAATCTTTGACCACCGATGAGTTGTGTGAGATGGTAGAATTGGACTTTGACAGATTAAGTGAGGCTTTAACAATGATGGAGATGGAGGGTACTATAGGTAGAGATGGGGAAGGGTGGTGTTTGAGAGGTTGAGTGGTCACTTTGTATTGACTAGGTATAATTGACCCTTTTAAAATCCAAATTACAAATACCAAATGTCAAACATAAACGCACAACGCGTAACGCAGAACGAATAACGGATTACGAATTACAAATGGCTTTATGGCTCTATGGCCTTATGGCTGGGGAGATAGGTTATATATGAACTTAGTAATTGTTGAGTCACCTACCAAGGCTAGGAAATTAAAGGAATATTTGGGTGCTGGTTTTGCGGTGGAGGCGTCGGTGGGGCATGTCAGAGATTTGCCAAAGAAAAAACTAGGGGTAGATATTGAAAAAGACTTTGAGCCCACCTATGAAGTCAGTGAAGATAAGCAAGATGTGGTAGCCAAGCTCCAGAAATTGGCAAAAAAAGCTGATGCTATCTATCTAGCAATGGACCCTGACCGGGAGGGAGAAGCAATTGCGTGGCATATTGAATATCTTTTGGGGAAACACAAATTTTTGCGAGCTACTTTTCATGAAATCACTAAGGATGCTGTCAAAAAAGCAATTGATAATCCCGGGAAATTAAACACTCATCTAGTTGATGCTCAGCAAGCTAGGAGAGTATTGGATCGTTTGGTTGGTTACCAGTTGTCACCAGTGTTGTGGAAGAAGATTCGCCGAGGATTATCTGCTGGACGTGTTCAGTCAGTGGCTTTGCGTCTGATTGTGGAGCGGGAAAGAGAAATTGCTGCTTTTGTGCCGGATGAGTTTTGGGAGGTGGATGTGCTTGTCAGCACAAGTTCAAAGTTCAAAGTTCAAAGTTCAAAGAACGATGCAGATAAGCCAGAGTGGTTGGATGAAGTTCCAGGTGAAGCGTTGGTTGGGCGGGTGATTGAGGTCAATGGTAAAAAATATGAGCCAAAGAAGGAAGCGGATGTAGCTGATGTAGTCAATGGTTTGAAAGCTTCTGATTATGTGATCCAGTCTGTAGAGCGTAAGCAGAGAAAACGTTCTAGTTTGCCCCCTTTTACTACTTCTACACTCCAGCAGACAGCAGCCACCAGGCTAGGTTTTACTAGCAAGCAAACCATGACTCTGGCTCAACAGTTATACGAAGAAGGTTTGATCACTTATCACAGAACAGATTCAGTTAACCTTTCTCAGCAGGCGATTGATAATGCTAGAAAACTCATTGATCAAAAATATGGAAAAGAGTATTTACCTGGGAAAGCTAGAGTTTTTAAAGGTAAATCAAAGAATGCTCAAGAAGCTCACGAATCTATCCGTGTGACTGATTTGAGTTTGGTCAAAGATGATATTTTACCAAAATCCAGAAAATACAGCACCAATCATGTCAAACTCTACGATTTGATCTGGAGAAGGTACGTGGCAACCCAGATGGAGGATGCTGTTTATGATAGCACCATCATAATGTCAAAGGCCAAATGTCAAATGTCAAAACCTCCATTCAAAGAGGCAATGCTTAAGACCAATGGTTCAGTGCTTAAATTTGATGGGTGGATGAAGCTCTTCCCAGGTGGTGGTGATAATCTGTTGCCGGATGTCCAGGAAGGTCAGGATCTTCATTACAGTGATCTGTATGCAGCTCAAAAGTTTACTCAGCCACCAGCTAGATACAATGATGCTTCTTTGGTTAAAGAACTAGAAAAGCGTGGGATTGGTAGACCTAGTACCTATGCTTCTATTATTTCGGTGCTTGAAGTAAGAGGTTACGTAACCAGAGACGCCAAGCGATTTGTGGCCTCTCCGGTGGGGATGACAGTGACCGACTTTTTGGTTGATCATTTTGATACCATCATGGACTATGATTTCACTGCAGAAATGGAAGAAGACTTGGATAGAATTTCTAGAGGTGAGAAAGAATGGAAAAAGATTATCAAAGATTTTTACTCTCCTTTTGAAAAAAAGATTGATAAAGTAACTGACAAAGCCGAGCGAGTTCAGATTCCAGTTGAGAAAACTGGGGAGCCCTGTCCTGATTGTGCTGAATTGGTGAAAAAAGGAGAATTAGATAAAAAAGATGCCGGTGAGATCGTAATTCGATCTGGCAGATTTGGTAAATTCAAGAGCTGTAGTCGATTCCCAGACTGTAAATTTACTGAAAACATTGTTGACAAGGTGGATGGCGTCAAATGTCCATTGTGTCAAAAAGCAGACGTCATCTCACGTAACACTAGATGGGGTAGGAAGTTTTATGGTTGCGAAAGCTATCCAGAATGTGACTGGGCCTCATGGGCCGAGCCAAAACCAGGACTAAAAATCACCAAAAAAGAGTGGGCAGAAATGCAGAAGAAGCGCAAGGAAAAAGCCGCCAAGAGAAAAGCCACGATGGAAGCAAGGTACGGGAAGAAGGGGGCTAAAAAAACTGTTGCAAAGAAGAAGTCTGCAGGCAAGAAAAAGAAAGCGGCTAAAAAGAAATCATAGGAAGTATGTTGATGCCATGTCGACCAGCGTGGAGACATCCCTTTTAAAATTGCTAGAAAAGGGATTTCTCGACTGCGCTCGAAATGACAACTTTTATAAATCGCCAAATAGATAAATAGCTAAATATGAAAATAATTCTCTTCGGTGGTGCTTTCGATCCTCCTCATTTTGGGCACCAAACGGTGGCTGAGTCTTTGATCGTCTCAAAGATTGCAGATGAAGTGTGGTATGTGCCTGTTTTTAAACACCCTTGGGCGGAGAAATTGGGTAAAGTTTTCCTGACTGATTATGAAAAAAGAGTAGCAATGCTTCAGATGATGTTATCTCCAGGGACAAAAGTTGCCCATTACAGAGACGTGAGTTTTACCTATCCTACATTGGAGTACTTTAGTCAAAAGTACCCAGATCATGAATTTTCTTGGGTAATGGGGTCAGAGTATCTATCAAAGTTTGATTTGTTTCTCAAAGATCATCCTAGGTTGGTTGAGTATCAAATTTTTATTTATCCTAGAAAAGGTTATCCCATGGATTCTTTGTATCCCAATATGGTTCCACTAAAAAATGTGGAGGAAATAGAGATTTCTTCTGGTATGATTAGAGATAAAGTAAAGGCTGGTGAAGATATTGGAGATTTGGTTAATCCAAAAATAGAAAAATTTATTGAGGCAAATAAATTTTATATAGAGTAAGATGAACGGAGGTTATTATGGATCAAATCATTGCTAGCTTTATTGTCGTGATTAGTTTTTTTGCTGGGGCTTTGGCTTTGATTCAGCCTGTGAGTGAGATTGGTAAGGCGGTATGGGAGTATTTGGTGAAGTTGAAGGAAGGATCTTTTGATACCAAAGCTTCAAAGAGGCAGAGCGACAAAGTTGCAGAGAAAAAATGAAAAACGGCAACAAAATCTTAACCGACTATCAGCGATTGAAGCCAATTCTTGAGAAATTAAGAAAAGAGGGCAAGAAGATTGTCCTGACTCAAGGTTCTTGGGATTTGGTCCATGTGGGGCATGCTCGGTATTTGGCTGAAGCTGCCAAGCATGGGGATGTGTTGATTGTGGGGACGGATAGCGATGAGAAGATCCGCAAGAGAAAAGGGCAAGGTAGACCAGTAGTGCCTCAGGAAGAGAGATTGGAAATGTTGACCTATTTTCGATCAGTAGATTATGTGGTACTCAAGCCAGTGGAAGCAGAGAAATTTAGCTTGATCAAATTGGTCAGACCAGATGTGTTGATTGTGATTAAAGATAATTATTCTGATGAAAAACTTAAGGAAGTAGAAAAACATTGTGGTGAAGTTACGGTATTACCTAGGATGGCAACCACATCGACCAGTGCCAAGTTGCGCTCAGTCCAGATTGGTCAAGCCAAAAAGATGGAGACGAAATTAATTAAAGCGATTGAGGGGGTGTTGGAGGAGTTTAGGAGATAGCAGAGTTGCTGAGTCCACTAAGTTACTGAGTTACTGAGGAGTTTTATGAAGGTTATTTTGGCATACATTCCTGTTCTTCATCAAGGCTATCGTGAGCTTTTTGAGCTTCACAGTGATGCGGAGGAGTTGTGGGTTCTGGGGTATGAGTTTGCGGATGAGTTTAAGGAGATTAGGAAAGATATTCGCAGGCTTGATCCGGAATTGGTGGTGCAAGCGGTGGAGGGGTGGAACCTTTTCAATGGATTACGGATTACGGATTATGAATCATTAAAATCGTTGGATAAAGAAGTTGAGATAGTTGTGCCGGACGATGTGGTGATGAGGGAGATTGTGGGGCGGTATTTGTCGGAACATAAAGTGACCTATTCTCCTATTTTTTTGCGCTGGGATCGGCATTTGGTTTCAGAACAAAAGGTGATTGATAGTGTGAAAGTTTTAAGTTCTCAAGATTTTGACAAAGAGAGTATGAAGCTGGCCTTTGATAATGCTAGCCAGAGTACGGACTGGTGGCGACATGTGGGGGCGGTGCTGGTCAAGGATAGAGAAGTTGTCTCTGTTGGCTGGAATCGACATCTGCCCACAGAAAATGCGACTTATTTGCATGGTGATCCACGAGCTCTTTTTAGTTCTGGTATTGGTATTGAGTTCGCCACTAGCATTCATGCGGAGGCTGGGATTATTGCCAGAGCAGCTAGAGAAGGTGTCAAGTTAGCTGGAACAAGCATGTACGTGACTGATTTTCCCTGTCCAGTCTGTGCACGGCAAATTGCTGAGGCTGGGATCAAAAAACTCTTTTTTGCCCATGGCTATAGTCTTCTAGATGGGTTGGAAATTTTGTACAGCGCGGGAGTGGAGGTTGTTCAAGTAGAATGGAGTAAGGAAGATAATGTGGAGGCGATGGAGAGGGATGGGGAGAGGTCTATTTTGTTTTCCCTATCTTCACCTTAACGGGTTTTTCATTATAAGTAGGATGGTGGATATCAGGTACTAGAAATTGGGCGTGGAGGTGGGCTACTGTGCCGGCGGAGTAATCGGTGTCGCCAAAGCGCATTACGAAGCCTCCTCCAGGAACATCAAATTCTTTTTGGGCCCAAGAGAAAAGTTCAATTAATTCCTTGCCAGCCTCTGGATCAAGTTCCGATAGATCTGTAATGTGGTCTTTGTAAATGGCGAGTAAGTGTAATTTAGTATGCTGATAAGGCCATTGATTGTGAGTTAATAGCCAGTAATTGGTCTCTTTGATAATGGGCTTTTTGTGGTATTTTTCTAGATTTTCTAGGCAGAAGGGGCAGTGGGAGGCATCACGAATATTTTCCATGACCTGAGTTTGTTCTGTGGTTCTGGAATTATCGATGTCGATGAAGTCTGTTTTGCGTTGTGTGTTGTTAGTCATTAGTTGTTTGACCTCACTTCTCATGCTTTGCTTGTCGCAAAGACTTGAGTTTCTCTCCAATGATGGAGAGAGGCTTGTTTATTGCTTATCTACACCGCCACTGGTATATCCCAGATTCCTGGGTGTGGATCATAGTCATAGAGCTCAAAATTATTGGCACGGTAAGCGAATAAATCTTTTTCCTTACCTTTTGGTGGGGTCATTTTCATTTTGGGTAGTGGTCTTGGTTCACGACTGAGGAGTTCTTTGACTTTGTCTATCTGATCAGCATAGATATGGGCGTCAGAAAAGCTATGGATGTATTCACCCACTTCATAGCCAGTTACCTCTGCCATAGCTAATGTTAGAGCTGCATATTGGGCTAGGTTGGCAGGCAGGCCAATTGGGACATCACATGAGCGTTGGAACATATGCAGGTTAAGTTTGTTGTTTAGAATCCTGATATTGATCCAGCCATGGCAAGGGGCTACTACTACTTTTTGAGTACGACCAGTGATCCTAATGGTGTATTGAGGAATCCAAGGAGTAATGAAGTGGGTTTTGAGGAATGGTTTTTCTTTTATTTGTTGAATAATGGCTTCAAATTGATTATAGGTCTCACCCTCAGCGGTAGGGAAATCATGAAAAGCAGCGCCATAGCTTCCAGGCCCTAGGTCTCCTTCTTCCAAGCCTCTTTTGGCGCATTTTTCTTTTGTGACCCAAGATTTCCACCAGGTGCAACCAAAAACTTCTAGTTCCTTTTGGGTTCTAGCCCCGTTGATAAAGCCAAACAGCTCGCCCATAGCTCCTTTCCACATTTTTTCACTGATTTTTCGCTCGGTAATAATGGGAAATTCTTTGCTCAAATCAAACCGCAGGGTCATGGGGGAGAGATGGGTGATGGTATCTACTTCCATTTGGGATTCGCTTCTGATCCCATTGTCTAAAATGCTTTGGAGGAGTTGGCGGTATTGGGTGTCGGGTTGTTTCATACTGAGTTTCTTTATAGTAGAAAACTTAGTGGTTTGCAAAGGGGGATTTTTATTATATGAATTCAAATTTATGAGTTTGGTATGGATTTATGTAGAATTTATTCTTATAGTTATAAGTATGTTTGAATTATTTAGAGGGGCAACTACTGGATATAAAAAAACACGGTCAGAACCAGAGGCTTTAAGTAGAGTTTATTCAGATAGATCGAATCCCCATGATAAAGAAAATGCTGATGAGTTATTATGGATGTCTGATGATGAAAAGTACGCTGGTAGTGTGGCTGTAGCTAGATACATAGTATCAAAGGCTATTGATACTCATCATAGTGATGATTATTATCCAAGGATTTTTACTTATCATGTGCCAACAAATCAACATGTTTATGAAGCAAGTGGTGAAAGGTTAGAGCCTATTTGGAGAAGTGGGGGTTCTGCAGAACAAATGGTGGTAGGTAAAGTTGATGAAAAATTTGTTGCTGAATATAAGTTATCAGCAGATTCATCAAAAAAACTTAATGAGAGACTGGATAAAAAAGCCTCTTTTTTCAGAGATACCTTGAGCAAATTTAGGTTTTATTTTGATGATAGTTGGAAGAATACTCTTCGAGTGGCTATAGATAGCATCCCAGATGACTATACTTTAATGCAAGCTTTGAAACATATTTATGATGAACTTATTAAAAAAGGTTATGAAGCAGAAGAACTGAAAGAAAAAATATCTGAAATTGTTTTTAATTACTTATTTTATATTTTACCTATTAAAGGGGTTTTTTTTGAAAGAGAAGCCAGCAAAGAAGAAGAAACTATTGATTTAAAACAAGATTTAACAATAGACGAAGAAGTTAGAGACTCTCAGATGAAATTGGTAGATTCTCTGAGAGTTTCTAATATCGAAGAAATTGATGAACCCACTTATAGAGCAATTGAGAATTCTGGAATAATTGATAAAAATGATGAATCTATGTTGGTAGATTTAGAGAACGGAGAAAAACTATATTTGCATAAGAGTGGGAGTATTATTTCGGTGATATCTTATCAAAATATTCAGCCAGAAGACCTTCCGAAGCAGATAGTAAAGGATCTAAAAGCAAAAAATGTTTCTTTTGATAGAGCACGTATTTTAGGAAAGGCTCAGAAAATTTTTGTAATTGATACTGATACAATGCTTTGTGTCGATATTTATCAATGGTTTAGGTCTTTTTTGTCAGAGTCTGAAGTGTTTTTATCAGATGCTGGTTTCTCATTTGCTGTTGAGGAAAAAGATGTCTTTTTAAAACTTATTCAAACAGAATTTGTTGGTGGGATTATTAATGGATATGATTCAATGAAAGAAGCTAGAGCTGTAATGATAGTCATGTTACATGAAATTTTTCATTTATTACAAAAGGAATCAATGAGTAGGTCAGATAAACTAAAAACATCAGTAAAATTAAAGTTAATGGGTTTTTGGAGGGGGATCATCCGCAAAAATGAACTAACTGATTTTGAAAGAAGATTTTTAGATACGAAAAATAAAACAGGTGTGATCAATGAAAGAAATGCTTGGTTATTTGCTATTTTGGCTGTCAGAAAACTTCAATCACTAGGTATTGATTTAGATAAGGGAGTTGATGTCAGAGAGTATTATGATCAAGCACTGTCCACATATCAACAACAATTAGCTTATTATCCTCCTACAAAGAAGTTACATTTGTATTCACAAAGTGCTAGAAGATGGACTAGAAAAAATACAAACCCTAATAGGAAAATATTGATCAAGAGATGATTCTTTGCAAATGTTGATTTTGTGATAGATTGGTGGTGTGGGAGGTTTTTATGGTGGAAGATGAAGGAAACCTACTTATTTTAAGCCAGAGTGATGAGCTCACATGTGGATGGAAAGATCTTTTTGAAATTTCTGGTGATTTGCCATTTAGTATTTTTTGTGCTTTTGCAGATAATTTTGATAGTCCTGATAATATGGATACAGTTAAAGTAAGTGATGAAAATAATCCTTTAACTAAAACCAAACAAAGTTTATCTAGAGTAATGGAAGGAGTAGATAAGGTCCTAATATCTGATAATTTTGGTCGTTTAAATGGTGATCGATCTCTGGAAACAATAAATTATGTTGTAATGTTTATTAATAAATTATTAGAAATAGTTCCTCAATTAAACATTGTAGTTGTTCAAATTTTATCAGATAGGGAAAATATTGAATTGGCTAACCTAGTTGAGTCTAGTGAGAATGTTTCTTTAGTTTCAAATGATCCGGAAGAAATAAAGGCTGCTTTTGACACTAAAGGTACTAATCTTCCTGCAGAGCCCGAACCCGATCCCCAATAATCGTCCGCACATACCACCAAGCTTGTCTGGGATGAACTAGGCAGTATTTGACGTCTGATTTGCAGTTGGGGGCAAAGTAGATGTTTATTTTTTCTTCAAAGTTACCATGGGTAATCGTGGCGGTGGTTTTCATAGGTTTATCATTATTAAAATCCAGGAAAATCATGCCGTTGCGGCCGTGTTGTTTTTCGATATTGGTGGAGTCAATTTCTGGATTTGTTTCTAGCCTAGGATAGGTCTCAATCAAAGCTGGATAGCCATATTGATCTGTAGGGAAGTAAACTAGCCTGACAGGATTACGACCAGCAATAGCGTGAGTGTTGTTTTTAAAAACATAGCTTTGGTTTGGATCAATTGGCTGATAGGTAATCTCTGGGAAGAGGAGTGGTTGATGAGTTTTTCTTTCAGCATCTAGGTCCACATTGTTAGCTATAAAAACTGTAAAGCTATCCCAGCCATTATTTTTATTATGATCTAAGCCCCAAACTTTCTGTCCTTTCTCATTTTTCCATTGTAAATTTTGAATGGTGGTGTCAATTAGTTTATTGGTTGTTAATTGCTCTTTAACTTTAATTTTAAAATTATTATCAAAAAACTCAGCAATTGGTTGCTGATTTTGCAAAAACAGGATAGATTCTCTATCTCTTTGCATCTCTACATCTTTATCTTTCTGCCACTCTAAAGTAATTCTCCCTGGAGTCAGTTCTTCCTTTTTTCTATCCTTCAATCCATCATTTGCCAATGTCTCAAAGCGCATTGATTCATCACCATAAAAATATCTAGAACCATCAAGTACAAAAGGCACAATCCACCAGCCAAAGTTTTCAGCTTTAGTATCATAATAGGGACCTTTAAAATCAGGATCATAAATTCTAATATCGCTGATGTAGAGTTGGTCTTGGCTTTGTCTTAAACGAAGTCGATAGTGGGGGGTAGTAATCCAGTAGGCTGATTCGGAAGAATCATCAAAACTCTTTCCTTCGTAAATCGTGATTCGTTGTGCGTTCTGCGTTGTGAGTTGTGCGCTTTGGGGGAGTTGGTTGGCTGGGATGACCTGGTTATTTTCATCTTGCCCAACCCAATCTGCCACGTATTCCAGTTGTTTGAAGTACTCATCTTGGACTTCAGTGGGCATGGAGTTTTCCAGACCGATCAAAGTAAAAGTGTAGCTGTTCGTTATGCGTTGCGCGTTGTGCGTTTGATTGAAGAGGTGTTTGAAGTATTCTAGGTCTCTGTCACCTAGCTTGTAGTCATTTGGTTGAGAGGTATATGAGTTGGTACTGTCACCGTAATTCATGACTGGGTCGGTGATGGTCTGGCGGACGATTAGGGGCATGGTGTCGGCTTGATCAGGATCCGGGATCAAGGTCCAGTTTTGACTTGGATAGTATGGGTAATGAGGAGGGCCACCATAGAGTGAATAGGAGTCGGTGCCCATTTGTTCACGAGTGATCTGATGGACTTGGACGCCATATTTTTCTTTTAGGTATTTTAAAGACCAGGAGTCGATCATCCAGGCAGTAGTGACTGATGGATATTCGCCAAAAACATCTTGATATTTGGTCATGTAGGTGTCGATCAGTTTGGCTCTGTCTTCTTGGCTGTAGCCAATCAGATAAGCATGGTGGGCTTGGTACCAGGTGTCTTCACTACCTTGGTAATGGACTCCGGCATCATTTGCCAATGAAGGAATGACTTCTAAGAAAGCACCTATACTAGATTCGTAGTGAGTAGGCAGTAGTTTTGTGAAGTTTGTATCATTCAGTGCGTCGTAGCGGAGGGTGAAGGTGGCGGGGAGGTTTAGTTTGGTGAGGGTATTGATTTGTTGGTTGAGGTTGGCAATACTGCCGGTATCACAGCACTCGGTCCCTCGGACTTGGTTGATGATGATGGTGATATGATCGGTGGTAGTTTCCTGAGCATGAGCTGATGGAGTGAGGATTGGGATTAAATTTAATAAAAGTAATAAAGAGATAGAGAGATATAGGGTTTTGAGTTTCATAGTTTCAAAGTAGCAGAGTTGCAGAGATCTTTTTGTGTTAGTATTGTTTCATTGTTAAAGTGTTTTGTCCAAGGCTGACTATGTCAAAAATATCTGTAAAAATCAAACGGTTTGATACTTCCTTACCTTTGCCTGAATATAAAACTGGTGGGGCGGCGGCGATGGACTTGCATGCACGCCTTGATACTTTGATAAAAGCTGGTGAGGTGGGGTATGTACCACTCAATGTAGCTTTGCAAATCCCAGAGGATTATTGGGTGTTGCTCTCGGCTCGTAGTTCTCTCCATAAAAAAGGTTTGATTCCCGCTAATGGAATTGGAGTAGGTGACTTTGACTATCGGGGTGATGGCGATGAATACCTGGCTGCTTTGTACAATTTTTCTAAAAAAGATGTCATAGTCAAAAAGGGTGAAAGGATCGTTCAGATGATTATTTTAAAGAGAGATAGAGTAGAACTAGAGGAGTTTGATAATTTTGATGATGAGGATAGAGGTGGGTTTGGGAGTACGGGGAGTGTTTGATTTACGATTTATGATTTATGGATTATGATTTACCAATGATCACTTACATTATTGCTACGATCACTAAAGATGGTTTTATCGCTCGAGATCCAAAGGAAGCTTCAACGAATTGGACTAGTGGTGCAGATACTCTGTGGTTCCTCAAAAAGACTAAAGAGTCTGGTATTGTAGTGATGGGGAGGAAGTCTTATGAGACGATTCCTGATAAATATCGACCGTTGAAAGAGAGAATTAATATCGTGATGACTCGAGATGGAATGAATGATGTAGATCAAATTTCTTCACTAATTTCAAATGTCAAAGTTCAAATGTCAAATGAAGGCCAAAATCTGAAATCTAAATTAGAATTAAGAGTTTGCTTAGATCCAAAAGAAATTATAAAAACTGTGGAGAATGTCGGGTTTAAAGAGTTGGCAGTGTGTGGTGGATCCAGTGTTTATACGTCTTTTCTCAAAGCCGGAGTGGTGGATCAAATGTACATTACCGTAGAAGAAAATGTAGAGTTTGGTGATGGGATTCCTCTTTTTAATGATGGGACTTCACTAGATGATGATAGGTTTGAGTTGGTGAGGGAGGAGAGGATTGGGGAGGGGACGGTGGTGAGGGAATATAGAGTTGGTAAGTAGATAAGTAGGCAAGTTGCTGAGGAGTTTTTTTTGCCAAAATATCATAGGTACAGACGAAAGCGAAAAAGGGAAAGTTCACCTCCTATAGTTGAGATTGTTGCAGTGGGAGTGTTGGTGGCGTTTTTGCTAGTGAGTTTGTTGAATCGTAGTGTGATTGATTTGGGTGCTTTTCTCTTTTTTATTTTGATCAATGTTACTGTAATTCTCTTCACATATATTTTTGTAAAAAAATATCTAGATATTCGCAAATGGAAAACATACGAGTTGGCGCAAGTGGACAAGATGAGTGGGGTAACTTTTGAAAAATACGTGGCAGAGCTTTTTAAATTCCAAGGATACAAAAAGGTGAGACTCACTCCTGATGGTAATGATTTTGGGATAGACATTACGTATCAAGATAATGGCGTAAAGTATGCTGTTCAAGTCAAAAGGTATAGAGGGAAAGTAGGTGTGAGTGCTGTCTATCAAGCTACTGGGGGAATGAAGTATTATGGCTGTGATAAGGCAGTGGTAGTGACCAATAGTTTTTTTACTGCAAAGGCAAAAGAGTTGGCTAAGAAGACAGGAATTATTCTTGTGGATAGAGAAGTTTTAGTGGATTTGGTGTATCAGTTTAAGCAAATCAAAACCAGTAACTAATTACTACAGATAGTACTTTTCCTACATTTTGAACACAACATCTTGTGTTTTGACCTATTTTGTCCTATTGCATTGGTGCGTGGTGAGTGTGTATTGTTTTTAGGTTGTTTATTTTAATAAATTGTCTTATGTCACATCCTTTAAGAAATGCAGCAGAGAGTGTTTCAGGAATGAAACGTGAAGCAGTTTTATTGGGAGCTAATGATACCGTCCAAGACAGAGGTTTTTTGCTTGGTTTGGCGTTGAACGAGTTTCATAAAGAGTTTCTAGTAGAACTTATGAAGTATGGGACTCCTGAGTATAGCCATCTCAAATTGTGGGATGAGTTAAATGATGTCTGGGTTTTTATACAATCTTGGCTTAACGTTTATTCCAAAGATCCTGTTTTAGATCCACCTCTTTATTCTGTTAATGGTCAAGGAAACCGTTCTAATTCATTGGAAAGATTTCCAGAATTAGTAATGACTTTGCCAGATGATCCTAATGTTGCTTTAGAATTAGCAAAACATTTTTTATCTATTGCCAAACATCTACCTCATCCAAATATTGGTTTGGTTACTTTTCCGGAAACAATTGGTAAAGTGTTGCGTAATAGGGATCCAAATTTATATTCAACATATTGCCCAGTATTATCTAGAGAGTTGGAGGGTAGTGATATTAACTCAAAATACCGACATCTAGAAAAAATGACGAGGATTTTAAGAGATACTGTGGACAGAAAATTGCTTGTTACGGATTGGGTTAATTATTACATGATGATGGTTGATTGGAGGCACTCTGATTTTTATCAGTATGTATTAGGGGCTTGTATGACTGATAGTGCCTTTAGTGAAGAAATACACAAGATTGTTGCTAGAAATGGTGGATCAAATGGTGAGAAGATTGCAAAATCAAATCAATATTATTTTGATAAGTTATTTGATGATTTGGTTAATTTTGTTTTTCATTATGAATAAGATTTGGCTCCTGTTAATAAAGCCCCAGTGGTGGTTTATGAGAGCGCTACTTAGTTTTTCAACATATTAGGTAAAAGTCTATTCACAAGCTGTAAAAAATAGTAAATTAGAAAACATATCAATATACCAATAACGCAATCTATCAATACAACAATAAATGGTATATTGATTAATTGAATAATTGGTAGATTTAAGGATTTTATGTCAAAAGGTTTCCTAATTACTCTAGAAGGTGGAGAAGGCGGAGGTAAGACTACGCAGATTGTTCGTTTGCGAGAACGTCTGACCGATATGGGTAAGGATGTGATTGTGCTACGTGAGCCCGGTGGGACTGTGATTAGTGAGCAGATTCGTGAGGTGGTGCTTTCTAGCAAAAACACTGGGATTGCTTTTACTACAGAAGTCTTGTTATTCCAAGCTGCTCGAGCTCAGATTTATCGTGAGATTGTCTTGCCTTCGCTAGATGCTGGTAAAGTGGTCCTGATGGATAGATCTCGTGATAGTTCAGTTGTTTACCAAGGCTATGTGCGTGGGTTTGAGATCTCGCTGATTGATCAGCTCAATGATATTTCTACCAAAAACACTACTCCAGATTTGACTCTTTTACTGGACCTACCCGTAGAGACTGGATTACAGAGGAGAGATGAGTCTGGCAAGATGGATCGACTTGATATGGAGACCAAAGACTTCCACCAAAAAGTCCGTGATGGTTATCTAGACTTGGCCAAAAAGAATCAGGGTGGCAGATGGGTGGTGCTTGATGCGAGTGGTGATATTGATAGCGTGGAGGAGGAGATTTGGAAGGTGGTTAGTAAACGAATAAAAAAATAAACTTATTAAACTTGCCAATGGGATTTGGTAATTGGTCATTAAGTTGTGCTATATTACTACTAATATGAAAAAAATAGTTCTCTCTTCAATAGTATTACTTGGTTCAACAGTATTGTTGTCTGCTTGTGTACCAGGTTTGCAAAACCAGGAGCAAACTCAACAATCTGAAAAAGAAATGATTAAGGAAAGTAATGAGTTGGCTCAGGCTATAGAAAGTGGTAAGCCCACATACTGTCAGATTACTAGTGATGATGGCACAGAAAATTTAGAATATTGGATTAAAGACAAAAAAATGAAGATGGTGGGTCAAGGTGTGAGTGGTGATGATGAGGTGGCTCAGATGGAAATGGGATCTATGATCAGCGATGGTGAATATATCTATACTTGGAGTGAAGGTGAGACCCAAGGTGTGAAGTTTAGAGCTATGACAGAGGAAGAAGCCCAAGAAGTAGCCGCAGAAGCAGAAGAATATATGCAAGATTTGCCTGATATGGGTGATGATTTTGTAGAAGAATATGAGAACAAGGGTTATAGAGTGGATTGTAAGCAACAAAATATTGCTGATAGTGAGTTTACTCCTCCTGCCAATGTTCAATTTCAAGATATGGAAATGATCATGGAGCAATCAATGCAGCAGGTGAGACAAGGCATGATGGAGGGTGAAGGGATGATGGAGCAAGAGCAGGAAATGGAGATTCAGTATGAGAAGTTTATGAAGGGGTTGGATGAATAAAGTTCATGTTGTTGATCATCCTTTTGTGATTGATTCCTTGACCCATCTCAGAGATAAAGACACAAACTTAGAAAAATTCCGTCATCACTCGGACAAGATTTGTCAGTTACTTTTTGCTGAGGCTATCAGAGGTTTGGATTTTCATAAAGTTGAGATTGAGACTCCCTTGGAAAAAATGAAGTCAAGGAAATTGGCTGATGAGATAGTGGTTGTGCCAGTTCTTCGCTCGGGCATTGCGATGCTTTTTGGGGCGATGCAACTTTTACCAAAGTCAAAAATTGGTTTTGTGGGACTAGAAAGAGACGAGGACACGGCCTTGGCTCATGAATATTATTGGAAATTGCCAAAGTTAGATAAAAATTCTGTTGTTATTATCACCGATCCTATGCTAGCTACTGGTGGTTCTATCTTGCATCTACTGCGTAGAGTCAGTCAAGAAAAAATTAAAGAGATGAGGATAGTCTGTGTGATTGCTGCTCCGGAGGGGATAGAGGCTATTAGCCGAGAATTTCCTGATGTGGAGATTTTTACTGCTAGTGTTGATGAAAAGCTAAATGATAAGAAATTTATTGTGCCGGGGTTGGGTGATTATGGTGACAGGTACTTTGGAACGGTGTAATAAATATATCAAAATATATCCCATAATTTTGCCTATTGCATTGATTTTATGATTGGTGTTTAATACACAACTATTACCAACCCATCGTTGGTAACACAACTAAAGAGAAGCGGAAGCACCTATTTGTTTTCGCTCCCAAGACACGAACCGTCCCGAATACATTCGGGAAGAGGAAAACCAAGCGAGCTGAAACAAGTGGGTGTTTTTTTTATTTTTAAAACATATAACTCATCTGAGTTGTATAAAAGGAGACATATGGGTGGACCAATTTCTGGACGAGAAACAGCTGAAATGACAGCTGTTAGGAATTTTATCAAGAAAGAAGCACGATTAAATGGTGTTTCTCCAGAGGAAGGAGCTCTTTTAAACCTAATTTTTACTTATTTTCAAGCATTAGTTCTACCATTCCATTGGGCTTCTGCAGATGGAAAGAGCGTGAGAAATAATAGTCAGCCAATTCTCACTATTTTGGAAACCAGGGGGCTGGATCGTGATCATACTGCTCTTATACGTATTAGAGAACTAGCCAAAATGAGTAAGGAAGAATTTAGTAGATTGATTCAACCTAAAGAAACACAGGAGAATCCCGCCTAAAAAGCGGGATTTTAGGTTTTTATGAGTATTCTGACGGCAGAAACAATCAGAGAAGCAGTGGCAGCAGCCGATTCTGTTGATGTAAATTCTACAAATAATCGAAAACTTGTAGAATTATTCAGATTATTTGAGGAATTAGGTATTCCCTCAATGATACTGATGAATCATTTAGCTCAGCAACATGTCGAAAGTGATTTTCCTGATGCTTTAGTTGTCGCAGAATCAAAATCAAGGTGGCTAAAATATAGGATGATTCAAAATGGTAGCGAATCTGAACCAGTTACTGCTGGTTTGGATACTGCTTTTCAATTCAAGACACAGAATGGGTGGGAATCATGGGCTAAGTTAGAAAGATTAAATAGGGAATTAACACCAACAGAAATATGGGTATATTGGTATCAAAAATTATATGATTTATTAGTTGTTCCTGAAGATAAAACTATAGAGATGTCATGGCAAGTCTCACTCAATATCACTAATGGTCACTCTAGAGATTTTACAACTTGGATTATGGTGAGGACTAATCCTATTGATAAAGAATTATTTGACCAGTATTTTGATGAGGCTGTGGAGAAAGGGTACTTATATGGATCTAATTCCAGAATGAGAATGATTGAAATGTTGATTAAATCAATGAGCATGCAACAAATAGCAGTAGTCCCTCATGAGATTGTGAAAAATGGAGATGATATAGAACCATATTTTATGGAAGCTAGTGATGAAAATGTTTTAGATATAGTGAGAAGGAGTATTATTAGTTCTGTGCCTTGGGCTGGACTTGCTTTGGAAAAACCAAAGAAGAATCATAGAGTGATATGGGAAGCGTCAGTGGTGGAAGCTCCTCAAAGTACAGATCAAGATCTAGCATTGGTTGCCTAGTTTTTCTCCATTCCCAAAACCCAACTAACTTGTTACACTCATCACCAGTCATGATCAAATCAAACTTCTTCTTCCAGATTTGTTTTTCTACACTTTAGGTTTTTTTTAGTTTTTAGCTGTCAGCTATTAGTTGTCAGTATTTTTTTATTGCTAAATTGCTACATTGTTGTTTTGCTAATTTAGCAATAGAGCAGTGTAACAGTTTAATAATTTTAAAAAGGATTTTATATGAGAAAAGAGCGACTAGATTTACTTCTTAGCCTTTATATCGCAGCCATCATGGTCAGCGAACTGATGGGGGCGAAGACATTTAGTATTGGATTTCTGACTGCATCGGTGGCGATTTTTGTATTTCCACTGACTTATGTGATCAATGATATTGTGATCGAGACAGCAGGCAAAAAGAGAGCCATTAGTTTTATGCAAAGTGGAATGAAGGTATTGGTTTTCCTGATGCTTTTTAATCTCTTAGCAGTAGCTTTACCGGCATCTGGGAGATTTGCATCCAGTAGTGATGCTTATAATCTCATTTTTAGTAAATCATTGCGGATGACATTGGCTAGTTTGGTCGCGTTTTACTTGAGTGAAAAACTAGATATCTATGTTTTTGCCAAAATCAGAGAAAAATTAATGACCAAAGGGCTGTGGTTGAGAAGTAATGTGTCCAATATTGTGAGTCAGTTTTTTGACACCAGTATTTTTATGTTCTTGGCGTTTTATAGTGGAGATAACTTTTGGTTTGTCTGGCAACTGGTGATTCCATACTGGATCCTAAAGTGTATATTTTCTATTATGGAGACACCGTTGACGTATTGGGGGGTTGATTGGCTTACTAAGTCTAAAAAATAATCTGTGAGATCTAGGGCTGTGGTGTAACCTTGTTGTAACTTTTGTGATTTATGATTTATGAATCATGAATTATGAACCACACGCTAAGATAAACTCATTTGTAGATTTGACAGTTTGGAAAGAAGGACACAAACTAGTGCTGATGATCTACAAGTATTCAAAATTGTTTCCTAGAGAAGAGCTCTATTCACTTTCAGATCAGATTAAGAGAGCCGTAGTGTCAGTTACTTCAAATGTAGTAGAAGGTTTTGGGAGAAAAACATATAAAGAAAAATTAAGATTTTACTATATTGCTCAAGGGTCATTGATAGAAGTAAAAAATCAGTTGATTATATCCAGAGATGTGGGATATTTAAGTAATGATAATTTTAATAAATTAAGCAAACAATCCAATGTAGTACATCAACTACTACAGGGATTAATCACATCCACAAGGAGAAAAATTCATAAATCATAAATCATGATTCATAATTCAAAAAAATATGAAAAATATAAAACAACTAATCCAACAAGAACAAAAACGCCAAACAGAAAAGATCGGCTTGATACCATCGGAGAATAATGTATCTCCAGAAGTTTCTGAAGTGCTGTCTTCGTGTTTGTCCAATAAATATTCAGAAGGTTATCCTGGCAAGAGGTACTATGAGGGCAATCAATTTATTGATCAGATAGAAGTGGAAGCCCAGGAAAGAGTAAAAGAATTATTCAAAGTTCCATACGTCAATGTTCAGCCATATTCTGGTAGCCCAGCCAATTGGGCGATATATTTTGCACTGATGAAACCAGGGGATACGCTGATGGGTTTGCAACTGACTCAAGGTGGTCATTTGACTCACGGTCATCCCAAAGTCACCGCCAGTGGTAGATTTTATAATTCTGTCCAGTATGGGCTAAATAAAGACGCCCGAATTGATTTTGATCAGGTTAGGGCTTTAGCCAAAGAACACCAGCCAAAAGTAATTGTAGCTGGCAATACGGCATATCCTTTTGAGCTCGATTTTGCCAAATTCCGTGAGATTGCGGATGAGGTGGGAGCTTGGCTGGTGGCTGATATTTCTCACGTGACAGGGTTGGTGATTGGCAAGCAACATCCAGATCCAGTGCCACATGCTGATGTGATCATGAGTACCACCCACAAGACCTTCCGTGGTCCTAGGGGCGCGATGATCATGGTAACACAGAGGGGCTTGGATAGAGATCCTAAGCTAGGTGACAAGATTGATCTAGCTATTATCCCTGGCACCCAAGGTGGTCCACACAATGCCACGACTGCCGGGATTGCGATTGCTGCTAAAGAAGCCATGAGCGATGAATTTAAAACTTACGCTCAGCAAATCAGAAAGAACGCTGATGCTCTGGCTAAATCATTGATGGACAATGGTCTGACACTGGTTGGTGGGGGTACAGAGACTCACTTGATGTTAATCGATCTGTCTGACAAAGGATATGGTCTTGGTCGTCAGGTTGCTTACGCTATGGATGTGGCTGGAATTTATGCCAATGCCAATACTGTGCCAGGAGAAGTAGTGTCACCATTTTATCCATCAGGAGTTCGTCTAGGTACGCCATTGGTAACGACTAGGGGAATGAAAGAGGCGGAGATGGTTTTAGTAGGACAGTGGATTAGTAGAATAGTAGAGTATGTGAAGTCTTATGAATTGCCTAAAGAGAAGAAAGAGCAAGCTAAGTTCCTCGATGACTTCAAATTACGGATGATGGATGACGAGTTTTTGCTGGGGATTGCGGGAGAGGTTAAGGAGTTGGCGGTGCAATTTAAACTCTTTCAGAGTTAATATATTAATCTACTAATTTTCTAATTTACTATTTAAATAAAGAGGGGAGTAGTTAGTGCAAGAGATTGGTCCAAGTAAGTGGGGTGAGTTTGGTACTTTGAGAGAGTATCTCGCTGAGCTTGTAGCAGCTGGATGCATTGAGGCTGTTTCTTTTGATGGATATCCAGACGGAAAAAAGTTCCCCGATGGCTTTCTAAGAGTTCTTTCTTGGTATGTTGGTTATAGAGATTTACCCACCGAAGAAGAAAAAAAAGCCCAAGCATATGTGACAGAATCAAAAGATGATGAAGGAAATTTTGATCCGGTCTTGTTATTTAGAAAGATGGAAGCAGAACAAAGAACGGATTAGTATATTCAATAATTAGTAGATTAGTAAATTCTTACTTGATGTGTTAATATGCATACATTACATATCGACCCTAAAGGATCCCTATGTCCCAAAAACTTCCCCCAATGTCTAATTTATTTTCCTCTCGTCAGCCTTCGGCGATTCGCCTGGCTCAGATTGAGTTTGCCAAGCGTACCGATGGTGTAGAGGCAGTCAATACTGCTATCGGCAATGTTTCTTTGCCTATGTACTCCAAGATGCAGGAGCGAATGTTTGCTCTTGATGCTGAGGATAGTCCATTCAAGGATGGGGTGGTTCGCTACAGCGCTACAGTTGGCCTAGATGAAACCAGAGAGGCTTTTAAAAATATTATTGCCTCTAGTGGATTTGATGTTAGCAGACTTAACGTTCAGATTGTTGACGGTGGCTCTCATGGGATGGAGCTGGTGATCCTAGGTGTGTGTGGTGATGCTGGTACAGGGGAGAAGCCTTTACTAGTGATAGATCCAGCCTATGCCAATTACATCAGTATGGCCAATAGGACTGGGAGAAAGACGGTAGCAATTTCTAGACAGCTAGGTGAAGACGGTCAGTTTTCGATTCCTTCTTTAGATGAAATAGAAGCAGTTATCGAAAAAGAAAAACCAGGGGCTTTACTTCTGATCCCATATGACAATCCAACTGGTCAATATTTGTCCCAAAATGATATCAATGAGCTGGCTAAGCTATGTGTCAAACACAATATCTGGTTAATAGGTGATGAAGCATATCGTGAATTGGGATACAGAGAAGATCACAGTCCAAGTAGCGTCTGGGGAGTTACTGAAGAGGCAGTCCTCGGTATTACTGGTCGCAGGATTAGTATTGAGACGGCTAGTAAAGTCTGGAATGCTTGTGGTCTGCGCATCGGGGCCGTGGTGACTGATAATCCAGAATTCCACGCCAAGTGTGTGGCAGAGAATACCGCCAATCTTTGTTCTCCAGTGATTGATCAATATATTTTTGGAGCTTTAGCTAATGTCAGTCATGATGAGTTACATCAGTGGTACAAGCAACAAAGAGACTACTATGCTCCGATGCTGAGTGAACTCAAAAATAAATTTAATCAGCTCAATGATCAGATTATAGTATCTTCACCAGATGCATCACTTTACTCGGTAGTTGATGTGCGTGATGTCGATGGAGTGGATGAAAATTTCTCAGCCTTAGATTTTGTGATGTATTGTGCACAGGAAGGTAAAGTAGAGGTAGATGGCAAAGAAATGACTCTTTTGGTGTCACCCATGGCTGGATTCTATGGTGTCAGTAAAGGCGAAGAAAACCCTGGTAGGACACAGATGAGGATTGCTTATGTGGAGTCACCTGAGAAAATGGCTTTAGTGCCGACTCTGTTTACTGATTTGTTAAAACAATATTTAGCTAGATAATTTATTGGTATTCGATTTATGATTTACGAATTATGATTTATGAAAATAGCCAAATAGATAAATAGGAAAATAGCTAAATCAAGAATTTTGTGTTGCTTCAATCATAAACAATCCCTTGGCTTGCTGGAAGTGGATTGATTTGCCTTTTTTGTAGAATTTGACTTCAAATCCATTGTCTTCTAAAAACTTTTGTAGTACTGATAATTTCTGGCTAGGGTGAGAGTGGAACTCGATGATCATTTGGTCGATCTTTTGGATTTTTTTACCCAAGGACATGAGGACTTTTTGTTCGACTCCTTCGATATCTATTTTTAGCCAGATAACTGGAGAGACGCGATTAATCGCGTCTTTACATGAGTCTTCGATATGGTCGAGAAAATATTCCAAAGTCTTCGTTTTTACTTTGATTGGTTTGTCTGTTTGTTCACCGTTCCACGCTCCTTTATGAATACTAGCGGAGCTGTACCAATTGTATTGAGTATCTGTATGTAACTCGACTTCATCTTCTGAGTCTGAAAGTGCAACATTATGTGTCTCTACATTATCTAGATCATTTTCCCAGATGTTTTGTTCCAGTAATATAAAATTTTTTGGATGTGGCTCAATGGCGATGATCTTGCTCCCGGGATAGTTTTTGGCAAAGTAGAGAGTAGACAGACCGATATGGGCACCGGCGTCGATGATTGTTAGCTGTTGCCTGCCTGCCGGCGAGGCAGGGTTATTAGCTATTAGCTTTTGGTCAAAACGGTATATATCTCGAGTGAAGACCTCGTTTTTGATCTCGTGGTATTCTTCGGGGTTGGTAAAATTAACGACGAATCCTTGGAGCTTTGTTTTGTTCATAACTTAGTATTTTGTATCTTGTGTATAGTATATACTACATACTATGCCAATAAAAAATCGCATCGGCGCTCACGTCTCTGCTGCTGGTGGTCTGCACAAGGCCATTGATCGGGCTCATGATATTGGAGCCAATGCAGTTCAGATATTTTCGGGAAGTCCTCGGGTGTGGAAGAGAAAACCATTGGAGGATTTTGATACTGTCAAATTGTTTGCAAAACAGACACAATATGACGTCACACCCATCTTTACTCATTCGCTCTATTTGGTCAATTTGGCCAGTGATAAAAAAGATTTACTCCAAAAATCTATCGATGTGCTCAAACACGATATGCAGTTTGACGCGCTCATCCATGGGGCGGGAATTGTGGTCCATGTGGGCAGTCATACGGGTAGAGGTTGGGACAAAGTTAAAAAACAAGTAGCCAAAACAATCCGTGAGATTGTAGAAGCAAGTCCCCAGCAAGCAACTTTTCTCATAGAAAATTCAGCAGGGCAAAAAGGCAAACTTCATAGTGATTTGGCAGACATCAAATGGACACTGGATCAGATGAAAGATTTGGTTGAAGAGGGCAGAGTGGGGTGGTGTTTTGATACGTGCCACGCCTTCGCGAATGGTTATGCGCTCGGAAAATCCAATTCACAAAAGACAAACGTACAAACTACCAAACCTGCCGGCAAGGCAGGGATTACGGATTACGGAACAGCACAGGATGCAATTAATCGACTAGAACTGTGGTCACCCCTCAAATGTATCCACGTTAATGATAGTCGCGATCCTTTTGCTTCTGGTCGGGATAGGCATGAGAATATTGGCAAGGGGGAGATTCCCAAAGAAGATCTACAATACTTTTTGACCTTGTCAGAGTTAGCGGAGATTCCATTGATTACGGAAGTGCCTGGGTTTGATGGCAAGGGGCCGGATAAGAAGAATTTGAATGTGATAAAGAAGTTGGTGGAGATAGAGTAGTTTTTTTGTGACACTAGTTTTTATATTGGTTTTTGGGTAGATTAGTTGGTATGCATGAACAGGATAAAAGTAACGAAGTTCCTCGTTGGCTAAAAGGTGCCAAAAACCTGACTGATTTGTATTCACTTTGTGCAGGGGCTGGTTATTTACCCATGAGAGATTTTTATTTAAATTTGGATATACCTTCGACAAGAGTTAGCGTTCTATTTGTATCTGATGATGGTAATCCCACTAGGGATATCCGTAGCATTTCTCAATATGGTCCAGCTAGTATTAAAGAAAACTCATCAATGTTTTATTTGGTAAAAAAAGAAGATTTAATTGAGAAAGTAAAGCAAGATCCGCAGTTTGCAGTTGAAGTTTTAGGTCATATTAGGGAACAGATAAGAATTTTAGGTCAAGTAGAAAAGATTTCATATGCAAGAGAAAAAGTTTCTGGAGGAGAAGCTGATTTTGATTACACTCAAGATTCAGAATTATTACAAAAAATAGCAGATGTTCATTCAATTATTGTCACCTTTAGAGAAGTAGTAGAAGAAATACAAGCTACTTTAAGTGAAGAACAAGCAGAGCCTGTATTATTACAGAGAAAAGAGCGTGTAAAAGTGCAAGTTCCACTGAGACAAAGGTTAGCTGATTTTGCTAGAGATCTAGATAAACTTTATAGAGGAGAAGTTTTTTTTGATGCTGGGGATAATTCTGCTTCTATACGTAGAGAGTTTGGTGCTTTTCCATATGATGAGAGAAAAAATGAGGTTGATCAACTTGTTTTGGATATGCAAGAGCTGTTTTTGTATGTTTGGAGAAAAATAGATACAGATAGAGGAAAAGCATACTCTGGTCAATTAAACGAGATAATTTATTCGTTGATAGATGGCTCAAGAAGATTAGTTGGATTTTTAGATAAAGTTGGTTTTCCTAGAACTAAAGAAGTAGAGCAATTTGTAGACGTTTGGGCAAATAAGATAAATCTATCTCTTATTAAGATCTATGTATCAAATATTAGTGACACTATCACTGATTATGGACAGCAAATTCAAGATGTTATTTTGAAAGATAAGAGTGGGATTGGTGTCCCTTTTGAGAGGACTCAAAGTAGTCTTTCTCCAACTGAAATTTCAAAAATAGAAGAGTTGGCTAATGTTTTAGATAGATTGATTGCATATTATGATGGGTTATTTGCTGATGAAATAGATGAGTTCAAAAACAGGGTGTCAACTCTAATTGATGGAACTTCGCATACTAGAATGTGTGAAATTTGTGCATCCAATGATTGGATTATTTTGAACCCTGGTCATGCAAGGAGAGAGAAGCTTTCTAAGGAAGAGAGAAGAAGGGTACTTCATAGTGCTTCTGTAGACAATCTTGATTTTAAAGGAGTAAAATTTGTGAGTCTTGATAGAGATGTGCATTCTTCTGCTGAGTATGCAGTTCTTAATACTTCATTATTAGAGTTATATGCTGGGTTTAGTTTAGCTCATCTATATGAAGTTTTGTCCTTATTGAAAGAAGAAACAGGTCAGTTTTTTAGTGCCAAAGGATATGATAACTATCTTAGTATGGAAGAATTGGAATCTTGGAGTATAGCTATAATAAACCAGGGTATTCCAAAAAATTATCGAAATTTACTTACTTCAGATTCAATTTTTTCTTTTTTTCATACAATGGAAGGTTTTGTAAATAGAGAATATAAAGCCTTTGATAGAAAGTTTATTGAGCAACGTAGGATGAGTTTGGGAGATGTAGATAATAATTTTATACAAGAAGATCAGGAACTTGTAGTATGCAATGATTTATTAGATAGGATTAAAGTATTTGTAGATTATTTTGAGGAAGATAGGGAAAGGAGTGAGCTTAATTTAGAAGATGTGGAACGGTTAATTTCTGAGATTTTTGTGTTTGTTAGTTTGCATGAGGATAGAGATGGTTATGATGAAAATATTATGAAATTTGTGTCTCACCTGTTGCAACAAGCATTGTTTGTGATGAGAGAAATAGAAAGTAAAGATTACCTCAGAGCTTTGGATTATGTAAGACTATATCTTATTAAAAATAGTATTCTTCCTGAAGTAATCAAAAGAGAAATAGATTTCAAGCAAGAAATGCGTTCTTTTGTCAAAGTTGTTGAAAAATTTGAGTTGGTTCCAGATGATTACTCTGTAAAATATGAATCTGGAGAGCATAATTTTAGTCAGCAGGATACTTTTAAAAAAATAAAGAAGGCTTTAGGTATGGTAGCCTAGATTTTTTTAATTTTCTTGGGCATGTTCTCTGATCGCCTTAAATTGACGATTTGTTTCCATTGATTCAGTAAGACTATGTATGATTGCTAGCTTCAATCCTAATTTTAATAAACTCAAGGAAGATATCATGCTTTCTTTAGTTGGAAAATTTTTATATTTAAGAAAAATATCTATTGGTAGCCCTATTGTTTCAGTTTGATTCATTCCTATAATTATAAATATAATTCCAATAAGTAACCAATACTCACCAATCCTTTTTGTTATTTCCTCCTTGGCCATCTATAATACCCCCATGCATATTTTCAATGGCATTACTTTTGCTAGCGGTAGGGAAGAGGCTCTGAAACAGAGAGTGGCTGATTTGCGTGGGGAGGGGGTGGAGTTAAAGATAGCGGCGGTGCTTTTCTATGAGGATGAGGGGAGTGTGTTGTATTCGTCCAAAAAAAAGGAAGCAGCAGCTAGGGTGGGGATAGAGTATGAGTTGCATCAGTTTTCGATGCTGGATCCAGTGGAGGGAGTTGTTAGTTTGATTGAGGAGTTGAATAGTGATGAGAGTGTAACCGGAATAATTGTGCAAAAACCAACTAGGAGCTCGTTCCGAGCTCAAACGAATAAAGATTTAAACGAACAAACTTCCAAACAAAAGGATAAACCTATAAACATACAAAACGCGCAACGCGCAACGCACAACGAGTCACGGATTACGAATTACGATTTTGACCAGTGGTGGTCTGCGTTGACTAGTGCGATTGTACCGGGGAAAGACGTGGATGGGTTGAGTCCGGTGACGATGGCGGCGATTGCTGATAATACTTGGGAGGAAAAGGGGATGGTGTTGCCAGCGACTTGTGGAGCGGTTTTGGAGATTCTGGAGTTAGTAGGCAGTAGGGAGCAGGCAGTAGGAATGACAACTCATAGCCCCAAAGTAATTATTCTGGGCAAGTCTGATTTGTTGGGGCGGCCTCTTTATTATGTTTTGAAAAATCAAGGTGTTGATGTTGAGCTGATTGGGAGGAAAGAACTTGAATCACGAATCATGAATCATGAGTTTTTGTTGGATGCTGATATTATTGTTAGTTCCACTGGCAGACCGGGTTTAATTACTGGGGAGATGGTGAGTCAGGGTGTGGTCATCATTGACGCCGGTGAGCCTCAAGGGGATGTGGATTTTGCATCAGTCAAAGACAAAGCCTCAATTATCACCCCTGTCCCAGGTGGAGTAGGACCGGTGACGGTGGTGGAGTTGCTGGGGAATTGTTTTGAGTTGTAAATGGGATTAACTATTTAATTAGTCTTTTTTCCAGCTTTTTTCCTCACTTGGTTTTAGTTCTATTCCTAGAAGTTGTATTCTATTATCTCTAAGTGCAACGCTTTTAATTAGTCTTGCAATTTCATTGGCAAGAACTTGAGTTGTTATTTCTTCAGAGATCTCAAGATGTAGTTCATTGAATCCTACTTTTGGTCCTTTTAGCTTTATACTAACTTCTTCGAATTTCCTATTTGAAATATGTCCATTTAGTCCAATTATATTTTGAAGAAAATTTAGGATTAATGATGGGAGTTCTCTGTGTCTATTAATAAGTCTAAGTGCTTTTTCTATAACCTCAAGATTAGCTTTTATAATTTGTTGAGCTATAACTTCTTGTTGCTCTCTTAGAAAGATTGCTTGTTGATCTTGGTATGGAACATAATTCTCTGGAGGTGCTAGAACTAAAGCTTTAATAGAGTGTTCTTGTTGAGCAGGTGCTGGCATATATACTCATCCATTGTGTAATTAATAACGACAAGTGAGAGTATAGTCACATACGTAAAAAGTGTGCAAGGGGGAAATAACTAATAAGTAAGTTTAAAATCCAAATGTCAAAGTTCAAATGACAAATAAATGATTAAAATCTAAATGGTTAAATTTTTTAGGGAGTAGTAAGTAGTAAAACCTTATTGTGCTTGCTCTAAAATTATTTGTAGAGCTAATTGAGAGCCTTGGTGTTCTAAGATTGCTTCTGCTAAAGCACTGATTGTATTTATTCCAGGGTTTTCTATATGAGTTATTATTTCTTCAGGATCATTGAAAGTTGTTTTGTCTGCTATTTCTTGTGTTGAGCCCCGGCCGAGTACAATGTTAAAAACTGGATTGTCATGAGAGAGTAAGGATATTGAAGCTCCGGGAGCTATTTTGAACAGTTCAACAAATCCTGTTCCAGCTATAAATCCAATTACCTCTTCTTTTTTAGCAAAATTTCTTTTTTTGTTTTGAATGCCATTATTAAATTCTTCTTTAATTCTTCGTGCTTCTATTACATCTACTATTTCCATACCTTCCTCCTGATTAATAAAAAAATATGGTACAATACTCGTCTGTTAACAACAAGTATCGGCAATTGTGCAGTTCGTCCTGAATTTCTCACTTTTGCCTTTGTCTCGCCGTAGCTTTAGCAAAGGCGGACAAGAACAAGGACACATATGATAGACATTGACGTCTCAAAACTCCCAGAAAAAGCTCCAGAAGTGGATCTCGAGGCTTTGCTTGAAGCTGGTTGTCACTTTGGTCACCAGAGTAAAAAATGGCATCCATCGATGAAAAAATGGATCTATGGTGAGAGAAATGGAGTGCATATTTTTGACTTGGTCAAGACAGCTGAGCAGATGAAAGTTGCCTATAATTACGCTTATTCTCTGGGTAAAGCTGGAAAAGTGTTACTTCTCTTGGGTACCAAGAGACAGGCCAAGGATATAGTTTCCAAAGCTGCTATGGAGGCAGAATTGCCATATATTAGTTCTAGATGGTTGGGTGGATTTTTGACCAACTGGGAACAAGTCAAATTATCACTCAAAAAAATGATGGATATTGAAGAGGGCCTCAAGACTGGTAAATACAACAACTACACCAAGTATGAGAGAGTTCAACTAGAAAAAGAAGTAGGTAGATTGGCTAGATTCTTTGGTGGGATGAGAAAGCTCAAGCAAGAACCAGATGCGATCTTTGTGATTGATGCTCACAGAGAAGATGTGGCAATCATTGAGGCAGGCTTGACTGATGTACCGGTGATGGGGATCGTGGATACCAATACCGATGCTAGACCAGTAGATCTGGTGATCCCAGCCAATGATGATGCAGTCAAGAGTATTGAACTTATTGTTGACTATGTGATCGCAGGGTATAAAGAAGGACAAAAGGCTAAAAAATAAAGTAAAGGATTTTTATCATGAATTACACAGCAGCAGATATTAAACAACTTAGAGAAACCACTGGCGCAGGAATGATGGATTGTAAGAAAGCCCTAGACGCAAGTGATGGAGATATGGACAAGGCTATTGAATGGGTCAAGGCGAAAGGTTTGGCCAAGGCAGAAAAGAAGGCCGACAGAGAAACCAAAGAAGGTTACATTGCCAGTTACGTCCACGCGACAGGCAAGACCGCTGCTTTGGTCGAAGTCCTGTGTGAGACAGACTTTGTGGCTCGCAATGATGAATTCAAAGACATGGTCAGAGACGTCGCCATGCAAGTCGTCGCCATGAATCCAGAGAATGTCGAAGAGCTCCTAGCTCAAGACTTTATCAAAGATCCAGACAAAACAGTCGAGACCCTGATCAAAGAAATGAGCGGCAAGATTGGCGAGAAGTTTGTGCTCAGCAGATTTGTGAGATACGAAGTGGGTGCTTAGTTCAAATCTTGATTAAGGAGACTCTGTTGGAACATAAATATGAGTCCTGCTGCACTGTTTATCAACTCATAAACTTTTCTTTTTTCAATGTTATCTGCTTGTAATGCAATAAAGATATCGTACAGCTCTCCTATATGCTCAGGAGAATGCATGGGAGTCATGTGACTTTCTAGTTCTGCCTCGATCTGTTTTGGACCATCTTCATAGGCCGCTATTAGGTTGTAGTAAATTTCTATCTTAGATGACATGGTTTTTGTATTCTTATCTGGTATTTTACCATTTGATGGTTTAAAGATAGTATAGATATTTCAAAATTATTTTTTTTGTGGTGTAATTAGGTTGCATACTATTAATGGAGTGAGGAACTTATATGCTTGATGAAAGTAAACCAAGAATAGGTGATAACAAAGTCGATAATTTTTTGGCAAGATTGCAAATGGATAAAACTACGGTCTTGAATAGGTTTAGCCCAGTGTTAACTACTTTGAATTTTGTTCATTCTAGAGAGACCTTTGATCAATATGTGCCGAGTGTATTGTCTCAATTTAAAGAAGCAATTGATGCATATAGAACTCCTAAATTATTAGATCAAAGAGATAGAGAAGCCTTGTCTATTCTGGATGATGTAATAGAAGTTTTTGTGCAAAAAACATCAGAATATGGTGATAATTCTGCAAAGGAAGATTTGAGAACTCTAATGGTTATATGGTATAGAGTTCTATCTGGTTTGGATTTGAGTAATGGTTTTTCATCACGTGTTTCAATGGAGTTGAATAAGTCTTTTGATATTATCAGGAGATTTGTTGGTGCTGATGATTTAGAAGCAGCGATGAATAGTTTGGAAGACAATCCAAGTGTAAATTTGATTAAAGATGCTGAAAAATTCTTACAAACAAGTGAAGATTTAGAAAAAGCTATTTTAGTAAAAGGTATTATTGATCAGTTGTTGTTTGGCAAACTAGATCAAATAGCAAGAAATGAATTGGAAACTGAATTACAGCAACTACTTGACGAAGATAAGCCACGAGAAGTAAGTGAGCAGAAAACAAAAATCACAGATCAAAGTCCTATTCTAAAAGGAGTGTTGGCTCGTTTTATGGAGGGTAGTTTGCCTCTTTCAAGTCAAAAAGCGCATTGATTGTTTTTTATGGAGCAATTTTATTTTAGTCTTTGTGATAGCTTGTCTATAATTCCCTATTTTGAACTCTAAGCATTTTGTGCTTTAATGTCTGAATCTTATGTCAAAACTTCCTCGTGCGGTTACCAATCTGATTGAGAAATTTGAAAAACTTCCCGGTATTGGGCCTCGTTCGGCTCAGCGGTTAGTTTTTTATCTTCTGCATAATCCAGATAGTGAGCTGGAGGAATTTGCTAATCGGTTGATTTCACTCAAAAAAGATACAGTACTGTGTAGTAAATGCCACAATGTGTCAGAGAGTGACCCTTGTAGTATCTGTGATGATGTTGCCCGTGATACTAGCAAGCTGATGGTGGTGGAGCAGTTTTTAGATTTGATCGCAGTCGAGTCATCAGATCGCTATGATGGCATGTACCACGTCCTGCATGGAGCTATTTCACCTCTCAATAATATCGGACCTGATCAACTTTACCTAAATGACATTGTCAAAAGATTGGATGGAGTAGAGGAGTTGATCTTGGCTACTAATCCGACTATGGAGGGAGAAGCAACTGCTTTGTATATCAAGGAATTGGTTGAAAAAAGGGATTCCTCCACTACGGTCGGAATGACAATCACGAGAATAGGTCACGGACTTCCCATCGGAGCTGACATCGAGTATGCAGACAGACAGACGATTGCCAGGGCACTAGAAGGACGAAAAAATCTTTAGATTTTTGACCACTTTCGATCTTTTAAAGAATAGTTGCTCCTCTTGCTCCAGGTAGAATATTTTGATATAGTTTTGTCACATGATTGACATGTATTTATCACATAAAGACCTAGTCTTTTGTTCCTAAAAGGGATGGAAGATTGGGTCTTTTTTACTAAAAAACTGACTTTATATTTGAGGTCAGGAAGGAGGTAGATGATGCACGTCATCATTCAATCAAAGACGCTAGAAGTAACTCAGGCTTTGCGCAATTATGTGCAAAAACAGGTCAAAAAACTTGCTCGTAGAGGCAAGAAAATAGAGAAAGTGACGGTGGTGCTTGATTCTGTAAAAAAGAAGAAAAATGACTCAAGTGCCAAGACAGTCCAATTCCACATAGAGCTCCCAGGAAAAAATCTGACTGTACGCAAGCAAGCACATGACATGTATGTGGCGATTGTGGATGCTGCAGAGAGTACAGCCAGGAGTTTGAGGAAAAAGAAAGAGAAACAGGTGGACAGGAAAAGAAAAGCGATTTCGCTAGGGATGCTCTAGTTTGTCCGTTTATTTTTTGTAATTTTAATAATACACTGTATCTATGGCAGATAACTCTCAAGGTACAGCTGGTCAACAAAATCCCCTAGATGTTTTAGAGGATATTCTCAATGATGCTAAAAAGAAGTCGGGTGGTGGTGATCCTGATGAGGCCAAGAAAAAGGCTGAGGAGGAAGAAGCCCAAAAATTGGCAGAGGTAGAGGCAGCAGAGCAACAGCAAAGAGCTAAAGATGCTCAGGCATTAAAACAACAGATAGCTGGACTCTCTGCTATCAAGGAAACTCCACAATACCAGGCTAGACTAGAGCAAGATGCTGAAAAACAGGAACAACAGCAACAGGATCAAGCTGATGGAGAGGGATTTGAAATCAGACAGTTGGGACATACAAAAATATAAATTCCAAATTACAAATACCAAATCACAAACAAATGCCAAATTTTCAAAGCTCAAAGCTCAAAACTCACAACTCCCAAAAAGGTTTTACTTTAATCGAACTCTTGGTAGTAATTGTGATTATTGGGATTTTGGCGGGGATTGGACTGAGGAGTTTTGTGTCTTCACAGGTTAAGTCCCGTGACTCTAGGAAAAAGTCGGACCTTCATAATATTGTTTTGGCATTGGAAACGTACTACAACGACAAAGGTCATTATCCTGTCTCCAGTGGTGGAGAGATGATGGCTTGTGGTAACGACGGAGCTGGTGCCTGTGAATGGGGGAGTGAGTTTTCCGATGAGAATGGAACTATCTATATGGTCAAGCTGCCAGAAGATACTGGGAGTACTGATTATTATTATGTGTCGCAGACTATTGCTGGTAAAGTCAATGCTTATCAAGTTTATGCGAGATTGGAAAATACTTTAGATAAAGATGTGCCCAAGACAGTTGATAAAGAATCGATGGTGTACTCGGGGACGGATTGTGGTGGTGGGGTGGAGTGTAATTATGGTGTGGCGAGTACCAATAGTACACTAGGTACTACTGTCGTTGAGTAAACGAGCTTAAAAATAAATAAAACTTTGATCATAAGGGCCGCTCGCCTTGCGTCGAAGCAGGCTCGGCTCGAGTTCCTCGCTTAGACATCGCCTTCTTCGCAGTACGATTGCTGTATCTAAATAAGAGGCACGAAAGCTCTGATACCCTTCTGCTCAAATTTTTATTTATTTTTAAATCAGTTAACTAAAAGCTTCCGCCAAAGGCGGATCAGCCTCTGGCTGAAGTAACAAATAAACTATGCAAAATCAAAGTAAAAAAACGGCTCGTCCTCGTCCTGGTGGGGGGTTTAATCAGGGGTTTGGGGATTTGGGTTTTGAGCAGATGGATGAGAATGCGATGCGTTCAGCGATGCAGCAAAAGGCTACTAGTCAGCAAGCGGCTGATCCTAGTACTGCTCAGGCTGCGGCTCAAAAAGCTCAGCAACAAGGGATGCCGGCTGCTGCGCAACAGCAACCTCCTAGGGAAGTGGGTGGGGTTTTTGAAGAATTGGTCAAAAGGCCAATCAGAGATATTGGTAAAGAGTTTGCCAAATTTTTTGATTTAAATACTTTGCTGGGTATTAATCCCCAGACAGATACGCCAGAAGAGCAAATGCGAAAGAAGAAGGCTCATCAGCGTCTCCAGCAGCTGAATCAAGAACAACAACAAGTGGCTAAGAAAAAATATCAGGAAGAAATGCAAAAGAAAAAACAGGAAGAGGAAGAAAAGCAGAGGAAGGCTCAGGAAGAACAGCAAAAGAGGGCTCAGGCAATAGCTCCACCTTCAGCTCCCAAGAAGGGCCCCAAAGGACCAGGAGGATCAAAGAAACAAAATGCGGCAGACAAATTGGAAATGGATAGAAAGACCTTGGGTGGGCCGGGGAGTGCAAACTGATGCACGAGTTTACTGAGTTACTGAGTTAGCTTGGGAGATTTTTGCGATATTATTTATATGTCAAAAAATATGATAAAAGAAGAATCATTTGGACAGCTTAAAAAGCAACTTGAGGGTCATCAGGATGAACCATATTTTGGCCGTGATTTTGAAGACTATGATAAAGACAATTCTGGAGAGTTGGATGGAAGATATGAGTCTTTTATAGAAAAGCATGATGCTAGATTTAAAGCATTACACGATAGAGTTTTTAGGGAGTCAGAAGAAGAAAAGAAGAGAAAGATTAAGTGGTTTGAAGAAACATATGGCGACATGGTTGAGAGTTTAGAGAGAACCTTGGCTGCTGGAGAAGTTAGTGGAGGAAATAATTATGCTGTGTATCAGTTGTTGTTATATAAGCTTCGCCAGAGAAAACTGGAGAGCATGAATGCCAGTGAAGGTGCGCTAGTTGAGGAAGAGGAAAAAGAGAGCAAAGAGAGCTCTACAGACTGGATGAATGATATTTTGAGCAATGACAATACGAAATTATCTATTGGTATAGCACACTCTGATATTTCTAAAAATCTTATAGAACTACTCAGTAAGAGTAATAGATATATTCTCGCACTTGATTTAGTAGAAAAAGTAAGAGATCTCAGTGATTGCTTGAAGGAAAACAAAAATGACACTCTTCTTCAAGAGTGGAGATTGACACAGGATCAGATTGATGGTTTGGCTTCTTTTTTTGAAGGGAATGATGAAGGAAAGATGGATGAGCATGAGGTTTTTCGTATTCTTCTTTTGGCTTCTTTAGAGTCTTCTTTGGGCGATTCTTTCGAAGAAGATGAGTGGTCAGAGCTCGTTGAAAATTTGTATTTATCAGTGAAAGGCAAGGGAGATACAGGTAAAGCTGATGGCGGGAATAAAGAGTCTAGATCTGACCCTGATGGGGATGAGCATTCAGATGAGTTAGAATCTCGCCGTAGAGCTATATCAGCTCTTAAATCATATTTAAAGGAAATTTCAAAACCAGATGCTTTTGAGTCAGATGAGTGGGAGTTGCCTATGGACCTTGAGGGGGCAAGTTTAGAAAAAGCAGACATAATAATTTTGATTGCAGAAGAAAAAGGGATAAATTTATTTAAAGCTAATGGGAGTCGATGGATTAGAGATATACACGAAGAAAAAAAATACTCATTAAGGTGGAACTCTGCTGTGGAGGGAACTCTTACTCTTGCTGGAGATAGATATGGTCGTAATATTCTACTAAAAATTACTTATGCTGGAGACGTTGCCACCGCCTTGGAAGCGGAGCATATGCAAGATATTGATGAGATAGCTCCGGGATTTTTACCTGAGTCTTTTTTATTAAAAGGGAAAGATGGATCTCTGCTCATATCTATGCAAGAGCTTGATAAGGGTGGTTTTTTACAAGAGCATGATTTTAATAAATATGGTAATGAAGGCTTGAAGTCACTGTTGTTGTCATTTTTTGGGACTTTGCTGATGCAATTGGAGAGAACATCAAATGCAGGAATTGCATTCGCAGATATTCAAAAATCCCAAATGAATGTAGTAGATAATAAGCTTATAGATGTGGCGATGTTATCTAGGTTTGATGGTGATAAATATGCAAATGTTTTTTTATTGTATCAATTTATGAGTTATTTTAGTCATTTTTATTCGCATTTAAAAACAAAATTCTCCAATAAAATTAGTGATTTTGAGAACTATTTGAGTGAAAGTAACCCTAAATTACTTGAGTTTATCAAAAATAGTGATGGTGAAGGTAGTTTTTATAAACTTCCTGATCTTGTTGCCGTGATAACCGATCAATCTCAAATAACTAGATTGGAAGACGCTGGGAAAGTAAATGAACTTGCGGGAGATCTGGTGGCTGAGATAAAACAGCTTTTTCCTTATCCTGCTTTTGCTAGTGATAGAAAAATTGCTGAACTAAAAAAAGATGATAGGATTATTTTAGCTAATTATAATCAAGAGGAAATTGAAAATATATTTGAACTTAACACAGAAGAAGAGATGGTTGTTAAAAAAGTTGAGCTTATCATAAAGTCATTTATTAGAAGTGCTTTTGGTGGTAAGGAAATTGCTGAAGGTAAAATTGAGCCTATTGATGCTTTAAACAGTATAATCTTTTTTATACAAAGGTTAGATACTGCTTGTAGTCAGAAAAGAAATCATAATATTTCTGATTTTTACAATGATGTACCAGAAAGTCCCTTAAAGTCTATGATAAGTCAGGCTATTGAGGATCCCCTTTATTATGCCAAAGGGAGAGCTACGTCTGATTCAGACGGTGAAATAAATAATAGGGAAGAACTAAATACTGTTGCTCTGTGGGAAATAAGAAGAATTAATTTTTCCTGAAAAACATAGAATAATTTTTTGGTATGAGTCCAGTACTACGACCTAGGTATTTATCTTAAGTGGAATCAAATAACTAGATACTCTATACTACCCCCATGAAACTCTACAACACCATGTCCCGCCAGGTTGAAGAAGTGGTGCCGATTCACCCAGGTGAGATCGGGATCTACGCTTGTGGTCCCACAGTGTATGACTATACCCATATTGGTCACTTGCGAAAGTATGTAATGGATGATGTGTTGGTGAGGACCTTGCGTCACTCTGGATTTGATGTGACTCACGTGATGAATATTACCGATGTGGGGCATTTGACTAGTGATGATGACGATGGTGAGGATAAGCTAGAAAAGGGTGCTAAAAAATACAAAATGACTGTTTGGGACTTGGCACAGAAATTTGAAAAGTTTTTTTGGGATTCTCTGGGTCAGATGAATGTGCAGCGACCTGATGTAGTGGAAAAAGTAACTGATTGTATTCAGGAGCAGATTAATTTGGTCAAAGATTTAGAAGAAAAAGGATATACCTACGAAATTCCGGGTGATGGGATTTATTTTGATACCAGCAAACTAGATGATTATGGCAAGTTGGCTAGGCTTGATATTGAAAATCTCAAAGCAGGCGCTAGGGTTGAGGTAGAAGGCAAGCGCAACATCACTGATTTTGCGCTATGGAAATATGAGCGGGAAGGTGAAAACCGCCAGATGTCTTGGCCTAGTCCTTGGGCGGAGCGTGGGTTTCCTGGCTGGCACATTGAGTGTAGTGTCATCGGCATGAAAAACCTAGGCCAGCAGTTTGACATTCATACAGGTGGGATCGATCATATCCCAGTTCACCACACGAATGAAATCGCTCAATCAGAAGCTGCCACAGGTAAAGTTCCCTTTGTAAAATATTGGGTGCATCATAATTTCTTGCGTGTGGATGGTGAGAAGATGAGTAAGTCATTGGGGAATTTTTATACGATTGAGGATGTGGTTGAAAAGGGCTATGAGCCTGGGGCTTTACGGCTACTTTTCCTTGGGACACATTACCGTAGTGAGATGAATTTTACGTGGGAGGCATTGGAGGCTGCGCAGAAGGGGTGGGAAAGACTTCTCAAGCAAAGTTCAAAGTTCAAAGCTCCTGCCTCGCCGGCAGGCGGGCAAAGTCTAAAAAAATCAGGCAGTAGGGATTTATATTCTGATTTTAAGAGTTCTATAGAGGACGATTTAAATACTCCAAAGGCTGTTGCTATTATGTGGGAATTGATTTCTGACAGTTCTATTCCAGATGGTGAGAAGTATGACTTGTTACTTACATTTGATGAACACCTTGGATTGGGTATAGAAGAAGCTACTACCGCCTACTCACTACGGACTACGAATCTTGAAGATATTCCAGATGAGATACAACAGTTGGTGGAGAAAAGGAAAAAAGCTCGAGAAGATAAAGATTGGCAGTTGGCGGATGAGTTGAGGGATGCGTTGGCTGAACTTGGGTATGAGGTGTTGGACACTGCTGAGGGGCAGGAAGTTACTAAGTTGCTGAGTCACTAAGTTACTTAGAAGTTTAAATCACCTTCTCCTCCTTCATCGATCGATACTCTCCTTTTGTAACTACTAAATGATCTATCACCTGTATCCCCAGTAATTCTCCAGCTTTGATAATTTTTTTGGTAAAAACAATGTCATCTTCACTGGGAGTAGGATCATTTGAGGGGTGGTTGTGGACTAGGATGATGCCGGCACAGGGGAGTTTGAGAGCCTCGGTGTAAACATCTCTGGGCTCGATAATCATTTGATTGAGCGAGCCGATACTGACAGTGTGCTTTTTGAGGAGCTGGTGTCTAGCGTCTACATACAGGGCGATCAAGTGCTCCCGAGTTTTGTTGCAGATACCATTGACTTCTTTGATTACATCTTGGGGAGTGAGCAAATGATTATTGTTACTTTTAAAGTAAAGCCTGCGGCCTAACTCAAAAGCCGCAATCAATTTCCCAGCATTGACCATACCGATACCCTTGATTTTGGTTAGGTCTTTTTGGGAAGTTTCAGAGAGTGTTTGCAGAGAGTCAAAGCTCCGGACAATTCTCTTGGCTAAAACAGTCACATGTTCCTTCCGAGTCCCGGTGCCCAGGATCAGGGCGATCAGGTCGGGGGTGGAGAGGGCTTGGGAACCATAGCTTTTTAATTTTTCTCTAGGTAATAATTGATTTGGTTTTTGCATAATATAATTTTTAGGCAGTAGGCAGTAGGCTAGTGGCTTGTGTAGAGTAGTTTTTTTATTAAGCCATTTGTCATTTTCATGAGTTCCAGTATTTCATCAGAAATATTTTTGTATATGTTTTCATCAATATATTTTTGTTTTTTGGAAATAATAATTTGAGTTTCTAATTCAGCTAAAGATCCATGAGCTATTCTTAAGAATCTAATATAATCATTGGTTGATTTTCTAGAATATCCTTCGGCTATATTGGAAGGGTACGAAACTGAACATCTTCTGATTTGATCGGTAAGAGAATATGTTTCTTTTTTAGGGAATTTTTGAGTTACTTTATATATCTGAGTACATAGTTCCACACCCCGGATCCAGATTTTAAGATCTTTATAAGATTTATAGTCATTTTTTTGCATAATAATCCTACTGCCTACTAACTACTAACTACGAATCTTACAAAAGAAAGGTTACAAACAGGTTACATGGTGAAAAGAAAAACTCTCGAAGAGACTCACACCCGATCGTCAATAATCCTTATAAAAATCATGTGCAGTGATGCGGTCGATGGTGATATTGGTTTCTTCTTGGCTGGAGAGGGAGTGGAGGATGCCTAGTCTGCCACCCCAGTAGGTGCCAGGGACAAAGTTGAGTTCTCTATCTAGATCAATGACGAGGATCAAGGGCCTGACATGGGTGCGGTTGTTCATTTGGAGTTCTGATAAGAATTCCAGTAAATCTTTTTCTTTAAAACTAGTACTAAGCATAATCAAGTGAGGGGGATTGTCGATGAGCTGTTCAAAAGCTGTTCTGAGAGTGGCAACTCTGATAATCTCATATTTGTCCACAATGTGTTTGTAGGGGACCGCCATGAGTGGATTTGGCTCTATGATAAGTAGAGAATCTGGTTTATATTTTGTCATATATAAAGTATAATTAGTAATTATCTAATAATAATAGAATTATTCTAAAAATAAAAGAGTTAGTTATGCCGAGAAAGAGAAAAAATCCCACACTAGGAGAGAGAATTAAGAAAGCTAGAGTTCAAGCTGGACTGTCACAAAAAGACATGGGCAAGCACCTGAAAATTTCTGATAAGGCAGTCAGTGCCTATGAAGTAGACCGAGCTGAGCCTAGTATTGATGCGATCAGGAAAATTGGCAAGCTAACCAATAGGTCGTTTAGTTACTTTATCGATGATTTTACAGAAGGTGACATTGATCTCCAGGCAAAGTTGGAAAGTATTGAGCGAGAGCTAAAGGCGGTGAAGGAGATGTTGGGGAAGAGAAGCTAAACGAATAAGATTGAATACTAGATACTTAACTTATAATTTCTTGATGTAGAGCTTGTTTTTTTGTGTTATAATTACTTTCACATTTTCCAAAAGTTTGTTCGGGGACTTTTTTTGAAATACATTGTTGCATTATTAAATTGCTACACTGCTATCATTGTTGTATAGCTTAGCAATTTAACAGTAGAACAGTGTAACAATAGGATAATTCTATGGATAACTTATATAAAACCTACTATTCTTTTTTGGCGAAATACCGGCTTAAGTTTATGAGCTTTTGGGTGCTGGTATTGTTGTGGGGTTTTGTAGAGAGTATCAGGCCTTTTTTCTACAAGCTTTTTATTGATAATATCCCTCAAGCTGATTTTTCATTTTTGTTTTCGTTGTTGATTGTCTATATTTTGGTGTATACAGCAGACATTGTTTTTGATGTGTTGGCAATTTTTGTCGGTGATGCTTTTTTAATTCCAGCCGCCAAAGATGCTCGGGTGACAGTGCTTAAAAAAATCCAGGATCTTGATTTTGCTTTTCACCTTAACAAGAGTACTGGTTCACTAATTAGTACCATCAAGCGTGGTGATCAAGCATTTTTTAGTCTTCATCATATTATCAATGTCAAGATCTCTAGGATTATCATCAACTTTTTGACTTTGTCTATCTTTTTCATTTCTCTGGACTTGAAGTTCTTGGGTGTAATGGGGGGAATTTTTGTAGTTAATTCTGTTTTGGCCTATGTATTAATCAGGTACAACATGAAGACAAGGTCCTCATTCAATGATGCTGAAGACGATGTATCGGCAGTGATTGTAGACAACCTGATAAATTTTGAGACAGTCAAGCTTTTTGCTAAAGAAAAGAAAGAGCAAATCAGATTGAACAAGAAATTTGGGATTTGGCTAGACAAGCTATGGCTGTTTGCCAATTCATTTCGACTGATTGATATCAGTGTGGGAATGGTGGGTAATGTCGGTCTTTTTATTATTCTTTATATGGGGCTGAAGCAATTGCAAATTGGTCAAATTTCTGGGGGTGACTATATTGCCATGATTGCTTTTATGGGAAATTTCTATTGGCGGTTTTTTGAGCTGATCTATGAGCTGAGAAACCTATCCAAACATCACGTGGACCTAAAGAAATATTTTTCTTGGTTGCCTCTCAAAGAACAGGTCAAAGATCCTGTCAAGCCAAAGTTTTTGAAAAATATCAAAGGTGAAGTCAAGTTTGATCAGATTAACTTTTCATACCCAGAGGGCAAGCAGGATGCTCTGATGGATTTTGATCTGCGAGTGCGTCCTGGTCAGTCAGTGGCCTTTGTGGGGCATAGTGGTGCGGGGAAGACCTCGGTGACCAAGTTGTTGATGCGTTTTTATGATCCAAACTCAGGGACAATTAGCATTGATGGAGTAGATATCCGCGACATGACCAAGAGTCATTTGCGCTCGTTTATGGGCGTAGTGCCTCAAGAGCCAATTCTGTTTAACAACACCATTGGTTTTAACATCGCTTATGGATCTGATTTTAAAGTCAGCCAAAAAGAGATTGAAGCCGCCGCCAAGATGGCCAATCTCCATGACTTTATTATGACTTTGCCCAAAAATTACAAAACTAATGTAGGGGAGAGAGGTGTTAAATTATCTGGTGGTCAAAAGCAGCGTCTGGCGATTGCTAGGATGATTTTATCCAATCCTGATATTGTGATTTTTGATGAGGCGACCAGCCAGCTAGACAGTGAGTCAGAAAAGCTAATCCAAGATGCTTTTTGGAAAGCGATCCGCAACAAGACGACTTTTATTATTGCCCACAGATTGTCATCTATCACCAAGGCCGAGAAAATTGTGGTCATGGAGGAGGGGCAGATAGTAGAAATTGGTAATCATAAACAACTTCTGGCTAAGGGTGGAGTGTATAGGAAGTTTTGGGATTTGCAGACATCTTAGGGGTTAGGTTCTAGGGGCTAGGAGATAGGGAGATTCGTAGTGAGTAGGCAGTAGGTTTTTTGGTATATAATTTCCCTTGTCCATGACCCTAAAATCCAACATCTACCTCTCCTACGCTTTATCTTTCTTTTTCCATTCATGGTTTTGGCTAGGGGTTTGGCTTTTGTATTATCTGCAGTTTATGGATTATGCCCAAGTTGGTTTACTAGAGTCGGTGATGATTATTACTGCGACTACTTTTGAGATTCCCACTGGGGCTTTGGCGGATATGATTGGCAAAAAGTGGACGCTTTTTTTAACCTTTTTAGTGGGTGGAATAGGCAATATTATTTTAGGTGCGGCAGGGAGTGTTTCTATTTTGGCGGTGGGTGTTTTTGTAGCTACATTGAGTGATCCACTGTATTCAGGTTCGCTAGAGGCTTTGGTTTATGATTCTTTGAAAGAAATTAAAAAAGAACATAATTTTGACAAAGTTATTTCTAATATCAACAGCATTGGTTTTATAGGGTCAGCATTGGCGAGCATTATTGGAGGATTTCTTTTTGAAATCAATCATTCACTCCCGTTTTATATGGTGAGCTTATTTTATTTTATAGCGATGGTGGTGGTGTTATTTTTGCAAGAGCCAAGCATCGATAGTGAGGTTTTTTCTTGGGACAATTATGTAGAGCAGACTAAAAATGGATTTCGTCAGCTTTTCAAAACAAAAGCAATCAAAAAACAATCTTTACTGATGCTGGGGACAGGATTTTTCTCGATGATTGCTTATCATGTTTTGATTGACGCTGTGTCTGTAGAGTATGGATTTTCTGGCAAACAACTAGGACTACTTTTTGCTGGGACATTTGGAGTAGGGATTATAGTGTCTCAGTTTACGGCTAAAATTTTGAGCAAAGTCAGTGAGTTAAAAACAATATTTGTGGTAAGTTTACTCATGTCTCTAGGCTTTGTGGGGATGGGGATGACATATTGGTATTGGGGAGCCATGACTGTTTTGACTTTTGCAGGACTAAATACTATTTATAAAAATGTATCTTCAGTTTTAGTCAATAAAAATACGATTTCTAAATACCGAGCAACCACTATCTCAACTCTCTCGATGCTTAAAAACATTCCCTATGTGTTATCGGCATTTTTTATTGGCTCACTGATGGATGTTTATTCCGCCAAGGCCTTTTCTATTTGGATGGGGGTGATGTTGGTGATGGTGGTGGTGGGGTGGAGGGCTTACGCAAGTTCAAAGTCGAAAGTTTAAAGTTCAAAGAATCAGAACTACAGAGATTTAAATTGAGTGGTATTATTAAGGGGTGCAAATCACTCCCCAAATCATCCCCGTCAAACTTATTCAAAAAATAATTTATTATGTGTTGCCGGTGGTGTTATTGTTGATTTCGGTGGTGGTGGGTGGTGAGATTTTTGCTGATTTTGGGACGTTGGCGATGTTGGGAGTGACAGCTGCTTTGTATCTTCAGCCATTGATGGCTTTGACTAAAAATCCATGGTTGATCAAATTATTTAGTATGCGTAGGGAAATTGGGGTAGCTAGTTTTTGGTTGTTTTTCTTTCACGCTTATGGCTTGATTTGGACTCGGGGTTTGGGTCTTGATGTTATCTTCAATGTCAACGGTTTTATTTTCTGGGGGTTTTTGGCTAGTATGGGGATGTGGTTACTGGGGCTGACTTCCAATGATTTTTCTCAAAGATTACTCAAAAAAAACTGGAAAAAACTCCAACGGGTGGTGTATCCCACTTACTTTTTGCTCCTTTACCACGCTAGCATGGCAGAGGGGGAGATGTGGAAATTTTGGGTGTTTGGTGGGGGGTATGTTCTTCTTAAATTAATGTCAAAGTTTAAAGTTCAAATGTCAAAGGAGTAGAGTTTGGGTTGAGTTTGTTACCTTCTTGTAACTTTTTGGTGATATCTTGAGAGAATGAATAATTGGGAGATACATTATTTTTCTTTAGATGGTCAGTTTTCTCCAGTGAAGAGATTTATTAATAGTTTGGATATTAAAACCCAAGCCAGAGTATCTAAAACTTTTGATTTGTTGGAAGAGTATGGTTTTGAGTTGCCTCAAAAATATTTTAAAAAGATTCAGAAGACACCTTTGTGGGAATTGAGAGTTATTGGAGGTCAATCAATTCGATTTTTTTATGTTAGCAAAAAGGGCAATGTTTTTTTTATTTTGCATGGTTTTATAAAGAAATCACAAAAAACACCTAGGAAAGAGATACAAGTTGCATCTAAAAGATTACAGCTGATTTGAAATTAACACTATTATCTATCGCAAAATTGTGATAATTTATCATTATGAAATTTTCTGACCACAAAAAACAACTAATGAAAGACCCAGAGTTTAAAAAAGCTTATGATGAGCTGGAGATAGAGTTTGCTATCGCTAGTGCCTCGATCAGAGCTAGAAAGAAACATAATCTTTCTCAAAAACAGCTGGCAGAAAAACTGGGTACCAAGCAATCTGTAATCAGCCGGGTAGAGACAGCTCAAACTACTCCATCTGTTTCTTTTCTAAAAAGATTCGCCAAGGCCTTTGGAGGCAAAGTGGAGATTAAGTTTGTAGGGATATAGGGTAAAATACCACCATGTCTTTATCCATCGCTATCGTCGGCTTGCCCAATGTTGGCAAGTCTACACTTTTTAACGCCTTACTAAAACAACAAGCTGCTTTGGCGGCGAATTATCCATTTGCAACCATTGAGCCCAATGTTGGTGTCGTGCCGGTGCCAGATTCGCGACTGCAGGTATTAGCCGATATCGTGGGGACGAGTGTGATCAAGCCTGCGACTGTTGAGTTTGTTGATATTGCGGGATTGGTCAAAGGGGCGAGTGAGGGTGAGGGACTAGGTAATAAATTCCTAGCAAACATCCGGGAGTGTGATTTGATTTGTCATGTGGTGCGGGATTTTAGTGATGAGCAAGTGCTGCGAGAAGGCAGTGTCGATGCCAAGACAGATCTGGAGACCATCCAGATGGAGTTGCTTTTGGCGGATTTATCCACTTTAGAAAAACAAAAAGCACCCAAGGGGAAAGTAGATAAAGAAGAAACTCTGCGTTGGCAAATAGTAGAAGAGATGAAAAAGAGAGCTGAGGCAGGAAAATGGGTTAGGTCAAATGATAAATTCCAAATTCCAAATGTCAAAGAGGAAGATGCGGAGAGGGTGGCAAAAGAATTAAATCTTTTGACTTCTAAGGACGTTTTGTACGTGGTTAATGTTGATGAGGATAAGGTGGGGGAGAGTGATAGTCTGGTACCAAAGTATGTTGATTTGTTGGGGGCTAGTCCAGATCAGATTGTGATTGTCTCTGCCAAGATTGAGAGTGAGTTGGCTAGTTTATCTGATGAAGATCAGCAGCTATATCTGGCAGATTTGGGACTCAAGCAGAGTGGCTTGGAGAGATTGATCGCCAAGGCATACACTAGATTAGGTTTGCAAAGCTTTTTGACTGCTGGGGAACTGGAAGTCAAAGCATGGACTATCCGCCGAGGGACTTTGGCGCCTCAGGCTGCTGGGGTGATCCATACTGATTTTGAGAAAAAATTTATCAAAGCCAAAGTGGCTTCCTATGCTGATTTTGTAGAGTACAAAGGTTGGAAGGGACTCAAAGAAGTGGGGAAAGTAAGGCAAGAAGGTAGGGATTATGTGATGCAGGAAGGGGACGTAGTGGAGTTTGCGATCGGAAGCTAAAGAATTTTCAACTTTGTGCTATAATACCCGTCAGATCTATCCCTCCGGTGTTACATCGGGGACCGAGACTCTCAGGATAGACATTATTAATTACATAGGAGAGAAATATGAAGATCATTGCCGATCCTCAGGTGCGTCAATATGAATTGACTTACCTAGTGCCTGCTATCTATACACAAGCAGAGCTTTCCAAAATTAACGAAGAAGTAGAGTCCGTCGTCAAGAAATATGCCGGTAAGGTGGTTTCTAGTGATGATTGGGGCAAAAAGCATATGGCGTACAAGATTCGCCATGATGGAAAATTCCATGATAGCGCTTTTTATACACATTATGTGCTTGAATTTGAGTCCGAAAAGGCTCCTGAATTTGAAAAAGAACTTAAGCTCAATACCAAAATTATGAGGAATTTACTTGTTAGAGCTGAGTAAATATATGTTACCATTTTGTAACCTTTGTAGGTTACACTAGAGATTAATACTAAGGAGGAAAAATATGTCAGTAAGATCACTCAACAAAGTTATGCTCATCGGAAACCTCACCAGAGATCCAAATTTGAGATTTACCCCCAATGGAACTGCAGTCTGTTCTTTTGGGCTAGCTACCAATAGAAGTTGGACTCCCAACGATGGTGGCGATAAAAAAGAATCAGTAGAATTTCACAATATCGTAGCTTGGTCAAAGCTTGCTGAGATTTGTGGTCAATTACTCCACAAGGGAGATAAAGTCTTTGTCGAAGGTCGTCTTCAGACTAGAGACTGGAAGACCGATGATGGTCAAGACAGAAGAATCACCGAGATTGTGATTGATAATATGATGTTGCTGCGATCTTCTAGTGGCAAGTCATATTCTGCATCTGATGATGACGATGATGCAAGTGATGATAGCGACGATGAAGTCGAAGATGAAGTAGTGGAATCTGAAGATGTTTCAGATGACATCCCATTTTAAAGGAAAATTATTATGAAACCAAAGAAAAAAAGAAAATACACTCAACCTAAGGCTCCTAAAGCCGACAAGTCTTTGACCTTTTCATATAAAGACATCAAAGTTTTGTCAAAATATGTGACAGAGCAGGGATACATTGTCCCTAGATCTAGAACAGGTTTGTCTCAAAAACAACAAAGACAACTTGGCAAGCACATCAAATACGCTCGTCACTTGGCAATGTTGCCATTTACACAAACTTTGTAGGTTTGACCTAACATAAGTGGAATTTAAAACCCCGCTGGTTTACCGGTGGGGTTTTTGTATAATAAACCCCTATGAAACTTAAGCAGTCGGTTTTCACTCAGTTAATTATTTTGGTTCTGGTCTTTGCACTTGGTGGAGTAGTGGGATATAAAGTCCAGCCTCAGGATGGTTTTCAGCAAAATGTGGAGACTGTTTTTAATGTCAAAAACACCAACAAACCTAGGGAATACAAAGACGTTGATTTTGGTCAGTTTTGGAATGTTTGGGAAATTTTGGAAAGAGATTATCTAGATCAAAGCAAATTGGATAAAGCTGATATGGTGGATGGTGCTATTGAGGGCATGACCAGAGCTTTGGGTGACCCCTATACCATGTATTTGGCTCCTCAGGATCAGCAACGTAGTATGGAAGATCTTCAAGGTTCTTTTTATGGTGTGGGAATCCAATTAGGGTATATTGATGAGACTCTAGCAGTTATAGCTCCCCTCAAGGGAACTCCGGCGGAAGAGTTGGGGATTCAAGCAGGGGATCTGATTCTTCATGTCAAAGATGATAAGAAAGGTTTGGATGAAGACACTACAGGCTGGTCTTTGACGGAAGCTTTGAATAAAATTCGTGGAGAAAAGGGAACTATAGTAACTTTGACTCTTTTTAGAAAAAACAATGGAGCAGAACCTTTTGTAGTAGATGTACCTAGAGGTGAAATAATAGTGCCTTCTGTGGAACTAGAATTTGTAGAACATGCTGGCAAAAAAGTAGCACACATCCAAGTTTCCAGATTTGGTGAGCGTACAAGTGGGGAACTAGATGATGCGATTGGTAAAATTTTACTTGAGGATGGAGTGGATGGGGTGTTGATTGATTTTAGAAATAATCCAGGTGGATATTTTGAAGAAGCGATCGACATCGCTAGTGAGTTTATTGAGACAGGAGTGGTAGTCAGCCAGCAAAGTAAAGTAGGAACTCAAGATTTCCATGCTAGGGGCAAGGCTAGATTGGACAAGTATCCAGTGGTTGTATTGGTCAACAAAGGTAGTGCTTCTGCCAGCGAGATTGTAGCCGGAGCTTTGCGTGACCAGAAAGAAGCCGAGCTAGTCGGTGAGCAAACTTTTGGCAAAGGGACTGTTCAGGATGCCAGAGAGCTAGAAAACGGTGGTGGACTTCATGTGACAGTGGCTCGTTGGTTATTACCCAAGGGAGATTGGATTCATGATGAAGGTATTCCTGTAGATGTAGAGGTTAAGGACGATCCTGAGACGGAAGTAGATGAGGTGGTGTTGAGGGGAATAGAGGAACTTTAGTTACTGAGTTACTAAGTAACTGAGAAGTTTTTTGTATTAGTAAATTCTCAATATTAGTAAATTAGTAGATTTTTCAGTATACTTACTTCATGAACAATCCTGCCCAGTTTCAGATCAAACATTTTCTTTTAGGCTTATCTTTATCTGTTTTAATTCTTTTTTCCTTTTTTGCGGGGGCGATTGCGGATCGGATTTTTGTGGTGAAGCCAGTTGATTTTCTTTTGAAGAGATCAGGTGGCGTTGAAAGGGATCCCTCCACGTTGGTCGGGATGACAACAACTAGTGGTGGTACTGACTATTCTGTTGCTGATGTGGCTGAGAGTGCTTCTAGTGGGGTGGTGACGGTGGCGGTCAAGACTCAGCAGCGGGTGATCGATCCAGTCAAGAGTGGGATTTTTGGTTTGTATTTTGGAGTAGCAACGGATGAGGTGAGAGAGATCCAGCAAGACATCGGGACTGGATTTATCGTGGATGCTGATCAGGGACTGGTAGTGACCAATAAGCACGTGGTAGAGAATGGCAATGTTGCCTATCTTGTCATTGATAAAAATGACCAAGAGTATAACGTTACCAATATTTATTTGGATCCAGCTAATGATTTGGCGATTATTAAAGTAGAAGGTTTACAAGCTTCTGCTTTGAGTTTGGGTGATTCTGATAGTTTGCGAGTAGGGGAGAGTGTGATTGCGATTGGGACGGCTCTTGGAGAATTCCGTCATACGGTTACCACTGGGGTGGTTTCTGGTTTAGGTAGAGGAGTGGAGTCAATTGGGGTGAGTGGGATTAGTTCTTTAGAAAATGTGATTCAGACTGATGCAGCGATTAATCCTGGTAATTCTGGTGGGCCATTGCTCAATGCTCATGGGCAAGTGATTGGAGTCAATGTAGCTGTGTCTGCTTCTGGTCAAAACATTGGGTTTGCGATTCCGATCAATGTCATCAAGACATCACTAGATAATTTTAATGCTACGGGACAGTTTGAGAGAGCCAAGCTTGGAGTAGAGTACCAGAACATTTCTGCAGAAGCCGCAGAGAAAAACAACGTGCCGCAGGGAGCATTGATTCTCCAAGTTGCTACTGACTCAAGTGCACAGAAGGCTGGTTTGCAAGTCAATGATATTGTTACAGAGTTTGGTGGAGTTTCTCTGGCAGAGGAGAACTTAGCAGAGTTGGTTAACAATCAAAAGCAGGGTGATACTGTTGGGGTTAGATTTTGGCGGGGTGGGGAGGAGTTTGTTAGAGAGATAGAGATGTAGACCTGCCTGCCGGCAGGCAGGGAGATATAGATCTAAGGAGTTAATTATATGAAAAAATTAGCAGCTTTTGTTTATCGATCGGTTATTCTTGCTCTTGTGTTGTCTGCTGTTTTGGCTATATATGTTGTGTTATTTGGTGGTAATTGGGAATGGGAAGATAAGATCATTCTGACACTATTTTTATTTGATGTTTTTAGTATCCTCAGTGTGAGTCCAGTTTCTCTTTTGTCAAAATCTGGGAGAGTAGTTAGAAATTTAGGTCTAGTTGCTTTAGCACAGAATATTTTTAGTTTTTTATTTTTTATGTTTGAGGTATGGTTGGGATTTGATAGGTTTTTTGGGAGAAATTTTGTGCAAATGTCTTGGGTCATTACACTTATGGTTTTGCCAGTAAGTTTCTCAATTATGTGTTTGGTTCTTCTATTTGCTGATAAAGGTAAGCAAATTATTAAAAATCTTAAGTTAGTTGCAATTTCCTCAGCATCCATAGCGACTGCTTTTTCGCTTAGTTTAATTTATGAAGTTACAAAGGATCCTGGAGATATTATTTTTAAACTTACTATAGTTTCTTTAATTTTATTGGTTTTAAGTATTCTTTTGATATTGGTGTTAATTCTAAAATCGAAAGGAGAGGGTAAAAAAAATGAAAAATAAAATTGCTCAAAGATTACCCGCTAAAGTAACCACTACATCCTCCAATCCACCATCCAAAATATTCTCCAAATTATGCCAAGATTCGTGGATTCTGTGATCTGTGACTCTATTCTGAGGGTAGTTGTAGGTGCGGATTTTCTCGGCTCTTTGAGCTCGACCGATGACACTGCGTGCATCACCGATTTCTTTTAGCTTTCTTTCCTCTTCTATTTCCCACAGTTGAGATCGTAGCAACTCTAAGGCAATCTGCCTGTTTTGAGCTTGTTTACGTTCTTGTCTGGCATTAACGACGATACCACTGGGTGTGTGAACAAGCCGAACAGCACTGCTGGTTTTATTAACACTTTGGCCGCCAGCTCCACCAGCTCTCATGAATGACCATTCCAGGTCCTCATCACGGATCTCGACTGCATTTTGGGCAACCTCTGGCAAGACAGCTACAGAAGCGGTAGAAGTGTGAATTCTTCCTTGAGATTCTGTTTCTGGTACACGCTGGACACGATGAACGCCGGATTCGTATTTGAAGATACTATATGGAGTATTGAGGGTGGGGTATTGGGTATTGGGCTCTTCATTTTCCGCTTGCTCAACTTGACTACTTTTCAACTCTTCAACTTTACTACTTAAGTAGTTTGTTTTCCCTTTCACTTTAATCACCATGTCGTCGATGTATTCTATTTTTAGTCCCAAGATCTCTGTAAAACGGACATACATGCGCATTAGATCATCGGCCCAGATCTTGGCTTCATCACCTCCAGCGCCTTGGCGAATTTCGATGATACAGTTGGTTGGTTGTGCGCTGTACGTTTCGCGTTCTGCGTTTTGCGCATCTTCCAATTCACTGGCTGCTTTTTCCAGCATTTGCTTTTCTTTTTCTAGTCTTTCAATCTCACCTTTGGCCAACTCACCCAATTCAGGATCGGATAGGAGAGCTTTGTTTTCTTCTATTTGGGAACTGATAAGATCGATTTGGGGTTGATAGGGGGAAGAACTCATTTATCTATTTTACCATTGAAGTCATAAAGCCATAGAACCATTAAATATACTAATCTACTAATACTTAGAATTTACTAATATTCGTAATCCGTAAATCGAAATTCGCAAAGTATGTATATTATGAAAAAACAAAGTTGATTTTACAAATAACGAGTTTATTCAGTTTTATCTGATTTTTTAAGCTCCGTCTTCTGTTGAGCTAGGAGTTGTTTGTAAGTCTTGGCTTCATCTTGGCTTTCTTGTTTGCCACCTTTAGTTTTTTTCTTGTCAGCCATAGCTTTTTGTTTAGCTTGAGCAGCTTGCATTTTCTTCATAAATTTATCGACACGACCTTGTCTGTCCACAAATTTCATTTCTCCGGTAAAGAAGGGGTGACAGGCACTACAGATATCAACGGTGAGAGTGTCTTGCATGGAGCCAGTGGTAAAGACATTGCCACAAGCACAAGTTACTTGACAATTATGATTCCAATTAGGGTGAATGTTTGCTTTCATTATTTTCCTTTCGTACCTTGCTATTATACAAAGTAGAGGAGGTATTATAGCATATTAGGGGCTAGGGATCATGTCGACCAGAAGCTTGCACTGAGCTTGTCGAATGTGTGGAGACATCCCTTTTCAAGTGGTTATGAAAGTGATTTCTCGACTTCGCTCGAAATGACTAAACAGAAATGATAGAATAATTGAATAGAATTTAAAACAAAAGGAGGTACATACAATAAAAACATCACATCCTGGGAAAGGTGTGAGAAATAGAGCGCAGGGCCCTGGGTTAAATCTGGGGTGACGAGGAAGAGGGGATGGGAATAATTTCAAAGTCTAAATGACAAATGTCAAATTGTTCTTGTCAATCGAACCTTCGGTGTACATCGGAGAGTATCAGCGGAAACCCTCTGGGAGTATTGGCTTCCAACTAAAAATCATTATTAAAGCCTGTAGGTAACTGCAGAGAGAAAGTAGTGGTTTGTCCAATAACTTAAAGTGGCTGAGTGACTAAGTTACTGAGTTACTAAGTAGTTTCCCAAATTTTATAAAATAACATTGAGAAGCCAAGCAATTGGTATATTGATCAATTGATTCATTGGTATATTCTTCCGGAGGAAGCAAATATGTGCGGTATTTTTGGTGCAATTTTAAATAATAAAAAAGACGCGGGACAAGTTGTCTTAAATGGATTAAAAAGATTGGAGTACAGGGGATATGATAGTTGGGGGATAGCAGCTTCGCAATGTCAAAGTTCAAATGACAAATGTCAAATTTTAGTTGAAAAGTACATAGGCAAAATTGGTGGGGTTGAAAAACTCAACCTACCAGCTTCCCAAGTAGCTATTGGTCATACTCGTTGGGCGACGCATGGGGGAGTGACGGATTATAACGCTCATCCTCATTTGGCTAGCGATAGGTCTTTTGCCGTAGTTCAAAACGGAGTAGTGGAGAATTATCAAGAGCTGAAGAAGGAGCTGGAGAGCCAAGGATATGAGTTTCAGTCAGAGACTGATACCGAGGTGATTGTGGGGCTTTTGGAGGCGGAGCTAGTGGCTAGCAGCAAGCGCACACCGAATAACGCGCAACTCACAACAGAAATAGTTTCAACAGTCTATCAACGTCTAGAGGGACGGAGTACTGTGGTGATTATGACTAATCAAGGAGATGTGTTTGCTTTTCGTAATGGGTCGCCACTAGTTGTTGGTCGGGGTGGTGACGGGAGTTTGTATTTGTCTTCCGATGTGTTGGCTTTGTCAGAGGTAGCGGATGAGTTTGTCCAGGTGGGGAATGGGTTTGGTTTAGTGAGTAGTATTGATTTGAAGTTATTTGATATTAGTACTCTGCAGGAATCAGAGTTAGATTGGCAACCGATTGAGTTGGACAGTGTGGTGTTGGATAAGGGTGGATTTGATCATTTTATGCTCAAGGAAATTCATGAGCAGAGTCAGGTGTTGAGTAATGTGATGCAGGTGGATGAGATGATGATGAGTGATTTTGTCAAAAAGGTGCGAGAAGCAGATCAAGTCTTTATAGTAGGGGCGGGGAGTGCTAGTTTTGTAGCCGAGTATATTGCGCTGCAATTGCGTCAAAAAGGTATTAAGGCCTTGGCAGTAAAATCATACGAATCAAAAAGCTATTTGCCACTAGCTACTAGCCACTCGCTGGCTATCTTCATCAGCCAAAGCGGTGAGACCGCAGATACCAACGAAGTCGTAGAGTGGATGAGGGAAAAGGGAGTAACTATTGCCAGTATCGTCAACATGCCTGGCAGTACCTTGAGTCAGATGTCTGATCATCCTTTTATGCTTCAAGTAGGTCCAGAAGTGGCTGTGGCGAGCACCAAAGCCATGATTGGGCAAATGATGTGGGGATGGGGGGTTAGCCAGTTGGTTGGTGGTAAGAAATTGGCAGATGTAAAAAGACTCATTGCTGGCTATGAAAATGATTTGGATAAATGGCTGCAAGTTCAATCCGCCAGTCGGCGGACTAAAGTTCAAAGTATCATTGAGTATATGATGGGTCATGATCATATGTTTGTGCTGGGGAGGGGGGAGTTGTATCCTTCTGCTTTGGAGTTTGCGCTCAAGATGAAGGAGATTAGTTATATTCATGCTGAGGGGTTTTCTGGTGGGGAGCTGAAGCATGGAGTGATAGCTTTGATAGAGGAGGGAACTCCCGTTGTGTGTTTAATTGCTCAAGACGATGAAAGAGAAGAAATGCTTAATGCAGTTGCTCAAATCAAGGCTAGAGGAGCATATGTGATCGGGGTATCAGTGGAGAATAATGATCTGTTTGATGATTGGATTGAGATAATTGACAATCCTGAGTTTGTAGCTATGTCGGCCATCATCCCATCTCAGCTAATGACCTATTGCTTAGCTTTGGCTAAAGGATTAGATCCAGATAAGCCTAGGAATTTGGCGAAAAGTGTGACGGTAAAGTAGCAATTGGTTAGAGCTCTGGATTGAGGCCAATTTTGCTGAGGATCTCTGTGCCAAAATTGGTCCAGTCTTGATCCCAAGTAGGATCAACTCCTTCAAATGAAATGATGTAGAGGGTATCTGTCTGGGTATTCACCATATTCAGATAATAAAAGTGATGATTGTTGAGACTGGCTTCTCTGGCGTAGCCTGCAAAAGGATTGCCATTACCCATAGGTTTGACCGCTCCAACGTCTGTCAATTGGCCTTCAGTTTTAAGATCATCATAGGCGTAGATCAGATCTCTGGCATATTGTTTTGCAGGAACACCTGTTTTTTTAGCAACATCTGTAACTGCATTGATAGAGAGACCGGTAGTAAAACCACTACTACTGGTAATTCTTTCTTTGGTAATAAAACAAGCTTGGGTTCCATCTTGTGATTCTTCCTTGGTGTACCAGCCAGCAGGTTTTAGTAATCTTGTTTGCATATTTTGACAGGTATACCAGGTCATGTTGTTGCTGTCCTCAAGTTGCTCAGAGTCTTCGCGTGGATTTTCGTCCATTTCGTTGTATTCTCTTCTCATTTTTTCATACGTATCGGTAGCTTCATTTGGATCTTGCAAGTTATCATATCTGCGGGTTGGTTGTGAATTGGGAGTAGGCTTTTGGGGGCTTAAAAACTTTGAGCCAATAAAAGCCAGCACCAAGACACCTGCAATCATAACAAGAGGATTTTTCCATAGGGGAGAGGAGGAGCTTTTTTTGTTTTTCATATGTTTATCTTAGCAGATATGGAAGTTATTTTGTTCTTCTCTCCGCCCAATAGACTCCGGCAACGATAATCAGCAATCCGACAATTTGGGCAGGGTAGATTGATTCATGAAGGAGCATGACTCCCAGAGGAATCGCTACCAATGGTTGGAGATAGGTAAAGAGACTAGCCTCAGAGGCTTCGATGTGTTCTTGGCCTTTGTAGTAGGCGGTGAGGCCGATGATCGAGCCAAAGAGGGCCATGTAGGAAGCTGCAAAAAGGATGGGGGTGGATTGGAAGTCATGGATAATGGATGACATAAAATGGTTGATGGCTGATGGTTGATGGTTAATTCCCGATTCAAAAATGGCCAAAATAAAAAAAGAAACCAACCCCACATAAAAGCTCAACGTCGAAATCAAAAATTTGGGATAGCCATCATAGTATTTTTTTGCCAAGAGATAATAAACCGCAGTTAGAAAAACAGCAATTAGAATAACAAAATTTCCTGCCAAAGATGTTAGCTGAAGTGTTCCGCCATTGTGCGTCAGGGGAGTTAAAACCAAGATGACAGTGCCAATCAGTGACAAGATAAGTCCCAATGCCTCATGTTTTTCTTCTTTTTCTTTTAAAAACATGACTCCGCCTAGAGTAACAAAAAGAGGTAGCGACAAAGTGAGTAGGTTGGCTTCGATAGAGGTGGTGTACTGCAGGCCAGTATAGAGTAGCCACAGGACAAGCGTAGTGCCGAGGAGTTCGATAAGAGCAAGTGGTAACACAATTTTTTTAAATTTATTTCTTTTTGCTTTTTGCTTAAACCAATTTTTGTAATGGTAAAGAATAGGCAGCGATAATACCGAGGCAAATATATATCGATATAAAAGATAACGAGTAGGAGTAGTTACACTCAGTGCAGGTTTAACAAAAAAGAAAGAAGCACCCCAGAAAACTGTATTTACTAACATCCACATATATGACTGATAACGCTTTCGTTTCATTTATCCATTTAACCATTTATCTATTGGAACATTCAATATACCAATCTACCAATGCATTAATTTACCAATTATTGAGCTATTTTATTTGGAAATTTATTCGTTTGAGTTCTTATCTCTTTATTCGTTTAATTGCGTCAGCAATTTCAAAAAGCTTTTGCTCCCCACTCCCCATATCTTTTAGCGTCACCTTACCCTGTGATACTTCCTCTTCACCGATGATGATGACGTAGGGGATGTTGTTTTTGTTGGCGTATTTGAATTGCTTGGCTAGTTTATCTAGAGCGGGGTAGACCTCGGTTTTAATACCAGCTTGTCTGAGTTTGTTTGCTGTTGCTAGTGATTGTTTTTGATAGTTTTCATCAAAAATAGTTATCAAAACTTGTGAGGAGGTAGAGTTAGGAATTAGTCCCAGCTGGTCGGCAGCTTCGACAGTCCTATCAAAGCCAATGCCAAAGCCCACGGCTTCTATCTGAACTCCGCTGAGGTCATTGATGAGATTGTCGTATCTGCCACCACCACCGACAGAGCCGACGGTGTATTCGGGTACTTTGCCTTCAAAAATAAGACCGGTGTAATAATCCAGTCCACGAGCGATCTTGGGGTTAAATACGAGTGCATTTTGGTCTACACCTAGGGCGATAGCACTGTCTACAATTTGTTGCAAATTATCAGACATTTGGGCGTTTTCTATAGCAGAGACTGCTTGCTCTGCATCATTTTGATCTAGTCCCTTTGAGACTAGCTCCTCTGCAACTTGTTTTGGTGAAAGTTTGTCCAATTTATCAATAGATTGAATGAGAGAGAAGACGTCTACTTTCGGGTTGGTAAATGGTGACAATGTTTGGATGAGTGTTTGGCGATCATTGATTTCGATCTTAATCGAAGTGAGTCCGATGTTTTTGAAAACAGCATAATAGACAGCTAGGATTTCTGCATCGGCTAGGGTAGAGGAGGTACCAAAAATATCGCAGTCACACTGAGTAAACTCACGGTAGCGTCCCTTTTGTGGTTTGTCAGCCCGGAAGACATTTTGGATCTGATATCGTCTAAAGTATTTTGGGAGATTATTCTGATATTGAGCCAAAACCCGAGCAGTAGGGACCGTTTGGTCATACCTCAGGCCCACATTTCTGTCACCTCTGTCAGTAAAGGTGTAGACGAGTTTGTCAGCTTCATCACCATATTTGCCTAGGAGCAACTCTGCGTATTCCAGAGTGGGTGTCTCAAGAGGAGCAAAGCCAAAGTTTTCAAAAACTTCTTTGATTTTGCTGGCTACATAATCTCTTTTTCTTTTCTCCGATGGTAAAATATCACGGAAGCCTTTGAGTGTTTGTGGGGTGTTTGGTTTTGACATGATAGACAGATTCTAACATTATTATTCAAGAGGGCTCATAGGTAAACGGTATACCATGGCATTCGCATTGCCACGTTCCGGGTTCGATTCCCGGTGAGTCCACTTGCCACTCGGATTTCAGCCGGGTGAAATTTTTCAATATACCATTTATCCAATTAATCATTTATTGAAATTTTTTAATGATAAAATCAAAAATATGAAGTTGCTCAAAACTATCTCAGACGTTGCAATTCCAGAGGATGATTCTGGTTGGATTGTTAGGGAATCATCCCGGGGTATTTTTTTTGATAAAAATGGTTTGATTCCTCTGCTTTATGGGACAAATTGTGATATACATGAATTGCCAGGTGGAGGTATTGAGAAGGGAGAAAATAGATTGAGTGGGCTGGAGAGAGAGGTGATGGAGGAAGCTGGTGGTAAGGTTAAAGTCACTCAGGAGCTTGGCAAGATTATTGAGTATCGATCAGCAATAAATACAAAGCAAATCTCGTATTGTTATTTGGGGGAGATTAAAAAAGTGGCAGAGCCTCAGTTTACAGAGGAAGAGTTGCGTGATGGAACTATTTTGGAATGGGTGACGATTGATGAGACTATTGAAAAAGTGATGGGTGACAACTCAACTGATTATGAAGGGCCTTTTATTCAGGAGAGGGATTTGTTTTTATTGGAGTTGGCTAAGAAGTTAAAAAAGATTTAAAACTCTCAACTATCAATTATTAATTCTCAACTATGATAGTGTCTTCATGCCGATACCCAAACCTCCCCTCCAGGTAAATCCCTGGCTCGATGGTGATGGTCATGCCAGGTAGGATGGGTTGTTCGTTGCGCCAATTGAGGGATGGTTGTTCGTGGATGTCTAGGCCTACGCCGTGGCCGGTGGTGTGGATGAATTGGGGGCCGTAGCCGGCGTCAGTGATAACTTGGCGAGCGGTGTGATCGAGGTCTTTGGCGGTGAGGCTGTTAGTGGAGAAATCTACTTTACTACTTTTCAACTTATCTACTGTTCTACTAAACGCTTCTTTTACTATTCTCTCTATCTTCAAAAACTCTTCACCTGGTTGATCACCTACCCAGACCGTCCTAGTCATGTCAGATCGGTAGCCTTTGACTGTGGCTCCAAAGTCGATCAATACGGCGGTATTGTCTTCTAGCTGGGTGTCATCTCCCTGGTGATGGGGGAGAGCTGAGTGAGGACCAAAGGCGATGATAGTGGGGAAGGCTGGTCTCTCTGATCCCAGGTTTTCCATTTCCTTTTCCAAGACTTTTTGAAATTCTTTTTCAGTGATACCTGGTTTTAGTTGGGGCAGAGAGTTGTCTAGTGCTTTTTGGGCAATTTCAATTGCTTGATTGATATATTTGATCTCTGTCTCATCTTTGATCATCCTTTGTTGCCAAATGAGATTTCTATTCAGAGGTTTCAAGTTGATATTCTCTAATTGTTGCAGGGCTTTATATTCAGAAACAAAAATTGATTCTTCATCAACGTAGATTGTAGTGATTGCTTCTTTAGCAATGATTTTTTCTAGATTTTTTCTGAGGAATGCGGGACTAGTGTGGTGATATTTTTTTAGCCAAGAATAGTCTGGAGTGGGGGAAAAGCTATTGTGGATGAGTGAAGTACTCTGAGCAGTGATGATCAGGAATGCTTCTCTTTCTTCTGGGACCAGAAAATTAAAGCCAGCAAAGTAACGAATGTCAGCATTACATGATAGTAGGACCAAGGAAGATTTATCAAGCTGTTTTTGGAAAGAAACAATTCTATTCTTCATCTGAATGGGAGACAGCTAAAGATTTGATAACTAAAGCAGTTTTACTGTCATCATCTTCAGTAGTTACTATAAGAACTTGAGTTTGTTTGCTAATATCACTGCTGGTAATTTTTGTACCATTCAAATCTTGGTATTTAGTGTTTTTATCAATATCAATGTTGACGGCAGGCTCACCGTTTCTAGGGAGGAGAGTTAGCTCTGATTTGCCGATTGTTTCAATACTTCCCAAATAGACTTGGTGAGTTTTGGGTCTGAGAGTGTTTTCGGAAACCACAATTCTCCTTGGTGAAAAAGCATCATCTTCTATATATCCCATGACGATAGCCCAATCTCCTACAGCGATAGTGTCTACAGAGATGGTTTTACCACTTTTGACCAATGTCAAATCTTCATTGAGAGTGATAATTTCTGACCCTTTGTTGGTTTTGATAGTTAGCGTTTCTTCAGAAACTCTTTGGATTTCACCAATAAACCCTCTTTTATTCTTGGACATTTTGTCGATGACACCTTTGATTTGTTCCTGTTTTTCTTGGACTACTTTTTCAATTCTATCTTTGAGATTTTGGGTGGTTTCTTCGGCACTAGGAGAAGCCTCAGTCTCATCAGCTTTAACTTTTGCTTGAGTATTCATGGCCAGTGTTAGAAATAGGACCAGTGACAGTAGTAGTGGTGCAATTGTTTTCTTCATATTATTTATCATTTTCTTCATTAGTTGTCGCAGATTGGGTTGCTTCAGGTTGAGTTTCTTCTAGCGACTGAGTGGTGTAGACCACGGTTCTTTCTTCTACCACACTGTTGCCATCTTCATCAATAGAATGAATCGCAATCACATTACTACCTGTTTCTAATTCACTTTCTACAGAAAATCCACCAGACTGATCGGCAGTAGTGATAGTGGGATCATCATTGACCAGTATCACCACAAAGGAATCGGGTTGAGTTGTGCCAGTGACAGTTATACCAGGTGTTGACTGGATAATCTCATCCTCTGGTGAAGTAATAGATAGTGAAGTAAGCGGAGAAGTATCAGGTAGGGGAGATGCAGAAGCATTAATAACATTTTGATCAGGAGTGGGCTCAATACTGACACGAGCTCGGTATACCCCGTAGGTGATGATGACCCCGAGCAACAGCCCAATAAAGATTGCAATAAAAACTTCTTTTTTCATGGATTCTTGAGTAAGGATTATACTAGAGATTAGTTTTTTTTGAAGAAACAAAGCGTTACAGCTTCAGAGTGGCAAAGTGACAGAGTTTTTGGTATTCTTTGAGCTACAACCGACACGATTAATTTTTTTGTAAAAGGAGTATTGTATGGATATTACTTATCATGGTCATTCGACATTCAAAATCAAAGGTACAGCTGGCACAGTAGTGACAGACCCTTTTGATGATTACATTGGCTTGACCTTACCTAGCCTGAGTGCAGATATGGTGACTGTCTCTCATGATCATCAAGATCATAATAATATTAAAAAAATTAAAGCTACAGCTAGGAGAGATAGGCCATTTGTAGTTGATCAAGTAGGTGAGTATGAGGTGGCTGGGATTTCTGTCTTTGGTGTCAAAACTTATCACGATGCCACTCAGGGAGCAGAAAGAGGCAACAATAGTGTATTCAAAATCATGATGGAGGATATTACTGTTTGTCACCTAGGTGACCTGGGGCATGAGTTGACCACAGAACAACTCAATGACATTGGCAGTGTAGACGTGCTACTGTGTCCAGTAGGAGGTGTTTTTACTATTGATCCCGAGATAGCAGTTAAAGTGATTAGCTCCATTGATCCAGCGATTGTAGTTCCTATGCATTACAAAACCCCAACTCACAAAGAAGAAGTCTTTGGTGATCTCAAGACCCTGGATGATTTTTTGAAAGTCTATGGTGCAGAGGTCAAGCCAGTTGATAAATTGAGAGTGGATAAAAAGAGGTTGCCGGAAGAGACAGAGTTGGTTGTGCTTGAAATTAGTTAGTTGGTGCAATGCACACGATCTTTTTAGTTTTTGAAGTTCGGATTACGGATTACGAATTTTTTGGGCTTGAGGGCTTTTTAAGGAATTTCGAAAAATGAAAGCAAAATTACCACCGCACAATCTAGAGGCTGAAGAGTCGGTCTTGGGAGCAATCCTGATTGATCCTGACGTGGTGGTGGATGCACTCGATATTCTTCGTCCCAATTTCTTTTACAAAGAAAGTCACCAAAAAATCTATGAAGCAATGGTGATTCTTTTTGAAAAAAGACAGCCGATTGATGCGGTTACCTTGACCAATCAACTCAAAAAAATGAAGTCGCTTACCACTGTGGGTGGAGCCTCAGCTGTAGCCGAGCTGTCCAATGCAGTCTCAACGGCTGCTAATGCTACCTCATATGCCAATATCGTTAGGGAGATGTGGCTCAAGCGGCAAATGATCTCTATGGCCACTAAGCTTAATGAAATGGCTTTTGATGAATCTCAGGAAATTGATGATATCCTAGATAATGCCGAGCAAGATATCTTTGCTTTAACTCAGAGGAATGATAAACGTAGCTTTGCCCCAATCAAGGATACCTTGGCAGAAAGTTTTGAGAGAATTGATGAACTCCAGCGGAATGCTGGTGAGCTGAGAGGTGTGCCAACAGGATTTAAGGACTTGGATAACACTTTGGCTGGATTCCAGAAGTCAAACTTAATCATTCTGGCTGCTAGACCTGGTATGGGTAAGACAGCTTTTTCACTCAACATGGCTCAACATATGGCCGTAACATCAAAGAAAAAGGTGGGCTTCTTTTCTCTAGAAATGAGTAAAGAAGAGTTGGTAGATCGTTTGCTAGTTTCTCAAGCTGATATTGATGCTTGGAAACTAAAAACAGGCAAGCTTAACCAGCAAGACTTTCTCAAGATTTCTGAAGCAATGGGTGTTCTGGCTGAGGCTGATATTTTTATTGATGATAGCCCTGGCCTTTCTATTTTTGAGATGAGGACTAGAGCACGGAAATTAGCTGCAGAGCATGACATTGATATTCTTTTTGTTGATTACTTGCAGTTGGCTCATGGGAGAACTCAGGATAATCGTGTCCAAGAAGTGGCTGAAATTTCACAGGGGCTAAAAAACATTGCTCGTGAGCTGAGAATCCCAGTGGTGTCTTTATCTCAATTGTCTCGTGCTATCGAGAGCAGAGGTGAGAAAACACCACAGCTATCTGACCTACGTGAATCAGGATCTATTGAGCAAGATGCCGACGTGGTGATGTTCCTGTACCGCAAAGATGATGACATCAGGGAATCAGTCAATCTCAAAATTGCCAAGCACAGAAATGGTGGGCTGAATGATATCGATCTCTACTTTAAAGGCGACCGGATTAAGTTTTTTGGAATGGAGAGGAAGGGGAGGGGATAGGGTTTAGGGACTAGGGGTTGGGGAGATTCGTAGTTAGCCCGCCTTGCCGGCGAGGCAGGCAGCGAGTAGGCAGTGGGGGATACCTGTATGAAAGCATTTCAAATTAAGCACATCAGCGAAATTCCACTAGAGGGGACACATGATCTTCCTGGATCTCGTCAGACACTTGCAACCAGGGATGACTTGGTAACAGACAACATCGACGCTATGACGAAGGGCTTGTTGGAACCTGGTCAGTATTGGGACTGGCATTCTCATGATGAACATGATGAACTAGGAATAGTTTTGGCAGGGACAGGAAAGTTTTATTGGGAAGATCAAATTGTTGACTATAAACCAGATGATGTGATTATCATCCCAGCTGGTAGCAAGCACAAGTTCGTCGCCGGCGGAGACACCCAAAGTCAATTTTACTTTGTTCGGATTAAGGTCTGAAATAAATAGTAAATTTGAGAATTAGTAGATTAGAACATTGTGCGTTTACGCGCTTGGTGCCTGTCCAAAGAGTAGTGTCACCAAAATAGTCCCCAAGACCATAAACATAAAGAAAAAGCCCAGGTTGGCTTTCATGTTGCTGAGAGACTTGTCGACATTGGGATTATCCACACTGACGATGATAACCAGGGCTACAGCAAACCATAAGACTCCACGAAAGACGACAGACCAGATGCTATTGGGAGAAAAGAGGGACGTGGCAATTTCGGAAACGATTTCCATAGAACTAATATTGCATAGAAGTTAATAGGTAGGCAAGTGGGGAAGTAGGTGTTTGTACTTACTAAGGGGTGTATCGTTCGGTAATATTTACAATAGTTCCATATCGTGTCTCTATCCAGTAGAGAGCATTTTTAATAGATGAATCTACATCGGAACTGTTAAAAGAATTCACGAAATCATTAAAACTTACAAGTTGGTTATAGTTAAAGTTTCCATCTTTGGCAAGGCTATAAGTTTGCAATGTAACAGTTGCATTTGTCTCTATAGGGAGTGTTGTTAATTCCAAAGAAGGATTACTTATTTTGTATCCGTTTGGTTCGGATGGGTCATCAATAATATCTATGTAATCTACTTGGACTTCGTACATGTCATAAGCTGGTGTTATTGATTTGATATAAACCAGCTTCTTTTCTAATTTGTTTGTAAACTCAAGTGTTGAGAGGATCTGTAATGCAGTATCAATTTCTGATTGATCAATTTTAATGAAATTTCCATTTGGGGTTGTAACTTGCATGTAATCTAGTGAAGGGTCGTCAAAGTGAACTATTTTTTGAAATCTTAAATCAATTGAAACTTTTTCTGGAATATCAATGAGATATGTTAATTGCTGATTTCCTTGATCTCCGCCTCCGTCTTCCCAGACAGATTTAATAAATTCATATTCTTGTCCGTTTATTATGATTGGTGGTATTTCGTTGTTAATTTGAATAATTTCTGGATTCTTTTGGTAGTATTCTGACAAAAGCCTATCTTCATATGGGCTAATAGTTATCAGTCTGCCAATTTGGATGTCACCTTTAAATGGATCACTAAGGACAGCATCTGAAACTTGAATTGATTTTGGGTGTTTAAAAGATATACCTAAGTTTTTATTTGAGTAGGTTTGCCAGTTTGAGGTTAGATCTGGAGTTGGTGACGCTTGAACCTTGATTGTTTGTTGTTGTTTGGGTTGTTCTGGTGGTGAAGATTTAAAGTATTGATAGGCAAAGAACAGTGTTGAAGTCGTTGATAGAACTAGAGCAATTACTAAGGTGGGAACTAGCCAAGATTTTGAAGGCTGAGGTTCTGGTAGTTGTTCAAATGTAGTGCTTTGATCTTCCATAATTTTGATTCTAATAAACCTGTAATGGATTTCATCATAAGCAGTATACACGTGGTTTAGTGGAGAAGTCTACTTTACTTAAAGAGGAGGCATATTTTGAGTAGATTTGTGGTATACTCTTGAGGTTGTTAGAATTAGTGCGCTGAGTATACAGAGTATGCTAAGTACACTGAGAATTTAAATTAGGAATTAAACAAGCCGAGGTGGCGGAATTGGTAGACGCGTGGGTCTCAAAAACCCATGAGAATTACTCTCGTGAGGGTTCGATTCCCTCTCTCGGCACATAGTTTAAACGAATAAAGACTTAAAGAAAAAAACGAATAAACTTCCAAATAAAATAGCTAAATAGCTAAATAGATAAATAGGAAAATGAATAAATGATCAGTGTAACCCAACTCCGCCAAAACGTTACTTTTCTTTATAATAACGAGCCATACAAGGTGGTCAGTTATAGTCACACCCATATGGGTAGAGGTGGTGGTACCATCAAAGTCAAAGTAAAGAATCTTTATACTGGCGCAACTCTAGAGAGAACTTTTAAATCTGGTGAGAGAGTAGAGGACATCGATGTAGCCAAGAAGCAAGTTCAATACCTGTACCAAGATGGTGATGAGTACGTGTTTATGGATGATGCCACCTATGAGCAGTTTAGTGTCAAAAAGAGTGTGATTGGTGATCAGACAGATTATCTCCAAGAAGGTAGTAATGTGTGGCTGATGGTGTGGGAGCATGATGACAAGGAAGAGATCCTAGATGTTAGTTTGCCAGCTACGATGGTTTTTGAGGTAGCAGAAGCAGCGCCTGGTGAAAAAGGTAATAGTGCCTCTAATATCTACAAAGATGGTGTACTAGAAAACGGCGTCAAAGTCAGAATACCTCTGTTTGTCAATGCAGGCGACAAGATCAAGGTCAATACTGAAGATGGAAGTTACGTGGAGCGGGCGTAGGGGCTAGGGTTCATGTTCTAGGGTTTAGGAAAATATGAATATATTTTAGATGTTATAATACAATTAATATGACAGAAAAAAGCGGACATACTCCCCCAGTCAGATTAAGAGACAGATTAGCAAATTTAGTGGAATCCAGTATAAGGAATCCATCAATTGCAAGATATTCTTTGAGTTTAGTTAGCCTCCTTAGAGGAGGCAATGCTGAAAATCGGTCAGAGCGGAAATCTACTAAAGGCACTTTAGATTATTATGCTTCTTCTTTGAGAGATTCTTTAGAAAATTTAAGAATATGTACAAATGCTCCATTTATTCATGAATATGTAGACTCTTGGTTAGGGTTAATTGATAAAAGAGGTAAGAGAGATTTTAGTGATAGTGATTTTGTTTTTGTTTCTACAACTGTTGGAAGTATAAGAAGAATGTATGAGGAAGGGTTGTTGACTCTTGCAACAGGTGAATCGATAGATAAGGTTTCAGAGTTGCTTAATGATGTAAACCAAAAACTATCTGTTCTATTAGATGAAGGAGAAGAACTACCTAGTTTCTAGTTGGGTTTGGATGTATTGATCCTTTGTTTTTCAATTGTATCCTTAAACTTTTACCTCAGAAACCAAATCACCACCCAAAGAATAATTTGTGGTGTTAGTCCCCATGGGATGCTTGGGATTGAGCCGTGGAAGTGGTGGTGGAATTTGTTTGGTAATCTAAATATCCAAGGATCCATATTGAGAAAGTTCTTGGGTGCTTCCATGAAATCTGGGATTAGCCCTACGAAAGCACCAAACCAAACGTGATACATGATTTGACTATTTCCCATTTGCCAAAATAAGAAGAGTAAAACAGCAGAAATACCAAGTTCTATAAATTCCATTTTGATAGCGGTGGATTTTTTCCTAGTGCCATTGCTCAAGCCAGTACCCACATCCCAATGAGGAATCCAGTCTTCTAGATAGTGTGAGGCTAAAACAAGGGGAACATAGAGGATGGGGTTTCCTACCTTGCTAGCAATCAGAGCTCCAGTTAATGTATGTGAGATAGATAACATTAGAGGGACATTATACTAAAGACAGTAGGATAGTAGAATAGTAGGACAGTAGGGGATTTGATCCTTGATGTGTTAAACTACTGTACAACTAAACTACTATACAACTATACTACTAACAACCATGTTTCCAATATTATTCTCAGTTGGTCCAGTCGTTTTTAAAACTCTCAACTTATTCTACTTAGTCAGTTTCCTGGCGGCGGGGTTTGTGTTTTGGCGCAAAGGTAGAGAGGAGCATTATGAAGAAGATATCCTTTTTGATGGACTGATGTATGCGCTGATTGTGGGGGGGATTATTTCCAGGATTGGTTTTATTATATTCAATTTTTCTCGGTTTGGTTTTAATGTAATTTCTTGGTTTGATATATTTTCTATGCCTGGATTTGACAGTCTTTTTGGGCTGATTGGAGGTACATTAATCCTCATTCGTCATGCCAAAAAACAGAAGTGGGATGTGTTTGAGATTTTAGATTTCTGGGTGTTGGCTATTAGTATCTCTACGGCCATCATGTGGTTTGGTTCATTTTTTGATGGGACTAGATTTGGTAATGCTACACAGATGCCTTGGGGGATGGTGTTCCCAGGAGTAACCGACAAACATCATCCAGTCCAGCTCTATGCGGGAGTTTTGTATGCTGGAGTATTTTGGATTTTGTCAAAACTAGAATACAAGTACAGGACTTTTGAGTGGTATAAGTCAAAGAGGAAAAGTGCCCAGACAGGATTCTTATTTTGTTTATTTTTGATTCTATGTGGATTTTCCAATCTTGTTTTATCTTTGATCATGCCGGCTCAATTTGTTTTTTCAGGAATAGTGTTTGATCAGGTAATTGCTCTGATGATTATGGTACTAGGTGGTGGCTTACTCTATGTGCGTTCTGGTAGAAAGATACTACCCGATAGATCCAAATGATTATCTCGATTTTCCTTATCTTAATTTTTTTGGACCAAGTGTCAAAGTTTTTGGCTGATTACTTTGGTATGTCGACTCTCAATACTGGAGTTTCTTTTGGGATGGGGGAGGGGTGGAGTTGGATGATAATGATTGCCTTACATGGAACGGTCTTAATTTTGGTTTGGTGGGGTTTAACAAACTCCAAGTTCAAATGCCAAATGTCAAATTTCAAAGAGAAACACATAGCTACTTTAATTCTCGCTGGTGGGGTGTCGAATATTATTGATAGAATAGTATTTGGTGGGGTGAGGGATTGGCTTGGGGTGCCGTTTATTGATTTGACGAATAACTTAGCTGATTGGTTTGTATTTATTGGAGTAGTTTTCTTGATTTACGAATTAGGAATTATGTCACTCAAAGAGTGATCACCTTCTGGGTGAATTTATGAATCTAGCTAAATAGACAAATAGTAAAATAGCTCAATAATTGGTAAATTCTAAGTATTGGTAGATTGGTATATTATGAATTTTAAATACGACATCATCTATGAGGACGACGATATTTTAGTGATCAACAAGCCTGCCGGTGTGGTGGTTAATGAGGCTGATTCGTATGAGGGGGAGACGATTCAAGGATGGTTTGCAAATAGACAGATAGGTGGTGATGAACAAGAACGTACTACGAATTACGATTTACGGATTACGGATGATTGGCGAGATTTAATTCCCAAGGATTTTAATGACCAATACGGTACTCCAGAAGAAATCTGGCAGGAGCGTCGTGGTTTGGTTCATCGTTTAGACAAAGATACCAGTGGGGTTCTCATTCTGGCCAAGAATCCTGGGTCTTTGGTGAATTTACTATCTCAATTTAAAAAGCGGCAGACGAAGAAAAAGTACGTGTGTCTGGTCCATGGTGGCTTTAGCATCCCAGAAGACACTATCCGGATGCCGATTGGCAGAGCGAGTGGTGATAGAAAGAAGTTTGCGGTTAATATTGAGGGAAGGATGGCGGTGACACATTATAGAGTGTTGGATTATTTTGATGGTTTGAAGATGGATAACGGATTACGGATTACGAAAGCCTTCATCCAAAAATCTAAAAAAGTGTATCAGGGGTTTTCTTTAGTTGAGTGCAAGATAGAGACAGGTCGGACTCATCAGATCAGAGTCCATATGGCGATGCTCAAGCATCCGATCGTGGGAGATGTGACGTACCTAGGAAAGAAAAGAGCCAAACTTGATCCGCTGTGGTGTCCTAGACAGTTTTTGCATGCCAAGGAGCTAACTTTGCATCATCCCAGGAGTGGGGAAGAGGTGACCTTTGAAGCGGAGTTGGGGGGGGATTTGCTAGAAGTTTTAAAGTTATTGAGTGATTGAGTTACTTAAATAATCAGCATGGCATCCCCAAAACTATAAAATCTGTATTTTTCTTTAATGGCTTCTGTATATGCTTTGCCAATGGGGGAGGAGATGAAATCTTTGAAATCATGGTTTGTGTTTGGTTGGCTAACAATGGCACTGACTAGCATCAGTAGAGTTGATTCTGGGAGGTGGAAGTTGGTTATTAAGGCGTCGATGAAGTTGAATTTATATTTAGGATAAATATAAATATCTGTAGAGACGCATTGCGATGCGTCTGTACTGGGGGCTTTCAAAAGATTTTCTTCATTAACGCAACTTTCCAGAACCCGGGTAGTGGTGGTGCCAACGGCCACAATCTTTTTGCCCTCTTGTTTGGCTTTGTTAAGTCTATCGGCGACCTTAGGTTTGATTTCAAAGACCTCGCTGTGCATGTGATGCTGGGTGATATCTTTTTCTTTGACAGGTAAAAATGTACCCAATCCGACGTGCAGGGTGACTTCTTCTATTTGGACTCCAGCTTCGATCAGTTTTTGGTCTAGCTCCGGAGTAAAGTGGAGGCCAGCGGTGGGGGCAGCAGCGGATCCTTGGTGTTTGGCATAAGTTGTCTGATAGAGTTTGCGCAACGATTGTTCATCTTCTTTTCCCCAAGTAATGTAGGGTGGGATGGGTGTATGACCGATGATGTGAAGCTCATTAAACAAATCAGTGGCACTTTTATTAAATTGAATCAAGCGTGTATATCCAGTGATCTGAATACATTCTGCCATCAAGTCAGAGTTCTCAAAAGTCACTTTTTGATTTTCTTTAAGTCCTGGTTTGGTTAAGCATTCCCAGATTTCACCTTGTTGATTGAGTGATTTTCTTTGGGTGAGTAGGATTTCGACGTGGCCACCAGTAGTTTTGGTGCCAAAGATGCGAGCGGGGATGACTTTGGTGTTGTTGCGGACCAAGACAGCTTTTAGTTTTTGGTCGTTAGTCGTTAGTATATTAGGTAGATCATAGAAGTGGTGGTGGGTGATTTTTCTTGATTGTCTATCAAGTACAAGTAATCGGCTGTGGTCGCGGGGGGAGATGGGGTGCTGGGCGATGAGCTCTTTTGGGAGGTGGTAGGTGAATTGATCAATGGTTAACATGGGGGATATTATACTTTTAAAATGGCTAAATGGCTAAATGGCTAGGCCCTGGTACAATACCTTGTGTCAAAATTTTCTTTTAAACTTCAAAAAACTAAGGGCAAAGCCCGCGCTGGTGAGTTCACTACGGCTCATGGAGTGGTCCAAACTCCGATCTTTATGCCGGTAGGGACACTTGCCACGGTTAAAGCTCTAGACACCCGGGATATTGTAGATACCAAGGCTGAGATAATTCTCGCCAATACTTATCATCTTTATTTGCGACCAGGGATGGAGAAGTTGCAAGCAATGGGTGGGGTACACGAATTTATGGGGTGGAAGGGACCTTTGTTGACTGATTCTGGGGGGTTTCAAGTATTTTCGTTGGGATTGCAACAGCAGCAAAATTCCAAATGCCAAATTCCAGATGTCAAAACCAAACCTAGTGCCAAGATCCTTGACGATGGTGTGAAATTTACATCTCATCTGGATGGGTCGAAGCATTTTTTTACTCCAGAAAAAGCGATTGAGATCCAGCGTCAAATAGGAGCGGATATTATTATGGCTTTTGATGAGTGTACTCCTGATGATGCCACGCCAAAGTACGCTAGAGAAGCTCTGGATAGAACTCATGCTTGGGCAGCGCAATGTAAGCAGTACTGGGAAAGCAAAGATAGACAGAGTGTTTATGGTAAGTACCAAGCTCTGTTTGGCATTATCCAGGGAGCGATGCACAGGGAATTACGACAAGAGTCAGCCAAGGCAATTGTCGATTTAGATTTTGATGGGATTGCTGTAGGAGGGGAGAGTATTGGCTATAACATGAAGGGGAGTGTGGAGATTATGGATTGGATTGAGGACATATTACCCGCAGAAAAGCCAAGATATGCGATGGGATTGGGTAGAGATCCACAGAATCTGGTTGACGCTGTTTTGGCTGGATTTGATATGTTTGATTGCGTGGCTCCTACCAGATTGGCTCGCAATGGCAGCTTGTATCACGGTCATTTGGTTGAAGAAAACAATAGCATCAAGTTTGTGTCAGAATTTGGGCAAAAGGGAAGACTCCAGATAGGAAATGCCCAGTTTGCGACTGATAAAAAAGTGATCCAAGAGGGTTGTGATTGTTACACTTGTCAGCAAGGTTATTCAAGAGCTTACTTGAGACACTTATTTAAAACTCAAGAATTAACATATTATCGATTGGCTTCGATTCACAATGTGAGGTTTATGGTGAGGTTGAGCCAAGAGATTAGGGATTGGGTTATTGGTTCTTAGTTGTTGGTCGTTGGTTGTGCGTTGCTCGCTTGCCAGCGTAGCAATTGCGTTGCGCGGTGTGCGGATATTGGTTTAGAATGGGTTACGCGCACAACGAACCATGTCAATCAAAAAACGTAAAATCCGTAAACCAAAGGAATCTTTTTCCAAAAGAGTGGGGATGCTTTTTATAAAGCTATTTTTGGGAGTATTAGCATTGGCTTTTGTGATTGGTTTTGGTCTATTTCTGGGTTATCGCTCAACTCACCTTTCGTCATTTTCGTCAGAACAAATTGTGATCGCTTATGACAATCTAGACGAATATGGCAGCTCAATATATCTTGTCAAAATTTTTCCCGATCAGTCCCAAATTGAGGTATTTGTGTTTCCTTCGGATGTTAAGATTGATGTGATCGGGGGGTATGGTGAATATGAGCTGAGAGCTCTGTATCCCCTCACCAAAATAGAGAAAATGGATGATGATAAAACAGTGGCGGTGTTGTCTTTTGCACTCAGCAGTAGTATCCACCAAGTATGGACCACAGATAGTGATCTCGCTATTAATCAAGAATCTGAAGTGAGAAATTTGGCCACAAAGGTACTGCAAGGTAAGGTTCATACCCAGTGGGGTATACTCCAGAAAATTAAATTTTATCAGTGGCTAGGATCATTGCGCCCAGATCAGATTAAAGTCAAGTCATTTGACAGTATAGAGCAGTGGACTCAGTATCAGAGTGGATTTAGTGATAGCCAGCTTTTTGATTGTAGTGTGAGTGTGGTCAATGCTACTCAGGTGGCTGGGTTGGCCAAGAACTTTTCAACAGTTTTGGAAAATAGTGGGGCATATGTGGTGAGGGTGACAGACATGCCAGAAAAAGCCCTAGAATCTTCTATCTTGATTTCAAAAGATTCAACCTTATGTCAAGAAAGTCTTAACATGGCCCTAAACATCATGCCTTTTTCAGAAAAAATAGAAGAATCAGAGGATCTATACGAGACATATCGATCTGATCTAGTTTTTATTTTGGGAGAAGATCTAGGTGAGTTTTTAGAAAAAGATTAATCTTCATCATCAATGTTATTGATCACAAACTCAAAGTTTTGTTGATTGTCGTTGTCGGTCTCCACAATCTGGACAGGAACATCATCCTTGAGGAAAGTGTCGTCAACGTCATTGATAGTGGTAATCTTTGTTTTAACTAAAGGAAAAGAATTGATATTTTGATTTCTTTTAGATCTTTTGGTTTCTTTGAGAAAAACTACGCAGTTGCATGAAGACACAGATCTGACCTGGCAGATGTAGTCGTTGCCAGTTTTAATAAGTTTGGTTAGTCTAAAAGAAAGATCTTCTGGTAGAGCTCCGATGTATTTGCTGTTTGCCTCGATAGAAATATACCTATTTTTAGGGACCAATTGGCAAAGTGTGCCCACATTAAGCTCATTAAGCAAATCTTTGCAGGCAAGTCGATGAAGCTCAACAGTTTTGGTTTTTCCTGGTTCCTCGATAAAATTGCTAGTGGAGAAAGCAGGAACCTTGATGTTTTGGTTTTTTTTAAGAGCTTTAAGATGTTTGTTGGCGATGTTGTTGGATTTATCTATGCCCAGTGCGCTTTGAAATGCCTCAATTGCTTGTTTTTTACCACCAAGCTGGAGTTGTGCCAAACCCAATCTATTAAAAGCAGCTATGTCCTTATTATCGATTTCGATGATTTGGGTGTTGTAATCCAATGCTTTTTGCCACTCTTGGTTTTTAGCGGCCTGTATAGCTTGCATTTGCAGGGTGGTTTTTTTGTTCATAATTCGCAAAAAGATACGACTTTTGCTTTAAAATGTCAAGCGGGTATATGTTAGGGACTAGGTACTAGGAGATAGGGCGTGTCATGTCGACCAACGTGGAGACATCCCTTTTCAAGTGGTCATAGAAAGGGATTTCTCGACTTTGCTCGAAATGACAAACTAATAGTGTAAAATAGTAAATTAGAAAATTAGTAGAATAGCCCGCCTTGCCGACGAGGCAGGTAAATTCTCCAAAGGAGCCAAGTATGTCCGGTCACAGCAAATGGTCAACAATCAAACACAAAAAGGGTGCCCTTGACGCCAAGCGAGGTAAACTTTTTAGTCAGTTATCAAAAAACATCAAGATTGCAGTTAAAGAAGGAAAATCTGGTGATGCTAATCAAAATCCAGGTTTGAGACTAGCTGTAGAAAAAGCTAGATCAGCTAATATGCCCAATGAGAACATCCAACGAGCTATTGATAGGGGATTGGGGAAAAGTGCTAGTGGAGCGGTCATTCAAGAGATTGTCTATGAAGGTTTTGGTCCCAACGGAGTAGGGATGGTGATCATTGCCATGACGGACAATACCCAAAGAACAAGCTCTAATGTTAAAAACATCTTGAGTAAGGCAGGGGGTTCTATTGGTGGCCCTGGTAGTGTGATGTATATGTTCCAAAGAGATGAAAATGGTGAGTATCAATGCACCATGCCGATGAATATCGATGATGAAAAGCTCCAATCTAAATTGGAAGAACTGATGGATAGCTTGAGAGAAGATGACGATGTAGAGGATGTTTTCTGTGCTGGAGAATGGTAGGATACTTGCAGAATGAGAAGAAGAGAAAAGTTTGTGATTTCCTCTATACTATTGAGTTTAGGACTCTTGGGAGTGCAGTATGTACCGCTCGAATTTCGTTATTGGGCAGTGGGGTTGTTGTCTTTGATTACTTACCTGGTTTCTTCATGGGCATTATCAGATGATTTGCAGAGATATGAACTGTTAACGATTGTGCCTCTGCCTGCCTTGTATTCGGCAGGGGTGGGTTTGTTTTATTTTCTTTTGCCAGAAAACTTGGTCAATAGGGTTTTTGTCTTAATTCTATTTGGAATTGGGATGTATGCTTTGTACCTGACTTCCAATATTCTATCTGTTGCCAAGGGGAGAAGTATTCAGCTGCTTCATGCGGCTCACGCGGTGGGTTTGTTTTTTACTTTGATTACCTCGATTTTATTTCTCAATACTATTTTTTCTCTTAAAATGATGTTTTATTGGAATGGACTATTTGTGGGATTAACGCATTTACCTTTGATATTTTTGTCTATGTGGTCAATTAATCTAGAGCCTAGAATTAGCAAGGAGATGATGATCCTGTCTCTGATGTTGGCTGGTATTTTGGCTCAATTAGCGGTTATTTTATCCTTTTTCCCGTTTTCTGTGTGGCACTACGCGCTCTTTATCATGTCCACACTCTATATCGGTCTTGGGATCTTGCACAATTATCTTAAAGGCAGGCTCTTTGCCAACACCTTGACTGAGTTTTCTCTTGTAGCAGGGTTTGTAGGGATGATGTTTTTATTGTTGTTTCCGGGGAAGTAATGTCATCCCGACCAGCGTGGAGGGATCCCTTTCTATACCACTCGAAAAGGGATTTCTCGACTGCGCTCGAAATGACAAACGAATCGTTGTGCGGTAATTATGCGGTAATGGGGAAGAGGAGAGGGAACTGCAAAATGTCAAATTTCAAATATCAAATTTCAAATAAATGTTTAAATGAATAAATGACAAAATAGTTAAATCATTTTTAGATAATTTGTTAAATACCAGGCTAAATAAATGAAAAATGACAAGTTTTTTAATGATAAATAAACAGGGTAGAGGCGTGAAAACTTTTTGTTTCACGCAGTAGTTATGTACTCAGGAGCAGGGAAGAGGGTGATATAGTTTGATATACTCACTATTCAATAATTATAGGACTTTAGCTTGAGTAACAATTGTCTGATGATATGCAAGAAATATAAAAGCAATACAGGCAATGTGGAAAACTTTTTTAGCAAAATGATATAGTTTGTACCACTTAATTTGCACATTCAGGCAAATCTTATCTGGTAGTCCTCTAGAGTAGAGTGAGCAGAAAAAACCCGAATACGCTTTACTTGATGTATAGGATTATATGCTTTTTTTAACTATTTCTGAGAGAGGCTGAGGGAGGTTTTTCAGCCAAAGACAGATATGTGCTAATAGATGCACGATCATGGAGGTAAGCGCAGCGCATTTCCAGGCATAAAAGAAAATATATGACAATAACCTCCTCTCTTCATTGGGTAGGGAGTTGTTGTGTGCGAGAAGGGTCAAATCAATAATTAGTTATGTCGCACAATATAACTTTTACGACATAATACCAAAATTGACCAAGGTAGTGCTTTTGGAGTTGATAATTGCTTAGTTGATAATTGTCGGTCTGGTTTTTGTTATTTTTAGTTTTTACCAAGTAATTTTCTTTTATTTGTTTTGTGTTCTCTGGTGCTTGTGTATTTAGTATTTCGTATCTTGTATTTTGTATATTCTGTAACTTCTATTTGTCTATGCTATATACGAGATTTCACCTATTTTGTTGCTACCAGGCTAAATGGAGTGTTTTAAGTGGTTTTTGAGACGATGGATTGGTCGGTTTTAATATAAAAAGCCGTTTTTGGGCGTTTGAGAGGCTTACTAGGGGTGATTGAGGGGTAACTGGGACTTATTACTCGAGTAAATGGGATTTTTTATGTTGGACTTTGTTAATTTGTTAATTGAATCAAGAATTTGGTTTAATTTACTAATCTACTATGCCATTGATTGTTGTATTGGTAGACTGGTCTATTGGCATATTTAGTTCTTTTAGAGTATCTTATTTGATCAATTTGATTGTTGGCTGTGAGTTTTGAGTTGTGAGCCGTGAGGTTTTTTGGATTAGGTTTGATTATTGCTAGTAGTTAGCAATAAGCTGTTAGTAGTTTTTGATTTTTGTTTTTGGTAATTAATGAGTTTGCCAAATAGAATTTCGATAAATAGCTAAATGGATAAATTTGATTGTTGAATTTTTGTCATAATGAGTACAGTGGGAATTTTTGCGAATTGGTTTTGTTGCAAACTAAGTATATAGTTGCCCATACGTCCTTTTTTGTGGTATAACTCGAGTAAGCTCAATCTATATATATCAAAAAACATCAACAAAAAACACCTATTTATCAATACTTTGTTGAGAAGGACTCAATTAGCAGAAGATAGAGAAGACTGCTAATGACCCATAGCATTATGGCCCTCTCTTCCCTACCCCGTCCTAGCATGATTGATTTTTTGGAACACCTAGAAGTGGAACGCAACTTGAGTAAGTTGACCATCCGTAATTATGGTCATTATCTAAACCGATTTGTGGATTGGTTTGAAGCGGCTGGTTACAAAGATCTGAAAGAGCTGGATAAAGATATCCTGAGAAAGTATAGAGTTTTCCTGACTCGCTATGAAGACGAGCTTGAAAGGACCCTATCAAAAAAGACACAAAGCTATCATATCATAGCACTCAGGTCTTGGCTACGATGGCTGGTCAAAAACGATATCGAAGTCCTCCACCCTGAGAAAATTGACTTGCCCAAGGTAGAATCCAGGCATATGAACTTCCTCTCCAAGGAACAAGTGGATAGATTATTATCGCAACCGATAGTTTCAACTATGGGTGGTTTGCGGGATAAGGCAATTCTAGAGGTACTCTTCTCTACTGGTTTGCGTGTGAGTGAGCTAGCTTCACTCAATCGTGACCAGATAGACACCTCGAGGAGAGAATTTGGAGTTATCGGTAAAGGCAGGCGTCCTCGAGTAGTTTTTCTGAGTGATGAGGCCGCAACTTGGCTAGATAGGTGGTTGACATCTAGAGAGGATTTGTGGAGACCTGTTTTTATTCGTATGTCAGGTAAAAAGCCAGATTTGATGGCAGATGGTGAGCAGATGAGATTGACTACACGTAGTGTTCAGCGACTAGTAGACAAGTATGCTCGCAAAGCAAAGCTCAATGTCAAAATCACTCCTCATGGTATCCGTCACAGTTTTGCCACGGACCTATTGTATAATGGTGCGGGCTTGCGTGATGTCCAAGAGATGTTGGGTCATAAGAGTATTGTGACTACACAGATCTATACTCACATTACTCAACCCAAACTAAAGAAGATCCATCAGCAGTATCACTCAAAAACCGAGTAGAACTTCGGCAAAGCCGATTGATAGGTCTTTTTAGTCAAATCATGTTATCCTTTGGTTCTTTCTTATATAGTTATTTGATTGCGACCTACCTTTAGCAGAGTTCTATTTTTAGTGCTAATTGGGTGATTTGATATGAAAGGTTGGTGTATGGCTCTTATTTTGGAAAGCTGAGTGTGTTGCTTGTGCTAAGTACGTTGTGTTACTGATATTTTTACTATGTTTTGTGAGTATCTAGCAGCTAGTAGTGAGTAGTTGCTGTTGGTTGAAGATGATTGAGGCCACTTTTTAATTATCAATAATCAATCACCAATTGATCAAACAATTTTCAATTATCAATAATTCAAAGATCATTAAAGAAATTAGAACATGGGTCATTATTTTCAGCCAAAGGCTGATCGCCCTTAGGGTGAGAAAATTGTGATTTGGTTATTGATCATTAAGTTAATTTTTTAGCATTTAATTTGATTTTTTTGTTGATTCTCTTCTTCTCTTTTTAATACTTTTGGTGAAAAAATATCTCTGACTAAGTAAAAATTGAGTACAAATTATATAGTGACATACCTTATGCTACTTTTAATTATTATTTGTATTTGTTATATAAATTAGTATATATATTGATATTATTTAATACCACTCCCCTACTCTGTTCGTAAAATATAGTTCAAAACTAAATAATTATGGGATTTTTACTTCATAAATGATACTGTTTGTGCGGTTATTATGCGGTTATTTGTTGGCGGTGGGCTAAATATGGTAGTATTTGTCTTAATATTGCTCATATGAAAGGCAATCTATGTCAGAGGCAACCAGATGGAATGGGGAGAAACCCAAGAATTTGGGGTTATCTCTAGTGAAATTGTTGTCACACTTCTTGAATTCACCAGAGGAAAATCATGATTTGCTAAATGTATTGTCATTTTGTTTAGAGGAGGGATATATTGATCAAGAAAAAGTTGTTTTACCTTTGGAAAATTTGATCAAAAATGGGAAAGAGGATGTAAATGAGAATTTGTTAGCGGTTATTGTTGGTAATATTGATGAAGTGAATCGTTTTAATGTCTTTAAGGCTTTGAGAGCTGAATATGATAGGAGAAAAATAACAAGTTTAAAGGAAGTTGAGGGGAAAATAGCGGAGATAAGGATAAGCAGCAGACCAAAAGCTCTTAAACCTTTGCGTCAAGCCTCATAAGATGTGATAAAATATCCTTTGTTTTAGAGAATGGGCCCATAGCTCAGTTGGCTAGAGCGCTTGTATGGCATACAAGAGGTCAGGGGTTCGAGTCCCCTTGGGTCCACAGCCAAAAAGCTTCGCTTTTTGGAATTTATCATTTGATCATTTATTCATTTTGCTATTTGTTGTGTTATTTTTATGGTTTTGATCCAAGATATTTTGGGTTTCTGGGGTGAGTGGATTTATCAAGACAAGCCACATTAGCAGTCAGCTCTATTTACTGCTAATTGGGTCTTTAGAAAAAAGGTGTTGATTTATCGGGGAAAATAGTGTTTAAATTGATTGGTTTTGATTTGTTTCTATATGTTTTGATATGCTTGTTCTCTCTTTTTATTTCCCAAAGCCAATTCTGGTTCATCATTCAGCCAGGGGGACCAATTACCTTTTGAGTTCTTCTGCTAAGGCTAAAAACTCTTTGTTCTCTTTTACTCTATAACGTATGTGTTGAATTTTGACTCTAGGTTCTAGATGTCCATCAATCTTCAAAGCTTTGCAAACCTCACTAATTTTTGTCGAATAGTTTCGTAGTTCTGTATTTTCTCCGAGGACTTCCCATCGAACCTCATGTTCTAGAGCTTCATCAAATAAATTTTCTATTCTATTGAGTTCTTCAGAGTCATCAATGAGCCACTCTGCTCTATTAAAGGCATCTGTTAGTCTAAAGTTCTCAGTCATTTTTTAAACCGCCTCTTCCTTATACGTCAGGGCTGCGGCTACTACTTTGTCGGTTTTCTTTAGTCTCATCAGGATCACACCCTGAGTTGGTCTGGTGAGGATGGGGATAGACTTCTTTTTGATAGGTAGCTTGATTGTCTGACCGGAGGAAGTGGTGATGACGACTTCGTCGTGGTCTTGACTGACCATCATGGCAGCTGCGACTTTACCGGTTTTACTGGTAATATCAGCCACTTTGACACCTTGGCCGGAGCGCTTTTGGACAGGATACTCTTTCAGAGCCGTCCTCTTGCCCATGCCATTCTCTGTAATCAGCATCAAGTGACGGAAGGTTTTATTTTTATCATCACCTTCTTGATCAATGCTGGCCTCAAAGACTTCCATAGAGACCACGTAATCGTCTTTTTTGAGCGTAATACCTCGGACACCTTTAGTATCTCTATTGGATGACTTGACTTCGTTTTCTTTAAATCTAATCGACTTGCCGACATGGGTGATCAACATGATGTGACCTTTGCCACTAGTCAAGGCTCCAGAGACAAGCTCGTCGCCGTCATTGAGAGCGATGGCGATGATACCGTTTTGGCGGATGTTGTCAAAAAGCTTGACGGCAGTTTTCTTAATCAAACCCTGTTGGGTAGCTAGAGTAATGTACTTATCCTTGTCTTCTTCATCGCGCAGGACCAGCATTGACTGGACCTTCTCCTCGGCTTTGAGATTGACTAGATTGACAACAGCAGTTCCTTTAGCTTGGCGGGAGCTTTCATTCATCTCGTAGACTTTCATCTTGAAAACACGACCCATGTTGGTAAAGAGTAGCAAGTTGTCATGAGTATTGGCCACCAGTAAGTGTTTGACTACATCTTCTTCTTTGGTTTTCATGCCGACACTGCCTTTGCCGCCTCTGGCCTGTGATCTAAAGGATGAGGGATCAAGTCTCTTGATATAGCCTGATTCGGTCAAGGTAATGACGGTCTCTTCATTGGCGACTAGGTCTTCTTCGTTAAATTCGCCGACTTTGCCTTTGATGACTTTGGTTTTTCTATCATCGCCATATTGAGCGATGATTTCTTCTGTTTCTTGAGCTACTACTCCTAGGATACTTTGAGGATTACCGAGGAGCTTGAGGAGTTTGTTGATGGTTCTCTTGATTTCCTCATATTCTTCTTCAATTTTCTTTCTCTCGAGAGCAGCTAAACGCTTGAGCTGCATATCGAGGATAGCGGAAGCTTGAGCATGAGAGAGTTTAAACTTTTTCATCAAAGCTTCTCGAGCAGTATCAGTATCTGGGCTACGACGAATGGTTTCGATGACGTCATCGAGGTTATTGAGGGCAATAATTAAGCCTTCTAGAATGTGAGCTCTTTCTCTAGCTTCTTTGAGCTCGTATTGGCTTCTCCTGGTGATGACCAGGCTTCTGTGGGCGATGTATTCAGTCAAGATTTGCTTGATATTCATTAGCTTGGGACTACCTTGGCTATTGAGGGCTACCATGTTGACTGGAAAGCTGGTTTGCAAGTCTGAATATTTAAAAAGTTTATTAAGAACCACTTTAGGTCTGGCATCTTTTTTCAGATCTATGGTAATCTGCATACCTTTACGATCTGAGTGATCACTAATATCTCTAATACCCACAATTCTTTTGTTTTTGACCAAATCTGCAATTTTTTCTATTAATCTAGCTTTGTTGACTTGATAAGGAATCTCGGTAACGATAATTTGGAATCTGCCTTTTTTATCTTCTTCGATGCTGGCTTTGGCGCGGATGACGATCTTGCCTTTACCAGTGCGGTAGGCTTCGACAATAGCTTTGCGATCGTAGATGATGCCATGGGTAGGAAAGTCTGGACCTTGGATGTCTTCCATGATCTCATCAATAGTGATGTCGCTGCTAAATTTACCGGCTAGTTGCTCTGGTGGTGTAGCGGTGACGGTATCGATTTGATCGGTAAGGGAAGATTCTAGCTGACCGCCTTTTTCTTTAGATGCTGTGAGTTTTTCTTTATCATCTGTTGGTTCTGTAGTGGCGGATCCTTTTTTGATAGCAGAAAGAATAGCATTGCAACTCTCGGTCAAGTTGTGTGGTGGGATTTTGGTAGCCATACCTACAGCAATACCCTCGGCTCCGAGTAAAAGCAAGCCAGGCAATTTGCTAGGTAGAACTGCTGGCTCAGTCATCGAGCCATCAAAGTTGTCCACAAATTGGACGGTATCTTTATTGATATCGGCCAGGAATTCTTGGCTGATTTTGGCCAGTCTAGCCTCGGTATAACGCATGGCAGCAGGGCTATCACCATCGATGGAACCAAAGTTACCTTGGCCATCGACAAATGGATATCTCATGCTAAAGTCTTGGGCCAAACGGACCATGGCCATGTAGACAGATGAGTCACCATGAGGGTGGTATTTACCCAAGACGTCTCCGACAATACGAGCGGATTTTTTGTAGGCAGAATTATGATGGATGCCCATTTTGAACATGGAGAAAAGGATACGGCGGTGGACTGGTTTGAGGCCGTCACGGACATCGGGTAAGGCACGAGAGACGATGACGCTCATGGCGTAGTCTAGGTAGGATTTGCCCATTTCTTCGGCGATGGAGACGTGTTTGATTTTGCCGTAGTCGGACTCGGTGATGGTGCCGATTAGGGAGCCGTTTTGCTCTTGGGGCATGGTTTCTTGTTGGTCGATGTTTTCTGGTTGTTGGTTGTCGTCAGTCATGGTGGTTCCTTAATTGTTGTCGGTTCCAAAAATAAATAAAACTTCGCTCATAAGGGCCGCTCGGCATGGAGTCCCTCGCTTATACTTCACCTTCTTCACCATACGAGTACTGTATCTAAACTAGTGGAACGAAAGTTCAGATACCCTTATGATCAAAGTTTTATTTATTTTTTTAATTTTTAACTTCAAAAAGCCCTCAAGCCCCCAAGCACTAAGCAAGCGCTTTCTCTATCACCGGTGCAATTTCCTTCTTCCTCGACATTCTGGGTCCAATATCAAGCAAGCTATTCTCTACTTTACCGCCAAAAGCTTTTTCGGCGATTTGTTTTTCTGCTTCTCCTAAAATTAAAAGCTTACTGTTAACTTGCAAAATATCAGTAACGACGACAAAGAGGAGTTCTACGCCTTGGTCTTGTTTGACTTTCTTCATGGCAGTCAGGATGTCGTTTTTCTTTTCTACGGTGATCAGGTCTTGTTCGACGGTTTCGATTTGGTCAATGAGAGTTTTTTTGCCAAATTCAAAGACTTTGTAGTCATTGAGGACGATTTGTTTATCAGTTAGGCTAGAGACGTTTGATTTGGCTTTGAAGATTTCTAAGGTGAAGGCAGAGACATTATCAATGCCGGCGATTTTGGCAAGCTCTTCACCCACTTCTTTGTCTTTATCAGTCGTGGTGGCTGATTTGAAGCCGACGGTGTCTGACAGGATAGCGGCTAGCATCAGGGAGGCTAGCTTTTTATCTGGGGTGACGTCGTTTTGTTTCATCAAAAAGTAGATGATAGTGGCGGTAGAACCCCAAGTTTTAAAAGTCAAAAAGATTGGTGAGTTGAGATTCAAGTTAGCTTTGTGGTGGTCGATGATTTCAACGATTTGGTCTTGGTTGAGACCTGTGAGTCTTTGACTTTCTTCATTGTGATCCACTAGGACTACTTGATCATCGCTGGCGATGTCATTGGCTGTGATCTGTTGGGGAGCTGTGATGTCAAATTTATCAAAAAGAAAGGTGGTTTCTGGATTGAGGGGGTCAACGATAGCGGCTACAGGGGTTTTATATCCGAAGCAGTCTTTTTGTTTATACAAAAACTCAAGCGCCATGGCGGCGACGACGGAGTCGGTGTCTGGTTTTTGGTGTCCGATGATAAACGTATTCATAATTGAGAGTTGATAATTGCTTAATTGATAATTTATTGATTTATTTATACATCCAGGCTGGCTAGCTGTGCATTTGTCTGTATATATTTCTTTCTTGGTGCGACGTCGTCACCCATCAGGGTGCTAAACATGACGTCGGCTTTATGAGCGTCAGCGATGGTGACTTTTTTGATAATTCTAGTGTCTGGATTCATGGTAGTATCCCAAAGTTGCTCTGGATTCATTTCACCTAAGCCCTTGTATCTTTGGATGCCAATTTTGGTATCAGGATTTTTGGAAAGGATTTTTTCCAGCTCGGCTTCTCTTTCTTCTTCTGAGTAGACGTATTTTTCTGTTTTGTTGTAGGCAAGCTTAAACAAGGGTGGCATGGCAATGTAAAGATAGCCATTTTCGATGATCTCAGGGAGATGACGGTAAAAGAATGTTAAGCCCAGAGTAGTAATGTGTTCTCCATCGACGTCAGCATCATTCATTAGGATAATGCGGTGATATCTTAGTTTACCTTCATCAAAGGTCTCACCAATACCAGCACCTAGGGCGATGACTAGGTTTTTTAACTCTTCTGAAGAAACAATTCTATCCAGTCTAGCTCGCTCGGTGTTCAAAATCTTACCGCGAAGTGGGAAAATAGCTTGGAACTTCCTCTCTCTTCCCTGCTTGGCACTCCCACCAGCACTATCACCCTCTACGATATAAATCTCTGATTCTTCTGGTCTTCTACTCTGACAGTCGGCTAGTTTGCCTGGCAATGAGCTACTCTCGAGAGCACCTTTACGGATGACGGCATCTTTGGCAGCTCTAGCTGCCATTCTGGCGCGGGCTGCCAGCATGATTTTTTCAATAATAATCTTTCCGACCTTGGGATTTTCCTCGAGGAAAGTTTCAAAACCGTCTTTGAAAATTTGGTAAACAGCTGATTGAGCCTCGGAGTTATTGAGTTTAGCCTTGGTCTGGGACTCAAACTGGAGGTCATTGGAGGGCATTTTGACAAAAATAACACAAGTTAAGCCTTCCTTGAGATCATCGGTAGAAAATGACTCTTTTTCTTTGAGTAAATTGTGTTTGGTGGCGTAGTCTTTGAGGACCTTATTAAGACCCATTCTAAAACCAGTCAAATGTGCTCCACCATCTGGAGTTCGGATGACATTAACATAGCTTTCTACTTTTTCGTTATAAACATCGGCATATTGGAGGGCAATTTCGGCACTGATTTGTTTGCCAGTGGTGTCATCTGTCCAGGTCCCATCAGTGTAAAACACATCATGGAGAGGTTTGCGAGTCATGTTGATATGACTGACCAGGGACTTAATACCGCCTTCAAAGTAAAAGTGTTTGCTGACATCCTCGATACTATCAAAAAACTGGAAATAGAGTCCTGCCATCAAATAAGCTCGATCTCTGATGATTTGGATCAATGATTTGTGTGAAAATTGAGTAGTAGAAAAGATAGTTTTATCAGCAATGAAACGAGTTAATGTACCAGTATCATATGTTATGAAATCTTTTGATTGCTTGGGAAATTTTTTGATAACATCTGATTCACTAATGGTAGTAACTGATGCCAAAGGATTGCCTTTTTTATACTCTTGAAAAAAGTATTTACCGTCTCTTTTGACTACAACTTGGAGGAGAGCTGAGAGAGCATTGACCGCAGAAGAACCCACACCATGTAGACCTCCAGAGGCTTTATAGGCAGTTTCTTCAAATTTACCTCCAGCGTGGAGCTTGGTCATCACGATCTCGAGTGCAGACACTCCAGAGGGGTGCATATCAGTAGGAATACCACGACCATTATCAACTACGGTAATGGCATCTACTCCAGCCTCTTTGTCGTTGATGAGTTTTTGTTCTTCTTCGCTGACCAGATCTCGATACATCTGGATCCTCTTGCCAAAACCAGCAATGGCTTCATCGACAGAGTTGTCGAGAATTTCTTTAGCTAGGTGATGAAGACCTCTGATATCGGTGGAGCCGATGTACATACCTGGTCTTTTACGGACTGGTTCGAGACCTTCGAGGACTTTAATATCGGTGGCTTGGTAGCTTGAGTTGTTAGGCATAATATTACTTTCGGATTATCGATCAAGGTAGTCTTTATATCACAGTTGTGGAGCAAAAGAAAAGGGGCAGACTTCAGGCTGAGGGGCTGAGATATGCCAAAATCGGGGTTTTTGGGCTTTTTTTACCCCCACTGTCATCCTGGAATTCGATCCAGGATCTGTTTGGGGGTGGGTCCTGACGTATTGAGGGTATGTCCTATAATAGTTGATTTTTAGGATGTTGTTTGTTATAATCATGTGTATTAAATATATATTTATACATATGTAATTTTCCTTTTTATAGAGTAGACATTGTGGAGTGGTGGATGTCAGGTCCATGATTCTATGGCGTTTACTCTAGGGTACAGAGGTTTGCCTCTGCTACCTTGGTGGGAATGTCAGATGGATCCCCTATGGGGAGCTAATTAACAGAATACATTGCATTCTAGGATGTCACTTAGTGTATATGATCACTGTACATTAGGTGACGTCCTAGAAAGAAAAGGAGGCTAGGACGCACAGTGGCAAAGCCACATTTAACCTGTTTTAGTGGAGGTCTAGGAAATGAAAAAGCGTTTGACCTTGATTTTGGCTGTCATTTTGTTGCTCAGCGCGCTGCCGTTTGGTGGCGCTGCAGCGCAAGACGGCGGCAGCACCCCCCGGCCGGTCATCGACTGGCAGGGGGCGCAAGTTTCGGCACCCAACCCCGTAGAGGGGGGGTGGACGGTATCGGCGAATATCAATGGTAACGATCAGGGAATCTACTTCATAAACCAGGGCGCCACGCAAATGTGGCGCGTTGTGGATGAAGAGGGGGTCGATGAAATGTGGCCCTCTGTTTCACAGGAAGGCTTGCTGGCTTATATTCGCAAGCCGGCTGGCCTGGAAAATCTGGGCAAAGATTCCGAGTTGATTGTTAATGGCGAATCTGTATGGGAGGCCAGTTGGATCTCTGATCCGACCTGGTCGCCCGATGGCGCGAGCATCGCGTTTGTCGTCCCCGGCGAAAGCGGGGGTGGAAATGACTTCGACTTGGTCGTTTGCCATGTGGCGAGCGATCTGGGGTGCGAGCATTTCGATCTGGGGTGGTTTTACACCCCGGATTTGCTCTGGATGAACCAAGGGCTTTTCGTTGGCGAAAATGGTGGGGAGGGATACTATGCTCTCTACCATTTTGATGGTGAGCTTACGGAAGTAAGTAAGTCGCAAGGTGGGTGGTCTTCAATTTACGACCTAATTCCCTTGGGCAATGCGTTGGGCGCGTATGTCGCGCTCGACGCGTACCAACGCCAACATCAGAATGTCGACTATCATTTCGCTGTCGTTATTGTTGGCAGCGATAGTAGCGGGATCGACCTCTCGCGTCGCGATGAGGTCGGTTTGCAATTAGCCATTCCGCAACATCGCGAATGGGGGCGTGGGGTTTTCAGCAACTTCGTAGATGGTGTTTTTGTCTACGAAGATTTCGTCCCGGCCCCGCCACATTACGAACTGATGGTTGAGCAGTCGGGGCGCGAGCCCTACTGCTTGACGTGCGATTTGGTTTTCGAGTGGTAGCCTTTTTTTTGAGCAGTGTATTTTTGTAAGCCCCGCCCGGGAGGTGCGGGGCTCTGCCTGAGTCAATAATTGGTTTTGTTGATTGAGGTGGGGAAAAAATAAATTTATAAAAAATTAAATCATGGAAAAAACACAATTTTTAGTGAGACTATCAGCTGCAATGGATGAAAACAGTCCTGAGTTTAGGAGTGCTGTAGATATTTTTGAGAAACATAAGGTAACTGAAAAAACTTCATACCAGAGAGCAATTAAGCCTATTGTGAAAGAGATTCTGTCAAGTTACTTCCGTGAAGATTCATATAGGTATCATAGCGAGATTATTGGGAACAGATGTTTTGAAAGATTTCCTATATTGAGAGTAGTTTTTATTTTACTCATTCTAGTAAGTTTTTTACCTCAGTTTGGAGGAGTTATTGATACTGCTTTTGCTCAAGATGGAGAGAATGAATCTTCAGAGGAAATCACACAGCCAGAATATGATGATTTTAGTGAATCAAAATATTATACATTTCCCGTTAAGGTTTATGGCCCTACCGAAGGTGAGTGGGGTGAAGCTTTACAAGATGCACTATCAGAACTTAACAAGTATATCCCTGTTGAATTAATTGATATCTATTCTAGTCCAGATGTACATGTAGATGCCCCTGCTTCACAGATAGAAGTAGCAACAGCTTGTAAAACAACAAGGGCTGTGGGTTGTAGTAGTTTATCGTGTATCTGGAATGATGTGGATGAGCCACCAGATTGTGGTAGTGATGTAACTCTATCTGAAAATAGTATGTATAAAACTGCAACAATGCTCCACGAGCTGATTCATGCTTTAGGTGTGGATAAACATGCTCAAGACCCCAACTCTGTGATGTTTTTTATAGAGAATGATCAAACTGAACTACAAACAGCTGATTTAGATCTTTTATGGGAGATTTATCCTGAGTGGAAACCTGAGGAAAATTAGTTTTTAAATCAATTTAAAAAAACAAGACTCCAGCGCTAGCCTTACATTCACATTTTTCTTTAGCAGATCTTTGGTTTTGGTTAATTCTTTTAGGGTTTTGACTAGTTGGGGTGATGGGTAATTGGGGTTGGTGTGGGTTTGTTCGATTAATTGGCTGATGAGCTGGAGGGCGGCTTGGCGGTCTTTGTTGGCTTCGGCAATTAAGATTGCCTCGCTGAGGGTGTGGGGGGTTGAGTATTGGGTATTGGGGGATTTTGTATTGAGGGATCCCTCGGCTTCGCTCGGGATGACCTGGATGTGACAGCGGGATCTGATGGTTGGTAATATTTCCTCTAGGTTTGCTGTTACCAAAACGATCTTGGTATTGGCGGGGGGTTCTTCGAGGGTTTTTAGTAGGGCGTTCTGGGCTGGGATGGAGGCGGATTCTATCTGATAGATGATGATTTCTCTTGGCTCATTGTTGTATGTGGTGTAGGTGAGTTGGGTTTTTAGGTCGCGAATGTGTTTGATTTTTATTCCCGATAGGTCTTGGTTGATTTGTTGAGTATCTGAAGAGACGCACAATTGTGCGTCTTTACGAAATGACTCCAGACTTTGAAGGTCTGTAAAAACATTGGTGTTTACCACTTGGATGACTGGTGTAAAGTGAGTTGGTGTCATTTTATCGGACTTGATAAGGTTGTTGAGCTGTGTCACACTGTATAGTGACGTTGCGCACCATGCGTTTTGTGTTGCGTTGGTTACATCGTAGCATACGTCAAACAACATATTTATGGTAGACCCTGCCCCTACTCCATCAGCCGATCAAACCAAGGCTTCGATCCTATCGATCTTGGTGAGTAATGGCTCTTTGTCCAAAGAGATTGCTGATCAAGTTTCCTTTGAGAACATCAATAGTGGTAAGTCTGTAGAGATTATCCTCCAAGAGAAAAAACTGGTGCCTGAAGGGGCTTTGACACAGGCTAAGTCTGAGTTTTATCACATTCCTTTTGTCGATCTAGACCAGATTGGTGTTTCCCCAGAGGCTATTAGCCAGTTGCCAGAAGGTGTGGCCAGACGATACGGCATGTTGCCTTTTGCTTTAGATAAAAATGAAAACACCCTCTCGGTAGCAATGCGTGATCCGCTTGATTTGGGAGCGGTGGATTTTGCTGAGCAAAAAACTGGATTCCGTATCCTGACACACTATGCAGTGCCATCACAACTAGAGGGTAAAATTGCCGAAAGATACGCCCAGAATTTATCTAGTGAAGTCAAGGCAGCTCTAAAAGACTCTGATCATATTGAGGAAAAAAGAAAACTAGATGACTTATCCAATCTTTCTAAAGAAGTTATCCGTGAAGCGCCAATCACCAAGATCGTGGAGACAATTTTGTCTTTTGCGATTAAAGCCAGAGCCTCTGATGTTCACATTGAGCCAGCCGAGAACAGGACCAGAGTGAGATATCGTATTGATGGTATTTTGCAGGAAAAACTGATCTTGCCTGCTAGTGTTCATGATGCGGTAGTATCAAGAATCAAGATCTTGTCTGACCTCAAAATTGACGAGCGTCGGGTGCCTCAAGACGGTCGGTTTAACTTCGTAGCTGATGATCAAGCGGTGGACTTGCGTGTCTCTACCCTACCCACCATCCATGGTGAAAAAGTGGTGATGCGTTTACTAAAGAAAAATATTAGTGTGCCGACTTTGCAAGAGCTGGGGCTGCGTGGATTTGCTTTGCGTCATGTAGAGGAAGCTATCCGGGTGCCTCACGGGATTGTGTTGATTACTGGTCCTACGGGTTCTGGTAAGACCACTACCCTCTACTCTATTCTCCACAAGATCAATACGCCTAAAGTTAATATCGTGACTCTCGAAGATCCAGTCGAATATGAAATTGCTGGAGTCAATCAGGTCCAGATTCATCCCCAGGCTGGTTTGACCTTTGCTTCTGGACTTCGTTCCTTCCTTCGTCAAGATCCTAACATCATCATGGTGGGTGAGATCCGTGATGGCGAGACGGTGGAATTGGCCATCCAGGCTTCTTTGACTGGTCACTTGGTCTTCTCTACTCTGCACACATCTTCAGCTGCTGGGGCTATTCCTCGTATGCTAGATATGGGTGCGGAGCCTTTCCTCTTATCTTCATCTATGACTCTGTCTATGGCTCAGCGTATTGTGCGTCTGATCAATCCTCTTTACAAAGAAGAATACAAACCAGAGCAAGTGGTTATCGATGACATCAAAAAGGTCTTAGGTCCTCTTTTTGATGCTTGGTGTAAGCAAAATAAAAAGGACCCCAATAATATTACTCTTTTCCGATCAAAAAAAGACAGGCCTCCCACAGAACCTGAGTACAAAGGTCGGGTAGGTATCTTTGAGGTGATGCGGATTACTGAAGAAATTGGTAAGATGGTATTGGAACATAAACCGGCATCTGATTTGGAAAAAGTATCCCTGCGAGATGGGATGTTGCTGATGAAGCAAGATGGGTACATGAAGGCGCTTGAGGGTTTGACGACGATTGAAGAAGTACTGCGTGTTGCAGAAGTGTAGTTAATTAAAGCAACGATCATTAAAAATACAAAAAACTTTGCTCGTGAGGGCCGCTCGGCTCGAGTCCCTCGCTTAGACATAGCTTTCTTCACCATAATTTAGCTGTATCTAAACGAGTGGAACGAAAGCTCTGATACCCTCCCGTTCAAAATTTTCTGTATTTTTAATTCAACAGTAAAAAATAGTAAATTAGACAAATAGTAAAATGGTTAAATCCCCAAAGGGGTAAAAATGAACATACATGACATGCTGCAGATGGTAGTGGATCAGAAGGCTTCTGACCTTCATATTGTTTCAGGGGTGCCGGCCAGTATCCGGTCAGATGGGGCGTTGTTGCCTATTCAGGGGATTCCTGCTTTGACTAAAGATCAAGTAGAAGGGTTGGTTTTGCCACTGATGACCAATGAGCAAAAAGATTATGTGACGGTCAATAAAGAGATTGATTTTGCTTATCAATTTAAAGATCAAGGTAGATTCCGTGTTAATGTCTATACTCAGCGTGGGAGTGTGGCAGCAGCTTTACGTTTGATCCCCAACAAAATCAAGACTCTAGAAGAGTTACAGATGCCTCCGGTTTTGCACACGTTTTCTCAATATAAACAGGGATTAGTGCTCCTGACCGGTCCTACTGGTGAGGGTAAATCTACTACTTTGGCAGCGGTCATCCAAGAGATCAATGCGAGTCGAGCTGAGCATATTTTGACCATTGAGGATCCAATTGAGTTCATCTATCAGCCAGAAAAAAGTGTTATCTCTCAGCGTGAGGTAAACAGTGATACCCACGGCTGGGATATTGCTCTGCGCTCTGCCCTGCGTGAAGATCCAGATGTGGTGCTAGTGGGTGAAATGCGTGATTATGAAACTATTTCTGCAGCTATTACGGTGGCAGAGACTGGTCATTTGGTCTTTGGTACTTTGCACACAGCTACAGCTGGGCAGACGATTGATCGTATTATTGATGTCTTCCCCGCTCATCAGCAGTCCCAGATTCGTCAGCAATTGGCGGCAGTTCTTCAGGCTGTGGTGTCTCAGCGTTTGATCCCGATGAGTGGTGGTGGGCGTACAGCAGCACTGGAAGTGATGCTGGCGACTTCTGCTATTCGTAATCTGATCCGTGAGGAAAAGGCTTTCCAGATAGATAATGTGATTCAGACTTCTGGTGAACAAGGGATGATGCTGATTGAGACAAGTCTTTTGCAGCTGGTCCAGCGTGGGGCAATTACGACAGAAATGGCGAGGTCATTTGCCTTCAGGCCAGAGATGTATGATCGTCTTGCAGGGAAATAACAGGAGTAAAGATGCCTTACTTTAAATACAAAGTCAAAAACGAGCATGGTGAGACGGTCAAGGGCAAAGTGGAAGCCAAGAACGAGATCCAGGCGGCTGCTATTTTGCGGAATAGGAGTCTTTTGGTGATTTCTGTGATTCCTGCTGGTGAGGATTCTTTGAGTACTGCTCTGAATAGTTTTTTTGGGGTTAAGCCAGATGACATTGTGAATCTTACTCGTCAGTTATCGACTATGATTACGGCTGGGTTGCCTCTGACCGAGGGTTTATCCATTCTGGAGCAACAAAGTAAACCTGCGGTGAGTAAACTTTTGAGTAGTTTGATCAGAGAGATTGAAAATGGGAGTACTTTTGCTAAAGCTTTAGAAAAAAATGATAAGTATTTTGGTAAAGTTTATATTCAGTTGGTCCGGGCTGGTGAGGCTGGGGGTGTGCTTGACGAAGTGCTCCAGAGATTGGCCAACGATTTGGAAAAGGCCAAAGATTTTCGTTCCAAGACCAAAGGAGCTCTAATATATCCGGCAATTGTGATGGTGGCGATGGTGGTGGTGGTGTCGATTATGATGATTTTTGTGATTCCCAAATTGACGGAGATGTATAAGGATTTTGGAGCTGATTTGCCGTTTATGACACAGTTGCTAATGGATATTTCTGATCTTTTTGTAAAATTTTGGTGGTTGGGATTAGCTATGATTGGAGGTGGGTTTTTTGGATTTAAATCTTGGGGAAAAACTAAACAAGGTCGATTGGCGATTGATAGGTTTATGCTGAAGATACCTTTGATGGGAGTTTTGAGAAAAAAAATCATCATTACTGAGTTTGCTAGAACATTGTCTTTGCTTTTGGGGGCTGGTATCTCTCTGCTTGAGGCTTTGAGGATTGTCAATGATGCGGTAGAAAATGTGGTCTACAAACAAGCTTTTGAAGAAGCCATGAGCAAGGTGGAAAAGGGTGTATCTTTAGGTCAAGCTATAGAGGCTTATGACATTTTCCCCCCTATCCTCTTCCAGATGATTGCGGTGGGTGAACAGACTGGTAAGCTGGATGAAGTTTTGCTCAAGTTATCTGTGTATTTTCAATCTGAGACAGAACAAGCTGTCAAAAATCTGACCGCAGCTATTGAGCCAATGTTGATGGTTTTCTTAGGACTTGGTGTGGGTGTGATCATGGTGGCGATCATTATGCCGATCTATAACTTGACGAGTCAATTTTAGATCTTTGAACTTAGTACTAAAATGTTGTAAAGTAGTAGATAGGTGTATTTTTACAAAGGAAAAGAATATGAAAAAACTTATAAAGTTTATTAAAAGTACTGCTCCTGGCTTTGCCTCTCCGGGGTTTACCATGATTGAGCTTTTGATTGTGATTGCTATCCTGGGTATCTTGGCAGTGGCGGTGCTGTCTGCGATCAATCCTATCGAGCAAATTAATAGGGGTCGTGACACTGGATCTAGATCAGATGCAGAACAGTTCTTGAGTGCTATTGATAGATATAATGCTTTCCAAGGGTATTACCCATGGCAAACAGGGGCTAATGATCTAGCTAATATGCCGATTACTTGGAGTCCTATCGATGGTACTGTTGCAGATAATGGTGGTTGTCCTATTGATGAGAAACTGAGTGAAGCTACTACCGCAGGCTGTACTGGTTCTGACGAGCTTAAGGTAACATTTTTTAATAGGATTCAGAATGCAACTGCTAATAGGCTTTATGTTTATAATGCTGGTGGCCAGGGAGACAGCACGTATGTTTGTTTCTTACCAAAGTCCAAGGCTTTCTTGACAGAAGCTAAGGAGAGATGTGTAGATGCTGCTGGTAGCGGGATGCCTAGTGATCTAGAAGCAGCTGCTTTGACAGAAATCTGTGGAGGTTTTGATACAGATGTAGTGTATATCTGTCTACCATAAGCTGATAATCTAATTTGAATATAAAAAGGGTGTTTCCAAAAGAGACACCCTTTTTTGGTTGGTATTTCCCCTCTTTGTAAGAGGGGATTAAGGGGAGTTTAATCTCAAAGCTTTTAAACCCCTCTATCAGGCCTTCGCCTGATGTCTCCCCTTACGAAAGGGAGATACTTGTAGTATATTCCAGTTCATGAGTCTTTTGTTTATCTTTGTATCTATTTTTCTCTTTATTCTCGGTACCGTAGTGGGTAGCTTCCTCAATGTGATTATTATGCGTAGCATTACTGGGCAGCAGTGGGTCAAGGGGCGATCTGTGTGCGATTTTTGTCATAAGCCTTTGAAGTGGTATGATATGTTTCCCCTACTCTCTTTTGTTTTTCTCAAAGGAAAGTCCAGATGCTGTGGTAAAAATCTCTCTATTTCTCATCCAGTAATTGAGTTTCTCACGGGGACTCTTTTTGTGTGGTGGTATTGGGGTGGAGCTTTGTTTTTTCAGTTGACTAGGGCTCCATTTAGCCTTATTCAGCCAGCTTTTTGGCTTTTTGTTGGCTTGTTATTGATCATTATCTTTTTTATTGATTTGTATGAAATGGTAATTTTTGATTGGAGCGTATCAGTATTGGGTTTTTTGGCTTTTTTCTATAGAGTGGCTTTGGTGATGACGGGAATTATGCAGGAGGCTGATTTTTTCAATGCCTTGGTAATGGGATTGGTAATTATGTTGTTTTATTGGGTATTATGGTTTGTGACTAGGGGTCGTGGGATGGGGTTTGGTGATGTCAAGTTATCTTTTCCGCTTGTTTTACTTTTGGGTGCTCAGCAGGCTTTAGTAGCGACATTTATGAGTTTTGTGATTGGAGCGATAGTGGGGTTGGGGTTGATCATGGGTGGCAAAAAGAAGTTTGGTCAGCACTTGCCTTTTGGTCCCTTTATGATCATTGGAACATTAATTGGATTGGTGTGGGGGGATGTGCTGATTAATTGGTATGTGGGGCTTTTATAGATTGTTTGCGAGATTTAAAAATAATTAAAACTTCGTTCATAAGGGCCGCTCGGCAACCAGTCCTCGCTTAGACATCGCCTTCTTCGCATTACGGTTGCTGTATATAAACTAGAGGTACGAAGGCTCTGATACCCTTCTGATCAAAGTTTTAATTATTTTTAATTAGGTGAAAATATACTAGATACTGTATTCCAGATACTCTATACTGAGTACTATGAGGATACTCAAGTTTCTTTTGTCGTCTTTGATTGTAATTGCGATTGTGAGTGGTCTTGGCTTTTTGTTGGCTCGAGAAGCTTTGCTTATCTGGGGTGTGGCTCGGGTGAGGACGTCTTTATCCAAGATAAAGTCAATTAGTAAGAATCCTACTAATTATGCTAGACAATGTAGACAAATGGGTGCTGATCCTGGTCAAACCTTGATTTACGCATATCAGCTGAGGTTTACTTCTGATAAAAGCTATGTCACAGAAGTGGTGTGTGAGCAGTTTCAAAATAATCCTATTCAGGTAGAGTCCAATACTCTCCCCTTTTTTATCAAAAAGTTGCCAGGAAGCTCTGGAATTATTTGGGGTGACAGTATTAGTGGGATTGCTCTAGAAGTGTGGGGTCGAAAGAGGGCGATCATAGTGGAAAAAGAGGAAATTTTATATGAAAACTATGATGATTCCAGTTTTTTGGGTGTAAGTCCTCTGTCTAGCTGTGTTGGGTTTGGCTTCAATTGCTGTAATACTCAGTCTAGCCAAGGTGTGGGTGAGCAATATACTGGGGTTAATGATTGTCCCAAGACATGCTTTAGTGGTTGTAGTCCTAGGCCAATTTTGTTGTCATTCATCTCAGATCCTTTTCCTGATATAGAAACAAAAATTGCTCGCGTAGGCGCTGGTGAAACAGTGGTGTTTAATTATGTGCTGGATGATCAAGGTGTGGATGGAAATACAGTAGTGATTGATTTTGGTGATGGGCAAAGTCAGAGTAGTGACCAGATATCTGGCTTTTTTGAGCATGTGTATAGTTGTACTGGCTCTTGTAGCTATGTGGCAAAGATTGATATAAAGAATAGTAATGGAGTATCGGCGGCCGATACTCCGGTAAATCAAATTAGAATACAGGTTAGGTAAGAAAATACAAAAATATGAAAAACTCCAACAAAATAGCTAAATGGATAAATAGAAAAATAGATAAATCTCAACAAGGCTTTACTCTACTCGAAATTTTAGTGGTGATTTCCATAATTGGTATTCTCCTGGCAATAGGCAGTGTGGCCTTTTCAACTGCCCAAAAGAAGGGGCGTGATGCCAAGAGACGTGGTGATGTCAAAGCAATGCAGAATGGCTTTGAGCAGTATTATGCCAATAATTCTAGTAGTTATGATACTTGTGCTTTGATGATGGCTGATAGTGAGATTTTTCCTGGTGGTGTGCCAATCGATCCCAAGACTGGTGATGACTATATTTGTACCAATCCAGCTGGTGGGTATTGTGTATGTGCTTTGTTGGATGATTCTACTGCGGGGAATGATGATGGTGGGGATTGTGGGTTTAGTGGGACGGGGTATTTTTGTTTGAGCAATTTGCAATAAATATAATTACGATCATTAAAAACAAATAAAACTTTGCTCGTGAGAGCCGCTCGGCTCGAATTCCTCGCTTAGACATCGCCTTCTTCGCAATACGATTGCTGTATCTAAACTAGAGGCACGAAAGCTCTGATACTCTCCCGCTCAAATTTTTCTTTGTTTTTAATTAGGTGAAATACAAAAATATGAAAAACTCCAACAAAATAGCTAAATGGATAAATAGCAAAATAGTAAAATCATCATCTGGATTTACTATGATCGAGCTACTAGTAGTAGCGACGATTATGATTTTGCTGACTATGATTGGGCTGGTGAGCTATCAGTCCACTAGTAGGAAGGCTAGGAATGGTAAGAGAGCGGCTGATATTGAGAATGTCCGGTCGGCTTTGGTTTTGTATAGAACAGATAACCCAGGGTATCCTGATGACGGTAGTTTTGACTTGATGATGAGTGCAATTACTGATTATACGAGCACTGATGTGGTGATGGATCCTAAAGACACGGCTCCTTATGTGTATGAGTATAATCCTGCTCTTTGTTCAGGTGGTTTTTGTAGAGACTTTACCTTGTGTTATTACGAAGAGCCAGATGGGACTCAGGTGTGTGTAGGGAGTCCATGAAGTTTAGATTCGTAGTGAGTAGATAGTAGTTAGTAGTATCGTTGAATTTATTAAAAAATGATTAATTAGTTCATGATTAAATGGGTTTTATGGTTATATGGCTAATTCAAACAAAAGACTACTGCCTACTGCCTACTCTCTACTACCTAAAAAAAAAGGTTTTACCCTGATTGAAATGCTGGTGACAATTACTATTACGATGTTGATGCTGGGGGGTGGGATTGCGGCTTATATCAATTTTAACGAAAAGCAAACTTTGATTACGGCGAGCAAAGATTTGCAAGCATACTTGAGAAGTGCTCAGTCCAAGGCTAGATCTGGTGATAGGCCAAACACGTGTGATTCTCTAGATGCTTATCAGGTCTATATGGCAGCTGGTAATAATGAGATTATTCTACGGGCGATTTGTGATGGTGGGATTGTTCAAGATAGTTTTGATTCATATTTTTTACCCAATGGAGTAACTTCTCAAGATGAGATAGATATGAGGTTTAAGGTGTTGCATGGGGGTGTGGAGGGGGCTGGTGATATTGTGTTGGTCATGGATGATAAGGAGTATTTGTTTTCTGTGTCGAGTACTGGGGAAATTAATCAGGGAGGGTTGGTTGAATGATGATGACAGAGTGTTTAGTAAATTTATAAATTAGTAGCTATAATTAGATTTTAAGAATGACTGAGAATTGTAACATCTGTAATCGTATCGAAAAAATTAAGTCTGGAGTTAATCCATACTTTGTTACAGAACTCACTACTGGTTATGTTGTCTTAGGAGATTATCAATTTTACAAAGGCTATACCATATTTATTTCTAAAGCTCATGTGATGGAATTACACGAGCTTGAAGAAGACATTAGGACTACTTTTCTGATAGAAATGTCAGTGGTTGCACAGGCTGTTTTTAAAGCTTTCCATCCAGATAAAATTAACTACGAATTACTTGGAAATGGAGAGGGTCACTCACATTTGCATTGGCATATATTCCCTAGAAGAAAAACTGATCCTTTACCTCAAAAACCAGTATGGGTTGTTGAACAATCAATCAGGTATGCACCCTCAGCAAAACCATCTGACATAGAGTTGAAAGAGTTAAGATCAAAATTACTAAAAGATTTAGAAATGATAGGATAGTGACTGTGGCTTTGTCTTCATATAAACTAGTAGATTGAACATCAAAAATCAAAAGGGATCTCTCCACTTCGGTCGAGATGACGTTCCTTGGTTATACTCAAAATGATACCGCACACCGCACAACGTACAACGCGCACCGCAATGAAAGGATTTACCCTAATCGAGCTAATCGTCGTGGTCAGTCTGACGGTTCTCTTGATGCTGACGGCTACTAGTATCTTCCTCTCTACTCTAGTGGGAAATACCAAGAACTCAGCTTCTCTGCAAGTACGTAATGAGGGTGAGTATGCTTTGAGTCAGATGGAGTTTTTATTGCGTAATGCAGTGGAGTTGGTGCCCAATAGTGATGGGCTGATTTGTGAGCAGGATATGAGCTCGATTGCTTTTAAATCTTATGACAGTGGGATTACTGAGTTATTGCAGGAAGAGGATGTTAATGACAGTAATATGGTCAAGATTGCTTCCAACTCTGGAGTCAAAGCTACTGTAGGGTCTTCAAGTACTTATCTGACTTCGGGGTCGATACAGATTGTGAGTGATTTGGATTTTGATTGTCAAAGAGGAGCTGATCTGGGGACGGCTTATGTGACGATTAGTTTTGATCTGCAAAAAGGTGAGACAGGTGTAGATAAAGATAGAGATATTGTCAGGCAAACTTTCCAAACGGGAGTGAATTTGAGGAGTATTTAGAACAAAATGTTATAATATAGTTATATGACTATTGATAGTTCAAAAAATTGGATAGATCTTGCTAAAGATGATTTTGATACTGGTATGTATTTGTTTGATGGAGCCCGCTATCCACATGCTATTTATACACTTTGTCAAGCGGTTGAGAAACTATTAAAAGCGTCACAAATTAAGTTGCGTAGAGAGACACCCAAAAAGATACATAATCTTGTTTCTTTGGGAAAGTCATCAGGGTTGGATGTTGATGATAATCAGTATGATCTTTTAGAAGTTCTTAATACTCATTATGGTCGTATTAGATATCGAGATTTGAGTCAAACACATTACAATACCAAAAAGAAAGTAGAGCCAATTGTGAAAAAATTAGAAAAAACATACTTATGGATACTAAAAGAATTAAAAAACCACTAAAAAAATTTGTTGAAACTTTATCTCATGATATTGATATTGATGAAGTTATTGTTTTTGGATCCTATTTAGAAGGAAATGCTACCTCTGATAGTGACATTGATGTTGTAGTTGTTTCATCAGATTTTAAGAAAATGAACGAAGATAAGAGATTGTTAAAGTTACATAGAGCTGCTAGATTTAGTGAACCTGCGATTGATCCTTGGGGTTTTACAAAGGAAGAATTAAAAAAAGCTCAAGAATTCTCTACTTTAGATTATATTTCTAAAAATGGATATCGGTTCACCAGTCTCTAAATTCTTGGGTGACGGAGGCTTCGTGGTCTCTTTTGCCGTCGGTCCAGGTGGTTGTTATTACCACATTGATGATTGTGGGTGATGTTTTGCTGACGGTGGCTTCTCTATAAAAATCATTAGCTGAAAGGGTAATGTTGTTGGTGGAGTCACATGATCCGGCTACTAGTCCAGTAATGTCATCAGGAACTGTTTGCATGCAATATACTTGGCTATTGAGTCTATTGGAAAAAGTATCCCACCCTAGTAGATTTCTTTCTCTACGGAATATCTCTAGGCCTTCTTGGGATAGTTTGGTTCCCAGATTTTTGTGTCTTGATTGGGCTGTATTACGGATGGACAATGTGAGGCTAGCAGCCAAGGCAGTCATGACCAAGGCAACAATACCCACGGCAATAATTACTTCTACTATGGTTTGGCCTGTGGTTTTTTGGGATAAAAATTGAATTAATTTGTTTCTTGCCATACGTAATTTGTTTTTTTCATTTCTTCTGGGATATTTTCGACAAAGTCTGGTCTGTAGATAAAGAGCTCGACTGGTTTATCATTGTTTTCTGCTTTTCTGCCTCCCCCATCAGAGTAGTCCCTACTTAGATTAATGCCACTCCATCCTACAAATGTACCTGAGCCCACAAAAGTATAATCTCCGCCGGCAGCTTCTCCCCTACTTCCTATATTGATATTGCCATTGGTAATGTAGACACCTTCAATATTGGGGGTGGTACTAGTGATATCACTATTACCGACATTGGGGGTGATAATGATATCTCCTGAGACTATAAAGGCCAAGAAACCGCCTTTTTCTACAGTGATGAGTTGTTCTATGCCAGTACTGTCATCAATCGTTAAATTCCCGTTTACAAAGATCACGATTTGTTCACCTGTGGTCACATTCCAAGCATGGGTATCAATGCTGAGGTTACCAGTGGTCATGTAAGGTTTGTCTCCCTCTGCTAGGGCTGGAGGTTTTTCGGCATCAGTTTCACTGCCGGGGAAATTGGCTTCTGCAGCACCCATACTGTAGTGTCTATAGAAATAGTCATAGTTTTCTACCATTTTAGTAGTGATGGAACCAGTAACATAAGTAGGACTAGTTCTTTCATTGATATAGCCTGTTTGATTATCTATCTCGTCACTAGAGTCAATGGCTCCTCCACCTGTAATAGCTATGCCAGAAGTCAACACATCAGCTTCACAATCTGGATTATTAACACAATTATCTTGGGCACTAATGGCAGGGGTACAGATAGCACTAGCCTCACAAGTAGTGATGGGAATGAGGCTTGCTATAGCGTTGCCAGTAGCTTGACCGGCATAGATTTGACCACCCATACTTTGCCACCAGGCTTCTTTGGAAGAGTTGACATAAAAATTGCGGGTAACGGTAGTACCTGGCTCGATGACATATGAGCAGCCACTGGGGCAAGCACAGCTATAGATAGAGTCTGGAGTTAGCTCCAGGGTGTCATATCCTGCTGAGATCTCTATTGGTCCGTAGGTTCCATCTGGATTGATAGGTACATTTGTTCCACCATATGTAAGGCTATACTCAGCTTGGTCTAGGATGGGTAAAGACCCAGAGTCAGTACAGGCTCCACCAATGAGGCTGGCAGTTTGGTCTTCATCTACAAAGACTGTTCCGGAAAGTTGGGATGATGGTGTGATTACATCCACTGGGAGAGTTTTTCTACAGCCCTCGTTCCCATCGGCCATGATTACTCGGGCAAGAATATTGGTGGATCTGGTTCCTGGGATTAAAGGTGATTGGTTGGTTGGGGCAATCCAGCTTTCATATCTATTGGTAGCAAAGCTGGAAGCTGTGGGTAAATCTGGGTAAGCTACTGTGACATCTTCGGTGTACATTTCTACATAATCAATGGGACCATCATAGTAGACTGTAGCACGCAACTCTACTCTAGTTTCTGGACTGTCGTAATCTAAGCTCAGGGTATTGGGGACAAATCTAATACTACAAGGGTTGGCAGGGAGGATCTCAATAGATTTACCGGTGGGTGTACAGATAACTCTATCTGTAGATGATATATCTGGTTTCATGTAGCCTCTGATATCAAATGTTGCATTAGTTTTTGCTTTGAGGGCGGTAACTGTGACGGGGACTCTATCTTTTCTGACTCCTCCTTGGCTCCCCCACAGGTCATGGATAGTGCCTAAAGAATACCATGGGGTGTTGGTGACAGTGATGTATTCATCTTTGGTGCCATAAAAACGCGCTACAAAATTGTCGCCAGTTCCACCCACCCAAAAGTCAAGATTTTTATTTCTGGTCCAAAAGATCATTGATTCACCAACTTTGATAGATGTTTTATCTGGACTAGGGGTGGCTTGTGTCGCACAGTCAAATGGGATAAATCCGCCACCACCACCTCCAGAACAGACACAACAGCCCAGTCCTCCACAATATGGATGGTCTGCAGTCCACGTCCCACTACAATTACTACACTCATCTTGCCCAGCACAATAAGCACAGGTATCACCGCCACCACCAGTATCGGGGGTGGGGCTGGCGGTAGGGGGAGGTTCGGTGCAAACGCTTACAACATTACAACTACCTTCCCAATAATCACAACTAGAAAAATCAGGTTGAAGAGTGCAATTCAGCACATCGTCTGCAGCCGGACAAGAAGTGCTCCACTGACTGCAATTAACAGGTGTCTTCTCTGAGTCACTACAAAAAGATGCTCCACCAGGACAAACATAGTCACAATTGTTAAAACAAGTGTAGCCTCCGCCCTGACATGAGTAAGTACAGGCAGCATTTACTAATTCAGTAGAGTAGCCAAAAAAAAATACGAGAAGAACAAGGAAAAAGACGAGAATCTGCTTCATCAGCCTATTATGCTACATCTGAGATGTTTGATCAACTAGTTCTATTGAAAGGATTATAATCGGGTAAGACGCCCTGATTTGTATCAAAGGCTTCTTCTTCTGATAAATCAATTAGTTCACCGGCAATTTTCCAGGTAGTAGGTCCAAACATCACACCATCAGGATCTTGCCATATTAGTTGGGCCATATTTTCAAAGTGATCCGGGGGGTTAGACATGCTCAGATAACTAAGACCGATCATTAATGCTGTATTTCTATAAATATCTTGTACTTTTTTATCATTTTCTTCACCTAATAAGTCTTTTATTCCTCCAGCATATACTATACGAATTTTTTTATTATTTCCCATTTCTATACCAGCTGCTATATATGATTTACTACCGCTTACGCTTCTCGCCATAAGACCGCTAAATCTTCCTCGATCAAATTCCGGGACTTCTACAAATTCAAAATCATATCCGGCTTCGATCCACTGAGGTAGGTATTTTTCAGCAACTTCTGGAAATTTATTTATAAAACTTTCAGAAAGTTCTCCGATATTAACTGGTGTTGCACCATCTCTCTCTTTTGCTGTATCTTCTACTGCTGCTATGAATTTGACATTATATTGGGAGCCATCTTCTCTGGTGATGGTCATTTCATCTACAATATTATACCAATGTCCTCTTTCATACATTCTATTCTGTGAATCTACAAATCCACCTCTTTCGTGGTCATAGTATATATATTCTGGGTCATTAGGATCTAGCCTTGTGCGGTCAAAACCGTCATTGGTATAGAGTTGACCTTCATTTTCTAATACTTTGTATGCCACGTCGTGGCTACTGAGGTATCCTTCTTTGCTTACTTCCAGTTCTTCCCAAGGTTTTGCATCTAGTATTTTGGCGTAATAAGGATCATTGGCTCTTTCATCTTCCGCTTCTGGACCTTGTATATCGTCAAGTTTGTTTAGGTCTACCCATCCTGTAGTTCCATCTTTCAATGTAACCTTTACTCTTTGATCAAATCCCCTACCAAAGTAACTTACTCTTACATAATCAACTTCTTTATCAGAGGTATATGCATCATCACTTGGGACAATTGTTAGAGAAATACCTTCAGCCAGGAGTGGATAGCTTCCTGATTTATCAGAATCATAACTTGGATAAAGGGGCATTTCTTCTGCTGTTATTGCCGAAATCATGACTGGACCAGATTCAGCAACTTCTTCTGGAGCTCCCGCAGCTTGAATAGACTCAGCTTCTTCTGTTCCAGTTCCGCCATTGCCTTCGTCTGTGGGTGTAGTGGATTCTGGATTAGATTCAACAAGTTGAACGATTCCTTGTTTTGCTAGATATTGTTTTACGGTATAAACACCATCTTCTAGGGCAAGTCTTCCCATTTCCTGAAGAGCTTCTTCTAGAGTCATGGATGGTACTTTTTCTCCAGTAAATTCTCCTCCCTGAGGATTGTAAACAAGATCTTGTACTCCGTCAGTTTTTGCTTTAAATGAAACTATACTTTCATCTTCACTGACAGGATAAATAATCAAATACCAAGAGAAATTATTGATTTCTACCTTTCCTACTACTTCTATTAGCGAAGCATTGGGAATGGAGATACCCTCTGCAGTTTCAATATCAGGAAATTGTCTACCAATACTTTCAGGTCCGTTTGCATCATTTCCATCAGTACTGACTTCACTATGTGTTTTTGCAAGTAAGCCTAAATTTCCTATTTCAGAAAGTGTATCTAAATTTACACCACTAACTAAAAATTGTCCTCCCGTTATCTCCTCATCATTTCCTGCGTAAAACCAGAACTCGACATAATCATATCCAGGAGGAATTTTATCGAATTGTTCACCTCTTTCCTTTAAATCATCTATGCTTATCCTTCCAACTGCCCAGTCACCATATCTAGCGACAACATCAAAGGATTCATCTTTGTATAAAGTAACGACCCTATGTGAGTCAAGGTCAGGTAAAACTCTGGCATTGAGACCACCGGAAGCAATTACTTCAGCTTTTTGTGGTGGGAGATTTTGTTCTACTCTTACTATAGTACTATTAATTCCCTCGTCTGGTTTTGTTGTCCTTTCATTCCATTGTCTTAATAAATTCAAATCAAATCCATCAACTTCTTCTGCAATCCCTTCACACACATCCAGACCTAGCTCTTCTACTACTTTATTTAACATCTCAGAACCGTTAGTGGTACCCATTTTGAGGACTATTTCTCTAAATTGCTCATTTATCTCACAGCCTCTTTCTATAAAAACAGCTGTTGCATCGTCCATAGTGGAGTCTAGAATATCTAATGATTCCTCTATTGCTTGTTGCAAGAGGTAATCCACTTGTTCTGCCATGAAGGCGACGATTTCTCTGAATACATTTTGTTCTCTTATGCTTTGTTGAGCCAAAAGGTCTTCCCCATTTAATGGTTGTGTGCCTGGCTTTATGTCAGTCCTAGATCCATCCGTGTCCTGGTTTGCAGAGACTCCCAAAGGTGCTAACAAAGAAACAAGGGAAATAATAGGAATCAGTGCTACCCTTGGAAGAGCTCTCAATCTAGTTAATCTTCTTAAAAATTCTACTAATTTTTCTCCTCTGTCATTTTGTTTGATGGCTATTCTCTGAGAGCTTTCACCATTATCACCATAAAGAGAATCGAGTCTCATTAGTACTGATTTTAGTATTTCTCCTAATTCTTTATCTTCATTTTGTAAACGTAGTACTATTTCAGAAAAATGTTGTTCAAAAGACTCCTTGAGTTTGGCAAAGAGTCTCCTTTCGATATCATTTCTCAAAATTTCTTGGCCGAACTTAGCTTCAATAAAAGCTCTTACGTAACCAAGTCTTTCTGCTGTCATTTGTACTAGTGTGTCTGTATCAGCAGCTCTAATGCTTTCGAATCTTGATATTATATGACTGATATTTTCTCTATATTCTTCTAAGTTTGTTTTTACCTGTTCCTCATCGGCACCTATTATCTCTAAGAAAGATTCTAAACTTTTTCTTGTCTCACTTACCCATTGGGCATTTTTTCCACTTCTTTCAGCTATTTCATTTAAGTTATTTAGTATTTCACTAATTTTATTTGAAGTTGCTATCAGTCTTTGTAAAAAATCTCCTGCTGTATCATTGAGTTTTTCTCCTAAATGGTTTGTGAGTTCTTGAGGGCCATATTGGTCGAATATAGCAAGTTGGTGGATGACACTTCTATATTTACCTCTTTGAAGATCGATTATAAGTTGTTCCACTTTTTCAGCGGTAAATTGATCTCTCTCAGGGATGGGTAGCCCAGCTAACTCGATTCCGTTTAAAAATGTTCTCGACATTTCTGGTTGTACTCCTGGCATATTCTTTATCCTATAAAATTACAATATAAATAAATGTTATTGGGACTTTGTGGGTTTGTCTGTATCAAGTTCTACTTCTCCACTCCGTCTCTGGTAAAAATTATATAGTATTTTTCTTATAGGTCCATGAATAACTAATGTGTAATAGTTTGATATATTTGGTAATCTGGTAGGTATAGTTGACTAGTATTATAGTTGTTTTACCCTACTGTACTACTCCCCTGCTATCTAATACATAATATATACACACTCAGTCACATTTGCCAAGAGTCATCGACTAGTACAAACCAAGAGGCGAAAAAAGTTTTTCTGTTTGTATCTTTGAGTGTGGAGCCCACTAGCAATCCTGTGGTAGAATTATAGGAATAATTTTGTTACACTCACGTGCTTTATGAAAATATTTTTTACTGCATCAATTCACGGCAAAAAGAAATACGAAGAAAACTATCGTAAGATAGCTGATTTGGTCAAAAAGAATGGATATCAGATTCAGGCTGATCATATCTTGGACAATGATCATGAAAGTATGAGCAAGTGGGATAAGACTAAGGATTTGGATTTTCATAGGTGGGTATTTACTCAAGCAAAAAAAGCGGACATTGTTTTTGCTGAGCTTTCGTATACTAGTACTAGTGTAGGCTACCTAGTTTCTCAAGCTGTAGAGGCAGGCAGACCTGTAGTTATTTTTTACAGTGGCCAGGAGGAGCCGCACCTTTTTCGTACACTAGAAGAAGACAATGACAGAGTGCTAGTGGTCCGGTACAAGGATGTTTCAGATCTAGAGGGGAAAGTCAAAGAAGCACTAGAATATGCTTCTGAGTCTCAAGATGTGAGATTTAATTTCTTTATCAGCCCCAAACACGCAAACTATCTAAACTGGATTGCCAAGAACAAAAGAATCCCCAGATCTGTTTTCTTGAGAAGATTGATTGATGAAGAGAGGAAGAAGACTTCCTGATAATTTTTTGATATAATTCGTTTCCTATTTTTAATTTTGTGTAATCATTTGTTTTTTTGTGGTGGAAAAGCAATACATTCTTTTTATGAATATAAGCAGTAATAAACATTTTTCATATGATGAGCTTGTTGACTATTTAGAAAATAAGAAGCAGTTCTCTATGGATTTGATCAAACATTATAAGAATCATCTCAATAATTGTAATGAATGTTGGGAAATATGGAATAAGGTGCGTTGGGATAAAGCGGAGGGCTCAAAAGGATTAAGCGAATTAAGAGAATATCTTGGTGATCATTTTATACAGTATTTTGACTCTTCTTGGGCTATTGCTGATGATTGGATTGAAGCGTCTCCTTCTACAGAGGAAGAGATAAAAGATTTTTATAAAAACACTTCTCACTATTTATATAATTTAACTATTTGGGATGATAGTGGCGATAGAGATGATTTTTCTGATGATTTTAAAGATTTACAGAAACAGTTTGGAGTTACATCATTATTGGATTATGGTTGTGGTGTGGGTGTTGATGGGTTGAAAGCACTAGATCAAGGGATGGAAGTTTTCTTTGTTGATTTTGATAATCCTTCTACAAAATTTCTAAATTGGCGGTTAAAAGAAAGGGGATATTCCCCTCATATATTAAATGTTGAATTATTGGATAAGTATCCGGATGCTGATGTGTTTTGGGCAATTGATGTGTTAGAGCATATGGTTGATCCATTAGAAACTGTCAGAAAGTTAAGTGATAAAACAAAAGTATATATACACAGAAGTGAATTTTCCAATACTAATGGAGGAAGGCATCCTTGTCATTTATCTTTTGATGAAATGAAGTTGGCTCAAGCTTTATCTGATAAGGGTTTTGAAAATATCCCATGGAGTGTTTTGTCAGTATGGGTAAAAAAATAAAATGGTAGAATATGGCATATGAAAATATACTTTACAGCACCAGCAAGAGGTACAAGTGAATATGATTCACTCTATAAAGCAATTTTTGATACTATAGGAAAATTAGGCCATAAGAATTTGGATGATTTGGTTTTTAAAGTTGATCCTGATAATTTTTATAAAGGAGATAGAGATTCTCAAGTTGAGTTGTATGAAAATGCTTTAAAGTTAATCAAAAAGAGTGATTTAGTAGTATTGGAAGTTTCATTACATAGTTTGTCTATGGGTTTTGTGATGCAAAAGGCTCTAGAACTTGGTAAGCCTGTTATAGCCCTATACCAAAAAGGTAAACCACCTTTTTTTGCTCAAGGTATCGAAGACGACAAACTCCAAGTTATTGAATACAAAGAAGAAGATCTTGAGTCAATTTTGACTGAAGCGATTGATTACGCTAAAAATCAGTCTGATACTCGTTTCAACTTCTTTATCTCCCCTGGTCAGATCAATTTTCTTGACAAGATTTCCAAAGACAGACGTATCCCCCGCTCTGTTTACTTGCGCCGCTTGATTGAGGCAGACATGGCCAAGAATGAGGATTATTTGGAACAGGCATAGTACTTTGTTCTCCTCTATTCCCTGATTGTACATTCCCCTGTTAAATTGCTATATTGTTAATTATGGCTTTATGGCTCTATGATTCTATGGCTGACAATAAAGGTCAGGTCGGTATCGTCATGATTTTGATCATGTCGGTGTTGATGACAGTGGGGTTGTCTTTGGCGGCCAATGCCAATAGAGATCTATCGCTTTCTCAGTCTGAAGAAGAATCAAATAGAGTTTTTAATGCGGCTGAGGCTGGGATTGAGCAGGCACTGTCTCAAGATGGAAGCTTTGATAGTAGTTTTAGTGACTCATTTAGCATTGATAATGCAGATGTTAATTTTAGTATTGATAAAACCAGTAGTCTGGAGACTAGAGTTTTTGAAGGGGTGAGTATCCATATTGATGTTGTTGGAGCCACCGCAAGCAATCTAGTCGTAGATTGGGCAAGAGAAAATGATTGTGCTAGTGAAAATCCAGCCTCGTTGATGATTACCGCTTTTTATGAAGAAAATGGAGTGTCTAGAGCTAGATATTATCTGGCTGGTGCTTGTGATGAGGGTTCATATGACAGAGATCATGGTGCTGAATTAGCCTCTGTGATAGATATTGATGGTTATAGGCGCCGGTTTAGTGTGCCTATAGAAGCTGATGATCTATTCTTTAGGATAAAACCTCTCTATAATGATACTCACATAAGGGTTGCTGGTGGCGGTGGATCAATTCCTACCCAGGGATATGCTATCCGCTCTGAAGCCAAAAACCAAAATGGAGACGAAACTAGAATTGTACAAGTAAATAGAAGCCTGCCCGCTGCCCCATCTGTGATGGATTATGCCTTGTTTAGCGGGACGACTTTGACCAAATAAATATGCCATCAGTCGCCTTTGATATTGGGACATACACGATAAAAGCAGTCCATGCTAAACCAGGAAAAAAACCTCAGATCTCTAGGACAGTGGAGGTTTTTAATGAGATTGGGATGAGTGTTCCCTCTGATGAGGCCAATATTGAAAAGATGGCAGCTTTGGTTGACTCTATTTTTACAGATCATAAACTCCCCCGCAAAGATGTTCGCTTGTCACTACCAGAGCAAGTGGTCTCTACCAAAGTAATTGGTATTCCTCCTCTATCCGATGCAGAGTTGGCTAGTGCTATTGGCTGGCAAGCTGAGCAGCATATCCCTATTCCTCTAGAAGAATTATCATTAGAGTATCAAGTGTTGTATCGTCCTCCCAGAGGTGACAAACAGCATAAAATGCAAGTTTTACTAGTTGGATCTAGGAAAAAGGTAATTGAAAATTATCTAGAAGCTTTTTTGGGGGCTGGGATAGAGCCTACCATCCTGGAAACTCAGGCTATTTCTAATATCAGATCACTTGGATTTGAAGCTGACGATCCGACTACTTTGGTGGTGTCTATTGGGTCAACGGCAATGGATATTATAGCTGTGACGGCTGGTCAGTTGCGTTTTGTTTTTTCACATCTCAATGGAGGTCAGTTGCTTAGTAAAACTATTGAGCAAACTATTGGCCTTGATTCCAAGCAAGCCGAGCAATACAAGAGAACGTATGGTCTAGAAGAACAACAATTTGAAGGCAAGATTCGTCAGGTGCTACTCTCCCCTATCAAGATCTTTACTGATGAAATTCTCAAAGCGATGCAGTTTCACCAAAACCAGAACCCCAATGATCCTGTTCAAAGGATTCTTCTCATGGGTGGATCGGCTCAACTTCCTGGATTAATCCAACACATGACAGCAGAGTTGAATGTAGAAGTGCTCTTGGCAGCTCCTTTTGCCAGTGCTAGTGGGGAAATTCCTCAGACCAATCATCCTGCCTTTGGTGTATGTATGGGGTTGATTGCAAAAGAAATCTAAATATACAAATTAGGTGGTGCATTGTGTCTAGAGATATAAACTTTTTACGAGAAAGACGAAAACTTCTATCCAAATTTCAAAAAAGGGATAAGAAGATCTTTTATGTGTCTTTAGCTATTTTTGGTGGTTCTCTTTTTGTTTTTTTGGTACTTTTTGGAATTAATATCTTTTTTGATAGACGTCTCAGCTCTATTCTTGCGGCTAAAGACCAGGCAAAACAGACCATCCTGAGTCATGAAGATACTGAAAAAACATTTTTGATTACAGTTAATAAACTCAAAGTACTTGTTGAATTGGAAAAAGAGAGAAAAAACAAGCAAGAAGCTATCCAGTATTTTAGTAAGGTTTTTGGATCTGATGTGTTGGTCAAACAAATTGAGTATGATGGTGTAGATAGCTTGCTGACATTTAGGTTGAGTTCTAGGGATGTTTTTGTTTTAGAGGGAGTATTTGAAAAACTAAAAGATCCTGAGGTAGATGAAAAGTTCCAACAGGTGACTGCCAGTAATTTACGACGGACAGATAGAGGGAATTATGAAATGAGTGTGGCGGTGGTCATGGGAGAAGTAATAGAATGATTGATATAAAAGACTTTAACTATCGGTATTTCTTGATCATTCATCGGCAACTGGTGATTGCTAGTGGTTTCCTTTTGGCAGGTTTTTTGATCATTGTTTTTGCTATTCTCCCCCAATTTACTTCTTTGGGAGAACAACAAGCCAAGATTACTAAAGAAAGTAAATCTGTTTCAACTTTACAAAGAAAAGCATTGGCTTTAGAAGATGCCGAGACTCTTCAGATAGTGGACAATGCTGATAGGATAGATAGTGCTCTGCCTTCCAAAAAACCTCTTCTAGAACTGATGACAAGTATCAATCAGGTTTCCGGGTGGACCAATGTGGAGATTACCAATATTGAACTGACTCCTGGGGATATCTCTACTGATAGTGCAACTCAGCAAGCCACTCGTAGGTCTAAAAGTTCCAAGATTAGCAATTATGATGAGATGAGTGTTGACTTGGTGATATCTGGGAAGTTGGGTGATATTAATGATTTTTTCCAACAAGTTGAGAGAGTAGTGCCAATTACCAATATTACCAAGATTTCTCTCAATGAACTCAAACGTACTGGGGCTGTGAGCTATGATGAAAATGATGTTTTTGAGGCGGAATTGACTTTGTCTAGTTTTTATTTTACTCAGTCGATATCGGCTGCTTTAGAGACGCCTTTGGTGAGTTTGGGGGCAGAAGAGGCAGAGTTTATTCAGAAATTGAGTACTTTTTCTTTTCCTTTGTTTGATGAGCAGAGGCAGATTGAGGGTGGTGGGCAGATTGATTTATTCGGGCTAGATACAGAGGTGGAGGTTCCTTAAGCTTTATTCCTCCGCAATTTGGATGCGGGCGTGGATTTGTTCTTTGACGGCTCTGACTTTGCAGATAGTGCGGATGGCGTTGATGACGCTACCATTTTTGCCGATGACTCTGCCCATATCCTCTGGATTAACGTAGATGGTGTAGAGGTATGAGCCGTCTTGCTGGCTTTCCTCTACTCGTACGTCCTCTGGGAAGTTGACGAGTCTATTAAGCAGGAATTCGATGAGGTTTTTCATTTTAGTTATTAGCTGTTAGCTATTAGTTTTTAGTTTCTTCTTTTACTTCCTCAGCTGGTTTAGCTTCTGGTTCTTTTGGAGCTTCTTCTTTAGCTGGGGTTGCCTCAGCTTTTTTAGCTTCTTCTAGTTTAGCTTTAGCTTTTTTAGATAGTTTATTTTTCTTGGCTGGGAAAGGGTTGCCTGATTTAAATCTCTCGACTAAAGCTCTGACCGTATCAGTAGGTTGAGCACCTTTGGTGAGCCACTCATCATAAGCTTTGACATCAACTTCTAGGATTTTTGGATTTTGAGTAGGTGCATAGTGGCCGATCTTGGCTACATAGCTGCCGTCTCTTTTATCACGAGCTTCGTTGATGACTATTCTGTAATGTGGTTGGCCTTTTTTGCCAAATCTTGCGAGTTTTACTTTGAGCATAATTTTTCCTTTGCTGATAACAGAGTCGAATTATATCAAGTTTATTGGAATTTTTCTATGGCCTGTTTGGCGGCGTCTTGTTGGGCATTTTGTTTACTTTTGCCCTGGCCTGTGGCGGTGATCTGACCATCGATGACTACTTGGATAGTAAAGACTTTGTCGTGATCTGGTCCTTCTTCTTTGATGACTTCATAATCAGGTGTATTATGACCTTGAGCTTGGACTAGCTCTTGGAGGAGACTCTTGGGGTCTTTATAAAGTTTTTTGTCATAAATTTCATCAAATTTGGGAAATAGATTATTTTGCAGGAATGTTTTGACAGCTTCAAAGCCTTGATCTAAGTAGAGGGCGCCGATAACAGCCTCAAAAGTATTAGCGAGTAAGCCCTCATTGGTTCTGCCTCCTCCAGCTTCCTCTCCTTTGCTCATATAGAGCTTTTCCCCAAAGCCAAGCTCTGTAGCAGCCTGGGCCAAGGTCGTTGTCCTGACCAAAGCACTGCGGAATGCTGTTAGATCACCCTCTGGTCTATCTGGGAATTTTTCAAATAGAAATTCTGAGGTAGCTAGTTCTAGGACGGCATCTCCTAGGTATTCTAGTCTTTCGTTTGATTCTGTGGCTGTTGAGATGTTTTCGTTTAGGGCGCTGCGGTGAGTGAGAGCAGTAGTAATAAGTTGTTGGTCTTTAAACTGAGGTAACATGAGAACTCCCCTACAATTTACATTTCTGAGTCTTCTATCAAGTCTACCAGCTCAGCGACGGTCTCGCATTCTTTGAGCTCATCAATAAAATCTTGATCTTGAAGAGGCATTTTAATATCTAGTTGCTTGTTTATTTTTTTGATGATGGCTGGAAAATCAGAAATCATGTTGATCCCCAGATCATCTTCTAGTAAAGCATCGAGTGTGATGTCATCTTTTTCTAGTCCTGTTCTCTCTTGGATAGCTTCAATAGTGATGTCATAAATACTATTTGTCATGTTCTCCTCCCAGCAACTTGCCCAAAACTCCGTTAACGAACTTGGGTGATGTTTCACCACCAAATTCTTTGGCAAGCTCTACCGCTTCGTTGATAAGTACTTTGATAGGTGTCTTCTTGTGTCTAGATTCAAACATAATTAGACGCAAGATGGCAAGGTCTACTTTATTGATGTCAGAGAGAGGTCTTTCTGGAGCTTGCGCCTGGATAAGTGGGTCTATCTCTGGCAAATCAGCAATGATGTCTTGGATAACTTCAAATTGTGTTTTATCAGTATCATCTCCTTTGGTGTCAAAAAAAGTATAGGCAAAGAGGCTTTGCATCAGTTCTGCTCTTTTTTGATGTCTGGGGTCTGTTTGTGGAGTTGTATCGTCTGTTTTTGTCGACATATAGTCATACTAGCGTTTTTTAATCTTCTTACAAGAGACAAAATGTTATACCACATGCCTTGTAGAAAATACATAACTAATAAGTATTATTAATGTCAAATAAGGATGCGGGGCTTGAAATGACAATTGTGATCGAGATAAATTAACTCATGCCGAACAACGCAGAACGCATATCGATTTATGATTTACAAATTATCCTACTTCGCTGAAGCTTTGCAGGACACGGCGATTTATGAAAAGATAAGAATTATTTCTTAATTCCCAAGGTTTGCAACATTTGAGAGACAAAGCCTCTTTTGTGCATTGGAACAGAAGCTTTTTTGGTGTCTTTTTTGAGTTTTGGCTTGTTGCCAGCTCTTCTCTTGCCTCTTTCGACAGATGTGATTTTGTTTTTTGGTAGTGCACCCATATATACCTCACTGCGTTCGGAATTGATCAATTTTTCAATTTTTCAATTTACCATTTATTGTACTATTTATATTTTTAACCAGGGAGTGATTATATTTGGTTTAGGGTGATTTATCAAGTGGGTTATATTGTGATCTTTGCTGATTGGAGTACTGATTTTAAATTTGGTTTGTTGCTTTGAACATGAAGTGAGTGTAAACCACATCTTTTTGCTACCTCAATGTTATCTATACTGTTGTCAATAAAAAGAATGTTGGTGTTACCAATTTTTTTTATTGTTTTAGTAAATATCTCAGAATTTTCTTTTAGTAAACCTTCCTCATTTGATCTGATGATAATTTTAGAGTATTTTGAAAAATCAATGAGTTCTTTTTCTCTTTCATTTTGCCACTGGTTAGTATTGGTGAGAAAAGCCAATTTATATTTTTTTGAAAGATGTAACTTATCTAATACTTGAATTGCTGTTTTTATTGGTCGGACAATGTGGATATTATGAGCGTGTTTAATTTCTTTGAGTGTGAGCTTTTTACCTAAAGCTAGTTGTATGGCTTCTGCAAATTTTTCGCTACTTATTTTTCCTTTAGCAAATGTTTTATATTCTGGAATTTTGAAAAACAATTGTGCTTTGTGTGTTGGTATTTTATGTTTTCTGGTGAGGTATTGATGAGTTATATTGTGATTTGCAAAAAGTAATACATTTCCTATATCAAAGAGTAATGTTTTCTGTTTCTTAGTTGGCTTTTGGGATGGATTTTTGATTTTCATATTTATTTCCCCAGATGGGTTGCCAATTTGTGTCTTTGATTTCTTCGAAAACTTTTCTGGCTTTTGTTATTAATTCTAAATTGGTCCAGTCGGCAAATTGAAGGTTGTCTAGACCGTGTTGGCGGGTGCCAAATAGATCCCCTGCTCCTCGGCGTTTGAGGTCTTTTTCGGCAAGTTTGAGGCCGTCGTGGATGCTAGCAAATTCTTTTAGTCGTGGGTTGGTGGTTTTGACCTCACCTATCTGGTCCTGCACTGCATGACCAGATTTCCTCTCCAAGTTTGGAGAGGGGCTGGTAAAGCACAAACAGTAGGATTCTTGGCCGGCGCGGCCTACTCTGCCTCGCAATTGATGCAAGCTAGCCATGCCAAAGCGCTCGGCAGCTTCGATGACGATGATGTTGGCGGTGGGGACGTCTAGGCCTACCTCGATGACAGTGGTAGTGACCAGGATGTCTATTTTTTGTGCAAAGAGGTTTTTGGTGATTTTGTCTTTATCTTTTTGTTTTAGTTTGCCGTGTAATAAAGCTAACTTTAGATCTGGGAAGTTGGTCTTATAGTTTTTTTGTAATTCTTCGTATTTTTCTGTAGCATTGGGGATATGAGCAAATTCTTCGTTTTTTGACTTTTTAATAAAGGGACAGACTACCAAAGCTAGCGCTTTGGAATTTTCTAATTTACTATCTTCCGAATTTACTATTTTATTTGAATTATTTTTATTAGAAAGTTCGTTTCCTAGCCAATGATAGGAGTCCTCTCTTTTCTTTTCTGGGACAATCCAGGTTTTAGTTGGTTTTCTTCCGGCGGGCATTTCGTCGATGATGCTGAGTTGCAAGTGGGAGAAGATGGTCAGCATGTAGGAGCGTGGGATAGGGGTGGCGGACATGGTCAACACATGAGCTTCGTAGGTAGTAGGCAGTAGTGAGTTGTGGGATCTTTGGCTGACGCCGAAGCGGTGTTGTTCGTCATAGATGATAAGGGCGGGGTTGATTTTCTCTAGTTTATTAATTAATGCATGAGTTCCCACGTGTAGAGACGCATAATTATGCGTCTGTACGCGTGAAGATGTGGGTTTAATTTTTCCCGTTATTAATTCAATCTCAATATCAGGGAATAATTTTTGAAGGGTTTGGTAATGTTGTTCGGCTAAGATTTGGGTGGGGGCAATTAAGGCAGCATGGTGGCCGTTTTTGACAGTGTGATAAGCAGCAATGCCGGCTACCACAGTTTTACCTGATCCGACATCACCTATTAGTAATCGATTCATGGGGGTAGACTTGGCAATATCTTTTAAGATTTCATCAGTGGCTTTCTCTTGGGCTTGGGTGAGTTGAAAAGGTAATTTGGTTGTTAGTTGTTGGTCGTTAGCTGTTAGTTTTATTTTTATTGCGTTTTGTTTTTTCTTCCATTCTTTTTTGGTTTCGTAGGAGATTTTCATTAATGATAAAAATTCTTCTAGGGCGAGGCGTTCACGGGCTTCGATGACTTTGTCGTTGGTGTCGGGGAAGTGAAGTTGGGTAAAAATATCTGTAGAGACGTAAAATTTTACGTCTCTACGCGGCGCGTAATCAAAGTGAGTAACAACTTCTTTTAGTATTCTGCGAAATGTCCCCTGTTTGATACTCCCTAGAGATGAGTAGACAGGGACCAGTCTTCCAGTGTGGATGGTGTCTTCTTTGAGGTCCTCTACTACTGGTTGGGTGATGGTTTTGTATTTGGTGTATTTACCGCTAAAAAGGTAGCTTTCCCCTTTCTGTAGTCTTTGTTTGATCCATTTGTTGTTAAACCACATCAGCTTGACTTTGCCAGTTTCATCTTCGACAGTAGCAGATTGGATGGATCGGCCATTTTTGTAAAATTGGCTGACTGATTTTACTTCAGCTACAAATGTAGCCAATTGATCCATAGGGAGCTGGTCAATGGTGGTGATTTCTGATCTATCTTCGTAGCGTAGGGGAAGAAATAGTAATAGGTCTAGGACTGTGTGGATGTCTTTTTTGGCCAACAAATTAGCTGTTTTGTCCCCTACTCCGGTGACCTCTTCAATGGGTGTGTCTAGATGGTACATGGGGTTAGTATAGATACAAAATGCCAAATGACAAAATCCAAATGCCAAACAAAAGAATAAAAATAGCTAAATCAAATAAGATACACCAATGCACTAGCAATTGAGCTGAGGAGCATGCCTACTATTGAAATGATGGCGAAGGCTTGGATGATGCGTGTTCTTTGTTTTTTTGTCATTTTTTTACTCCACTTTATATAGGTTTCTCTTCCCCACTTTGATGGTTGAGCCTTTTGAGAGATTAAGTTCCTGATTAGGATCGGTGATTTTTTCTCCATCTACCTGGAGTCCACCTTGCTCAATGATTCTTCTCAAGTTGCTTTTACTGTCATCAGGTCTGGCTTTGATAGCCACATCTAGAGCTGTGATTGTAGTATCTGCAAGATCTAAAGTTTCAGTAGCTTCTTTGTTTTGGACGGTTTTTTCAAAGTGAGCTTCTGCTTGTTGGGCTAGTTCTTCATCATGGTACATGGTGGTGATAGTTTTGGCTAAAAGCTTTTTGAAATCCATGGGGTTATCACCATTCTTCATCGCTTCTTCCATTTGTTCAATTTCATCCATTGGGATATTTGTGAGTAAGGTAAAGTAAGGGATGATTTGGTCATCACTGGTGCTCATTAGTTTGCCGTACATATCATTTGGTTCTTCAGTCAAGGCTACAAAGTTCCCATAGCTTTTGCTCATTTTCCTGCCGTCAGTACCATTGATGATAGGAGTTGATAGGACCCATTTTTCTTTGTTGTTGTAGGTTTTTTGCAAAGTCCTACCCATCATCATATTAAATGTCTGATCTGTGCCACCTATTTCTAGATCTACATCCATGGCTACACTGTCAAATCCTTGTAAGAGTGGGTACATCAACTCATGAGTATGAATAGGTCGGTTTTCCTCTAGTCTATTTTGGAACATGTCTCGTTCCATGAGTTGTTGGACAGTAGTTTTGGCCATCAGTTTAATAAAGTCTGGCAAGTTCATTTTGTCCAGCCAATCACCATTGTGCATTATTTTAATTTTGTCAAAATCTAGAATTTTACTTGCTTGTTTTTTCCAGTTTTTGAAATTTTCTTCAATTTGCTCATTGGTGAGTTCTGGTCTGGTTTTATCTTTACCTGTTGGGTCACCAATTTTGACCGTGCCATTACCAATCAAAAGGATCACATCATGACCCAGATCAGCAAATTGTTGAAGTTTGCGCAAGACTACACTGTGACCAAGCGTTAATAAAGAACCAGTAGGATCAATTCCCAAATAGACTCTAATAGTTCTTTTGGACATGAGCTCTTCCAAGCTTTTTTTGTCAGGAAGAACTTGTTCTACTCCACGGGTCAAGATTGTTGTTAGTTGTTGGCTGTTAGTTTTTTGTTGGGGCATGATTATTTTCCTATCTCTAGTGACTCTCGATGGATTCTATCATAAATATCTTCAATTAGTTTTTCGTTGACTCCTAGTTTTTTGGCTAGTTGTTTTTTAGTGACCATGACTTTGAGCCATCTGTTGGTATCTAGCATGGGGACTTTATTCTTCTTTTTATATTTAGAAACTTGTTTGACAATTGACATGCGTTGAGCGATAAGTGTGACGATTTCTTTGTCAGTTTCATCAATTTGCTTGCGGAGGGTGGTTAGTTGGTCTGGCATGGGTTTATTATAGTTGGATAGTAGTGCAGTAGTACAGTAGATGAGCGGTGATGTTAGTTTATTTTTGCAATTAGGGCAAAGGTAGTCTGGTTGTCTTCTCTATCTTGGATTCTGGAGTATAGGATTTTGGCGTTGTATTTTTCGGCGGCAAAAGTACCGGCAATACTGCCGATGTGGCAAGTATTATTTTCCACGATGTATTTGACACTCAGGCCTGTGTCTACAGATTTGCTGAGTTTAATGTGCGGGTGAAGATGTAGAAATCGAGAGCATTGGGCTAGTGCTAGTGGATGTGATTGGATTTGATTGATCTGTTCTAAATGAGCTTCTTTGGTAGTTACTAGATGCTGGTTGATGGGCAGTGTAATCTCATCTAGGACTTCTATGTTTTTGCTATGTTGTGTGAGTAACTGCTGAGCTGATGTAATGCTCCCAATATTATTATTGTGGATAGCCATGACGGCATAATCAGTTTTTTGGCTGATGACATCTGATATTACTTCAACAAAGTTATCTCTTTGGACCAATTCAATAGTATCGCCAAAAAGCAGATAAGCTGCTTGGTGATGAAATGATCCGTAATAGCCTTGGATAGATATTTTCAGAGGCTGAGTGCTAAACATGGGAGTCATTATTACACACCGTTTGAGTAATGACTACCCATTGGTTGTAACTAATGACTAATAATTAGATATCCCGTATACTTATCCGTATGAATCATAGTTTTGATCCTCAACTGTATAGTTATAATCCAGAATATCAACCACCTCAGCCTACCTGGAGGGAAAAGCTGAATGATCTACGTCGTAAAGTCAAAAACATGACTGAAACATATATTGAGAAGATAAAGGCATTTGATAGTAGCCAAAAGGTTGTTAGAATACGTGACATGGAAATAAACCTGACAGCTATTTGGGAAACTTTGACCGCTCCGATTCACTTTGTTTTGGGACTCTTTGGTAAAAAAGGTAGATCAAGAAGAAATAAAAATCTCACCCCCTCAGAAAAGAGACTCAGAAATCTCAAGATCTTGAGATTTACAGCTATCTTTGGATTGGCTGGTATTTTCCTGGGAATTTTAGTTTTCTTTGGTCTGTTTGCTTGGTACTCTAGAGATTTGCCAGAGCCTGGTGGTGTTGTCCGTCGAGAAGGATTTAGTACTACTATCCTAGATAGAGATGGCCAGGTGCTTTATGACCTGTATGAATCAGAAAAAAGGATTCCAGTGGATTATGAAGATCTTCCCGATGATCTCAAAAACGCTGTGGTAGCCGTAGAAGATAAAGATTTTTATAAGCATTCTGGTTTTGATTTCATGACTATTTTGCGTATTCCATATAACTTGATTGTTCGCAACCGAGTGGTGGGTGGTTCTACTCTGACTCAACAATTGGTAAAAAATGCGCTTCTTACCAATGAACGATCTGTGGCTCGTAAATTCAAAGAGTTTGTTTTGTCATTGCAAATAGAAAACAAATTTACCAAAGAAGAAATCTTAACTATGTATCTGAACGAAGCACCATATGGTGGAACGGCAGTTGGCGTGGGTAGTGCCTCGGAGATGTACTTTGGCAAGAAAACAAATGAGCTTACCCTAGTGGAGTCAGCTATTTTGGCAGGTCTCCCCCAGCGTCCGACAGCCTACTCTCCATATACCGGTAAAACAGATGATGATGGTGAACCACTCTGGAAAGTCAGAACCAAAGGTGTGTTGCGCAGGATGAAAGAAGATGGCTATATTACTGACCTAACTTATGAAGAAGCTCTAGGCAGTCTAGATAGTGTGGAGTTTGAAAAGAAAAAATTTGATATTGAAGCACCTCACTTTGTGTTTTATGTCCGTGATCAACTAGAAGAAATGCTGGGTGAAGATGTGTTTGCCAAAGGTGGCTGGAGAGTTACCACTTCTCTAAATTTGGATCTACAAAAAGAAACTGAAGAGATTGTGGCTGAGGAAATTGAAAAGGTCAAAGATGTCAATATTACCAATGGTGCGGTAATGGTGATGGATCCAGATACTGGTGAGATTATTGCCATGGTAGGTAGTGTTGATTACTTTAGTGAAGAAATTGATGGTCAATTTAATGTAGCTGTAGATGGACTCAGGCAACCAGGATCTTCTATCAAGCCGGTTACCTACTTGGGTATGTTCCAGAAAGGTTATAACCCTTCGACTGTGTTGGCGGATGTAGAAACTACTTTTGCTGCCAATGACATCATGGATCCATATACCCCCAAAAACTATGATGGCAAATTCCGTGGTCCGGTGACTCTTAGGGATAGTTTGGGTAGTTCTCTGAATATCCCAGCGGTTAAATCTTTGGCAACTGTGGGGGTGGATAATTTCCTCCAACAAGCCTATGACATGGGCTTTGTGACTCTAGAGCCGACTGAAGAAAACATGAAGAGATTTGGTCTGGCAGTTACCTTGGGTGGTGCTGAAGTTCATTTGATTGATGAAGTGTCAGCATATAGTGCTTTTGCCAATGGTGGTTATAGAGTGGAGCCTGTCTCTATCCTGAAAGTAGAAGATCAAGACGGCAGGACCATTTATGAGCACAAACAAGTAGAAGGTAGGCAGGTAATGACTCCTGAAGAATCATTTTTGATTAATAATGTGTTGTCAGACAACAATGCCAGACTTTTGGCTTTTGGGGCTAATTCTTTGCTCAATACCGGTAAACCAATTGCTGTCAAAACAGGTACTACCAACGAGCAAAAAGACAACTGGACAGTTGGTTGGAGCCGAGATGTATTAGTCGGAGTTTGGGTGGGGAATAATGATAATACCCCGATGAAGAAAGTTGCTTCTGGTATCACTGGTGCCTCCCCTATTTGGCGTCGAGTAATTTTGTCTGCACTAGATAGTGGTTATGAAGCTCCAGAATGGGAAGTGCCATCTGGTGTAGAACAAGTCCAAGTAGATAAAATTTCTGGATATCCAGCTCATGATGGTTTTGAAGAAAAGACTGAGTATGTGATCAAAGGGACTCTCCCCTCTTTGCCTGATCCAATTCACACCAAGCTTAAACTGTGTAGAGGTGAGAATAAACTGGCTCCTGATGCCAGGATATCTGTGGGTGATTATGATGAGAAAGAATTTATTGTCCTCCAAGAAAATGATCCGGTGAGTCAGGATGGTAAAAATAGATGGCAGGATGCGATCAATGCTTGGATAGCGGGTCAAGAGGATGAAAAATATAAATACCCTACAGAGTATTGTGGTAGTTCAGATGAAGTTTCCATCAGGATGGATCGTCCTGAAAATGAAAAAACATATAACAGTGAAGAGATTGATTTTCATGTCAGTGCTGGTTCTGATAGTGGTATTGAAAAGATAGAGATTTATGTCAACGACGAGGTCAAACAAACTATTGATAATTGGCAGTGGGATGGCAAAATTAAGCTGTCTCGCGGCAGATATCGTGTCTATGCTAAAGCAAAGTCACGAGACGGAAAAGAAGCCACTACAGCGACTGTCAAAATTGGAACTGGTGGTGAGGATTGGAAAGAACCAGAGCCAAGTCCTACCCCATCACCTAGCCCTACTCCAGTAACACCATCACCTAGTCCCACACCCGTGAGTAGCCCCAGTCCTACGCCAACACCGGTGGTGAGTCCTAGTCCGGAGGTGTCTCCTGGGATTTGAGGGATTGGAGATTATTGAACTTTTAATGATGTAATAATGGAGTCAGCTTCTTTTAGAAATTTTTCTTTTTGAGATTCAGGACCAGAATAAGTGATTTGAGCATTTGCAAAAATACTTTGTTCATCTAGATTTCCTATTCCTGATTTACTAACTATCAAACCTGGGGTTTGACTTTTTGATTCACTTTTATTAAATCCTGTTCCATATTGGTATCTGTCGTTTGGTATTTGATATCTTATTAGGTGCTCTCCTTCTTTGATAGTGTGGACAATAAACGAATCAGAAGGCCAATTATCTGATCCAGAGTCGCCAAAGCCACATATAGGTGTTAATGAAAGTTCAATCAAGTGTTGTTTGTCAAAGAATAAATAATCTGCGCAGTCATGCCCATTTAAAGGATCTCCTGGGCCTGTTGGCTCTGGTCTTCTGTTGATTTCTTGGACACTCCAACCTTGTGGAAGCATTACTAATAGATTATAAAGATCAATAGTGTATTGTTGAGATGTTTGATTTGAACTACTTTGATCCCATAGCGTTTTACCTCCAAAGATTATCAGCATAAATGCTAATGTTGTTATAACAACAAGCCACATTATATTTAATTTTGGAGACGAGTTGGTTTGTTTCATGTCATTAGTATAACAATAATTGAAACCCAAAAGTTAGCAATATCATTCCAGTTTGGTTGGTTAAGAGGTAGTGGTCGAGGAGGATTATTGGAAGCAAGGAGATTAGTATTGGGTATTGGGTATTGGGTATTGAGCCTTTTCTTTGAACTTTAGACTTTAAACTTTGAACTTTAAACATCTTCTTTATCAGCAAGAACAGTAGTAAGTTCCCAATGATTCCATTCTCGGCAAGGACTAGTAAGGGTAAATTATGTACTGGTTGGACAAAGCGGACTATTTCATGTGTCTGGCTGTACTCCTCTACCCTAGTGGTGAAGTTATTCAGTCCCACGCCAAAGAGTGGATTATTTAGGAACATTTTCCAAGCTGCTTGATTGAGGTAGTCGCGGCGGATGAGGGATTGGTTGGAGGGGTAGTTGGTTGCCATGAAATGAATGAGTGGTGGGGTTAGGATTATTGCCAGTAAAATTAATATTTTTTGCTGTGAGTTGTGAGTTGTGAGCTGTGAGTACTGGATGTTGATTTTAGTGCTTAGGGCTTGACCTCTCTTCTCATGCTTCGTTGGAGCTACGCTTGAGTTTCTCTCCAAGAATGGAGAGAGGTTTAGAGCGCGCAACGCAAAACTCGCAACGAACAACGCCAAAGTCAGCCAAGCGGTGAGGGAGTGGGTGCTGTATAAAGCTGTTAGGCTGATTAGCAACAAAGCTATGAAGCTAACTTTAGCTAGCTGTGAGCTTTTAGCTTTTAGCTTTGAGACATTTTTGGACAAGATTATTAAGTAGACAACTATGAGTCCGGCTAGGATGTTGGGGTGGGCGGTGGTGCCGTAGGGTAATGTTCGCTCTGCTCCATTGATGGTTATTTTAGCCAATCCAGCAAAATTGGTTAGGTTGGTTTCGCCCGTTAAGTAATAATTAGTTAGGGAGTGTTGGGTATTATATTGGTAGAGGGCTAGGAGTGACTGAGTTACTAGAGTTATTACAGTTATTACCAGAAGTAAGTTTGCTGAGTTACTAAGAAGTTTTTTTTGGGTTTTTAGGAAGAGGGTAAAAAGGGTTAGCTCGATGATTTTGGCTAGGTACCATAAGGAAGCGATATGGTTTGTAGAGAGCAATAAGTTGGAAGTTAGAAGAAAGAAGACAGAAATTATTAGTGTCAGAGTTGCAGAGTTGCAGAGAGCAATGAGCTTTGAGCTTTGAGCTTTGAGCATTTGTTTGACATTTGTAATTTGTAATTTGGCATTTAAAAGGCTTTGTAAAAGCCACAAGCTAAGGATTAACAAGATGGGTATGTCGGAGAGGTAAAGCTTGGGAATCAGGTAGTCTACTTGTAGGCCATTGACGTAGGAGTTTCCCTCGTAAAGTTTTAGGAATAGGTTGGATGGGGCCAGGAAGATGACTAGACCTAAGAGAATCTGATAAAGTTTGTTGAAAATCGGATCACGGTTGACGAAGTACGAAGATAGAATTTTCCTGTATTCGTTACTCATAGTTTAATTAATTAAATCCTATATTTCCCCCACCAACTTGACCTTGTATTCTTTTTCTATTTGTTTTACTAACTTTTCTCTAATTGGTTTAATTTCTTCACTACTCAGATTCATTTTAGGATCATGGTAGCTGATGGTAAATGTGTAGTTGTTTTTGTATATTTCTCCCATTTGCACGTTAGTGATTATCTTATCTACTGATTTAATTGATGAAATTACATCACCAATCAAAACTTCATTGGAGATGGTAAAAGTTAGATCTTCTGTGATAATGGCTGTGATTGGAATTGGCTCATAATTTGGGTGTTTGTGAGCTACTTTTATCAATTGAAGTAGGGCAATTCCTACAGCCACTTTGCCACTTTGCAACATACCGATTTTACCTATTCTGATTTTCTTATCATTGTGATCATTGGCAAAGATAGTTGCCATTTGGCTAAACATTGATGAATGTCCCTTATTTATTTCAAATGATATCCCTTTAATAAAGAATTGACTTAGTAATGATTCTAAATCTCCTTTGACTTGTCGATAGGGTTTATTAGATACAAGGCTCAAGTGAGTTTCATTTACTGGGATGTCATTTTTTTGTGGATGATAAAGATTGGCGATCTCAAAAACAGATAGTTCTTTTCTCATTGGATTCTGATCAATGACTTCTTCTAGAGATGGAATAAGTGAGCGTCTCATGTAGACTCTATCTTCAGTCAACTCATTCTGAATTTTCAGATGGTCTGATATTTCAAATCCGGAAGCTTTAGCAATTTCTTCACTGACCATAGAATAGGTGTAGACTTCTTGCCAGCCAATGTCTGCCAAAAAGTGTTTGATTTTATTTTCCATATGGAAGTCAGTGTCAATTGGTTTATTGGTGGGGATTGCTGTAGGCATGAGTACACTGGGCAAATTGTGGTAGCCATAGATACGAGCTATTTCTTCGACGATGTCAGCGGGGATTTTTAGGTCGGGTCGGAAAGTGGGAGGTGTTACCACTATGTTTTGTTTTTCTATAGCAACTTTGCATCCCAAGTCTTCTAAAATTTTGACAATTTTATCTATTTCAAATTCTATTCCTAGATATTCATCAATGGTTTCTTTTTTGACTGTTACTTTTGTTGAGTTCTTTTCACCAGGATAATCATCATAGATGTCACTAGCTACCTGTATATTACACAGATCAGTATAGAGCTTGATAGCTAGATCCATGGTTGGTTCCATCAGGTGAGGATCAACGTTTTTTTCCATTAGTTGCGCTGCAGTGGTCCTGATGGCATGAGTCATGCTGGCAAAGCGCACACGTTGAGGATCAATGGACTCCATCAGCAGTAGTACATTTTGGCTACTTTCATCAATTGAAGTATTAGCAGTACCTTTGATAGATGGTAAGTCTATAATAAGTCCTTCTCCATTTTTAAAGACTACTTCTCCACCGACTGTTGTAAACTCATTACCATCTAGTGTAGTAAAAGTTTCACCTTCTTTGGCTTCTACAATATTTATCTCTCCACCAGTTTTCATCACCTTATCATAGTCAAAAGCATGACATGGGTGTCCCAGCTCATGAGTCACATAATTGGTAATATCGATAGCTGCATCGTGGACATTCATTTCTGTTTGCATCAGTTTATCAGCCATCCACTTTGGAGTGGGATTTCTTTTGACGCCTGACAAGATTACGCACATAGTTCGTTTATTTAAAGTGGGGTGGTTGTTTATAATAGGCAATGGCTGTGATGGCTTCATGACTTCATGGCTGTAGGATTTGAGATTTTTGAGTTTTGATTTGATGCCAAATTGATTTAAGATCACTGCTGCTTCCCTAGCGATGCCACGGATAGACATGGAGTCGACTCTGTTGGTGGTGACTTCGATGTCGTAGACTTGGTCCCCTTCTCTATCGTAAATTCTTTCAACAGATGGACCACAGAGGGAGACATACTTTTGGATGTCTTCAGGTTTGGCAGATGTTTCTAAGTGCTCTTGGAGCCATTTGTGAGGGATGAGGATGTTCATTTTGTTATTTTCCTATTTGTCTATTTTTGGCCAGAGGCCAATCAGCCTTTGGCTGAAGCTATTTTGTTTTGTTTCTTGTACTTAAAATTGTTCTAGGAATCTGAGGTCTCCTGAATAGAGTAATCTAATGTCGTCGATGTTGAGACCTTCTTTGAGGGTGTAGGTGCGCTCTATCCCCCAACCAAAGGCAAAGCCGGTGTATTCTTCTGGATCGATACCACCAGCTTTGAGGACATTGGGATGGACCATGCCAGCGCCTCCTACTTCGTGCCAACCACTCTTACAGAATTTACATTTATCACCATCTTTTTTGCCAGTGCCACCACAGATGTGACAGCTAAAGTCGACTTCAAAACTAGGCTCAGTAAACTGGAAGTGAAATGGTCTAATTCTAGATTTTGTCCCAGGACCATAAAATTTTTCTGCAAAATAATCAAGAGTACCTTTGAGATGTTGGATGTTAATACCTTTATCAACTACGAGTCCTTCAAACTGATGGAACATCTGAGTGTGTGTAGCATCTTGTTGTCTTCTGTAGCATCTAGCAATATTGATCATCCTCATCGGAGGTTTGCTTTCCAGTCTTTCCATTTCTCGTACTTGGCCATTGGAAGTATGAGTAGTCAGTACAACTTTCCCACCGACTAAACTAGGGTGTCTTTTCCTAGGATTGCTGGCGTCATATTTGACATCTTTGGTAGTGTCAGGGACATCGATAAAAAAGGTTTCCCACTCATCACGAGCTGGATGCTCGGGTGGCATGTTGAGTGACTCAAACACATACCAGTCCCAGTCAACTTCTGGGTATCTGACTCTAGTAAAACCGATGCCTTCAAAAATTTGGGTAATTTCCTCCATGGCTTGGGAGATAGGATGCATGTGGCCGACCTTGGGTTTGATACCGGGGATAGTGAGGTCGGTTACGCGGTGTGCGGTGTGCGGTTTGTGTTTTGAACTATGTTCTTTAATAAGTTTTTCTAATTTTTGTTTGGTTTGGTTGATTAATTGACCGGCTTGTTTTTTGTCTTGGTTGTCTACTTCTTTAATCAATCCCGCGATGTCATTGAAGAGGCCTTTTTTACCTAGGTACTTGGTTTTTAGATCTGAGCTCTGAGCTTTGAGTTTTATGTCTGTGGTTAGATTCTTTTCTAAATCATCAATGTTTTTTTTCAGTTGATCTATGTTGATTGATTTATTGGTTGTTTTTTGTTTTTCTTCCTCTATTTCCTGAAGTGACCCTTTGTGGTTGATCTCTTTTGGTTCTTCAACTTTATAAACAACTCTCCAGTTACCTTTTTTAGGGAGAACATCAACTACTTGGATAGGCCAACATTCACCTGTTGATTCCAATTGAGTGCCTCCATCTGGCATGGGAGGATAGTCACCAATTTCTACAATACGTAATTCTTTGTTTTGGGGTAAATCAAAAGGTAGAGAAATTTTTCTATCTGTAATTTCTTCTAGAGTAACCATTTCTGCAGTGATTTTATAATTTTCATTAATAATACTTTTTATTTCATTTGCAATATTGGACAGATCGTCAGAGCTAATCTCTCCATCAAATTCAACAAAACAGCGTTTTCCTATACCGTGGTCTCCATCAATACCTTTAACATTAAGATTTGCATTTTTTACTGCTTGATCAAGAACATGGCCAGCAGTATGCATTTGCATGTTTTGATAACGTCTTTGCCAATCAATTACTAGATTAACTTGATCACCAACATTGAGTTCACCAGTGAGTTTTCCTTTGTGGAGAATTTTACCGCCATTATATGAGACATGAGTAACTTCAAAAGATCCATTTTCTCCATTTATAGTACCTTGATCAGCTGGCTGTCCTCCACCTTGGGCATAAAAAATAGTTTGATCAAGAATAATGGATTGTTCTTTACCATCATTCACAATATTTACAATTTTTGCCCGAGCAGTTTTTTGGTAGGAATTGGATAAATATAGAAGTTTTGTTTTAGTCATATTGATTATTTTGATTGATAGATTTTTATTGTACCAGTTTTATACTAAAAAACCCTGCTGTTTTTGCAGGGTTTTTACTTTTTGTTTCTTTAAACTATAGATTAGCCCTGCACTTCTTTGACGATGCTTCTAAAAGTTTCAAAATCTCTGACAGCGATATCACTGAGAATTTTTCTATCAAGGCTAATATTTTTATTCTTGAGTCCCTTAATGAATCTAGAATAGTTGAGTGTCTCATCAGCTTTTTTGACAGCAGCACTGATTCTGGTAATCCAGAGTTTGCGCATGTCTCTCTTTCTCAATTTCCTACCAATGAAAGCATATTGACCAGCATGAAGGACAGCTTCATGAGCTCTCTTGAAAAGTCTACTATTTGCACCTCTATAGCCTTTGGCTAATTTGAGGATTTTTTTGTGACGTCTGCTACGGACGACTCCTGTTTTTGATCTTGGCATAGTTAATTCCTAGTTATTAGTTTTTAGTTGTTAGGCCAAACCCAACATTCTTTTAATCTTTTTTGCCCATTTTCCTTGCACCTCTACTGGTACTCGGTAGGCTCTTTTTGCTTTTTTACTTTTGTTGCTTCGTAGGTGTCTCATGTTTTGAGTTCGTCTCATGACTTTACCTGTGGCAGTCACTTTAAATCTCTTGGCAGCACCTTTTCTAGTTTTCTGTTTATAGCTTTTCATAATTATTTTGCCTTCTTTTTGGGCATAACTTGTGCCATTAATTTTTTACCTATCATTTTTGGTTGTATTTCTACTTCGGCTATTTCTGAAACATGCTCAAAAACTCTGTCAAACATCTCATATCCAAACTCTTGTTTAGTAATCTGTCTGCCCTTTTTAAAATCAACAGTAATCCTGACCTTATCACCTTTTTCCAAAAACTTGGTGATTTTTCTAAGACGTGTCTCAAAGTCAGCTTCACCGATAAATGGAGTAAATCTAATTTCTTTGAGATCTTGTTTCCTGGCTTTTTTCTTACCTTCTGCTTTTTTTTGTTGTAATTGATATTTATGTTTTGCCAAGTCGATAATTTTAGCTATCGGAGGCTCGGCTTTTTCTGTAACAATGACAAGATCTTTTTCTTGTTCTCTCGCTTTTTGTAAAGCATCTCTAGTATTCATGATCCCAACCATCTCACCATATTCTGTCAAAACTCTAACCTCTGGATATTTTATGTGATGATTTGCCTTAAAGAATTTTGGCTGTGGCCTATTATATTGTCTTTTTTTTCTAATCATGGACTCCTATTATACATTATGTAGTGTGTGAGCTCGAGAGCCTGCCTGTCGGCAGACAGGGACTCGAATCTCTGACTCTTCTTCAATTTGTGAGCTCGAGAGGACTCGAACCTCTGACCTCTTCGATGTCAACGAAGCACTCTAACCAGCTGAGCTACGAGCTCACATTATCTTTTGAGTACGCTCAGAACAGGTATTATAACTCAAGATAGTTGTTTTGGAAATTGTAAAAATTAAGCACCGCTGTAGGCAGTACTTAGTTCTTGATTCATCATGTCGTGGACAGCCTTGCCTTGTTCACTGGCCCCACCATTGACTTCAATACCAGCACCAAATTTTTTACCTTTTCTTTTCTTTTTTGAATTTTTGGAGTTGGTAGCTTTAAGCCAAGTTCTGGCGCTCTTTACCTTTTGTCTCAAGAGCATGATAAATGTTCTTAGTTTTTGAAAGAAAGAGACATAGTAAGCTGCATCTGTACCTGGGTTGACGATTTCTTGAAAAGTAGGAGCCACAAGTTCTTGATGTAAACCTTGTATTTCTTTGGCTAGAGCTTCCAATTCTTTTCTGGTTTTTTCTAGTTCTTCTTTGACTCTTTTTTCTTTAGCATCAAAGAGCTTGATTGTGTCAACAGGATTGATTTGATCGTGAAGTTTTTTTCTTTGAGCTTCTAGTTTTTGTTTTTTTGCTAGCTCTTCTTGTTGGCGTTTTAGATCTTCTGGAGTTTGATCGCCACTTAGCTTATCACCATTTTGAGCCAAAGCTTGGCTAAAAAGTGAGTTGGTGTCTTTTGGCTGACTTTTATCAGTACCGTATGTAGCCTTCTCTGTTTCAGCAAGCGCAGCGGCAAAAGGGTTGCTGGAAACAGCCCCTTGACCTTTCATCTGTTTGTTTTTCGGTAGTGCTTGCATTATTGTGTATTATATATGTAACTGATTGATATTCCAACCAAGACACACAAAGTGCGTCTATACCATAATTATAGGACATTTCTCTCAAGTTGTCAATCTTGATTAAAATTATACGGGAATTTATCTTTTATTTTAGTGCTAAAAGAAAATCAATTACTTTTCTTCTCAAGATAGTATAGTCAAAGTGTGATCTAGTATGCGCGTCCAAATCTTTTGGTTTTTTGTTTGATTTGATCTTTTCCAAGTATTCTTCTAGATCTTTGTCTTCTACACTCATTTTTTCCGATTGGATAATTTCATCAAGGATAAATTCAACTTGATATGATGACAGAGAATTAATTGCCATTTGAGAAGTGAGTTGCTCAAAACTCATCCCTCTTCTTTTGAGGTATTCTTCAAAGTCCATTTTAAATTGTTTGAGTTGTTCTGAAAGTTGCTCAAGTTGTTTTTTGACATCTTCTTGGATGAGTAGCTCAGGGATTTGAGGATTGACCAAATCAACTAATTCTTGAAATATCACCCTTAGGGTTGTTTCTTCTTTTTGTTGATCTGTCATCTCTTGTGGGGCAGCGTGACCGTGATGTTCATCAGGATTGTCTTTATGAGCTTTGATATGTTCTTTGATTTCTTTCTCTTGTTTTTTGATTTCATCAACTGCTTTTTTGTGGGCCTTTTTGACTGAATCTTGATACTTGCCTAGTTTGATTTCAGGTTTTTCTGCAATTTGGATTTCTAGTTCCCAGTCTTGTCCATCTGATGCAGATACTACTTTGATGCTAGGTTGAGTCAGAGGTTTTTTATCTTGCTTTTTGATCAGATCTACGTACAGCTGAGGCACGATATCTTCTAGAGCATAGTTGACTATTTTTTCTCTACCAATTCTCTCCTCAACAACTTTTTTAGGAGCTTTACCTTTACGGAAACCTTCTGTTTTGATGCTTTGGCCAATTTTTGTCAGAGCTTTTTGATAAGACTGTTGAGCCTTGTCAGACGGGATAACCAATTTAAGTTTGGTATTGTCTACCATGGGCAATGATTTTTGGTCTTTTTTAGGTGATTTTTTGGTAGCCTTTGATGTTTTTGGGGTGGTTTTTGTATCTGTCATAGGAGGGCATTATATCATTAATTACTTGGTTGATAATTGATAGTTGATAGTTATTCGTTGAAAATTATAAAATGGCTGTATGTCAAAAATAAAAACCTTTATTCATAGTTTTATTCAATCAGTCAGCAATCCTGCATATTATGGCAAGATCCTAAAGGTGAAATCTTCCTTTTCTTGGAAGTATTTTGCTTTTTTAAACTTTTTGTTGGCATTGGTTGCTTCTGTACAAGTTGGAGTAGTACTTTATAACTTTAATCCCAAAATGATTGCTGATGAGGTGAGTCAAGTATATCCAGCAGATCTGGTAGTAAATGTAGAAGGTGGCAGAGTAGATATTAATAAGCCTCTGCCCTACAAAGTTGGCTTCCCCAGGAAATGGGGTTCTGAGTTTAACTCGTTTGCTTTGGTAACTTTTGAGAGTGATGAAAATGTTCAAGGAATTCGTGATTTCCTAAAGAGAGATTCTCTGGCCATGGTAACTGAGTCTACTATCTATATGCTCAAAGATACCGATACTCGTGAGGTGCGTGTATACCCAGTACCTATGATGGATGAGAAAGTTACGCTTAATAAGCGACTCATCGATAGCTATGTTGATGAGGTGATGAATATTGGCTTTATTAAAAACAAGATGTATGTGCCAACTCTGATGTCGCTAGTTTTACTTTTTGGATTTGTGGTAATGTTTACCGGTAGGCTGATTGTGTTGGCTATTTATTCTTTCTTTGTGTGGCTAATTGCTCCTATTTTCATCAAGTCAGAGAGACTAAATTATGGCTCTTATCTAAAAGTCAGTTTCCATAGTATTACTCTGATAATGGTTGTGGCATATCTACTTAGCTGGTTAAAGATTACAGTTCTAGTTGGACCATCACATTTATTGGCTTTCTTGGCTTGGACATTGTTTGTTTTGTCAAAGGCAAGTAAAGAAGTTGTAGTCAAGAAAAAGGTGGTCAAAAAGAGGAAAACGACTCCCACTAAGAGAAGAACTACTAAGAAAAAATAATCTAACTATTTCTTTTGATAACATCAACAAATTGAGATCCATATTTTTCCCATTTGGTGTCCCCTACTCCACTGATGTCTTTCATTTCGGTTTCGTTGGTGGGTTTTTCATGGGCCATTTCTAGTAATGTTTTGTCACTAAAGATCATGTAGGCGGGTAGTTTTTCTTTTTTGGAAATTTCTAATCTAACAGTCCTTAGGATTTCAAATAATTGATTTTTAAAGTATTCTTTTTGAGGTTTTGTTGTGGAGGATTTCTTTTTGGTTTTATTTAGTTTCTCTTGGGAAGCAATAAAGTCTTCTAGCTTGACAAGCTTGGTTTTCTTTTTGGGGTTATCAACTACCTTTTTTCCTTTGGTTGTTAGCTCTAGATAAAAATTTGGGATGGGATTGCGTTTGATCAGTCCCATGTTGATCAGCTGTGATAGATAAAAGTGAAGGGCAGCAAAGCCATGTTTAGTGGTTTTTTTTCTAATGAGATTAACCAAGTGATTATCATCTAGTTGGTTGGAGTGACTACTAATAGTGGTCAGTATATGTTGAGCTAAAGTAGTGCCATCTAAATACTGTGGTGGATGCTCACAGATATCACAGTTTTTACAATTGTGGCTATAGTTTTCACCAAAGTAATCCAAGAGAACTTTTCTGCGACAGATAACAGCTTCTGCATATTCTTTGACCCGTTGTAGTTTATTTAATTGAAGTGACTTTTGTGAAGCAGAAACAGCAAATTTTTTAAGCATTTCGACATCTCTATATGTATAAAAAAGGAGAGCTTGGGCTGGTGCACCATCTCGTCCGGCTCGGCCGATTTCTTGGTAGTAGCCTTCGATATTTTTGGGCAAGTTATAGTGAATAACCCAGCGGACATTGGACTTATCAATCCCCATCCCAAATGCAATAGTGGCACAGATGACTTGAGTTTTGTCTCTGACAAAACTTTGTTGTGCTTTTTCTCTTTGATCTGAAGTCATCCCGGCATGATAGTGCTTGGCGGTAATACCTTGTTTTTGGAGTTTGGCAGATAATTTCTCTGTTTGATTGCGAGACAGACAGTAGATAATGCCTGGTTGATTGGGGTTGTCTTGGATAAAGTTGATGATGTGTTTCATTCTATTTTGGGCTGGTAAAACACTGAGTGAAATATTGGGTCGATCAAAAGAATCAGTAAATTGATTGCAATTGTTGATTTCCAGCTGGGTAATAATGTCATCTTTTGTATGCTGATCAGCAGTGGCAGTCAGAGCAATAATGGGGGTTTTGGGGTATCTGGTTTTGAGATGGGAAATCTGAGTATATTCTGGTCGAAAGTCATGTCCCCAGGAGGAGATACAGTGAGCTTCGTCAATGGCAAACAGACTTACTTTAATAGATTGAAGTAGTTTGTAAAAGTCGGTTGAAACCAATCTCTCTACGGAAATATACAAAAGTTTCACTTTGCCGTTTTGAAGCTTTTCTTTGACCTCATTCTGAGTTTGTAAGTCTTGACTACTGTTAAGAAACTCCGCTTCAACCCCGTTTACTTTGAGTGAGTCAACCTGGTCTTTCATCAATGAGATGAGTGGTGAAACCACAATAGTAACTCCATCCATCAGCAAGGCTGGGAGCTGATAACACAGAGATTTACCTCCTCCCGTGGGCATCAGGACAAAGGTGTCATCACCCTTGAGAACTGATTTGATGGCCTTTTCCTGGGTGGGATAGAGACTATCGTAGCCGAAGGTGGTTTTAAGGGTTTGGGTTATTTTATTACTGTTCATTAGTTCTCTAGTGTAGCATGGGAAAGTTACAAGAAGGTTGCATAAGCCAATTTGCCATTTGATCATTTATCCATTTGTGCATTTGTGATTGCTTATTGTTTGGTAGAATAGTGTTCGCTATGAGCGATAATAAGAGTTACTTCATCCATACCTTTGGTTGTCAATCCAACAAGTCAGACTCAGAACGTATTGCTGGTGATTATCAAGCTCGTGGGTGGGTGGAGGCTGATTCCTGGAAGGAATGTGATGAGCTTGTTATCAATACCTGTGCCATTCGCCAGCGGGCTGAGGATCGGGCTAAAGGTTTTCTCCATAATGTAGTGACTTATTTTAATGAGAGTGGTTTGAAAAGCCCCAAGATTATTCTGACTGGTTGTATGACTCATCATGGTCATGACAAGCTGTATGAAATGTTGCCGGCTGTGGATGAGATATTGCCGATCAATGAAGTGGGCTTTAATCTATCAGCCGTGCGTAAAGATCCACCCAATGGAAAATCAGGCAACAAAAATGCTTGGGTGCCCATCTCCACTGGCTGCAATTCATATTGCACATATTGTATTGTCCCCTACTCTCGTGGCCGGGAGCAGTCTAGAAGTTTTGACGAGATTATGGGTGAAGTCAAGAATTTGGTTGATCAGGGTTATAGTGAGATCACTTTGCTGGGGATGAATGTTAATTCTTGGGGTTTGGAAAAACTGGGGGTTAATTTGCGCAAGATGATGATGGAGCGAGAAGATTTTAGTCGTGAAGATTTGCCTGATAATCAATCTCAATATCTCCCAGTCAATGGCACGCCTCCTTTTGTTAAATTACTACAAGAAATATCAAAGTTTGATCAGATCAAGATGATCCGATTTATGTCTAGTAATCCTTGGGATTTTTATGATGAATTAATTGAAGAGGTTGGCAAGAATAAAAAAATAGATAGGTATGTCCATTTGCCGATTCAGTCTGGGAGTAATTCAGTTCTCCACAGAATGAATCGTGGTTATAGTGTGGAGAGGTACAAAGAAGTGGTCGATAAGCTCAAGGCACTAGATCCAGAAATTGTAATAGGGACCGATATTATCGTAGGTTTTCCAGGTGAGACTGATGAGGAGTTTGATGAGACAGTTCAATTAAGTAAAGAGATGGATTGGAAGGTGGGATTTGTGGCGATGTATTCGCCACGGCCGGGAACGGCGAGTTGGAAGCTTTATGAAGATGATATTCCATATAAGGTTAAAAAGGAGAGGTGGGAGATTTTGGATCAGATTATTAATAAGGATAATTTGAGTGATAGACCAAAGGTGGTATGAAAACAATATCAATTCTCGGCCCGACAGCAGTGGGAAAATCTTCTTTTGCGCTTCAATTAATTGAATCATTAAGGAATGATCCGCCAGCTGGCGGATATGATGGATTTGATATTATTTCGGCGGACTCTCGGCAAGTTTATCGGGATATTGGGATAATTAGTGGGGCGGATATTGGAGAAAATTTCAAATTTCAAATGTCAAATGTCAAAAATTATTTGAATTATTTTGAACATAATGATGTTCGAATTTTTGGGGTTGCGATTTTAAATTATGACCAAGATTGGTCAGTTGGACAGTTTAGAGAGTTTGGTTGGGAGGTGATTAATCAATCTTTGGAAAACAATAGATTGCCGATTATTGTAGGTGGGACGGGGTTATATCATCGACATTTATTTAATGATGATGAGACGTTGAGTATTCCTCCTAGTGATGAGGTTCGGCAAAGAGCTGAAGGGATGAGTGTGGGTCAGTTGCAGGATTGGTTGATAGAGGTTGATGATGAGCGATTTGATCAAATGAATCAATCGGATAGGAATAATCCGAGGAGACTTGTAAGAGCGATTGAGATTTGTTTAGCTAGTAGTGAGCAGTTAGTAGTGAGTAGCTTTTCATCTGAATTATCTATAGATGATGTTTTTAAGATAGGATTGATTGATTCTTTAGAAAACATTGAGCAGAAAATCAAGCAGCGAGTTGAGGAAAGATTTGAGAATGGAGCGATTGATGAGGTTAAGAATTTAGTCAAACATTGGGGTCAAGTCAATGATGCGATCAAGACTGCGACGGGTGTGAGGGAAATTAAGTCATATTTGGACGGTGAGATTGATAAAGAGGAATGTCTGAAGCTGTGGAGTCTGCGTGAATTCCAGTATGCCAAGCGTCAAATCACCTGGTGGAAAAAGGAAGAAGACATACATTGGCATTATCAAAAGTTTCCGATATACTGATGTCATGATAGACTTTTTCGCCAAAGACCACTCAGTAAAGATTTCTCCTTCTTCTATTGTATTTACAGTGTTTTTTTTGTTGAGTTTATTTCTTTTGTATCAAGTGAGGTCAGTGTTGGTGATGATTTTCCTGGCTGTTATTATTATGGCTGCCTTTAATCCAGGTGTAAGTAAGTTGCACCGTAAATTCAAAGTTCCCAGAGTTGGTGGAATTTTATTACTCTACTCTATTTTCATAGCATTTTTGGTTTTGGTAGTGACATTTGTTTTCCCACCTTTAATCAATCAATTACAGTTGATGACCAAGAGTATCAATTTTGAGCCAATTCAAAAGTATGTGATTGAGTTTAAGTTTAGTCTAGTAGAAATCAATAATCTGGTTGATAGTTTTGGTGGTTCTGTTAATACTGTGTTGTCAGTGGTTTCCTCTACTTTCTCTGGTCTTTTTACTGCATTTACAGTGTTTGTGATGTCTTTTTACATGTTGCTTGAGAGAGAATCTCTTTATAAAAAAGTGTCTTGGTTTTCCAAAGAAAAGAAGGCACTAAAGTTGACTAAAGAGTTTATTGATTCTGTAGAGTTGCAATTGGGCGGATGGATTCGAGGTCAATTGATTCTGATGTTCTTGATTGGATTTGTGACTTATATTGGTCTTGTATTGTTGCAAGTTCCATATGCTTTGCCTCTGGCTCTTTTGGCTGGTTTACTAGAGATATTACCCAATATAGGTCCTACTCTGGCCGCGATTCCTGCTTTGATCATTGCTTACATATATGGTGGATTTATTCTGGTGGGAGTTGCTCTGCTCTTTTACATTTTGATCCAGCAAGTAGAAAACTATGTGATCGTTCCCAAGATTATGAAGGACAACGTGGATGTTGATCCTCTAGTCACTATCGTGACGATTATTGTGGGTTTACAACTTGGTAATGTGATGGGGGCTGTTTTGGCAGTGCCCACCTATATTATTATCCGTACACTTTATGGAATGTGGCTGAGAGAACGTAGATAATTTTCCTTGATATTATTGGTATAATATAGATGTGCAGTCTATGTGATGTCCTCCGGTGTTTACACTGGGGGAGGAAAGTCCGGACAGCAGGATGTATGGTGCTCATCGAAAGATGAGGCTTCGTCTTTGACGTTGACAGTTAGAGCAGCAGTGACGAACTGGGTAGCGCCAGGTGAAACGACCAAGCTTTTGGGTATCCCGAACTAGTTCGGGATGGCAATCCTCCCAGCTGCAACTGCCGATCTTCACCACAATGGAAACATCCCCTATATTGGTGATAAAGTCGCAGGCATTAGATAGATCATCACAGAACACAGAATCTGGCTTATGGACTGCACACCAGAATTAGTGAGCTTCAGCAATAGGGTGGGGTTCACTATTTTTGTATAGATAGGTATAATGAAGTCCTACAAGGAGCAATCATATGAATTCAGATTTTTTCTCTTATCTACAATCCTCTATCGGGATGTTGTTTGGTCAGACCCTCAGTGAGTTGAGTGTCTTTCTACCTCGGATCTTGGGTGCTCTGTTAGTTTTACTTTTGGGTTCTGCGATTGCTAAGTTTTTACGTAGGATTGTGATAGGTCTTTTTAGTGCGATCAAGATTTCTAATGTAGTTGAGAACACTCCTGTAGAGCATTTTCTCAAAAATGCTGATCTTAAAAACAAAGTTGAGGAAATTTTTGGAAGTGTTTTTTATTGGTTGTTGATGCTGGTGGTGATTCACACGACTGTGTCGGTACTTGGTCTTGATCCGGTGTCTTCGGTACTTGATAAGTTACTCTCTTATATTCCTCATATTTTCTCTGCTATCTTGGTTTTGTTCTTTGGTGTGATTTTGGCAGGAGTGGCGGAAAGTGTAGTTAAGGGCTCTATCAAGAGTATCGATGGTAAGTCCTCTCGCCTATTGGGCAAAGTTTCTAGCTACATGGTGATTATTATTTCTGTCATGGCGGCTATTTCTGAGCTAGGGATTGCAAGTGAGTTTATTATGATTCTTTTTGTAGGATTTATAACTACTGTTTCTCTGGGAGCTGGTTTAGCTCTAGGCCTGGGGGGGCAAGATTTAGTTAGAAAAGTTTTAGATAAGTGGTACTCTAGACTCAAGGAAGACATCAAGGAATAGTATGACGATTGTCCAAGCTGTAACTCTTGGCTTGATCCAGGGTGTGACGGAGTTTTTACCTATTTCTAGTTCTGGTCATTTGGCTGTATTTCAAAATCTATTTGGACTGGACGGTGATTTGTTGATCTTTGATACTACGTTGCATGTAGCTACACTCTTGGCGATTGTTCTTTTCTTTTTTAAAGATATTTTAAAATTAAGATTTACAGATCTATTAGTTTTAGGTGTGGGGACAATTCCAGCTGTTTTATTTGGTTTGTTTGTCAAAGATTATATGGAGGTTTTGTTTGGGTCGATTAAACTGGTAGGGGTGGCTTTGATAGTGACGGGGGTGTTGAATTTTATTACTGATAAGAAATTAGAAGTTGGAAGTGAAAAATCAGAAGACAGAAAAAAGAAAGAAGTTGATGTGAAGTCAGGGTTTTTGATTGGGTTGTTTCAGGCTTTTGCAATCACGCCGGGGATTTCTCGGTCTGGTTCGACGGTGGCGGGAGCTTCTCTACTTGGATTATCTAGGCAAGATGCTTTTAAGTTTTCATTTTTGCTAGGTATTCCTGCTATAGCTGGTGCAGGCTTACTGCAAGCTAAAGATTTGATCACTGACGGGTTTGTAGGTGTACCTGTTCACATCTTGGCAATTGGGGCTGTGTCTGCTTTTGTGAGTGGCTTAATGAGTCTTTTTATTTTCAAATACGTGATTGATAAGGCTAGGTTTGAGGTTTTTGGGTGGTATTGTGTGGTGTTGGGGGGATTGGTGGTGTTACTCCCTCTCTAGACTAGACCGATACTGTACCGCTTCGGCAATGTGGTTTTTCTTGATTATTTTACTTTCACTAAGGTCAGCAATGGTTTGCGCGACTTTGATGATTTTGAAGTAGCTTCTGGCGGAGAAGGCAAGTTTCTCTGCAGCCTTATTAAGCAGGCTTTGGGCATTGTCTTCTAGTTGGCAAAGCTTTTTGATGTCAGTACTGGTGAGCTCGGAGTTTGTCACATATCTAGTGTTATGAAATCTCTGGTTTTGAATACTTCTTGCATTGCTAACTCTTTGCCTGATACTTGCTGACTTTTCATTATCGGTGTTACTTCTTTTAGCTAGCTTATCTATCTCTACTTCCATGACTCTGATGTGCATGTCGATTCTATCCAGGATTGGTCCGGATAGTTTTTTGGTATAACTATCAATCATATATTGGGAGCAGATACATTTTTTCTTGAGAGATCCTTGGTAGCCACAAGGACAGGGATTGGCAGCGGCGATCAGGGAGAATGTGGCAGGGTAAATAGTAGAGCCTGAAGCTCTAGAGATTGATACGACTCCATCTTCCATAGGTTGCCGGAGGGCTTCTAGAGAGTAGCGAGAAAACTCAGGGAATTCATCTAGAAATAAGATGCCTCGGTGAGCTAAGGAAATCTCACCTGGCTTGAGCTGAGATCCGCCACCTGTGAGTCCTACTTGAGAAGTAGTGTGATGAGGAGAGCGAAATGGTCGATTGGTAATTAAACCATGGTGATTTAATCCACAGACAGAGTAAATGGCAGTTGTTTCTAGAGCTTCTTTTTGAGTGAATTCTGGCAAAATAGAAACCAGTGCTTTGGCCATCATGCTCTTCCCGGCTCCTGGTGGGCCAATCATTAGCAAGTTGTGACCACCGGCGGCGGCAATTTCCAAGGCTCTTTTAGCTTCTTTTTGACCAAAGATATCAGCAAAATCAAAGGTACCAACCTCAGGCTGTGAGGTGAACTTCCTTGGTTTGAGTTTGGGTAACAGCTGCTCTCCCCTAGCAAAACTCAGGTATTCGTTGAGATGGGAAATAGGATGAATATCAATGTCTGAGATGATTGAGACTTCTTTGGCATTATCTTGTGGGATAATGACTTTTTTAAATCCCAGATTTTTGGCTGCCAGGACCAGTGGGAGAACCCCGTTGATTTTCTTAATCGTTCCATCTAGGGATAATTCACCAAAAAACATTGTGTCATCTGTATCAACAGTGATTTCGTCGTACATCTTGAGTATGGCGATCGCGATGGCTAGCTCTAGGCAACTACTGGTTTTACGAACATCAGCAGGAGCTAGATTGACAATCGTCCGGCGGTTTTTCACGCGGACCCCGCAGTTTCGCAGGGCCGAGGTGATTCTTTCTTTAGCTTCAGCGATGGCTTTGGAGGGGAGGCCGATCAGGATGAGCATCGGGGTGCCACGGTTGCTGTCTACTTCGACGTCAATTTTGAGGACTTGGAGGCCGATGTTGGTTGCAGTGAATGTAGTAGATAACATTCCCCGAGTTTACAGTACAAAGGTTACAAGACGGTAACATTTTAGTTGCTAGTTGTTAGTTTCTAGCTATTAGTGAGATTCGCAGGTAGTAGGCAGTAGGTATTAGACTTTGTTGATTTGTTCGATAAGGCGGTTGCAGTATCCCCACTCGTTGTCGTACCAGGAGACAATCTTGACTAAGTCTCCGTCAATTACCTGGGTGAGTGAGAGGTCCACTATAGAGGACTCTCTTCTGCCGACGATGTCTGAGGAGACAATGGGTTCGTTAGTTACAGCCAAGATACCCTGCCACTCTGGACTGCTGGCCGCGTTGGTCAGAATATTATTGATTTCATCAACACTGGTTGGTCTACTGGTGACAAAAACCATATCGGAAAGTGATCCTACTGGGGTAGGAACTCTGATTGCTAGGCCATCAAACATACCTTTTAGTTCTGGAATAATTTCGGTAGTGGCTTTGGCGGCTCCGGTACTGGTTGGTATGAGATTTTCGGCTGCTGTTCTGGCTCTTCTTAAATCTCTGTGAGAGTTATCTTGGGTATTTTGGTCATCTGTATATGAGTGAATAGTAGTCAGCATAGCTTTTTTGACGCCGATTTCTTTGACCATGATTTGGGCTACTGGAGCTACACAATTGGTGGTACATGAGGCATTGGAGAAAACAGTGTTAGTTTTATCAAATTTGTTGACTCCAATCACTGAAGTACTAACATTACCGCCTTTAGCTGGTGCAGAAATAATCACCTTTTGAGCGCCACCATCTAGATGAGCTTTGGCTTTTTCTTCTGTGGTAAAGACTCCAGTAGAATCAATCACAGTGGAAACTTGATTTTGTCCCCAAGGAATTTTGCTTGGGTTTCTTTGAGCAGTAAATATTATGGTGTATTCTCCGATTTTAATGTCTCCTAAGACTGGATTTTCGTCAGTAACTTGGTCTTTGGACTGAATCTGATTAACAGTAATTTTTTCATCAAAAACTCCATAGTTGGAATCATATTTTAGTAAATGAATCCAATCTGACAGCTCCATAGAGCCTGAGGTATTGACGACTTTTAAGGTGGATTTGTCTTGGTTGTACTTCCACCAGACTCTAAAAGAGGTGCGGCCGATTCTTCCGAAGCCGTTGATGCCAAATGATGGTTGATGGTTGATGGCTGATAGATGATCTTGTGCACTGCCTAACTCCGTAGGCAATTGCGGTGTGCGTTGCGCGGTGTGCGTTTGAAGATTTTCTTGTGATGATTGGTCACTACTATTGGGAATAGATTGAGGAAAGTACTTTTTGATTATAGCTTGGGCAGAGTTTTTCATAGTAATACCATTGTGAGCATTCTGCTCAATAATATCAAGTACATTTTACTGTGTATGAAAGGATTGATTAGACTAGTTTGGTTTCCACATCGCCGCTGACATAAGTACCAATGTCTTCTCCATCAACTGCTTTTTGAAGATTATCTCCCTCAAAAAGCTTGAATACCATAATAGGCATGTTGTTATCTTTGGACATGGCAAGGGCAGCTGTATCCATGACTTGGATGTCATCCATGCGGATAGCGTCGTCAAAGGAAAGAGTCTTATATCTCTTGGCATTTTTGTCTTTCATAGGATCTTTGTCGTAGACACCATCTACTTTGGTAGCTTTCATCAAGACGTCGCAGTGTAATTCCAAAGCGTGGAGTGATGCTCCTGTATCAGTAGTGACATAAGGAACTCCTGTACCAGCGGTGAGGATGACTACTCTACCCTTTTCCATATGGCGGATAGCTTTTCTTCTGATAAAGCTTTCTGCAACAGCAGGCATTTGAAGAGCTGATTGAAGTCTGGTGGGAACATTGACTTTTTCTAGTGCATCTTGGAGAGCTAAACCATTCATCACAGTAGCTAGCATGCCCATATAGTCTGCAGTAGCTCTACCAATACCGTTTTTGGATCCAGCAATACCACGGAAGATATTTCCACCACCGATCACTATTGCAACTTGGATATTTTTGACGTAAACACTTTTGATTTGTTCTGCCACCTGCATAGCGGCTTGAGGATCTATGCCATACTCCCTATCGCCAATCATTGATTCGCCACCTACTTTGAGTAAGATTCTTTTGAAGCGTCTGCTTGACATATTCTCCTTTTTTTATTGTTACTGAATACTTATACAATATTTATGTTAATTCTACAAATATTAGATTTTTAATTTGGTTTTTAGTCTAAGAATCTTCCAACGAGCATTTTCAGCTATTCTAAATATTTTATACCACATAGAATCAAGAACTAAATCATAAGTTCCCAAGAATTGGTGCAAGTCTCCCCCATATCCTTTTTTAAATCGATGGAAACCATACCAAGGATCTTTTTTATCTGGGTCTTCACCCAAAGATCCCCACATATCAAACTGATCACAGTGCTCTGCTTTACCATAGCGGATCATTTCCCACATCATTAGATTGTTGGCCATGACATCTCTATGGATAGAACGAGAAGCTCCATAAGGGTAATAAAGCCGATGATCAAATAGGAACATAATCCATGAAGTCAGTACTTGGTTTTCATATACAGCATGGAAAATTTTCATAATGCCAGCATCTAGGAGATGTTCACGCATTTTTCTAAAGTATTCTGGGCCATGAGCATAAAAGCCTTGTCTTTTGGTAGTTTCGGATAAAACGTCTAGATAAGTTTCCATTCCTTCTATAGAGCTATCCTCTACTATTTTGACTCCCTTTTTAAAAGCCAGATTAATGTTATATCTAGTTTTAGATTTTAGGTTGGCAAAAAGCTTATCTTCACTAGGTGAAATATCCAGGATAAAGGTGTGTTTGGTAAAAAGTGGTCTACCAGAAACGGCTCCATTTTCTCTCAAAAATTCATCAATTTGTTTAAAGGCTGAGGGTACGCCTACTTTTTGTGAAATATTTGGTTCCATTTTGATAAAAATGGCATTATGTTTTTTACCAATTTGTTTGAGAGCAGAAATCTGATCTTCATCTGGCATGTCGCCTTTGGGGAAATAACCCACTGTTCTGCCACTTAAAAGAGGAACTGGATGAAAAGTAACTTGGATAGCTTTTTGAAGTTTACCTGATTGGAAGAATCCGATTCTTTCGACAAAGACGTCGGTGTCTTTGCGAAACTCTCCCCACTCCCAGGTTTGCAATGGATGATGAACCACATTGTTGTAGTCTTTTTTTTCATCTTCTCTAATGGGGCGAAGTAGCATGGTGGTCATTATAACCAACTAGTTGGGGAAATGAAAGTATAGAGTATTGAGATTAACTATTCAAAAACTTCTCAATATCCAAATCACCACTAAGAACTCCTTCTAGATCATCGTCATCGATAGGGACGTATTTTCTTTTGGGTTGGGGGGTTGGTTTTTCTTTTTTCTTTTTGGGATAGAAATTGTTTGATGAGTAGGTTCTGTTTTCATAGTGGCTGGCTGAGCTATGGGGTTCGATTAGTTCTGGTGGGATATCGTGGAGGAATCTACTTTGAATGTGACTGGTAGCCCCATTGTAGCCAAACTGCTTTTTAGCATAGGTCATGTAGAGTTTGTCTTTGGCTCTGGTGATGCCCACATAGCAGAGTCTCCTCTCCTCTTCCATCTGGTCTTTATCTAGCATCGACCGAGAATGTGGTAAGAGTCCATCTTCCATGCCTACCATAAAAACAATTGGGAATTCTAATCCTTTGGCGGCATGGAAACTCATGAGGGTGACTACATTATCAGCTTCATCTAAATCAACTACATCTACTAATTGGTCATTTTGGATAAGTGCAATATTTTCTAAAAACTGGACTACATCAGTAAACTGGCCAGCAACGCGGAGTAGCTCTTGGATATTTTCTAGTCTGCTTTGATCATCAGGATCTTTGGGGTCATACTTTTTATCATAGCCAGTTACTTCAATGATCTCTTTAATTAATTGAAGTGGCTCTAATTCATCATAGTTGTAGTTTTTTAAAATAGTATTTTTCCATTCCACATATTGAGCAAATTTTCTTTTACCTAGTTTGATAGCTCTATTTTCACTCACTGTATCTTTGTCATTAACCAAGAGTTTGAGATATGCCAAGAGATCTTTAATTTCTTTCCTTTCATAGAATTTCATTCCACCTACCACTCTATAAGGGATTCTATTTTTCACAAAAGCTTCTTCAAAAGATCGAGATTGAGCATTGGTTCTATATAGGATAGCAATGTCTTTGAGAGTGTACTCAGTTAAATTGTCCCTAATATAGTTAACTACCTGATTGGCTTCATCAGTTCTATCATTTGTCTCATGAACAACGATTTTACTTTGGTGTTTTTTATCAGTCCAGAGTTTGAGAATGGGATGAGAAGTGTTTTGAGAGATAATACTAGTGGCTGCATCAAGAATAGATTGGTGAGATCTGTAGTTTTGTTCTAGTCTATATTCTGCCGTGTCTTTAAAATCAGTTTTCATCATCATCATGTTACGGTAATCAGCCCCTCTCCATGCATAAATACTCTGAGAAAAATCACCCACTACATAAATATTATTATGCGGGGCAGATAGCATCTTGCTGATTAGATATTGAGCTTTATTGGTATCCTGGTATTCATCTACTAGTACATGTTCTAGTTGCTGTTGATATTTATTTAAAACAAACTCACTTTGATTAAATAAATCAATGGTTTGATTGAGTAAATCATCAAAATCAACTGCGCCAATGTCTGCTAGTTTGTGTTGGTAGATTTTATATACTTTGGCTACGTGCTCTTGGTATCTGCCATAGGTCATATTTTGATAGTCTTGCCAAGAAATTAGCTCGTTTTTATTGTTAGAAATAGTGGCTTTGACTGCCTGTGGTTTAAAGTCTTTGGTAGAAAAACCATGGTCTTTATAAATTTGTTTAATTAAAGCGAGTTGGTCGTTTGTATCAAAAATAAGGAAGTTATTATCAAGTCCAATATGGTGACCATGAGCTCGCAAGATTCTGGCACAGATACTATGGAATGTCCCGGAAAGTGGCAGGTCAAAACCAGTTAGCTGGCGGACTCGATCTTTCATCTCCCCTGCTGCTTTATTGGTAAAAGTAACCAAAATAATATTATGAGGATCGACATTCTTTTCTGAAATTAGCCAGGCTACTCTATGGGTGAGTACGGTTGTTTTACCAGATCCAGCTCCAGCGAGGACGATTGCAGGGCCTGATTGATGGACGACAGCTTTTTGCTGATCTGGATTTAGTTTCGTCATAACAATGCTCAATAGTAGCATGTGTTTGCTTCCCTTTAAAGGTGAAAGATGAAGTGGTAAGATGAGATTATGAAATACATCATCGCCAACTGGAAATCAAATAAGTCACGTGGAGAAGTTGAGAACTGGATGGAGTCATTTGCAAATGTCAAAGTCCAAATGTCAAATGTCAAAACTATTATCTGTCCGCCGATGTCTTTTTTATTCACAATATCAGATAAATTGAGTGATGAAAGATATCAAGGTGTTGAACTTGGAGTTCAAGATATTAGCCCTTACCCTGCAGGCAAGTATACTGGGGCTGTGAGTGCTAGGAATTTGGATGGGTTTGGGGTCAAATATGCTATTGTTGGTCATTCAGAGAGGCGTAAGTTTTTCCATGAGACTCATCAAGAGATAGCTGCTAAAGTGGCGCAATGTGTTGAGAATGGGATTATGCCTATCGTTTGTATTGATGATGATTATTTGCTTGATCAAGCTAAGGCGATTGAGACAAAGTATTTAGAGAAGTGTATGGTAGCGTATGAAGAGCCAAGTGCGATTGGTACAGGACAGAATGAACCGCTTGATCATGTGATAGATGTGGTCAGTAGAATTAAGAAGGTTTTTGGTGATGTGAGAGTTTTGTATGGTGGAAGTGCTGATGCAAGTAATGCTGGGCAGTATTTGGAGGCGACGGATGGGTTGCTTGTTGGCACTGCCAGTTTGGAAGTTGATGATTTTGTTGATATTCTAGTTGTTACCGATTCCCAAAAATAATTAAAAACTTTGCTCGTGAGGAGCGCTCGGCTCGAGTCCCTCACTCAATGTAGTTTTCTTCACCATACGATTGCTGTATCTGAAACAAGTGGAACGAAAACTCCAATGCCCTCACGTTCAAACTTTTTAATTATTTTTTTAATTGTTAGTGTTAAATATTCGTAAATCGTAATCCGCAATTCACAGCTAAAGTTTAGACATTAAAGCATTTGGATTTGACTTGTCATTTGACATTTGAAATTTAGCATTATTCCTAAATCATAATTCATAAATCAAGTTTCACTTTATAAATCAAATAACTATCACTTCGTTTAATTAAAGTATAGTTTTCCGCAAAGTAATTTTTATCAGTTCCCCAAAGTCTGTCCGTCTGTGGTCCTATGACTATATAGTCAACTTTATATTTGTGAAAAAGTTCTTGATTTTCACCAGGGTGGTTGTACATGTTGATGACGTCTTGTTCTATTGGTCTATAGTTATAGCCGTGGGTCCAGAGCCAGCCGGGGTAGGCCATCAGGGTTTGTCTGCCGGTGAGGTTGAAGAGCCAGTTGTTGTGTTGGTTGGCAGTTAGCCAAATAGAATGTGGGTCAGTATTTGTTTTGACCCAACTTGCTAATTCTAATTCTTCACTACTATACATTTGGTAGTGATGGAGGTCTGTTCGCAGGATCCGGTAGGCGTCGATGGAACCGGAAGCGATTATTGATATGGTGAGGAGGACTATTATTATTTTTTGATTTATTTTCCTGTTCCATAATTTGACTATTAAGTTAGCTACTAGTCCTGAGAAGCCTAGTGAGACCCAAGCGAGTAATTTGGTGTTGTCCCAGGGGAATGGTTGGAAGAGTACTAAGTTTATGGCTATAAAAAGAATGAAATATGGAATAGATTCGATCTTTGATTTACGATTTACAAATTTCAGTCCTACGATCGCTAAGATGGGTGTAAGCCACCAGTTTTTTAGCCAAAAGATGAGCCAATTGACGTTGTATTCTTTGGCGAGCCAACCTGGGTACCATTGGATGAAGCCGTGAGAGACTTGACCTAGGAAATAGTGGTTGATGATTGGTAAGGAGATTATACTGATAACGGCTAGGAGGAGGATCCAGTTGATGGTTGTGCGTTTCGCGTTTTGCGTTGTTCGTATTTGGTTTAATAAAATGAATGGCAAAATTATAGCTAGTGCTAGGAAAGAGTGAGTGTGGATGATGGGTAGTAATCCAATAATGATTGAGGCAATAATAATTTTTACCAACTCCAACTTGCGTTGTTTTTTATCACTTTCTTTATTTAAAGTAGTAATGAGTGCTAAGGCTAGGAGTGCTAGTGGGAAGCCGTGATTGAATGCCCTTTGGGGAATGATCATGCTATCAATGACATTGATCCATTTTATACTTTGATCATCAATCCTGGTGTACTCATGAGTTGGGTTGATGATAGTATTGAGCACTTCATTTGACTGAAGTATGTCTTGGCCAAAATAATAAAAACCCATCCCCCCATTAAGTAAAAAGATCAGTGAGGCAAGAATGGCAACAGTTTTTGATTTAAAAGTACTTTTATAAAAGTAGTACAAGGCAAAGATTAATAGAACAGAAAAAATAAAACTTGGAATTACAAAAGCGGAAATAAAAGGCAATCCAAGTTTGATCAAAGTTGCAGAAATTAGATTGGCAAGAAATGGATAGCTAAAGGTGGCATTGATAATGAAAGGGCTAGATGAAAGAAACAATTCTCTATATCCCATGGCTGATCCCATGGTAAAGTGAGCTGCCCAATCCCCCCACAAGTTGACATGACCTGCAATCAGATTACCTTGATCATCTAGCCAAAAAGCTTTTGACCAAAAAATAATAAAGTAAGTGATCCAAAAAAAGAAATGTGCAAAGACAATTTTATCTACAAGAGGTTTGGAAGATTTATTCCACCAGAGTTGCATATTGGCCACTAACCCAACCGGTGGTTCCATCAAAATCTATCTTGAACCAACCATTATCTTTTTCATCTAAATAAGGATATTTCTCTCCTACATTTGCGAATCCCAATTCTTTACCAGCAGCACCAGCACTATCTCTGACTCTAAGGACTTCTTTTCCATCCACCAAATAACCGGTAGATTCAATCTTGATAGTAGCTGAAGAAGTACTTGTTTTTGCTTGTCTGATTGGAGCAGGAGTAGCTTTAGTTGTAGTCGCACTTTCGGTAGCTATTTGAGCAGAATCAGATGCTTCAGGAGTTTCCTCTATAGTTGTCTCTTCTGTAGCTGTAGGTGATTCTTTGGCTAGCTTGACTGTGACATCCATCCGGTGTCCTCCAATTACATTGATGGTATGTTTTTGGGTTTCGTAACTGGGGAGAGAAATCTCAAATTCATGATGACCGGGACTGACATCGCCAATCAGCAATGGCGTAAATTCTTTGGTTTGGCCATCTACACTGATGATAGCTTCATCTGGGATAGAAATAATAGATAGTTCTGATTTTTTGGAGCTAGAGAGCTTCTCCATTTCATAGATAACACCACCGCTTGTTTCTGGTCTAGTGCCGGGTTTCCAGATAACAACTGAGAGGAGTCCTCCTCTTAAATTAATGGTGGTTTCGTAAGAAGTGAGATTGGGATCATCGGGTTGGATCTTTAGTAAATAAGTCCCAGGCTGAAGTTCTTTGCCTATATAGGGTGTTTTTTCAATATATTGTCCATCCAGAAACACGGAAGTGGGAATATCATTGGTCATGACCTGGAGGCCAGCTTTTTTTTGTGCGAAAGGGTTGCATGCAGACAAAAACATCGTTGATACAACCAGAAGAGTTGTCAGAATTATGTTTTTAGATGTCTTCATGTGCTCCATTATATCGCAAGAGATAAGACTTGATCCATACTCGATACGGGTTTAAAAGTAATATCTTTTTTGACAGTATCAGGAATATCTACTAGATCTCTTTCATTGTCTTGAGGAATTATCACAATTTTACTGCCCGCTCTATGAGCAGCAATACTCTTTTCTTTGAGTCCACCAATTCTCAGGACTCGACCTCTTAGTGTCACTTCTCCAGTCATAGCTATTTCTTTTTTGACTGGTTTATCAGCAAATGCAGATACAATAGCGGTAGTGATAGTAATACCTGCAGATGGACCGTCTTTGGGGACTGCTCCTTCAGGTACATGGATATGGACATCAGATTCTTCGATTTTTTTGATATCAATACCTAATTTTTGAGCATTGGCTTTAACATAGGTCATGGCAGCTTGGGCCGATTCTTTCATGACATCACCTAGTTTCCCAGTCAGCTTAATTCTTCCCTTGCCTGGAGTAAGAGCTACCTCTATAAAAAGCATATCTCCGCCCACACTAGTCCAAGCCAGCCCAGTTGCCAAGCCTACTTGATCTGTCTTTTCTGTTAAAGTTGGGTCAAACATCTCAGGACCTAAAAAGTCTTTAATGTGTTTTTTAGTAAGGTTAGTCGTCTTAATGGGTTTATTACCATTTTGTTTGTTATCTAGGATAAGTTTGGCTACTTTCCTCATGATTTTACTTAAAGTTCTTTCAAGAGATCTCACACCGGCTTCTTTGGTGTAGCGTTGGATAACATAGTTGATGATGCTATCACTGATTTTGACCTGCTTTTTGTTAAGACCATTATTGTTGATGACTTTGTTTAACAGATGATCTTTGGCAATATGGAATTTTTCTTCCTCTGTGTAGCCTGCATAGCGGATGATCTCTAGTCTATCTCTTAGGGCTGAAGGAATGGTGTCGAGTGTATTGGCAGTGGTAATAAAAATAACTTGAGATAGATCAAATGGGGTGTCTAGATAGTGATCTTCAAAATTATTGTTTTGCTCGGGATCAAGAGCCTCAAGTAGTGCTGCAGAAGGATCCCCTCTAAAGTCATTGCCAATTTTATCGATCTCATCCAGCATAAAAACAGGATTACTACTGCCAGATTGCTTGAGTCCGTTAATGATTCTTCCCGGCATAGCACCTACATAAGTGCGTCTATGACCCCTGATTTCTGCTTCATCTTTGATGCCACCCAGTGAGACTTTGACAAATTCTCTACCTAGCGACTCAGCAATTGATTTACCAATGCTAGTTTTACCTACACCTGGTGGGCCGACGAAGCATAGGATGGTAGGAAGGTAGTTTTGTGTTGCTCGTTGCTTGCCCTGAGTTTTATCGAAGGGTGTGTTGTTCGTTTTTTCTTGTTGAAGCTGTAATACAGCTATATATTCTAGGATTCTGTCTTTGACCTTTTCTAGTCCATAGTGATTTTTGTTGAGGATTTTTTCGGCCTTTTTGAGATCTGCATTGCCTTTTTTATTTTTGCCCCAAGGTAGTTCAAACATGGTATCTAGCCAAGTTCTGACATAACCACCTTCAGGATTATTGATAGACATTTGCCTGAGTCTCTTGATTTCTTTTTTGATTTTATTTTTGATATCTTTGGGGGCTTTCAATTTCTTGAGTTGGTCTTCATACATTGATGTCTGTTCTTCTTCATCGTCAACTTCCCCAAGCTCTTTTTGAATGGTTCGCAGTCTTTCTCTCAGTACGCTCTCTCTCATGTGTTTATCAAATTTCTTTTGGGTTTTGCTAGCAACATCTTTTTCAATTTCTAGAATTTTCATTTCTTTGCTCAAGTGTGAAACCACCACTTTGAGTCTGAGTTTGATATCAATCAACTCAAGTATTTCTTGTTTTTCTGAAGTAGAAAGATTGAGAGTGCTAGCGATTTGGTCAATGAGTTCACTATCATTGACTCCACTCATTAGTTTCATAAAATTGAGGAACTCGACAGGTTTACCCATGTTGACTGCTTTGCGGAAAGTTTTATGCAAATGAGCAATCAGGGCTTTGGTTTCGTCATCTGGCGTATGTAGATTTTTGATTTTTTGAACATGTGCTACAAGGTGAGTTTTGTTGGGCACATAGTGGATGATCTGTACTCTACCCACACCACGGACCAAGGCATTGATTTGGCCATCAACGTCAAGGACTCTTTCGACTTTTGCCAAGGTTCCAATGTTATATAGGTCTTTTTGTGTGGGATCTTTGATTTCTGATTTTCTTTGTGTTACCAAGACAACTAGGTTGCTATGTTTGGTTGCTGCTTTGATAGCTGTGATTGATTTTTGTCTTCCAAATGTTAGTACCGACTCGGTACTAGGGAAAAGAACTCCTTCTCTAATGGGAACAACGGGTAGAATCAGATCATTGGTTGGTTTTTGGGGTTTTGGGTCTGATTTGCCCATCAGCAATGCTTTGGTAAAATTTTCGTTTGGCATATGTTGACTTAGTAGTTTAGCATTCTAACCTTTTGATTGCTAAAAGGCAAGGGACTGAATAATAATTTTGCTGTACTGGACGCGGCGGCACCTCCTCCGCCTCGATGATCCCCCTATACGACACTAACTAAATATTCTCTAGTTACCAATGACGGTTGATCAACGGTCCATTACATCAAAATTATTATTCAGTTTGAGTTGTTGGTGCTGTAATTAGCTAAATAGAAAAATGGATAAATGATGAAATGAAGTATGGTGGGTGTACATCGATTCGAACGATGGACCTCAGTCTTATCAGGACTGCGCTCTAACCAACTGAGCTATACACCCTTTTAGTCACTAGCTATTAGTTGCTAGTTTTTAGTTTTTTAAGAGTACTATTTTAACATATTTTTTGGGAATTTAATCGCGAGATTCATAATCCATAATTCATAAATCAAAGGAACACACTCTCTATTTATCAATGTTTAGTTTGTTGTTATTGTAATTCAGTTTAATAGAATCCCCCTCCCCGATCTCCCCTTCAATAATCTTCATTGCAAGTTCATCTAGGATTTCATTTTGGATTAATCTTTTGAGTGGTCTGGCGCCAAAGGTGGGGTCAAAGCCGACCTTGGCTAGATGATCAATCAAATTTTGTTCAAATTCCACTTTGATATTCTTATTTTGGAGCCTCTGCTCTACTTCATTTAATTGAAGTGTCACAATTTTGGCTACTTCATCTTGAGAAAGTGGCTGGAAGATGATGATGTCATCAAGTCTATTGAGAAACTCTGGTCGGAAATGCTCTGCTAGGAGTTTGCGGACTGCTTTATCTTGCTCGTCTGGTTTGTCAGAAAACTCCGCAATCACATGACTACCAAGGTTTGAAGTCATGATAATGACAGTATTTTTAAAGTCAACAGTTCTGCCTTTGCTATCAGTTAGTCTGCCGTCATCAAGAAGTTGCAATAAGACATTGAAGACTTCTGGATGAGCTTTTTCTATTTCGTCAAATAGAATCACAGTGTATGGTCTTCTCCTCACAGCTTCTGTGAGCTGACCACCTTCTTCATAACCCACATATCCTGGAGGTGAGCCAATCAGGCGAGCTACGGCGTGTTTTTCCATGTATTCACTCATGTCGATGCGGATCATTTGGTTTTCATCATTAAATAGGAAGTCTGCTAGAGATTTGGCTAGTTCAGTCTTCCCTACCCCAGTGGGACCAAGGAACATAAATGAGCCAATTGGTTTGCCTTCTTCACTAATACCGGCCCTGTTTCGTCTGACAGCATTGGAGACCGCTTTAATTGCCTGAAGTTGGCCGATGACTCTTTTACCCAGTTCATCTTCCATCTGGGTTAGTTTCTGGCTTTCTTCCATCAGCATTTTTTCGACAGGGATGCCGGTCCATTTGGCAACAACTTTGGCAATATCTTCACTGGTGACTTCTTCTTTCAAAATAGAATTACTTTCTTGGAGTTTGGATAGCTCTTTTTTAGCTGTCTCCATTTGTTTTTCTAGCTCGGGAATCTTGCCATAGTTGATCTCAGCTACTCTTTGTAGATCCAGGTTTCTCTCGGCAATTTTGGCTTCTTCTCTGAGTTCATCGATTTGTTTATTAGCTTGCTTAATCTTGTCGATGACTTCTTTTTCATTTTTCCAGTGAAGCTCTAGTTGAGTGTATTTTTCATTTAACTCCGCTGTTTCTTTATCAATTTGAGAGACGCGATCAATCGCGTCTCTACTTTTTTCACCTTTAATTGCTTCTTTCTCAATATCCAGCTGACGAATTTTCTTTTCTAATTTATCCAGCTCAATTGGTTTACTATCGAGTTCCATTCTGATAGCACTGGCAGCTTCATCCATCAGGTCAATGGCTTTGTCTGGTAAAAATCGATCACTAATATACCTGTCAGACAGATTAACGGCCGAGACAATGGCGTTGTCTTGGATTCTGACACCATGATGAGTTTCATATTTTTCTTTAATTCCCCTTAAAATAGAGATAGCATCTTCGACATTTGGTTCTTCAACCATCACCGGTTGGAAACGTCTCTCTAGTGCGGCATCCTTCTCTATATATTTGCGGTATTCTTTGAGAGTAGTAGCCCCGATGGTTCTTAGCGTGCCACGAGCTAGGGCAGGTTTGAGTAGATTACCAGCATCGGTGGAGCCTTCTTGGGCTCCTGCTCCTACTATAGTATGAAGTTCATCGATAAAGAGGATAATTTGACCATCAGAGCTTTCAATTTCTTTGATGACGGCTTTGAGCCTGTCCTCAAATTCACCTCGGTATTTGCTACCAGCAATAAGTGCTCCCATATCGAGAGACAGAATGGTTTTGTTGGTCAAAGATTCTGGCACATCTCCATCAATAATCTTTTTAGCCAAACCTTCAACAATGGCGGTTTTACCAGTACCTGGTTCACCTACCAACACCGGGTTATTCTTGGTTCGTCGGCTGAGAATCTGAGTAATACGTCTGATTTCTTCATCACGACCGATGACAGGATCAATTTTTCCTTCTTGAGCCAATTGGGTAAAGTTCTGGGTATATTTTTCTAGAGCTTGGTATTTACCCTCGGGGTCACGATCGGTCACTTTCTGAGAGCCACGGATGTCTTCCAGGATTTTTTTGACATCATTCTTTTTTATCCCCAATAAATCTGTGACTTGATGATTATCAAGTAGACCCAAGAATAAGTGCTCGGTACTGATGTATTCATCTCTCATTTTTCCGGCCTCAGTTTCAGCTTGGTCGAAAACCTTGCTAAGTTCGCTGGAGAGATAGGCTTTGGTGGCGCCGGAGACAGTGGGTTGTTCGGATAGCTTATGCTTTGCGTCTTGCGTTGCGTGGTGTACGTCAATGTCTAGCTTTTGTAGGATGGAGCTGACGATACCACCTGGTTGTTCTATCAGCACTAACAGTAAGTGCCAGATGCTGACCTCGCTGTGCTTTAGTTTGCCGGCGAGTTGCATGGCGCCTTGAATGGCTTCTAAGGATTTGGTGGTGAAGTTGTCTGGGTTCATAACTTTACTGGCTGTACCGCTAGATGACTTTATGGCTGGGTCAAATAGCTAAATGGATAAAATAGTAAAATAGCTAAATCAGCTACTTGTTAATTATAGTAAAAATTTTTGAGTGTGAAAAGTGGCAATTGGCAGTCAGGCTAGTGCTCTGCTAATTATCCTATAAAAAATTATTATATGATGAATCAGGCTAATTTGGGTTGATTTTGGGTCGTGTATAGCACTCCCCTTGTCTGACCATGCTTGTTGACTAATTTTTTCTTGACAAGCTGATTAACGTCGTAGCTGATGGTTCTTTTAGGGGTTTTAGGGAATCGGCGGGCGATACTGTCCAGGGTAATGTAGGGATGGTCTTTGATTATTTCTAAGATTTCTTGGCGGCGAGGGAGTAATTTGCTTTGCATAATATTGCGAGATATTACGTAATATTGCATAAAGTTGCGTAATATTGCAAGATGATCTTCTTGATTTTTATACATCTAAAGTGTCATTATAAGTTTAGTCCAGAAATCAAGCCATAAATCTTAGAGATCGCAAACCTGCCCGCAGTGCTACAGCGTTGCAGGCGGGTCTCGTCGATAAAATTACCCGACAAGCTTTCGAAATACAGCCAGATCTCCTCAGGCTAACCTCTAATCTTTACGTCTTAATTTCTTCCCTTTCAGTTATTAAAGATAAAAATATGCTAATTGAAGAGCTCTATCACAAAAACCCTATTACTTTATCTCCTGATGTAACTTTGGCTGAGGCATTGGGTAAAATGGAAAAGGATGATGTGAACGGATTTATTGTTGTAGATGGTGATAAAAAGGTCTTGGGTATTATTTCCTTGCAGGATATTGCAGCCGTGACGGTGCCTTATCAATTCCGTAAAAACTATGGTATGGCGATGGGGATGTACAGGCGTGGGTTTTTTCATGAACAGGCCAAGGAGATCAAAGATAAAAAGGTCAAAGAGGTAATGAGGCTTGATTTTACGAGTGTTAATCTCAAGACAAATATCATGGCCATTATGTCTGATTTTTTAAAGAATGACTTATATATAGTCCCAGTGGTTGAGAAGGGTAAGCTGATAGGGGTGGTGACTAGGTCGCAGATTAGAGAGGCGCTTTTAACTGGGATGAACTTGGACAAACTTATTAACGAGGAAAACTAGCAAGTAGTTAGTAGGTAGTAGTGAGTAGTTTTATTATGAACTTGGATTTATCTTTTTTTTCACTAATATCTTTAATTACCTTGGCTGTAGTCTATTACTTTTTGATTACAGAAAAATTGAACAAGGTATTGGTATCTGTATTGGGTGCAGTGTTTCTCATCTTCATGCAGGTTTTCAGGACAGCAAGTCACACTTCCCAAGAAGGTGCAGTGGAATTTATCAGTGGGAACCTGGATATTTTGGGGTTTGTACTGGGGATGATGGTGCTGGTGGGGATCGTGCGCGAATCTGGATTTTTTGAGATGGTGGCGATTTGGCTGGTCAAAAAAGTTAAAGGTGATCCTGTGCGATTGTTATTTGTGATTGGTTATTTGACTTTGGCAATGACGGCTTTTTTCTCAAATATTCCGACTATTTTGATTTTGACTCCAATTTTATTAATCCTGATCAAGCAGTTGAAATTACCTTATCTCCCCTATTTCTTCTTAATGGTGACGATGGCCAATATTGGCGGAGCGATGACTCCTATTTCTGATCCGACAACTTATTATCAGGCGAAGACAGTTGGTTTGGGTTTTCTAGAAGTGATTAGTAATTCTGGAGTGATTGTGATTCTGTTATCAATGGTGTCTTTTATTTATACTTTTTTGGTTTTTCGTGAAAGTTTGAAAAAAGTCAAAGTATCACCCAAAGCGGTGGATCTATTTGATCCAAAATCTGCACTTCAAAACATGAAAGTGCTCAAGATAGGATTGCCTTTACTTTTTTTAACTGTTTTAGTCATGATTACAAAAGAGCAGATCGGAAAAATAACTGGTGTCACACTGGACAATGCATCGATTACGATTGGGGCTTCATTTTTAGCGATGCTGATTTTTCATAAAGAGCCAAAAGTAGTGTTCCGCGATATTATTGATTGGGAGATTTTATTTTTCTTTACTGGGCTATTTATCATAGTAGGAGCTTTAGAATTTACACATGTGATTGATATGTTGGCAGAGGGACTAGTTGAATTAACTCATGGTCAGATGACTCCCCTACTCTTGTTGATTTCTACTGGGTCAGCTGTGTTATCTACATTTATTGATAATGTGCCGTATAACATTACGATGGTGGGAGCGATCCAAGGTATGGCTAAAAGTGGCATGTATGTCTATCCACTATGGTGGGCGCTTAACCTTGGTACTTCCATCGGTGGTGCTGGTTCTCCAATTGCTGCTGCTTGTAATGTTTTAGCTTTTTCGCAGGCAGAGAGAGAAAAACTTCATATCAACTTTGTGAAGTATTTGTTGATTTCTTTGCCGTTGGTGATTATTAATTCTTTGATTGTGTTTGGGATATTGTGGGTAAGGTTTGTGGGGTAATCAGTTTCGTAGTGAGTAGTTAGTAGGCAGTAGTTATTTTTGTGTTAGAATTCCTCCTATGAAAAACAGATTATTTCGTGAGTTGGGTTATTTTCAGTCTTTGGGATCTCAGGTACAAAAGTTGTTGTTTTCTTATGGTTTTTATGAGGCAGCAGTTCCCCTACTCAACATTTTTATCAACACTTTTATTTTGAGAAAAACTCAAGGGTTTGTACCGTTGACTATTTATAACGTAGGAACTTTTATTTCTTTGCCAATTACTTTTTATATTAATGGACTTTTATTAAAGAAAGTATCTATCAAGAAGATGTATTCAATTGGATTGGTTGGACAGGGTTTGGTAGTGGCTCTAGTTTTTTTTGTAGATGGGTTGAGTAGCTTATCTTTGTTTGTTTTTGGATTGCTCAATGGGATAGTCCATGGATTATTTTGGGCAAATAGGAACTATTTTTCACTAGCAGTGACTAATGACCAAAATAGAAATTATTTTAGTGGACTAGAAGCAACCATTACTACCTTGACTGGTCTAATATTTCCAATTATTTATGGAGGTGTTCTTCATTGGGCGAGAAAGACTGGCTTAATATCACTTGATCAAGCTTATCAATTATTGATTGTGTTAGTGACAATGATGCTGGCTTATGGAAGTTGGATAGTGTATCGGATGAAGATTGATAATCCACAGGTAGGTACAGTTTATTTAAAAAAAGTAAGTACAAATTGGTGGTTCCAGCGGACTATTGAAATGCTCAGGGGAATTATGAATGGCTTGTTGTTTTTTATTCCTACGATGATGTTGGTAAAGCTAGGAGGTCAGGAAGGATCTCTAGGGGTGATGCAAACAGTAACGGCCATTATGGGTATGATTTTGTCTTACAGTATTGGTAGGAAGATGAAGGTGAATCAAAGAGTTTCATTAATTAAAGCGATTGTGATTGGTTGGATTGCTACTACTTTACCATTTGTTTTTACTGGTCAGGCGGTTTTTGCATTTCTATTTATTGTGATGTTGCCTGCCTTAGAGTCAATTATCTGGCAGGCAATGAATCCTTTAGCAATGAGGGTAATTGATGATGAATTTGAAAATAGTGAGCATGATCATTATTCTTTTATTTTTGACAGGGAGTTGTTTCTTAATATTGGCAGGATGGTGGGGATGGGTGTATTTCTGGCAGTGATTTATCTTTTCTCAGATGAGGTGGCGTTGCGTTATATTCCTTTGCTGATGGTAACTAGTCAGATTGGGGTGTGGTGGTGTGCTAGGAGGTTAGTGGCTAGTTCTTAGTTGTTGGTTTTAAGTTTTTTGTTTACACTGGGAGAATGTATCTTTCTCCAAAGAAATTATTACGTGTATTATTTTTTCTGATATTTAGTGCTGCTTTAGTTGATGTTGTTAGTTCTATCCTGATTTGGAATTTGTCAGATTCACTATTTTTAGTTTTGGTGTATATGGGTTCTTTATTTATATCAATGATTCCTTTGTCTTTTTTTGTGGGTTTTATAATAGATAAATGGGGAGGTTTGTTTCCTTTCTTTATTTCTTTAGTTAGCATGGTAATACTTACAGTTTTTTTTGTGTTTTTTCCTCAGTTTTCCTTGGAATATATATGGTTGATGGGAATTTTAGCTGGTCTATATAACATTAGTTTTTATCTTACGAGTAAAGTAGTCATTACCCAACTTATTTCATCTAGAGACCAGGACTTAGTAAATGTGGCTTTTTATAATTATTCTACTTTTAGCTATTTAATAGCACCTCTATTATTGTTTTTCTCAAGAAGAGTGTTCGGTTTTCAAGAACTCTCATTATTGATAGCTTTATTTTCAGCATGTATTGGATTAGTGCTCCTGTTTAAACTAAAAGGTTTAGGAAAAATGGTAAATAAAGTTGATTATGATGTCTTTAATCCTTTTGCTAAAGTGAGAAGTGAACGAAAGGGACTCTTCATTTTTAGTCTTATTTATGGATTAAAGAATGGGATATTTTGGGCTGTATTTAGTGTCATTACTCTCATGATAGTAGGCTCTTTGGGATATTGGAGTGTAATAGCAGTAATGCTTAAACTCACAAGTATTATTACAAATAAGTTTTTGGAAAACATAGATTCTATTGAGACTTTTGAACGATTATTGTTGGGTTTTAGTGTTTTTTATTTAGGTTTTATAGTTTTAGTTTTAGCTAATGTTTCTGTATTTACTTTTCTTTTATTTGCTCTTGTTGATTCTATTGTAACGTCTATCATTAAGGTTTTTTATTCTAAATTATGTTATGAAGTTACCATGAGTGATGCTGATTATCAGCATAAGATTACAGAGTATGGAGTGTTTGAGGAAGTTGGTTTGTCTTTGGGAAGGGTTATATCTTTGTTATTGTTAGGTCCTGTATTTATTTTTTCAATTCATGATCAAAATTTATTAGTCATAGTCCTCACTTTTGCAGTAATAAGTTTTGTACCCTTATTATTTTTTAAAGTAATTCAGCTAGATAGTTTTAAAAGTTACTAGATAGTTGAGTTATTTTTCCCCAACAAAAAACCACCTATATTAGGTGGTTAAGTGTATTTGATTCAAACATGGTGATAGAGCCTCTGGCCCAGGTATGGTGACCATGGGACTTGAGTTGTTTTGTTTTACCAAGATTGCTCTTGGATGGAGAGGGAGGTCGTGATTCTCCCACCCTACTCCTTATGAAAGGAGGTGATCCATCTGCACCTTCCAGTACAGATACCTTGTTACGACTTAGTCCTCATCGCTAGCCTCGCCGTAGAAGGGCCGCTCTCTTGCGAGTTACGGTCACCCGCTTCGGGCGCTGCTAACTTTGCTGGCTTGACGGGCAGTGTGTACAAGGAGCGAGAACGTATTCACCGCAACCTGCTGATTTGCGATTACTACCGATTCCGGCTTCATGAGGGCGAATTGCAGCCCTCAATCCGAACTGAGGGGCCGTTTATTAGGATTGGCTCAGTCTTACGACGTCGCTACCCGTTGTCGGCTCCATTGTAGGATGTGTGTAGCCCCAGATGTAAGGGACATGCTGACTTGACATCATCCT